>Ga0308157_10000480_pt1 | contig 131904 bp, 138 predicted proteins | sample PhyBR1_FD_201035 | JGI IMG/M metagenome (GOLD analysis project Ga0308157, IMG submission 201035) | Phyllosphere microbial communities from UC Gill Tract Community Farm, Albany, California, United States - DLSLB.R1 | ecosystem: Host-associated > Plants > Phyllosphere > Unclassified | place... | reverse complement strand
CCTTTTTTCGCAAGCGTCCGGTACATGTTACTTTCGTACGGTTGGAAGAGGCTAAAGCTTTGGAAGATGACACGATTATCGAGTTTTTCACCTGCTGTGAATGCTTGTGCGCGTTCTGGTGCATAGGTGAGCCCACTTGTTGCGACGACTGTTGCTAACAATCCAACAGATACTTTTTTCGTTCTTCTCATGGATTAAATCTCCTTTATCTATATATGTTTTTTAATATTTCTACCTGAATTTCCAAATAACATCACATAATTTAACATTTTATTACGATGAATATAAGCCTGATTTTTCAAATTAAGTAAATAGATTTTTCAAAATGCAATCGATTGCGCTAATTCCTCGAAAAAACCTCCTTCTACCGAAGTAGAAAGAGGTTCACATTCCTTAGTTCAATCCGAGAAGAACAGCTTTCTCGTAACCACCAGTCAAGACAGAGTTGTCATACGACTGAAGATCTTTGTTGACGACGATGACGTTCGATAACGTTTTCAGCGTACCAGCTGGGACTTTGATCTTCACGATGTCCAGTCCGTTCGATACGATGTCATCTGAGTCAGCAAGCGAAATCGTTGTTCCGACCGGAAGTGCTTTTCCATTTAAGACATAATTCGCTGTACTTGTCGCATCGTACATACCAGAGTACTGAACGCCCTCTGTGAATTTGATGCGAATGACATCTTTCTCGTTTTTCTCATTAGCAGTGACCTTAAGGATTTCAAATGGTGATAAGACTGGTGTTGGTGGTGTTTTCATGAGTTTGAAATCATGTGTCGCTGTCGCAACTGTGTTACCGACATCATCCGAAAGTGATTTGACGACGACTTTCCACTCTTCACCGTAACCTTCCATGTCAACAAGCTTTTGTAGATTCTCGTTTGCTGCGACGCGGAAGTTTTTGTCTGTTGTATCCGTGTAATTAAGGACCGAACCATCGATTGTAACGATTTTTCCGTCTTTGTTTTTACCAATGAATTCAACAGTTGTCTTCGGAGGTAAGACTACACCATCACTATTAATGAGTGGCGTGTTGTACTCATCGAGATCGCGGATTTTAACAGGCTCACTCATCATAACAACGAAATCATTACTTGGTGCTAAGCGATCAATCGTGTTAATCTCAGCACTCTTCAGATCTGGTGAATTAAGAGGAGAACCATCATAGTTCAAATCAAGCACGAGTGCGTCATTCTTCTCTCCATTCGCTTCAGCCTGAATCGCATCTTTCGCGAGTGTGATGCGGAATTTATCGTTGTAGTAGTTTTCTTTCGTGTTGACGGTATCATAGATTTCCGTCCAGTCCTTCATCAACTCGATGACTGCTTCGCCCGTCTCTTTGTTATACGACGTGACGTCCACATATTTGCTGAAGTCTTCATATTTCTTCGTATTCGAGTTGTAACGCTCAAACTTCAATTCATTATCAAGCAATGCTAAGATGTTCGCTTTTTTAAGACCTTTACTGAACATGATACGGAATTGTTCAGGCGACTCAACTACAACACCAGCTGTCGGTTTAACCGTGTCTGCTGCAATAGTGAAGTCAAGGTTTTGAGTCGTACCGATATTCGTTTCATCAGAAAGCGCTGCATAGTCGTAAATGCTTGATACTTGAAGAGAGTGTTTACCCGCTGCGAAGTAACCTTGTTTAAGACCTGGATAGTTATCTTTTAAAGTGATTTTGACTGTATCGCGGCGATCAACACCCATTTTATTATCAAATCCATAATGGAGGACGTCGAAGTACTTCCCGCCGTACTGACCGTCGATTTTGAAATCAGCCGTAGCAACAGATTCAGAGAATTTCACTTCGAGTTGATTCAACCCTACAGCCTTAACAGAAGTGACTTCAGGCTGACGAGCATCTGTTAACTTGAAGCTTGCTTTTGATTTGACTTCTGTATCCGTGTTGCTCGTGATTTTCGCTGTCAGTTTGACGACTGCGTTATCTTGGAGTGGTGTTTCTTTGTCCAAGATCAACTCGAATGCTTTTGGATTCGAAGGAACTGCTTTGACACCGATGACACGTTTTGTTCCCTCGAATTGTTCGATTTGGATGTTATCGTTTGCGAGGTAATCTTCTTCATGAAGACCTTGCATGACTTTATCGAGTCCAAATGATTTAAGAAGAAGTTCACGTGAGACGGCTTTATCGAGGAAGATCGTCACGCGATCTGCTTGGTTCGACTCAGCTGCAAGAACATTGATCATCTCAATTGGAGCAGGCGTCACAGCGATCGTGCTGAATTTGACTTTCGTTTCTCCAGCAATCTTACCGATTAGGTTTTTGTAGTCACCAGCTGCCGTTTCAATGATTTCTGCTTTGATGATTGCTTCGATATCCGTGTTACTGAATTCAGACGTCAACAGAACCGTCGCTTTACCGTCCTGGATCGTGACACGATCTTTCGCGAGAGCACCGAATGATGTCGACAATTTCAAGACGATATCATCTGCATTTTTATCGACTTCACCAGTCGATTTGTTTTTAAGAGCGAATGTCACTTCCGTGTTATCTGCTCCGTTCGCAACGATTGTCGAAGCTTTTGGTGATACTTCTAGCATCCAAATATCTTCAACACTTTGTGTCATGAAGCTGAGCGAACCGAGATCCTTCGCGACGCCACCGACCATGATCCCTTTCGCGTCAACTGAGTAGTCTTTGCCATACTCGAGTCCTTCCACTTCAAGAACTGCTGATTTCTTGTCTGGGCTAAGTGTCGCGGATTTAACTGTCGCACCTGCGATTTTGAAGTTGTCTGCTGTGACAGAGTCAACGGCACGCGAGAATGAAACTTCGACTCTCTCTTTGCCGATTGCTTTTGCTGAAGCGAGGACTGTGCTTGCAATCGTGAAGTCCATCGCAGCTGATTTGACAGAGCCGACTTTGACGACATAGCTGTGTGTTCCTTCTGGAATACCACCTTGCGATGCCATGAACTTCCCTTTCGAGAGCGTTCCTTTCGCTACGATTGGTGTAGCTGACATGTTTTTGCCTGGGTAGATCAAGAGTTCTGCCTTCGCGCCCACTGCTGGGTACATAACGTCTGCTTTGACTGAAAGCTTCTGATCATCAACGCTTCCCATGACGTTCGAGATGTTTGCTGCCTTAACTTCGTAGTTGATGTAACCTGTTACGACAGAGTTAGCACCTTTGTACGTGTAAGCTAATTTATATTTGCCTGCTTTTGAAGTCGATGGAGTTTTGAGGTTGAACTTGCTAATTGGGCGCTTGACGATGATACCTGATTTGTATTGAACGTTGATTGTGCTTGGCAATTGAACTTTTCCGCCAACAGCAACCGGTTCGAGGACTGGTTCGATGATATCTACGACATAGTTTTGAAGTTCGACTTTAAGAACTGCTTTCTTCGTCGTACCGGCTACCTTACCGTAGAGAACTTGGTATTTGTTGATGTATTTCTTTTCGAATTTGACAGAACCGCTCCACTTGACTGAGCGCATCTCATACTTGCCGTTTGAAAGTTTGACTTTGACTTTCGTCGGAAGCGTCAATTTCTTGACTGCGTATTTCGAACCACCTGCATGTTTCATCAAGATTGGAGAGATGTATTTAACCGAGACCTTCGATGCTGCATCAGCAGCAACCGGAGCTACGACAGACGCCGTGACTGCAAGCGCAGCTGCAGCAGCGTACAATTTGTTCGTTTTCTTCGAATAACCCATGTTTACTATTCCTCCTCTTTTCTAACAAATCAAAAGCGAAAATCCCAATTTTAAATCTACAATATAAGTAAAATATAGCAATATTTTACTTTAAAGCAGTCAAAAAATTCTTTAGTCGTCTTAGGAGGAATACGTTCTGTTTCACGTGCGATCATTCGTCTATCATCAAGACGATCTATCCGTGATTCATATGTATCCGATTGGGATGAACTAAAGACACTGCCAAAACCGCTTCAAAAAGCCATTTTTATTGTAGATTCGTGCACACCACCGTTTCGTTTTTGAGAATCGGTAAGAATGCTACACGTCAAATATACAAAACTAGAAAAGACGCCACAATAGATTTTTTGTAAAAAATAGGGGAATAGTAGTAAGATAAAATATATTTATATGGGCTGTGCATGGAAATTAATTTTTGGATTTACCCCTTTAAAGAAAACGCTTACATTATATTAAATTTCTGTCTTGTTTTCGTTTTACTAAAATAAAGTTTGGTTTCATGAAATGAAATGATCCGCTTTTTCGATCGCTCGAAGAAATGATTCACGATGTAGCCGATGCACATCATCGGCCCACATCTCGATTTTTGATCCACGTCGTTTGAGTTCAATCGGTAATCCACGACCAATCCAATCAAGTTGACGTTGCAAGACATGACGCTTTCGTCCGTCCTGTCGCTCCGCTTCCGTAAACTGGCGCAAGTACTGGAGGACATAACCGAATCCAAACTCAATCGGAATCCGTAGCTCCGCTCCCTTGTCTCGTATCCGGATGATGCCCGCCCCGTAATGAATTGCCCGGAAAAACTCCTCATTGATACGCTGATACCAGGTACCTTGCGTCAGACAGTGCGGCTCTAGCGCTCCTTTTTTACCACTCGGTAAGACTGCGAAATAATCAATGACCATTCGTCTGCTCCTTTTCATCAAAAAATAGGTGAGTCCGCGTGGGGCTCACTTATCATGACAGGTCAAATGGTTCGATTGTTCGAAACTGATCCGAATCATTTCACATCATTCAACATCGAAAAAGCTTTCCGAATACGCTATACTGGATTACGGGAATGGGAGGAATGCTCGTGGCTATCATTATCTTTTGCCTCGTCTGTCTCATTGCGTATCGGATCCGCAAGCTTCCCGAAGCACTACGGACGATTTTACTCATCCTCGGTTTACTCAGTGGATGGTTCGCGCTCTTTGAGATGATCGGCTTCATCGAAGCCAATCCGTATCTGGCTGCAATCCCGATTGGACTGGGACTTGCCTACTGGTACTGGCAACGTAAAAAGAAACAAGCAAACGACAAAACCCCTTCCGCCTCGTGAAGTGGGTTTTTCTTGTAGCGAAACGAAAAAAGCGATGTCTCCTATATCGGGAACATCGCTTTTTGTCTTTACGATTGAACTTTCCGTTCAACCGCCGCAATTTTTTCTTCAATCTCTAGTAACTTCAGTTCATGCTCGAGTTCAAGACGACGTTTTTTCCGTTTCAGGCGGTCGAGTTCTTCCGCGAGTGACTCTGTCGACGCTTCCGGTTTCGGGGGTGCCTGTTCCATCGATTGACGGAGTGGATCGAACAGGTTCGATTTTGCGAACTGCGCTGCTTCCGGTCCGAACATGTCTTGGATGAGCGGGAGAATCTTATTCATCGCTGTACCTGGAATTTGCGACTTCTGATCAACGAGACGTTTCAGCGCTAACTCATCGACGAGATACCCTTTTCCGTCCTGTTCAGCATGTAATTCACCTGTCCGGATCCAGCGACGGACCGTTTCTTCTGAGACGCGTAACAATTCACTAATCTGTTTTGTCGTTAACATCGTCATCCCTCTTTCCTTTTAGTAATACCTTTACTATACACACATGTGTGCGTGTGTGTCAAAGAATACACACACCAAAAAAAAGACCTTCCTGTAGAAGGTCCCCCTGTAATGATTAAGCTCCACGACGAACGAGTAACCAAAGACCTACGACAGCAAGACCTGCTCCTGTTGCTGCGTATGGGAATGGCTTATCTTCGCCAGCTTGTGGTAATGTCTCTGTTGCTGTTGTCGTCGACTGTTTTGTCGCAGCATCGACTGCTTTGACCGGCGTTTTTATTGACGTTGGTGTTGTTGTTGGTTTTGGCGTCGGCTTCGCGACCGGTTCTACTTTCGCAATTTCTGCGAGCAAGATCGTACCGAGGCTACCTTCTTCGATCGTCACACCCGCTTCCGGTGATTTCCGCTCAAAGTACTTCAACAACTCATCGACCATTTCTTGTTCTTCTGGCGTCAAGGCTTCTTCATCGTTCGCCATCAATTTCATCGCTTTTGCTTGCTGAGCGAATGACTCATAATCTTCATATATTTCTTCGTCCATATCCATCATTAAGTCATCCATGTCAAGATGGTGCATCGCTTTGATCGTATAGCCTTCTGCGACTTCCGTCTTGACTGTGTATGTTCCTGGATCGAGCTGGATCATCATTAGATCATCTTTCGAAATCTTCTCTTGATAGACGTCTTTTCCTGTGATTGCATCCGTCACCGTATATGTCGCAGGAACTGTTCCTTCGTCATAATCTGGCTTTTGGTTGCCGTTCGCATCAAAGAAGTTGACGACGGCTAACCAATGCTCGAACATACCATCGAGCTCTTCGTCGCCGTAGATTCCTGCATCAATCACTTCCATTTGTCCTGCAACAAGACGGACTTTCTTCGTTCCCATGTCTTCGTCGACATCGGAATCAATCGTCCGGTCGTCACCGACGTTTTGCTCGGAATAGAAGTAGTAACCCATATCATATCCGTCGACTTCCACTTCATACGTTCCTGGCTTCAAATTCTTGAAGCTGTATGTGCCGTTCTTCGTGTAGGCTTCATCGATGACATCTTCGTTCCGATTCATCAAAGAGACGAGGATATCATCGAGACGTGTTTCCTTCTCTTGACGGATCCCGTCCTCGTTCTCATCGAACCAGATCGTTCCTTCGATCGTTGCCGTCGTCGGTGTTTCGACTGGTGTCGGTGTCGCGTCATCACCTGTCTCTGGTTTTTCGGTCGTTGGTTCTTCCGATGTCGGCTCTTCCTTGACCGGGTCTTCTTTCACAGGCTCTTCCGGTGTTGGTTCTTCCTTGACGGGTTCGTCTGTCGCTGGATCTTCTGTGACTGGCTCATCCGTCTTTGGTGTCTCTGTCGTCGGTTCGTCTGTCGTTGGTTCGTCTGTCGTCGGCTCATCTGGTGTAACGACTTTACCGAACTGGACGAGAACCGTCCGCTGTCCATCTGCTGAGACGACCTTGACGACAGGTGCCGTCTCTGCCGTAAACGTCACGACCGGTGTCTCTTCGATGTTGACGTCTTCACCTGTTACGCCGTCTTCAAAGACAAGTGCCGTCTCAGACGTGATATCGACGATGCCTGTGCCTTCAAACGTCAACGTATACGGACCTGTGCCCGTTCCTGTGACGTCCCACTCGACTGTTTCCGCATAGACCGGTAACTTCAGACCAAATGCAACGACGAGTGCCATCAAAAGTAAGCTAAGTTTTTTCATAAGTGTATGTATGCTCCTATCGTGATTTAATATTACCTCCCTAAATAGTAAACAAATCCGCCAAAAATAACCAGAAGAATTCTTGAATTCCTGCTATTTTTTTATAATAAAAAAACCTCGTCCAAGGACAAGGTTTTAGATAAGCTGGCGACACGCTTCTGCACATTCCGTACAAGCTTTCGCACAAGCTTGGCAGTGGTCATGATCGTGTTTGCTACACTCAGCAGCGCATGCCTCACAGATTTCTTGGCATGCCTTCGCAAGGACCGCGACATTTGCGCTGTTTCGAGTGATCGCTTGTAGTAATAAGCTACAAATATCGGCACAATCGCGGTCGAGTCGAATACAATCTGACATATGTCCGACATGTTCCTCGTTCAGGCAGGCATCAAAACAATGATTACAGGCGAGAATACAATCCGTCAGTCGTTGCTGTACTGCGTGATCCATATTGATTCCTCCTTTGTATAGGTTTTGATTACCCTGATGACTTGAAACAAAACAAAAATAAGACAGCATTTGGAGCAAAACGCTCACCCTGCTGTCTTATTTAACGATCTCAAGCGGAATCTCGATCCCACGCCCTGCTCCTGCATCAATGATGAGGACCGGAAGACGCTGGTCATCGAAGACTTCTTTTTCAATCGTCGTATCGGATGTATAGGTCCGGATTTCCCCCATCTTCTTCGCTTGGAAGGAGACGAACGGAAACGGAATCGATTGATTGGCGACATCGAGACGGATATCGACCTGTTGGTCATCGAGCCGAATGTCATTCGCTGTCCGGATGACGAGACGCATCCGGTCATTTTCCGTCAGCGTGACCTGTGCGGAAATGTTCTCGGTCTGCCCCGCACGCTTAACGGGATCCACGATGACCGTCGGGGAAGCGGTCTTCGCTTGTTCCGCGCGCTGACAACCCGGAATGACAAGTAAGGAAATCGCAAGAGGGATCAGCCAGCGTTTCATGTTGGCTTCACTTCATAGCAAACGTCAGTTCAGCGACACAGGCGACTTCCCCATCGACTGTGGCTGTGGCACGACCTTTACCGATTGGTCCACGGACCTTCGTCAATTCGACTTCGAGGCGGAGCTGATCCCCGGGAACGACTTGACGTTTGAAGCGACATCCTTCAATTCCTGCGAAGAAGGCAAGCTTCCCTTGGTTTTCTTCCATCTTCAGCACAGCGAAGGCACCGACTTGTGCGAGTGCTTCGACGATCAAGACGCCAGGCATGACATTGTATTCTGGGAAATGGCCATTGAAGAATTCTTCGTTCGCCGTCACGTTCTTGATTCCAACGGCACGTTTGCCCTCTTCGACTTCTAAAATGCGGTCAACGAGTAAAAACGGATACCGGTGCGGAATGACTTCCTTGATTTGTTCGATTGTATACATATTCGACAGCTCCCATCACTGATTAAAATTAAGATTTCATCCAAAAATCGGTGATGCGGGTCCATGTGTCGAGCTTTAACACATCCATTGCCTCGCCACCACCAAACGTCGCATAACCCACCATTGCACCGACGATCAGTGCTACGACGATGAGAACGAGAACGATCAGTACGCGTACGATGATCGGAACTCGGCGTGTCGAGTACGCACGAAAACGTCGCTCTGATTTGTGCTCCGGATTGCCGGTTTCCTGGTTCGAAGGCTGTTGCTTCTTCAGGCGTTCACGCGTTGGCTGATCCGTGCCTGTTTGGTTTTGTACCATCTTGATCACCTTTCATTGATTCAGTCTGAGAACAGTATAGCATATTAGTACCTGGTATTAAATAGTTCCAAATTCGCTACAAAACGTGTTCCGCAATTAGTGTAACACGACCAGACAGGCAATTTCTCTAAAAAATTTTAGTTTATGTATATAAGGAAGCAGAAAAACAGTTTCCCACGATCTGCGGTTTTTTGCGATTTTTTTAAATCCAAAATGAACGGCTCTGCGTAAGCTTTCCAGAACGACGCAACAACGGTCCACCGGATGGCATGAAACATCACTTCAACAGTCTTTTGAAAAAAATAAAACTTCATGCAATCCAAATCGACCAGTGATGCGTAAGCTATTCAGAACAGGCAAGAAACACCTACCAAATAAACCAAAAAATGAGAGGAATGATTTCAGATGAAACACACGAAAAAATTCGCAGCATCAGCAATGGCAGCAGCACTCGTACTACCAGGAACGGCAGCATTCGCTTCCGGTGGCGGAGAAGACATGAAACAAGATGCACCGAAAAACGTCACGGTCAAAACGAAAGCCGCTGACCTTCGTGCCACACTCGATCAATTACTCTCTGAGCACTTCGTTCTTGCCGTCATGGACATGAAGAAACAATATGACGGTTCAAAAGACGCACAGTACTACGAAGCAGCACTCAAACAAAACGCACTCGACATGACACCAGCAATCGCTTCTGTCTACGGTGACGAAGGCGCGAAACAATTCGAGAAGATCTTCGTTGCTCACAACAAATATACGACAGACCTCGTCAAAGCTGTAAAAGCGGACGACCAAGACGGTATCAACGCTTCGAAGAAAGAAACAGAAGAGTTCGTACAAGATCTCTCAAGCTTCCTCGATACAGCAACGGAAGGTAAACTCCCGAAAGCAGCAGCTGAAGAAGTTCTCCGTGCTCACGAAGCAGACGTCTACAAAACGTTCCAACAATACGCAGCTGGTGACTACGAAGGATCGTACAACACGTTCCGCGAAGGATACAGCCGCATGTATGATATCTCTAAAGCACTCTCTGTCGCGATCACAACACAGATGCCTGAGAAATTCGACAACACGAAAGCTGACTCAAAAGCAGCCGATCTTCGTTCAACACTCAACAGCCTCGCAGCTGAACACGTCGCACTTGCCAACCTCAGCATGACTGCTGGCGTTGACCAAGCGAAAGACTACGATGCAGCAAACTGGGCTGAAGATATGCACACAGCTGACTTCAAAGCAGCCATTAAATCAATCTATGGTCAAGCCGGTGCAGATCAATTCGAACAAGTTTGGACGAAAAACCACATCGAAGCACAAGCGAACCTTGTCACAGCAGCCGTCAATGATGATAAGAAATTGATGGGTGACGCGCAAGACATGCTCAAAATGTTCTCGAACGACTTCGGCGCATTCCTTGGTGCAGCTACAGAAGAAAACCTTCCAACAAAAGCAGCACAAGAAGCCGTATCCGGTCACGAGACGTACGTCCAAGATACATTCATGCAGTATGTGGAAGGCGACTACAAAGGTTCTGTCGACACATTCCGTGAGTCTTACGCTTACATGTACGGCGTAGGAGCTAACCTCGGTGATGCCATCGTCAAACAATCACCAGAGAAGTTCATGGATGGTACTCCAGGATCAATGCCGAACACAGGTAACGGTGGTATGAGCGATAGCAACAACACAGCTGCAACAACTGGTGCGATCGCAGTATTCGGTCTTGCACTTGGAGCAGTTGGTCTTGTCCTCACACGTAAACGTCAAAACGCCTAAGAAATTGGGTATACTCCATAACAGGATAGCGATCCGCTATCCTGTTTTTTTACATAGAGGGAACCCCTTCTCTCGGAAAGGAGCTACGCGCACATGAAACGTTGGTTATTACCGGCGAGCATTCTTTTGATGGTCGCATCAGTTGGAACATTGCTGTTCCTCTTGTTCGGTCAATCAAAGCCGGACACATCGAACATCACGCAAGGTGATCCCAAAACAGAATCCGCGGCCTCTTCCGAGACGAAGGAAGATCCGCTCAAGCCGTCAGAAATCTTTAAGAAGGAGTTCAAGGATCTCTCGACCACGGAGGTCGAGCTTCCAAAACAACTCTTCATCCCAAAACACGACATCAAAACGAAGGTCGAACAAGTCGGCCTCGATAAAGACGGTGCTATGGCGACACCTAAAAATGAACAACAAGCCGGCTGGTATAAGTTCGGTCCGCGTCCAGGTGACATCGGTAACGCTGTCATTGACGGTCATACCGATACGAAGACCGGTCCTGCCATCTTTTATAAACTGCATGAACTGAAGAAAGGCGATCCGGTCGAAGTGACGGATGCGTCCGGACGTAAGCTCGTCTTTCGTGTCAAAGAGCTCGTCCAGTACGATCACTTAAAAGCACCGTTGAAGAAAATCTTCGGTCCAGCCGACACCCGGAACTTGAACTTGATCACATGTATCGGAACGTACGATCAGAACAAAGGAACGTACGATAACCGCCTCGTCGTCTTCACGGAACTAGACGAAAAGGCATCGGATCCCGTCAAGACACCACCAAAACCAGTGACGAACATCCGTGTCAGTGGTGGGTTCATCAACTGGTACGCTTCAACGGATGAGGACGTCGTCAAATACAACATCTATCAAGAGAAGGACGGAAAACGCAAAAAACTCGGTACAACGGAATCGATCGAGCGTAAAGCATTCCCGCTCCCTGAAGATGCAACAGGTCGTTTCGTCATCACGGCAGTCAGCAAAGCCGGAATCGAATCAGAAGACGCGTTTAGCGCCGTCCAAAAATGATAGCAGAGCAGGAACCAACGGACGATCTGGTTCCTGCTTTACTTTTATCTGCCACACTTCAAGTTCGTTCACTCGTTCAGAATCATTGAAGAAGAAATGCATCGCCTTGTTTTGACCTGGTTCTTTCCTGCGCATTCTATTTTTATATGAGTATCGCTTCAAAAAATGCAAAAAAGACCTGCGAGCAGCTGCTCGAAGGTCTAGAATTTTGCTTTTTAATATCGGATGTGCTGTTTACTCCACCGAATCGATTCCTTGAACTGTCGGACGAGATCTTCAGCGGGTGCCGTCAAATAATAGGCCAGTCCGTGTACTTTCTCAGACATCTGTTGGATGACGAGTCCATCTTCGATTAGTTCCTGCAGTTGCTCGAGGATTTGACCGTGCGACTGATCAATTCGTTGCTCAAGTTCCCCGATCGTCAACGCACCATCACGTAAGAGATAAATGATGCTCGACTTCAAACTGTTCTCGAAGTTGTGTTGAAATTTTTGCAACGCCAGTAGATCGGCTTGTTCTGCGGTATGACGTGAATCCATCTGATTCCTGCCCCCTTTTTCTTAACTACCTCTTCAGTATGACGCACTTTTAAAGGAATTTCAAAACTCAATCGCGCTCGGTGATGATCGTATCGAACGTCTTCTCTTCCTCCGTAATAACCATCTTCTTCTGCGATCGGAGATGATACAGACGACGGATGTTCAAGATGACGACCTTCATGACAGCATAGAACGGTACACCCAGCAAGACTCCGAAGAAACCGGCGATGTTACCCGCGACGAGCAAGACGATGATGATCGTCAACGGATGAACATCAAGTGTCTTCCCTTGCACGAGTGGTGACATGATGTGTGAATCGATTTGTTGCGCGACCGTCATGACGATGATCGCATAGATTGCAAGAATCGGATCCTGGATGAACCCGACGATCAATGCCGGAATGACCCCGAGGACCGGACCGAGGAACGGAATGATGTTCGTCAGTGTCGCAAACAAGGCGAGCAGCAACGCATAATCAATCCCGATGATCAAATACCCGATATAAGCGATGATACCGACACCAATGCTGACGATGACTTGTCCCCGGATGTAACTCATAATTGTCAAATGAACGTCGCCGAGAATTTTTTTCGTTTCCAAATGGTACTCATATGGCATCAGCTTGACAAGATTACCTTTGAGCTTATCACCGTCAAGCAGCATATAGATCAACATGATCGGAATGATGATGATCGTCACGACCGCTGTCGTCAGGACACTGACGAACCCACCGACACCCGTACCGATGTTCTTCAGGAACGTCGATGCGTATTCCGAGATGTTCCCTGAGAACTTATTGAACAAGTTATCTGGTCCTGATAGGAAGCGTGAAAAGGCTGCACTGTTTTCGAGTTGATCCCGGACGTCAATCAATTGGCGCTGGAACTGTGTCGCGAGCGTCGGTATCGAATTGACGAACTGTGTGACCTGCTCCGACAACATCGGACCAAAGATGAAGCCGAGTGTCGTTAAAATACCAATTAAACCGACGAGCACGATTAAGACAGCAGGTCGCCGCTTCATCTTTTTCTCGAGCAACTCGACGATTGGCAACAGGACATAGTAGAGAATCCCAGCGATTGCAAGGGGTGGTACGACCATTTGAAGCAGAATTGCGATCGGTCGGAACAAGAACGTCACGTGATCGCCAATCCAGACGATGATGAGCAATGTCATGACCCACCATGCGAATCGATACCATTTGTTTTCAAACATTTTTTGCATCTGACCACTTCCCTACTTAAAATGATGAAGTTCAATATCTTCTATGGTTTTTCCTTAAAACATTGCTTCTTAATCCTTATTCTTAAAAAATATATCATTTAATATCAATTAACAAATATATGATATATTTGTTTTAGTGGTTTTTGCAGATTCAAATTTGCCGAGACCTTTAAAACTACGTAAGATGAATATATTCGGCATTTAAGCAATCTTTTTCATACATGTAAAACAGAATACGGAGGATACCCCAGTGAAATGGATTAATCGTACCATCGGTCGTCAATTGATGTTCGCCTTCTATATGGTGTTCGTCGCTCTTAGCATCACATCTGCGATCGTCTATTTCTATACGGAACAGAAGATCGATCAAGCGAATATGACGTTCGATGATTTACGTGAACGACGGACGAATGCGAATGCACTCGCTAGCGAATGGACCGTCGCTCAAAGTAACGTCAAATCTTACTTATTGACTGGTTCACAGGAAACACTTGATCAGGTGAAGACGAATCAGCAGGAAATCAATCGCCTGACGACATGGTTCGAAAAGTATGCAATTTATGAGCAAGGGAAAGAATATGCGACAGCGACTCGTCGCATTTATGACGATTATTTTGGCACATCTCTTCCACTTCTCAACGAATACGTTGAAGGAAAAAAGGACGGGAAGATCAATGAAGACTTTGTGACTCCTGACACGCTCGCTGCTCTTTCCAACGGGAAAGATTTATTCACCGAAAATGGGACATTACGCGGGTCGGTCAGTTTATCAGAAGCAGACGTCGATATGACACGGATTGATACGTTGCTTTCAGATTATCTGACGTTGATCGAAAAGAAGGAAGTGGACGCGAAAAATGATCTCTTAAGCGAGATGCGTGTCGCGCAGTTCATCTGGCTGTCGAATCTCGTTGTCTTGATTCTCGTCCTCCTCTCGCTCGTTCGCCCATTCATCAGCCGCGTCACGAAGCAGGTCAATACGTTGTCTCGCGATAGTGCTTTACTTGCATCAGGAGAAGATATCCAAGCGATTCCGTTACCGAAACGTAAGGATGAACTGCATACGCTAACGGCATCTTTCAATCAGATGGCAGCTTCGATCGCGGACAATAAAGTCCATATGCTCGCGAAGAACGAAGAACTCCAAGCGCAACAGGAAGAACTCGTCGCGCAGCAAGAAGAATTGCAAGCGCAGCAGGAAGAACTCGAGGAAGCACTTGATATCACACTTCGGAGTGAACAACACCTCAAGTATCGTAACGAACTGACTGAGACGCTTGCTTCTCGTGAGACGTTGACGGCTTATCCGGAAATCATCGAGAAACTCGTCTCGATCACGCATTCTGAAATCGGTGCCCTCTTGTTCCTCGATCAACAGGAAGTCCGCTCGACAATCGATTACGGGATGACAGAAGAGATGGTCGGTCGTCTCGTCTCTGATGATCAGTCACTCCTGCACCGGGCACGTCTTCTGAAGCGTCCTGTGCACTCATCGAAACAGGTCGCGCACGAAAGCCCGCTTCCGTACCCGTACTATATGTATGAAGTCGCGGTTCCGGTCCTTGATCCGTCAAAAGAGCATATGATCGCCTGCATCTATCTCGTTCGTTATCGTGATGCCTTCACGACGGAGCAGATGAGCGACATCTTGTCGTTCTCGCATCAATTGTCGCTCTCCCTCCTACGGATGGGAATCTATGAAGAAATGATTCGCGAGAAGAACAAGACGACGCAACTGTTGAACTCGATTCGGGAAGCTGTCGTCTACATCGAACATGAGACGGATGAGTTGCTCGTCAACGAACCCCTCATGACGTTGTTTCCGGAAGTCCCAACAACGTTCGAAGACGAAGAACGCTCTGCCTTCGAACAAGCGATGCAGGCACTCGCTGACATCATTGACGAACCGGCAGCGTTCGAACGTTACATTGAACAGATCGTCGAACTCGATTTACCGAAAGACAGCTTGATCGTCTCGATCCGCAAGCATAGTACTTACATCCAGATCTACGCTGAGAAAATCGAGGTCGATGGCCTGTGGGTCGGTACGATGCTCGTTCTCCGCGACGTGACGAAAGAAACGGAAGCCGAGCGGATGAAGGAAGAGTTCGTCTCGACCGTCTCGCATGAGTTACGGACACCGCTCTCTTCGATCTATGGCTTCACGGAGCTGATGCTCAACAAACGGTTCGAGGAGGAACGGCAACGGAAGTACCTCCAAACGATCCACTCCGAGACCGGTCGCCTGACGACACTCGTCAACGACTTCCTCGACGTCCAGCGCATGGAGTCGAGTGAACACCGGTATGAGATGACGACGTTTGATGTCGTCGAACTTGCTCAGGACTTGATCGAGTTCTATAATGTCTCGCATGAGACGCATACGATTGATTTTGAGGCCCGTGGACCGATCATGATTGACGGGGATGCGGAAAAGATGAAACAGTTGCTGAACAACCTGCTCAGTAACGCCGTCAAGTACTCGCCGAGCGGTGGTACAGTCTTGATACGGATTACAAATGAACTTGGTTTCGCTCAAATCCGTATCCAAGATGAAGGCATCGGGATTCCGCAAGATGCCCTTCCAAAATTGTTCGATAAGTTCTATCGTGTCGATAACTCCGAGACACGCAAAATTGGCGGAACCGGTCTTGGTCTGTCGATCTGTAAGGAGATCGTCAAGCACCACAACGGAACGATTGATGTCGAATCTGTCGTTGGTGTCGGATCGACCTTTACGATTCGTTTCCCGATCGCCGTCATCTCGACCATCCTCACGTATGAAGATTAATCACGCGACCGTTCACATCATGTGGACGGTCTTTTTTTCGTTAGATTTGGCGAAGCGCGGGGTATAGTCAAAAGCGCATCATGATAAGGAGGAATCGACATGCAACTCGGATGGATTGGCTTAGGACATATGGGTGTACCGATGGCAAAACGTTTAATTGACGGCGGTCATGATTTGCTCGTCTATAACCGGACGTATGAAAAGACTGCTCCGTTGACAGAATTAGGAGCAACAGCTGTCAAAGAAATACAGGACGTGGTACGTCAGAGCGACATTCTCTTCGTCATGTTAGCGGACGGACCTGCCGTCGCGTCCGTTCTCGAAAGTATCCAAGAGAACCTCACAGGTAAGACGATCGTTAACTTAAGTACAATCTCCCCAGAAGAAACGAAGGAGATGGCTCGTCTCGTCGAAAAGAATGACGGCACGTATCTGGAATCGCCTGTCTCGGGCTCCGTTCCGGTCGCAGAAAACGGTCAGCTCGTCCTGCTTGCCGGTGGTGACGCGAACGTCGTCGCGACTTGTCAGCCGTATCTTGAGCTACTTGGCAAGGAAACGATTCATTTTGGACCACATGGCTCAGGCAGTGCGGCGAAGCTCGCCATCAATTTATTGCTCGCAGTCGTCGGTCAAGGGGTCGCGGAGACATTACTGCTTGGAGAAGGTGCCGGGCTCGAAAAAGAGAAGCTGATCCAGATGATCAGTGCTTCCGGGATGAACACTCCGCTCTTCAGTGGTAAACGTGACATGTACCGGAAGAACGACTTCCCGTCTGCTTTCCCGCTCCGCCTGATGGCAAAGGATCTCGGACTGATTACGGCAGAAGCGAGACGCCAACAGCTTGAGCTACCACTTGCGCAAGCAACGGACGCTAGCTACACTGATGCGAAACCCGCTTACGGCGACGAGGACATGGCTGCGATCTATCTTGCGTTACAGGAAAAATAATGAAAAGGGTGATACCTCTCTTGCGAGAAGCATCACCCTTTTGTGATGTTTTATTTCAGTGACGTGACGATCCCCATCATCTGATCACTCGTCATCAACGCTTTCGAGTTAAACTGATACGCCCGCTGGAGCTGCGTCAAGTTCGTCATCTCAAGCGCCATATCGACGTTCGATGTCTCAAGCCGACCGACCGTCAACGGATTCCCTGTCGCATTCTGGTATTGTCCGGTTGCTGTGAACAAGCCACCCCCGACTTCCGTCAGCTCTCCGTAGTTCGGGATGTCCGCGACACCCACTCGAGCGAGGACACGACGATCCCCGTTTAAGATGCCGGTGATGTTGCCGTCCTTGTTCAGTTCAATCTCGGTCGCGTTCGCCGGTAAGACGATTGGATCATTCGCCTGGTTGATGACGGAGCGCCCGGCATCGTCCGTCAACAGAACTTGTCCGTTCGCTTGCGGCGACAACTGGAAGTTTCCGTCCCGCGTAAACTTCGTCACGCCATCCGTATCGATGACACCGAAGAAATGGTGCGGGTTTCCGAGTGCCGCATCGAGTTTTCGATCCGTCGTCCGGAATGTTCCGACGCCAAAACGTGTCGCTTCGTTCGCGACATAACCACCAACGCCGAGTCGAAGACCCTCTGGCGTCGTCAAGGGACCTGGTGTGAAGCCTGTCGCTTGGTTATTGATGTTACGGACGAGCAATTCATTGAACTGAGCATCCCGCCGTTTATAGCCGTTCGTATCCACATTGGCAAGGTTTTGCCCGGTCGTATCAAGCTGTTTTTGCAGTTGTCCCATCGTACTTGCGGATGTATAGATTGATTGCATCATATCCTCCTATTAGCGAACGCGTCCGATTTCGGAAACAGCTTTTTCCGCTGTCCGGTCGTACGCTTGAATGACTTTTTGATTGGCTTCGAACTGACGCAGACCAGCATTCATCTCCGCCATCGTCTGTTCAATCTCGACATTTCCGAGTTCGAGTACACCTTGATCGACTCGGACGTTTCCGGCATTCAATGGATTGGTTGACCGGAATAGACCATTCCCTGTCCGTTCGAGCGTCTCCGGTTGATCCGTTACGACGAGACCGAGATTGCCGATCGCTTGACCATTTCCATCCGTAACGGCTCCGTCCGCGTCAACTTTGAAGTCCTCATTGACGACGTCGAGTGGTTGCCCGTTCGTATCAAGAACGAGATCATTTTCTGTCGTCCGGAGTAGACCGTCTTGTCCGACGGCAAACTGTCCGTTCGTCGTATAAAGCGTCTCTTCCTCTTCTGTCAACGGATCCCGGTGACGAATCGTGAACAGCGGTGCTCCTTCAAGTGAACTGATTTGTAGATCGGTCGCATTGCCTGTCTCCGTGATCGAACCTTGCGTGAAGTTCGGGGTCGCTGCCTGCATGAAGACACCGGTCGCGAGTTTCCCGACCGTCGCGACTCCTCGCACACCCGTCCGTTCATTGTTTGCTGTTTGCTGGATCAGCATCTCTGGAAACGTCCGGAGTGACGCTTGATCAGCGCGGAAGCCCGGCGTCCGCGCATTCGCCAAGTTGTTACTGAGCATTTCCTGTTGACGTTGTAATGCCTGCATCGCATTCGACGCCGTGTACATTCCTCGTAGCATGCGTTCCATCTCCTCATTGACTTCATGTTCAATTCTTTCCTTTCAGTATATCGGTCGACCGAAGAGGAATTATGAGCTTTTTTGAACAAAACGGTAATATCCAGCAGAGATGCATCGAAAGACCTACCTCAATTACATAATTCGCTTTTCCATAGTTTACATATTGAAAATTGACAAATTTTGTTATACTTTAGATAATAATTTAAAGATACTTAAGGTGAATCCTATGAAAAAAAGCTTCCGTTCCCCAAACACAGTCTAGGAAATGGAAGCTTCTCATTAGTTATTCGGATTTTTCTTTAAAACAGCCGTTTGTGTTCGCTCTAGCACCGCATTCGTGATGACGATCAAGCCAGTAAAGAGGAACAGCGCTTCAAAACCAAAGTGACCGGCAATCTGTCCACCTGCGAGTGGTCCAAGGAAGTTCCCCATGAACTGCGCGGACTGGTTATATCCAAAGATCCGTCCCGATGCATTCGCTGGCGTATTCTTCCGTAACAAGGTTTGGACAGATGGTAGCAGTGCTGCTGTCGCAAAACCGATCCCCATCCGTAAGACGATCAATTGACTTGTATCCGTGACGAATGCTTGCGGAATCAAGAAAGCTGCAAAGACGAGTAACGCAAAGAATAAGACACGCTCAGCGCCAATCTTATCGGATAGACGACCCAGTCGTTGCGCCGCGATCAGTGCCGCAATCCCTGGTGCCGAAGCAACAATTCCAGATAACAAGGCGAGTCGTTCGGTACCGGGACTGAGTTCCCGGACGTACAGCGACAGAATCGGACTAATTGATTGTGCCGCGAACTGAATCAGGAACGTCGTCAAGAAGAGGCTTAAAATGAGTTCTGGATGGCGAAGTGACTGGATGATTTCCTTCGCAGACGCCATCTTTTTGACTTCCAGTGGGACGAATTCTTCTTTGACGAAGAAGTAGGTCACGAGGAAGGTCATGAAGAGCGGAACGCTCGTAAAGAGAAAAACGGGTCGAAGCCCAACAACGTCGGCGAGGAATCCTCCGATAAGAGGTCCTAGCAATCCACCAGCAATCCCACCGGTCGACAGGGTGCCGAGCGCCCAGCCACTTTTCTCTTTTGGGGTTTGGGAAGCAACCATTGTAATTCCGGCTGAGATGAATCCGGAGACGGCTCCCATGACAAGACGTAAGAATACAAGTTGATACACATCTTGGACGAAACTGATCAAGAACATGACGATCGACATACCAAGACTTGCTCGGAGTAGCATGAGCTTACGCCCTTTTCGATCGGCAAGACGTCCCCAAATCGGTGAGACGATTGCAGCGACGAGGAAGGTAGCACCAAAGGCGATCCCGGACCACGTCGTAATATCTTGTCGGCCGTCGACACCGAGCTCTTCAATGAATAAGGGCAAAAACGGTAACACGAGACTAAGAGCGGCGGCAGTCAAAAAACTACCGAACCAGACGACTACTAAATTTCTTTTCCACAATGGCATTGTGGCATCACTTCCTTTTATTTGACAAATCGCTTCAATACAACAACTTTTAATATACACTTCACATTGTGAAATGTCTAGGATTTGAACTGTCAAAGTGTAGAACAGGACCTTTGATGCATATAAGTGAATGCGCAACGACCGATAGTAAGGTAATCCACACGAAGGAGTGAAATTGAAATGAAACGCTTTTTGATTGGCGTAGTCTGCCTGTCGTTGCTTCAATTCGGACTACCGCTCAAGAGTTCAGCTGCCGTTTCCGTCACTCGTCACACGGTCATCTGGTCCATCCCAGAGGTCAAATCCATTTCAACGAAGATCAATCAGCTGGCAAACAGACAGATGAAACGTGTCTATCTGCATGTCGCTGTCGAGGGTGACCGTACTCTCTACCGAACATTCGTTGAAAAAGCGCATGCTGTCGGAATCGAAGTCTACTTTCTATTCGGACAGCCGCGCTGGATCACAAACGAAGGAACGACAGCTCGACCAAACGTTGAAGATCCACTCGCCTGGATCTCGACCTATCAGCAGGAGACGATCAGTCATCCGGACGGCATCAGTGTCGATCTCGAACCGTACGCCTTACCGGAATGGGAGACGGACCAGCCAGGAGTCATCGCCTCCTACGAACGCATCTTACTCGCCTTCCGCGAAAAAGCATCTGCTGAAGGATTACCGCTGCAACTGTTCCTCCCGTTCTGGTTCCATACCGTACAGGATGCAGGTGGGCGTTCCATCAGCGAATGGGCGATGGATCTCGCTGACGAAGTCACATTGATGAGTTACCGGACCGTTTACGGTGGCGGCAACGGACTTGGCGCCATCACGATGACGGATGCATTGTATGCGGCGAGTAACGGATATCGTTTATCGTATGCTATCGAATTCACGGAGCTTCCGGAAACACCAGACATTACGTTCTACGGCAAAACACGGACGCAGCTAAATCAGCTCGTTAATCAGACGATGGCAAGTTCGTTGCCACCAAGTGCCATTGTCTATCATGATTTTGAAGCCTACCAGACTTTCATGCGTAGTACGCAGTAAGTCATCTTTATGCCCCTTTGCTTTTCATCCGCTTTCCTCAGGCGAGACACAAGCCAGTCTTTACTGTTCGTATAACAGTGAACCTGGGTCTTGTTTGTCTCTGACAGCGCAAAAATTTGCACTTTTTCCTGTAGGAGTCGGATGAAGCACAAGGAAGCACATAATCATTTAGTACCATGACATTATGGACTAAGCATTATGTTTAAAACAAGGGGAGTCCAGTTTCCGATACGTACTTCGGAAACCGGACTCCCTATTGGTTTGATTCATATCGAACGAACTTGTCCATTCTCGACTCCTGCAGGAAAAGAAAGTGCAAGTAGCACTTTCGTCAGGGATAGGTAAGCCTGTGGAAAGCGAGAAGGACAAGACGGTCGTTATAGGAATGAATTTTTACGAAAAATCATATCTTTTACGCTGACACGCTCTTACTTCCCAAGATTGTCGAGCATGATCCCTGTACCGCGTGCGACACATAACATCGGATCTTCTGCAATCAGAACCGGTAGGCCGAGTTCTTTTGCAAGTAACTGGTCGATTCCGTCAAGAAGTGCGCCCCCACCCGTCAGGATGATGCCACGGTCGATGATGTCCGCTGCAAGCTCTGGTGGTGTCTTCTCGAGCACACGCTTCGTTGCTTCGACGATCTCCATTGCTGCTTCTGCAAGTGCCTCATGCATCTCTTCTGATGTCACCGTGATGTTGTGCGGTAAGCCCGTCACGAGATTGCGTCCACGAATATCCATCTGTTCCCGACGTCCGTCTTCTGAGACCGTCGCGACCGTCGTCTTGACGGCTTGCGCTGTCCGTTCCCCGATGATCAACTTATGCGTATCCTTGATCGAGCGGATGATGTCGTGATCAAACCGGTCACCTGCGACTTTGATCGTTTCACCGCAAACGATATCACCCATTGAAAGGACGGCAACATCCGTCGTTCCGCCACCGATATCAATGACCATGTGCCCTGCTGGCATCCAAATGTCCATACCGGCACCGACTGCTGCGACCTTCGGCTCGACTTCGAGGAAGACCGTCTTCGCGCCTGATTTTTCACCAGCTTGGCGAATCGCTTTTGCTTCGACCGTTGTGATGCTTGCTGGTGTACAAATCAACATGCGGACTCCACCGAACATCTTACGGACCTCAATCTTATCGATGAAATGGCGTAGCATCGCTTCTGTCATTTCGAAATCAGCAATGACGCCGTCTTGAAGCGGTCGAATGGCCACAATGTTTCCCGGTGTCCGGCCCACCATCAAGTGTGCTTCTGTCCCTACCGCATGAATCTTGCCTGTCGCCTTATCGATCGCGACGACCGATGGCTCATCGAGGACAATGCCTCTACCTTTTACATGAATGACGACATTCGCCGTCCCTAAGTCGATTCCGATATCTCTTGAAAACATCTCGTGTGCTCTCCTTTACCCACTGGCTATTCTTCCAAAATATAGAACGTCGTTTGGACGTCTAACCCATTTATGTATACATACCTTTCAATTCTAGCATATGCCCCATCGTGAAACGACTTTCTTTTTCGGCTTTTCTGATTTCATTGTCATCTTTTTAAAAAGAAGACAAAAAGAGCATTCCCCCGAAAACGAGAGAATGCTCTTGTATGAGTGCTTAAAGTTTTGTTGCAGCTGTTTCTTCAACGACTGCCGCTTCTTCTGTCACACGTTCTACGTCTGCACCAAGTGCTTGTAACTTCAAGTGGAAGTCGACGTATCCACGGTCGATGTGGTGAAGTGCGCCAACGCGCGTTTCGCCTTCAGCGATCAATCCTGCTGTGACGAGTGCCGCACCTGAGCGAAGGTCTGTTGAGAGCACTTCTGCACCTTGTAATTGAACGCCACCATTGATGATCGATGAACGACCTTCGATTTTGATGTCCGCGTTCATACGACGGAATTCTTCAACGTGCATGAAGCGGTTCTCGAAAACAGTTTCCGTGATGACCGATGTGCCACCTGCTTTGAGAACAAGCGCCATCATTTGTGCTTGAACGTCTGTCGGGAACCCTGGGTGTGGCATCGTCTTGACGTCGACTGCTTCGAGTTTCGCTGGACCGACGACACGGAGACCTTCTTCTGTATCCGTGATCTTAACGCCCATCTCTTCCATCTTCGAGATGAGTGGACGAAGGTGTTCACGTTCTGCACCGATGACTTCGACGTCACCTTCTGTGATTGCTGCTGCGATCATGAACGTACCTGCTTCAATCCGGTCCGGAATGACGTAGTGTGTTGCACCATGTAACTTCTCGACGCCTTCGATGCGGATCGTTTCTGTACCTGCACCGCGGACTTTTGCGCCCATTGCGTTCAAGAAGTTCGCAAGATCAACGATTTCTGGTTCTTTTGCGACGTTCTCAATCACTGTCGTTCCTTCTGCGAGTGTCGCAGCCATCATGATGTTTTCTGTCGCACCGACTGATGGGAAGTCGAGGTAGATTTTCGCACCTTTGAGACGACCGTCAACATGTGCTTCAACGAATCCGTTTCCGATGATCGTCTTCGCGCCCATTGCTTCGAAGCCTTTTAAGTGAAGATCGATTGGACGTGAACCAATCGCACAGCCACCTGGCATCGCGACACGTGCGCGACCGAGACGTGCAAGTAATGGACCCATGACGAGGATCGAAGCCCGCATCTTACGGACGTATTCGAGTGGCGCTTCATCTTTAAGGTTCGGTTCGGCATTGACCGTCACCGTATTTGCTTCAGCGTCGAACTCGACTTCCGCATTCAAGTTGCGTAAGACGTTATTGATTGTATAGACGTCTGCTAGACGTGGTACGTTTTGAAGAACCGATTGGCCCTCTGATGCAAGCAATGTCGCGACGAGTGTTTTTAAGACCGCGTTCTTTGCACCTTCTACTTTGACTGTTCCAGCTAATTTACGTCCGCCACGGACAACGATTTTTTCCATTCTCCCTACTCCTCTGCTTCGTTTCTGTTCTAGTATGTTCAATTCGTGATTGGTGAGGATCATAGTTGGAATTCAACGAATGTTAGAAAAGAAACTTCCCTATAGTTGATCTCTTACTCCAAAGCCAATACGACGTTTCGATTGTAATGTTAGATGATTGCTAAATGACTGTGTTCCTTCATTGAAAGAGCAGTGTCCTGTTCCATGTTAAAACAAATTACCATTTCAGGGTTTACAATGCAGTTACAAGTTCACCCAATTAAAAACTGAAGACGCTGTGCAAAACCGGCATAATCCAATAAAAAGCGAGCGACGATCGATCCGAGTGCAATGGCTAGAATCGTTCGCAAGGCTACCGCATGCGGTCCTTTAGGATGTTGCAGGATTTTCTCCCATTTGACTGGTAATAAGGACCACCAAGCGAGTAGAATCGCTACGATGTAGACCAGCATACTAACTAACGCACTCACACCAATAGATGTCACTTTCGTTGCACCTCTTCTTCATAGTTTCTCCAACTTTACTATGATTTCATAAAATGAATGATTGCGCAAACAAAAAAGAACACGCTGAATTAATTTTAGCGTATAAAATATATTTATTGAAGATAAATTTAGTCTTCCAAAGAAAAAATGTTGAAGAAATTGTGAAGACGAGGCATATAATGTACTTTTACATTTTTACGGTGTTTTAAACCTGTATCGTTCTCCCTCTTGCGAAAACGTTTGTCTTTAAAAAAATCATTGACGTATCGTACAAAAAAAGACCCGATTCCGCAAAGGAATTCGGGTCTTTGGTCGAATCAATCGCGACCGTAGTCTTTCAAGCTGAGACGGTTAACTGCTCGTTTCAGTGAAAGTTCAGCACGCTTGAATTCGAGTTCTGATAATTTCGTGTCCTGGAGACGACGTTCTGCACGAACCTTCGCAGCTGCAGCACGGTCATAGTCGACCTTGTCTGCTTGCTCCGCAGTTTCCGCAAGAACCGTTACAGTATCCTGGCGCACTTCCATAAAGCCACCGCTGATAGCGATCAACGTGCGTCCGCCATCTTCGTGGCGCAACTTCAAGATGCTGATATCGAGTGGTGTCACGAGTGGGACGTGGTGCGGGAGAACCCCGATCTCACCAGAAATCGTCTTCGCAACGACCATACGGATATCGCCATCATACACTTCGCCATCCGGGGTGACGATATTGACATGAAGTGTGTTCATCTCAAGTCCCCCTTATGCTTTGTCACTTAGACAAGCGCCTTCGCTTTTTCAATCGCATCTTCGATCGGACCGACGAGACGGAATGCTTCTTCCGTTAGATCATCGTGTTTACCTTCGAGGATTTCTTTGAAGCCGCGGATCGTGTCCTTAACTGGGACGTACGATCCTTTTTGTCCTGTGAACTGCTCAGCTACGTGGAAGTTCTGCGACAAGAAGAACTGGATACGACGCGCACGGTGTACAGTCAATTTGTCGTCTTCTGACAACTCGTCCATACCGAGGATCGCGATGATATCTTGAAGTTCTTTATAACGCTGAAGTGTTTCCTGAACTTGACGTGCAACACCGTAGTGCTCTTCGCCGACGATTTCCGGTGAAAGGGCACGTGATGTCGATGCAAGTGGATCCACGGCAGGATAGATCCCCATCTCAGAGAGACGACGCTCAAGGTTCGTCGTTGCATCTAAGTGAGCAAACGTCGTTGCAGGAGCCGGGTCAGTATAGTCATCGGCTGGTACATAAACCGCTTGGATCGATGTAACCGAACCTTTGTTTGTTGATGTGATTCGCTCTTGGAGCATACCCATCTCTGTTGCGAGTGTCGGCTGGTAACCAACGGCAGATGGCATACGACCGAGAAGGGCCGATACCTCAGAACCCGCTTGTGTGTAACGGAAGATGTTATCAACGAAGAGAAGAACGTCTTGTCCTTGCTCATCACGGAAGTATTCTGCCATCGTCAAACCAGTCAAGGCAACACGGAGACGTGCACCCGGTGGTTCGTTCATCTGACCGAAGACCATCGCTGTTTGTTTGATAACGCCTGAATCCGTCATCTCGTGGAACAAGTCATTTCCTTCACGCGTCCGCTCACCAACACCTGCGAATACCGAGATACCGCTGTGCTCTTGCGCGATGTTGTTGATCAATTCCTGGATGAGGACGGTCTTACCTACACCGGCACCACCGAAGAGACCGATCTTACCACCCTTGATGTAAGGAGCGAGCAAGTCGACGACTTTAATTCCAGTTTCGAGGATTTCAACTTTCGTTGAAAGGTTATCGAAAGTCGGTGCTTTTTTGTGGATCGGAAGACGTTCCACGTCAGCAGCGATTTCTTTTTCATCAATTGGGTTACCGAGTACGTTGAAGACGCGACCAAGTGTCGCTTCTCCGACGGGTACCGAGATTGGAGCATTCGTATCGAGTACTTCCATTCCACGGCGTACTCCATCCGTAGAGTCCATCGCAATGGTACGGACGACGTCGTCACCAAGGTGCAGGGCGACCTCAAGCGTCAAGTCGATAGCCACTTCTTCTACAGTTTGCGGCGTATATTGAATACGGAGCGCGTTGTAGATGTTCGGTAAGTGTCCTTCGAACTTAACGTCGATGACAGGTCCCATGACCGCGACGACGCGGCCTTTTAAACCGAGTTCGTTCATCGTGTTTCCTCCTACCTATCGTTACGCCAGTCGGGATTACTGCTGCGCAGCAGCCCCACTGACGATCTCTGTGATTTCTTGCGTGATCGCAGCTTGTCGAGCTCGGTTGTAGACGAGAGTCAATCGACCGATCAAGTCATCTGCGTTATCTGTCGCACTTTGCATTGCTGTCATACGTGACGCATGTTCTGCTACTTTCGCGTCAAGAAGCGCACCGAAGATCAAGCTCTCCGCATAACGCGGGAGGAGTTCCGCAAGGATTTGTTCCTCGCTTGGCTCGTACTCATAAGTCGTCGAAGATGAAGCTTCGATTTCTCCGAGTGGGAGAAGGGTTTCGACTTTCACTTCCTGGCTGATGACAGATAGGAAGTGGTTGTAGCACAGCTTGAGCTCGTCGATTTCGCCGACCGTGAACGCACTCACTGTGCGCTTCACGATCTCAGCGACGTCGACATACGAAGGAGAATCGTTCAAACCTGTGATCGCATCCGTGACCGTGATTCCGCGCGAACGGAAGAACTGGACACCAACTTTACCGACCACGAAGAGAACGTAACTGTCCGTAGTATGCTTTTCTTTGATTTCCCGGTAGACTTCACGCAGCACGTTGGCGTTATATGCACCAGCTAAGCCGCGATCCGATGTGATGACGATATATCCTGTCTTTTTGACGGGACGTTTCTCGAGCATCGGATGGCTCGCACCTGTCGTGCCATTCGCAATGGTTCCGAGTACCTCTTGCATTTTCAGCATGTAAGGTTGGAACTTCGCGCTATGTGCTTGAGCGCGGTTCAGTTTCGACGCCGAAACCATGTTCATCGCTTTCGTGATCTGTTTCGTACTTTTCGTCGAGTTGATCCGCGTTTGTATCTCGCGCAACGATGCCATTTCGATTCACCACCTTGTTAGTATCAAGAGCGTTCCGCCGGATTAAACCGTCGCTTGGAACGTTTTCTTAAATTCTGAGATTGCTGCTACGATCTCTTCGTCTGCTGGAAGGTTACCTGTCTTACGGATCTCATCGCAAAGTTGTTTGCGGTTTTGATCGAGCCAGAGGTTGAGTTCCTTTTCAAAACGACGAATATCCGTTACAGCAACATCATCAAGGTGACCACGAGTCAAGGCATAGATGATGATGACTTGCTTATCGACAGTAAGGGGTTGGTTCAAGTCTTGTTTCAAGACTTCAACTGTCCGCTCACCACGGTTAAGCTTCGACTGAGTCGCTTTATCAAGGTCAGATCCGAACTGAGCGAATGCTTCAAGCTCACGGTAAGATGCGAGGTCAAGACGGAGCGTACCCGCTACCTTCTTCATCGCTTTTACTTGAGCCGAACCACCTACACGCGATACCGAGAGACCCGGGTTGATCGCGGGACGGACACCTGAGAAGAAGAGATCCGATTGAAGGAAGATTTGACCATCCGTGATCGAGATAACGTTTGTCGGGATATAAGCTGAGATATCCGACGCTTGTGTCTCGATGAACGGAAGGGCAGTCAAGCTACCTGCGCCAAGCTCGTCGTTCAACTTCGCCGCACGCTCAAGAAGGCGTGAGTGGAGGTAGAAGACATCCCCTGGGTAAGCTTCGCGGCCTGGTGGGCGTTTCAAGAGAAGTGAAAGCTCACGGTAAGCAGCTGCTTGTTTTGAAAGATCATCATAGATGACAAGAACGTGTTTGCCTTGGTCCATGAAGTGTTCACCCATCGCGACACCTGCGAATGGTGCGAGGTAAAGAAGTGGAGCCGGCTGTGAAGCCGCTGCCGAAACGACGATCGTGTAATCGAGGGCACCGTTTTTACGGAGCGTCTCGACGACGCCACGGACTGTTGATTCTTTTTGTCCGATTGCGACGTAGATACAGATCATGTTTTCTTCTTTTTGGTTGATGATCGTATCGATTGCGATCGACGTCTTACCCGTCTGACGGTCACCGATGATCAACTCACGCTGTCCACGACCGATTGGAACGAGGGCATCGATCGCCTTGATTCCTGTCTGAAGTGGTTCGTGTACCGATTTACGCGCCATGACGCCAGACGCCTTACGCTCGATCGGGTTGTAGTGTTCTGTTTCGATTGGACCAAGACCATCGATTGGCATACCGAGCGGGTTGACGACACGTCCGAGGAGTGCGTCTCCAGTTGGTACTTCCATGATGCGGCCCGTACGGCGAACAGAGTCGCCTTCTTTGATTTCAAGGTAGTCACCGAGGATGATGATACCGACGTTGCCTTCTTCTAAGTTTTGCGCCAAGCCCATTGTGCCGTTAGCGAATTCTACGAGCTCTCCCGACATGACGTTGTCGAGTCCGTGTGCACGAGCGATACCATCACCGATTTGGATGACTGTACCTGTCTCGTTCACTTCCATCGTAGAACCGTACTGCGCGATACGCGCTTTAAGCAGGGCGCTGATTTCTTCAGCTCTAATGCTCATGCGTTTCACCCCTATTTTCTTACGCTTTTAACAGCTCACGCTCAAGGCGCGTTAGTTTAGTTTCGATCGTACCGTCATATGTCGTGTAACCGATTTGAACGCGAAGTCCTCCGATGACACTCTTGTCGACGACGTTCTCGACTTCAAGCGTTTTACCTGATTTTTGGCCAAACGTCTCTTTCACTTTCGTGAGTTCCTCGTCTGACAATTTGTATGCACTCGTGACGATTGCCGTCGCGACATTGCGGTGTTCATTCAACAATGCAATGAAGTGTTCCGGTAACGTGACGATTTCTGCTGCCCGGTCGTTTTCGACCATGACGAGCAACGTGTTCAAGACGATCGAGTTGAAGCCAGTGAAGCTTGTTTGAAGAACTTGCTTGAGCTCTTCAGCAGAAATCGATGGGTTATCTAAAACCGAAGCGAGCTCTGGTGTTGCGTGGAGCACTTCGCCGAGCGTCCGCACATCAGCTTCTGCTTGCTCGAGCACATGGTGCTCAAGCGCAAGATCGAAGAGCGCTTTTGCGTAGCGTCCCGCTACGTGATCACGCATTAGTTCGTGCCCTTAGTATCAGCAAGGAATTGATCGACGAGTGCCTTTTGAGCGGCTTCGTCCGTCGCAAGCTGTGTTTTCATGACGTGGCGTGCTGCAGCGATTGCTTGAAGAGCGACATCGTTCTTCAAAGCAGCTTGTGCTTCAGCGCGTTCACGTTCGATCGCACGGCGAGCTTCTTCCTTACTCATTTCGGATTCAAGACGTGCCTGCTCCATCGCACGTGCTTGCTCTGCTTCTGCCTGACGGCGTGATGCTTCTAAAAGGTCGCGTGCTTCCGTACGCGCCTTGTTTAATTCTTCGCGTTGTTGTTCTACGTAGACTTCAGCGTCTTTACGGCTCTTTTCAGCCGAGTTGATCTCGCTAGCCACATGCTCTTCCCGCGCTTTCATCATGTTGACGAGCGGGCCCCATGCGAATTTCTTCAAGAGGATGAGGAGCAAGAGGAAAACGACGATCGTGACGATCATGTTGGCGATAAGAGGCTTACTTGCTTCCGCAACGCCCTCTGCCGCAAGATACGTTAGATTCATTCGATTACACTCCCCTCGTGGTTGGTTCAACTTCAATATCTACATAAGGGAGCCTAAGCTCCCGTGACGGTTCACTCAAACGTTGAACGAATAGCGCCCTATGTAGTCCGTTCTCGTTAATCGTGGATTAAGAGTTGAGAAGAAGGAAACCGACCGCTACACCGATGATTGGAAGTGCCTCAACAAGACCGATACCGATGAACATTGTTTGACGAAGTTCGTTTTTGAGTTCTGGCTGACGTGCTTGACCTAATACTGTACCGTTTACGATAAGACCGTTACCGATACCTGCGCCGAGTGCGCCGAGTCCGATGATGATCGCTGTTGCAATAAGATTCATGATAAATTGCCTCCCTAGAGTATGTTCATTGATTTGTCGTGCTGTTATCGGAAAAGCGGATGCTTTACCTTCGAATTAATGGTCGTGCGCTGCCTTATGTCCGATGTAAACCATCGTCAGGATAAGGAAGATGTACGCTTGGATACCACCGATGAAGAGTGAGAATCCTTGCCAGATCAACATCGGGATACCCGAGATGATCGCGCCGATTGGTCCGAGGAATTGGAAATCGTTCGTACCAGAGACGATACCGATCGAAAGAATGATTCCGATCATGATCTCACCAGCGAAGATGTTTCCGTAAAGACGAAGACCGAGCGTCAACGTGTTTGCAAACTCCTCGATGATGGTAATGATAAACATCGGCGTCATGAATGTTTTCGCATAAGCGCCGAAGCCTCGCATCTTCACACCGTAGTAATGGCTCATGACCACTACCATAGATGAAAGTGCCAGTGTCACGTAAGGATCTGCAGTTGGTGAGTTGAACCAAATGTAGTGTCCCGTCACGACGTTGAATGGAAGACCCATGAGGTTGGACACAAGGATGAACAGGAATAATGTCATTCCGAACGTAAGGAAGCGACCCCCTGTTTTCCAGTCCATCGTGCTGCTGATGATACCGCGAACGAATTCGAGGAACATCTCCATCACGTTTTGAGCACCGGTTGGCTTCATCACAAGACGTCGCGTACCGGCCACGGCAATCAAGAAGACGAGAGCAGCAGCAATCAATACTGTGATCAAGTTCGTCCAGCTACCGTACAGAACGAAGTCACCCCAGAGTGGGATTTCGTAAAGTGGCATTTCGTGGTTCATTTGACTATTCACCTCTTTTCCCGCTTGAGTTCGTGAGTCAAGAACTCACAAAATTGTATGACGTGGCCGGCGAGAAGGCCTATTACCACCGCAGTTAATGACAATTCAGTTTGATATTTCAAACCGATCATCACACAAAGTACCGCGACCGCCATGCGTGAAACGGTCCCACGAGACATCGGCTTACGCCCCGTCTCGATTACACGATACATCCGATCGACGCTGAGTCGTTGAAGCGTCAAGATCAGAAAGCTGCCAGTTCCACCAAGCGCCAGTCCATAAATGACCGATTCACTCGGGCGTCCGATGAGCAGCAGGACAGCCAGGATCCCGTAAAAGAGTCCAAACCATCGTAAGTACGCACGATACAACGCATCTTGAAGGATGATGTTCATGTCTTCTCCCCTAACAAGTGCCTGATCATGGCGATCATGCAAAGAATGCCGATGAAAATCCCGATGAACACGGCGAACGTCGCACCCATTTTTTCCCACCATTGTTGTTGTTCCCCATAGTTCCCAACCAAAAAGCCAATGACGATCGGTGCAGCCAGTGCCGTCGAAATTTGCGAGGCCATGACCATACTCTTTGCGAGCCCACTTTGGCGCACTAGAGACGACCCCCTTTTTTCCCAATTGTGAGTTCTTTTTCTTTCCCACAATTTGCGGATTTTCATACTAGTCAAGAATACAATGAAGCAGCTTTCATAGTCAAATGAATTCACAATAAAAACAGAGCCGAAAAACCTATACATATCAACGATTGATAAGGTTTTCACAGATGTCTTACATGCAAGTCATTTCACGAAGATGTGAAGAAAATATGTAGTGCTATCAACGGTTAAAGAGATTGTTCATATGGTGAACAAAACCGTTGAACAGTAACGTTATATCGTGCTCGTTAAACCGAAACAAGACCTCTAAAATTGATTTGTGTCGATTTTGTGAAAAAACATTTTTCGTTCACAATTGAAAACGCTTCCGAATCAGGACATAAAAACAGCTCTGACATCTGTTTGTAACAATACATTTCAGCGATTTCCATTTTTTTAATCGTGCGCTACGTCACAGCTTGAATCGTCATCGCTTCCCTTCCAGTTTCAAGGTCATCTGGTTTTACATTTTCTAAACAAATGGGCTGATTTTAGTGGAAATGGTAAGATTTAAAGATATTATCCTCCTAAATCAACTATTGCGATTACACGAAATTCAAGACATAACAAAGAATCGCTCACATCACGCGACTCCTACAGGAAAAAGCACGAGTTTTCGTGCTGTCAGAGACAAGTGAGATCCGACTCCTCGTCTAAAGACGAAGGAGGCGCGGCTCACGTCTCGCCTGAGGAAAGCAAGTGAATGCAAGCGATTCGAGGATGATCGTTTTTTATTGCGTGAGTAACGGTGCCGGTGCTTCCCCTTGACCGAAGTGATGCAGAATCGCTTGGACGATGCGTTCGGACGCGTGACCGTCTCCATACGGGTTTGAGGCATGTGCCATCTCCTGATAAAGTGTTTTGTTCGTCAAGAGTTCTGTTGCCATCTGATAGATCGTCTCTTCTTCCGTTCCGGCAAGCTTCAACGTTCCGGCAGTAATCCCTTCCGGACGTTCCGTCGTATCGCGTAAGACAAGAACAGGAACACCGAGTGATGGTGCTTCTTCTTGTACGCCACCCGAGTCAGTTAAGATCAAATGGGCACGGCTCGCGAAGTTATGAAAATCGAAGACGTCGAGTGGAGCAATCAACGAAATCCGATCATGCCCTTCAAAAACCTTCTTCGCTGCTTCTTGAACGACTGGATTGAGGTGGACCGGATAGACGACGTGCGTCTCCGGGAACGCATCGACGAGGCGACGAATCGCCCGGAACATTTGGTGCATTTTCTCGCCTTGGTTCTCACGACGGTGCGCTGTCATCAAGATCAACTTCCGGTCCCCGACCGTCTCGAGCATCGGGTGGACGTAATCCGATTGGACGGTCGTTTGCAGGGCATCGATCGCCGTGTTCCCTGTGATGTAAACACCGGCGTGACGATTTTCGGATGCGAGATTCGCTGCCGCTTGCGCTGTCGGAGCGAAATGTAAGTCCGCGAGCGTCGACGTCAACTGACGATTGACCTCTTCCGGGAAGGGTGAATACTTACTATAGGTCCGCAGTCCCGCCTCGACGTGACCGACCGCGATCTGATTGTAATAGGCAGCAAGGCTTCCAACGAACGTCGTCGTCGTATCCCCATGGACGAGGACGAGATCCGGTTTGATGTCCTTCATGATGGCATCAAGTCCTTCAAGACCACGCGTCGTAATGTCGACGAGTGTTTGACGTTGCTTCATGATATTCAAATCATGATCCGGTTCGATCTCAAACAGATCGAGCACTTGATCAAGCATCTCCCGGTGCTGGGCAGTAATCGTAACATGAACATCAAAAGCAGGGTGTTGCTTTAGGGCGTTGACGAGCGGTGCCATCTTGATGGCTTCCGGTCGCGTCCCGAAAATCGGCATGACTGTAATCGGCATGGTGACTTCCTCCTTTTTTCCTTTTTTCATTAAAGCATATTTCAGCAATCTTGCGCAGTTTACGAAATAGCAACGAAAAGACCGCAGATCATCGTCTGCGGTCTTTTCGTATATCTTGCTGTCTTTTTACTTCGTTCCGAAGAGACGGTCTCCTGCATCACCGAGTCCTGGGACGATGTATCCGTGGTCGTTCAACTTCTCGTCGAGTGCCGCGAGATAGATGTCGACGTCTGGGTGTTCTTCTTGAACGCGTTTAACGCCTTCAGGTGCTGCACAGAGACATGCGAGCTTGATGCTCTTCGCCCCTTGTTTCTTTAAGGAGGAGATGGCGTCTGCCGCCGAACCACCTGTCGCAAGCATCGGGTCAACGACGACGAAATCACGTTCTGCGACGTCTGTTGGGAGCTTGAGGTAGTATTCCGTTGGCTCGAGTGTCTCCGGATCACGGTACAAACCGATGTGACCGACTTTGACGTTCGGCATCATGCGGAGCATGCCGTCGACCATACCGAGACCGGCGCGGAGAATCGGGACGATCCCGAGTTTCTTGCCTTCGATCATCTTCTGCGTCGTCTTCGTGACCGGTGTCTCGATCGCGACATCTGTGAGTGGAAGGTCACGTGTGATTTCATATGCCATCAATGAAGCCACCTCGTCGACAAGTTCCCGGAATTGTTTCGTTCCTGTTTCGACTTTACGCATGATCGTCATCTTGTGCTGAATCAATGGGTGATCAAATACATGTACTTTACTCATTGTTTGCATCTCCTCTCCATTCTCTTTTCGCATTGTACTCTATAAGCGTACTGCTTGGGAACTGTTTTTTCGTCAGTTCCCGAGCGTACTCTTACCCGATAGAATCGCTTTTGCCGCATAAGACCATTCATTTTCCGGTTGTTTCGCGAGTTCTTGTAAGGTCGCTCGATAGTCGCCTTTTTTATATTTTTGTTCATAAACGGCTTGCATCCAGAGGACATCACTTATGTAACCGGACTTCGGAAAATCTTCCCGATAGGCGATGTAATCTGCTTGTGTCGTGTTCTTCAACTTTCCAGCAGCAATCAACTTATAAAAGCGTGCCATGCCTGCTGTCTCTTTGTTCGTCAAGACGGATCCGTTCAAGACACTGTCTGCTCGTTTGTAGTCCTTCGCCTGAACGGCAGCGACCCCTTGCTCGAGCGCTTCTTTCGCAGACACTTTCAGCTCCTGTGTTTCCGTTTTCGTTTTCTTCTTCTCTGGCTTGATCGCTTTCGCCCTCTCTTGCTCCCTTGCCAATTGTTCGTTTTTTTCTTTTAACTGTTCGACTTCTGTTTGTAGCGCTGCGAGTTGTTGCTCGACCTCTGTCTGTTTCGTCGCGACCGGTGTTGCCGGTTCATCGTCCAACTGTGTCCAGATCAGACCGAGACAAACGACAGCTACAGCTCCACCGAGCCACCACGGATTTAGTTTTCCGAGTCGCTTCCAGTTTTTCAGCTGTGGATGATTCTGAACGGTCATAGGAAACGATGCTATCCGTTTCTGAACAAGACGTTTCCCGCCTGCTTTTCCTGCGATCGCTAGGCGGTAACGATAAACCTCTGCCGGCATCGGTAACGTCTTCCACTGTTCAAAACGAGCATCCGCTTGTTCATAAAATCCGGCCTGTTGCATGATGACGATTGCTTTGAAATCTTCGAGCATCCGTTGATATTCCCGGCGCTCGTGGCTTTTATGTGTAAACCATTCCGTTAGTCGTTCAGTCTGAATGGCTTGTAATTCGCTTTGAATCAAGGTTGTTAAATTCACATTTATTTCCACCCTTATCTTTTTTTACTACGGTTAAGTATATCAAAGATAACGCTTCCGCAAATGGTCCGTTTCCCCTATCTTCGTGACGAATCAACAAAAAACCCTTTTGTTTTCACATGCACTGAGGCACGAAAACAAAAGGGGAACTCGTTTAACTATGAGAATAGGACCGGGATGCTGTCGCTTCCGTAATCCGTCCGTCTTCAATTCGCCAAATCCGGTCACAGACATCTAGCATCCGTTCGTCATGGGTGATGACGATGACGGTCTTGTTCGCATCATGCGCTTGCTGTTGCAATAACTCCATCACTCGGCGTCCATTTGGGTAATCGAGACTCGCCGTAGGTTCATCCGCGAGTACAAGTCGTGGGTCATTGACGAAAGCCCGGGCAATTGCGACACGTTGACGTTCCCCACCCGATAAGGCGTGCGGCAAATGGTCTTTCCGGTGCTCGAGTCCGAACACAGCGAGTGCCGCCGTCGCGTCAACCGATCGACCGGCTTCCTTCGCGACTAGCTCCAGTTGCTCACCTGCCGTCAAAAACGGCACGAGATGCGATTCTTGAAAGATGAATCCGACTTCTTCGAGACGTAAGCGACGGCGTTCTTCGTCCACTGCTTCACTAACACACGTATGATCAAAGTAGACGGCACCATTCGTTGGTGTCTGTAACAATCCAAGCAGCTGGAGCAGTGTACTTTTCCCACTACCGCTCGGTCCGACGAGAGCAATTAACTCGCCCGCTTCTGCTTGTAAGTTAATGTCATGCAGCACCGTCATCTCACCATAACTTTGCTCAATCTGTTCTAATCGAATCATCCGTTCATTCCTCCCATCGCATCTGCCGCCTCGAGTTTCTTGACCATCCGTAACGGAACGAGCGCACCGAGAATCGCCGTTACGAGTAGAATACCGCCGTACATCAGACTCGTCGACCATTCAAATCGAAAGGGAAGATCCGTCGGTAGGAAACGACTCGTCAGATAGGTGATGGCGACGCTGACACCAAAGGCAAGACTCGTCAGTATGACGACTTGAACGAGCAGACTCGCACCCATCGTCCGTGTCCGGATACCGATTGCCTTTAAGACACCAAGCTGTTTCATCTTCTGCATCGTTAAAATATAGAAGAAGGCTGTCAGGATCAATGCTCCGATGACGACGAGCGCGACCCGCATCATCTGAAAGGAGTTTTGTTCTGCCGCATAACCCGGAACGTTCTCGACAACCGTTTGTTTCGAAAAGAGCGCTTGATCCGTTTGCAATGACTGACCGATGTACGCCGATACGTATGACGTGCCCATTTTTGATTGCCAGGCTTGCCACGATTCATCCGTCATCCAGAGAACGGGTGCATGACTATAACGACCGTCCGTTACTGTACCGGCAATCTGGAACGTCTCCTTCGTTCGAAAATCTGTGATCGTATCGCCGACGCGCGTTCCGCGTTGCTCCGCATACGCAGCATCAACAAGTACCTCCCCTTTTTGCAACGATTGCAGCTGTTTGGGACCATATTTCGTAGTCTGTGGTAACGCAAAGACCGTTACGTCGTCCTTCGTTTTATTCTTCTTCTCAAGCACCATGTTCTGGACACCGAGTGCTTCCGCGCCCTTTGGTGTCTCATCCGCCTGTAAGAATGAACGGGTCAGCTGCCCTTCTGCATCTTTACTTAGCGCAAACTGTTCGACCGGCAGATTACGGACGGCTGCCCCATTGTCATAAGCTAGTCCATCTGCAAGACCGGTGATCATCAAGATCAATAAGACGAGCAACATCGTCACAATCGTCATCCAACTGAATCGCCCTTTCATCCGGACGAGTTCTTTCCATCCTAGTTTCATTATGTGATCCCTCCTGTATGTTCGCTACAGGATTGATGATACAGCCGCAATATGAACGGAACATGAACGCAGGTGTCACGCGCGTAAAAAAGTTAACGTTACGGTTAGACCCGATGAAGCGGACGACAAGCTCGCATCCCCGCCGAGTTGACGCATCGTCTCTTTGACAATCGCTAGACCAAGACCCGTCCCGCGCGTCATCCGGGATGCATCGCCTTGATAAAAGCGTTCGAAGGCATGTTTCATCTGTTCATCAGTCATGCCTGGTCCTTCATCCTTGATTCGGATGATGATCTGATCCGCTTGTTCCTCTGCTTGAATCTGGATCGTCGCTCCGTCTTTTGAGACCGAGACAGCGTTTCGGATGACATTTTGGAAGACATGTTCCAACGCACTGACATCCGCTTGTATTTGTATCACCGTCGGAACATCGAGTGCGACAGCGATTCCTTGCTCATCCAGCTGGAAGGCAAGTGTCGTGAGTGTCGCCTCAAGATTCGTCCGCAGATTAAGTGCTTGTCGTTTGAAGCGTCGTCCTTCATCGAGCTTCGCTAAGATCAACAGTTGACGGGTCAGCTCCGACATTCGCTCCGCCTCTTGACGGATGACCGTCCGTTTCCTGACGTCTTCTCCTGTCACATCGAGTTGTCCCGCGTAACCAGCAATCGTCGTCAGCGGCGACTGGAATTCATGCGAGACGTTCGCAACGAATCGGCGCCGTTCCGTATCAGACGCTTCGACTGCCGTTGCCATTTCGTCAAACCGCCGGGACAGCTCACCAATTTCATCGCGTGCCTTCGTTCCGACGCGGATTCCGTAGTCACCGTCTGCCATCTGTTCCGTCGCTTTTGTCAGGCGCCGGATCGGACGAACGAGATAGCGGATTGAAAAGACAAGCAAAAGGAAACTGATCACGACAAGCAATCCAAGGAACAGACCGACGAACAGATGCAACTCACGGATCTGACGACTCAAGTCCGGTCGGACGAAGATCGCGTCCGTGCCTTGCGCCGTCTTGACCGACGTGCCGTACGTATTGATGACTTCGTTATCGAACAGACCGAGCAAGAAGAGATGGAACGGATATTCACGCATTCCGTAATACGGTTGACCACTCTTCACTTGCTCGACGACCCGATTCGAGAGCGCTTCATCACGAAACGGGTTTCCGTAACGCTCGATTGCGTCGTCCGTGCGCACATAAAGTTGAAAGCCGGTCGCTTGTAACATCCGGTAAAACGACTCCGTCTTTCCGTCCCCGTGCGTTTCATAATAATCGATCGCCGTCTCGACCGCTTCCTCGACTTTTTGGCTGTAGCTGTCCTGCCAAAAGGAATAATAGGCAATATTACTAATCAGGAGCGCCAGTAGTGCCGACACGAGTAAGACAACGCAGACGAGTCCGACGATTTTCGTATAGAGGGATCTCATGCGTCGACCTCCAACCGGTATCCGAGTCCGCGGATCGTCTCAATCTTCACCTGATTCGTCTCCTTTAAGCGTCCACGGAGGCGTTTGATGTGAACATCAATCGTCCGGTCATCCCCCATGAAATCGAGTCCCCAGACGTGTTCGATCAATTCCTCGCGGCTGAAGACCCGTCCCGGGAAACTCGCCAACTGATGCAACAATTCGAATTCACGTCGCGGGAGTGTCCACTCGGTCGACTGAATCGTCACGAGCTGACTACGTTTATCGATCGTGACATCTCCAAGATGCAAAACTGGTTGCGCCGCTTTTTGATAGCGCCGAGCCACAGCGTGGAGGCGAAATACTAATTCTTCCGGATCAAACGGTTTTGTGATGTAATCATCGGCACCTGCTGCGAAACCGTCCCGTTTATCTGTCAGCTCCCCGAGTGCCGTCAGCATCAAGATCGGGATGTCCCCGTGTTGCCGTAATTGCTCGCATAAGACGAGACCGGTCTGTCCGGGGAGCAGGACATCAAGTACGGCTGCTTCGAACGTCATCTTCTCGATCCAAGCAAGCGCTTCGTTTCCGTCTGCTGTCGCTCGGATGGAATGCCCGTCGGCTTGTAACGTCGACACGACAAGGGCTTGGATATGAGGATCATCTTCTGCGACTAGAATATACATCGTACTCCTCCTTTTTTAGACAAACAAAAAAATCCCCTTCCCCCTTCTCAAAATGAAAAGGATGAAGGGGATGACGATCATCCGCGCTCTGGGTAGAGTGGGAAACGACCTGTCAAAGCAACGACACGCTCACATGCTTGTGCGAGAACGTCTGCTTCTTCTGGGTGGTTCAACACGAGTTCGATCAACTCTGCGATTTCTTTCATCTCAGCTTCCTTGAATCCGCGAGATGTCATCGCTGCCGTTCCGATCCGGATACCGCTCGTGACGAACGGGCTCGCTGGGTCGAACGGAATCGTGTTCTTGTTGACCGTAATGCCAGCTTCGTCAAGCGCATGCTCGGCGAGTTTACCTGTGATACCGAGTGGTTGCAAGTCAACGAGGAGCAAGTGATTGTCTGTTCCGCCTGAAACGATCCGGAGTCCACGATTCGTCAATTCCTCACCGAGTACTTTGGCGTTCGTGACGACTTGACCGATGTAGTCCTTGAACTCTGGTGCAAGGGCTTCACCAAATGCAACAGCTTTCGCGGCGATGACATGCATGAGTGGACCACCTTGGATCCCTGGGAAGATTGCTTTATCAATCGCTTTCGCATGCTCTTCTTTACAGAGAATCATCCCACCACGTGGACCACGCAACGTCTTATGCGTCGTCGTCGTGACGAAGTGTGCATGCTCGACTGGGTTCGGATGTTGACCTGCTGCGACGAGTCCAGCGATGTGTGCCATGTCGACCATCAAGTAAGCACCGACGCTGTCTGCGATTTCACGGAACCGCTTGAAGTCGATGACGCGCGGATACGCCGATGCGCCCGCTACGATTAATTTTGGTTTGTGCTCTTCTGCTAATTTCGCGACGACGTCGTAGTCAATCATCTCTGTCTCTTGATCGACACCGTATTCCACGAAGTTGTACTGGACACCGGAGAAATTGACGGGACTACCGTGCGTCAGATGGCCACCGTGCGATAGGTTCATCCCGAGGACCGTATCGCCCTGTTCGAGAATCGTGAAGTAGACCGCCATGTTCGCTTGTGCACCGGAGTGCGGCTGCACGTTCGCGTGCTCTGCCCCGAAGATTTCCTTCGCGCGGTCGCGTGCGAGATTCTCAGCGAGATCGACATACTCACAGCCACCATAATAACGACGACCCGGGTAACCTTCTGCGTACTTGTTCGTTAAGACGCTGCCTTGTGCTTCCATGACAGCTTGCGAGACGAAGTTCTCGGATGCGATCAATTCGATGTTATCCCGTTGACGACCTAGTTCCTGGCGCATTGCCGAAAAGAGTGCTTCATCTTGTTGTTTCAGATACGTAAGCGGTGTTTGTTCCATCTGAATTCCCCCATTTCATTTCGATAAACCTATCTTAACACGAATGTTTCCTTCCCGGCATCCCCCAAAACAACATCAAAAAAGCAAGGGGTGCGCAACCCCTTGCATGAATTATTCGTATTTAGCACGTGCCCCACCGATTAATTTTGGTCGTGTCACGGCTGCCGTCACGTGTGCCTCACCGATTTCCTTATGCGGCAAGCGCACTGGAATCGCAACAGCTTTCAAGTGCATCCCGATGAATGTATCACCGATATCGATTCCGGCATCAGCCTGAATCGCTTCGACGACGACAGGTGCTGAGAAGCGCTGGTACGCAGCACTCGCCATCGATCCACCCGCTTCTGGAACGGGAACGACCGTCACCGGATCAAGCCCGAGACGTTCGGCCGTTTGCCGCTCAAGTGTCAGCGCTCGGTTGATATGCTCACAGCCTTGGAAGGCGAGATCGACTTGATGCGATCGACGAAAGGCATCGAAGACATCGAACAAGGCGTCCGCCACTTCTGGTGAACCTGCCTTGCCGATTTGTTTGCCAATCACTTCACTCGTCGAACAGCCGATCACGAGCAATTTTCCTTTTAAGGAAAATCGTTCATCCAGAGCGTTCAGTGTTTCTTCTAAATCGTGCTGGATGCGTGTCACGTCCATTACTTCACCTCATAATCCGAGATTTTACAAACGCGGTTCTCATGACGTCCACCTTCGAATTCCGTCTCAAGCCAAAGCTGTGCGATCTCACGAGCTAATCCTGGACCGATAACGCGTTCGCCCATCGTCAAGATGTTCGAGTTGTTGTGCTGCCGCGTCGCTTTCGCGCTGAACGTATCATGGACGAGCGCTGCTCGGATGCCCTTGACCTTGTTCGCTGCGATACCGATCCCAATGCCTGTGCCACAAATCAAGATGCCACGGTCAAATTCTCCGTTCGCGACTGCCTCCGCGACTGGAATCGCGACATCCGGATAATCGATCGAGTCGGACGAATGCGTACCGAAGTCCGTATAGTCGATGCCGAGCTCTTGTAGGAGATCGTTGATTTCTGCCTTTAACTTAAAACCGCCATGATCCGCGCCGATTGCTACTTTCATCTTTACTATTCCCCCGTTTGTTTAGGTTGTTTTTTCGGAAGCTTCCGTGTGTCCGGAGTTTTTCTTCCGTTTCCGTTCTGCGTTAATTTTAACACAAGACGATTGACGAGGGGTTCGAGTTCATTACGTACTTGGCGATAGACGTTCATCGATCCGCCGTACGGATCGTTGATATCCCGTTCAAGCCCAGTCACATATTCGTACAAGGTGAACGTCCGTTCCTTCAGTTCCGGATAGCGTTCACCGACTTCCTGCTTGTGCTGACGCGTCATCGTCAAGATGATGTCAGACCAGCGTCCGAGTACATCATCAAAGACTTGCGTATAGTGCTCGAGTTCGATGCCGCGTTCGCGTAACACTTGTAGTGCGTTCTCGGACGCATCGAATCCTTGCATCGAACGTAGTCCTGCTGAACGGACATCGAATTCCTGATCAGCGACTTTCGAGCGTAGTAACGCCATCGCCATCGGGCTACGGCATGTATTTCCTGTACAGATGAATAAAACGCGACGTGTGCTCATCTCCGTATCCTCCTTCTTCAAGGGCGAATGACCCGACCACCTGCTGCTTTATGGAGGCGGTTGCGGACCGCAAGCCCCACCCCTTCTTCTGATAGGTCTCGTACAAAAATCTGATCCACCGTCGTCTGATCAAATCGCCGTAAACAATCGTAAAGACGTTGTGCCGCCGTCTCCATCGAATTACCAAGGGAGCAGCGAACATCTGCGTCGACATCCTCCCCGTCGAACAGGAGAACGCCCGTCTTGTGTCCGGTTTGTCGTGCATCATCGATGAGTTGCTGTAAGAATGAAAGATCCCCTTCGACGACGGACAGTGTCGCTTCCGGCGCATAATGGGTATATTTCATCCCGGGTGCCTTCGGTGTAACATCTTTCATCGATAAGGCAGGATCGAGTGTGACAGGACCGATGATTGCCTCGACTTGTTCGCGTGTCACGCCACCCGGTCGTAAAATCGCCGGTGGCGTCATCGTACAATCGATGACAGTCGATTCGACCCCGATGCCCGTCTCCCCTCCATCGACGATCGCAGCGATGCGTCCCGAGAGGTCATGTGCGACATGCGCAGATGACGTCGGTGAAGGTTTTCCAGAACGGTTGGCACTCGGTGCTGCGAGACCCAGCCCTGTCGCTTCAATCAATTGAAGCGCGAGCGGATGATCTGGCATCCGTAATCCGATCGTATCTAGTCCTGCTGTGACGAGTGTGGATGCGGTGCCGTTCGATTCGAGGATGATCGTCAAGGCTCCTGGCCAAAACGCCTCCATCAAACGTGTTGCAACATCGGGAATGTGCGTGACGAACTGATGTGCCTGTTCTACGGATGCGACATGGACAATCAGTGGATTGTCGGAAGGTCGACCCTTCGCGGCGAAGATTCGCCGAACAGCCGCTTCGTTCGTTGCGTCCCCTGCGAGACCATAGACGGTCTCGGTCGGCATCGCCACGACCTCTCCTTCCTGCAATAACCGAACTGCTTCATCCATCGTCTGTAAATCAATCATTTCCGTCTTCACGCTGTACAATCCTTTCGTTCCGCATACACGATACGGTCTTTACCGTTTATATCTTTTAAAATACCCGTTTCCGCACTTGGATAACGTTCTTTTAACATCATTTGCACTTCTGGTCCTTGATTGTGTCCAATTTCAAACGCAATCAGTCGGAAATCGTCGCGTAGAACCCGTCCGCTCTCCTCGACGAGACGTCGGTAAAAGACGAGACCATCTTTTCCACCAAACAGAGCGAGATGCGGTTCATGGTCGAATACGACCTCACTGAGCAATTCTTTTTCCTCAATATAAGGAGGGTTCGAGACGAGCACCCGCACGGAATCGTCCGCAAGTGGTGCCAGTAAATCTCCTTCGAGGAACGTCACGTCCCCACCAAGCGTCGCTTGATTCTGCTTCGCGACCGCAATCGCGGCTGGTGAAATATCGACGGTCGTGACCGGTTGCTCGAGTTCGAGCGCGAGTGTGATTCCGATCGCCCCACTACCAGTTCCGATGTCGACGATCTGTCCCGCAGTGAACGACTCACGTTTGAGGCGCTCCGTCACGAAGACGATCAACTCTTCCGTTTCTGGTCGCGGAATCAAGACATCTGGTGTGACGCTGAAGTTCCGTCCATAAAACGGCTGATAGCCGATTAAATGTTGCACGGGCACACCGTGAACATGGGCGAGCAAGTATTCACTGAATCGTAAATCCTGCTCCGGTGTCAATTCATCTGACAGACGGACGAGGAGTTCCGTCCGGTCGACTTCTAAGACGTGCATGAGTAACCATTCGGCACTCGAACCCTCGCGTCCTGCTTGTTCCATCATCGTTTTTGCTTCATTTAGACGTTTTGCGATCCGCATCAGTTTGCCGCCTCCGATGCCCGTGCTTGATACTCCATGACGAGCGTATCGATGACCTCATCCATCTCTCCTTGGAGGATCCGGTCGAGCTTCTGGATCGTCAAACCGATTCGGTGGTCCGTCACTCGGTTTTGTGCGAAATTATACGTCCGGATCCGTTCTGAACGGTCACCTGTACCGACAGCCGACTTCCGTTTTTCATCATACTCCGCCTGCTGCTCGCGTTGAATCTTATCGTAGACACGTGCGCGCAAGACCTTCATCGCTTTTTCCTTGTTCTTGATCTGCGACTTCTCGTCCTGACAACTGGCGACGATTCCCGTCGGCACGTGTGTGACACGGACAGCGGATTGCGTCGTATTAACGGACTGCCCGCCCGGTCCACTCGATGTGAACGTATCGACCCGGACATCCTTATCGTGGATCTCGACTTCAACGTCTTCTGCTTCCGGTAACACGGCGACCGTTGCGGTCGATGTATGGATCCGTCCGCCGGATTCTGTGGACGGAACACGTTGGACACGATGTGCTCCGTTCTCGTATTTTAACTTCGAGTAGGCACCCGTTCCTTTGACGATGAAGATAATTTCCTTATAACCGCCAAGCTCCGTATAGCTCGCGTCGATGATTTCGATCTTCCAGTTCTGTTTCTCAGCAAACTTCGAGTACATCTTAAAGAGATCACCAGCAAATAAGGCTGCCTCGTCTCCTCCCGCTGCGCCGCGGATTTCGACGATGACGTTCTTGTCGTCATTCGGGTCCTTCGGTAGCAGTAAGGCTTTCAGTTTCGCTTCGAGCTCTTTGATCTCCGGCTCAAGCATCGCGACTTCTTCCTTCGCAAGGTCGCGCATCTCCGGATCCGTCAACATCTGGCGTGCCTCTTGATAGGCTTCCATCTTCTCGCGGTAGACGCGATAGGTCTCGACGGTCGGTGCAAGTTGCGATTGCTCTTTTGAGACCTCGCGCAATTGATTCGTATCATTAATGATGGCTGGATCAGCCAACATATCATTCAGTTTTTCATAACGGTCCTCTAAGGCACTCAATCGATCCAACATCTCGGGTCATCCTTCCTGCGATTCTTCTGACGTCAGTATAGCAAATATTGCGATCGATGGCGTCATCGTCTTCTTGAAAAGAGGCATTGACAGACAGGTTTTGAATTCCTATAATTGGTGTATTAATTGAACTAGTACACTTAAGGAGGTGAAGAAATGTTCACCGTCGATCCAAAAAGTCCGTTACCGATCTATGAACAACTGGTCGCTCAAATCATCCGCTCGATTGCCCGTGGTCTACTCCGCTCTGGCGAACAGATGCCATCCGTCCGTGAACTTGCTGGTACACTCCTTGTCAATCCGAACACTGTCTCCCGCGCCTATCAGGAACTCGAGAGCCGCAACTTCATCGTCACGATGCGCGGCAAAGGCTCCTTCATCTCAGATATTCCACTTCATGAAGTCAAGAAAGCCGCCATTCAAGATCCACTCATTCGTCTTTGTTCCGTCGCCGACGAACTCTCCATTTCAAACGAAGAACTCTATCAACTCATCTTACACATTAGGGAGGATTCCTCATGTTGACCGTTTCTCATCTAACGAAACAAATTGACCGTACCATGATTTATGAAAATGCATCCTTTACTCTACCAGCAGGAACGATTACTGCGTTGATCGGGCGTAATGGTGCCGGAAAAACGACATTACTGAAAACACTTGTCGGTGCTCTTGAGCCAACGCGCGGAAAAGTTGAATGGAATGGCGAGTCGATCCACCACGTCCCGAAGACACGCGAGCACCTTTTCCTCGTTCCGGATTCTGTTTCCGTCTATCGCCAGATGACACTCGGCGAACTGATCAACTTCTACAATGCGTTCTATCCGAACTTCGAAAAGACGTACATCGAAAACTATTGTCGTTCGTCAAACCTCGATCGCGGACGTCGCGTGACGTCATTATCCAAAGGACAAGCTCAGTTGTTCCTTCTTCAACTTGCGTTCGCGACGAATGCTCCGGTCCTCTTACTGGATGAACCAACAGACGGACTCGATCGAATCAACAAACGAGATTATCTGAAACAGCTCGTATCATTGCTTGCGGAGCGCCAGACAGCGGTCCTGATCGCCTCACACCAACTCGAAGAGCTTGATTCACTCGCTGACCGTGTCATGACGATCGAAAAGCATCTCGTCCGTGAACCAAAGGCACTCGACGACGCCAAAGCCAGCATGCAGAAATGGCAAGTCGTCTATGAGGACGTTCCGGAATTGTCACATGCTGATCTTCACGTCTTATCCCAAACAGGTCGGGTCGTGACATTGCTCGTCTTATCCGATGCAGGCGCGCAGTATCTTGAAACGACGAACCCCTTGTTAAAAGATGCTTTGCCAGTGCAGATGGAAGATTACTTCTTAGGGACATTTGGAGGGAAACGACATGGTTAAGCAATTGATCCGTTATCATATCAAACAAGGCATCTGGCCGCTCGCTTGTTTCATTCTGCTTGCGATCTTCAGCTATGGGTTCGGCAGTTATACCGTCATCAATGAGTTCGAGAAATACGAGGCGTCTCAGCAACCTGCTCTACTCAACACCGTACTCGTCAGTCCCTTTTTCGCCGGATTCGCAGCGATTCTCATTGCTGTCTTCGCGATCCTGATGCTCGGTTCCGAGCGCGGGAGTGGTCGCAGCCTGATTTTGCACGCGTTACCGTTTCCGAAGGTCTGGTTGTTCTGGATCAAATGGGCGATTGGCGTCGTAACACTGATCGTGTTTCCGATCATCGGCTTCTTCGTCAGCTGGTTGTTGCTGCAAGCGTTCGGCGGTATCAATCCGTTTGATTACGTCACGTGGTCGTCACTCTTCCAAGATTTTGGTCTTTTCCTTCTATTTGATGTGACGATTTTGACGATCTTCTTATTCGCCGGAACAATCGCTGGTGATATCATCGGACAACTGTTGCTCGGCACGTTCTTCTTGTTCTTGAACTACTTCACGTATTTCAGCATCTACGCCGTCGCCCTGCTCGGTTTTGGCGTGACCTACGAGGAGTTAGACAAGCCAACAAGTTTCCTGATGACGATCACGACACCCTTCGCACTCTTTTTCGAAAGTAATGTCGATCTGAATCTAACGTATCCCGTCTTGTTCTGTTTAGCTTTGACGATTGCCTTACTCTTCTTTGGTAGTCGCCTATATATCCGCGGAGCGAACGAACGACTCGGTCGGTTCACTATTTTCCCAAAACTACACCCAGCACTGATCATTACGTTCTCGATCTACACGACGATCCTGCTCGCAGGAATCATTGGTCTGATTTCGTCCGAGAACCAGTTCCTGTACTGGCTCGCGATCGTCATTCTCGCATGGCCGACGTTCAGTTCCTACCGTCGGATGATCGGATGGAGTCGCTAATCTATACACAAGTAGTCCTTCTGAGATGATTTTTCAGAAGGGCTATTCGTTTGTCATCGTTTCTTCACAAACCTTTACAGACGGTCCATATGGATTTCATATTTTCTGCGTAAGGTTGTGTTTGTAGGTCGTAGCGCCATAACCCATTACCTTTCGAGGAGGAATCCCTATGAAACTAAAACGTCTGATCCCGATTTTTGCCTTATCGACCCTTTTCCTGAGTACGATGATTTCGATGCCGGAAGCCGAAGCGAAAGCCAAACATACTCACTCACCCGAAATCCGGAACGTCATCTTCCTGATTGGTGACGGCATGGGTGTCTCATACACGTCTGCACACCGTTACTTAAAGAACGATCCTTCGACGACGACGGCTGAAAAAACAGCCTTTGATCCCTATCTCGTCGGTCAACAGATGACATATCCGGAAGATGCGAAGGAGAATATCACCGATTCCGCCTCTGCCGCGACAGCGATGTCCTCTGGTGTGAAGACGTACAATGCAGCGATTGCGGTCGATAATGATAAATCGGAAGTCAAGACCGTCCTAGAGGCGGCCAAAGAACGTGGCAAGTCAACGGGACTCGTCGCGACATCGGAAATCACGCATGCAACACCTGCCTCATTCGGTGCGCATGACGAAAGTCGTAAAAACATGAATGCGATTGCAGATGACTATTTCAAAGAACGTGTGAACGGCAAACATAAGATTGATGTCATGCTCGGGGGTGGGAAATCGAACTTCGTCCGTCCAGACGTCGATTTGACGAAAGCGTTCAAGAAAGATGGCTATAGCTATGTCACTGACCTCAATCAGCTGCAAGCGGATAAAAATAAACAAGTGCTCGGATTGTTCGCAGACGGTGGATTACCTAAACGAATCGATCGCGAAAACTCAGTCCCGTCACTTGCTCAAATGACGAACGCCGCAATCAAGCGACTTGATTCGAATAAAAAAGGATTCTTCCTGATGGTCGAAGGCAGTCAAATTGACTGGGCAGGACACGACAATGATATCGTCGGTGCGATGAGTGAGATGGAAGATTTCGAACGTGCTTTTAAAGCCGCGATCGCTTTCGCGAAGAAGGATAAGCATACACTCGTCGTCGCAACAGCCGACCACTCGACTGGCGGTTACTCGATTGGTGCAGATGGCATTTACAACTGGTTCGCTGAGCCAATCAAAGCAGCGAAGAAGACACCTGACTTCATGGCGCAGCAAATCGTCGAAGGCGCGGACGTACGGAAAACGTTAATGAAGTACATCGACCAAGACAAACTCGCCTTGACGGATCAAGAAATCGACAGCGTCTCTCGCGCTGCTGAATCGAAAACATTACTCGACATCGATAATGCCATCGAAGAGATCTTCAACGAACGCTCGCATACGGGCTGGACGACAGGTGGTCATACGGGTGAAGACGTACCCGTCTATGCGTTCGGTCCTGCGAAAGATCGATTCGCTGGTCAAGTCGATAACACGGATCACGCCAAAATCATCTTCGATCTGTTGAAGGCGAAGAAATAAGGAGACGTCTCATGAAACAGATCCTTGCTACTTTGATGCTTGGGACAGTGCTCGCTGGTTGTAGCACTTCCGCATCACAAGACACACCAAAAGAACCATCGTCTGCGAAACAAGAGCAGCCGGTACTGCTTGAAAAAACAAGCACCTATGTCCCGAACCCACAACTTCCAGATGATCGTCAGCTGACGAAAATCGATCAAACCGTGACGGACGACAAAGGCGACCTGACGTTAAAACAGTTCAAACCAGTGAATGAAACGCGGAAGATTGGTCCAATCAAGATGACGATTGAAGAAATCAAAGTCTTTCACGCCCGTCCAAGCTACGGCATGATCGATTTCTTCCATGGTTATACGCACGATGAGTCCTTTGATCTGATTAAGATACGTGTCACGATCACAAACACGAGTGACGCACCCGTCACCTTTAATCCCGTTGCTCATTTCAAACTGGATGACGAAGCGGAAAAGACACTTGAAGACGATGTCTATCTCGAATCCCTGGCAAAGACATATGCTCCGTCTGAAACTCATAGTGGTAACTTCGGATTCATCTTGGAACGCCCGGTCACATCAATCGAACTCTTGACGAGTGACGTACTCGATGAAAAACAAGCGGTCCTCCAAAAGGGTACGACGTATTCGACATCCCTTCGTTAACTACCCTTCACACTTTTGCGCTCCATCTGTTTTCCGGTTGTACCCGGACCATAGGTGGAGCTATTTTGATGCCTGTATTCGTTCCATGCTACACTAAAAGCACTATTTGAGTGCAAAGGACGGATTGTATGCCGAAATACTTAACCATTTATCATCAACTCGCACAACGGATTCAAGAAGGAACGCTTCCAGCTGACATGAAATTACCTTCTGAGACAGAATTGATGCATGAATTCGAGGCGAGTCGTGGAACGGTCCGAAAAGCGATCGATGCGCTGCAAGAGAAAGGCTTCGTTCGCAAACACCAAGGAAAGGGTGTCTTCGTTTTGTCGCAAGAAGCGATTGAGTTTCAGTTCAACGGAATCGTCAGCTTTTCGGAGGCGCATCGCCGGATGGGTCGACATGCTGTCGAGACGGATGTGCTATCGTGCGAAGTGCTCTCCGCCTCTCCTGAGCTCGCTTCGTTATTGCATGTGGCACAAGGAACAGACGTAACCCGTATTGAGCGGATTCGTCAGATTGATGGCGAACGCGTCATCCGTGACATTAATCATTTCGTGACCGCACTTGTGCCCGGCCTAACCGCTGACATTGCTAAAGGGTCCATCTATCATTACATTGAAGAGACACTCGGACGGCAGATCAGCTATGCGAAACGAAAGATTGAAGCGCGCCCTGCGACACGGGAAGACCAAGAACGACTTGATCTTCACGACATGACACACGTCATCGTCGTCACGAACGATACGTACTTCTATGAAGGCCAACATTTCGAGCGAACGGAATCACGTCACCGCCTCGATAAATTTCAATTCACCGATATCGCACGGCGTTGAATAGATGGTGATCCATGAGGGAATCCGTACATAACGGGTTCTCTCTTTTTTTAACATTTTAACTTATCTATATAAGTTCTTGACCAACTTATATAGATAAGTTAAAATAAGTGTGCGCATATAAGAAAACGTTTTCATTTCAAAAGTGGTCGAGTACGTCACTTCCAAAAAGGAGCATCGAGATGAAACCAAACTATCGTCAGATTGCAGAGCAAATCATTGAGAAAATCGGAGGCAAGGAGAACGTTGAGCAGGCAGCTCACTGTGTCACCCGTCTTCGCTTAACGCTTAAAAATCAAGAGCTCGTCAACCAAGAAGCCTTACTTGAAGTTCCGCTCGTCAAAGGCGCGTTCTTGAACGCAGGCGTCTATCAAATCGTCATTGGTGCTGGTGATGTCGACCGGGTCTATGCTGAATTCATTCAACTGACTGGTTTGCAGGCGACAACGATTGCAGATGTTAAATCGTCAGGAGCGGCGAAAATGAACCCGTTCCAAAAGTTGATCAAAGTCTTTTCCGACGTCTTCATGCCCATCATCCCGGCGATCATCGTCGCTGGTCTCTTAATGGGGATCAATAACCTGTTCGGTATCGAATTCGGTGGCAAGACGATGATTGATCGTTATCCGAATCTACAAGGATTATGGGACCTGATCAATATGATGGCAAATACCGCTTTCGTCTTCCTCCCGGCACTCGTCGGCTGGTCGGCAACGAAACGCTTCGGTGGAAGTGAGATCCTCGGAATCGTCATGGGTCTAATGCTTGTTCACCCTGATCTCTTAAACGCTTGGAATTACGGACAGAGCGCTTTAAAAGGTGAAATTCCGACGTTCAACATCCTCGGTCTGTTTGAAATCGAAAAAGTCGGCTATCAAGGACAAATTCTCCCGGTGCTCGCAGCCGCTTATGTCCTTAGCACGATTGAACGCTGGCTCAAAAAACGCGTACCGAACGCCATCCAATTACTCGTCGTACCGATTACGACGATCACATTAACGGGCTTCCTTGCCCTTGCCGTCATCGGACCGGTCACACGTCAAGTCGGTGACTGGATCACGATTGGTGTCGTCAATACGTTCGAAGCTGTTCCGTTACTCGGTGCCTTATTATTCGGTGCACTCTACGCACCGCTCGTCATCACCGGCATGCATCACATGTTCATCGCCGTCGACTTACAGTTGATCGGACAAAGCGGAACGACGTTTATCTGGCCGATGATCGCGATCTCGAACATCGCCCAAGGTTCAGCAACGCTCGCGATGCTCTTCCTCGCGAAAAACGTCAACGATAAGAACATGGCGTCGACGTCGGCACTATCCGCTTACTTTGGGATCACGGAACCAGCGATGTTCGGGGTTAATCTTCGATTCAAATATCCGTTTTATGCGGCACTCGTCGGATCAGCAATCGCGTCTGCCTTCATCGCAGTCAGCGGTGTCCTTGCTCCTGCAATCGGTGTCGGTGGCTTACCTGCTTTCATCTCGATCGTACCCGGGTCGATCCTGTCGTTCATTGTCGGCATGGTAATCGCAATTATCGTTCCTATTGCCTGTACGTTCCTGTTCCACTATGTCTCAACGAAACGCGCAAAAAAAGCCGCACTGAACAAAGCGGCGTAATTTCAGAAAGGTGTGTATCTGATGATCACGACAACCGATTGGCGCAAATCCGCCGTTTATCAAATCTATCCGAAGAGTTTTTATAGTCCGGAGGGTAAAGCGACCGGTACGTTGCGCGGGGTCACGGCCAAACTCGATTATCTGGCGGATCTTGGTGTCGATTACCTGTGGTTGACGCCGGTCTATGCCTCACCGCAAAACGATAATGGATATGATGTCAGTGACTATTACGCGATCGATCCCTCGTATGGAACGATGGATGATTTCGAGACGTTACTCGCAGAAACAAAACGACGTGGTCTGTCGGTCATGATGGATATCGTCGTCAATCACTGCTCGACGTCACACGCTTGGTTCGAAGAAGGACGTCATCCGGACAGTCCCTATCATGACTACTTCATTTGGCGCGAGACACCGAACGACTGGGTATCGAAGTTCGGCGGTCCTGCTTGGTCATTCGATGAGGTAGCAGGTAAGTATTACTTGCACCTGTTCGACAAGACGCAAGCGGACCTGAACTGGGAAAATCCCCGACTCCGGGAAGACGTTTACGCGATGATGCGCTTTTGGCGCGATAAAGGGGTCAGCGGCTTCCGACTCGACGTCATCAACTTGATCTCGAAGACGCCAGGGCTTCCCAATGATCCCGAGGGAGACGGACGTGCGTATTATACGGACGGACCGAACGTCCACGACTACTTGCAAGAGATGAACGCAGCCGTTTTTGCTGGACACGATCTCTTGACGGTCGGTGAGATGTCGTCGACGTCGCTTGAACATTGTCTTCAATATTCTTCGCTCGAAAATCAAGAACTGAAGATGACGTTCAACTTCCATCACTTGAAGGTCGATTATCCGAACGGTGAGAAATGGACGGCTGCACCGTTTGACTTCAAGCAGTTGAAACAAATTTTCTCCGACTGGCAAACTGGCATGAACGGACAAGCATGGAACGCGATTTTTTGGTGTAACCATGATCAACCCCGCGTCGTCAGCCGGTTTGGTGACGACGTCGCGTATCGTGTTGAGAGTGCAAAGATGCTTGCGACAACGCTTCATGGCTTGCAAGGTACACCGTATATTTACCAAGGAGAAGAGATCGGAATGCCGAATCCGGACTTCACGAATCTGTCCGACTACCGTGATGTCGAGACATTGAATGCCTATCAAGAAGCACGGACCAACGGCGTATCGGAAGAAGCAATTCTCGCTGCGATCCGTCAAAAATCGCGCGATAACGCGCGGATACCGATGCCTTGGTCAGACGCCGTAAACGGTGGCTTTAGTACAAGTGAACCATGGATTCCGGTCTCGCCGACGTATGATCAGATCAATGTCAAGGCTGCTGTCGCAGACCCTGATTCGGTCTATCATCATTACAAACGGTTGATTCAACTCCGCAAACAGTATGACGTGCTCACGGACGGTTCATACCGGCTGTTGACACCGGACGATCCATCACTCTGGGCGTACGAACGCGCAACGAGTGAAGAAGAATTACTCGTCGTCTCGAATTTCTACGGAACGGACACGACGTTCACGTTACCTCATGACGGATCGGACTATACGGTGTTGCTTCATAATTATCAGCAGATGCAGACAGAGGGGTACACTTTAACGTTACGACCTTATGAATCACTGATGCTTTATCGTAAAAAGTGATTGAATGAGACGGAGCACACGCAAAAAAGAGAAGGTTGGTTTCCAAGGGATACCCTAGAAACCAATCTTCTCTTTCGTTGAATAGATATAGAATGTGAATGCCTATTCCTCGACTCCTACAGGAAAAGAAAGCATGGTACATGCTTTTGTCAGGGAAAGCGAGGATGGCAAAGTCATTCGTTTTCACAAATGATTTTTAAGCACTAGTTCCTTCCGAGTCTTTCATTTTCGCATGTTCTACGAAACTTTCCGATTCGCTTCTTCTCGTCTCAACTGTTCGCGGAACAGTCGTGTCTCAGCAATGACGACACCGGACAATCCAATCAAACCGATTAAGTTCGGAATCGCCATCAATCCATTGAAGACATCGGAAATCGCCCAGACCATGTTCAAGTTCGTCGTCATCGCACCCGCTCCGGCGACTAAGACGAACAGGATACGGTATGGGAGGATCGATTTTTGACCGAATAGATAATAGATTGATTTTTCGCCATAATACGACCAGCCAAGAACAGTCGAATAAGCAAACATGACGAGTCCAATCGTGACGATGTATTTTCCGGCAGGACCGAGGAAGACCTCGAAGCTTGCTGTCGTCAATTCAACGCCTTGTAACTTCGTATCAAGTTGTCCTCCCATGACGAGCGTCAAACCTGTGATCGAACAGACGACCAATGTATCTAAAAACACCTGCGTCATCGAAACGAGCGCTTGACGTCCTGGGAAGTCCGTTTTCGCTGCAGCGGCTGCAATCGGTGCTGAACCAAGCCCCGCTTCATTTGAGAAGACACCACGCGCGACACCATAACGAATCGCCGCCCCGATCGCGCCACCCGTAATTGCTTCGCTTGAGAACGTGCTGCTGAAGATCGTCGAAATCGCACCTGGAATCAAGTCATAGTTCATGACGAGAATCAGTAATCCACTTCCAACATAGAAGAAAATCATAAACGGAACAAACAAACTGACAACTTTTCCGATTGATTTGACCCCACCAAGAATGACGACGCCTGTCAGTACCATCAATACGATTCCCGTCACGTAAAGTGGCACATCGAACGTTGATTTCATCGCGAGGGCGACCGAATTCGTCTGGACCCCGTTCCCGATCCCGAACGCAGCGATTGAAGCGAATGCGGCAAACAAGACACCCAGCCATTTCTGCTTCAGCCCACGCTCGAGATAATACATTGGCCCCCCTGCCATCTGTCCATTTTCATCAACGACACGGTACTTGACGGCAAGGATTGCTTCCGCATACTTCGTCGCCATCCCGAATAGACCGGACAACCACATCCAAACGATCGCACCCGGTCCGCCGAGGACGACGGCGGTTGCGACACCAACGATATTCCCCGTACCGACGGTCGCAGCCAGTGCCGTCATCAATGCTTGAAAGTGACTGATGTCGCCTTCCGACTTATCGTCCTGATGCTTTGAAAACGCGAGCTTCAGCGCATACGGTAGTTTGGTAATTTGAATGAATCCTAAGCGAATCGTCAAGTAAATCCCCGTACCGACCAACAGAATAAGTAACGGTGGTCCCCAAACAAGATTGGACACCGTACTGATCCAGTCACTAAATGAATTTCCCATTCGTGTTACCTCCCTTTATGAAATATGTAGTTCTTTACCATTTTTTCAGAATTTACTGATAATTGTCAAACTATTTTTTTATGAAACTATTTTGATACTTATTCATTTCAATAATATGAAGGAGATAGTCGTGATTCATACTTCACCGTCTCGGAACAACTGACGAAATCGTGAAATTTAATAATCAATAGGCTAAGAATAACGGAGCAACGATCACGGATACCGTTAACACAGCACACATCCTCCTGTTCACTACGATCGTTGTCATTGGAGTGTTCAGTGTAATCTTTATTATCTTGATTTTATAATCGATCTTCGGTCCTCTTCGCCAACTGCAGGCAAAACCTACGAACTTGCCACTCAAGACGATCGAACATTTGAATGCCGCGTCCAGTGAGGTGCTGTCCTTCATCGATACGAAAGTCGTCAATGACAATGATTTATTCGAAGCTATCTCGATTCAATACTAGGATGACGCTCAAGCATTCCGCGATATGCACGAACAGATTTCCGCCAGTCAAAAACAGACGGAAGCACTAAAAGAAGTTCTTCGTCAGTTCCAAGTCTCAAAAAAGTCCCCTCATCTTCATGGAAGAGAGGGGACTTCGATGTTTATTGTGTTGCACCTGTGAGCGGTTGTGCATCTTTTGCTTCCGCAGGTAATTTGATTTCGCTGATCTCATTGAATTTTGAGAACGTCGACTCGTTCTTCATATTGAACTCGGTATCTTTTTCAATCGCAAACACCATGTCCATATCGAGTGATTTCGGATAGAATGTTTTCGCATCATACGTCATCGTGTAATTCATTTTCTTGTAATCGATGCTGTCCATCGCATCTTTCATCTGTGCCATCTGTCCTGTCTGCTCGAGCGAATCCTTCATGAATGCTTTGAGGTCGTCCCCTTTTAGTTTGACGTCGATTTGATAAACGTCACCCTCTTTTTTGGCGGTCCAGTTGTCTTTGTACTTTTTCAGTAGCTTGAGATTTTGATCCGTCGATGCCGATGACTCCATCGCCTCAACCATATCACCTAGCTCCGAGACATCTTGAACGAGCCATTGTCCGTTTTGCGATAGATACATCTTATCGTCGACGATATAGCTCTCGATCGACATGTCCTTACCGTCCTGTGGATTTTTCATCGTCATCGTCTGATGCATCGTAAGCGGCTTCTGGATGATATCGGCTGATACCTTCTGATCTACTGCCATCTCACCTGCTTTTGAATTGACTGTCCCCTCCATGTGGAACGATTTAATATCTTTTTGAGCGGCTGTCGCTTTATTCAGTAATTCCGTATTCGAGAGTTCCCCCGACTTCGTCGAACCAGACCCACTGCCACTACCCGAATCCGTCTGCCCATCTTGACATCCAGCTAGTCCAATCGATGCTGCGACGATCCCAGCTGCTACCCACCTTGTTTTCTTCATATTCATTTCCTCCTTTATACGCGTTACCCTGATTTACGAAAAACATTGGAAAATGTTTCAAAGTTTCTTTATTACCTCATTACCGTTCTTCTTCAAAACAAATCCTCATATTTCAAATCTACTATTCTTTTTTTGAAATTTGATTTATCACCTGCAAAATGTCCACAAAAAAATAGGATGACGGAAACTTCCGTCACCCTATCCTTATTTCGTTAGATCGTGCGTAAAAGATTTGCCATCTCAATCGCGGAAACGGCAGCTTCGTAGCCTTTATTTCCAGCTTTCGTACCGGCACGTTCGACCGCTTGCTCGATCGAATCTGTCGTCAGGACACCGAAGATGATGGGTACGCCTGTATCACGCGACGCACTCGCGACACCTTTCGCGACTTCGTTACAGACATAGTCATAGTGTGATGTTGCTCCGCGGATGACGGCACCCAGTGTGATGACCGCATCATACTTACCGCTTTTCGCTAACTTTTCCGCAACGAGTGGAATTTCAAATGCTCCAGGAACCCACGCCGTATCGACAGCATCCGCCGCAACACCGTGACGACGGAACGCGTCGTTTGCTCCTCCGACGAGTTTTGATGTGATCAATTCATTAAAACGTGCTGCGACGATTGCGACGCGTAGTCCTTCTCCTGTTAAGAAACCTTCGTAAATCATGATGTGTGTCCTCCTTGGATATCGAGCCAGTGCCCGAGTTTCGTTTGTTTTGTTTTCAGATAACGCTGATTTTCCGGTTCAACGGGTACTTGATGGGGAACACGTTCGATGACTTCAATCCCCTCTTGCTCGAGCACCCGTTGTTTGTCTGGATTGTTCGTCATCAAGCGAATCTTCGTCACGCCAAGATCACGCAACATGTTGGCCGCGACCGTATAATCACGCATGTCTGTCGGATAACCGAGTGCATGGTTCGCTTCGACTGTATCGAGTCCTTGTTCCTGCAACTCGTACGCTTTCAACTTCGCCATCAGACCGATGCCGCGTCCTTCCTGACGTAGATACAAGACGGCTCCACCTTCTCGTTCGATTCGCTCAAGTGCCGAATCGAGTTGTGGACCACAATCGCAACGTTTCGAACCGAAGACATCCCCTGTCAGACATTCCGAGTGCAGACGGACGAGCATCCCATCGTGCGCTTCACCGGATAAGACGGCGACATGTTCTTTCTTATCTTGCGTCGTATAGCCGACCATCCGGAAAGCTCCGAATGTCGTCGGAAGCAACACTTCCGCTTCCCGCGTCAATGGACGCTCGAGATACGCGACGAGTGCCTCGATCGTGATCAGTTTTAAGTCGTGTTCTTCCTTATAGAGAAGCAAATCATCCACCCGTGCCATCGTGCCATCTTCCTTGATGATTTCACAAATGACGGCAATCTCATCGCTACCGGCAAGACGGGCAAGGTCAACACCTGCTTCCGTATGTCCGCGTCGTTCCCGAACACCGCCCTCTTTTGCGATCAACGGGAAGATGTGACCCGGTCGTTTGAAGCGCTCCGGTCCATCCGTCAGCATCCGCTGGATCGTTAGCGAACGCTCTTCGGCACTGATGCCGGTCTTCGCTTCTTCATGATCAATGCTGAGCGTGAATGCCGTACCGTGCGGGTCCGTATTATTGTCCGTCATCGGCGAGAGATGTAATCGCTCTGCCACATATGGACTAACCGGAACACAGACGAGTCCTTTTCCATACGTAATCATGAAGTTGATGTTTTCTGGTGTCGCGTGTTCTGCGAGCATGACGAGATCGCCCTCATTCTCACGATCCTCGTCATCACAGACGATGATCGGTCGTCCGTTCTTCAAATCTTCTATCGCGTCTTCAATCAAGTCGAATCCGTTCATTACATGTCGCCTCCTAAGAATGCTGCCCAGTCCGTCTGTTTCTCATGTTGCGTGAAATGATAGAGATGTTTCGCCATCATGTCACACTCAATATTGACGACTGCGCCGCTTGCCAATCGATCAAACGTCGTCACTTGACGGGAATGCGGAATCAATGAAATCGAGATCGTTTCCGAGGTGACGCGTTGCAAGGTCAGGCTCGTGCCGTTGATCGCGATTGATCCTTTTGGAATGCAATACTTTTGCCACGATCCGACATCAAACGTATACACCATCGCTTCTCCGTCCGGTCGCCGACTGATTAGTCGTGCCGTCCCGTCGATGTGCCCACTGACGAAATGTCCACCGAACCGACCGTCTGCCGGCATCGCCCGTTCGAGTTGCAACGGGTTTCCGACCCGGTACGTGCCGAGTGCTGTCGAACGAATCGTGTCATGGACAGCATCCGCCGTAAAACCGGTTGGGCTCATTGACGTGACCGTCAAACAAATCCCGTCGACGGCGATGCTGTCACCAATCTTCGTTCCTTCGAGCACCCGGTGCGCTTCAATTTCAAGTGCTAATCCATTCGGTCGCGGAATCTTTCGTTTTAAGGTCCCGACTTCCTCAATCAATCCGGTGAACATATCGTCTCCTCCTTTCGGATGTACGTCAGATGGAGATCCGGTCCGACCGTTTCAACCTGATCGATTTGAAAACGTTCTTCGATATCATGTCGTCCGTTCCAGGCAGTCCCTTCAAAAATCGACGGGGCTTGGTAGACTTCAATCCGATCGACGAGATCTGCTTCAAAGAATGCGGCTTGAATCGTCGGTCCACCTTCAATTAAAACGCTGCGGATGTCTTGTTCGTATAAGCGTTTAAGAATCGCTTCCGGCGTCTCATATTCACCGACGAGCACCGTCACTTGATCATGACTTATCCGAGGAACACTCGTCAGCCAGTACGTTGGATTTTTTCCATCGCAAAAGACTTGCGCGGTCTCTGGCACCCGACCACGGCGATCGACGATTACTCGAATCGGCTCGATACCTGACACTGCGCGTAAAGTCAGTGCTGGATCATCGACGAGCACCGTTTCACTTCCGACGAGGATCGCATCATGGCGACCACGCAGGGCGCGACCATTCGCGCGTGCTTCTTCTGACGTGATCCAGCGCTGTTCCCCCGTTGCCGCGATCCCGTTCATCGTCTGAGCGATTTTGACGGTCACGGTCGGACGTTTCCGTTCGATCGTTTTCCAAAATGTCTCGTAGAGGACTTCCGCTTCATGCCGTAACAAGCCGACTTCGACTTCGATTCCCGCGTCTTGAAGCCGTTTGATCCCTGAACCAGCGACAATCGCATGTTTGTCTTCCGTTGCGACGAAAACCCGTTTGATCCCGGCTTGTAGAATCGCTTCCGTACATGGTGGTGTCTTACCATGATGGTTGCATGGCTCAAGCGTCACGTAGAGATCAGCACCACGGGCGGCCTCTCCTGCCATTCGCAAGGCTTCGACTTCCGCGTGCGGACCACCGGCAAACCGGTGCGCACCAAAACCGATGATGCGTCCTTGTTTGACGATGACACAGCCGACACTTGGATTCGGACTTGTTTGTCCGTTTAACATATGTGCTAATTGCATGGCATAACTCATCATCTGTGACATCGCGTTCACTCCTTTCAAATAAAAAAGACGCCCCTTGAAAAAAGGGCGTCTGTATAGAAGGGTTCACGAAATACACGGTTCGCCTTCTGCTTTTTCGCATGCAGAAAGAGACCATCTCCTGAAAACATTTTTTCAGAAAACAGCTTGAATCGCGTCGTTTCGTTCTTCTCCCATCCGGACTTTACCGTCGGCCCTGGAATCTCACCAAGTCAGCCATGATGCGTACATCACGGGTCGCGGGCTCGTCGATCGATCGATCGCATCACCGCCGGTTGGGATTTTCACCCTACCCCGAAGAACTGAATTATTGAGTTATACAACTTTAGCCTAGCATATCTTTTTCAAGAAAACAAAGCGCAAATGTTTCGGTATTGGCTCTTTTATGATTTCGTTCCACTTCTGTTACCCCTCCCCAATTCGTGATCTATTGGATACTAAAAATGACTGGAGCACCTGATATCAGTGCGTCCAGTCATTGTGTTCCGGTTACAAATACCCGTTCTTCCGGTCGTGGAATTCTTGGGCAATCGCTCCGCGTGTCCGTTCATCAGCGAGGACGCGAAGTGCTGTCCGTGCGAGGATTTTAGCGCCTGCGATCAACGCTTCATCCCCCGCTTCTGAACGGGCGGCTTCTTTGAATGCTTCTGTATGCGCGACGAGATCGTCCGGACCAATCTTGATATACGGATGGATTGTCGGGATGACTTGACTGATGTTACCCGCGTCCGTCGATCCAAGACCCGGTCGTTCGTCGAGGTGCACGATTTGCCCAAGCGCCTCTGCTTCTTCTTGGAAGAGACGATCAAACGTCCGGTTGAAGACGAGATTGTCGACTTCATTTTGGAAAGCGATGACGTCAAGCGTCGCCCCGGTCGCAAGTGCCGCACCTTGCGCGACCGCTTTGACTTTCTCCGTGACGGCATTCAGCCGTTCCCGTGTCGTCGCCCGAATGAAGAAACGTGCTTTTGCGTATTCCGGAATGATGTTCGGCGCATCGCCACCATGCGTGATGATCCCGTGGATCCGGACATCGTCCGGTAACTGCTGACGTAAGGCGTTGATCCCATTGAAGAGCTGAATGACAGCGTCGAGAGCGTTGATACCTTCTTCCGGTGTCGCCGCTGCGTGCGCGGGACGACCCGTAAAGGCAAAATCGAGCGGATCGACCGCAAGAGAGGATCCCGTGATCCGCGTTTGTCCGGACGGATGGACCATCAAGGCCGCATCGATTCCTTCAAGCAACTGGTGTTTGACGAAACTGCCTTTCGCACTTCCGTTCGGCCCACCTTCTTCGGCTGGCGTTCCAAGCACGACGACACTCCCACCGACTTCATCAAGCACTTTGCTGACCGCGATCGCCGCTGCGACACTCGTCGTTCCGATGATATTATGACCGCATGCGTGTCCGATGCCCGGCAACGCATCGTACTCAGCGAGAAAGGCAATTGTCGCGCCAGGTCGGTCGCTTGACTTCTTCGCGAAGAACGCGGTCTCGTGCCCTGCGACGCCGAGTTCTACTGTAAAGCCTTCTGCCGTCAAACGCTCTGCATGTAGCCGCGAAGCAAAGAATTCCTCGTTACCGATTTCCGGCGTCGCATGAATCCGGTGGCTCGTCTCAAGATACGATTCCCGTTTTTGTTCGATGTCCTGTTCAATCGTCTCTACCCATGTCGTGCGTACTGGTGTCGTCATGCTATCCACTCTCCTTTAGAATTTATTCGCCGATGTCGCTTAGTGGAACGAACGTCGGGATCGAGCTACCTTTATATTCTTTTTTGATGAAAGCCGCGACATCTTTTTGTTGGTAAAGCGACGCGATCTTTTTCAGTTCTTTTTTGTTCTTGTCTTCCGTCCGTGTCGCGATGATGTTGATGTATGGTTTTGCTGTCTCGTTCTCATGGACGATCGAGTCCTTGATCGGATTTAGTCCTGCGTCAACAGCAATACCGTTATTGATGATCGATGCAGCGACGTCCGGTAAGACGCGTGGCGTTTGTCCAGCGACGATCGGAACGATTTTCAGTTTCTTCGGATTTTCAACGATCTTATCGACCGATCCATTGCCGTCGAAGTCGTCCGGTAATTTGATCAAACCTGCTTCTTGTAGTAACAAGAAGGCACGTCCCATGTTCGTCGCTTCGTTCGGAACAGCGATTTTGCCACCGACTGGAATATCTTTGACGTCCTTATATTTATCTGAGTAAATGCCCATCGGTGCAATGACGGTCGTCGCAATCGGCGACAGCTTCAACTTATGTTCCTTCTTGAAGGCGTTGAAGTAGGAAATCGTCTGGAAGGCATTGGCGTCGATCTCACCCTCAGCCAGTGCCATGTTCGGCTGGACATAATCGGAGAACTTGACGAGTTCGATTTTGATGCCCTCCTTTTCCGCTTTTTTCGCGACGTAATCCCACACTTGAGTATCTGAACCGCTGACCCCGAGCTTGATCGTCTTTTCTTCTTCTCCTGATGCTGAGCACCCGGCAAATAAAATCGTCGTTAATGTTGCTCCAATCGCTACTGCTTTTTTCATGGCTGAATCGCTCCCTTGATTAATGTCTTCTGATTTTTCGTGCGACGATGTTGCCTGTCGTCTGTAAGCCTTGGACTAAGATAACGAGAATCCCGACCGTGATGATCATGACTTTCGTGTCGAACCGTTGATAACCGTACGTAATTGCTAAGTCACCCAGTCCACCACCACCGATGGCACCTGCCATCGCTGATGCCCCGATCAAGCCGACTGTTGCAATCGTTAAATTAAGGATTAGTGAACCGAGTGCTTCCGGCAGAAGGAAGCGGAAAATCGTTTGGAATGGCGTCGCCCCCATCGCTTCTGCTGCCTCAAGGACACCTTTGTCGACTTCAAGTAAGGAACTCTCGATCAGCCGTGCCATATACGGGGCGGCATAAAAGACGAGTGGAACGATGGCGGCTTCTGTTCCGATCGACGTCTGGACGATCAACCGTGTCAACGGGATGATCGCAACAAGTAAGATGATGAACGGAATTGAACGGAAGATATTGACGATACTGTTGAAGAATGTGAACAGCGGGACGTTCTCGAGCAATGCCCCTTTTCGGGTGACGACGAGCAGGATGCCGAGTGGTAAACCGATCAAAGTCGAAAATAATAACGACACTGACACCATCGTCATCGTCTGCAAAAATGCTGTCCAGATATCACTGTAGTTAACTAGCATCAGCAAGCACCTCCTCGACGGTCACCTGTGCCTGATCGATGTACTGTAAGGCCCGTTTTACTTCGATTGTTTCACCGATCAGTTCAACAAGTAATGTACCGAACGGTGTTTCCTGTAACTCCGTGATGCTACCGTGCAGGATGTTGACATCGACGTCGAAGCGTTTTGCGACTTGCGATAAGAGTGGTTGTCCGGTGTGATGTCCGAGAAAATGAATCTTATAGATCGGATGCGCATTCCGTGACTCGATCAACTGACGAATTGATGCCGGAATTTCATCATGCATGACGGAGCGGACGAAGTTTTTCGCTGTCTCGGTCTGCGGATTCGAAAAGACATCAAAGACTGTTCCTGACTCGATCAGCTTCCCGGCTTCGATGACGGCGACCCGGTCACAAATCTCCCGGATGACGCCCATCTCATGGGTGATCAAGAGAATGGTGATCCCGTATTCCGCATTGATGCGTTTTAATAACTGGAGAATACGATGTGTCGTCTGAGGATCGAGTGCTGACGTCGCTTCGTCACATAAGAGCACGGATGGTTGCGTCGCTAGTGCCCGGGCGATGCCGACACGTTGCTTTTGTCCGCCGGATAATTGATCCGGGTAATGATCCGCCTTGTCCGCAAGATCGACGAATTCGAGTAATTCCGTCACCCGGCGACGAATCTCGTCTTTCTTGACACCTGCGAGAACGAGTGGTTTCGCAACGTTCGTAAAGACCGTGTTTGCATTCAATAGATTGAAGTGTTGAAAGATCATCCCGATCCGCTGTTTCGCTTGGCGTAATTTTTTTGGTGATAGTTGTGTTAAATCTTCCCCGTCGACCGTCACTGTTCCTGACGTCGGTCGTTCTAACAGGTTGACGCAGCGGAGCAATGAACTTTTCCCGGCACCGCTAAAGCCGATGACACCGAAGATTTCGCCTTTCTCGATCGTCAGGTCGACACCGTCGAGTGCTGCGATCGTCTGATCCTTCGTGACGTACGTTTTTTTGACTTGATGAAATGCAATCATTCCGTTTTCCCCCTTCATTCAACAAAAAAGGTCCCTTCTTGAGAAACAAGAAGAGACCTGGATCCGCACAGTGGCAGAATCCACTCCACTCATCTCTCAGACATCTGTCTGATGGAATTGGCACAGTGCTCATAATGAGTCTGTTGCCGAGGTTTCGTAGGGCCAGTCCCTCCACCTCTCTGGATAAGTATTGCGGTATGAAATTCGTATGTGTGTTGTTGCGTTGTTGCTTATGTCGTAAAACTAATTTTTACATTACGGGTCGAACCTTTAAAAGTCAACCAACTTTGCAAAAATAATCCATTTGGCGCATATCGATTGAGTCATAAGTTATGAGTTAGCTGAAAGAACAAATTACGATTCGTCCAGAACGATTTGACAAGGCATTTTCGGTCGTGCTACCATCGTTTCAATGATTAATCCGACAATTCCAATATGATATTTATCAAGAGTGAACGAGAGACCTGGCTCTATGACTTCACGGCAACCTGCAATCTGTAAGGTGCTCCGACCAGCAAAGCGCGGCTTTGGATGATACGGTGAAAAACTCGTGGGCGTCCAAGCAGTGACGTTGACGAGTTTTTTTCACGAATGGAGGAAAAATAGTAATGATGAACTATCCTGTATTGACTGGTGCTGAAGCATTTTATCTTCAAGGTGGACCGATCGGCATTTTAATCTGTCATGGTTTTAATGCGACCCCGCAAAGTGTTCGGGACGTCGGTGAGGCATTTGCTGCTAAAGGATTCACTGTCTATGCTCCACGTTTGCGTGGTCACGGGACGAACGTCCGTGAGTTCGAACAATCGACTGCTCGATGTTGGAAGCAGAGCCTGCAAGACGGCTATGCACGTTTACAAGAAACATGCGATCAAGTCTTCGTCATCGGTCAATCGATGGGCGCGACGCTCGCACTATCGCTCGCCGCTGACGGGATTCCATTTTCAGGCATCATTACGATCAATGCCGCTCTCTCCGTTCCGTCTTATGAAGCATTGTCGTTTGAAGATGGTCCACAGTACTTACCAGAAGGGGCACCGGATATCAAACGGTCTGCTTTCGAAATCATCTATGACCTCGTTCCGAGTCGTTGTGCATTCGAACTCGTCCGCTTGATGGATGAGACGAAAGGACGCCTTGGATCGATCCTTTTACCGACATTGATTCTTTACTCGGCAACCGATCACGTCGTTCCGCCGTCGAGCTCGGATTACCTGCATCAGCATATCGGGACGAATGATAAACGAAGCTACTGTCTCCTCAACTCGTACCACGTCGCGACCCTCGATCATGATCAGGATTTGATCGTGCGTGAGACGATTCGTTTCATCGAACGCTCGAGCCGTGTCTCACAGGAAACGGGATAATAAAAAAACAGCTATTCGTCTTCACTTAGAAGCGAACAGCTGTTACATCAAAGGACGACCATCATCGGTTCGTCTTTTTTGTTTATCCTTTTTGGTGTTGCATCGTTTGGAGCGGCTTCGGCTTTCCTGGCACTTCATGACAGTGGCGACACCGTGGCTCATACGATTCTGAAGCGCCGACTAAAATGATCGGATCATCATAGTTCGCTGGTTTTCCATCAATCAAACGTTGTGTCCGGGAAGCCGGATCGCCACATGAGAGACAGATCGCCTGAAGTTTCGTCACAAATTCTGCGCGCGCCAGTAATTCCGGCATCTTGCCAAATGGCTCTGCCCGGAAATCCTGATCGAGTCCTGCACAAATGACGCGTTTTCCGTCTTGCGCAAGTGCTTCGATGACTTGAACGATCTCATCATCAAAGAATTGAACTTCATCAATTCCGACAATTTGTGTTTCTTCCGCTACTGCTGCATAGAGATCACGACTCGTCGCCATTGGAATCGCCACGACGGAATTTCCGATGTGAGAGACGACATGCTCTTCATGGTACCGGTCATCGATTGCCGGCTTGAATACTTGAACGGGCAGTTTGCCGTACTGTGCCCGTCTGACACGACGAATCAACTCTTCCGATTTCCCGGAAAACATACTGCCACAAATTACTTCGATCCAGCCGTACTGATTTATTACATGCATCATCGTCCGACACCGTCCTCTAAAAATAGTCACTTTAACGAGTATAGCTCGAAACGGTATTGAGAAAAAGGGTTGACTTCCGGAAATCAAAATTCATTTTTTCTTTACCTAGAATTTTTGTCCTTTCATTCCAACCTTCATCCATTTCCTGTACACTAAAGAAGAAGATTCTCGCGAAAGAAGGTGTCCCCGATTCATCATCTCTTACATGACATTCTGCACCAATATGGCGCCCTTGGTCTTTCCGTCCTTCTCGCAGGTGGTATCGTGGGATTGCCGGTTCCTGATGAGACCTTGCTCGTCCTGTCCGGTTTTTGGATGCATCAAGGCAATCTACCGCTGTTCGGTACGATTCTTGCCGCTTACGCTGGCAGTTGCATTGGAATGACGATTAGCTACGTGCTGGGCTTAAAACTCGGCATGCCCCTGTTGCATCGCGTCGGACCAAAGATGCGCATCTCAGAAAAACACATTCTCTCCGCTGAAGCCGGATTTCGTCGTTACGGCAAATCGGTCTTGATCATCGGTTACTACATACCTGGTCTTCGCCAACTCTCTGCCTTTTTTGCAGGTGTTTCAAAAATGCCGTTTCGCATTTTTGCGAGTTACGCGTATACAGGTGCTTTGATTTGGGTCAGTGTGTTCTTGGGCGCCGGCTACTTTGTTGGTCGTCATATCTCGTTCCATAAAGTCGTCGACTACATCTTGGCACATCCAGATGCCATGCCGTACTTGATCGGGATCGTCGGCGGGATTGCTTTCTCGTTCGTCTTAAAGACGTACCTTACGTACCGTTCGCAATTCAGCCTATACAAAAACAGCCTGCTTCCGTAATGGAGGCAGGCTGTTTTTTAAGAACCGGCAAGTAATTACTTGCGGCCGTATTTTTTGTTGAAGCGATCGACACGACCATCTGCCGCGTTGAACTTTTGACGACCTGTGTAGAATGGGTGCGAGTCTGAAGACACATCCACACGGATGAGTGGGTACTCGTTACCATCTTCCCAAGTGATCGTTTCGTTCGAAGAACGAGTAGAACCGCTTAAGAATTTGTACTCAGTCGTTGAATCCATAAATACTACTTTGTTGTAGTTAGGGTGAATTCCTTGTTTCATGGTTGATTTCTCTCCTTCCGCCCTGGTCCATTTGCTGAGCCAGAGTAAGTTACCTTCCTATACTAAACGATTTTTTTACGCGTCGCAATAGTTATTTTTCCGTCGTTGCTTCCTTTTTGACGGTACGCGGTTTAGCAGGTGCACGTCGGACCGTCTTCTTCTTTTCTTTCTCAAGTTCAGCAAAAAATTCTTCATTATTTTTCGTGTCGCGAATCTTACGCAGGAACGTATCGACGAACTCGTTCGACTCGTTCATCGTCCGACGAATCGTCCAGAGCGCATCGAGTTGCTCTTTCGGAAGCAAGAGTTCTTCTTTCCGCGTACCTGATTTGCGAATGTCGATTGCCGGGAAGATTCGGCGTTCCGACAGCTTACGATCGAGATGTAGCTCCATGTTTCCTGTTCCTTTGAATTCCTCATAGATGACGTCATCCATGCGGGATCCCGTCTCGACGAGTGCCGTCGCAAGAATCGTCAAACTGCCACCATGTTCGATGTTTCGCGCCGCACCAAAGAACCGTTTTGGTTTGTGGAACGCTGCTGGGTCAATCCCCCCTGAAAGCGTCCGTCCGCTTTGCGGCACTGTTAAGTTATACGCACGAGTCAAACGCGTGATCGAATCCATCAAGATGACGACATCTTTTTTATGTTCGACAAGTCGCATCGCCCGTTCAAGGACAAGTTCAGAAATCCGCACATGGTTGTCCGGTGTTTCGTCGAACGTTGAACTGACGACGTCTGCTCCCGGAACTGAACGCTCGATGTCAGTTACTTCCTCTGGTCGCTCATCGATCAATAGAATGATCAGCTCGACATCCGAATGATTCTCTTGAATCGAGTTCGCGATTTCTTTGAGGAGTGACGTCTTCCCTGCTTTTGGTGGTGCGACGATCAAACCGCGTTGTCCAAACCCAACTGGTGCAATCATATCCATGACACGAACCGATAAATGACGTGGCTCTGTCTCAAGACGCATTAAACGATCCGGATAGATCGGTGTCAGCGCCGGGAAGAACAAACGGTTACGCGCTGTATCCGGTGCTTCGCCGTTGACGGCTTCCACACTAAGTAACCCTTGGAAACGTTCGTTTTCCTTCGGTGGGCGTACTTTGCCTGTGACGACATCACCATTACGTAGATTGAAGCGTCGGATTTGAGAAGCAGCGATATAGATATCTTCAGAGGATTGGGAATAATTGATAGGGCGAAGGAAGCCGAAGCCACCATCGTTTTGCATTTGTGGATTACCAGGGATGACTTCAAGTACCCCTTCGAGGAAATAAAGACCTGTTGATTCCGCCTGTGCTTTTAGAATCTTGAACATCAACTCACGCTTACGGGCTTCCCGATATTGCGGGACATTCTTCGTCTTTGCGATTTCATATAATTCTTTTAATGTCAGCTGGCTCAATTGAGCCAAAGTATAGGAACGTTCAGGTTTATCTTTTTTATCAGTTGTTGGCATGTTTTTCACCTATTCTTTATAAATTCAACTGCATTCAGCATACTTCCATACATACATCAGGAGGTATGTAATTTCTTTCGTGAACTAAAGGTATCATATTTTTTTAAATTCGTCGTCAACAATCCTTTGCGTTTCTTACTTTGTAATATTCAAGGATATTATTTCAGTTATGTTACAAAAGCATCTATTTTGTCTTCTAACTGAAAAAACGTTTTTAAGGGCGCACATGCTAAGATATTCCTGCAGACAAAATTCTTACACAGTTGTAAGGTTCACTGCTTAATCACACACTTAATGATTTCATCATATAACTTACGGACGCAACACACTACATTAAAACGGAGGAATTCTTAACATGAAACGTTTTCTAGCATCGATCGCGACAGCAGCCTTAGTGGTTTCAGGTTTTACATCAGTGGGTACAGGTAAAGTTGAAGCAGCAACAGTCACGAAAGTCAAGATCACGGACAACGGTCTTCGTGTTCGGACAGCTCCTTCTACGAAGGCAAGCATCGTCGGGAAAGTCAACGCTGGTCAAGTCTTTACATACAAAGGCAAATCAGGCAGCTGGACAAAAATCTCATATGGCGGTAAAACACGTTATGTCTTCTCACAATACACAAAGACATACAAATCATCTTCAAGCGCTAAAAAATCAACAAGCACATCTTCTAAACGGACGAAAATCCTGAACGAAGCAGCAAAACATAAAGGTACACCATACGTATGGGGCGGAACAACGACTCGTGGATTCGACTGCTCTGGTTTCACAAGCTACGTTTACAAGAAAGCGGCTGGTAAAACATTGCCACGTACGTCTTCTTCACAATATTCTTCTTCTAAGAAAGTCAGCGTTTCAAGCGTACAACCAGGAGATCTTGTCTTCTTCTCACACGGTAGCGGCATTCAACACGTCGGGATCGCAACAAGTAAGTCAAGCATGGTTAACTCAGAAACAGGTGGCGTTAAATACTCAAGCTTCAAATCAGGGTACTGGGGTTCACGCCTTGTCGGCGCAGGATCTTACCTTTAATTCATCATCTCAAAGCGGTTGAGCATTGGCTCGATCGCTTTTTTTCATCTCATTCAATTCATAAGAAGGAACTAGGATGCATGTCTTCATCACAGGTGCTTCAAGAGGCCTTAGTCGTGAATTCGCTTATCTGTACGATAATGAAATCACGTCCTGCTCGTCAAACGTGAGACAATGCTCTTCAAAACGAAATTTCATGTCGAGCGATTTGGAGGCACTGCAATCTTCCCATACGATTTAACGAAGCGGAAAACGTTAGCACGTTTCCTTTTCCTCTAGGAGTTGAGGATGAACGTCTTGATTCCTAGAAACATAGCAAAAAGAGTTGGTGTTTCGGAAATTATCCGAAACACCAACTCTTTTTTATCGATCAAGTCCTCACGTATGAGTCCGTCTCTTTTACTTAATGACAAGCTTCGGTTTTTTCTTAAACGAGTGAATGCCTTCAACGAAACGAACCGTTCCGGATTTCGCACGCATGACGACAGAGTGTGTCTGACCGCCTTGTGCCGTGAACTGGACACCTTTCATCAACTCACTGTCCGTGACCCCTGTCGCAGCAAAGATACAGTCGTCTCCTGCGACGAGATCGTCCATCATGAGAATCTTCGATGGATCTTCGATGCCCATCTTCTTACAACGTTCGATCTCGGCATCGTCTGCTGGTAACAAGCGCCCTTGGAGCTCTCCACCGAGACACTTCAAGGCAACGGCAGCAAGAACGCCTTCCGGTGCGCCACCTGAACCGAGCAAGATATCAATCCCTGTATGCGGGAACGCCGTATTGATCGCACCAGCAACGTCACCGTCACCAATCAAGCGAATCCGTGCCCCTGTTGCCCGAATCCGTTGAATGATTTCTTCATGACGTTCGCGATCAAGGATCGAGACGACGACGTCTTCGATTTCCTTGTTCTTCGCCTTTGCGACTGCTGCGATGTTTTCTTCAATCGTCGCATCCAGACTGATGTGTCCTGCTGCTTCTGGACCAACTGCAATCTTATCCATGTACATGTCCGGTGCATGGAGTAAATCTCCCGCATCCGCAACAGCGAGGACAGCAAGTGCGCCCCATGTTCCTTTTGCGACGATATTCGTTCCTTCGAGCGGATCGACAGCGACGTCAAGTCGTGGTCCATACCCATTTCCTAGCTTTTCTCCAATGTAAAGCATCGGTGCTTCATCCATCTCGCCTTCCCCGATGACGACGGTTCCTTTCATCGGAATCGTATCGAAGACATCACGCATCGCGCTTGTTGCCGCATCATCCGCTTCATTCTTCAATCCTTTTCCCATCCAGCGTGCAGAGGCAAGTGCTGCCGCCTCCGTGACGCGTACAAGTTCCATTGATAGACTTCTCTCCATGTGTATGTCCCCTCTCCCTTGTTACAAATCGGTCAAATCGTTTCACGCCATACGAGGGCGCCTAGTTCCTTCAACTTCTGATCAAATCGTTCGTAACTCTGGTCAAGCACTTCCGCGTGGTGCAATGTCGTCTCCCCTGAAGCGAGAAGTCCCGCCAAGACAAGTGCTGCGCCACCGCGTGGATCTGGTGCCTCGATTTCCGTACCGAGTAAGGATTCGCCACCACGAATGATGATCGAAGCGTCTTCATGCGTGATTCGGGCGTTTAAGCGCCGCAACTCCTGTACATGTCGGAAACGTTGCGGGTACAACTTATCGACAACGATACTCGCTCCTTTCGCTTGCAACAACGCTGCCGAGATGACAGGTTGTAGATCGCTTGGGAATCCACCGTAGTGGAAGACACGAATATCGACCGGCTTCGCCTCATGAAATGTCGCCGTGACGGAATCATCTGTTACTTCGATCAACGCACCATACCGCTCGAGTTTTTGAATAACGCTCTCGAGATGGAGCGGAATGACGTTATCGACGGTGACGCGCCCAAGTGCCGCGCCCATCGTCAAAAACGTTCCTGCTTCCATCCGGTCTGGAATCAAGGTATGCCGGCAACCACTCAGGCGTGAGACACCTTTGATTCGAATCTCATCCGTTCCTGCCCCTTTGACATTTGCTCCCATGTTCGTCAGCATCGTACTGACGTCGATGACTTCTGGATCATAGGCAGCGTTTTCGATGACAGTCGTTCCTTCAGCGAAGACAGCGACGAGTAAAGCACTGATCGTCGCTCCGAATGACGGAAGATCGAGATAGATTCGGTTTCCGACGAGACGGTCAACGCGCATGTAATGGACGCCCTGCTCGTTACGTACGGAAACACCGAGACGCTCCAGTGCTTTGATGTGTAAATCAATCGGTCGTGGTCCGATGGCATAACCCCCAGGCAGACCGACGACTCCTTGTTTGAATCTGGCCGCCAGAACGCTCATAAGGTAGATCGATCCGCGTAACTTGCGCGTCTCCGCACCAGTTAACGGCATCGATTCAACCCGACTTGGATCAATCGTCACCATATCGCCTTGACGTGTCACGACCGTGCCGAGCGTCTCTAAAATCTCGATCATTGTCGCGACGTCGCCAATTTCCGGCACGCCTTCTAGAATGACCGTCTGATCCGTCAGTAGAGCTGCAGCAAGACACGGAATGGCGCTTTGCTTCGAACCACTGATTGATACGGTTCCTTCTAGGCGTTGTTGCCCTACGATATGCAAAATGTCCACGTTCCATCAACCTTTCTCTTCGCTACGATTATTGCTGCGTTTTTTCCCAGTCCGCGAGGAACTTTTCAATTCCTTGCGTCGTGAGTGGGTGGTGTGTGAGTGACTCGATGACCGAGAATGGAATCGTCGCGATGTCTGCGCCCGCAAGAGCAGCGTTCGTCACGTGAACCGGGTTCCGGACCGATGCCGCAATGATTTGTGTCGGAATATCATGTACGACGAAAATTTGAGCAATCGTCTCGACGAGCCCCATTCCATCTTGACCGATGTCATCTAGACGACCGAGGAATGGTGATACGTATGTCGCACCAGCACGGGCTGCGAGTAATGCTTGGTTCGGATTGAAGATCAATGTGACGTTCGTCGTGATCTTCTCTTTTGAAAGTGCTGCGACCGCTTCGAGTCCGGCCGGAGTCATTGGAACCTTAACCGTAATGTTCGGTGCGATCTGGGCAAGTTCCTTCCCTTCGCGAATCATTCCTTCTGCATCAAGCGCGATGACTTCAGCGCTGACAGAGACATCTCCGACGATTTCACAGATTTCACGAAGTCTTGTATGGAAATCGACGCCCTCCTTAGCGACGAGCGATGGATTCGTCGTGACACCATCTAAAATCCCCATTTTATGTGCTTTCTTGATGTCCTCTACGTTTGCTGTGTCAATGAAAAATCTCATCTTTCTCGTTCCCCTTTCATCCCTTGAAATCGCTTACGACTCTATTATAGGTTTTTTTCACGAGAAGTCCTACTGTTTTCCATCGAATACACGTTCATATGATATGAAAAAAGCACGGTAGACCGAAGTCTACCGCACTTTAAAGAGGAGTCGATTAAGCTTTGTTGCTTGAACCGAACTCACGCATCTTACCGATGACAGTTTGTTTGATTGCTTCACGACCTGGTGCGATGAATACGCGTGGGTCATATGCTTCTGGTTTCTCAGCCAACACTTCACGAACGACTTTCGCGAATGAGATTTGGTTCTCTGTGTTAACGTTGATTTTTGAAGTTCCGAGTGAGATCGCTTTTTCGATATCGTGTGTCGGAATTCCAGTTCCACCGTGAAGAACGAGTGGGAGGTTTGTAGCGTCACGGATTTCTTCCATCTCTTTGAATCCGAGGTTTGGTTCACCTTTGTATGGTCCGTGAACAGAACCGAGTGCAGGAGCAAGCGTGTCGATTCCAGTTTCTTTAACGATGCGTACACACTCGTCAAGTTTCGCGTACATGACATCACCGATGACGTCGTCTTCTTGTCCACCAACTGTACCAACTTCCGCTTCAACTGAAACGCCTTTAGCGTGAGCGTATTCAACGACTGCTTTAGTTGTTTCGATGTTTGTGTCGATCGGGCTGTGCGAATCATCGATCATGACAGATGTAAATCCAGCGTCGATCGCTTCTTTACATTTTTCAACGCTCGAACCGTGGTCGAGGTGGATTGCGACTGGAACTGTTACTTTCATGTCGTGTACGAGACCTTCAACCATTTTCACGACAGTGTAGAATCCGCCCATGTGGCGTGCTGCACCTTCAGATACTCCAAGGATAACTGGTGACTGCTCTTCTTGAGCCGCACCGAGAATCGCTTGTGTCCACTCGAGGTTGTTGATGTTGAATTGACCTACTGCATACTTACCTTCGAGAGCTTTGTTTAACATGTCTGTCATAGATACTAATGGCATAATGACATCCTCCTCTGTTTTGATCGCTGCTTACACGAACTCGTGCAATTTCAGACTGATTATAACATACTGATTCATCGGAACGTACAGCATTTCGCTTGGTTTTTTGGTTTGTGACGGCGACGTGAAAGATTAACCGCTTACATCGTGAGAAATTTGCACAGTCACTTCTTTTTTTAATTCGAAGATGTCAAATGGCTTCCCGAAGAAGGCGACGACCCCTAATCGTTTCGCTTCTTCCATCGCTTCTTTTTCACCGAGTGCCGTCATTAAAATCGTCCGGACACGTCGTCCGATCCGGTCCTGATGACGTAAAACCTCGATCCCGGTCCGCCCCGGCATGTTGACATCCATCAACAGCAAATCATATGCCGCTTCTTGTAAGTAGACGATCGCTTCCTCTCCATCGACGGCGACGTCCGTTTCATACCCTTCTGCCCGGAACAACTGTGCAAGCAAATTCCGGATTCCCGGCTCATCCTCGACGATCAACAATCTGCCTTTCATCTCTGCCACTCCCCCTCTAGTTATTTCCATTCTACACTAAAGCAAAACTTGCTTTATACTGTCCTTGAGAGAAACATAGAAAGGATGAAGAAAAATGATGAAAATCTTAGCTACACAATTCAACGGAAAATTGCAAACGCTCGCAAAACAGGAAGACGAACTATTCGATGTCGTCCGTCTGCTCGCACAGGCGCTCGTCGGGGAAGGTACGGTCTACGTCGACGCTTACGGTGAATGCGAAGGACTCTATCCAATGCTCTCAGAAGGTCCGGATCAGATGAAACGGGTTACGAAAATCAAGGATCGAAAGACACTGCACGCTGTCGATCGCGTCTTAATCTTTACGCCAGATACGGAACGCTCCGACCTTCTCGCTTCTCTTGCCCGCTATGACGCATGGCATACGCCTTATGCGATCGTCACACTCAGTGACGTGACAGAAACGCTCGAGCGTTCGATTGCACCGCTCGCATTGAAGTTTAATAAAGGATTGCTTCCGGCAGAGGACGGTTCACGTCACGGACTGCCGAGTCTTGCCCTTTGCGCGTTCCTCTTGACACATATCTTGACGCAACTACAAGAGATGACGGAAGAGTGGGATTAACACTTTTCTTCTATAATATGTAGTTCTGAATATAATTAATCAAAAAAGACGCGGTAAACTTCAAGATGCTGAAGGTTACCGCGTCTTTGATTATCTTTCTTTTCATTCACCAAGTGAAGCTTGGATGAAGTCATGGAAGAGTGCTTGTGGACGTTCGGGACGCGAGATCAATTCTGGGTGGAACTGACACGCGACGAACCATTTGTGTTCTGGAATCTCGATGATCTCAACGAGACGACCGTCTGGGCTCGTACCTGAGAAGACCATGCCGTTCGCTTCGAACTGCTCACGGAATTCGTTACCGAACTCATAACGGTGACGGTGACGTTCGTAGACGAGCTCGCTTGAATACGCGGCACGTGCTTTCGTTCCATCTTCGAGTTTACATGGGTAAAGTCCGAGACGGAGTGTACCACCGAGATCCTCGATGTCTTTTTGTTCTGGCAACAAGTCAATGATTGGGTATGGTGTCGCTGGGTCGATTTCCGCTGAGTGTGCGCCTTCAAGATTGAGTACGTTACGTGCGAATTCAACTGTCGCGAGTTGCATACCGAGACAGATACCGAAGAACGGTACGTTGTTTTCACGTGCAAAACGTGTCGCTTCGATTTTCCCTTCGATTCCGCGTTCTCCAAATCCACCAGGAACGAGGATTCCGTCTGCTGAACCGAGCAATTCGTTGACGTTTTCGCGCGTCACGTCTTCTGCGTTGATCCAGTCGATTTCAATATCACTGTTGAAGGCGAATCCAGCGTGTTTCAGTGCTTCTGCAACTGAGATGTACGCATCACGCAATTCGACGTATTTCCCGACGAGTGCGATCTTCGTCGTCTTCTCGAGGTGCGTCACTGTGTGGACGAGTTGTTTCCAAGCCGTCATGTCAGCAACTGGTGTGTCGAACTTGAAGTAGTCACAGACGAGTTGGTCCATGCCTTGACGTTGCAAGTTGAGCGGTACTTCGTAGAGCGTCGATGCATCTTGTGCTTCGATGACTGCTTCCGGACGTGTGTCACAGAAGAGAGCGATTTTATCTTTCATCTCTTGTGGGACTGGGTGCTCTGCACGTAAGACGATGATGTCTGGCTGGATACCATAGCTACGGAGTTCTTTGACACTGTGTTGTGTCGGTTTCGTCTTGAGCTCACCTGCTGCTGCAAGATACGGAACAAGCGTACAGTGGACGTACATGACGTTTTCTTTTCCGATATCGTTTTTCACTTGGCGAATGGCTTCGATGAACGGAAGCGACTCAATATCCCCTACTGTTCCACCAATCTCCGTGATGACGACGTCTGCGCCCGTTTCTTTTCCAGCACGGAAGACACGGTCTTTGATTTCGTTCGTGATGTGCGGAATGACTTGGACTGTTCCACCGTTGTAGTCTCCACGGCGTTCCTTCTTGAGGATCGTCGAGTAAATACGACCAGACGTGACGTTCGCGTTCTGGCTCAAGTTGATGTCGATGAAGCGCTCGTAGTGACCAAGGTCAAGGTCCGTCTCTGCGCCATCATCTGTGACGAAAACTTCCCCGTGTTGGTACGGGCTCATTGTACCCGGGTCGATGTTGATGTACGGGTCAAATTTTTGGATCGTGACGTTAAGGCCACGGTTTTTCAAGAGACGAGCGAGCGATGCAGCGGTGATCCCTTTACCGAGTGACGATACGACGCCACCTGTTACGAAAATATACTTTGTCATGTTAAATATTGCTCCCTTCTCTAATTCACATCTCAACAAAACAGAGGTGGTAAAAACAAAAAAGCAAAAGTGCCCCCATAATAGGAGACACTTTTGCTGAAATAAGCACGTTGCTTAAAGAAGCCCATGACTAACTTACGTCATTCGGAAAACTTCGTCAAGCCTAATTTTTCAGAGAAAAATTTTCGCGCTCGTTCGTCAGCCGTCAACGAAAAAACTGCCATTTCTATAGGGAAATAGCAGCTGTACAGTTGTAGTTGATCGTGCTTAGACTTCCTCTTCTTCTTCGAAGTCTTCTAAGTCTTCTTCGTCGAGATCGTCATCGAGATCATCGATGGCTGCGACTTTTTTGAACGTATCCTCGTCTTCGCTGTCGTCAGCTGAATCATAGTCTGCTGTCTTCGCGAATGTATCGAGATCGTCTTCGATCGTCTCGAACTCATCTTCTTCTGCATCATAGTTGAACTCTTCTTCAAACTCATCAAGTTCTCCACGTTGACGCGCTTCGATGACGAGATCCTCATCCGACTTATCAAACGGATACCAAGCGCGGAGTGACCAACGGTTCGCTCCGACGTTAACGAAGTTTCCGTCGATGTTCATGTCTGTATAGAGTTGAGCAAGTTTCTCGAACTTGTCTTCTTCATCTGTAAACGTATGGTACTTTTCGATTTCTGACGTGATGTCATCGAACGTGATTGGCTGTTCGCCAGCTTCTTGCAACATTTCATTGACGAATTCGATCAGCGAAAGATCAGTAATCTCTTCTTTACTTAAACGGCTGAGGCTCATTGTGACGGCCACTTCCTTTCATTTGCGTTCAATCCATTACTTCTCATTATACGCAAAATGGCTTTTAAAAATCCAGTCTCTATTTAAAAAAAGCTCGAATTGATTCTCGATTCGTGTTTTTCCCGCTCCCGAAAAAGGAATATCCAAGAGAGAAGAAGGAGGAATGACAGATGGAGATGACAATCGAACGGGTCAACGATTTTGATGCCTTCAACTGGTTACCAATTTTATCAAAGAGTACACAGGAAGGCTATCCCTTCATCGAACGGATGCTACGCGAACGGCGAAATGAAACGTTCCAAGAGGATGGTGAGGCATTGTTTGTCGCTTTATCTCTTTCCGGACACGTCATCGCGTGCGGGGGGTATATGAAACAAACCGGCACGAACGACGTCGGTCGGATTCGTCATGTCTATGTCTTACCAGAAATACGACACCACGGTGTTGGTACGCAACTACTTGAGAAAATCATCCCGGAAGCACTTTTGACGTATTCCGAGCTCTGGCTCTATACGGACGATGCCAGTACCTTTTATGAACGATTCGGTTTTAAGCCGTATACAGCAACTAAAGTGACACATCGCCTTCTCAAGCATGCATTCGTTCAACCATAAGTGTCTTGAATTGACATATCGAGAATCATCGATTAGTTTAAGCGTATGACAAATCAAGTGGATCTATTCAAGGCATTATCGAACGAGGTACGTCTTGATATCTTACGCTGGCTCAAGGATCCCGAGACTCATTTCAATAAGCCGACGGCCCATCTCGCGACGAATTTGTCGGACAAGGGAGGCATTTGCGTCGGAGATATCCAAGAGAAGGCGAACTTATCTCAATCGACCGTCTCCCAATATCTTACGATGTTGCAAAAAGTCGGATTGCTCGAATCCGAACGTCACGGCAAATGGACGTATTACCGGCGAAATGAAGAAAAAATCCAGGAGCTTGCAGCGTACCTCAAAGGAGAACTTTGATCCGTTCTCCTCGCCTTACATATCGACATTTCTCGATATTTAGATTCGTGAAAGGATGAATTCTGTTGAAAATCGTGTATTACGCACTCGCGTTACTTGCGGGTATCGCTCTCAGTGTCGAAGGAGCAATCTATGGTGAGCTCGGGAACTTCGTCGGAAAACTCGAAAGTAGCTTTTATAATTTCTTCGCCGGTACGATCATCATCGGATTGATCGTCCTCTTCTTCGGAAGGGGTTCACTCGGCTATACATTCCGCGCACCGAAATGGACCTTGCTCGGTGGTCTACTCGGTAGCATCTACTTGACGATCCTGATCATCAGCATCCCGCTCGTCGGTGTCGGTCTCGCCATGATCAGTGTCATTCTCGGTCAAATGGTCGCTAGTATGGTCATCGAACATAACGGTTGGCTTGGTAGTCCGAAACGTCCGATCAATCGCGACAAGCTAATGGCTTCTGCTCTGATGCTCGTCGCCCTATTTCTTATCTTTTAAGGAGGTTCGCTCGTGAATATTCTATTACTCGGTTTTACATTACTCGGTGGCGTCATGCTGAGCGCACAGTCATCTATCAATGGTGCCTTCAGTCAAAAGGCAGGGGCTCTCGAAAGTACGTTTCTGACCTTCTTCACGGGGATGCTGATTCTCGCTTTAGCCATCCTCTTCTTCGGACAAGGAAACGTCCTACTCTTGCTCGAAGCACCTCGTTGGCAACTAAGTGCTGTCCTGTTCGGCGTCAGTTATCTATTTCTGACGATTCTTGCCGTTCCGCAGATTGGTGTCACGGCAGCTAGTATCGCGACCGTCATCGGTCAACTCGCAGCAGGTATGGTCATCGACCACATCGGTGCGTTCGGTGGCGTCGTCGTTCCGCTCGACGGAAAACGTCTGCTTGGTCTGCTTGCGATGCTTGCTGCGCTTTACTTCGTCTATCGCGGGAACACACGCAAAGACGTGTCCGCTTCATCTGATTCGATGGCATCGTGACCGAAGTTTCAGCGTTGATTCCCGTGCAAGACTCCGCTTTCCTCGGGCGGAAGGCGAGCCGCCTCGCCGCTTATGCATCTGCGGGGTCTCACCTATTCCGCTGTCTCGTAGGAGTCTTCGTCTTGCACGTCCATCAACAGAGATCCATCAATCCTCATATACGAAAAGTCCGAACGAGTTCTTTCTCACCCGTTCGGACTTTTTTGGTTCCATTATTTTGTTCTGTGTCCTCACTTCTCCACACGACTTCGACAGGAAAAAGCACAATTTATCGTGCTGTCAGAGACGAACAAGACCCGAGTCGGCTGTCTGTGGCAGCCGAGACCAGTTTGTGTCTCGCCCAAGGAAAGCGAATGGAACATCGCGAGGACATCGAATGAATCTATATCACTGTTCCAGCTGTTGTCTCTTAAGTAAACGCAACGCTTCCGTCGCAAGACGATGGTCTGCTTCCTGCGATAGACCGGAAACGGTGATCGTACCAACGACACCGACTCCTTCGATCCGGATCGGGAACGACCCACCGGCATCGACATAATCGGCTGGAGAAACAGCATACATCGTATGATACGAGCGATGTTTGCTCTCATTATACCGACGCATGTACAGCGAGCTATAGCCATGTCGCAAGACGACGTTCGATTTCCGGCGGATCCACTCTTCTTGATCCGGTGCCGTACCATCGAGCGCCGCGTAATATAAACGCTGCCCATTCCGTTTGATTTCAACGGCAATCGACAAGTTTTTCTTCATCGCCCGTCCGATCAACTCATGTCCCATCCCGATCGCTTCCGTATTCGTCAGTGACGTCAGGACGAGTTCTTCCTCTTCCGCAAGCAGCACTTTCAATTCTTCCATGCATCCCATTCCTTTCGTAAGAGGCGTCGCCCTTCATCACTGCTGATGCGCACTGCTTCAATCAAGCGCATTGTTTTTTCAGCGTCGCGTAAATCGACAGGTACCCGTCCACCGCGAAGTCCTTCTGCCAACTGTTCGTAAAACGTCGCATAACTGCCTGGAAGTGTCGCGAGGCGCTCAACTGGCTGATCGGCGATCTGGAGATAGCCATAGGAGTCCACTTCATCTTCGCCGAGCTGTCCATCGACAGCATGACCTTTCGCAAGCCGTCCTTCTTGTGGATCCATTCCGTATTTGATGTAACTGCCGCGTGTCGCATGGAACTCAAAACGCGGTGTCGGTCCTTGGATGAAAGATGCCGAGCGAAGAATGACACGCCGCGTACCGTAATGTAGCGTGACATGGAAACCGTCATCGACAACAGCACCGTCACGTTGCAGGTAAACATCGCCCGTCAGAGCATCCGGTTCTCCAAACAAGGCAAGTGCTTGATCGAGTAAGTGTGAGCCGAGATCAAACAGGATGCCGGCACCATCACCCGCTTGTTCCCGCCAGCGCTCCCGAACAACCGGGCGATAGCGATCAAAGCGTGACTCAATGACTTGCCAGTCCCCAATTTCGTTCATCTCCATCAATTGTTCAAGTGTCAGGAAGTCCCCGTCAAAGCGACGGTTTTGATAGACGGCGATTTGAACCCCGTGTTGTTTTGCTAACGTTTGCAGCGCCAGTGCTTCTTCGATCGTCACGACGGCCGGCTTTTCGAGTAAGACGTGCTTTTTTGCTTCGATCGCTTGTTTTGCCATTTCGAAATGCAGTGCCGTTGGTGTCGTGATGACGACAAGTTCCGTATTCTCATCTTGCAACGCATCAGCGAGTGTCGCGACGACTATCGCTTCACTGAAATGTTGTGCCACCTGCTCCGGTCGACTCGAGACGACTTGCGTCACTTCAAATGCCGGTAATGCCTGTAAGAACGGAACGTGAAACGTCACCGCTGAAAAACCAAATCCGACGAGCGTCGTTTGAATCGAGTTCATGTTGTTTCCTCCTCTGTCACGTCGAGATCGACATGATAATGATCTAGTCGTTCTTGCCACGTTGCGTCTGGTACTTGATCGGTGACGAGCATATCGATTTGTCCCCAATCACAGACCTTATGCAAAAAGCGTTTATTGAATTTCGTATGATCCGCGAGGACGATGACACGGGTCGCACTTCGAATCATCGCTTTCTTTACGACCGCTTCTTCGAGTTGTTCCGCAAAAAGTCCTTCTTCCGTCAACCCACATGCTCCAAGAAAAACACAATCGACTTGATAATTCAGGATGTCGTCTGCCGTCTTGATCCCACTCAAGCTTCGCGCATGCCGGTCGAAACGCCCTCCCGTGACGTACAGCTCAATATCCATGCGAGCTCCGACATAGTCTGCAATGTCAAGGGAGTTCGTGATGACGTGTAGTGGATAAGGCGGAAGTGCCCGTGCCATCTCAGATACCGTCGTTGCAGCGTCGAGCAATAAGCGATCATTCGCTTGGACGTGACGCGCCGCGCGCTGTCCGATCCGCCGTTTTTCCGGTTTCTCTGTCCGCTGTTCATATGCAAGCGTCCCACCAGCACGGACTAATCCATTCTTAACACGAATGATCTCCCCTTCTTGTTCGAGGACGATGACGTCACGACGTGCGGTATCTCGTGAAATCTGATACTCCTGCATCAGTTGATCCAGCGAAATTTCAGGACTCGTCTTGATCCATTCCCGCATCTGTTGCAGCCGTTCGATTTGCCCCATCGATTCCTACCTCCTTTTTTCTTTATATTAAGTTTTTTCATTACTATATGCAATTTTATCGCAAATAATTCGACGATAATTCGGGTAAATAATAGAAGACAACTACTTTCAGAACGGAGGAATTGATATGCAAACGATATTGATCACGGGTGCTTCTTCCGGTATCGGTCTGGCGACGGCGCAGCGGTTTGCGGAAGCCGGCTGGTCTGTCTACGCTGGTGTTCGGAGTCCGGGTGAGATGACTGTGTCGTTACCGACGCTCACCTTCTTGTCGCTCGATGTCACAGATGAAACAAGCGTGAAGGCAGCCATCCGGCAAATCGAACAAGAGGTCGATCACCTGGACGTTGTATTCTGCAACGCCGGTCATGGTTTACTGCGCGCACTCGGTCAAGCGACAAGTTATGAAATCAAGCAACTCTTCGAAACGAATGTCTTCGGTGTCATCCGAACGATTGAAGCCTGCCTCCCCTTACTCAAACAAGCACCGGAAGGTAGTCACTTACTCGCGACTTCAAGCGTCAGTGGTCTCGTCGGTCAACCGATGAATGAACTGTATTGTGCCAGTAAGTTTGCGATCGAAGGGCTGTTCGAAAGTCTTGCGACCTACTATAAACCGTACTTCAACATCGACGTCACCCTGATTGAACCAGCCGCCGTCGAGACGAACTTTACCGCAAATGTTCTCGATCAACTCGAACGGACGGGTGGCTTACACGAAGACGACTTCAAACCGATCATCACGGCTTATTTGCAGACGTACCGAACGCGACATGCCGACCGCCAATCGGCAGAAGCTCTGGCTGAGGTGATCTTCGAGGTCGTCCACCGTGACGAACGTCCGTTACGAATCCGGACGACGGAAGCCGATGAACATTTCGTCGCCCATAAGACGCATCATGATCCGTCAGGACTCCAAGGTGTCGCTAAAATACGACGGCTGACATTGAATCTCGATTGATTCCCCTTTTTTAAAATTTCAATCCGCCTAAGCAATCTGCGCCCACTATACTGAGACTATCTATCTAAAAATCATCTCGAAGAGCGGAACGCATGCCATCCTTGTTTCTTTTTACGATCGTCTATCTGATTCCGACCTTCATCATGTTCTATATGTCGATTGATATATTTTTACGCACTCCATCACATCCGCAACACTAACTGCTCAGCTTATTCACGTTCGCTTACTTATGGGATGTTCTTCCTCCATTCAAGAAAAATGCCTCTTCACTTGAACTTACAGGTTGATCAGGTGATAGATGGTGTCAAACATGCCGGAAAGAATGATTATCTCATTCATGATACGATGGACTCGACGCACCGATCTTAAAGGAGAGATTCGATGATATCTGTACTGACGATTTTTTCACGCCTATTCAAGGGATTGCGCCGCGCCTTTCACTTGTCTTACTTCCGCGGACTACTGATTCTTTGTTTGTTGACACTCGTCTCTGGGACGATCTTCTACAGTACGGAAGAAAACCTTTCGGTCATCGATGCGCTTTACTTTTGCATCACGACACTGAGTACGGTCGGGCATCCGACATTCATCCCGACGACGACGCTCGGTAAGGTCTTCACGATGGCGTATATCACGATCGGCTGCGGGTTGTTCTTGACGTTAATTGCTACCTTGTCATACGTTTTGATTAAACAACCGGAAGAGGATTAAGGGGGGGATCAAGCATGCGTCAATCTGCCATCCAAAACAATTTCGATTGGTGTCGCCTTGTTTGTGAACAAGTCGGATGCCAGGTGACAGAAACCGAATCGACCTGGCTCGCTAAAGGAAGCGTTCCAAGTTATTATCCGGAACTGATGGTTCGCCTTCCTCATCAGCGAATTAATGCAACCGACGTGTACAGCATCAAGGACTGTACGGCGAGCTATGATTTCTCAAGCGCTGGTCTCAGTCACCTGTTCACAGCGGAATGGATGACCCGTCCCGCCATACTCGATCGTCGCGCTCTTCCCGTCGATTGGTCTGTCGTCACGGATGCCACGCAGTTTACTCGCTTCCAAGCAATCCAAGCGACACCGGAGTTACCGGAATCGTTATGGCAACATCCGGACGTCCGCTTTTTCTATTGCGAAGCACAACAGGCAAGTTGCATCGCCTACTCGAACCAAACGACGACCGGATTGATGTACGTTAGTTCCGACTATCTTGATGAACGCTTATGGGATGATATCGCACGCTTGTGCTCCGCACACTTCCCCGGTCAACCACTCGTCGGATACGAATACGGTGATCACCTGATCACGGCGCTCGAAGCAGGCTTTGACGACATCGGTCCACTGGCGGTCTGGATTCGCACGACGCATGAGAATGCATGAAAAAAACCGAACCAATTCCCTTTCTCTTGAAGAGAAGGCGAATCGGTTCGGTTTTTTTACATCAAGCGACTGATGAACGCGGTCGCGATCCCGAAGTAGACGAGGAGCGACAAGATATCGTTCAACGTCGTGATCAGCGGTCCGGACGCAATCGCCGGGTCGATCTTTAAGCGATGTAAGATGAGCGGAATGATCGTTCCAGCCAGTGTTCCAAAAATCAGCGTGATGACGAGTGAGCTGCCGACGACAAGACCTAAGACGGCACTTCCTTGCCAGACGTACGCAATGATAGCAATCAAGACACCACAAATGACACCAATGATCAAACCAACCCAAAGTTCTCGTAGGATTAATCGCGTCGCGACCCGCTTATCGACTTCACGCGTGATCAATCCACGGACGACGACCGCGAGCGATTGGGTACCGGTATTTCCGGTCATCCCAGCAATCATTGGCATGAAAAAGGCGAGCGCGACAACTTTTGAAAGCGTCTCTTCGAACTGACTGATGATCGATCCGGAGACGAGCCCGATGAACAGTAACAAGACGAGCCATGGCAAGCGCCGGGTTGCAGCAATCCACGGCTTCGTCTCGAAATCAATTGATTTACCGGATGCTGAGAGTTTCTCGATGTCTTCATTCGCTTCTTCCCGTAAGACATCGAGTGCATCATCGACCGTAATCAATCCGACGAGAACATCGCCTTCGACGACCGGTAGCGAAACGAGATCGTAGCGTTCGAACAATTGCGCGACCTCTTCCTGATCGGTCTCTGCTGCGACCCGAATCACCTTCGTCTCCATGACATCGCTGATTCGTTCCGTATTTTCAGCTAAGATGACGTCCCGGTATGAGATGACACCGACGAGTTCACTGAGTTGATTGACGACGTACACGTAATTGATCGTCTCCGAGTATTCGATGTAGTCACGCATCTTCTCGACCGTCTCACCGACCGTGAAATCCTCTCCCACCCAGATGAACCGGTTCGTCATCAAACGCCCTGCCGTCTCCGGTGGATACGTCAAGAGATTGCGGACGATCAGTGCCTCGTCTGTCCGCATGCTACCAAGCAAACGGTCAGTTTCTTCTGGTCCCAGTTCCTCCAGTAAATCCGCGACATCATCGTTTTCCATTAAATCGAGGACATGCCCGGCGCGCTCGACGTCTAAACGACGCAAGACGGCAAGACGTTGCTCTCCTTCGAGCTCCTCAAGCACATCTGCCAATCGTTCGTGATCGAGATAATCGAGGAGTCGTGCTTGATCGTCTTCTCCTAATTCTTCATACACTTGCGCGATGTCATACGGATAGACTTCTTCGATGACTTGCTGTGCTTGCTCTCGCTTTTCCTTCGCAAGCGCATCGAGCAATAGCCACTTCCATTGTTGTTCTGCTGTCTGACGCAATCTCCTCACCCCCATACGATTCTGCCTTTTCATCTTAGCACGAGTTGATTCGCGATCGATATCGAAAAACAGTTGACAACTGTTTCTCACGGCTTTAAAGTTTGCCTTAAGGAAACATTATTAGTAGACCGAATCTTTCTCTAGTAATGAATCATCAAAAATTTTTAATCTACTTTTTGCCCTAAGGAAACTTTCCTTCTCTATACCATAAAACTAAAGGAGTGAGCATTCATGTACGCCCTTGATGTTAACCGACTCACGGTCTCCTATTTTGATACACATGCACTCGCCGATGTATCCGTCCGTCTTCCGGTCGCTTCGCTGATTGGTATCATCGGACCGAATGGTGCCGGTAAATCCACTTTCTTAAAAGCCATCCTCGGTCTGATTCCCGCTCGGATCGAGCAGTTACGCGTACTCGATCAACCACTCGAAGCTGTCCGGTCACGTGTCGCATACGTCCCGCAACGAAGTGCAATTGATTGGGACTTCCCGGTTCGTGTGCAGGATGTCGTGTTGATGGGCTGTTATCCGAAGCTCGGCTTATTCAAACGACCATCGAAAGCACAAAAAGCGTTCGCCATGGAATGTCTCGAACGCGTCGGTATGTCCGATCATGCCGAACGGCAAATCGGTGAACTGTCAGGCGGACAACAACAACGGGTCTTTCTGGCGCGTGCCCTTGCCCAAGAAGCAGAACTACTGTTGCTGGACGAACCGTTCGTCGGTATCGATGTCGCCAGTGAGCAGATGATCATCGAACTCTTACGGACACTCCGAGCCGAAGGGCGGACGATTGTCGTCGTCCACCATGATCTGCATAAAGCAGAGGACTACTTCGACACGTTGATGCTGTTGAACAAACGACTAATCGCTGTCGGTCCTCCGTCTGATATCTTGACGCCGGAGTGGCTCGAACCAGCGTATGGCTTACCCCTATTCGAACGACGCAAGGAGGGACAAGGATGACGTTCATCGAGGCATTACTTCAATATGAGTTCTTACAAAAAGCGATGATCACCGCCGTCATGGTCGGCATCATCTGCGGCGTGATCGGCTGTTTCATCATCTTACGCGGGATGTCGTTAATGGGTGATGCGATCTCGCACGCCGTTTTACCTGGTGTCGCGATTTCTTATCTACTCGGGATCAACTTCTTGATCGGTGCCATCGTCACAGGTCTCGTGACGGCACTTGGAATCGGCTTCGTCAGCCAAAACAGTCGCATCAAGAACGACACAGCGATCGGCATCCTCTTCACGTCCGCCTTCGCCCTCGGGATCATCTTGATTTCGTTCTTGCGCAGCAGTAGCGATCTCTATCACATTTTGTTCGGCAACGTCCTCGCGGTCCGTCCGAGCGATATGTGGATGACCGTCATCATCGGATTGATCGTCCTCGGGGGAATCTTCTTGTTCTACAAAGAGTTGCTGATCAGTTCCTTTGACCCGACAATGGCGCAAGCCTATGGACTATCGACACGCTGGATTCACTATGGATTGATGACATTGCTGACACTCGTCACCGTCGCTTCCCTTCAGACGGTCGGCATCATCCTCGTCGTTGCGATGCTGATCACACCAGCTGCGACAGCGTATTTACTGACGAACCGTCTCTCGCGGATGCTGTTCCTAGCAGCAGGCTTCGGTACGCTGTCCGCCATCGTCGGACTGTATTTCAGCTTCACCTACAATTTATCCTCTGGTGCATCGATCGTCCTCGTCGCGACGACGCTGTTCGCACTCGTCTTCATCTTTTCACCACGTCACGGTCTGATGCGTCACCGGAAACGAAAGGAGTCTACTGTATGAAATTAAAATTTTTCCTGTTCGTCCTCCTCAGCACAGTCTTGCTTGCTGCTTGTTCGACACCAGCAGAAGATAACGGAAAGCTGAAGGTCGTTGCGACGTATTCAATCCTCGCTGATCTCGCCCGCGAAGTTGGTCGTGAACACGTTGATGTTCACAGCATGGTTAAGATCGGGGCAAATCCGCATGAGTATGATCCACTTCCGGCAGACGTACAAGCGATGGCGGATGCGGATGTCGTTTTCTATAACGGTCTGAATCTTGAAGCCGGCGGTGCTTGGTTCGACAAACTTCGGGCAACGACTGGCAAAGACGCGTCTGACGCGCCAGTCTATCGTTTAAGTCAAGGCGTCGAACCAAAGTACCTGACGACGAAAGGCAAGGAATCAGAAACCGATCCGCACGCGTGGCTCGATGTGAGTAACGGCATTCAATACGTCGAAAATGTCAAGCAGGCATTGATCAAGGAAGATCCGAAGCACAAAGCGGACTACGAGAAAAATGCCGAGGCTTACATCAAACAACTGCAGACGCTTGATCAGGAAGCGAAAAAGCAGTTTGCCGACATTCCGAAAGCAGAACGTCACCTCGTCACGAGTGAAGGTGCCTTCAAATACTTCGGAACTGCCTATGACGTCAAAGCGGATTATATTTGGGAGATCAACTCGGATAATCAAGGAACGCCGGCACAAGTCCGCCGGATCGTCGATACGATCAAGGAGCAAGACATCCCTGTCCTATTCGTCGAAACAAGCGTCGACCGGCGGAGTATGGAGACTGTCTCTCGTGAGACCGGCGTTCCGATCGCTGGCATACTTTTCACCGACTCGCTCGGAGCACCGGGTAAAGACGGCGACACGTACTACAGTATGATGCAAGCGAACATCAAGACGATCACACAAGCACTCACGAAATAAGCGTCAATAAATCGTCATGCTTTCATCGTTTTACTTTCCTTATAATGAAGGTAAGACAATGAAAGAGAGGCCGACTATGCAAAGACGACTGTATCGTTTTGGACTTCCACTTAGTCTCAGCCTGTTGCTCGCTGCATGCGGGACGGCTGAACAGACGGATACTCCAAAAACAGAACACACGAATCACGAAGATCACGCTGACCATGCCAGTCACGGTGCCGATGATCAACTCGAGAAGACCGCGGGACCGGACACGTTACCTGCTTTTCTCGATGAGCAGGATCAATCGATTCAAACAATCTATCGCTCCGTCGCTAAACATCCCGATTTATTGAAGAAGATGCCATGTTATTGCGGTTGTGGTGAATCTGCGGGTCATACGAGCAACTATGACTGCTTCATCGAAGAACAGAACGCTACGTCAACGACCTGGACGACGCACGGCATTACGTGTGGTACGTGTCTCGATATCGCGGCACAGTCGATCGTCGCTTATCAAAAAGGTAGCTCCGTCAAGGAAATTCGGACTGCAATCGATCAAACTTATGCGAAGACCGGTGTCACACCGACGCCAACGCCAGCACTTTAATAAACAGTCCGCCCTCCTCGCGATGAACGTAAGGAAAGGCGGACTGTTTTTTTATCTCATGTGGAGCGTTCTTAACTTCTAGCTCGCAAGACGAGCGGTCGACCCGACAACAGCTCATCCAGTTGATAGTACGTATGTGCCCGAATCGGTCGATCCGTTCGTGGTAAGTGACGAAGTTCATATGCTACTTCGAGTAAGTAAAATTTGTATTCCTCCCCTTCATCAAAACCAAAGCTTGCGCGACGTTCTTCGATATACGCAAGGACACGCTCCTGTTGCGAGAACGAGAGCCGCTGGACTTGTGGGGCGAGTGCCTCGTGCGGAGAGAGCACGATTTCCCGCTCCGTGCGATACAGTCGATGCATGACGCCACCACTTTGACGTAAGGCAATCAAACGCGCGGGTCGATACGGACGGGGATGCGGATGAGCATGGACGAGGTAACGTTCAATCGTGACTTGAGTCGTTCCTGCCGGTAGAGAGATGACGTCATACATACAAAATCGCTCCTTCTCGAAAATGGATAGCTACTCTCATATGCTACCATATCTATCCAGCATTCTTCCGTTGATGACAGAAGGGGAATCCGTTTTCAAAGTTTCTCAACTGGTTTTAAGACCGAGCGGGCGTGGAACAGATGGAGAGAAACGATTCCTATCTGGAAAGGATGATTGTTGATGTCGAATATGTCCGCTGTCGGTTTCCACCGACACTTACCTTTAACGGAACAAGATAGTCTGATTGATCTGGAACTACCACGACCAGAAGCAACAGGACACGATCTCTTAGTTGAGATCAAAGCTGTCTCCGTCAACCCGGTCGATACGAAAGTCCGTGCCCACGGGAAAGACGAAGACGCCCCGAAGGTCATCGGTTATGATGCAGCGGGAGTCGTCGTTGAAGTCGGCGATGATGCCTCCCTCTTCCAAGTCGGTGATGAAGTGTATTACGCTGGTGCAATTCAGCGCCCTGGATCAAACAGCGACTTCCAACTCGTCGATGAACGAATTGTCGCTAAAAAACCGGAACGGTTGACGTTCAGTGAAGCGGCTGCTCTCCCGTTGACGACGCTGACAGCCTATGAAGCATTGACCGATCGTCTCGGATTGACGTTTGATGCTAAGTCGAATCTTAAGAAGACAATCCTCATCATCGGAGCCGCTGGCGGTGTCGGTTCGATTGCGACACAACTTGCGAATCACGCTGGATTGACGGTCATCGGTACCGCGTCACGCGACGAGACGATTGATTGGGCGAAGGAACACGGTGCGCATCATACGATCAATCACCACGACGCATTCCGTCCTCAGCTCGAAGCCCTCGGTTACAAATACGTTGACTATATCTTCTGTCTCAATGCGACGGACCAACATTTCGAGACGATGGTCGATGTGATCGCACCGCAAGGGAAAATCTGTAGCATCGTCGAGACGAATCAAAAACTCGATTTAAGTGCGCTCCAACAAAAAAGTGCGACGTTCGTCTGGGAATTCATGTTCACGCGCCCGCTGTTTGCGACAGATGATATGATTCGCCAACATGAGATTCTGACGCAAGTCGCAGCATGGATCGAAGAGCATACGCTCGAGACGACGGTGACACAGACATTGATCGGCATGAACGCCGACAATCTAAAAGAAGCACACCGTCTCGTCGAAAGTGGAAAAACGATTGGAAAGATTGTCGTTGAACATCATTAATAGGTATCGAAGCAGGATGAGACTAGGCTCTCGTCCTGCTTTTTTGTCGTTCTTTATTTTCTTGTGAACGTGAATCTCTTATTTTGAAGATATTTTATACATTATGACTATATTTATCCGTCTAAAAAATGTACGATTACGGTAACAAATATTCCAATGTAATACATCTAATCGACCCTCGACTCACATATACAAAGGAGCATCCATAATCCATATGCGAAAATGGTTCAATCAAAAGATCAGTCGACAGATCATGTCGTCATTTTATCTCATTCTTATTACCTTATCCGTCTCCTCTTTGGCTGCTTATTTTTATACGAACCACCAAGTCATGGATGCCAAACAAGAGCTCGATGCGATCAGCATGCGCGAAGATCGGGCGACGAAACTCTGGGACGATTGGCAGTCCCTTCAATACGAGATGCGGGGCTATATCGTCTTCGGAGATGACGCCGTGCTCGACGTGATTGATGAAAAGAAGGCATCACTCGAACAACAGACGGCTTGGTTTGAAAAGAATCGCTTATATAAAGCGGATCAAATCTATGCGTCTGATATCCGGTCGCTCTATAATTCTTATACAAATTTCGTCATGCCCAGCTTGATTAAATACGTCCAAGCAAAGCAATCGGGCACGATTGACGAGCGTTTCCTGCAGATGCCGAGTCTAAAAGCAATGATGCCACAAGTACCTCGGGACCCGAATCGGAAGTTCAAGATGAATGCCTCGAACAGTGAAACGATGCGTAAAAGTGTCAACACGATGGAGAGTACGTTCACGAACTACCGGAGTAGTCTCCGCGCGAAAGAACTCGGTGCAAAAGAACAGCTTGTCACGCAGACGAAGTACGCTGAGTGGATTTGGCTCGTCAACCTGATCGTGTTGTTCCTCGTCATCTTGCTGATCGTCCGCCCGTTCATCGAACGGACGACGCGACAAATCCACCTTCTCAGCAAGGAGAGCAAGCTCCTTGCAAGTGGTGAGCATACGTTACCGTTGATTCCGTTGAACCGTGCTGACGAGATCGGTGAATTGAGTAAATCGTTCCATCAGATGGCGACAGCCTTGATTGAAAACAAACACCAATTGATGTCGACGAACGTTAATCTCGAAGATGCGTTGAAACTGACGCAACGGAACGAGTCCCATTTACGGCTACGTAATCAATTGACGGAGACACTTGCGTCGCGTGATAGCATCAGTGCCTATCCTGCCGTCATTCAAAAGATGGTTGAAATCACGAATGCGACGCAAGGTGCCTTGATTTTCAAAGATGGTACGAAAGTGATCGATATCGTCTTTTATCCGCAGACACCGCTCACAGTCGAAGATTGGATGCCAACGATTGAGCCGTTATTACGTGAGTCGCGACAAGACAAACGACCGCATACGCAGTTCGAAGATGAAGTCGCGCGCGCTGTCACACCGGTTCTTGATCCGAGTCAAAATGAGATCATCGCCTATATCTTCTTGTCCCGTAATCAGGATCGGTTTGATCGTTACGAGCAGGAAGAACTCGCTGCCTTCGCGCGTCAGCTAGCGTTGTCACTCCTACGGATGCGGACGTTCGACGAGATTGAACGCGAACGGGAAAAAACAGCGCGACTGTTGAACTCGATCCGTGAATCGATCGTCTATATCGAACCAGAAGGTGACATCCAGTTGATCAACCGACCATTGCTCGATCTGTTTGACCATCCGGTTGATGACAGTCTCGATGAGAATGGGCTGATGAACATCACTCCATCTGTCGTTCAACTCAAGCATCGCGTCGACCAACTACCGGAATTCGAACGTTACTTGAAAAAGACGTTCGTGAAACGAGAAATCGGTGAAGGAACCACCTTCTCGATCGATCAAGAGCGACGCTTCATCAAGACGTACTCCGAGAGCATTCATTATGGTGGACAGTTCCGCGGGATTCTACTCGTCTTACGTGACGTGACGAATGAAGTCGAGATTGACCGGATCAAAAACGAACTCGTCTCGACGATCTCACACGAACTACGGACACCACTCTCGTCGATCTATGGCTTTACTGAGCTGATGATTCAGCGTGACCTACCACCGAAACGACAGAAGAAGTATCTCGAAGCGGTCCATTCGGAAACAGAACGTCTCTCGCTGTTGATCAATGACTTCCTCGACTTGCAACGGATGGAAGCAAACCGTCAGGAATATGAGATGGCACCGTTCGATATCGTCGCGATGATTCGGGATTTGAAACAGTTGCATAGTCTGTCGTCTTCTTCCCACGCGATTGAAATATTCCGAAACGTCGAACCATTGATCGTCGAAGGGGATGCGAAGAAGATTCGCCAATTATTCAGTAACCTGATCAACAATGCGATCAAATACTCACCAGCTGGTGGAACGATCGATATTCAACTGACGCGACACGCGTCACGTGTCACGGTCGCGATTCAAGATGAGGGTATCGGGATCCCAGCTTCTGCGATGAGTAACCTGTTCCAAAAATTCTATCGTGTTGACAATTCGGACACCCGTCAAATCGGCGGTACTGGTCTTGGGCTCTCGATCTGTCGCGAAATTGCGCGTGGACATGATGGAGAAATCCATGTCGAGTCGATCGAAGGACAAGGCTCGACGTTCACAGTCGAACTTCCGTTGACACAACATACATGATGCATACGAAAAAGCGCCAGAATGCGAATCAGCATTCCGGCGCTTTTTGAATTAGGTAATGTTATGAGTTAAGACGGCTTGCCACTTCAACCGTCCGTTTCGCTTGATGGCGCACGGCTGGTTCGACTGATTCAACCATGTTACCGTCTTGGTCGACAGTGACCGATGTACCATATGGATTTCCGCCCGCTGCGAACAAGACAGGATCCGAATAACCTGGTGCCGCAACGATTGCACCCCAGTGGAACATCGTCGTATAAACTGCGAGAACAGTCGCTTCCTGACCGCCATGCGGATTCTGTGCCGACGACATCGCACTGACGACTTTATTGACGAGTTTGCCTTGTGCCCACAGTCCGCCTGTCGTGTCGAGGAACTGTTGGAATTGTCCTGGGACATGACCGTAACGTGTCGGGACGCTAAAGATAATCGCATCTGCCCAGTCGAGTAGATCCGGTGTCGCTTCTTCGATATCACGTGTGGCTTCCGCATGCTTTTGCCACAATGGGTTCGAAGCGATCGCTTCTGCTGGGGCTGTCTCCTTGATTTTCGCAAGACGGACTTCCGCCCCTGCTGCTTCTCCCGCTTCTTTTGCCCATGAGGCAAGTTGATGGTTCGTTCCGGTTGCGCTGTAATAGATGACCGCTAGTTTCACGTTTGACATGACTTCGCTCCTTTTTTAAAAGACAGTGACGGACGATGGACGTACACGCTTTCTATTCCCGCTTTCCGCGCAAATTAACGTCAATTGTTTGAATTCAAGAGGAAATTCAAACCAATTCCTCGATTAATTCATGAAACGAGCGAACATGACTTCCTGTCTTGGTAATAGTTCTATTTTTGCCTGATTCAGAAACAATCGCCATTTCACCTTCAGATTGTATACTTCCCACATCTATGCGTTCCTCGATTTGCCGTTTAGGGTAAAGACCGATTGACGACACACGTAAGGAGTACTGACCATGGCGATTCGCTACACCCTTTATCTGTTACTTGGCATGCTGAAGTTCATGCTATTTAGTTATTTTACAAAAACCGACCTTTCGCTTCATTTAACACTGATGAATCTTGCTGGCATGCTGATCCTATCGAGCTGGACGTTACTGATTCCGTGGAATAAACGCCGCTGGGTCTGGCTCGGTTTACTGCTGGCGCACAGTTTTCTGCTGGCTTCCGACATGTGGTACTACCGTTACTTCGAGGACTTCCTCTCCGTCTCGCTCCTCTCACAGATGACGCAGATGAGTGACGTCAGTAGCGGCTTCACTGCCTTGATCGTACCGCAAGACTTCCTCTTGTTCGCTGATAGTTTGATTTTCATGGTACTGCTCTTTGTCTTCCGCAAACGACCGGAAGTGGCGACGGCGCAAACACGACGCCGGACAGCTGGACTCCTTGCAGTCAGTGGCATTATTTTGTCTGCTTCACTGCTGACGTACCGGACGCTAACGGAAGAGCGTCAACCGACCGCAGCGATCTCCGATATGCGTGACTACTATCTGTTCGGCTTTTGGGGTTATCACGGGTGGGACGCTTTCAAAGGTGTGACCGGGCGACCGAGCGACGGACTAACGGCTCAGGAGCAACAGCGCATCAACCAAAAGGAGCAGACGAATCCGACCGGTGCGAAAAAGACACCGAACATCATTTTGGTGCAACTCGAGTCGTTCCAGGCTTCTGTCATCGACCAGACCATTAATGGCGAAGAAGTAACGCCGAACCTGAATCAGTTGAAGAAGGAATCGCTCTACTTCTCGTCGTTTTACCACCAGACACATGAAGGACGAACTTCGGACGCTGAGTTCATCACGAACACATCGCTTTACCCGTTGAAATCAGGTTCCGTTTATACGCAATATCCGACGAATGAATTTGAGCCGCTACCTGCGTTACTTGAGAAGAACGGATACGATACGGCAGCAATGCACGCTTACGAAAAAGGTTTCTGGAATCGTGACGATGTTTACAAGAACATCGGTTTTAAGCACTTCTTCAGCCAAAATGATTATTCAAAAGAAAAAAAGATCGGCATGGCGCTGAACGATCAGCAGTTCTTCCTCGAATCGATTAATCACATGGAGACGCTGCAAGAACCGTTCTTCTCGTTTTTAGTCGCGTTGACGAGTCATACACCGTATGAAATCGACAAGGAAGATCAGACGCTTGATCTGTCCGGATATGAGGATCCAATGTTGAAACGGTATTACCAGACCGTCCATTACGTCGACACCGGTGTCGGAAAGATGATTGATGAGTTGAAACAACGGGATCTTTGGGATCAGTCGCTCGTCATCTTTTATGGCGATCACGATAGTGGACTCGTCAATGAAGGCAGTGAGATGCGCAAAAAGGCGGATGTATCGTCTCCGGTTGCAGCTTTCGAACTCGAGCGCCGCATCCCGCTCTTCATCAAAAAACCCGACCAGCAAACCGGTCGGGTCATGAGAGAGAATGGCGGACAGATTGATATCGCACCAACGATCATTGATTTGTTGAATCTCAAAACATCCTATATGATGGGGCAATCCCTCATCGACGACAAACCGAATCTGACGGGCTTCCGTGATGGTTCGTTCCGCTACAAGGACTATTACTATGAAGCGGATTTGACGAAAGCATCAGGCGAAGGCACTTGTTATGATGTATCGACTGAGAAAAAGGTCGAGCTGAAGTTCTGTCGAAATCAAGTGAAGGATGTGAGTAAGCAGTTAAAGCTGTCGGATAAGATTATTGAGGAGAATGAACTGGAGTAATTAAAGAGCATCTAATTTTCTTAAAATAAACAAGCCTGACCTTCTTCACGTCTAGTGAGAAGTCAGGCTTGTTTATTGATCGTTATCTCCACCTACCCTCGAGCCCATCAGTAGAAAGTAAAATGGTCTTCGATCCATTGCCATTCTTCGTCAAACAAGACTTCTCTTTTTGTTTGAATGATCCAATGAAATAATTTAGGAATCGCCTGATGAGAATGCTGGTATCGATGTAAAAATCGAAGAGCGATTAGGACTTCATCTGTTTGTATTTGTCGCGTTCGCTTCAATAATATTTGTACACGTTTGATCACCGGTTCAATCGCTACTTCATCACCATGTCGCTCGATTGCGACTAACGCATACTCTCTCACATTGCTAGATCGATCTTTTAGTCCATGCAAAAATATTGAAAGATCTAATCCATTTCCAAGTTCACTCAGTGCAGCTAAAGCCGAATGCCTAACGTCTCCTCGCGAATGGTCCAACAAAGGAATCAAATAAGAAATTGCTCGCTCTGTTCCAATCGTGGCTAAAACAAAATTAGCACTCATGATATCAAAAGAGTTATTTGATGTCGTAATCAAACGAATTAATGCATCCTCTGCTATCTCATCTCGACAGACTCGCAATGCTTGAATCGCAGCCTCTCGAACAGACGACCGAGAATCGTCTATGTATTTTACAATTCGTTCTGTATTATGAATGCATCGTTGTTTTGCTATTTCTTCTAAGATACTTTCGAGAAGACTCGGCTTTGTTTCTTGCTCCAGTTTCTCAAGCAATAACATCCCTGCACGAACATCTCCCGAATTCTCACCAATCGTTCCAATCATAAAATAAAGATGTTGTTTTTGTTCTGCTTGTTTCACTTTGTCGAGTAACGTGTTCAATCTCGGAAGCATATTCGCGTCCCTAAAATGACGAACTTTTTCATAAGCGGTGTCTGATGGTGAGCCTTCGTTCGTATAGCACTTCGATTCTTCCTGATAGAAGTACTTTTCCTCAGACATCTGCTCAACTAAATATAAAATCTCATCGTCCTTCATATTTTGCAGTTGCTCCTTAGTCCTTTAAAGATCTTTTTAACTTTTTTCTAAAGCAAACTGAATCAATTGATACGATAGCCAGAACATTAAGCATCCTATTCCAAAATCTAATACTTTCCACGCTTTTGGTTGTTTAAATACAGGAATGAGCCATCTCGATCCATACCCTAAGCCAAAAAACCAGACAAACGAGGCAACTAAGGCTCCAATTAAGAAATTGACTTTTTGATCAAATGTCAAAGTCCCAGCTATACCACCGATGACAACGACCGTATCTAGGTATACATGTGGATTTAAAAGTGTAATTGCTAATGTAACTAAAATTGTTTTATGAATGGGAATGATTTTAACATCGGTTGAAATATCGATTGCACTTGACGATGAAAACGCACTTCGAAAAGATTTGAATCCGTATAATAGCAGAAATAGTCCTCCGACAATCGCAAGACCAACATTCGCAAACGTATTGTTTTTAATAACAGTACCGACCCCTAATACGCCCGTGCACATCAGTAACACATCACATAAGAAACACACCAAGGCTACCCAGAAAATATTATTTTTTAATAAGCCTTGTTTTAAAACGAATGCATTTTGTGCTCCAATAGCGATAATGAGCGTCCCGGACGTTATTATACCTTTTAAAATTTCATTCATTTGATGACACCTCTCTCTCTTTTGATCTATGAACGTAAGGCGACGATTAAATGTTAAATCTCCCCTCAATCACTTCTAGTTAATTCTATATATGTATATCGCTTAAACATTAAGTATAATATTACAAATAAAAGAATAATTATTCAACTCATTCTGAAAGTATGAAGTATAAAAAAAGTACCAAACCCTATTTACTAGGATTCGGTACTTAGAGATGAAATGCCTTACATCATTCCGCCCATTCCACCCATGCCGCCCATATCAGGCATTGCAGGAGCAGATCCAGCTGGTTCTGGTTTATCGGCGATGACGGCTTCCGTCGTCAAGAACATCGCTGAAACGGATGCCGCGTTTTGAAGTGCTGAACGCGTTACCTTCGCTGGGTCGACGATTCCTGTCTCGATCATGTCGACATATTCGTCCGTTGCCGCATTATAGCCCATTCCTGGTGCTTCATGCTTGAGACGCTCGACGATGACTGAGCCTTCTTGACCTGCGTTTTCCGCAATTTGACGAAGTGGTGCTTCAAGTGCACGAAGAACGATGTTGACACCTGTTGCTTCGTCGCCTGTTGAGACCGACAGAATCGATTCGACAGCTTTCGTGACGTGAATGAGAGCTGTTCCCCCACCTGCTACGATGCCTTCTTCGACTGCTGCGCGTGTCGCGTTGAGTGCATCTTCGATCCGGAGCTTACGTTCTTTGAGCTCAGTCTCGGTTGCTGCTCCGACTTTGACGACCGCTACGCCACCTGCGAGTTTCGCAAGACGCTCTTGTAATTTCTCGCGATCGAAGTCACTTGTCGTTTCTTCGATTTGCGCACGGATCGTCCCGACGCGTGCTTCGATTGAATCACCGTGTCCGTGACCTTCGACGATCGTCGTGTTGTCTTTTGAGACTACGACCTTCGACGCACGACCGAGTTGCGTGATTTGTGTTTCTTTCAGATCAAGACCGAGGTCTTCTGTGATCAACTCTGCGCCTGTGACGATCGAGATGTCCTCAAGCATCGCTTTCCGGCGATCACCAAAGCCTGGTGCTTTGACTGCTACCGCGTTGAACGTACCACGGAGTTTATTGACGACGAGGGTCGCAAGTGCTTCGCCTTCGACGTCTTCTGCGATGATGAGGAGTGGTTTGTTTTGCTGAACAACTTGCTCGAGGACTGGAAGAATCTCTTGGATGTTCGAGATTTTTTTGTCCGTGACAAGGATGTACGGGTTTTCAAGGACCGCTTCCATCTTGTCTGAATCCGTGATCATGTATGGTGACGCGTAACCACGGTCGAACTGCATTCCTTCAACGACGTCGAGTTCTGTCGTGAAGCCACGTGATTCTTCGATCGTGATTACACCATCTTGACCGACACGTTCCATTGCTTCTGCAATCAATTGACCAACTTCTTCGTCCGCTGCTGAGATCGCTGCGACTTGGGCGATCGCTTCTTTACCTTCAATTGGTTTTGCAATCGTGTGCAACTCTTCGACAGCACGACGGACTGCTTTTTCGATTCCTTTACGGATGACCATCGGGTTTGCGCCCGCTGTGACGTTTTTGAGACCTTCCCGAATCATCGCTTGTGCGAGGACTGTCGCTGTTGTCGTACCATCCCCTGCGATTTCATTCGTTTTCGAGGCAACTTCTGCGACGAGTTTTGCACCCATGTTCTCGAAGTGATCTTCGAGTTCGATTTCTTTCGCGATCGTCACGCCATCATTCGTGATGAGTGGTGAACCGAACTTTCGCTCGAGGACGACGTTGCGTCCTTTTGGTCCGATCGTGACTTTGACTGCATCCGCTAATGCGTCGACCCCGCGGAGCATTGCCCGACGTGCTTCTTCACTGAATAAAATCTCTTTTGCCATGACTGAAATCCCCCTTATAGATGATTGACTGAATTACTCGGCTACTGCCAAAATATCGCTTTCGCGTAAAATTAAGTATTCATTGCCGTCGACTTTGACTTCCGAACCGGCATATTGTGCATAGATGACGTGATCTCCGACACTCACTTCAAGTGGTACACGTACGCCTTGCTCTGTCACACGGCCAGTACCGACAGCGACGACTTTACCCTCTTGTGGTTTTTCTTTCGCTGACCCAGGAAGAACGATTCCTCCGAGTGTTGTTTCTTCTTTTTTAACGACTTCGATCACGATGCGATCACCAAGTGGTTTTAACATGCGAAACATCCTCCTTGAAAATGATTGTTTTTAGCACTCACTTTCGTTGAGTGCTAACATATTTTTATCTTATACGCTTTCTCTCCTGAATTCAAGCCTGAACCTTTATCCGTCTTCCCGAAATCGACACCTTTGAATCATCGTCAATCGTGCGCCAAGACCGTTTGTTTGTTACAATCGGGACAGTACCTTCATTACAAAGGAGTTGTGTCCTGTACGATGAAAAATCCAATCAGTCTGCCTTTTCTGATGGCGGAGAAGTGGCAAAAGCGTCACGTCATCCCGATCATCATCTATCTGATCGTCCAATTGGTTCCGGGTTCGTTCCAGTATTTCCTTCCGAAGAACGTCATTGCTGACGTCGCCGGTTGGTGGCTCGCGATCGGCTTCACGGTCGCCGTCATCGTCTCCTACTACTGTCTGCGTCCTGATTGGCAGAAATGGAAGGCAGAAGGACGTCAAACCGATCCGATGGATACACTAAAATGGATCGGGATCGGGATTGCGCTTTTGTATGCACTCTTGATCAGCGTCAATTTGATCGATGCCTGGATGGCAGGCGGGATCGAAAATGTCGCGAAATCGCAAAATACGGATCAAATCATTCAAGCGATTCAAGTCATCCCGCTCCTGCAAGTCATGGTCGTCTTGCTTGGACCGATCATGGAAGAGTTCTTGTTCCGGCACATCATGTTCGGCAATCTCTCATCGAAGCTCGGTTTCTTCTTTAGCTTCATCCTGACGGGTGGCTTATTTGCCCTGATCCACCAAGACAACAAATTTTTAATCTATGTCGCGATGAGTTTCGTCTTCTCACTCGTCTTCGTCAAGACGCGCCGGATTCTTGCTCCGATCGCCATTCATGTCTTTAACAACGGAATCGTCGTACTCGCCATCTACGCGATGTCTTAATTTACGAAAGGTCGTGTTTTCATGCGTCAAAGCTCGAACTTCATGGCATTGTTCTATGCCATCTTTGGTGTTCTTTTCATGTTTCTTGCCTACAACAACTCAGTCGAGGCAGGAACGGTCTTCAACTTCTGGACGATCCTCCTGACCTTGTTCGCCGCAATCGACTTCTATCGTCTTTACTTGATCTTCCGCTTCCGCTCAGCAGCAAAGAAGATGATCAAGAAGGAACAGGATAAAAAGAACGATAAACAATAAAAAAACGAGATTTCCGTCAGGCGGGAATCTCGTTTTTTGGCTTATTCTTTCGCTTGACCCTTGCGGTAAGAATCGATGATCGTTTTCGCCACATCAAGACTCAACCGTTCATCTAAGACCAAGTTCTTGATCATATTGATGAATTCGACATCTTCCTGTTGCACCGAATCAATCCGCTCAATCAACTGGTTCAACTTCGCCCGGACAGTCGGATAGGATACTTGATAGGCAGCTGCCATATCCTTCAACGAACCGGAGCTCAAGACGAACTTCCGGATGAACTCGAGATGCTCCTGTTCGAGTGCCAGTACCCAAGCGGGCACGTCTTGTCGTTCCATCGTATTCCCTCACTTTTCTCTTACAAATCTTGAATCTCCATCCGCTCTTTTTCACGCTGCAATTGCTTACGGCGCGAGTCGACACCCATCTCAGCCATTGAGATCATCATAGACAATCCAACACATGTACCGATTCGGATCAATGACTCACGATCCGACGTGTGTGGTCCTGTTCCGAAATACCAGTAAATTCCGAGACCAATAATGATCGCTGGAATGATGAAACTAAAGACTCTTTTGCGCCGCGCTAAGTAAAATTGTACGATACAGACTGTGACAATACCAATGACGATTCCTACCGTTTCCATCCTATCGCCTCTCCCCTGTGATTATATAAATAATATTAACTATAAAATAAATAATATTCAATATAATTTTAACTATAATCAAAAATAAGAGGTTTTCTTTAAAAACAATCGACTTTAATCTATTTTCAGAGACAAAAAAAGAAAGGACTGACGATTCAGTCCTTCCCCATACTTACGACAATCACGCACTGCGGATGTCGTCTTTCTTATTTTCTGTCGACATGAACGTATCGAGTTGGTCTTCATCAAGAACACCTTCCCACTTCGCGATGACGAGTGAAGCGAGCGTGTTTCCTGTAACGTTGACGACGGAACGCATCATATCCATGATTCGGTCAATCCCCGCGATGAAGGCAAGTCCTTCCGCCGGGATACCGACCGTACCGAGTGTTGCGAGCAATACAACGAAGGAAACGCCTGGAACGGCAGCCATTCCTTTTGATGTCAGCATCAAGACGAAGACGAGTGTAATCTGTGTCCCGATCGAGAGGTCGATCCCGTACATCTGTGCGATGAACAAGGCAGCAAGTGCTTGATAGAGTGCTGATCCATCGAGGTTAAACGAATAACCCGTCGGTACGACGAAGCTGACGATTGATTTCGGCACGCCCATCTTCTCAAGTTTTTCCATAATCCGTGGAAGAACCGTTTCTGAAGAGGCTGTCGAATACGTCAAGAGCAATTCATCCTTGAAGACGCGGACGAAGTCTGAGACCCGAACACCAACCCACTTCATGATGCCGCCGAAGACGATGATCATGAAGAGAAGCGCTGTGACATACAATGTCGCGATGAGCTTGAATAACGAACCAAGCGAGTCAATCCCGAACGTCGAGACCGTCACACCAATCAAGGCGAAGACACCGATTGGTGCGAACTTCATGACGATGTTGACGAGATTGAACATTGCTGCTGCGACACCTTCGAAGAAACGAATGACCGGTTGACCCTTCTCTCCTGCAAAACCGACACCGAGTCCGAATAAGACTGAGAAGAAAATAATAGCGAGCATATCACCGCGAACCATCGCATCGAGAATGTTCGTCGGTACGATATTGACGATTTTTTCGACGAGTCCTTCGTCTTTTGTCGTCTCTTCCGTTGCGACATATGATGAGATATCCGTTTTATCCAGTGTCGACATATTAATGCCAGCACCTGGTTCAATCAGATTGGCTGCAAATAGCCCCGTGAAGATGGCGATCATCGTCACGATCGTGAAGTAACCCAGTGTTTTGACGCCGAGACGTCCGAGGCTCTTCGGACTACCGACCGATGAGACACCGAGGACGATCGTCGTAAAGACGATTGGGACGACGATCATTTTCATCATCCGGATAAAGATATCACCGATTGGCTTGAGCCACTCCGCGACATGGGGATTCCCATAAAATACACCACCGACTGTGATCCCGAGAATCAAGCCGATTAAAATCTGCCAGGCAAGGCCAATGGGCTTACGTTTCGTAGTTGTCATACGCTTCCTCCTTATACATCCGTCTTACTTGTATCCTACATGTAGTGGAACATAAATAGAATTTTGTCCTAAATACAGCACATTGTCAAATCCATCTGTTATAGTACAAAACCGAATTCTGTACGAAAAAACGTCCAAAATCCGCTTGTTTTCAAGCATTTTGGACGTTTTCATAATTTTTAAGATTGTTGATTAACGCGTTCCTCAATCAACGCACGATTGCGTTTTTTGAAGACCTCATTGTGTGACGACACCATCGCCACTTTTGGCGCTTCCGGCTCAATGAAGCGTTTCGCCCGGTTGACGGCGTTTGCCGCATCTTGGAACGCACCCGAGATCAAATGGACCTTCCCGTCGTGCGAAAGAATATCTCCTGCTGCATATAGTCCCGGTACACTCGATTCACTCGCGGCATTCCCGGCGATGTAGAAGTCATCGACCCGTGCAATATCGAGGTCACACGCGTCAAGTAGCGCCGCATCTTGTTCATACCCATGATTAATGATGACTTCATCAATTGGAATCTCGACGACCTCATCTGTTTGACAGTCGATCAATTCAACCGACGCGATCCGTTGGTGATCGGGACTGGCGATTAATTTGTGAATCGTCGTATTGAGGAGGCAGACCGCTGAACTTTTGACGAGTTGATCAACTTGCGCCTCGTGCCCTGAAAAACAATCTCGCCGATACGTGACGTAGACCTTTTTCGCGACCGGTTCGAGTTCGTTTGCCCAATCGATCGCTGAGTTCCCACCACCTGAGACGATGACGGTCTTTCCTTTAAAGCGTTCAATCGATTTAACCGTATAGTTCAAGTTTGACACTTCGAAACGTTCCGCGCCTTCGACTTTTAATTTTTGTGGATTGAGGATGCCACCGCCGACCGCGACGATGACCGTCTTCGAATAATGAATCTGCCCCGATTCCGCTTCTAAGACGAAGTTACCGAAGACGTCTTTTGCGATCGAGATGATCTTTTCATTCAATTGAACAGTCGGTTGAAATGTCAGTCCTTGTTCGACGAGTTGAGCCATGAGTTTTTCACCAGTGATCGGCGGCTGTCCACCGACGTCCCAGATCATCTTTTCCGGATAGACGTGCAGTTTTCCTCCGAGTTCTGCTTGATACTCGATCAATTTCGTCTTCATACCTCGAAGACCACTATAGAACGTCGAATATAACCCTGCTGGTCCTCCACCGATGATCGTTACGTCGAACAACTCCTGTTCCCTCATCTCACTCACTCCTCATCCTTGATTGTTATTGATTATCATTCTCACTCTCTCATGATAACGTGAACATCTCTTGAACACAAGAAAAAATGTTGACAGCGTTTTTATGAGACTGGTATGGTTAATGAGACGATAGTGATAATCATTATCATTGAAAAATGGAGAGAACAACGAAGGAGTCGTCGCGTATGGTACGTCTAGCAACAGAAGAAATCAATATCGGCTACGGTGATCGTCCCATCGTCAAAGACTTGTCCGTCCAAATTCCCGATCGTCAAATCACAACGATCATTGGCGCGAACGGATGCGGCAAATCAACTTTGCTGAAAGCGATGACACGGATCATTCCCCATCAATCGGGACGTGCGTTGCTCGATGGTCTTGATATCGCGAAGGAAAGCACGAAGCTGCTTGCTCGGAAGATGGCTATCCTGCCACAAACTCCGGAAAGTGCAAGCGGTCTAACGGTCGCAGAGCTCGTCTCATACGGTCGTTTTCCTTATCAAAAAGGATTCGGACGCTTGACGAAACACGATTATGAGATCATCGATTGGGCACTCGAAGCAACGGACACGATGGCGTTCAAACATCGTCCGGTCGATGCGCTGTCCGGTGGTCAACGTCAACGGGTCTGGATTGCGATGGCACTCGCTCAAGAGACAGATATCATCTTTCTCGATGAACCGACGACTTATCTTGATCTCGCCCACCAACTCGAGGTGCTCGAACTGCTCGAATATCTCAACCGGACCGAAGGACGGACGATCGTCATGGTCCTGCATGACTTGAATCAAGCGGCACGCTTCGCCGACTATATTATCGCCATGAAAAACGGCGAAGTCGTCAAAGCCGGAACGTGTGAGGAAGTCATCGCAAAAGATGTCTTACAAGAAGTATTCCATATCGATGCTGAAATCGGACGCGATCCGCGGACGAACAAGCCGATGTGTATCACCTACAACTTAATCAAGGGAGATTAAATCATGAAGAAACTACTTGTACCGGTTCTACTCATTCTCACGCTCGTCATCGCAGCGTGTGGCAATACAGAGAAAAAAGACGATGCAACATCTGGTTCGAAAAACGAAACGATCACATATAAATCAGAAAATGGAAACATTAAAGTTCCAGCTCATCCAAAACGAGTCGTGGTCCTCGCTGGTTTTGCCGGCAACGTCATGGCACTCGGCGTTCCTGTCGTTGGTGTTGATTCGTGGTCAAAAGCGAATCCGAAGTTCGATAAACTAAAAGATGTCACGGAAGTTTCGGAAGAGAACGTTGAAAAAATCATCGAACTCGATCCTGACTTGATCATCGGCTACTCGACAACGAAAAACCTCGACAAAATCAAAAAAATCGCTCCGACGGTCACGTACACATACGGAAAAGTCGACTACTTGACGCAACATATCGAAATCGGTAAATTGCTCAACAAAGAACAGGAAGCACGCGATTGGGTCAAAGACTTCAAAACACGTGCCGCTGCTGCCGGTAAAGACATCAAAGCAAAAATCGGTGAAGATGCTACTGTTTCTGTCATCGAAAGTTTCGATAAACAACTCTACGTCTTCGGCAACAACTGGGGTCGTGGAACAGAGATTCTCTATCAAGAAATGAAATTAAAAATGCCGGATAAAGTCACGAAGATGGCATTAAAAGATGGTTACTATGCGTTGTCACCAGAAGTCCTCCCTGAATATGCAGGCGACTACCTCGTCTTCAGCAAGAGCGCAGAAGCGGACAACTCATTCACGAAAACGGATACGTTTAAAAACATTCCAGCCGTCAAAAACGATCATGTCTTCGAAGTCGATTCGAAGGAGTTCTACTTCAATGATCCTCTCACACTCGAACGTCAACTCGAGTTCTTCAAGAAAAGTTTCCTTGGTGCATAATAAATAAGGGAGGGAACCTGCGGGATCCCTTCCTTTTTTTGCGGCTCACTCCCTGAATCAGAAATGGAGGCGACATTCATGTCAGCTGGTCGAATTCCGTTCGGCATAAAAATCACACTCGGTCTTGTCCTCTTTTTCGGGATGTTCTGGATCGCGATGACGTTCGGCGCTGCCGATACGACGATCCGCGAAGTCTGGAACGCCTTGACGTTCGGACCGTTGAATGAAAAAGCAAAAATTGTCCAGGAAATCCGCCTGCCACGGGAATTAGCAGCAATCCTCGTCGGAGCAGCACTCGGTGTATCGGGTGCCATCATGCAGGCGATGACACGCAATCCCCTCGCCGATCCTGGTCTGCTCGGTCTGACGGCGGGTGCGAACGCAGCACTTGCACTCGTCATCGTCCTGTTCCCGAAAATTGAGTACTTCGGTATCATGATTGCTTGTTTCTTCGGAGCAGCACTTGGGGCAGCACTTGTCTTTGGAATCGGTGCTTCGAAAAAAGGTGGTTTTTCGCCACTCCGGATTGTCCTTGCCGGTTCTGCAATCTCAGCCTTTCTGTATGCGATTGCGGAAGGCATCGGCATCTACTTCAAGATCGCTCAAGATGTCTCACAATGGACGTCCGGTGGACTCGTCGGGTCGACATGGGGACAACTGCAAGTCATCACTCCGGTCATCGCGATCGGGATTGTGATTGCCTTCATCTTCTCCCGACAATTGACGATTCTCAGTCTATCGGAAGAAGTCGCGCTCGGACTCGGGCAAAACATCCAGCGGATCAAAGCAGTACTTTATGTTGTCGTCATTCTGCTTGCAGGTGCTGCTGTTGCACTCGTCGGTAACATGGCGTTCATCGGGCTGATGATTCCACATATCGTCCGCGCGATCGTCGGGACGGACTATCGGTTCATCCTGCCAATGACCGCGATCTTTGGTGCGACGTTCATGTTACTTGCCGATACAATCGGTCGGACATTGTATGCTCCCTACGAGACTCCGGTCATCGCGATCGTCTCAATGCTCGGACTACCATTCTTCCTCTTGATCGTTCGGAAAGGAGGGCGTGCTTTCTCATGATGGAATCTCGTTTACGTCGTCGCCAGCAACTGACGTTTTGGACGTTACTGGCACTATTGATCGCAACACTCGTCGTCAGCATCGGTCTCGGACCTGCTTCCCTATCCTATGATCGTTTGTTGCCGACGTTACTTGGAAACGGCTCGTTCAAAGAGGAGTTCGTCCTCTATTCGCTCCGCTTACCACGACTGCTCATCACCGTCATGGCAGGAATGGCACTCGCTTTATCCGGTTCGATCCTCCAAGGGATCACGCGCAATGAACTCGCTGATCCTGGTATCATCGGCATCAATACCGGAGCTGGTGTCGCCGTCGCCTTGTTTTTCCTGTACTTCCCGGTCGATGTCGGATCCTTCATTTATCTGTTACCGATCGCTGCCTTTCTCGGTGCACTCGTGACCGCGACGGCGATTTATCTATTCTCATACGACCGTGTGCAAGGACTGCAACCGATTCGCTTGATTTTGACTGGTGTTGGCTTCTCGATGGCGCTCTCCGGAATCATGGTCATTCTGATTTCGTCGACGCGTCGTGAAAAGGTCGACTTCATCGCTAAGTGGCTCGCTGGTAACATCTGGGGGACGGACTGGATCTTCGTCTACTCACTCTTACCGTGGTTACTCGTCTTGATTCCGCTGACGTTCTATAAGGCGAATAAACTCAATCTCCTTGCCTTGAATGAACCAGTCGCAATCGGTGTTGGCGTCGCGCTTGAAAAAGAACGGATCCAACTCTTGTTGACAGCCGTCGCACTTGCCGCTGCTGCCGTCTCCGTCACGGGTGGGATTTCCTTCATCGGTCTGATGGCGCCACATATCGCCCGCGCGCTCGTTGGACCACGGCATCAGTTCTTCTTGCCGATTGCCCTCTTGCTCGGCGGATGGTTGCTTGCGTTCGCTGATACGATCGGACGCAACATTGCGGGACCGGACGGCGTGCCAGCTGGGATCGTCGTCGCCTTGATCGGAGCACCTTATTTTATCTATCTCTTGTTGAAGAAATAATCAAAAATCCGCATCAAACAGCGTCTTTCGCTGATTGATGCGGATTTTTTGCTTTACCGTTTCCACCACGCACGTTCGATTTCCCCCATCGAGACGTAGGCTGGATCGATTTGTTTGGCTAACCGATTCATTCGAGTGACACCAAGACTAAACCCACCAATCCAAAAGAGGAAGACGACGAATAAATAACCAGGAGCACTTGGAATCGACAGCATGACGACGGCGATCAGCCATGCAACGACATACCCGATGATTGTCAGACGAGCGACCTTTTGAACGGTTTGTTGATACATAGTTGGTGTTAAATATGACTTCATGAGCCGTAGACGGACAATTTCTCGAGAGACTGCTGTCGCGCAAAGACAAAAGAGCATGATCTGAAGAAAGACGGATGTAATTGTCGGCATAAACCAAGCAGGTACCGCAAAAATCAATCCAGGGACCAAAAAGAAATAGGCGACGGAACGCACAGGACGTACCAATAGGTTCAGACGTGCTTGTCGCTCGAATAAGTGTTCCATTGCGATGTTCCTTTCTGTCTGACGAAGCGGGCAACTTCAACGTCACTGATATAATCTGGATCACGCTTTCCGTCACGTCGGATGATCCATTCGCTGATGAAGTAGAGCGGTGTTAAGATCGCAAATATCGCAACAAACATCTGCCAGAATGGTCTATCGATCGTCTGAATGATGACGATCGTCAATACGGCATACAGCAGGACGTGACTGCCGATACGAAGTAAAAATTGCCGACGAACCTGTGCGTTTGAGACATATCCCTTTAAAATTTTCCGTTTTTTCAACTGAAAGCGGAAATCCGAACCAAGGAAAATGGCTGGAATCAATAATATCAAAGCTCCGATGTTGCTCCAATCAATCAAGACACCGACTGTTATGAATAGAAACACGTTCCAATACCAGCGTGTGCCGAGCCATTCGACGTCCCGGTAGGCGAGGGCAAGTTTTTGTAGGCGTTCTTCACGAGCCGTTTGCATAGTACCTTCTCCTTTAGCGAGCTTGATGAATTTCTTTTTCCGTCACATACGTTGGATCGATCTTTCGTGAGACGAACTCTAGCGTTTTTCGACAAATCCAGTAGAACGGGATGACGACGATGACGAGCCCGATTAAGAAGGACATGTTCGGGCGATCGGCTGCCCAGACAATCAAACCGGCAAGCGCGCTCCGTATTGTAAGATCCCGATCAAGACATGCACCTGATAGAGACGTCTTGCTGATGCCTCTGATGAATATTTCGCGACAAGCGCGAACCGCTTGCGTTGTACGAGCATGTCATAGCCAAAATACAATAATGGGACGATCATCGCATAAACTGGCTTCTCGAGTGTGTTACTCAGTGCTAAAAATGCCGCAAGCATGACCCACATGCCGGTCTTCGTCTTCTGATGCATCTCTTCGTACAGCGCCGCTAATGCTTGTATTTGTGCATGTACATAACCTATTATTAGTCATTCCTTTAATTGTAAAAAGTAAAAATGATAATCTTAAAATATAATTATCGCACCGCATTTAACAGAGATTTCATTATTTATTTTCATAAAATAAAAATAATGAAATAGGCAAAATTATCTCTATGGGTTCTTTCTAAACAATATACTTAGTTTAGTGTCCGTGTATCGTTCTAAATCATCTACTATTTGAAATCAATATTTCACAACATCTTATTAAGAAAATAAAAATTTAAAAAACGGTTTACCTTCATATAATTAGAAGATAAACCGCTTCATGTTTATTTCTTAGAGAATTTTTCTATCATTGTAAGTAATTATTGTACTTAATTAAAATGAGTGGTCAGAACTATATTTATCTCCACCAACAAATAGTTTTAGCCAGCAGGTCACACTGAAAGAATTACTATATGGAACAAATGTAAAGTCTAACTTAGCGGAAGCTTTATTATCTAAAGTTTCAGTCTTACGAACTATTTTAAGACCATCGAATGTGGCTACTCCACCTACCCCTTTTACACTATAATCATATACCGAAGAGATATAGTCTTTCCCACCTTGAACGATTGTGAAGTTGGCATAAAATGAGGCATTTGCAATTCCTGCATATTTGTATACTTTTGCCTTTTTGTATGACTTATATCCGGATCCACCCGTTACTGTTCCTGGATCTACTGCACGACTAGGTCCATCTTTCACAATTTTAAGACTTTTTTCAGAAGTCGGAATCTCTGGGACATTGAACTCTACAAGTGCTGGGTCAATCGCTGAAACTAATATAGATCCATCTTTATACGTAGATACAAGTTCTTTTTGACCGTCGTTCGAGACAGTATATGTAAGAACAGGCTGTGAATTTTGATCGAGAGAATCCCATGCACGACCTTCGTTAAATTTATTGATCAATTTCTCTTGTGTTACATTGTTCACTTCATATTTTGAGAAGAATGTTTTTAGCTCCATAGTGTCTTCGGAAGATAATGAATACTTATTAGTATTTGGTTGTTCTGCTGCAAATGTTTGTTGTGTACTGTTTAAACCAAGAGTAACAACTAAAGCCCCCAAAGATAAAAATTTAATTCCCTTATTCATAGTTTGACCTCCATATTTAATTATTTATATATTCATTATTATATTTTTTAAAAAGCACGATCAGAACTATATTTATCTCCACCAACAAATAGTTTTAACCAGCATGTAGTGCTTGCAGTTCCATTAAATGGTGCAAATGTAAAGTCTAACTTAGCGGAAGCTTTATTATCTAAAGTTTCAGTCTTACGAACTATTCTAAAATTATCCACTGTAGCTGTACCACCAATTCCAGTTAATTTATAATCATATACTGAAGAGATATAGTCTTTCCCACCTTGAACGATTGTGAAGTTAGCATAGAAATAAGCGCTTACAATTCCTGAACTTGAATATACTTTTGCCTTTTTGTATGACTTATATCCGGATCCACCCGTTACTGTTCCTGGATCTACTGCACGACTAGGTCCATCTTTCACAATTTTAAGACTTTTTTCAGAAGTCGGAATCTCTGGGACATTGAACTCTACAAGTGCTGGGTCAATCGCTGAAACTAATATAGATCCATCTTTATACGTAGATACAAGTTCTTTTTGACCGTCGTTCGAGACAGTATATGTAAGAACAGGCTGTGAATTTTGATCGAGAGAATCCCATGCACGACCTTCGTTAAATTTATTGATCAATTTCTCTTGTGTTACATTGTTCACTTCATATTTTGAGAAGAATGTTTTTAGCTCCATAGTGTCTTCGGAAGATAATGAATACTTATTAGTATTTGGTTGTTCTGCTGCAAATGTTTGTTGTGTACTGTTTAAACCAAGAGTAACAACTAAAGCCCCCAAAGATAAAAATTTAATTCCCTTATTCATAGTTTGACCTCCTAAAAAAATTAGTATTAATAGTTATCACTAGAAGAATATTTATCATTTCCAACATATAATTTCAGCCAATATGTTGAATTTACAACATCTTCAGCTGCTTTATAAGAAAAATCTAGTTTAGCTTGAGCTCTACCATCAAGTGATTCTGTTTTCTTAATTATCTTTAAACTTTGAAATGATGCTACTCCAAGTTTTCCTTGAATTGAATAATCATAAGCATTTGAAATGAAATCATTTCCATTCTGAACTAGTGTGAAATTAGCATAAAAAGAGGCATTTAACACTCCAGTATTGGAATAAACTTTTGCTTTTTTGTATGACTTATATCCTGATCCTCCTGTAACAGTTCCTCCACTTACTATTCCTTGAGGTGAGTTTTTTATATTTTCCATTTTTTTTAAATCAGATTCTATATACAATTCTTTAAACTCAAATAGTTCCGTATCTCCAGAATTTACAACTATAGAACCATCCTTAAATCTAGATACTATTTCTTCTACTCCATCATCATTTAGCCTTTTTTCCTTTGAAATAGCTTTTTCATTATTTAAAGAATCCCACTTCTTACCTTTTCTCAACTTTTCCAATAATTCTATCTGCAAACTATAAGGTACATCATAATTATTAAAGAAATTGATCAATTCGTGCTCTTCTGTTTTATATTTTTGAGGAAAAACACTATCTTTTTTGATACCTTCATCAGCATGAGCAACTACTCCCGTCGAAAGGATCGATAAAGACAAAGCAGAAACTAAAAAATGTTTTTTTATTTTTTCCAAAAATCATCTTCTCCTTTTTTATAATTAAATGTAAATGGATATTCTATATACAAACCATTTATATCCATAAGAAGAGCTTAATTTAATTTTCAAAAAAAGTAAACTGAATTTTCTACATTTTCCATTTTTTTATCTTTTTTTTTTATTTTATAAAATAAAAAAATTTTAGTAAGATGATTAATGTAAAAAACAACATTAAAAATATGAACCAAAGTGCATTCAATAAATTATTCTCAATTAAATAATTTCAATAACTATTCAATAACTATTTAATAACTATTTAATAACTATTTAATGAACTGCCCCATAAAAGTTGGACATGAAAATCCAACTTTTATGGGGTGTTTTTTATGGTCAAATATACAAAGGCGCTTAAAGTCCAGGTCGCTGAGCGTTATCTGACAGGACGAGACGGATACCGAGGTGTGGCGAAAGAATTCGAGATAGCGCATAACCTGGTCCGTGAGTGGTCACGTCTCTATGAGCGTTTGGGGGAAACGATCTTCGATCCTTCCTATACAACACACTCGCTGACATTTAAACTGGAGGTATTAAACGACATGGCGACCAACAAGCTGTCCAATAGAGAGACGGCCGTAAAATACCGAATTTCCTCCCCGGGGATGATCTCGAGATGGCGATCGACGTATGATCGGGAAGGGACCGCAGGTCTGGTCGCCAGACCGAAAGGACGTGCCCCGATGGCGAGACGAAAGAAGAAGGAATTTGAAGAGATGACAGAAGTCGAGAAGCTCAAAGAGCGGATCGAGTATCTCGAGATGGAGAACGCTGCGTTAAAAAAATTGAAAGCCTTGGTTCAAGAAGAGAATGCGCGACGAACCGGATCAAGGCACAAGTAATCGATGAATTGCGATCAATCTATCCCGTTCCGGGACTCCTCCGCGTGCTCGGTATGGCACGAAGCGTTTATCACTATTGGCGGACGCGCCTGACGGGCGAAGACAAGTATGCGGAAGTGAAAGCAGCCATCCATGCCCTCTTCCACGAACACGAGGGACGATGTGGCTATCGTCGCATCCACGCACTTCTCGAACGCCAGGGCTTCCGGCACGATCTGAAGACCGTGCGCCGTCTCATGAACGAGCTCGGTCTCAAATGTCTCGTCCGCATGAAGCGATACCGCTCCTATAAAGGACGGGTCGGAAAGGTCGCACCGAATCTTCTTCAACGTGACTTCAAGGCCACCGGTCTGAACCAGAAATGGGTGACTGACGTCACTGAATTTCACCTGTTCGGGGAGAAGCTCTACCTCTCTCCGATGATGGACTTGGGAAACCGTGAGATCATCGCCTATACCATGTCGGACCGCCCTACATATCGATTCGTTGGCGAAATGTTAGATCAGGCAATCGGGAAGCTCGACGGAGAGGCGCGCCCAATCCTGCATTCCGATCAAGGGTGGCATTATCAATACAGAGCGTTCACTGGTACGCTCCACGAACATGGCATCACGCAAAGTATGTCCCGTAAGGGCAACTGTCTCGACAACGCAGCCATCGAAAGCTTCTTCGCCGTGCTCAAGTCAGAGCTCCTGTATCTCAAGGAGTTCGATGACATGGACCACTTCAAATGTGAGCTCGAGCGTTACATCGAGTACTATAACCATCGTCGTATCAAGAGACGACTAAAAAAACTGAGCCCGGTGGGATACTGAACTCAGGTGCTCAAGATCGCCTGACAACTTATTCAATGTCTAACTTTTTGGTTCAGTTCAGTTCATTAATTAATTGGTTACTTCATATTTAATTTTTTAAATAAAATTTCTGATTTTATTAAAAACGGCAATTATATAGATCTTTTTATCAAAAAAAGTCCACTTTAAAAAACTAACAGCCAATTTGCTTAAACTATTGGGTTTTAGGGAACCTATCACTTTTTATTTAATTTGTATAAAACTACTACGCACTGACCTGAATGATCAGATAGATGACGCTATAGGCAACGATCGCGAGCGGTATCAACGCGACACCGATCAGCCAGCCATTTTTGTCACGGATACCGAGATATAAGACGAGACACCCTACGATGAAGGCGATTAATGTCGTAAACGGATTCATGGTTGTTCCCCCTCTAATTGTTTCTGCTCTTAAATTTCCCGCTCCACTCGTCTCATAAACCCTTCAAGGCGCTTCGGCACACAACGAAAAGCCAGACGGATTTCCGCCTGGCTTGTTCATTGTTACCTTATTTTTTCGTGATGACGACTGTTTTCGTAACGACGTGTCCACCCAGATCCTTCAGTTTCAAGTTGTACGTGTTTTTTCCTTTTTTGAGCGTCACTTTTTTCGTGATCGTCTTTTTGAAGGCTTTCATGACGTACGGTTCTTTGAACGTCCGGCGGTATTCCGCGCTACCATTGAAGTCGAAGCGTAATTCGCTGTAGTTATCGCGAAGTACGATCTTCATCTCAGCTGTTTTTGTTTTACTTGAGACGGTTTTTGGTGCTGTGACGCGAATCGTTGGTAATTCTGTGTCGATGATGACTTGACGGTTGAACGCCACACGATTCCCTTTTCCATCGTATGCTTCGACCTTGAATGACTTGACGCCATCTGTCGTGTACGTCACGTCATGGCTGAACGCATAGTTTTGTTGGGCTGCATCGAAACGCAGTTTAACAGTTTTTCCGTTGATCTTGAACGATTTGATACCTGACTCATCAGAGACATGACCCGCGATGTTGATGACTTTTGATGTTGCAAGACCAAGAGCGACCGGTGTATCGATTTGAACATTTGGTACGGCTTTATCAACGCCTGTCGTGTTGACGTCTTTTTTCACACTGTTTCCAGCATAGTCTTTGACGACGAAGGCAATCTTCGCGCGCTCCGGCAGATCCGTCAACGTGTACGCTTTTTCTGTTGCGGCAAGTGGTTGCTTTAAGACACTCTTGCCATTGACGAGGATATCGTATGACGCAACTCCTGTTCCTTGGTCGCCTGCTGTCCATGAAAGTGTTGATTTCGCAGCATCCCATTTCACAGTAGCTGCTGGTTTTTTCGTATCGACATAGACTGGGAAGAGATTCGTCTGCCATTTTGCGTTCGGATAATCGATCACCGATTTGACTTTGTAGTAGTAAAGACCATCTTTGACCGGTTTCCCGTTGATCGTTCCGTCCCAAGCAGCGCTTGTGACTGGTGTGTAGCCGTCCTCTGAACCGCTGTCGTAGTAGTTCTTGACGACGTCCGTTTGTATATCAAGCTTCTGAAGTGTTGTTTTATTCCGGTCAAGAATCGAATACTCGACTTTTTTCGCATTGCGAAGGAATGAGATGATCGGGAAAGCTTCATCTGCGCTACCGTCGTTGTTCGGTGAGAACGAGACTTTGTTCGCGACAACTTTTCCAGCGGCATTCGTACCAAGGAATTCGAAATCATCCTTCACTTCAGTCGCTAGACCTGTCAATCCATAGAACGTGTTGTTTTTATCGTACAATGGTGCATCTAAAATCGGAGCTTGATCCCATTTTCCTTTGAACCCAACATAAGGAACTGTCAGTTCTGGATTTTTGCTCTTCGTATCGATCAGACGGACGAATCCTTCGACGAAGTAGCCGTTTTTAAAGACTTGTTCAAGCGGAAGCTCGTTCGCCCAGTCAGTTGTGTTCTTCAAATCGACTGACACGCTGACTTTCGTTGAGCTCTTCGGATTAATCGAGACTGAACTCGCTTTCTTCGAGCCGACTGCAAATGAGATCGGGTATGTGCCTGTGTTGGCATCTACCGTACCGATCGTTCCTTTTTTGAAGATTCCATTTGCTTCAAGGAAGTTCGATCCTTTTGCACCGAGATCTGATTGAACCGTTCCCGCTAGCTTATACGTCACTTTTTCATTGCTGTAGTTTTTTAAATCAAGCGTGAATGTGAACTTCTCGCCGACTTCCTTCAAGGATGCCTTGCCTTCACCTGACTTTGTCTCTGTGATGACGACTGGTGTCTTCATCGCAGCACGAAGATCCATCAGTCCAGCTCCCTCACGACGTGGGGAGTAGAAGTTGCCTGTTTTCAATTGTGCGTTGTATTTTCCTTGATCGAGTTGCGGACGCGATGTATTCATCAAGATGTTTTTGGCGAGTTTAACGCGTGTTGCACCAGTGACTTTGAAGTCCTTCGCAATCCGTTGCATGACGAGTGCTGTTCCTCCAGCGACGTGTGGTGCTGCCATCGATGTACCGCTCATGACGCCATACTCGTTATCATTAAGCGTCGAATAGATTTTCCCACCTGGTGCCGTGATTTCCGGCTTGAAGTCAAGGCTTGGCGTGACACCCCATGACGTGAAGTCAGACATTTGTCCTGCGACCGGGTTATCGGTTGAGACCGCTTTTCCGTCAAATGTCACTGCGATTGCCTTGCCTTCTTTTGCTTTTGCTTCGAGATCATTCCCGTCCGCGATGCTAAGCGTCACGAGTGGAATCGTCGGATTGTTGAGCGCCATGCTGACGTAATCCCCATGATCGACTTTACCACGGACGATGACACCTGCTGCGCCTTGCTTCTCAGCTTCTGCTTGAATCATGCTGTAGTTAAAATCACCTGTCCGCACGATGAAGACGACTTTCCCTTTGACGTCTTTACCTTCATAGTTCGAAGCTTGACCGTCACCGACATACACGACATCCTTCTTCTCTTTATCGAAGACGGCAATCGGATTCGGCGAATCTTGTTTTTGGTATGCCAAATAACCGGCATCCTGACCGTCGATCGTCAGCGCCATGCCTTCAAGCGTCAATTTTGTATTTTCGAGTGACGCGACTTGGAGCGCCTGGCTCGTCAATCCTGGTGCACCAACGACACCGATATCCGGGTTTGCTGTATATGGATTACCCGCACCATGACCTGCAAACGCCGAGTTACCAGCAGAGATCGCACACAAGATACCGTTGTTCATCGCGTTGACGATCGCGCGTTGCTCCGGATCATCTGCGTTGACGAACGATGCCGTCGAACCCAGGCTCATGTTGATGACGTCCGCTCCAAGTGCGATGGCATCATCGATTGCTTTGATGTAGATATCACTAAATGTCGATGGCATCCCTGGATCGTTACCGAAGACCTTCATCGCAAGGAGCTGTGTTTCTGGAGCGACCCCTTTAATGCCGCCGTTCGCTTCATCCCCGTTTGCTCCGACCGTACCTGCGACGTGCATCCCGTGCATCGATGCCCCCGCACCTAAGTCACGGATTTCGCTGTCGTGATCGGCATAGTTATAGCCGTACGGTACTTTTTCCGTGAAGTACTTTCCTTTTAAGCCTTTTGTTTCTTTCGCACTCTCGACCTTCGAAGAGGTTAAATCCACCTTTGTCTCTGGACTCAAGACCATGTCCTTGTGCGATGGATCAATCCCCGTATCGATGACCGCGACGACGGTTCCTTCCCCTTTGAAGCCATAGTCCTGCCACGTTTCCTTCGCATTGACCATGTCCTTGCTGTACAGCATGTCTGGCTTGGCACCTTTATCGACGGTTGGGCGCGCATATTCGTGCGCGATATGTACACTTTTGACTCCGTCGAGTTGTTTGATATCTTCGATGTCACCGAACTTCACTTCACCACTGAATCCGTTGATGACGGTTGTGAAGCTTTCTTTATATGTAACAGGAATCGCCTTTTTAGCGATAGCTGACTTGACTGATTTTTGGACGCTGACGAGTCGATCCTTGATCGATTCCTTTTCGGCATTACTCAATGTGCTATACCGCTTGTTTTGAGATTGGGCGATTTGAATCGCCGGTTTTTGTTCCATCTCGATGACGACTCGGACTTTATCCGATTGTTTGTAGTTCTTTTCTTGCCCCGATTTCTTCAGTAAGAGCGCCTGCGGTTTTTGACCCGTCGCTTTGTCTTGCGAGGACAGTGCACCTTGCGCACTGACTAGATTGGAAGACGTCATTAAGACGGCTGCCATAAGTGCAATCTTCTTCTTCATGCGTTCGTTTCCCCTTTTCTGTAAAACCATAGTAGTAATACTAATAAAACAGTTTAAAGAAAATTCTGTATTTTTAGTTTAATGAAGTTAATGGAAATAAACAATTTATATTTGTCTATTTTTTTAATTTATTTCTTTTTGGTGACATTTTATATTTGGAAGGAATTTAACTGGGAACATAAAAAAAACTCCTCGAGCACTCGAGGAGTTGAACGTATGCACTTGGTGGAGACTATCGGGATCGAACCGACGACCTTTTGGCTGCCAGCCAAACGCTCTCCCAGCTGAGCTAAGCCCCCATGAATTATCTTTAGTATACGCATCGCTAACTGCTTTATCAATATAAACATAACGCTTTCATAAAAAAGAATTCCTCCCGAAATTGCTGGAAGGAATTCACGATTCATTTATTCAATTCACGCATCAAATCCGCCTGTCGTTCAAGCTCTGCCTGTTGCTCGAGGATCAAGACCTTTTTATACGTCCGCGCAGAAATCAAGATACTGATTTCATAGAGAACGAACAACGGCACTGAGATCATCAAGTGTGACGTCACGTCCGGCGGTGCGATCAATGCCGCAACGACGAACAGCGCGAAATACGCATATTTCCGATTCTTTCGCATGAAATATGGCGTCACAAGACCAAGACGTGTCAGGAACATCGTCACGACCGGCAATTGGAAGAGAAGACCAAACGGCATCGTCAACCGGATCAAGAAACTGAAGTAGTTTTCGACCCCGATGACTTGCTCGATCCCCAATTCTTTCCCGAGATCCGTTGAGACTTCGAGCAAGAAAGGAAGCAACCAGAAATACGAGAAGGCTACACCAGCCAAAAATAGAAAGAAGATGACTGGAATATATGTCAGTGTTGCTTTTTGTTCCTTTTCATAAAGCCCTGGTCGGACGAATGCCCACAGTTGATACATCCAGAACGGTGACGCTAAAATCAGCGCGATGATGAACGCAAGATTCAAATACAACATTAAAGGATCGGCGACGTTGAAGGCATTTAATCCGATACCGAGCTCTTTTAAGTCCGCTTGCAGAAAACGGACGAGCGGTCGGACGAGCGGAAATGCGACAGCGAACAGGACGACGACGATGAGGAGCGACCAGACAATCCGCTTACGCAGTTCGTCTAGGTGCGACGTCATGCTTTGTTCTTGATCAACCGTCATGATTCAATCACTTCTCTTTCGGTTCGTCCTTTTTATCGTCGTCCATGATGCCGTTCGTGGCATTCTTGAACTCTTTCAATGTTTGACCAGCAGCACGACCGAATTCCGGTAACTTCTTCGGTCCGAAGATGATCAACGCGACGACAGCAATTAATCCGATACTCGCAGGTCCGATACCTAACGTGAGCGGGATAAGGTTTTCCATTATGATTTCACTCCTTCAGCTGATTGCGAATAATGCTTCATGAAATAAACTAACGACTGCAACTCGATCGATAAATCGATGTGATGAACCCGAACGCTCGCTGGCACGTTCAACCGTGCAGGCGTGAAGTTCAGAATGCCTGTCACACCATACTCGACTAACTCATCCGCTACTGACTGTGCGAACTGGGATGGAACCGTCAAGATGGCGACATCGACCTGATTCGCTTCGATTTGTTCTTTCATGTCCGAAACATGATAGATTGGAACGTCATGCGTCGTTGTTCCGACCTTCTCTTCGTCCGCATCAAACGCAACGACTATCCGAGTACTATTATTCTTTAAAAAGTTATAATTTGCAAACGCTGTTCCGAGATGACCGACCCCGATCAAGGCGACATTCGTCACCTCATCTTGATTCAAGGTTTTCCGGAAAAACGTTAAGAGATGTTGAACGTTATATCCATACCCCTTCTTCCCTAGTGCCCCAAAGTAGGAAAAGTCGCGACGAATCGTTGCTGAATCAACCTTCACCGCCTCGCTTAACTCAGCAGAAGAGACGCGGAGCTTACCTGAATTGTATAAACTTTGGATGAAACGATAATATAGCGGCAACCGTTTTGCTGTCGCTTGTGGAATTTTTGTGTCTGGTCCATTCATCCTGCAGTTCCCCCTTCGGCCACATCCATCGTGGCACCCAAATCTTTGCAAAAAGCTTTCTACTCTCCTTGATTGTAAACCACTTCACATAGAGTCACAAATAATATATTCCGCAGGACCTCGCGCTTTTGTTCGTGATAGACTAAAGGGTGGAAGGATGGATGGAAATGATACTCTTACAAGTCAACCAACTCTCGAAATCATTCGGCGTCGAGCCGATTTTAGAAAATATCAAACTAGAAGTACAGGAGCGCGATCGGATTGCGCTCGTCGGACGAAACGGTGCCGGTAAATCGACCTTGCTCAAAATCATTGCTGGCGAACTCAGTCATGACTCGGGTGACATCATGAAAGGTAAAGATGTCAAAATCGGTTATCTCGCGCAGGACAGTGGTCTCGAATCGAACGAGACGATCTGGAACGAGATGCTGACCGTCTTTGAACATCTGCAAGAACAAGAACGAACACTGCGCCGGATGGAAATCGAAATGGGCATGGAGCATATCTTGAACGACCCGGTCGCGTACGATCGTCTCTTGAAGACGTATGATCAAGCGCAACACGACTTCTCAGAAGCCGGTGGTTATCAGTTCGAAGCGAATATCCGCTCCGTCCTGCACGGCATGCGCTTTTATCCGGATGATTACTCGCGCCGGATTCAGACATTGTCCGGGGGTCAACGGACACGGCTCGCCTTAGCGAAGATGCTCTTACAAGCACCAGAACTTCTCATTCTCGATGAGCCGACCAACCACCTTGACATCGATACGCTCGCTTGGCTTGAAAGCTACCTCGGTGGTTATCGTGGTGCCGTCCTGATCGTCTCGCACGACCGGTACTTCCTCGACCAAGTCGTCAATGTCGTCTATGAATTGTCGCGCAATGTCTGTCGTAAGTTCACGGGGAACTATACGAAGTACTTGGAACAAAAAGCAGCCTTATACGACCAGGAAATGAAGCAGTTCGAACAGCAGCAAGAAGAAATCGCAAAGATGCAGGACTTCATTCAACGAAACATCGCTCGGGCGACGACGACAAAGCGTGCTCAAAGCGTTCGAAAACGGCTCGAGAAGGTCGACCGGCTCGATCGACCAGATGGAGATGAACGCAGTACGGTCCTCTCCTTCCCAATCGAAAAACAGAGCGGGAATGACGTTCTTCAAGTCAATCAATTGGCAATCGGTTACGAAGAAGCTGTCTCAAAAGACATCACGTTCCGCTTGCAACGCGGCGAATCACTGGCACTCGTCGGACCGAACGGAATCGGGAAGTCGACGCTCTTAAAAGTCCTCGTCGGTCGTTTACGTCCTCTCTTCGGTGATTTCCGTTTCGGAACTGGCGTCTCGATCGGGTATTACGATCAAGAGCAAGCGGAACTCAATGACCGGAACCGTGTCATCGATGAGATTTGGAACGAATGGCCACTGATGCGCGAACAAGAAGTCCGTTCTGTGCTCGGACAATTCCTGTTCAGCGGCGACGATGTCTTCAAAATCGTTCATGAATTGTCTGGTGGCGAACGCGGACGTCTCGCGCTCGCAAAACTGAAACTCCGGAAGACTAACGTCCTCATCCTTGACGAGCCAACGAACCACTTGGATCTTGATTCGAAGATGGTCCTTGAGAACGCTCTCGTCGACTATGAAGGTACGCTACTCTTCGTCTCCCATGACCGCTACTTCATCGATCGGATCGCGACACGCGTCATCGAGATGAGTGAAGCTGGTGTGACAGAATACCTCGGCGATTATTCGTACTACACAGAGAAGAAGGCCGAACAAGAAGAAATCGCTCGCCTTGAAGCCGAAGAGGCAAAAGCGGCAAAAGTCACGGCATCGAAGACGATCGACAAAGAAGCACAGAAAGAAGAAAAAAAACGCCGTCAGCAAATCGAACAACTCGAACAAGATATTGAACGGCTCGAACAGCGTTCAGCGGAAATCGAACAGTTGCTTTGCGAACCGGAAGTCTTTAATGATATTCCAAAAGCGACAGCGTTATCTGCGGAACGGGACCAGATCGATGTCGATCTACTCGAATTGATGGAACGATGGGAGAACCAACACTGATGCGGACGAAAAGCTTTTTCATTAACTTGATTCAAGGACTGCTATCCGGCATCCTTTATTTCGTACCGATGTATGCGGACTACGTGTCGACCTTCATCCGGCCGGATGCTTTTAATGCCGCGCTTCCTTTGTTTCTCCTGATTTCTTGTATGATTGGTCTCGTCATCCAGACATGGAGCGGTCTTTTCGTCAGTTTACTCTCGGGATTATGCTGTACGCTCCTGACGACACAGCTATTCGTCGAACTCACTGACCCGTTGATCCTATCGTATTACGGTAGTGTCTCACCGCTCACCGCTTTCTTGATCAGCTGTGTCGGCATTTGGGCACTCGCAATCGTCTTTTATTTGCTCGATGGCTATCAGTACAGTAAACGTCATGGTCTTGAAGCCTCTTCAAACGAAATCGATTCGCAACCTTGAAGTCCGATCGATGAATCAGATGAACGACATGAGAAAAAGGAGTGGAGATTCCGGTAGCTAGACCGGTATCTCCACTCCTTTTGTTTGAATCAAAACGAATCGTACGATGAATCAAGCATTCACACTACTATCATTTTGTCGGTCGGGCAATCGTAAACGTCTTCCCGATCGTCGCATAATCATTCCCTGCTAAACGAGCGACAGCCTTCAATCCTGCTGCGTCAATCCGGAACGACTCGACGAGTTCATCCGCGACGTGATAGCGCAGTACTTCCCCGATCAACAGATCGGCACCTTCTAGCTCGACGTGTTGCGTTAAGCGCATCTCGAACCGGATTTTCGCTTCCGCGATTCCGGGCACGTCGATTGCATCGCTATCGACGAGCGTTAAATCCGTCCGTTCGAGTTCACTTTCACCGTAAGCGAGTGGCGCAGCCGTCTCATTGACTGCGTCGACGATTTCTTCGCTGACGATATGGATGACATAGCTTTGTTTTGCTAGGATATTACGTGCCGTATCCTTTTGTCCCTGATCCGTCCGTTGTACGGCAATCACCAGTTGTGGCGGACTACTTGATGCGACCGTAAAGAAGGAAAAGGGGGCGGCGTTGACCGTCCCGTCTTCCCCTAGCGTCGTCACGAAGGCAATCGGACGCGGAATGATGCTTCCGATCAGTAATTTATAATTGTCTTTTACGCTAAGCGTTGATGCCTCGAACTTCATGAATGACCCACCTTTTTCCTCACCCGATGAGTGCAGCGAGTGAATAGTCTCCAGCACCGATCATCGCCACTCCAAGGGCGATGACGATCAATGCCATGTTGTATTCGTACCCGTTCTGCGTCACCCAGTAACCATTCGCACCGTGTACTTTAACGATCGCGACAAGCATCGAACCGATGATGAGGATTGCAGCAATCCAGAGGAATACCCCGCCTGCAAACAATAATCCACCGATTAATTCAGCAAGACCCGCTGTAATCGCGAGTGCTTTTCCTGGCTTCATGCCAATTGATTCGAACCAACCGCCTGTTCCAGCGATGCCGTGTCCACCAAACCAACCAAATAATTTTTGTGTACCGTGTGCAGCAAATGTTAAACCGATGATTAAACGAATGATTAAAAGTCCTGTATCCATCATTTCTCTCTTCTCCTTTTACCTAATGTTTTTAAGTTACTTTAAGTAACTCGATAAACAGACTATATCTTATCACTTACTAAAAGTAAATAGATTTGTTTTAGTTCTTTTTGTTACATTAAGTAAAATGATTCGATTTTTTTAGCAGAAGCGGGTATACTACAACTATAGAAAGGATGAGTGCTGATGGAAGAAGTCGCAATCCAACCGGCTCTTTGTCCCAAAGTCGAACATGCCTTTGAAATCTTAGGTAAGAAATGGACAGGTCTGATTTTACGTCACTTGTTGACGAAGACATGTCGTTTCAATGAGATTCAAGATGCCATCCCCGAATTATCAGGTCGTATGCTCACGGAACGTATGAAGGAGCTCGAAGCGGAAGGCATCGTCATCCGGACTGTCATTCCCGATCGTCCGATTAAGATTCAATACAGTTTGACCGACAAAGGGCGTCAACTCGAACCGGTCATTCGTTCCATTGAGGAATGGGCCGAACTACAAGACTAATGTATGAAAAAGCATCTTCTTCGGAAGGTGTTTTTTTATATGATCTTTTGACATTGATAATCATTATCAATTAAAGTAAGGAAGTACAGCGAAAGGAGGAACATGCATGCAGATTGCAATTGGATTCGTCAGCATGTCCGGTAATACGGAAGATATCGTCTCGATCATTCAACGTGAGCTCGAGCAACACGATGTCAACGTGACGATTACAGAACTGGATCAATTCGTCGGGGAGGATCTATCACGTTTTGATGGTCTATTACTCGGCTCATATACATGGGGAGACGGTGATTTACCGTATGAAGCAGAAGATTTCGTCGAGGAGCTACGAGAACAATTTTTAGACGGGATGCCGGCTGCTGCTTTTGGCTCGGGTGATCTTGATTATCCGAAGTACTGCGCAGCCGTTGATTTGATTGAAGACGCATTAAAAGAAGCTGGGGCGACCATCGTCACGGATGGCTTGAAGATTGAGTTTGATCCGAACACACCGGAGAAACAAGCCGCTTGTCGCGCGTTCGCACAGACGTTTCATCGCTTTTTGCAGCAGGTGCATTCATAAGTATCGTTTGAATCCGTCATGTAAGGGAATTCTTAAAACAGACTCTATGAAAGTGAGATGAATGTTTTTATGACGATTCAAGCACTCGTCTTTGACGTCTACGGTACATTATTCGATGTCCATTCCGTCAAAGAGCAAGCAGAGGAGCTGTATCCGGGACACGGAGAAGCGATCAGTAAACGCTGGCGAGAGAAACAACTGGAGTACTCTTTCCTCCGACAATTAAACGGACAATATGTGCCGTTCAGCCAAGTGACGCAAGATGCCCTCCGCTATACGTTACTCGAACTGAAGCTCCATGTGACCGAGGAACAAATCACGACTTTAATGGAGACGTACCTGACACTTGATGTGTACCCAGAAGTTAGCTCTGTTCTCGAGACGATGGCGCATAAGCGTTTGGTCGTCTTCTCGAATGGTTCCCATGATATGCTCGATCCGTTGATCGAACAGTCAGGTTTAGCCGATCGGTTCGAACATCTCGTCAGTGTTGATGACATCAAACACTATAAACCAGCACCTGCTTCTTATATGCATGCGTTGAACACACTCGGTTTAAAACGCGAGGAAATCCTCTTCATGTCCTCAAACGGTTGGGACATCACCGGGGCAAAGAGTTTCGGCTTCAAAACGGCATGGATCAATCGAAACGGACTTCCGGTCGAAGAATTAAATCTTGATCCGGATCGCATCTATGATGACTTGACCGGTATCACTGAATGGCAATGAACGAACAACAGCGGACTCCTTTTTAGGAATCCGCTGTTTTAATGGATTAGTAATTGGAAAGACGTGAGTAGCCCTTCTTGAATAGATCGAGTTTCAGCCCGCCCTCTTTTTCGATGAAGAAGAGGTATTCGTTTTGATCCGTATCTTTATAAAAGACCTTAAATAACGTCACAGTCCGTTTTTTATTGTTTTCAACAGCTGTCACCTCGTGCTTCGAGATCACTTCTGCTTGGACTTGTTCCGCATCCATCTTTTGAATCATCGGTTCGAATGACTTCTTCTCTTGATTCGTCACTGGTGTTCCGGGAGCAATCATGAAATAATCATCACTCGCCTTGTTCGTTAAACCGTACTTCCGATCGACGATGACGACGTTACTGAGCTTCCCATTGATTGTCTGATCAAAAGCGTACAACTTTTGAATCCGGGTTTTTTCCCCTTCTGCTCGTCCGATTTCATAGAGTGGACGTTGTTTCGTGTTCGTCTCGACCGCTTTCTTATCAGGTACGAGTTCTTCCTTATAGGCGACTTGGTATGCGTTGACGATTTCTCGGACCTGAAGTCCGATCGCGACGATGACCAGTACCGCTAACAATGCGATGATGACTTTTTTCATTCCATTTCCCCCAAGTTGTTCGGATTCCTTACTTTAAATCTAGCCCAGGTTCTGCATTCATGGCAAGTGTCGAATAGCGTAACGCGCGATATGGATGAATCGCAGCCGCTCCGATCATCGCCGCATTGTCTCCACACAAGTGCATCGGCGGAATGACGAGATCGATTCCTTCCTTCGCACACGCTGCTTCGAGACCGTTACGTAATCCTTTGTTGGCGGCGACACCACCAGCAAGCAGCAGTTGGCGTCCCCCTTTATCCTTCACGGCACGGATCGCCTTCGTCACGAGGACTTCGACGACGCTCGCTTGGAAACTCGCAGCTAAATCTTCCGGGATGATCACTTCTCCCCGTTGCTCAGCGTTATGCACGGCATTGATGACCGCTGACTTTAAACCGCTGAAGCTAAAGTCATACGAGTCCTTCTCGAGCCAGACGCGTGGAAAATGGAACGTATCCTGACCGGTTTGTGCCAACTGATCGATTCGTGGACCACCTGGATACGGTAACTTCAATGTTCGAGCGACTTTATCATAGGCTTCCCCTGCTGCATCATCTCGTGTTTCACCGATGACTTCATATACACCGTCTTCTGGCATGTAAATCAGTTCCGTATGCCCACCTGATGCAATCAAACAGACGAGCGGGAATTCAAGCTCTTGCACGAGACGATTCGCATAGATATGACCTGCGATATGATGAACACCGATCAATGGTTTATTGTGCGCAAAGGCGAGTGCCTTCGCTGCGCTGACACCAACGAGTAATGCCCCGACCAGTCCAGGTCCTTCCGTGACGGCGATCGCATCGATATCGTCGATCGTGACGTTCGCTTCCGTCAAGGCATCATCGATGACGTATGTGATCCGTTCGACGTGATGCCGTGAAGCCACTTCAGGCACGACGCCACCGAATCGTTTATGACTTTCGATTTGAGACGAGACGACGTTCGATAAGACGTCGATTCCTCCACGGACGACGGCAGCTGCCGTTTCGTCGCAACTCGATTCAATTGCTAGAATCAATGGTTGTGTCATAGGTCTTCTCCCTCCAGCTCCAGCCAGTAGATGGCAGCATCTTCATTGTTATCTTGATAATATCGTTTTCGGACACCGACATACTGAAATCCGAGTTTTTCATATAAGGTTCGCGCCGGTGTGTTCGAGACACGTACTTCAAGTGTCATCGCTCGTAAATCGAGTGCACGACCGACCGCGATCAATGCCGTTAGCAAGTCTTCCCCAAGTCCTTGTCCGCGGTGCGACTGCTTGACGGCAATATTCGTAATATGTCCTTCATCCGCAATATGCCACAGACCAGCAAACCCGACGATACCATCTTGATCGGCAACGACATAATAGGCATTCGGATTTTGTGTCATTTCCGCTTCGAAGGCACCTAGCGTCCACGGCGTCGCAAACGATTCGAGTTCGACCGCATGAACACCTGCAGCGTCCTGTACGGTCATGCGACGAATCCCCTTACTCATGACGCTGTGCCTCGATCCATTTCGCTTCTGCTTCAGCCAGACGCAGGTAACGTGGCTCAAACGTATGCGCTTCGACCGTCTGGCGTGTTGCACCGAGTAAGGCGAGCACTCCGGCACGCGGCGTCCGAAACGCAGGAGCCGCCTTTTCAAATGGTTGAAGAAGTTCTTCAAATGTATCGACGTCTCCTGTGACGAGCGTATCTGGCGCTAACGTCTTCACAAAAGATGCGATTTCGACATGTTGTTCTTCACCGATTCGTTGCCCAGCGTCGTATACTCCGACAAAACCTGATCCGCGTCGTGCATCTTGAATCGCTGCAACACGTCCCGTATGACCTGTCGAAGCCGCCATCAACTCAAGTGTCGAGACCGCAACCAGTTCGATACCGAGTGTATAGGCAAGTGTCTTCGCTGTTGTCGCACCAATCCGTAATCCCGTATAAGAACCAGGACCGTCAGCAACGACGACACGTGTCAGTTGAGCCGGTGTCCATTTTGCTTCCACCATCAAGCGCTCAAGCAACGGCATGAGTTTTGTCGCATGATTCAAAGACGTGACGTAAGAAGCTTCTGCTATGATCTGTTTTCCGTCTGAAAGAGCGACCGATAATTGTTTCGTCGATGTATCAATAGCTACGATTTTCATGATCTCAATCCCTCACATAATGTAATGTATCGTTCTCCGATCGGTGTCAGCTCAAAACGGCGGCTATCGTCACCCGTTCGTGTAATCGTGATTGCCAACCGTTCCGGTGGAAGGCTGTCCGCAATCAATTCAGACCACTCGACGACGGCGACGCCTTCACCATTCAAATATTCTTCAAGTCCGATATCATCACCGGAACCTTCCAGGCGATAAACATCCATATGATAGAGAGGGAGACGTCCCGTATAGACTTTCATGATCGTAAAGGTAGGGCTATTGACATGACGCGTCACACCTAATCCTTTCGCAAAGCTTTGAGTAAAGGTCGTTTTCCCAGCACCTAAATCTCCGTCAAGCGTAATGACCATCCCTGCTTCAGCACGTCGTCCGAGTTCAAGAGCTAAGGCAGTCGTTTCTTCCAAGCTGTTCATTTCCAGTTCTATCATACGATGTCTCCTCCTTTAATACGTACTGTTCGTCCTTCTCTATTGTACCGGACGAAAAAGGCAAAAAAAAATACGAAACGCTGAACGTTTCGTAGTAAAGTTGAAGTTAAGTTTAAAATTGGTTGCGGGGGCCGGATTTGAACCGACGACCTTTGGGTTATGAGCCCAACGAGCTACCAGACTGCTCCACCCCGCGACGATAAACGTTTCGGATTTGATTATTTAAAAATTGGTTGCGGGGGCCGGATTTGAACCGACGACCTTTGGGTTATGAGCCCAACGAGCTACCAGACTGCTCCACCCCGCGATGATATAACGTTTCGACAGATATTAATATAACATGTGTTTTTTAAATTGGCAAGTCTTTTTGCCTCATTTCTTTTTACTAACTGTCCTAATGAATATTCTTCTATACTGATACGAAAGGAGTGAACAGATGGGATACTTATTAGATTTACGAAAAATCGTAGGAAATCGACCGTTGATCAGTGTAGGCGCGACCGTACTCGTCATGAATTCACAATTTGAACTGCTATTTCAATATCGTTCGGATACGCACAGTTGGGGGCTCTCCGGTGGTTCAATGGAACCGGGTGAGACACTTGAAGAAGTCGCGATGCGTGAGTTGCAGGAAGAAACCGGACTTCAAGCACAAAGCGTTCAACTGCTAGACGTCTTTTCTGATCCTGATTACTTCTTCCGTTATCCAAATGGTGACCAAACCTACAGTGTGATTCATCTCTTTCAAGCAAAAGACGTATCCGGTACATTACAAATGACAGATGGAGAGAGTCTCGACTTACAATATTTCTCCTTAAATCAATTACCAGCACCTCTTGAAGCGCGTGCTGCAGCGCTATTACGTCAAATCAAGTCTCGCCTTCTTGACACAACACCTTCTTTTTAATCTAGATGCTTGTCTTAAAACTGACTTGATGACGGATTGACGTTCACTTGTCAGTTTTTCTATTTCTTTCGGGACTATACACAAAAAACCGACCTGCAATCTGCAGATCGGTCAAGTGCCTGGCAACGTCCTATCCTCACAGGGGGAAGCCCCCAACTACTTTCGGCGTTCAAGTGCTTAACTTCCGTGTTCGGCATGGGAACGGGTGTGACCA
>Ga0308157_10000478_pt1 | contig 132147 bp, 202 predicted proteins | sample PhyBR1_FD_201035 | JGI IMG/M metagenome (GOLD analysis project Ga0308157, IMG submission 201035) | Phyllosphere microbial communities from UC Gill Tract Community Farm, Albany, California, United States - DLSLB.R1 | ecosystem: Host-associated > Plants > Phyllosphere > Unclassified | place... | reverse complement strand
ATTTGATCATATTTTTAGAAACGGTTGTTTAAATCAGCATTAATACGTTCAGAGAGATGGGAAATAACCATAGCATCAGGATCATCAGTGGCTATTTTTCGAGCAATATAGTTATCAAGGCCACTAGACTTATAAGCTTTATAAGCCAAAATTCCAGCACCACTAATAAATATAGCTCCACCAACACCATACTTAGCAACTTTAGCTGCTTTTTTCACAGCAACAACTTTACCAACAGTTTTTAATCGTCCTAACCATTTTCCTTTTGGTTTTGGAGCTTCTTCATAAGATCCACCGACTGGATATGTAGCAGTCTCTGCAAAAGAGATAGAACAAAAACATAGAATAAAAATCCCTATTATAATTTTTTTCATGATTCCTCCAAAATCGATGACTATACACGAATATAAAAGAAAAATCAATCTTTATTTTTTTGTAATAAAAAAAGGAGCCGTGGCCCCTTTTTTCGAACACAAGTAGAAGTTATACTTCAAAATGACGGTTACAGAAGCCATTCATGAAATTGTTGAAAGTTCCAGACCACCAAGCAACATCGTAATAAGTCTTTCCAGTACAATGTTCAGTGATAGTCTTATTCATCACTGCAATAACTTCTTCATCTTCTGTAAGTTGCTCTTTCACTGACTGATCCAATTCAACATCTTCAAAAGATCCATCAGGATTTTTCTTCATAATCCAACCGGGTTCGCTCTCTTCTGGAAAAGAACCATCAACAAAAGTCAGATCTTTCAAATGAAACAGTTTGTCTTTTTCAAATGATGCTACATAAATACCATCCAACGAATTTCGCAGAAAAGGTGTGACTTCTTTAACAGGTTCATGAGTAGCATATGGTTGAGTTGGCATAAGTAAATTCCTCTGAAACTAAGTGCTGATTATATCAAATTTAACAACTACTATCAACTATTAAGATTAAGTAGATAGTTGTGAAATTCGGAACCTTTAATAATTTTAATACGTTTATTTAAATTTTCATCATTTTCAATGCGGTTAACCATTACTTGAATGTATTTATCTTTGAAAGCTTTACCATTCAAAACAATAACAACATTGTAATCTGTAAATGTCAAACTCCAAATGAAGCCAGCAATCTTGTCTTTAACAGATCCTTCAACATGTTGATATTTCGCTTCTACATAGATTTTTTCGTTATGATTATTGATAACAAAGTCAAAACGCTTTCGTTTTTCTTCAAAGAAATGAGAAGACACTTCAACGGTTGGCTGTTTAGAAAAAGAAACACCTGAACGAATCAGATCATTCTCCACCAAGTCTTCACCTTGTCTACCACCAAGATTAATTGGGTTTCGTTTTTTTGGAAGTTTTACAGATTGTTTTTTGACGGAAAGTTTTACACCATGTTTCCGAAGGATAGCATTTACAGATTTTGTAGGCATTACATTGATTCTCTGACTGAATGTTGACGTATTGTACCATTGAAAAAGGCTAGTGGAAAGCTTTTTTATAGGATTTTTTCAATATTGACATAATCAGGCAAGTCAATGTTTTTACTAAACAAATAAAAGAAATTATGAAGTTGTTTTGATCTAAACAAATTTTTATCATCAATTTTAGAGAAATCAATTGCAAATTTTTTGTCTACATAAGCTGATGACTGTTTCAAATAATCAAATGGTTTATAAGAAAACTTCAGTTGAAAACTCAAAGTGTTTTTATGAATGCAATATTCATAGTTCAAATAAGGCAACCGAAACAAAGATAAATCATTAATATCGTTACGCATAAAAATCCTCAAATATTATGCGGGACTGTTAAAGAATTCTTTAATTTCGACATCGACTAATTCACCATTAACCAACTTTGATACATCAACCACATAACTGGTCAAATATTCCAAATCATAATAGTAGGTAACCATCATTAATTCAGGATTAGGGACATTATGGACATATTTTTTCATATGATCAATACAGTGATCCACTTTGTCATAGTCATGGAAATTGTAAGTATTACATTCAAAAAGAACCGAGTAAGGATTCAATTTATGTTTCTTAAGATTTAGTTCATAAGCCAAAGATTGTTTACGAACTACTGCCTGCTTCAGAATACATTTTTTGCCATTAATCAAATATCTATTTTTTTGTGGGTCTTCAACAAACTTATAATAAATTGAAACCGCTTTATTAGGATTGAGTTCTGGACCAAAGAAAAGCGAACCAAAGAACAATCCTTCGTAAGCATTTCTAAACGCATAGCCATCCAACAAAGCTTTAAGGCCATCAATATCTGACTGAGAAAGACCAAGATTCAAATAATAGTCGTCAGATTCTTTAGAAAATGGGGTATAGAAATCAAAAGAAACATGGTTAAAGGTGCGTTTTGAATCTTTGGTTTCAAAGAAAAGACAAAAGCGATCAGAAGTTGATTTTGACATTGAGCAGGCAACAATATGACTCTGAGGGTTATCCAGAACAGATTGCAAATTAGATTGAAACTCATAATGTTTTGAAAGATCAGTGTAAAAAGAAACTTGTTTTTCTGTATAATCTGGCATATAGTTAAACCTCTAAATAAGTTGTTATAATATAATGGTAAGTTAAAAATTAAATAATATCATTCTTCCCACGTTACTTTAAACTTACCACCCTTGTCATCGAAATAATAAATTTCTGAAATCGTCATTTTGGCAAAAGTCGCAAAATCATCATAAATCTCATCAGGGACAAATTCAATTGAGATGTCATTAAGACCATCCACATCAAAAGTGTAATAGAAATCAGCAAAATCATCCAAGTATTCATCAGGATATTCAACATCATCTGAACGATTTGCTTCAATCATTGCACTTAAACGATTAAATTCTTTAATATAGATAGCTAGATCGTCAGTATTATTAAGATTAAGTAAATGAGTTTGATGACGAACAGTACAATCACTACCACCATGTTCATAACTAACAACAATCTCAAAACGTGGAAGATTATCAGACGCAACAGGCGTTAATTTAAATTGCATAAAATACCCTCTAGTGAGGGCATAGTATAGCGTTAATTTAGGAAAAAATCAATAACTGTTACAACTTAAATGGTTTAATTTTAAGGTTTGTTGGTTTTTCAACAACTTGTTGATTGTCATTTTTATAAATATCTAAAGCTTCCTCAAAATTATTCGCTGAAAGTATATACGCCTTTTTCTTATAAGGCATATCATCATGCAGTATAATTAAGTTTGGATACTTAGTACCTATCTCATTAATTAAATCATCTTTCTTAATATAATGAAGGAAACGACAAGACTGCGATAGATTTAAGATAACATTGTTTTTTTCTAAATAATCCAATACAGGGTAAGTATAATTTCTATTATCCGAATCTTTAATACAAAAAGCCACGTCAGATTCTATGTCCTTGCAAAGTGTAAGGTTGTTTTCCTTTTCAATTAAAAGATTATGGTAATATACTTTAAAGAAAGGATTGTCTCCATAGACATGAACGGAATTATTCTCAGAAGAAAGATACCTTCTTGACATGTGATCATATCCATCCACATAACTACTTGGAGAAGCAGTGGCCATAAACGTATTAGGATCAATAATATCGAAATCTGCCGTCATAGAACCCAAAGTTAAGCCAGCAGCACGAATTTGATTGTCATCAATCACAGCATGATGGAGGGCTTCATCAAAGCCTAAAAACCACTCTGGGCGTACCGCTTTCAGTTCTGCGATGAACTGGTTGAGCAAGGGTTTGTCCAATGTTTGATTTTCTGTTTCAACGAATAAAAGTCGTCCAATAACCAAAGACTGTTCAGCTTTAAAATCATCAAATTTAGTGTCAAATTCAGTATAAAATTTATCCATTAATTCATCAAGATCATCATTACAATGTCCTCTGAAATGAGATAAAATCGTATACTTTCTCAAATTGTTACGTGGTATTTCAGAAATGATACCATCAATATAATAAGACAACGAAGTCTCATTTGACTCATTTCTATGAACCGCATCATTCAAAGAAGCCATATAGTTAATAGTCTTGATAATATCAACACCTTTTGAAAAATTAGTAGAGGTAAGTTCATCCCCAAAGGTTTCGTGAGAACGAGTTACTAATTCTTTAAACCCATTGCTAGTTTCTAATATATCAAGAAATTTCGTTAATGGCTCTACATATTCATCTTTTAAAACAGGCACATAATCAGGCGTATTTTCTTGTTTAGTCAACAACCCGGAATAAGAATCTTTTGCAAGCACACTATTATTGGAATATTGAATCATAATAGGTGTTTTTTCCAATGAAGTTTTAGCCAACGTCATATCATAAAATTCATTAAGTAAAGTTGATTTATAAAACTTAAATATGGCATAATAATCAAATCTTTCATCTTGAATATTATTCTTTAATTTGAAATTGTTTAGTAATTCTAAAAAATCATCTGATGTTGCTTTTTTCATGCGACTCTCATTTTTAAAGGTTTAGTATTGTTCTGTTCTTTTATGTTAAGACATTCTTCTAAGTGCTTAATATCATCGTCAGATATCGAATGCTTGTTTCTGTTCTGATATATCGTGCTTCTTTGAATATGAAGCAATCCTTCATCTTTTCCATAAGAACTGATGGAATCGTCATTTTTCCAATGCTCAGCATAGATAAAACCCGAAGCACTAACCGTAAATCCAACCATAGATTGAATATCAGTGGACAATTTATTAAAGTCATAAAGTATATATTGGTTATTATATTCATGAGTAACATACTGATCAAAGTATTCTTCATCACGCACAATGCACCAAGATGTTGAGCCAAGTTTTTTACACTTGTCATAGCTATCAACTTCAAAAACAACAACATTATTTTTATCGTAAAGTGGTGTAATACCAAAATCAGCCAATCGTTCAGATAAAGCATTAGGAGTAAAGCCATTGAAGTGATCCAACATGCCATTAATCATTTTAATGACATCAGCATTGTCTTTTAAAGCAGCAACTTTTTTGCCAACAAATGTTTGTAACTGAGATGTTGTCACGTCGTTGTCAAACAACGCTTTAAAATAAGGTTCAGTTTCTTCGTTGAAATGATGTTTATATTTTGCACTCAAAATACTAAATGCAAACTGTTTAATTTTATTTTTGTAAACAATATCATGGATAGCATCGTCAATGGCTTCAAAACTTTTCTTAGACATCGAGGATAAATCAAAATTGTATTGTTTTAAAACTTGGAAATTATCAATAAGCGAAGTTGCTGCCTTTATTGCATTGTTGGGTGAATGATCTTCATTTAGTTTATTAACAAAGAAAGGTACCAGTGTCGGTTTTTTTCTAAGAATAAAAGACACACCTGATTTAAAGAGATCCTTTGTAAATTCTTTTAGTTCATGATTCTGTTTAATCGTATGGTATTCATTGTTTGTTTTGTAAGCAAGACTGTTATCTGAGAACAAATGAACTTTCTCTATTTTTTGTCCTGCAGTGAATTCCACATTAACTTTGACATCTTCTGACAATAGCTTAGTAGCTAAAAAGTTTTCAACAGAACTATCTTGCTGATGTTCTTTTTCTTTTGCAATGAACGCATCAGCCTGCGTAATAAAGGTATTAGGAGCAATATCAGTGATATGTTTCTTTATATTTTTCAAAAATTTTTCGTTCAACTCATGGTATGTTTTCAACAATGAAAGAGAACGTTCAACATCTGGCATTTCTTCTGTATGTGCATTAAGCCTAGAAATAACATAAGCTTTATCGTCAGGATGAAACATTGAGGTATTCAATTGTTCAGTAAAAGCATGATGAACTAAAAAGAATTTAATCAATGTTGTTTGTTGAGCTTTAAGTTTATCAGCAATATCATTAATATCATCAATTTGATTTTCAAGATCTGAAATAACACTGGGTGTTTTTTTATCATGCTTTGGTAGTTTATAAGTATAGAAGTCAAACCATGCCTCATTGATTTCAGCTTGCAATCCAGTTCTGTGTTTAATATCATCATTTGCTATTTGATAAGGCGAGAATGCAAACGCAAACTGATCAACTAATGCAACATTAGTTAATGTGTTTAAATCAGTATTTTTTATAAAAGTTGAAATCTTTTTAAGTTTGTCGAAATGCTGATCTACTGTAGGACCAGCACCGGGAAATCTATTCGCAATGTGTTCGTTTAAATAAGGAATGAAAGTCATTTCATTATATAACAAGCCAACACGGTTTACACCCGGAACCCTATCCGTTCTAACTGCTAACTGATTTAATTGATCAATCGATTTAATATCATCTCTTAAAGCCATTTGCTGTATTATAATTATTCAATATTCATATTATAGCATAATTAAGATTTATTGAAAGTTCGTTTTGATGCTATTCTAACAAAAATATGAGACAGATTAAAGAAAATAAAAAGAATTTGTGAAAAAATCTAAAATATGATAGAATAAAAGATATAAATAAAAAAAATAGGTCTAATATGGAAAATAATAAATTGTTCAAAGAAAGCATCAGCAACAACCTGTATAATGATGTGTTAGACCATTTCAAAAAAATTCACAATGAGCAACAAGCTATTCAAGAAATTGACACGATTGTCAGTAAAAAGGCTAAAATACATAAGGCAGTTATGTATACAGGTGGTGCATTAGGCTTGGTAACGATTGGGGCGGCAATAGCCAATGGATTTGAACTCTGTGTCATTAATCAAGGTGCTATACATCTTGGAGCTGTCGGATCACTAGCAATTGGTGCTATTAGCAGTAAAATGCACCGAGCCATCGAGTCACTAAGAGAAGATTACAGAAAACGTTTAGCTGACCCTATTAGCATGACCTATGTGGGTAAGTTCTATCGCTTTGAAGAAAAATTAGTAGCCGATCTTAACAAAGAAGGCGTACATGTATCACTTCAAGGCATAACAGATTATAACGATTTTAGAGAAATGAAAGATCTCTGGAAATCATCAAATAATCCAGAAGCTGATTTAAAAGAAAAAACAGCAGCTTATGTCAAAACAATGATGGAAGAATATGAAAGGCCAGAAGCTTTAAAAGTAAACAGAAAAATAAAACCATATTAAAAATGAGCAAGTAACCTCATTTAATAATAGCTTTATATTAGAAAACTGATCTATTAAATTATTTGTATACAAGCATTTCATAGACTTTCAAATGACTTAATCTAATTTCGTCACGATTCATGTTTAAATTTTTTTCCATTTTTAAAATAAAATCTTCTTTAATATAATCATATAATGAATCTAAATCATGAATCTGATCTGAGTTATCTGTATGAAAGAGAATTGTGCCATCATCATGAAAAAACAAGGTACATCGACAATCATAATTTGGCATAACTCCAAAAGATATACTGTTCACGCAATTATAATCTGAATATTTTGAGACTCTTTCAAAGCTAATACTAAAATCATTAGCAACTGCTTCAGCCCATTGAACATTTCGATGAAGGAATTTTTCCTGAAAAGCTGATAAACTAAAAATATTTCTAAGTTTCTTAGCAAATGAATCTGAGTAATTATCTTTCATGAAAGAGTTAAATGTAGTATAGCCCATAGTGATGATCGAACAACCAGTAAGTGGTGTTAAAGATGATGCAGTGATTGAATATTTTGATTTAAATTCATCAAAAGAAATTGCTTTAAAATCAGATTTATTTAAACGAGTATTCAAAATATCCATTGTAGACTGTTCATTTATATCTAACACTTGCTTAAATGTAGTTATAGAAGGATCAAGCAATGTTTTAATATCGGATAATGTTTCATTATAGGCCAATTCATAGTCATCATGATAAATCAAATTTGTTCGTTTCGAAGAAACAACGAAAGATGTCTCAGTGTGCCACATAGACATTGATAAAAAAGGAATGTCATTAATGTTATTAAAAAAATCAAAACCATTATTATGCCTAAACTCAAAAGATAAGGAATTTTCATTAAAAATAAAATTAATTTGAACAATGGGATTATCTAAATCATTTATCAGCATTAAAAAGTTATTAGCAAAAACATATTGTGTAATAAAGTGATAATCAACATCAGTAACAGTTGAGATAAACTTAGCCATATCTTTCGAATAAGGAATAGAGTAATAATAACTGATATCTTTATCAACTCCTGATTGAGCATCCAAAAAAGATATATTATTTTCTAGAACAAAGGATTTGAATTGATTTATTATATTTTGTTGAACTTCATTCATAAAATAGACCTCTGGAATATAACCAATAAAATAGCAAAAATGAGTCAAATAGTCAACTAATAGAACGCCCGTTAATCTACCAATACTTTAATAATATTGACAACAAATAGACTAATGATACAATTTTTTCTATTTTAAAGGAGAGTTGTCATGAAAGTAGGTCTTATGGTGCTATTGTGTGCAATATCATCTATTGCAATAGCGGATGAACAAAAAGTGTTTGTAGCTGAGAACGGTGTCCAATTGATCAATATACCAGCCGATAAAAGTGTGAAGATGGCGACTTTTGGTGGTGGTTTTGAAGCGGCTTCGCTCAATTATGAAACGGAAGCTCGAAAAGCAACAGATCACTACTTAATGCACTGCTTTACTAGAAAAAAGAAAGACTCAAATAATTACCTTAGAATGGCAGATGATACTAACCATGTATGCCTCAACGAGACAGGCAAAGATTTAGCAAAAGGATTGGGACAACTGCAGTTTGCTGACTTTAAAGTTATTAAAGAAAAAATCAATAACAAAGACATCAAAGCTATTAAAGTTAACATGAAAGGGCAAAATAATGTGATGGCGACATTAACAGACAGTTCTTCAATCCCTAATTTAGCCTTTGGTAAAAAAGAACCATCTAATAATGACTATGTTTATACTTATTATTCCTTCGACCCAAGCACAGGCGATATACTTAATGGTAAAATTTATGAATACTATTACTAACGGTAATAGTATTTTTTTCCATCAATGTAAAAACACCGACCTCGCTCAATTGTATCATTAACATGTTTTTCCAAGGCTTTGTTCTGTTCTGGAGTCAATGGTTCATATTGGTATAAATGGCCACCTATTTCATAAGCTCCATCATCAGTAGGACCACTAATGTTTTTATGGACAACTCGCTCGCCTTCATCCCGCCAGTCATCAAATATTTGAACCATAACATAATCTCCTAATTAAATATTAACCATCTTAAACAATTCAAGCTTATTGTCCAATGAAAGGCTGTCAAGGTCAATAAGCGAACGTGCATTTTCTTCATTATTGCTGTTAAATTTGAGAATGCTGTAATCTAAAAATTTATGGACAAACTGGTCAATCTCGGTGTCAAAATTGAAAGGTTTATTTTTCTCAAAAAAATCTTCATAAATCATTGCTGGAACAGTGCTGCTGTAGACTTTTTGTTCATCAAGTTCAAAACAAACAGAAATACGGTCATTGGTTGTTCCACCAAACACCATAGCAATAGCTGGCATACACTTTAATTTGTTATCACGGGTAAAGTGAAACGCATACTGAATAATGCAACGTCGCTTGATATCAGAATGTTTAGTTGTCAATTTAAAAGACAATTCAGCATCATGAATATCCAAATAACCATCACCATAGTCAGAGGTGAATGCCATATAGGGACTTAAATCCACCAGTTGCATTTCATTAAAGACAGCTTTAAAGCCTGAATGGTTATTACAGCGACTGAGAAAATCATTCAATAGATTAGACGATTCTGGCTTATAGCTGGGCACATTAAAGAGCGGTGCAATTCGGTCAAAATGATTCTCATGAATGACGACATTGTAAAGGGTTGTGCCACAGGATTTGAATGAAAGTTTAACTTCTTCTTTTTCGCCCACGTCAACAATAAACTCTTGACCAAGAGGTCTAACCTCATGGTGATCATTAGAAAAATGTTCATTCAAGAATTTGTAAATAAGTGGTCTTATTGTCATAGGTGTCATGCAGCAAACCTTCAATAAATAGAAAAGCTATTATAACAGATTTCAATAAAAATGAAAACAAAAAAAAGAGGCCGAAGCCTCTTTAATCAATCTTCTTTACTTCCTCGAAATAGCGTCGTGGCATTTTTGAGAATTTCAGTTTCTTCATCATCCATATTAACAAGAATGATGTCATTGATAGATTTCAAGCCAAAAAACCGAGCAAGAAACCCTGCATCAAACCAAGCTCGTTCAAGACATTCTTTTTTGGACAAATTATGCTTAGTTTGCCAGCAAGCATACTCAAGGATACTGGAAGTTCCAAAAGGATCATTGCCACAGTCATTGCGAACCGCTCGAACAAAAAATTGTTCATTACCAGACGATTCACACATTTTGACAATTCTGACATCAACAATCTCAATACGTGGAATCGACATTTTCTTTTTCATCGTAGGTATCCTGTCCTGTTTAATCATACAAGTATAACAGAATCAAGCTACCATTGCAATAAATTATGAAGTCCATCAAGGCTTGAAATTATTGCTAGCCTTACTCTTGTAAGCATAGGGTTCAATATTGCCACCAATGACAGATTCCAATTGGTTCGCTGCAGCAATATCACCAGCTTTATACAAGCTCAATGTTTTACCCACTAATTCTTTAAAATCTCGGTCAACAACACGATGATCAAAAAGCATATCTTTGGTATGAACTAAACGGCCACCCATAATTTCATAAGTGCTGGCTGGAATCATATCTCTACATGCTGTTTCAAGTGAAGAACCTGCATAGTTAAGAGCAGCATTGACGTTACCAGACAAAAAGAGGTCTTTAAAATGGTCTAGCTTAGAAAAATCAGACTCCATTAAAGCTACTGATTTATTTTCAAGATTGAGTAAATGTTGTGGCAATGTTTGATTGATACTTAATCTGGCCAAAATGATATTGTTTTGAGCAGTATTAATAGCCTTGTCCAAGTCTTGCATTGCATTTAAAACGTATTTCATAATAATATCCGTTGTTATGTATTATAATATATCATAAAAAAGAAATAAAAAAAGTATTAAAATATGTTTAAATCATTTCCATTTTACGAACAAGAACATAATCCCAAAACTCAGACATAGTAGAGATTTCAATACCTTGTAAGTTAGCAATGTTGAAGAAGATTTGTCGTAGTTTGTTTATATCCAATTTCTTATGAGAAACCTTAATAGTAGACCCAAAAAAGTCAAAAGAAAGAGATTCTTCACCAAAGTCTTTAAAGGTGATTTCAAAAAACTTATGTGAATTCCCATTTAAACGAACTGCCGCCCTAGTGAAAACAGTAAAGTGAGATAATGAAAACTTCACAATCATGTCATTATCAGATATTTGTTGGCTATGGTCATAAATTTTATGATGAATAATGACATCATGAATATTAGATCGTTCACCAAAAAACTGATCAACGATCTTAGCTGCTTCAAACATCTTTTTTTGATTAATAGGGCTAAATGATTTTCTAGGAAGATGATTAGTAACCGCCATATCAATAAAATTAGTCAATAGCGTACGGTTCATTGTCCTAATTTCACGTTGATATTTAAAGGTCTTTTTATATGGACAAAGATGAGGCATAATCACAACATCTGAACTCACTTCAATAAAAAGCTCTTTTTCAATGCCATTGTTAACAGTTAACTGAAAATTCAGTGGTAAATCATCTGAATGAAATAGAGACATTTCACCATATAAGAAATTTAGAAAACCAACAAGTTTGGTGTAATCTAAATTGATTTCCTTTTTTGAAGAATTAACCTTTACTTTCAAATCATCACAATTAAAAGTATGAAGGTCACTAAGGGTGATTGATTCTACATATTTCATAAAATTTCCTCTGATTAAATCAAGACCATTTCAGCCAATTTAATTTTTTGATTAAGTGAAGAAGATGTTTCAAAATCAGGTGTAAATGAGCTTAGAATGTCGTCTAAATATTGATGACACCACTTATTAATACAATCATCATCCATCACCGGATTATTATCAAAAAACTCAAAATAATGAGTTGAAGGGTTAACAATAGGATGGAATGTTTTATTTTTAATATTGATCCCAAAACGAATGTCATAAGGTGTATTATAAAAAAGAGCAATAACAGGAAGGCACTTCAATTCGCTTTCTGCTGTAAAGAAAAAAGGGAAACTAACTTGAATATCAAAACGATTTAAATTATCATCTTTATTTTTTTGACTCATCAATTTAGGTTTTGCAGTAATAAAAGATTTGCTATACTTTAATTCAATCTGCTCCAAGACAGCAGCAGGATTCAAGACATTTTCAAAAGATGGAATATAAATAGGATGAAAAATTTCTTTAAAAACAACATGGTTGTTTAACATCGTAAAGAAAGAAGACATTAAACGCCTGCAATCATCATCCACATCACCCAAACCAATAATTTCAGAAATGCGTTTAAACTGTTTAGGAGAACAAGTGATTTCTTCAACAGCATCATCAAAATACATAATCATTTCTTCATGATCAACAGCACCAATTTCTGCAACAGGAGAAATTTCATAATCCAGCCGCAATGCATGGCCAGAAAAATACTTATTCGCAAATGCAATAAAATGCTGATCGATGTTCATTAAAGACTCCTAAATGGAGAGTAATGATATCATAAATTTGTATTGAGGTCAAAAGAAAAAAGGCCGAAGCCTTTTTTAAATTAATTTGTTTGATAACGACCGTTGAATGTGACATCTAACACCATGCCTACACCACTATCGTTAATTTCTCCAAGACCAGTATAAGGATCTATTGCACCAGATTGCTCTGTAGCCGATATATTAACAACACAAGTATATGGGCCTGAACCACTACAATTTTGATAAGTAATAGTAGCATTAGAATAATCACCACCAGACCCACCAACTTCTTCTATAGTAACAGAGTCAAAAATAATTTTATGTGTTGTGGTTAATGTATAAGAAACGGTTGTTCTATCTACTGATGTAGGGGCCGTTTCTGCAGTAACCATAGCATTAGAGCTACTGCCAGTACCAAAAGAACCGCCTGTGTTTTCATAAGAAGGTGTTTCGGGATCAGTTTGTGTTTCAGAACCCGCTATATTGAATATAACTGAATTAGTTGGTAATGCTCCACCTTTTTGAGTTTCAAGGGGAAGTTGAATGACATAATCAGCATAAGTAAAACTACAAGTTGATAATAAAATTGATATTAATAGCTTGTTCATATTCTCTCGGTTATTATTATTATTATTATTATTATTATTATTATATATATTCTCACAAATGATAATAAAGTCAATAACACAATGATATCATTATAGAAATAATGATACTTAATTTTTCTTATTGTCACCACTCATAACCCGAGCAGTAATGAGATCAAGATAGGCTGTATTTTCTTTTTTCTTTTGCAGCTTTGTCAGCTTCCATTGTATCTAAAGTTTTAGAATATAATTCATTAATCTCATCGGAAGTAAACGTTAAATTAAGATCATCTGGCCTGCTAAACAGTCCTTTTCGTTTTGTAGGGGTAAAAAATTTAACAATGTTTAAAAAGAATTTGATGAAAGGAATTGTTGCCAATTCTTTCTTTTTAGCCGTCCATTTTACTTTTCTTGTAATCTTATTTAAGTAAGCAGTTCTTTTTTTGTCTTCATCAGCTTCTTCTTTTTTCATTTTTTTTGCGAGCTTTAGCATACATAGCATTAATTTCGTTTTTGGGCTTAAACAAATCAATGATAAACTTCATCCTTAGTTCTCCTATAAAACCCTTGGATACCCATTCCTTCTGACAGAAAGGAATAGGTTGTCCATAAACGTCTTAATTTAAATTATGGTTTCAAAAACTCCAAGGAAGCATGATTAGTGCCTTTTGAAAGATTATAGAATCCAATCAAAGAACGTTTGATACAGTCAGCCGCATCGGGTTTTTGAAATTGTTCTTGTTTGATATTCAAGCTAACACCTTCAAAATCAAAAAGCCAGCAGCTATTATTGACATTAACACTGACCCCGTTCATTTTTAACGACACACCGGGAGTATGACCAAAGACACGAACCAAATTGATACCTTTGAAAACATCCTTACTACCAGCATTGGTATATGAAAAAGAAGATTTCTTCATATGGTCATGGAATTCACCATTAAAACCAAACAAATCATCAAACAACTTGATATTTGCAAAAAGATTAGCAAACTCATCAAGCGGCAGTGAACGTTTATGATAAGTGGCATCTTCCATTACAGTATCAATAACAGTCGCAATCGACTTGCTACCATCCAGTGGATAAATGAATTCATGGAAGTCATTGTGCATGAAAGGAAATGACTTATTCAGACCAAAATACAGCCTATCCATGTTCAAGTTAAAGCAGAACTCCACTTCAACATCTTTACGCATCAACAGAATTTCAGCAATCAAAGACTGAACAAAAGCTGAAACGGCTTCTGCGTGTTTAGCAGGAACTTTAAATGAACCTGCAGCAATCTCTGAGAGCTTGACTTTATAATCCTCAAATTCTTTAAACTGGGTCATCGAGTATCCTCTTGAATATTGTAGGATTATACCACAAATTAAGATTTTTGGCAACGAATCCTTTAAATTCTAGCCATTTTAATCAAAGTTAAGTGATCTTGATTAATGTCAGTTACTGGAACATTAAGCATTTCAAATTCTGATGATGACAATGAAATATAGTCGTCTTTGTCTTTAATGACTAAGAATCCACCAAATTTCACATGCCCCATTACTGGCTGAACAAGACTTTGTTTAAAGGTTAACAAATCACCATAAGTCATAGCTTCAAATGAAGTTTCTGGCTCACCAAAGAATACAATAAGACCATCATTTTTATAAAAGAAGGTATTGGACACTTGATCACTGGAGCAAAACTGTCTAACTTTTAAATTCAAGTAAAACAAAGCGTCAACAGTATTCAAACTGATGCCTTTTTTATTAGATTGCCAAGTAAGGTATTTACGGCGAAGAATATGCCCAACAAAACTTAGTGACAAAAAAGCCAAAAGAATGGTAAGAAGGTAACTAAAATAGAAAGTTCCAGCCAAAAAGAACTCAATCAATGCCAAACTGCAAAGACCTAGGCTTAATTGCACAGAACGGCTTAACTTGATGTTGAACCCACTGACAGTTCGTGGATATTTAAATTCATAGAATACAGTAAATAATTGAACCATGCCAACCATAAACACCATTACAGGAAAATTCATCAATCAATCCTCTAAATTAAGTCTTCTGATCATAGCAAAACCATCAATAAGAGGCAAGAAAAATGGGAACAGTTCTAAAATTTAACCATTTCAAGCAACAATAATCTATCAGTAAATTGTGAAGATTGATAATCACAAACAGAATCATGAACCAACTCAGGAAGAATACTAACAGCCATAGGATCTTCTTTCATTCGGCCAGTAATATAAGCAAGATACAAATCATTAATAGTGTAGCCTGCAACTGGATATTCTTGATAATCAATTTGATTACCATACATATCTTCAAGATCATACGTCTCTAATGATAGAGCAAGTATTTCAAATCTTCTATTTTTAGTAAAAGCAATGTCTTTATAAATAGTTTTTTGAGCTAGCCTCACTGGTTCATTGCTTTCAAATTCAATCGTGATTTTTTGATTAATTTTATTAATAATGCCTTTTGAGTATTGAACATACAAGCTATTTTTGATTGGAGAATTATCAAAGTGTAAAGGAGAAATATCAGGAACACTTTCAGGAAATATCAAGTCGGTTTCAATTCGTAGTGAACCGGACCAAGCATAATGACCAATTGCTAAAATAGTCTTTGTTTTTTTATGCTTAAAAACAAAACCATTAAAGAGATAACAAATAGTAATATAGTCGTTATAATGAAAAGTGTCAGTGTTGTAGAGTGTGTTGAGAACACTGCATAAATCTTTTTTTAAGTGATTAAGTTTAAAGATCTTAGCAATAACCCAATAAAATGGCGTTATTAATATCCATAGGCTATAAAATAAAGCACAGAATAATCGAAATAAAATCACTTAAATCTCCATAAATAAGCTAAATAATAAACAAAAACTAAAAATACTCAAGTAATGAAGATCATTTCTAACAAAGATTTATCCAAATGATAATATTCAGGCATATTGTTAACAAAATCATTTAAAGTATTTAGTTTAAATAGTATATTGTCATCAATAGTATGATTTACACCATCAATAGAATAAGAAACATAACGCACTAATGATTTATCAATGACAAAGAAACATGTCAAATTATCACGGCTAATAGAAAAAATCAGATCTCGATTAGAAAAAGTAGCTGGAAAAGTTTTATAATTTGAAGTAATAACATGGTCAAAAGAATAAATTTTTTGAAGCCAACCAATTAAACCTATTAACTCTTTTTTATAAAAGAATTTAGTCAATTGTTTAACTGATGAATCAGAACTGCTGGCTATTAAGTCATAAGATAGGTTTTTAACATCAAACTCGATCTTACTGACAACCAAAGTAAAATAAACAATGAGAAGGTCTTGATACATACCAGATAACAACTGTTTTTGATCTTCAGTTAACAGTTGTTTTAAAATATGCAGCCTAGTTAAATAGGCTAAATGTTCATTTCGAGTCATGTTAAAGTATCCCAATAATTCATTAACGACTATTATTTGCCATAACGCTTATCATTATAGCGTTCTTCAAAGACAGACCATGCAATTTGTTCTGGAAGATTATCAATAATGTTATCATAGTCTGCTTGCAAAAGTGCGGCTGGCACATGCACAGCATAGCGAGAACCAATGAAATCAGAAACGCTATTCCAGAAGGCTACATCTGTTGAAAGATCAAACGACTTGGAAGTAAATTCAAAGGTCATACGGCCTTGACGTGGGCGGAAGCCAAAATGATAAAACTTGGTCACTACACCTTTGAATTCTTCGAAATCAGAACGAAGCGTAAAAAGATATTCTGGATCAAACATCTTGAAAATTGACATCAAAATCTTGTCGTTGGATTCTGCCATTGCGTTATGTTCTTGAATCCAATCCGTAGCAGCATGACTTTGGTATTTCCAATTTATGCTAACTTGAAGGTATTGATCTTCTTCATTTTGAATAGATGGTAGTGACTCTTTGAAACAGGTGAAGCTAGAAACAGTTGGAATGTGATGAATGTCAGCAAGCGAACGCTTGTTGAATCCAAAAGAAATGTTTTTTACAAAATCATTGTTATAGAAGGTGTAAAAACCACCTTTAAGAAAAACAGCGGTTTCATCTTTCAACATTTGTTCAAGTTTTTCTTTGCCAACAATGACTTCGGTAAGGGCAATGAGTCGGTCTTTGAGAGTAAACATGTGCTTCACCTATAAATAATTTGAGCTATTATACCAAAAATGGGAAAATAAAACAATCTTTTTAAGGAAACAAAAAAAGAGGCCGAAGCCTCTTTTCTTAAAACGACAGTTACAGAATGCTTGTTACTGACGTTTCAACAGTTTTGCCATCCACCACACTGACAATATTACCAGCGTAACGCTTGCCGGTCAGCATATCCGAGTAAACTTCACATACTACTTCTGAGAGGTTCTTATCTTTAACGCGGTTTAGAACAAAATCACGGTCAGAACGGCAAACAATAGGACTAGGTTTCAGCTCGACAAGAGTAGCAGAAGCTACGGATGGAACAAGAAGCTCTGCAAGTTTTTCAGCTTTAATAAAGCCATACGATTTGTGGAGATTTTTGCCATCAATAACACAGGTGTTCAGGCTTTCGTCGGCTTGGAATTTCAGGTAAACAATAGGACTATCGATTTTGCCAGCTTCGTTGTAGAAGAACTTCGATGCAAAAAACTCGCCTTCTGCTGGATTAAGGAAAGTATAGTCATCAAGAAGTGCAGTAATATCAGTCAAATCAGCATCAGAAATACCAGAAGAAGTTACCATTTCTTTAAAATGAAAACCTTTTGTAAATGGACGCACAAAGTCAAATTCGAAACCAGAATATTTAACTTCAAGGTTAATCCCTTTTTTAACTTGTGCCTCGGTCGCAAGGAACAATACGGTGTGGTCCAACTCAGCCATAAAGGCAATAGCAATGGAGCTGTCTGGTTTATTAATAATTGCAGACAGACGTGCAACGAATTCATTTTGTTTAGTCATGTCGGTGCAAAGAATTGGTTTCATCTGAAATCTCCAAGAGAAAAGGTAGGTGGTTTACATTACGGGTGTCATTTTATCAAAAAGCCCATGTGGCGTCAAGAAAATCTAGTAGACTAAATGCTCAACATATGGGCAAGATGAGCATAATCAGCCAAATTAGTATCGGTCAAATCAGTAGATACATCAATCAAATCATCTAATTGAGCATGAATCTGTGGATAGCAATAATAAGATAACAAGAGCTGAAAAGCCAATAATTGGTTTTCTGGTTTAAACTTTTGTAAAGATTCTTGCTGATAATTGTCTTGATGAGCAAAGCAGTTAAATTTAACAGATTTAAAATTGAACTCCATATCAAAATAAAAATTAAAATGAATATTTTTGTTAAGAAATGGTGAATGCTTGGAAAAACAAAGAACAATGACGCCATCATCATCATAAAAACGGACAGAAATATCAATAAGAACTGAATTTAAAATTTCACTAAAAAGAAAAGATCCTGCTTGTTCTTTAACACGTTGAACAAGCATCTTAAACCAAACAAGATTACTTCGAAGTTTTTCTGAATCAAGCTGATCTACACGAGTTTTAAGTGTAGCAGCTTCTGCAAAAAGGTTTGAAAGGCTAAGAGATGATTCAAATTTAAAAGAACAATAAAAAGGAATGTCTTCATGAAAAGAAAACAAACGATTTTCGTTAGTCATAGCAAGAATATTGTTGTCAGATGTAGATAGCTTTGGATTGAAAAAATAAATATGATGTTCTGAATCTCCACCATCATAGAGTTGAAGTGAAACTTCGCTTTTTTCGGGATCTTCGTAAGACATGATTAAGTCTAAAAGGTAGCTAGATAATGGTGTTGGCATATGTGCCCCTAGAAATGAAAAAGCCTCAAGTTGAGGCTTTAGTCCAATACAAAACATCACTTGCTGGATAGCTCCAAACATCGTCTACATAAAAAGCATCTTCTTTTGTGTCATAGGTTGCACTATTCACATTTTCTGGATGACTTTTCAAGATAAAAAGACAGTGTTCTCCGTTAACAGGGCGAACTTTTTCAGTAATCTGAAAATTTAAAACTACTTGCATAATACATCTCCTTTAAATGAATTGATTAATTTAGTAATTCATTAAGGTGGCTATATAATAGCACAAAATAAAGCGAGAGACAAGTGTTTTTTAGTTTGATGTTGATAATGACTTCCAAAAAGTAGCATAAGCGTCACGAATACTCATACCAGAAGCAATAAGAGCTTTAATTTTAAGATCTTCTTCATCAAAATCACGATAAACACAGTCACTTTTCACACCAGTACGTTTAATGCCATGATTATACCAGAGATATCGAATGTCATTAATGACTACATGCAGAAAAAAATCTTCGATCTGTTTAGGCTTTGCTGTGGCACCGACAAAAGACTCCGAGTTAATGGGTGACATTTTTCTAGCTGCAGCAATAGATTGTTCTTTTGCTGGAATGATTGGACGCCAAACAGCACCATTGTAGGTGAAGTATAAACCATGTGTATCTGAATTTATTTTTGCCATACAGACCTCTCTTTCGCCAAATAATAGCAAATAGATAGAGATTTGACAATAGTAAACATGAAAGATAATCTGTAATAAGTTTGATTAATAAATAACGGAGAATTTATGTTAAAAACAATAATGGGAACCGCATTATCAATATTAGCTTGCTCAGCTTATGCGGAAGCAACAGTAACTACACCAAAAAATTTATATCTTTTTGAACTCAAAGACAAATCCAATACTTTTGAAGGCACCTATGCACTTGGTTTAGATGAAAGTGTTTTGTTGAAATGTGATAATAAACAAAAAGACCAAAGCAAAGTTGACTACAGTTGTAAAATTGATTTAAAAACAGACAATAATTTTGATATTAACAATAAAGATGTAGTAGGTGTCGAAATGTTATTGATTCCAACAGTTATTGAAAAAGATGTGTTAAGAGCTAATATTGTATACAAACAAAGAATAGATCAAACACATTCTGTAAATATCGTTATGGTAGACCAACCTTTAAAATTAAACAAAAAGAATGAAATAAAACTAAATGATGATAATAATCTCTATATCACCGTTAAAAAAGAAAAATATTAATTAAAAAAAGCACCACTAAGGTGCTTTTTTATTGGAACTAAATTGACTAAACTTTTGCCATGTCCAGCAATTTAACCAAATCATTCAGCTCCATACCTTTACCATCAAATGATTCTTTATTTTGCTGTTCAATCAGCATCGACAAGAAATCATTGAGATAGGCGTCCAACTGAGTATCAAGTTGCAATTCGGTATTATTTTCAAAAAACTCATTGTAACTGTTAGATTCAGACGTAACAATGTTTGCAATTTTAGCATCAACATCAAATCCAACTGCAAAACGAACCTGTTGTCTACTGGTAAGGCAAAGAGCAACCAAACCTTTTAGCTTGGTGTTATCTGATTCATCTTCAAAGTGCCAGTCAAACTGAATGCCACAGCTAAAAGGCTTTTTGCTAAATTTTGGTTGCATAACAAACGATACAGAGTCTTCAACTTCATATTCACCAGAAGGCTCATGAAGTTCAGGTTTCAAAATGCTTTCGAAGCTAACAGGTTTGATAGGCTCGAACAATTCATTAAACGAAGGATGTTCGTTAACTTCAAGCAGGAAGTCATTCAGCATTTCAAATTGAGCACGATTGACGTTATCAAGACCAAAAATGGGAGCAATCGTTTCGTAGTGCTCTTTGTTAATGGTAAGGCGATAGATCGAAGTCCCCACAACGTTAAAAATAAGTTTCGCATTTTTTTCTTCACCAACAGTCACGTAAAAATCGCCACAATAGTCTTTGAACGTGTGTGCATCGTTAGGAAAATGAAAATTCAAGAAATCCTGAATGCGGGCTTTGAATTGTTCTTGGCGGTCAGTCATGATGGTTACCTTGATGGGTGGAAATGGAAGTATTATACCAAAAAAAGGGTTCGTAGACAAGGTTAATTTGTGACGAATGATGATTTTAAAATCTTGATTATGTTTTTTAATGACTTATAATTTCTGTTAAAGTCTAAAACGGAGAAATATATATGTTACATTAATTCGTCCTTCTGCACGAAATAGTTCATATCAAAATCATATCAACAACTGCTAATCTATCTTGAAATTCATCTGTTTGCATATTATAAGCAGATGGTATAAGCAGTTCTGGCAGCAATTCAAGAATTTGTTCATTTGAATTACATTTTAATCTGAGTAGTTGGATGAAATCTGGAGCAGAAAAGCCTTTATAATTAACATCATGTTCAATAATTTTTTTATGGCCTTGTATAACTTTCCAAGTGAAATTAATTATTTCAAATCGAGAATTCAAACGTAGATTGATTAGCTCTTGTTTAAAGTTCTTGTTGACTATGATTTTAAATTCAACACTAATGATTTTTTGTTGTTGATTAAAGGACACCACACAACATTCAGAATAATTGGTTTTAACATTAATTTTTAAAGGATTTCGCTGTGAAAAAATACCACTATAAATAGATGTAGTTGTTAATATAAAACTATTTATGTGTTCGGCAGTTGTAGGTTTAGGCCCCAAATGTTGAATAGCAAAATAATGACTGTCTTTAAATAAAATATCATCACAAATAGTCATTAATGTAGGTGTATGTGAAGAAAATAAGTCACTCAATATTAACAAATTTTCTTTAATGTTAATAACAACAGGACTAACTGCTTCCGTTAAATTTGACATTGTGAGCCTCTTTTTAAAATAGCTTTAATACCACATTATAGCAAAAAAACAAAAATAAAACAATAAAAAAAGAGTCTCGTGCCTCTTTTATTAAACTCTATTTAAGATGTTTTAAATATGTCTAAATAATTTGAAGCAACAATATCATCTGAAATAATCACATTACCGTTTGAAATATCAACAAAGAGTTCTTTATCAGAAATTGTTTTTCCAAAATTAAACTTTGTAGTAAGAGAATTATTTATTGTTCTTAAATAATCAAAACCATAAATAAAATCAATAGTATCACAATATTCAATGTTATTATAAACATAAGTAATATGTATATCATTCATACCATATTGAACACGAGTCAAAAAATCAGCAAAAATTGGACTATTAATATGATTAAGTGAACAGATTTCATTATCAGTAAATTTAAATATAACACATTCATCATCTTTATCATTTTCTGACAGAGAATCAATTAACTCTGAAAGAGTCAAAGACAGTTCAGAGAAATGATAGAAGTTTATCTCACCACAATAATAAACTAAACCAGTGTCAGCATTGAAAACAAAGTAATCACCACCAATATCAGTTGCAAAAATAAAAGAGTTATTGGGCATTGATGGCAGTTTATCACGCGATATTTGTATTTGATATGATTTTGTTTCTTTTAGTATAGATCTAGCATCTAAAATTTCATAAACAGAAACAATATTTACTTTGTCATCAAAAACAAAACTAATATCAGGGCTTAGATAATAGCCTGACTTCATTGTGTTAAAGATTTTTTCATCATCCACATTAATTGAAATATTAAGAGATTTTTTAATTTTATCTAATTTAATCAAATTTTACACCATTATTAAAGACTGCTTGACCACCAGTATGTTTTACTTCATTATGTATATTTCGAGGTGATAATTGCATAATTACCGTAATAAATTGTTAAAATAAATTTAATGTAAAAAAAGTAAATGTCAACTAATAAAAAATAACGAAAATAAAAAAAGAGGCCGAAGCCTCTTTTTTACCATCACAATACATCATTTTTTCTTCTTGCTACGTTCATCAAACTTGCCGAAGGTTGCAAAATTAAAGTCTTTGTTCCTTAATTTAAACATGCTGCCATCTGGATGGTGGAACACCAAGCCTTCCTCGTTAACCAATTTCTCAGCAAAGAGTTTTTTCAAACCCTCAAAAGTGAAATCAGTCACTTCGAACTCGACACTACCATGCTCCCAAAGTTCATGACGCTCCAATTTGTATGGGTTGCCATTTACTTTTGGACCTACCAACTCATAGGTTGCACCATCTTTAAGCTCACCAGCATTTTCAAGAGCCTCACGATGAAACTTGTCTTCTGGACCTTCACCCACTGGAACCCAGTGCGGGAAGTGAAGACTGTGAGCTGCAGGAGCTGCTTCACAAGGGATAGCACCTTCTGGGACTTCGTTAAACATGTGATCTTCTGGCACAAACTTGTCGCCCATTCTTCGAGCCATCTTAGTGAAGTTAGACTTCAATCTCCGGTCAAAGCGTTTGAACAACACACCATTAGAAAAGTAGGCAGACGAACCGTCAAACTTGATAGTAGCCTTGCCTTCGCCTCGAATAACCCACTCTGCACCAGCAGTAAGAACATCGGAAGCCATGTCAGTGTTACGGTCAATCACGAACAGAGTTTTGATTTTTTTCATGGTAAATCTCCTAAATAGATTAAAGTAGTTTTCGAATCCAACCGCCTCTATCTAAGGGTTTCCCCTCTGTTTGTGATGCTAGTATAGCAAAGCATTGGTATCAATACAAGCCTTTTTTAAAAAAATGGATGCTTTCGATTAATGTTCCCGAATTTTTCATAATCTGGCTCTGTTCCAATGATACTATACTGGGTCACACAAAATTCTTTAAATTCTAAATAATCATTATCATCAACAAAAAGTTTTATCCAATTAAATTCATTGTCACCAATAACTGAAATATTCAACTCAGTATCAACTTTGATAATATATATCATGTTGTCTATATCAACATGACCAATATATATCTGATCAAGTAAGTAAAAAAAATTAACTCTTTTTAAAAAATTGTAAAGATCTGTAGCATCATAAATCTCACTTACAAGATGATCTGGATTAAGACCCATATCTTCAAATGGAAATATAGGATTAGATTCATATATATAAAGTAAATCATCTACTTTATCATAATATTTTTCATCATTAAAAATATTTAAATTCATAGCATTTGTTCTCCTAAATAAATAAACACATTTTTTCATTTTCAATATAAGTTTCAACTAATGCCCTCGACCAGTTAGATTTATATTGTAAGTCGTTTCTATTATCTTTTGATGCAATTAAATAATATTCCTCAAAATCATCAAATATGGCCTGTTTTAAATTTCTTGCATCCTGTATACTAATTATTTTGTTATCTGGCCCATTAGTTCGACCTCTTTTATGTATGGAAGTTTTCATAACAACAGTGATAGCATTATTCTCAATATTTGTAGCTTTTGGATCATTATATAATACACCAAGATTATCTCTATTTGCTAAATATAATGCTACAGCTTTTTTAGATGGTATATGATCTTTTTCAAAATCATAGTTCTCTCGAATAGGATCATTGGGAGCCTTCGTTTTATTGTATTTTTTTACAAGCCTATTATTTTTATTATTAATGTTAACTTGCACACCATAATGGCCAACATCCCATTCAGTTAAAGTATTAGATCCATTTGTTTTCAATGGATTTTTTGAAGTAATATATTCCCTTTCATAACTTCCTTTTTGACAATTTGTACGTCTTCTACTTCTCTCAACTTCATCAATCTTAGACTTGATTAAAGCTCTTGCATCATTACGTTGTTGCCTTTCAAAAGAAACTTGATTTATTACGGCTGGAGTCATTAAATTTAAAGAAATTAATACAGAGCTTGCTAACTTATCAAAAGGATCATCTTTATATTTACCCATATAATAAATTAAAGATTGCTGTATAGCACTAATAAGATCATCTTTTTTTTCTGGTTTTGCATTTTGTATTTTTTTAGAAAGGGTAGAAACCAATTTTGTCTTTTTCTCAGAACGCCATTTATTAGAATAAAATTCCTTATCAATAATACGATCAATATCATTTTTGTAATGAATTGCAACAAGACTGCCAGCAATAACTGCTCCCGCAGCATATTTCCATTTATTTTTTCGAATATGGTTAGCTGTTTTTAATGCAGCACCAACTTTAACCACTTTTTTTGTTTTTGAAAACTTTTTCGCATTGTCATAAACAGGGTCATTTGCTGCTTTTGGAAGATTATTAAATTTCGGTTCATTCGCAGGCTGAATGCTCGTACCAACTTTACCAGTAGTGGGCTGATTAGGATTTTTCACAAAAGGTGGCTGATATCCGCCAGTAGCCGGTGGTCGAAAAGCTGGTTCGCCAGCATTTGTTGTATATGGTAACAATAAAGAAAAGCAAAAAGCTAAAAGAAGTTTCCATTTCATAAATTTCTCCAAAAATTAGGCGTCATAAATTTTAACATATAACATTATAAAAATCAAGTAAAAAAATATTTAATAGTGAAATTTAAAACAAAAAAAACTGCAATTAAATGCAGTCTTTTATTTTGCATAAATTATTTAAGTAATCAACATTCTTTCAATATTCATATTTGACTGAATATCATCAATGTTAAAGGTATAAACGCCATCCTGATAGAACTCAGGCAAAATTTCTCGAACATCCAAGTTGTAATCATTCAGGAGTAATTCAATGAACATGGATTCTTCTTCAATTGGGCAAAGCATAGTTCGATTTTTATTAATATTGAGTGTTGTTTCTCTAAGATCATTAATACGATGATAATTAATATTTTCAACATCAAAGTTATTATTAAAAGTAATAGAAATCGTGTTTTTAACAAATTTTAAATGATGCCGCACCAACAAAATATAGGTAATTTTAATTTTAGACAAGTTAGCAAACTCATCAGTAGTGAATGTACATTCATTGTCAATTCGCAAGAAATTACCAGTTGGAATATTCGACAAGAAAGAAAAAATAGGGTGTTTCGGCTTTAAGTTCAACAAGTGAATAGTAAAATTAGAAGGTTCATACATCGATGCCAGATCTTTAATACAGTCATCATTAAAATCAGATGCACAACCAAATTTTTCAAAAATGGTCTGAGCAATACCTCTGACAACTGATCTCGCATGCTCTTTCCTTTCATCGAAAGGTTTGAAATCAATTTTGTTATCTCTATTGTATCTGTATGTTTGATAAACAGAATTTTGAGCACTCAACATAATATTTCTCCACTACTAATTGATTAAACTATTTTCAAAGATTCAAGTTTATTGGTGACTTTAATGAATGGGCCATTATCATCAAACAATGGAAGAGAACCTTTATGATGATGGGTAAAACTATGTTCTCTGGTATACATGTTATAAGAAGAACAAGTATTGATTTGAATACCTACCAACTTAGGGTTCATAAGATTTGTCGCAATCGTATGCTTTTTATTGGTCACATAATCCACAAATGTAACATCTTTCATATTTGCATAAACTACTGCTGGTGTTTTATTTGCAGACTTCTCTGGTTTATACATGACATATAGCACAAGTTCAGGGCGATGAAGATGATAACCAGCCAAAATCACAGAATCATCAGATCTTCTCAACAGTGGAACCAAGAATCGGTTAACATCATCATTTGCATAACCAAGTACATGGGCTTTTTGTTCCAGTTGTTTAATACAATGAACAATAGCATCAACATCAGTAAGAACAACTGCTGTATCAATTTGACGATGAAGTGAATCATGAAATGAATTCAACAGTTCTGATTCATTATCCGAAATCGAATTTGTCACACTGTGCTGACTAAGAGCAATAGCTGCCTTACCATAAACACCTTCTACACTCCAACCTGTATAACCTTCTTCCTCAAGGTAATAATACAAAGTGGAAGGATCAGTGTTGATATGGGATTTAACCAAATTCAAAACATTATCAGAAAGTGATACTGGAGCACTACTCTTGTAGCTGTAAAAAGAGACAAGAACCTCACCTCGTTCTTCTTTAACCGTTGCACTATATTGTTCTGCTGGGAATTCTGCCTTTTCTTCAATCTGATGGCATTCATTCAAATAGTTCTTAATAGCCTCAATCAAACGGCCATAGCTGGGCAATGCTTTATTAAGCTTCATGTGATAACGGCGATAAATACTCTGGCCCATGACAAAACTCCCATTAATTTTGTGCTATTTTATCAAAAATGAGCTAAATTATCAACAAAAACCACCCGAAGGTGGCTATATATATTAACGTTTTCCACAACATTTACAGGTATTATTTAATTTATCTAGCTTAGCCAATAGAGTTAAGGCTCTGTTGGTTGCTTCCTTGGTTCTCACTTCAGCGGCTAATGCACTTTTAAGAGCCACATCTGCCCGAATCATTAATTCATCAATGGTTGGTTGCATAGAATTCGACTCAATCAGGTTGGACAATGATTTTTAGACCTTTACCGTTAGCATGTTCTGGTAAGCTGCTCCACACATACAAGTTATCTACATGGTTTGGCGACTCAATACGCTCAATTTCTAAGGCTTCTGCCATCTTTGTTGATCGAGTAATCGCTTCGTCTGCCTTCAAGAAGCTTGCAATAATGACTGTACTTTCAACTTCATATTTGATAATAGGCACATTATCTTCTGGATAATCTTCATCAGGCTCAAAACCATTAATATCACGCTTAATATTTTGAATGATGATTGAATATGAGGGTTCATTACTAGGGTCATATTCAAGGTACTTCTTCTCATAACCACCAGCCCGATTGCCTTGACCAAACTCTTCAAGATTTCGCCATCCCATGATACGACCGGGATAGTCTTCACGCCAATCTTTTTTGGCAATATAAAATGGAGTGCCTTTCGGAACGCCATACAAATCTTGATTTAGAACTGTTTTGATGATAAAAGAAGTCGGTCTTTTATTTTCAACTACTGCTGGTTCATCTTCGCCAAAAAGTGCATCACCAATATTTTTAAGCCAGTTCATAAAGTTCTCCTAAATTTAACGTATATTATCAAATATTAGAAAATTTAGCAACAAAAAAAGCCACCGAAGTGGCTTTACAAGATAAAGGGTCACCCACTTTATTCAGATTTGATTTTTTGAACCTCGGCCATAGCACTAGGATTGAAAGATGCAAAAGCCAGTGCGTGAACGAGAGTATTGAGAATTTTTTTCATGATATTAAGTCCTCTGTGATGTCATCAATGTAGAGTTGAAGTATAACAACAGTAGTAAAAAAAGACAACAGAAATTTTCAAAACCTATTTATTTTTTCGTTTTTTAGCTTTTTGAACGTTTATCTTTTGGTTGTTTTTTGTTTGCTTAAAATTCGCTTTACGATTAACCATCTGTTCTAAGACATCTAAAGTATAAGAAGCATCATTACCTGCAACATGAAGTCGCAAATAAGGAATATCAAAGATTCGAAGAGCTGTTCGAAGTGCTACCATATCATTTTTAACATGACCACAATTAAGAAAATGAAACTCATTTTTAGAAACGCATGCAGTATCAATTAAAGAAATTGACCGCCAAAGAGATTCCTTCATGCCAAGACTGGTTAAAATCAAAAATTCAGACATTAGGCTATGACCAACAATATAATCACACCCAATCAAGTGATTTTCAAAAATAGACAATAGCTCTGATTTGTCTACATAAATGGTATCACCATAGTTGAATCTGTTTGGGCGATCACTAATACAAGAATAGTTGAATGAAGTGCGATTTCCATTGATTTGAATAGAAATCCCCATTTCTAAAGGTTCAATATGACTACCATTGGAAACAAATTCAAAATCAATAGACATTAATTTTTTGTCAGCAAGATCAATGGGCAAAGGATAATTCAATAACTCTATCTTTTGAGCCTGTTCACGTTTTCGAATGCTGCTGGCTTCTCGTCGTTGATTTTCAAACTCTTGAAAATGAACGAATGATTCTATAACAACAGACCTTTCAAAAGTTGATATATGGCATTTATCATAAATACTGGATTTTTTCTTTAATCCAAAATGATGAGAAAGACCATCAACTAGAAGCTCAAAAGAAGGCTTATCAATATGAAATGATGAATTTGACAAATAAAGGTTAGTTAAAATTTTAGATTCAATAAGATTTTCTGCCCTGAAGAATTGTTTCACAGCCGTCAAACGGTCAACGTCATCAGCAGAGATTCTATTCAAGGTAATGCCACGAATTTTATCAATATTGTAGTACATGACAAACCTCATCAAATAAAAAAGATGCCTGATTATACCATGCTGGCAGGGAAAAGAAAATAAAAAGAGGCCGAAACCTCTTTAAAAATTAAAATCAAGCATTATTTCACTTTTTTAAACTGGATGATAGCCAATTCTTCATCTGTCAATTTCGACTTAATGGATTCAATCAGTTTATTGTTTCGGATATGAGCCGTTTTCTTATATTCTTTTGCATGCTCTTGTTGAATAAAGTGATCTTCAATAGCTTTTTCAATTTGATACGCTACATCTTTTTCCATTTTTGCAGTCAGATAAGTCAGTGGGATCTCAGTAAAAATAGAGGATTCATATTTAGGTGGATGATCAAACTTAATATGAATACCAATTTTTTCTTTGTATTTGACTGGACTAAAATAACCACTTCGGTTTTCTTCAAAGTTGTCAAAATCATACCAAGAGAAAGTGCTTCCAACTTTCCTAGCGATGAAATCTACAATGTAAGTCAATCGGTCTTCGAGGTGACGCAACGATTCAGGATACTTGTATTTAACAGCTTCAAAAGAAGTCTCTTTCAGCATGTAATCCAGTTCTTCTTGTGGCAGTGGGGTCACAAATTCCATGGCAATCTCCTAAGTGGTTAGACTATATTATAGCAAAAATGACGAAAAAAATCAATAAAAATCAATATTTTTCTCTTCTATAGACAATAAATGATCATAATCTGGTTCTATACATGAAATATTATAAGTAGATTTACAAAAATCTTTAAAATCAATATATTCATCATCATCTAACCATAATTTAGTCCAATTAACTTCATCATTACCAATAATTGATATGTTAATTTCATCATCCACACAAATTATATAATACTTACCTTCAAGTAAAGTATATCCAATATATTGCTGTTCATAGTAATAGCAAAAATGAACACTATTCAAAAAGTTATATATATCAGTAAAATCATAGGTGTCAGTAATTAAATTATTTGGATCAATAAACATCTCTTCAAATGGAAAAGTTGGACCAACTTTATCCAAAAATAGAAAACTGTGTAATTTTTCAAAATAAATAGAATCATCAAAAATAGTTAAGTTCATAGTTTGCTCCTTTCAAATAAACAAAGACTTTCATTTCTAATATAAGTTTGAGTAAAAGCATTCAACCACTTAAACCTGAAATCAGGAGTAGCTTCACCTTTATCTGCAAACATCACATAATATTTTTCCATTTCATAAAAAATCTCCAAAAATAGGTACTCTAAATTTTAACATTTAATTACAAAAAAATAAAGTTAAATGATATTTAATTGCCATTATTATTTAAACTTAAATATACTTTCTTATAGATAAAAAAAAACGACTATCACTAGTCGTCTTCTTAAAATGAAAATCCCACACTAGGCGGGACTTGATTAAGCGAACAGGTCGTTCACGAACATTGGAAACCACTCAGGATACTCGTCGTTAGAGCCTTTAAACGCGAAGTGGATTTCGGTATGAAGGCCCATCAGATACTTACCATCCTTATAGCCTTCAAACTTCTTATTAACAGCTTTACGAGCCTCATCCAGCATGTCTTGAATAGTCCGACTGGACACCATACTGAGAGCCAAGTGTGAAGGATGGCCCCGGAAAGAATGCAAATCACCCATTGCATTGGCAATAACCTTGTTACGGTCTTGAACTGATTCCAGCAAAGCCATGTAAGAACTCAAAGTGATGGTGGACATAATCCAATCCTCAAACAGTTTAGTTTTAAAAGTAGACGTATATTGTACTACGTTTACTTTGGAGTTGCAACCAAATTGATAGAATCAAGCAAAATTTGCATGGCCAACTCAGGTTTTTCTTCAGATGGTGCATTTTCACTATTAATCCATTGCTTCTCATATCCCGTAAAATAATAGAGCATATCTAGTAGTATTAAATTTGATTTTTTCTAAAAAAAAAGGTATAATAAGAAAAGACTATTGAGGTGAATTATGGGAACAAGGTATATCACATGTGTAAAACTAGATGGTGAATATAAGGTTTCACAATATGGCGGCATGGGTGGACACCCACAATCTGCTGGAGTTGGTTGTATCAACCATTTAAAAGAAATTATACCTCATTTAGAAAAGTTCAAATCACAGCTTAATTTCGTTCAATTAATTCCTTACGATGATGAAGACGTTATCAATACTGAAGCTACTTTTGTGATGCCTGCACATACAGTCTTGAAAGCAGTCAATGAAACAGCAAAAAATATCAAACTATACCCAAGTATTGAATATGCAGGTGAATCCTCATGTGATTGGGTATATGTCGTAGATTTGGACGAAGAAATGTTTAAAGTCTATAAAGGAAAAAATAGAGATATATCGAAAGAAGCTCCTGAGTTTACTCAATATGTTCCCAAAGAAAATCTTGGATATAGAGCTGCTTCATTACTGCAGCAATACCCATTCGATAAGTTACCAGATATTGAAGAATTTAAGAAATTTCATGATGACTTAGAAAAACAAGAAGAAAATGAATAAAAAAGAGCCATAAGGCTCTTTCTTTTTTTGTAATAAATAGCAAAATGTCCAATAAAAATCAATAAAAAACCTGCCGTAGCAGGTTTGTAAGAGAAAACGATTAATCGTCATCATCATTATCATAGTTTCGGTCGCTAACCCCCGGAACAAAGGCAACGTCTTCAACATCATCTTTTTCCATGCTATACACAGTCACACCATTATAAACACGCCCCGGAACATAGCCAGAACGAGCATAAAGAGTGTTCATAAGATCAGCCCACTTATCAACATCTACGGTAGATGCACCATAATTGTCAAGCCACTTACCAAAACAGCTTACCCAACCAATGAAATCACCTTTCCAGAAAACCAGTGTCTGAATATCACCATATTTCTCACCACTGTCTACATCTCGCCAGACTTCACGAAGCTCCAATTCATCTGGCTTGTTTTCATCATCAAAATAGCTATTAAAATCAAAAGTCTCGCCATTTTCTTGATAAGAACGAGAGTCAAGGTTGAAATACGCAAGGAAAGAAGTTTCCAAAATGCTAAAACGGCCATCATCCAATTTTGGTGCATTGATCAATTCTGACCATTCAACTTTACGCAATGGAACTGGTTCAATTTCAGCTACGGGAATAGCAACTGTTTCAGTGATCACAAAATCCTTGCCAATCAGCAGAAAATCATGACTACCTTTAATTTGAGCCATTGCCTCTGGCATTTGATCCATGTCGTCCATTTTATGAACATTGTAAGTGTCGGCAAAGCCGACCAGCACCTGAATTTTGTCAGGATGTTCTTCACAGGTAAAAGGATACACCAGTAGATAAGCATACTGTTTTAGCTTTCGGTTAAACGTTTTAATTCGATCATGCTCGCAAGTAGCCAATAGGTTACGATATTCGCTAATGAAATCACTATTAAAAGTTTGCTTGTCCATTGATATCTCCATAAATTTGAACAATACTATCACATATTTTAAAATAAAACAAGAAAAACCCGCTAATGTGGGCTTTATTTAGATTTGTTAAATGTCGCCATATCAAAAATTAAACAATAAAAAAGGCCACCGAAGTGACATTTCAAAATTACATACCTTTAACTCGGAGCGTTTTTCGTTCTCGGGTCATGATTGGCTTATACCGTTCATGTCGGCAAAGACTTTTATCCCAAGGCACACTCAATTCACCTTCAACCTTCAAAGACTCAGGACTATCGCCTTGATAACTCCATCCGGTAGCGGTCAACACAGGAAGGCAATCAAAACCTTGCCATTGGCCGTTAGGCTGCTGAGCCACATATTCGGTGTAATATTGCATACCTGTCAAGAAAACACCAGTAGATTCAATTTCTTTACGAAACGAGCCATTTTTTTGGACACATGCATGAAGTGCTTTTTTTTCTTCGTCGTTACTCACTTTCAACCTCCACAGGAGCCATCAAGAAATTTGCAGCTCGTTTTGCTTCCTTTTTATCAAACTCAAAGAAACCATAAGGCCAGTTTTCAAGATAGCCGCCTTCATTGAATGTCGATTCTTTCAACACAGACAAGTTGTCATCAGACATAACAATGACACGAACATCATCTGCCTGAATAACGCCTTCATGAATCAGAGCACCTACCAAATTGATAGGAACATCAGAATGAGTCGAAATGTGCAAATCCCAATTGCCTGCACAATATTGAATTTCATACAGAACTTTTTCAGCAATCTTTTGTGGATGAAGGCGATTTTCAATCAATTCACGGTGAGTAGAGCCATAATGATAACAAACAATACCATTGGCAATCCCGACTGGACCACCACCGCAGTTAAACTTCAAGTTTTGAATGTTCATGCCCACATAAAAAGTGATTTTCGACATTGTGCTTCTCCAACGAATTAAATGGTATGTGCCAATTATAGCAAAATGCTGTAATCGACACAAGATCTAATCAAAGAATTTGAAAAATTAACGAACCTGTCGAGTCACTTTTGTGTAGCAATGTTGAATAATACGATGAGTTTCTTGTGGATCTTTGCTATCCAAATCACGTTTGATGACGCGAGCTTTTTCACGGGTAGGAGCTTCATCCAAGACAACAGATTGGTTCAAGCCACCCACGATTTCATATTCATAATGCACACCTTTTTTCATGATTATTCTCCTATAAAAATTGACCTCAATGATAGCATATAATAAGAAAAAAATGAATAGCCAAATATCTGAAAACAAAAAAGCCTACCGAAGTAGGCTTTCTATTGAAACAATAATCAGTTAGCTAAATTGATAGCCTCACACCAGACAGCATAAATGTTCCGACCCAAATATGATAAACCATCTGGTTCATTATCATAATCTCGGACTGGAATGCCAATACTTTTAGCAAACTCAATAAAAACAGCTTTTTCAGTACTACGAATACGCAATGCGGCTACCCAAAACTGGAAAATTTCAGCTCCAAACAAAGTCATCGAACCATCTTTGATAATGTCTTTTGAGGTAAAAGCCACTCGTTCATCTGTTTGCTTACTGAGATACGCTTTATATTTATCAACTTCTTGAAGTAATTGATACAAATCTACACCGCTTGCTGTAAAAGTAGGGGTCATTAAGAAATCCTCAATAATAAATTGGATGAATTATAACATACAATGCTAAAAGAATCCATCCAATATCAAGGTTATTTCACTTTCTTGTAGCTCACAACCGTTTCTTCATGCTTGTCTACAATGGCGTACTCAATTAAATCAGTCCAATCAGAGTTACCATAAAGCGTTTGTTTAAACAAGACACCACCAATATCATACACGCTCTCGAACGCATTAGCTTTATCAGCATAGACCCAACCAGATTCATAAATAGGAATCAATTTGGTTTCGTCATTTTTATCAAAGTGAGCATCTTTCAATACTGCAGCTTGTTCTGACAATGTAGTAATTGCTGGATAAGATACAACATTTTTCGATACTTTTTCAACCAAACTGAACTTTGGTTTATCGAAGGTGTAACCACTGTGATAAGTGCCAGAGCGAGCAAAGCATACTTCTAAAAACACATCAGCATCTGGAATAGCATACACATCACGTTTGTATTCAGCTTTTCGAGCCAGTTCCCATTCACCATCATGAACTTTAACCAAACTGACTTCAGCAGAATGATTTTCTGGATGAATGGTTACATGAGATTTAACAATTGCTTTAATTTCGATAGTCATGTATAATGCCTCGCCATTTTAATTAACCTTGTAATTATAGCATAAAAGAAGCCAAAACGAAAGAATTTTGTTCAAAAAATGTTCAAAATTTGATTTTTTTTCAAAAAACAAGTAAATTAATAAGATTATTGAGAGAGGAATATAATGAATCAGCGAAAAAATTTAAAAGTATTAACTCTAGCGTCAATCATAATGTTAACAAGTGCATGTAGTACCACAAAATCATTACCAGCCCCAGATCCAGCCCCACATGATGTTGTAGTAAAACAAGAAAAAGTAATCAAAAAACAACCAAAGATTGAAATAACTGAGGTGGATGTTTCAGATCCTTCACCCCATTTAGCTGACTATAATGAATACATGAAAAAGAACAGTGCTCAATTAAAACAAAGAGCTTACAAGTCTTACAAAGCAGGTATTCAATATAAAAGTTACATTGAAGAAGTTGCCGAACGTAACAAGCTCCCTGACGAAATATATGCACTAGCAGCCATTGAGTCTGGGTATAATCCCAAAGCCCGTTCAAAAGCAAACAGTGCCAGTGGTATGTGGCAATTGATGAAGCCACTAGGCCGCGACATGGGGTTAAAAATCAATGCTAAGGTTGATGAAAGAATGGATTGGAAAAAGTCCACGAACGCTGCTTTAAAGCACCTCGGCCAATCGCAGAAACGCTACAAAGACGATAAGCTAGCTGTCTTGGCATTTTACAGTGGTGTAGGTGCAGTTGATAAGGCAATCAAAAAACACAAAACCAAAGATGTTATGGTATTGTTGCAAGATAAGACCTTTTTCTCAAAAGGGCACAGAGAGTTTATGTATAACTACCTTGCTTATGAAAAAGAATATAAGAAGTTGAATGATAGATACGACAAAGTTGCATCAAAATAAATAAAAGTAAAAAAGAAGGCCACTTGAAGTGGCCTTTTTTGTAACTAAGAATTATTGATTTTGATTCAGATCAGCCAAGACGCGATCCATGGTGTCTTTAATATGTGGCCAGTAGTAATAATTCTTGTATTCATTTTCATAAACTTTGTAGTAATGGTTCGCATAATCAAGACGTTCTTTACCATGACTATTTTCATCAATCAACATCGAACCGATAAGTCGATCCAAAAATTTGATAGTTTTATCTTCAAGAAGTGAGAAAAGCTCAGGTCCAAAGACTTCTTTTTGAAGAGCAACTAAGTCAAACAAATCCTTGTAATTATCATAATGCGTATTCAAGAGCATGGCCGTAACATTCAAGACTTCTGGATGTTCTTGCAATACCGCTTTTTGATGTTCATAGTCAAAACGGAGTTCTGTAGCGGTAACCAGCTTGACATAATCCATATCTTCACCTACAACTGCCCGCATCACATCCCAACGCCAAGTTGTCGGATCTTCGGGATCTTCTCCATGTTGTTTAATGACAGGCAAAAGCTCATCCATGCTTTTTTCAGGTTGCTGTTGTGCTCGATTGAAAGCTGCCTGATAATCTCGAACCAAATCCATAAATCACCTATGAGTAGTATGTTGACCTGAATTATACCATAAAACAGAAAACAAAAACATCACTTTTTACGAAAAAACAAAAAAGCACTCCGAAGAGTGCTTTTAGATGACAAGGTGATGGATTACATCAAACCTTCGTGCTTCAAGACAATGACGCGAGCTACCTTGATAGCATCTTCAATCGGCCCACGGAAGAAGGTCAAGAAACCACCTTTATGGCAGAAATAAAGCCCTTTGATACCAGAAGCATCTTCAAGCTCTTTTTCCTTCAAACCAAGCCATTCTTTCGGAGCAGGACATTTCTGAGAAAAGTCATTTCGTGGGTCAGATGGCACAGTTTTAATCGCCCACATACCGTTGCTGTGTGGGTAAATAACCATTTTCTTGTCAGTCAGTTGAGCAACACGCTTGGAAGCGTCTTTAATGTTGCTTTCACAAACCACAACGTCTGGGTGCATTTCGCTTTTCTTGATAGCTTTCACGATTTCCTTTTCTGCCTTGATATTTCCACGAACATACGAGTAGTAGTTGATGAAATAATCTTTGGCCGCACGGGAAGCCATCTTGAATTGACGATCTTGGGCTTTCGGATCATCTGGCTTACGGTTATACATGATAAGCAGAATGAGTTCCGACATTTTTTCCAAGCCATTGTCATGCTTGTCCACACGACGAATCAGGTCATTTTCAATAATGTCCATGGTTTCATCGTTCATGTGCTGGTGTAGCTTCTTGCTTTCACGCAGCCACTTCCAAACAAGACCGCAAGAAGAATATGGCAGGCCATCAGCCCAACGCAGGTTTTCATCATTTTGGTGATGGTCAAAGTTCAGCATGGCAGGGTCATAGACGCCACCAACGTCAATTACAAAAGCTTCTGGGTTGTTACGAGCTTCTGCAAGGATCTTTTCATCACGGGTGCGAACAACTTGATACTGGCCTTGGAAGACGTAAACGTCCAACAGAGCAATAGCAATGAGTTCATCAATGTGGAACTGCTGAGAGTGAGTGAAAACCTTATACATTGTCGTATTCCTATCATGTTTTTGATGAAGCTATTCTAACAAAAAACAGAAAATTAAGCAATCAAAAGATTGAAAATAGTCTGCACAAAAGTAAAAAACCGCCACAAAGACGGTCTTTCAATGGAAACATAAATTAGATTTTAGCGGCCTGCAAACCAGCCACTTGATCCCCAAAGGCATCAGCTTGCTTGTTGGCGTTCTTTTGTTTACGAAGCAATTCTTCAATTTCTTTATCAATGCGAAGGTTAACTTCTTCATTGGTTTCTTCACGCAATACCACAACTGTTTCACAAATGTTGTTGTGACCAGCATCAAAGTCGATACGTGCAGATTTCCCATGTTTTTCAATCAATGCCGCAACCAATTCCTGAATCTCACCCAGCGAACGACATTCAGAAATAGTTTTAGCCATAGGCACTTGTGTTTCAACTTGACGTTTTGCAACGACAGCAGAAATAGTGGATACAAATTCAGCATCAGATTTTTTAGACATGGCAACACCTATTCGTTATGGATTAATTGGTGGAAAGTATAACAGATTCCTCATCAACCTGCAAGTCACCGATTTTCTTGTAAGTTTTGAAAGAAGCATCTCTTTCAATACGGTAGGCTTCTGGTATGGATGGGTCAATAGTGGCAAGGAAATCACCTTTATGAACAATCATATCTTCATTCCAAGGAGCCGTGATATCGTTTTAATTATTATCTAACGAAGAAACCACACGCTCAGCACCTTTTCGCGTAACATATCCACCACCAAAAGAACAAGTAGGTTCACCCAGCAAAGGATTTTTAAACGAACGCCAGAAAAAGAGCCATCGATATTGGCAGAAATAGCGTGTTCTTTGGGCCTGAGTATTATAGACTTCAATAATTCTAGTTTTCATCCTTAGTTCTCCTTATGACAGGTATTTATCTTGTACCTTAGAAATAAATGCCTCAAGTTGTTCACGGCGGTCGCCTGCACTTTCATTCATGATTTTACGGAGTTCCACCGATTTTTTCTGATAGATATGCAGAGCCTGCTGGAATTTCTCCATGCACAGTTGATGTTCTGCAATATCTTCAAGGCGAGATACGCATTTTCTAGCCTTAGATTCAAGGCGATCAAGATGGATAAGCTCTTTGATACGATCAAAAAAAGCCACAATTTTTTTAATCATGTTGGTGTTCTCTATTTATGGGGTTTAACAATTGGATAAAGCCACTAGAGTTAGTGGCTAATTACTACAAGAATTATAGCATTAAAATATATCTTTGACAAATATTTTTTTAACTTTTTGTGATAGATTCCTTTACTTCATTGAAGACTTTGGCAATATCATCAATGGTAGAATTTGCAGGCATAGTAATCAAACGCTGATTAAACGTCAAGTGAACCTGTTCATTTACCAGCATTTTTTCTTTCAAATCTGGATATTTTTCACCATAAACTTCTTTTAAAATAAGTTCAACATCAACTTTATCAGTGACGGGTTTACCTACAAAATCCACAACTGCTATTTTAACTGTTTAACCATCATTTGTTATTCCAACAATTTGTTCATTTTTGAGAGCTTCTTGATTTCGAACCGAAGTTATCAAAATAAGCTTGTGCTTCAGCTTCATGCTTATTAAGAAAATCAACAAAAAAATAACAGCAATTAAAGCCAATCCAAACAATAATAATTTCGCATAATCATCTCTCAATATCAAATGGTTTCAATGGAAGAATCAACAGGATCGACGCCAGCCTTAACCATTTTTTGAAGAGCCATTTTTTCATGGAAACGTCCACGAGAATGTAGAAACTTTTTGGCACCTCGGCGGTCTTTTGCAATGCCACGCTTACCATTGGTATGGTCGCCGCAAGTAACATGGGCATTAACAGAACGACCTGAGAGTTCCAGTTTCACAGATTCAGCAAAAACGGTGTATCGGCTGAATACAACATTTGGGTCACGTTTTTCTTTAAAACCACGCTTATGATTAGTTTTCATAATTCACCTTATTCTTGAATGAGACAAGCGTTGAAAGTTCCCCATGCTACATAAGCATTTTGGAATGCTGGGTAATCATAACCACTGCAATCGCTTCTACGGCATTGTTTAATGGCATCAATACTGCAATTGAGTTGTTTACTGGCGGCCTCTTCAAAAGCTTCAAGACGCGAAGTATCGACTTTTGGACTACCATCAAATTCAGTCGTAATGTCCAACGACACCTTAACAGAAAGAGTTACAATAGCCAGTGGTTCAGTAATAGGCTTATTTGAACGATTAGCTACTTCATAAGCAACTTGTGCAGCACGCTCAAAAGTTTTGTAATATTGAATATAATCATCATTATCACTACGACGCTCAAACATATAGTCAAGAGCATTCAGTGGAATTCCAGAATAGAGCTTTTCATGAACTTTTTCAACAGGCATGCTGTCCGAGAGGAAAAGGCCAACCCAACCAATTTCGGTCAGAATTTTGGTGCAGTCTGCATTGGTAATCGCAAATACTTTTTTATTAAGAGTGTTCATGATTTTTTATCCTTAATGGCTTTCTGTATGTGAGATAATTATAGCATCATTTTGATAGGAAAACAACAAAATTACCAATAAAAAAGAGGCTTCTCAGCCTCTTCTTAATGGTGTAACACTTTAAATAACAGTGAACTTAACGATTCAGTGCATAATGTTCAACAGCCAAAAGTGCTTCATTAGGAATAAATTCATCAACCATAGAGCCATCGTTGTCAATACGGCCAATCCCAAGAACAATATCACTTGGATCAAGGGGCAGATGACCAAGAACACGATTGATAATGGCATTCGTAAAGGTTTCTGCACTGCAGCCGCTAGGATGAGAAATTTCATCAAACATCAAAACCAACTTTTTACCGCTAGCACGGATTTCAGCAAGATCCGAAAGCCACTTTTGATGAGCAAACGCACCACCCACCATAGGCAAAGAAAGCAAGTCATGATCAGAAAAAATAGGCGAAATAATACGATGAACATGATATTCATCAGAACTAAATTTTTCCATCAACAGGGTGCAAGAACCCACTCCAAGATGGGACCAAAGAATAAAGCTTTTCGAAGTGTCAATCTGATTCAGTTGATCAGCTTTAAGAAGGGTAACTTCGGGACTAAGCATTGTGAATTCCTCTGTATGATTGATTGTGTAGTATAACAAAAATTAAGGTGCTAGACAAGAGTTACAGTGCTTTCGACAGAAATATTTCATGGATAAAGCAATTCAAATCGCTTCTGTGATTTGTAGATTTCCAATCGATTCTTCAAATTTTCAACACGATACATCAGTTTTCGGTAGAGTTCGCGTTGTTCTCGTGTCGCCAATTTCGTGTCAACAACCATCTTTAATGCTGTCATTTGTTGCAGGCTAAGAGAAGGCAGATTAACCAAAGAAAATTCAAAGTTGAAAGTTTCCAGTGGATAAGTAAACGCTTGACCACGAACCTCAAACCAACAGTCTTTGCCACGCTTGAAAATCCCATCACGATTCATAATGGGTTCAATTTCACGAGATGAACTAACACCCCTCTGAATGTCTTCAATATACTCTTCAAAGAAAATATCATCTTCCATGTAATACTGTAAATTCATACGAGAAATGTTCATATTTCACCTGTTACGATTTAAATGCATCACGAACCATTTGAATACCCAGTTGAACAGCATGGGCAATCACGTTAAATTCTTCTTCAACCTTAAAATCATTTAGATTAAGAGTGTTTTGACGAATGTGTTTGTAAGCAGCAAATTGTGGAATTTTATGCTCTTTATAAAGTGACAGAGCAGCTTTATAGGCTTCAATCTGAAAATGTCCAATATAAGCCTCTTCGTCAAGACGCCCAACCACATCAAAGAAGTTATATTCCAGTCCATCAAGAACAGGCTTGATAATGGCAATTTGTTCTGGGGTAAGTGTAGTCATGTTATATTTCACCTAAACAAAAGAAATGAATGCCAAAAGGCTATTTAGGTAAACATTATACTAAAAAATGATCGGTGAGACAAGTGTTATTGCCACTCCCTTGTAGCTTGTTATTATAGGCATAATATGTTAAAATCCTAAGCATTATTATTTCATCTGAGGAATCTACAAATGATTGATGAATTGAAACAAGAAATTGAAGTTCTTGAAAAACAGTTACTGGAAAAGAAAGCTGAACTCAACGATCTAGTGAATGATGAGATTTTTTCTAATAAAAATCAACTGATTGCTATCGTGGAATTGCATGATCAATTCTATAACATCAGTGATATTACATTGATTGAAAATACACCAGAAGGCATTCAATTGATTACAAAAGCTTATACGAATGCCCTGTATCATTATGAATTTAAATTGTATAAAGTGAAAGATCTTCGTAAAGAATTCGAATATCTGCAGACAATGTTTTCATTGAAAGATTGTGGTGTAGATGCAATTCAAGAATGGATGAACGAACATGATGATGAAGTAGTCAATCATTAATAGATACCAAAAGAAAAAGACTTGTAGGCAGCAAGTCTTTTTTTAACCTTTTTTAGACGAAAAAAAACCTCTTTCGAGGTTTTTTCTGTTTGAATATTTCTTTTTTTTACGTGGGCCTAATTCTAGCACCACATCTCATCGATAGGCTTTCTTTTTTTTACATGGGCATACCTTAGCACCATATCTTTCAAACTTGGAGCGGAATACGAGAATCGAACTCGTGTAGCCAGCTTGGAAGGCTGGAGCACGGCCACTATGCCAATTCCGCAAATAAACAGCAGTAACTTTTACGTTATATGTCAAAAAATCAACATACTCCAATGAGGAAATCCGCTGTGGGCTTTAATACAGTAATCATAACAAAATTAAATGATACAGTCAATGATTTTTTAATTTTTTTTAACAAAAAATAAAAAAGCACATTTCTGTGCTTTTATTGATAACAACCAAACAAATCAGCTACCAGTAGAAAGCTCATAATTGTCATTACCACGACAAACAAACGCCTCAATAAAGACATGATGATGATCGCCAGAAGCTCGCATCAGGCGATCTGCAATTACCCATAGTTCAAGGTAAGTAACATCACGGTTAACGGCTTCAGTTTCAGACAGATAGGTCAATTCTTGAACATAACCAAATTTAGCATGAATGTCGTCAATTTCATAAATAGACCAAGTGCTGTGAAGGTTATTCTCTTCTTGAATCTTGTCAAAGAATTCATATTTAGCAGTATGCTCTTTTGCATCCTTATCACTTTGTTCTTTAAACAAAATGCGAACAGCATCTGCAAGAGCATCAAATTCTTTCTGAATAACAGGTGACATGTGTTCTAGCTTACTTTTAAAGGCATGGAAACGATACTGCATATCCATCAGGTTTTTCAAATTTTCTTGGGTGACTTCAATTTGGCTCATGATGATTACCTGTTCAAGTTAATTAAGACAAGCCCTATTTTAACAAAAATATGGCTCATTAGCAAGGTTTTAAACTAGCTCTATCTCAAGGCACATCATAAAACAACGTTCAGAACGTTTTCCATCATCCCAATGAATATCAATGCTAGGATATCGATCAGCTTCATCAAAACAAACCACAGTACCTTGTTGTGTTTTTTTCTTGTTCCAAACACGTTTAGTAAGAATTGTCGTATCTTCTGGATGATCTTTAATCAACATGATATTATTCCTTAGTTAATTTCTTTTCTTTTAATGATATGTCGGTTGAAACCAAATTTTTTACCTACCAAACCTTGATAGAGATGACTGGTTCCTTCTGCATTGGATTTAAGTAGTGTGATATGGGGATTATGGGGCATATCTTCAACAGCACCATAAGCTTTCAATACCTTGTTAATATAGGCACTCCAATCGCAGTCTTCAAGTTCTGCTACAAGAAAAACACCACCACGAACAGGCCATTCGGTTACAGCTTTAACCACTGCCGTTTTTGGCTGAAACCCATAGACTGGTATTTCAGTAATCACACCTGACATATCAATACAAGTGGTCAAATGAAAGTCTTCACGTTTGAAACCAAACGAGGTGATGACATCATTCGATTCTTGGTCAACATAGGCAGCAGCAAAGGCAATATGTGGCATAAATGACTCCTATTTATTATGTTCTATTTTAAAAGAAACGGGCACCAATTGCAACACCAATGGATACAAAAACGATCCTCAATAATTTAGGTGGATTTTAGCATAAAAGGCAAAATTAATCAATAAACAAAAACCGCCATAAGGCGGTTCTGTATAAGACAAATATTAACTTTTCTATAACAAGTTCGATGTAGTAAAACCAGTTTAAAAAAGATATATCTGGAAAATGTTACTAAAGGAAAACGTAATAGTTTCACCATTTACATATCCATGATATGCACTATACACTAACTGATTATTGACCTCACCTGTAATAGTGTCACCATCCATCGAAATGATTTGAACCCAAAAGGATTCACTGCCTTCGCCAGCCTTACCTACACTGACTTTAACACAATCTCCTATTTTTAAAAGTTCAAGATCTTCTTTTACTTGTATTGGGGCTACATGAAGTGGAAGTTTAGTCGTCATAATGAACGCTCATTTAGAAAACAATTCGTTCAATTTTAAAGCCAACATCATATCGCCCTCAATACGCAGCTTTCCACTCATGAAAGCCTGCATACCATCTAGAGAACCATCAGAAAGAGCAAGCAGCGTTGCTGAATCAGTCACGAAAGTGACGTTAGCGTCTTCATTTTCACCTTCCGAAGAAGTACAAGTGCCATCTTGAATGTTCAAACAATAAGTTTTTTCATCAGTGACATTGAATTGGAATACATAATTCAACCCTGCTGCAGCTTGGGAATTGAAATTAGCTTGAAAGTTGGCAATGGTTTGAGCTACTGAAGTCATAAATATTCCTTATAGTTAATTAGATTAAAAATATAGCACAACATTAGAAAAAAATCAATAAAAAAGGAGCAGAAGCCCCTGTTTTTAGCTAAACGTATGTCAACACATAACCATTGAGCCAACAACATGACAAGGACAAGTGCAAAGCGGATAAACCCGATCACTTTCTTCTGGAACAGCTTCACCTGCAAAAACCATAGCCATTTCATCGTCAGTCAAATTGTTAGGGTCAACTTTTTGCCTGATTTTAATATGAATACTTTTCTTATACCCCGGCAAAAGTTCAGTTGTTTCTCCAAAATGCTTTTTTAGAGCTTCGATGTCTATTTTGCCATCTTGGCTGATATACTTTAATGTCATAGCACTGCAACAACCAAACATAGTCACCTCCAAAAATCTGTTAATTAGAGCTTGATTATACGTGATTAAAAATAAAAAAGCTAGTTTTAATTAACTAGCTTCAATAAAATTAAAAGTTCAAATTTTAAATTAAGATTCTTTAAGGGAGTTAGCCCATTGACCAATCAAAAGACCAGAAGATTTGCTTTCATCAACAGAAGCAATGGCTTTATGAAGAGCATTCATCACCTCGCCAACAGCTTCTTTGCTCATGCCGTGATCAGATTGCAAAAGTGTATGCTTAATAGCCATAATGGTAGCTTTGGCATCATACAGCTTAGCATCAATAACAGAAGCATTCTTGTTGATTTCATCAAGAGCCATTTTTTCAAGTGCTTTCATTTTAAAATCCTCAACTGTAGGTATATAACAATAGAACAATAGTATACCAAACAATGAGTAGTCTGTCACTGGATTTTTTTGATATTTTAGATAGAATAAAGGAAATGGAGAACGTTATGATAAAAAGAGAAGAAATTTTTGAGTATGTAAAAGAAAACTACAACACTACACCAGAACATTTGTTCGCAAAGCATCCAGATGTAGCGGTTTTAAGGAATGTAAAAACCAATAAATGGTATGGCGTTGTCATGACAGTAGAAAAACGTAAACTAGGTATTAATGAGGATGGCCTAATTGAAATCATGAATTTAAAAGGAAATCCTGAATTCAACAGTATAATAAGAAGTCAAAATTATATTATGGCCGCTTACCACATGAACAAAAAACACTGGATTACAGTTCTTTTGGATTACGATTTTCCAAAATCAGAGCTTTTTGAGTTAATACAATGGAGCCATCAACTTACTTCCTAATATTTGAATAGAAAGTCTCGATAATAGATAAAGAAATTGAAATTTGTTATAAGATGGTGCCCGAGGTCGGACTCGAACCGACACTCCTTAAAGGAAGGGGATTTTAAGTCCCCCGCGTCTACCATTCCACCACTCGGGCATAGGTTGTGCTGTTAGTAACTACTCATTATGCGATAGAGATTTAAACGCACTCACATTGGAAACCTAACAACACGCTTAACTTGCTATACTGACTTTCGTGACTGATCATGTTGTTGTGTAGCAGAATAATCGTCAGCAATTCTACCACCGCTTGAGCAACACAATAGCATCTCTTTTCCACAAGCTAAACTGTAAAACGGATATTACACCAAAGCTTTTAGTTCGTCAATCAATTTTGGATTATACAGATTAGCCAAAGTAATTTCTCGAACCAAATTCCCTTTAACAAACAGCTTGATAGTTGTTTTATGGGCTAGCTCACCATGCCTTACTGATAGAGTAAACCCATCACAAGCCAAAGAAACCTTAACCAGTGAACGATCAACAATGACCACCACACTGTCATCAAAACCACAAGCCTTTCGCAATTTGAACAACTCTTTTTTCGCATTTTCCAAATAATTACGAAGTTCGTCTTTGGTTGTGCGGTCAATCATTTTGTTTTCAAACTTATACAAAGAACTCATACAAGCCTCCATAAGATGAAAAATAAGAAATCTGGTGCCCGAAGCCGGACTCGAACCGGCACTCCTTGCGGAAGGGGATTTTAAGTCCCCCGCGTCTACCATTTCACCACTCGGGCATGTTCATGAATGCTTAACACTCATGATTATAGCAACATTTTCAACTAAAAACAACCAAAATTCTTAGGCAACAGCTTCTACGTTCATGAATTTGAAGAACTCAGCACTCACCAGATGAACTTGATCGCCATCAACAATGATGTAGTCAGTATCTTCAACTTTACGACAACCTGCTGCGGTAACAACACCATCAAAAGCATCTCGTGGCACACCCAGCATATCACCGGGAACCGCTACAATTTTACCACTGTAATTTTTATAGCATTTTCGCACATGCTTTTTGGCTTCTGGATCAACACCATATTGAAGAGCTTGAAAAGTCACAGCACCTGCAGTTTTATAAGTTTTCATAAAATTCCTCTTAAATTTGGTGCCCGAGGACGGACTCGAACCGTCACTCCGATTAAGGAAAGGGATTTTAAGTCCCCCGCGTCTACCATTTCACCACTCGGGCATGTGTTTCGTCTTGATGGGATGAATTATAGAGAAATTGAGTCCTACCGTCAAGCACTTTTTTTTCAATATTTTCAAATAGATAAAAAAATAAAAACCTAATAAAAATTAGGTTTTATGTAAAATTACCAATCGATTCTAATGGCATATTCACCTGCTGGAATTAACCCTTTTGAATGCAAATCATTAGCAACCATCTGTAAGTTAGGGTAAAAATTTCGTTCCCAAAACATAGATATAAAATTACTATCACTTGGATCGCCATTCCATTCTTTTGGATCACGAGCTAACCATGCTGCAAAGCTAACGCCCATTTCTTCACCATTGATTTCTTCTGGAACAGTATCGTTTTCAAAATCATCAGCACCACCCGGAACATCAAAATAGGCCATACCACGTTCTTGACAACCATCTTGCTGCTGAAAAGAATACGGGCGGTTATAAGTAGCAATAACTAAATCATCCCAATCTGATAAATCAATAACATTTGTTTTTGAAAATTTTAGCATAGACTCTCCTTTTTATAATGATCCTATATTATAAAAAAGTTTGATCAAAAAGTCAATTTATATATATATTTTAACTAAGATATTATAATGATATTAAACAAAAAAAGACTTTCACCTTAAAAGTCTATGGGGATAGATGACATTGTTTTATTTCTGAAACATGCTATGCTTAATAAAACAATTTTAAGATTTATGGAGACTATATGATTAGTAATGAGGAAAGAAACTTTATACAAGAATTCAGGAAGAAAGCGAATTTAGCAGGTATCAATATGTCTTTTGAATACACTGATTTTATTTTAAATGAATATAGAGAAAATCCTGATATAGATATTGAGTATTTTTTTGTATATGAAAACAGAATAAAGTTGCTAGAAGAAAGAATACAACATAAATTACCAGATGATTTTGTTGAGTTTATGAAAGAATATGATGGCGTTCAAACTGTTAATGGTGAATGGTTTTCATTAGAAGAAATGTCATTAGCCATCGATTTTGACATTATTAACTTTATAATGATAGAAGAAGAATCGGATTTATTAAACTTGGATGATTGCAACTATTTAATGCCAATATTGGTTGATAATGATGCTTATGTTGTCATGGATTTAAGAGAAAATGGTAAAGGTGTCTTTGTTATTTGGTCTGACGAAGAAGAACTGGGATTCCAACAGACCACATTCAGTGAGTTCATTGAAAATTTAAGAGAAGAAATAAAAGCAGCAAAAGAAGCAGACAATGACAATTTTTGTTTTAACTATTTAGACAAATACAACGATTAAAGAATAAAAAAATAATTAAATATAAAGCAAAAAACCAAGGGAAATTCCTTGGTTTATTTTTTACTACTTATATATAGATCAAGCAGGTTTTTTCAGCTCATTCAAACGCCCTTCGCGTTTCAGACGGCGGTATTCACCGATAGTGATACCATAATGAGCTGCAAGATCCTTCACACTACCCGCTGGGTCTTGCTTATTCATGCCAGTGAAAGCTTGCTCAACGGCAAGCTTGTTCTGACGTTGTTCAGCTTCAATGCCACGGGCAATAGCTTGTGCTGCAAATTCTTTAATGCGATCCTTCATAATTTTAAGGTCTGCATCCACTTCTGGAGTATTGATGTCTTCCATAAAGGCTGGAACGACTTCGTTGCGAGTGAAAAAGATAGCACAACGAAGTTCAAGGTCAGCCACATCCGTCAAAAAAGCGTGTAGATTATGATTCCAACCACCAATCAAATCGAAACCAACGAGAAATTTGCTGTGTGCATTTTCAATTGGAGTTTTCATGAAGTCTATCCTTGTTGAGTTTTGATGAGGTTATTATACCACAAAATTGGTGGATGTTAAGCTTTAGTGAGTGGTGATAGTGCCGATTTTTTAACTTTTTCACCATTATCAATGAGCATTTTCGCCATGGAAGACATACCATGATAATTTAGTATTTGCTCAACCAAATGCAAGGTTTCAGCGTAAGCTCCCAACAGATCAATACTGGGTTCGTCTTCAAGAAGACCCTCAGCATGACGAACAATATCTACATAGCGATCAATGATATCAGAAGTCATACGATATTTAGGATCGAGCTTCAATACCAACAACGATGCACGAACGAGATCATTATTCTTACGAACAGTAGCCGCATAAGCAGAGGACATGACATTCACCTTATAGGAAAAAAGATGGTAATAATATCACACTACACCCAAAAGAACCAGTAGAAGTTAAAGCTATTTTGCTTTTTTTCTAACAATTAAATCGCGTGCAACTCTAAAAACTTCTGAACAATAAAAAACACCAATCTCAGACTGAGTTTTGACTTCATTAATAAGCTGACTACTTGTATACGAGTGACTACCTGCAGTATAAACAATCTGATTTACTGGTAATTCTGAAAGGCATCTAACAACAAAAGTAATAACATCAGAAGATTTGTTAGCGTGCATCTGTTTTCTCCAAAATAGTCAATTTTCGCTTTTTCCCGTTCTGCATACCAACAATATGCATGCCATTTTTTGCATAGAATTTTAAAGCAGTTTCATTATCTTCAGTGGTTTTCAAACGAATAGGTAAAGGAACAATATCAAACAATTGTTGGCCAATACCTAAATGTTGAACATTTTTAGCAACGGCCAATTCATGAACAGTTTGCCAGTCATCTTTTCGTGGATGATAATGAACAAAACCAACCACCAGAGAATCTTTCTCAAATACCCATAGTGATTTTTTTTGGATGGATTCCATCAAAGCAACCTTCATCACAAAACCAATAAAAGTTCTATTCTGGTTAGCAATACGTTTGATTTCGTTTAAATCATGCTCGACAGCCAGACGAATCATGAAAAGCTCCGAATGAGAATTTAGAAGTCTTTATGATAACACAAATACAAAAGTATAACAACAAAAAAAAGCTACGTTGAAGTAGCTTAAATTTGATACATATCTAAAACAGACAAAGTGTCGGTATTGAGTGGAATTCCATCAAAAATACCCAAATTTTTAAGTTTATCAATAATTTTTTGTGATGGAAAGTTCATTTTTAATGTTTCAATATTATCCATGATTGTATTACTAATAGTCATTTCATGATTAGCAACATCATCACGAGTAAACTTAACTGAATGTGTTGTTGTTTTTCCCTTAAAATAAGTATGAGTGATAAGTCGTTCAAGTTCGTAAAATTGAGGAACCTTATCGACATTTAATACATCATTCATTTTTTTCTTATAGTTAGTTGTTTTTTCCAAAGTAGAATAATTAATATTAAAATTATTTGTTAAATAAGTAAGGATTATTTTTCCATTATTTTTTGAAATAGTGCAATAGTTTCTATTGGCTCTTTTAAGTAAAATGACTTTAGACAAATCAATTAAATTTGTATAGGTATTGTAATGCTCAGTCAATTGATTATTAATGCCATATTTATCAGAATTAAAACTAAAATCAAATTGAGAATGTTCAGCAATAGATGCCATAAATTTCTGTAAATTGCACACTTCAAAAAACAGTTCACCAATACAATAATGAATAGATGTTGGATAATCCACACAATCATCAGTAGGTTGAGTATGGTAACTGTATTTATAAATATTTTTGACAATCTTCTTTTTCGTGAAGAAAACATGCTGGTAACAGATGTCATTATGTTTGGTGTAAGTATAAAAACAATCATCTTTAAATCTATGTTCGTCTCTTCCTTCATAGCCTCTCATATAAAGATGAATGAGAGAACTCCTTTTAAATTCTGAAAATATTTCGTCTCGTTTCTTCAAATAAGAAGTTAATTCAAGAAAAGGTAATTTAAAAAGAATAGTATTCTTAACGCTCCAAATAATGAAATCTTTATCAGATAATATAGTTTCACCTAATGGAGTAGAATAGCGTAAAGTTTCCTTATTTTGCGGGATCACAATATCAACAAACATAACATGATCATGAATAAAAATATCAGCAACAAGCCCACTCTGAGCAGTTACTTTAAAAGTTTCATTTTCTTTTTTAGAAATATAGAAATCTTTTTCACGATAGATTGCTTGTTTAAAGATTTTTAAAATATTAAAATTCATAAAAACTCCATTAAATTTCAAACATATCTAAAACAGTTAAGTCATCTGGGTTAAGTGGTAGATTGGTTGATATCTCCAAGCTACGCAAACGATCAAGAATAGACTTAGATGGCTTAGTAAGTCTTAATGTATCAATATTTACCATCACTTGATTACTAATTGCCATTTCATGACGTTTAGATTCATCTGGAATAAGTATTTGTGTCTTTTTCTTAATTTTACCTTTATGATAAGTCAATGTTACCATAATTTCTTTTTTATCTTCGGAACTATTCATACGAGGACGAGTAATATAACTTAAAGTCAAATGTTTTCTATTTTTTTCAAAAAGACAAAATTCTTTATTTTCAGTCCTAAGTAACCAAATGTCTTCTAAGTTTAAACACTTAGAAATATTTTCATTATGTTTAAACAATTGATTATCAAATCCAATTGTTTTATCTGATTGACAATTGATGTTATTAAACATCATCCAAGCAGTAACTCTAGGCATTGAAGAATGATTGATTTTACTTGAATAAAAAGAATCTATATTGGAAATATCGAATAAATTTCCATCAACCAAATAAGATATTTTTTTAATGGTTGAGGTGTCTTTTCTTTTAACGACCTTTAAATTATATCGAAAAACGTTTTTTATGATCCTTTTCTTCGTAAAATAAATAATAGGATAACGAGTACCATCCAACTTGATAAAAGTATAAATCTTCTTTTCATCTTCGGAATGTGCTCCAAACTTATCTAGAATACTCCCGCCAGCATTAATTACAGGGAACTCAGGTGTGCTAAATTTTTCGAAACATTCACTATAGTTATTGACATATGAACGGAGTTTTTCTGTGGGCAAGATAAATACAATTGAATTTTTGATATTATCAATAACAAAACGGTCAAAAGAATCATCAGAAGCTTTCATAGGCGTACAATAATAAAAAGCAACATAGTCCCGATCAGACCAAGCCTTAACAAACATAAAGCGATCTCTGATAGTGATTTCTGCATTAAGTCCATTTTTAGCAGCAACGAAGTAGTTAATAGAAGTTACTTTTTTAATAAAAAAAGCGGGTTCACTATACAATAAGATTCTGAAAAGAGTCAGTAATTTGTAGAACATATGAAAACCCTATGAATATTGTAAATTGAATAGGAATAGAAAAGACTACTCCACATAATAGAGTTCCAATAATACCACAATTAATCGCTAAAAACTAGCGTTAATCTCCACGAAATTGAAAATTGCTAGGTGGAAGAGATTTAACAGAAGCTTCGTTATCAGCTAAAGGCTTAATAGAGTCTTCAATAGTATCCCAACTTTGGTATTGAGTGTTAAACATGTATAATTTTTTGGTTCTGATATTTTTCTTATAATTGATGTCTTTATGATTGTCTATAAAGTAAACAAAACCATCGTAGATATAGGTACACTGCAGAGTGACTTTGTTGTAATAGTCAACTGATAGTGTGTAAAGAGAGCCTTCTGTGTATGTCGTCATATCCATATACTCCATGAGAGAGGTCATAAGTATTGAAACCATTCAATGCCTATACTAATAGTATAATAAAAAGAATATTTCTTACAAGAGGATAACACTAGAGAAAGAATAAAATTTACAATAGTAAAAAAAATAAACCCCTTCAAACTGACTTACACACATTAACACCAATAGAGCTGCTACCTTCCGGTCCTGACTCGGTTTTCGATGTAATGTTATAAGGGCCGAAGAGGTTTATCATTATAACATCGATTAGGATAACATACCTTAACAAAAAAATCAATAAAAATGCTCAATAAATCTGAACACAAAATGTTAAATCGTGTTAACTAAAGTTATAAAGTTGTAAATAAATGTTAAAAATGTATTATTTATAGTTTTATTGAAATAAATGATTGTAAAATTTTAAATTAAGATTATAATTATTAATATATAACATCATTTAAAATCCTATGAATAAAAGATTAAGAAATATTTCAATGATTGTTCCAAGCTTATTAATAACAGCCAGTGCAAGTGCAGGCTTTGTGATTAAAATACCATTAGAAGTTCCACAAGGTGGCTCACTGCCAGAGAATACAATAATTATAGGTAGTAAGGCTAATGAAGAACCTATATTTGACATTCCTGATCCATTGCCAACGGATAGTGATGTTGTCTGTGAATATGATCTAACAAAACCATCAGCTTTCTTGTCAGGACTAACACGCGATGGTGGTGATACTTGGTCATCATACCAAGATGCCTACTACCAAGGACAAAGAGTCATTAATGCTTTCAAAGGACAAGAAATGTTCCATCAAAATGATGGTGATTTCAATCTTGGTTATTATGAAGTATGTATAAAAGGAGAACCCCTCTACAGTAACCAAAATAATGATGTTCCAAATCAGGAATGGGATCAGGATGACTGCAGATTTGATAAAGATTTTTATGGTATTGAATACAATTGGATTACAGTGCCTACATCCGATGGTAGAATGGCATTTTCAAGTGCAAGTTTAGGTAGTTTCGGAAATGTTACAGCAAATAGTACTAATATCACATTCCCAGCAGGAACTATAACAGTGCCAGAAGGTAAAATACTACCAGAAGAAAATCAAAGAATTATAATGGGAAAAACTGCATTTAATAAAGGTAACTATAATGGAAACCGATATGTTGACGGCCAATATATGCAAAACGAATATGCGGTTTGTAAAAAAACAGCAAAATAAGTAAATCTAAAAATAAAAAAGGCTCTTCATGAGCCTTTTGTGTTATGCATCTGTCGAATTTCTGTCAATTCTTTATAGAGTTCATCATCCATCTGCCAGCTTGGCTTGATGGTAAAGTGATGACAGACATCAACCACCACCAAACCCAATACATCAGCCCAATGCCATGCTTCTCGCAAATGTTTAAAATTTTCAATAGTTTTTGTATTAATGGGACAATAAATAAACTCTTCTTTTCGAAGAGTAGGTTCTTGAAATTTAATGCACCAAGAGCCATTGTAACAACCTGTTAACACAACTTTACGACCGACTTGATTATCCATTAGAAATCCTCAAGAACAATGATTGTGTGACGACTGAACATTTTATCGACAAAAACGAATAGCCAAATCTCGGAAAAAACTGTTTTTTCGTTCGTATTCTTTTTGAATTGTAGTATGAAGATCTCTGGCAAATTTTCTGAAATCTTTCAAATGAACTTGTTGATGTTCAGGAGCCAACGGAATAAGACGTTCAATAGCATTCATATAAACACGATGAACTGCGAAATAGTCCATGAAGTCTTGTTGAGAGGGTTGCTGATTATCACGAAGTGCTTCTGAAACCAACACATAATCAGTCGATAATGAATGAAAAGTTTCGACAGCACTTTTTGGGTTTTTAGTTAAACAATCAATTTTTTGCTTCATACGCTCAAGACCGTTCATATAAACTGCTCCCTTGAAAAGTTATAGGTTTTCATTATAGCAAAAAAAAGAGAACAAATCAAAAGAAATGTTCTCTTTTAAGATAAATAATAATTAATTATGCTGTAGCTATTGTTGGTCCAAGCATCGAATTTAAATCATTTTGAATGCTTTGAACAAAAGCAATTCGTTCATCAAAAGAAGGCTTCATTGTGTCAGAAAATACAGGATCAATTTTACTGAGTGCATTAATTTGTTTATTCAAATGCCTAATATGATTACTCATAAAACTTTGAAGCATATCAAAATCTTTTGGCAACATACCTGAAACAAAACTATCATCAATCGTAACCACTGAAAATAGAGCTTTCAGATGAAGGCATGAAGACAATGCTTGATTTAAGTCATCATCAAGGTGACGACTAACTGGAGTAGAGATTTCTAGCTTATAAAGTTGTCGATGAGCAGAGATTTCTGTAAAACGAAGATTCAACAGTGTTAACAGAAATTGAGTTTGTTCTTGATTTAACATTATAAATATCCACAATAAAGTAAGTAGGAACAAGAGTATAACAGAACCAATTAAAAATTTCCACATAAAATCACGAATAAAATATTTTATTTTTTATGATTGACGATACGATGCTAATACTGTATTATGTCGAAAACAATTGTGAGGAAATTTTATGAAATATAACCGTATTCTGTTGAAACTGAGTGGTGAATCACTCATGGGAGATGAAAAATTTGGATACAGCAAAGAAGCGGTTAACGCCATTGTAAATGAAATTGCTAGTATCCATAAAATGGGTGTAGAAATTGCAGTTGTTGTAGGAGGCGGGAATATTTGTCGTGGTAAAAGTTTGAATGGACATGGAGTTGATCCAGCGACTGCAGACTATATGGGGATGTTAGCCACGATTATGAACGGTTTGTATTTGCAGGATGTCTTGAAGTCTAAAGGCATTGAAAATCGTGTGATGACAGCCATCGGTGTTAACGAAGTAGCAGAACCCTTCATTCGACTTAAAGCCATGAAACATCTCAGTAAAAAACGTGTAGTCATCCTATCAGCCGGAACTGGCAACCCATTCTCAACCACTGACACTGCATCCAGTCTAAAAGCACAAGAACTCAATTGTGACATTATCATTAAAGCAACAAAAGTAGACGGTATCTACAATAAAGATCCTAACAAATATCCAGATGCTGTTAAATATGACACCTTAACATTTAAAGAAGCAATTGAACAAAACCTAGAAGTGATGGATATGACTGCATTTACCATGTGTAAAGACTTCAATATCCCTATCGTTGTATGCGATGTCATGGGAAAAGGAAACTTATCATCTATTGCAATTGGGCATCCTATTGGAACCTTTGTAAGTGCTGACAAACAGTAAGAAATACAGAAATAAAAAAAGACACTCAAAGTGTCTTTTTTATTGTCCATTTGTTTATTTTAGTTAAAGTGGCATTGGAACCCCATCAATATCATCTACTTTTTCAGTCACTTTCTGAGTTTGTTTCTTACCACCATACAAGTCCCTAGAAATAAGATAAAAAATGGCAGTGTAATAAACGGCTGATCCAATGAACAATGCAGTGATAGCTAATTTGATAAAGTAGTTAGACGAAAAAATAATCGACAACCAACCAATAATATAAGCGTTTGAAAAAATGAAAGAGATTTTCAAGATAAAATTTCGCAATTCTGGATATTTATTAAAGGCATTAGTTGTCAAAATTCTAGCACCTTCTCGGTTTACCATTCCATAACCAATATAGACAACTCCAAAAATATAATCAGTTGTTGTCGATACCAACAAGTAGAAGGAAATATACACACCTACTAGGCTGGAAGAGAACGTATACAAGTTACTTTTAGCTTCATAAGGGCCAGTAACAAAGATACCTAAAAAAACAGTCAAAACAGTTAAGCCAGAAATTACATAAAAGAAGATAATGTGAATTTTTACATATTCAACAAAATTTTTAAACGTATAAATAATATCCCTAACAATATTGAGAATATTTTTAGGTTCTTCAAAATCAACTCGTTTAAAATAAAACAAAATGTAGAAAGCAGAGAACATCGTAAAGAACCACAACGATGCTGAGGCTAAAGGATAATGAAGAATGGTTAAGCTAGGTGTAGCCAAATGGAATTTTTCAAGCAAAAAGTAAACACCAAACGGCAAAACAGCAGAAAAAAGTAAAATGAAAACAATAGCCTTCCGACAAAGAACACGAGCTTCTTTTTTCCAGCCATCAAAGTCAACTTTAAAATCTTCTCTAATTTCCATAAATCCTCCAATATCGCATAGATTATACGAAAATCTAAAAAACAAGTCAATGTTTTTTAGAAATGGATCAAAAAAAAAGACACCTGAAGTGTCTTTTTAAGTATTTGGTCCCAAGTGCAGGATTCGAACCCGCGAGCACGGTTTTAGAGGCCGCTGTTTTACCACTAAACTAACAAGGGAAATCTGGCGTCTGCGGCTGGACTCGAACCAGCGACCATCCGCTTAGAAGGCGGATGCTCTATCCAACTGAGCTACGCAGACATGGGTGTTGCATTAAAATCGTAGTGGCCTACTCTATTTATATCCGCACCGAGTAGTGTTCCTTACTTTTGAGCTATAACTGGAGGCCGAAGCCATTATCCTGAAACATGCCTCTCAAAAGAAGTGCTGGTTCATTGCTGCAAGATTGTGTTTCTCCGTTTTGTCTTGATGGGGTAATTATAGTGAAAAGCACTGTCTAGGTCAAGCTTTTTTTCAAAGAAAATAAAAGATTTTTGATGGTTTTAAAGGCTTTCATTGGCTTGATTTGAAAGAAAGTAAATGTTAATCGAAATCACTTTGAAAGTGTTTTGTAAGAATAAGTAGAATAGAATAAAGATCAAAAAAGGCAGTCGAAACTGCCTGATTATCACTCATCTCTTGTTGTGTCCTTGTTATCCATTTTATCTTTATCGTCATCATATTGATGTGTTTTATCCATATTATTATGTTGACGTTGATCTACATCAGTTCTATTGGTGTTCGGCATTTCGTTATTAATCGTGCCAGTTCCATTATGCATGCCATCAGTGGCATTACCATTAGCTGGATTTTGAATGTTTTCATTGGACGGCATAGTAGTAGGATTAGTTGTTGACTGAGCCATTGCGAAGAATGGCATAACTGACATTGCTGCTATGATCATTAGTTTATTTTTCATAAAGCCTCCTGTTAGTTTGTTGTAGTAACAATAGCATAGTTAAAGAAAAAATCAAGCTTATGTGAGAACGATTATCATCTTACTGCCGAGTGGTCTTAATGTTTTGACAATTAAAAATTAGTAGACAAAATTTTAATTCTTATTAGTGCTTGATAAATTTACGAGTCTAATAATTAAACCTTCTTTTTAAAACTATTAAAAATTTTCAAAAAGAAATTCTTAGTTTTGCTGTTGGCTATAGATGGATCTTGATTAGGTGAAAGAACCGAAAAATGAGAAGACAGACCATAAATGATACCTTCTTTTTTTGCAATCAGTCCGCCATTAGACTGAGCACGAATCACAAGAAAATCATCAAACATGAATTCGTGGTGATATTGTCGAATAACATCACCTTCCTTGAAAGGTTGTTTAACATCATGATTAACTTTTGACATAGGGCACCTCAATGGATTGTTGTTAAATAAGAAACATTTTAAAAACACTAAAATTTTCTTTTGTCATAGTTTTTGGTTTCAAATCATTTTGTTTCAAAAAAAAAATATAATCAGTAAGAAACGCAATTTTACGAGCTTTTTGATCATTGGTTGTCAAGTTCTCATACAAGCAATCATTATATACATAAACATCAATATTCGCATCATAAAAATATTTAAATGTATTGTTGTAATTCATTAAACTATAAATACTACGCAAATAATCAAATTTATGATAAAGATCGGTCAAAGAAGGGTCATATTCACTTTCATAATGTTCAGACGCATTACTATAAAGCATATAAGATATTGTTACAATAAAACAAAATACAACAGCTACAAACATCATAGACAAGAAGCTAGCTATCATAACCAATGTTTCATTTCCAAAAAATTGACATACAAACAAAAGACAAGAAATAGGAAATAGTGATTTCATGGGCGTATTGAAAATATAACGCTTTCTAAATGACATCACCCAAGCAAAGATCAAAACGCCAAACAAGCCAATCAACGTAAGGAATGGATACAAACCTTCTGGTTTTAGTGTGAGTGAAACCAAGTAAGGGAAACAAAGCGTCAAATATGTCAGGTCATTTTTTAACACTAGCTCTTTAATAAAATTTTTAGTCCACATAACACGATCTCACTATTGGTTAAATTAACGATTAAAGTTATTCAGTGTATGACATAGAGAATGAACATCAGAAATAGAATAGCTTAATACACCATCTTGATCCTTATAGGTGATTTGTGTGAATTTCCATTTGCTTCCTATTTCAAGCTTTTTCCACGAGGAACAACGCTTAGAAACATACTGGCCTTTATAAATCTTACCTGTTTCTACGTCACGAAGATCCACCTTAAAGCGTTTAGGCGGTTTAATACCAACAACTTCATAAACTTTCAAACTGCGGTCAACAACTTTACCCGGCTGGCAACCTGTAAGCAACATAGTTACTGCTGCAAGTGCAGCAAATATAGGTTTAATTCTCATTAAAATTTATTCCTTTGGATCTTCTGGAAGAGGTGAATAGTCTTCATCAATATCAAAAATAGCTGCCATTGGAATCTTCTTCACACCACCATCTGCAAGGTAAATACAGAACAGATCACCTTTTTGATAAGTATTAAGAGCACGGAAAGTTTGTGACTGAGACGACAGTTGACGGCGAACAGTGACATTAATAATTCGTTTTGGTGCTGGTTTATCGGACATATCATTAACTCCTAGTAAAATTAATTTAAACAGGGGTAGTGGCCAAGCGTTTTTCTTGCATTTTAGATTTATAGCCTTTCAGGCGTTTTTTGCGTCGAGCTTCATGAACATCAAACTTATTCCCATGACGCAAATGAAAACCATACATTTCTTTCTGTTTAGGGGTAGCCAACTTAGCAATCACGATAGAAGCAAGAGCCGCCGTTTGGAACTGATTTAGTTCACGAACCTGCAGAATTTTAAGACGATAATAAAAAGAAGCGAAAAGACTTTTTTCAGTATAAGCTTTACCATTCACTTCAAACCAACATTCTTTTCCTTGAAGGAATAAACCGTTGCGATGCAACTTAGGTTCAATTTCAATGTAACCACCTAAACTGATGGTTTGATCAAAAAAACGCTTTGAGGTCATCCAACTATCAAGTTCTAAACGTTTAATGTTCATTGTCAAGACTCTAATTTGTTTGTAGAACAAGAGTATATCATTTTACAATAGACAAGGCAATAAAAAACCGCCACGAAGGCGGTCCTTTTATCAAATGGGACTCAATGAGCATCTTTCTGATGTTCAAGCACTGGTTTTTCTACCTTACTAACCACTGCATGTTCATGCTCATATTCATCTAGAACGTTGTTTTTGTCTTTATCAAACAAGATGTTAACCAATTTACCAACAGTCAAACCTTGAATAAGGATGGAACCCAGCACAATGATGTAAGTCAATGGCAACAGAATGTCTTTTTCAGGGCTGGCAGGAAGCGACAGCACAAGAGCAATCGACACACCACCACGCAGACCACCCCAAGCCAAGATAGCAGCACTACCCGGACCAAAACCAGTCTCTTTGCGAAGTTTCTTCATCAAAGCCAATGGTGGAATAACAGTCAACAAGCGGCTGATAACCAACACTACAAACATCGTCACAGCAATTACAACATGCAGCAAGTCAAATTTAACAACCAGCAGTTCCAGACCGATAAGAGCAAACAACATACCGTTCAAGAATTCATCAATAATGTGCCAGAAACTGTTTACAACCTTATGGGTATATTCATTCATGTGGTTGAATTCTTTATGACCCAAGCACAAGCCAGCAATTACAATAGCCAATGGGGCAGATACGTGCAGCATGCTAGCCAAAGTAGCACCACCAATCACCATAACCACAGTAATCATCACAGCAATATGAGCTTCATCAATCGTTTTCAACAGCAATACAGTGAAACCACCCAAGAACAAACCAAACAGCACACCACCCACAGCTTCTTGCAAGAACAACATACCAGCATGGCTAAATGTAGGTTCACCACCAGATGTTACAAGAGCAAACAAGATAGAGAACGCAACAATTGCGGTACCATCGTTAAATAGAGATTCACCCACAATAGTCACTCGCAAATTCTTTGGAGCACCAGCATTTCTCAAAATACCCATTACAGCAATTGGGTCAGTTGGACTAATCAAGGCACCAAACAGGAAGCAATACAGTAAGCTGACTTTCAAGTTAAGAGCATTCAATACTTGATAAGTGCAGAAACCAATAACAATTGTTGCAATTACCACCCCAAACGTTGCCAATCCAGCAATAGCCCACTTATGGGACTTCAAATCACTGACGTTAACTGTCAAACAACCCGCAAAAAGAAGTGCAGGAAGAATCCAAACCATCAAAAGTTCATGGAAGTCAATCTTCGAAATCATTTCAACAGCAGTATACTGCATGAATGGATAACCAAAGTAAGTAGCCGCTTGAATACTGAAACTCAACAGCAATGCACCCAGCATTACCCCAATAGCATGGGGAAGTTTAAAGTATTTGTGGTTAAGATAAGTCATTGCGGTGGTTAGCGTCAGAAACGCTGCGACAAGTGGTAGCATTCAAAAGTCCTCATTTTTAGTTCTAGTTAAGTTAACAAAACATAGATTAATACTATCATCTGTTATGTCGCTATTATATAAATATACGACTATTCTGTCAATATTTTTTTTCTATAAAATTATGAATCAAATCCTGATTTTACATCGTCTGGTGACGCTTTCACACAGGAACCATCAGCAAACAATGTCTTCAACTTTTTCGTTTCCATGCCGTTGACTGCGATGGTTGTTGTTTCTTCAATAAAGGGCACATAATCCCCCACTTTAACAACCCCTCGACAAGACGCTGGCAGTGTTTGATTATAATACATGTTGAAACCATATAGATCCAACAAATCAGCTTTTAGTTCACTATCATCAGCAATAGAGACGATGCGATAATTTTTAGGAATAGCAACACTTTTAGTTGCATAACCAATAGTACAACCACTCAAAAAAGTAATCATTATGCTGAACAAAAATAATTTGATTTTCATATGATCTCCTAAAATATGCCACATTCTATCATACTATAAATAAAAAAAGCCATCAAAATGACAGCTTTTTTCTATAAATCTGATTTATTATTGCTTTGAGTGCTTATCGATTAAGTAAAATAGATAGCCTACACCTGAAAGGAATGCGAATATTTGACTAATAATCAACCCATTTTTAAAGCGAGCTACTGAATCCATCAACAAATACATGTAATTGGGCGAAATACTAACGATAGTCTGCAAATCATGTTGTCTTATAATATAGAAGACAAAAAAGAGCATAGCACTGATGACCATGCAGATAATCGAAAACAGTAAAGTTGAATCGAATTCATTCTTTGCATCATCTTCATAGACAATCTTTACTTTTATTTTTTGCACAATCATTATCTCCTAGGTTAAGACAACATACTGCCAGCAGCAATAGCCAACAAGGTGTTCACAGTTTGGCGAGTACGTTTTTGAGTAGCACGTTCTTCTGGTGACATATTACGTTCAACTTCCAATTTATGACGCTCGTAAGCGGCAATACGTTGTTGTTTTGCAATAACAGCTTGTGCTTGGCGAGTTTCAAACGAACCACGATTTTTAGCCTGCCCCATGACGGTTCTCCTAATGATTAGTGTCGATTAAGAACTTTTTTGTGCCAATTCGGAGGAATCAAGTTCACGAATTGCAACATCCATTGCCAGTCGCTCATCAATACGCCGTTGAGTTTCGACCTTGAATTCAGCCAATTCGGCAGAGCTAAAAAACGATTCAATATGGCTCAATACTCGGTCCAGATCGTCTGGTCGAAATGCTTCAAGCATCACAGCACCATAGCTAAGATTGAATTCAGGGGAATTAGTCATTAAAGAATCCTCTTTGATTAATAGCTAGATTATAGCAAAAATAAAAAAATGAGTCAAATCAAAAAAAAGCTAAAAATTCTATCAAATAGGCCAATAATTGACATTAATTTTTTAAAATATTATAATGCAACAAATAACAATAAAAAAAATATGAAAAAAGCAGCACTATCCTCTCTAGCTATTGCAGTGGCATTAACTTGTGCAACAAAGGTAATAGCAAATGAATATACTGTAATAATTAATCCAGATAAAAACTCAATAAAGTTCGTAAATCAAGAATGGAGAAAAATTGAATCATTATTCATAAAATGGGTTGATGTCGATGAGTCATCAGAGGATTACAGATTTAATTGTTTAAATTGGACCCCAGCCCCAGAAACGATAGTAAAAGGTGAACCTTTCATTCAAACTTCAAATGAGTGCTCAGGAAAACAAGTCGCTCAATTTGTAAGACAAGAACAAAATATAAATACTGGTTTAATTCGCCAGACTGAAGAATATATAGATACCAGTAAAGAACAGATATTAAATGAATTAACTGATACAAGAGAAGCCGTAGGCACGAAAATTAGTTCATTGCAAATTATTGACCCTGTAGCGGGTAGAAATGGTATATATCAAATAAGTGACGGAAAAGGCGGAACCGTACCTGCATATGTGAACATGATAGATGATGGTGGTAAATGGATATTAGTTGCTAGATGGGTGACATCCCCGTATACAGCATTAACATGGAATGAGTTTGGAGTAAAAGGAAATACAATCAAAACATACAGTAACGATCAAGTAAATTATCCAGTATTACCACAAAATATTATAAACACAAGCTCAAGAATGATGTTTAAAGGGGGAAGTGCAGCATGGATTAGTTTATTTGGAAATTGGCAGTCATTTGATATGTTTGAACAAAATTCTTATATTACAAATGCTGGATTTAGTGTAAATACTTCAATAGGTTCAAAAACAATGTATATACGTGCAAACGGATGGCCAACAACATATACGCCAAATATGAGTTCAGCAATGGGGTTACATACTCAATATGGTAATTCAGGCCCATGTGGTGGTGAAAGTAAAGTAGGCTCAAATCCGATTTGTATAACTTTAGGAGGAAACTCTACATCTCATTTTGACACTAAAAATATAAAAGAATTTTACATAAAAGCTAATAATTAAAATATGGTGCCCAAGGTCGGACTCGAACCGACACGTCTTTCGACAGAGGATTTTGAATCCACCGCGTCTACCATTCCACCACTCGGGCATATAAAGGAAAGTGAGTGTTTTGCTTAGAGAAGTTTAATCCACAAAACCTTTCCTTAATGTTTGTTATAGCGACTTTCCTGACTGTAACAACGTCATCTACCTTAATAACTCGTCGCCACTTAAAGCAGCACTCTGGCATTGGTACAGCACTTCTTTTCAACAAACTGGCCTATACGGTATGGTTAAAAATTTCATCCATTCGCATAGATTTATCTTAACAACATATAACAGGTGGTATTATAGCCTATTGAAGACACATGGTCAATGGACTAAATGCTGCATTAGAAATCAAAAGTAAACGAACCACAATTGGAAGCAAGAATTTCTTCCTTCAACGCATCAATATCTACACTTTCTAGCAGATGGATATCATACTCACTACGAACATCATCAATATTAAGCAACTTATCCATAATTTGCTCTACCAAAACACAAGTGTTTTTAGTGGACTCCCTAGCCATATGGATAACACAATCTTGTCCAACAATATCTCGATCCAATTGAATAAAACCGGGACCGTAATCTTTATGCTCTTTCAAACGACTATCAGCCAGAATAAAAGCTTCCCAACGTGTGCTTAATGGGATTGATTGGTCTTTAATGTAAAGAATAAATTCTGGCTTCAATGCATCATTATGATTTTTAATGGCTTGCAATTGCTCATAAATGGACATGTCAATTCTCCGGTAATATAGATAGATATTATAGCAAAAAACATTACGCAAGCAAGAAATAAGAAAATTTGATTAATCTGTTTTTTACTGTAAGATAAAGTATTATTTGAGGTGATAGCTATGACTAAAATAAGAGAACAACAAACAATAAAAGTTGAAACAATTGAAAGTGAAATGGACAAAAAAGGTGTAAAGAAAGTTGTATCAATTAGTATTACATCCAGCAATGGACTGAGATATCAAGTCACCAATAGAAAGAATAGCAAGAGTAGAACTAAATTATACCTCACATACAAAGATAAAATATTATTAAGTGGTCACATTAACAACTCAAGATGTCGAGCGGATTCTTTTGTAGGCACAGAAGAACATCTACTCTTTAAATTAAGCGAAAATGAACTTGAAGAATTCTTATTAACCTATAAAGATGTTGGAACTATTTATTGCAATCAAACAGGATCAATCAATTATAGTTGTTTTTGGTCAAACCGAAAAATTCATATAATAACAGATGAAGCCAGCACCAAAATGGCAATGGTTGAAGTGGCTGATAAACATAGACGTTTAAACGTGATGGAAAAGTTTGTGCAATACAACTCTAAAATGGCCAGAACAAGAACGGCTGAAAGTATAGATGGAACTACTTCAATATTTCAACTGTATTCCGATAGACATCATGTTGCATTTACAGCTATTTACGACAAAAAAAATCAAACAGGCACCTTTAAGTTTGTAAATGAATCTCCAACAATCATTAATAAACTAACACCAACCAAATATAAAGTGGCCTTGAATGATTGTCTAATGAAATGGATTATCAATAACCCAAGAAGTAAGTTTGAAGATGTTGTAAATGAATATGGATTTACAGATGATATGACTTACAAACAAGTCAAAAAAATACTAGCAATGATCAGGATTTAAAAAATAAAAAAGGACTATAAAAGTCCTTTTTTATATCTTCTAAATAATTATACTTTAACCATATAAAGTCGTTTAACTTTACATGCAGGGCAGCTAATCAGACCCATTTTAAGAGGGAACAATTGATTTTTTGTAGGCCGATAAAGAGTTTCCGAACAATCACACCGTGCTCGTGTAACAACGTGTTTTTTACGAGCTTTTGGTGGTGCAATCGGTTCATCGCCAGCCAGCTTTACACCAGCCTTTGGCGAGGCTCCGAGAGCAATAGCAATTTCTTTCCATTGTGGACCATGAGAAATATCTTTGAAAATAGCGTAAGCATAAAAGTGAGCAATTTCATGACGAATAGTATCAATACACTCTGCTGACATTTCATTAAAACGACTGCTGATGGCAATAGAGTGTTTTCGTTTAACAAAACCAAATTGATTTTTTTCGTCATAAGTATAGAGGCCAAGACAACGGCTCAATCGAGTGCTGATACGGAAAGTTACGTTATCGTCAGTGTAGTAACCTTTGCTAGCAGCAACTTTAAAGGTTTCGTGAGCGACAGCTAGAACTTGATCCAAAGTAATCATAAAAATATCTCGCTAGGTGATGATGTTTACAGAGCAATTATACCACGAACGTTTCGATAAACAAAGAAAAATTGAGTGTTTTTGATAGCCATCATCCTTTATAGAGGTAACTGTTATAACGTTTTCCTTTAAAATAATGATAAATACTAAATACTACGTTATCAATGTATTCAACTTCTGATGTCCCAACATATCGACCATACTGACTATTATGTTGTCGAGAGATAATTTGTTTCACACGACCAGCCGTATCATAGAGATATTCGCTATACCAAAATTCACCATCTGAATCAACACGAAGTGCTGATATCACTTTATGATTGAGATAAGTCACCTGAGTGATTCTTTCAACTTGATTTGTTAAATTTGTTTCAACTTCAAAAACTGAATCACCTTCACGATAATAGTAATCAGTTGTGATATGTTTGCCATTACCATCGTGAATAATCACTTCACGAATCATATCACCTACCAGTTTATGTTCATACAAATGTTGCATATTTGTAGGTTTATTTGAAAGATACTTGGCACCAGTAAAGCCCAGTCGCTCTAAACCTAATGGTTTTAAAGAATAAGCCATATCTTTTGCCCACACCGTTTTTGTAAAAGTAGTCGGATGATTAGCTAAAACTATGTTGATATATGCAGGATCTTTTATTTTAGCTAAAAGAATAGCATTTTGAACTTTAAGATCTTCAAGTGATATCATAAAAAAAAGAATAGTTAATAGTTTGAGTATAATTTAAAAACAAAAAAAGCCAACCGAAGTTGACTTTTTAATTAAATGAAAAATAATTTATTTCATTTTGACGTATTTTTGACCATTAATGTCAACAGTTTTTGAAAAGTCTAGCTCATTCAATGAATTATACCAGACATATTTTTCACCATTAACAGTAATGATTTTTTGAATTTCGGTAGGTGCAGGATTATCAGTGTCACCATCCAAAATAGAATCAGAGAGCACATGGATAGGAGACTTTCCTGTAAGAGTTGTGCTTGTATTTCTATGAGGGCAACTGGTTACATAGAGGACATAGTTGTTGAACCCACCTGTATCAAGACGATAAATTGAACAATCTTTCATGGCTGGCGGCATCTTAAAACGATCAGTGATGTCAATTGTTTCTTTGTCTGCAAAAGCAAATGTTGAAAAAAGGAAGATCATTGAGGCCAAAATAAGCTTTTTAAACATCCAATTTTACTCCTTTATTAATTTGGTGCCCGAGGCCGGACTCGAACCGGCACTCCGTAAGGAAGAGGATTTTAAGTCCTCCGCGTCTACCATTTCACCACTCGGGCATAAGTGTCTGCATTATAACAATACAGACTAAAAATGACAACTTTTTATTGATCTGGATACTTTTCTTTCAAACGAGCCAATTCTTTCTTTTCAGTATCTTCAATGGCTTTGATACGCTTACGTTCTTCTTGTGCCTTACGATCCCGTTCGGCAACTTCCTGTTCCGTCAAAGGTTCCTCATTCCAGACCACTTGAACTTGTTCAATGCGTTTTTTACCAGAACGATAAGTGAAATTATCACTGGATACACCATTCACAATATAGACGTAATGGTTATCAGGGTAAGACCCATTACAATCAGAGCAGACAAATTTGATGTGACTGCGAGAAACAACATCACCAGAAGGTGTACGCCCAATAATAACTGGATGCATCAAGCTTTTTTCATTATAGCTATCAATAGAAACAAGTCGTTCAGCTTTTGCTTTATCACTTTCAATTTTTTCTTCTGGAGTTTGAGAACATGCACTCAGAGCCAATACAGCCATGCATGCGAAAAGAACTTTTTTCATGAAAGTCACCCTTTGAGTCATTGAAAATTGGAGGCTGATGAGGAAATCGAATCCCCGTACTCGGATTTGCAATCCGGTGCATGACCATTCTGCCAATCAGCCGTAAATCATAATCTGGTGCCCGAGGTCGGACTCGAACCGACACTCCGTAAGGAAGGGGATTTTAAGTCCCCCGCGTCTACCATTCCACCACTCGGGCTTAAGGTGAAGCTAAATCATGTCCTATTTATGTATCACACCGAACATTTTACTTCTGAGAAAATCAATGATTTAGCTCTCAAAAGGGGTGCTGAATTAAACAACCATTTGCTTTACTCCGTGTCTCGTTTTGATGAGATAAGTATATGATAATTTTGAAATTCGTGCAAGCTTTTTTTCAAGATTCTAGCGTTTTATTTCGTAAAATAATCATTCGTAATATTTTTTATATAAATTGTATTTCGCCACAAAATCACACAAATCAACATACTCTATTTTATCACCTTTTGCTACCATTTTTTCGACATCATTTTTCATTAATGTATGCAATTCTGGTAAATCTACAGGGAAATATTTCCTCATCAAAATTTCATTAATATATTGAAGAGTAGAAGGTTGATGCGTATCAAATTCAAGTTGAATACTATTGGCAATTTTAATTATATCATCTTCACAAATGACATGAATTCCTTGAATCATTGCATTGTCTTCAAAAATCCATTCTCTGGACTCTCGTTTAATCACGAAATCATTGTAAGATTGTTCTAGATGCGTAACCATTTTTTGCAACCCTATCAATACACCAGCGATTTCACCATCTTTAACTGCTGTGTCAAAAGCATCTTTTTCAAATGAATCGTCAATGTTGAACTCAATACAATCCAAAGCAAGACTTTCATGTTCACAACCACAAGTATAAACTAATGGTCCATAAATAGATTCTGCTAGAATATCTCTAAGCTGATGATGAACTGAAAATTGAAGACGATTCAAATGATAATTATGAACTAAATCGACAACCGCCTTAAATTGTGAGTTTTTTGACAGTTCTGGCATGTATTTATTCACAAATAAAATAAAATCTTTGTTAATAAGTTTCAAACAATCAAACTTACCAAAAGTATCTACATTAAAAGTAGTGCCAAGAGCAATAATGACATCAGAAACTTGAATTCTCTGGAATGGATGATCTGTTAAATCACGAACATCAGTAACCTGACTCATAGGCAACCTCCTAAATAAACTTAAATTAAAATTTTAGGAAAGATCCGACTCCAAAAAGTCGGAACCTTCGACATCAAAACCATCTTTACCATCAGAAAAAACACTGTAAATACGACCATTCCACAGAATCAGGGGATATCCTAAGAAAAAAGCAGTCTTTGCCATTTCAGAAGCCAAATTGATAGCGTGAGCGTGATTGACCAGCGTATTTTTCCAAGAAAGATCGATAACTTTATCTTTAACTACAATAGTCTTCATAAAGAACCCTCAAATAAATCTCATTAATTGTAACATAGAAATATATAAAATTAAAGCAAAAAAAAAGACACATCTCTGTGTCTTTTTGAATTAATGATAGAAGGATTCGAACCTCCGGGCCAAAGAGTTGTGGTAAATCACCACAGGACAGTAGAATCCACTCCGCAACCTATCTACAATAGCCTTAAGCCACTCAGCCATATCATTAAAGTAGCGAGCATCTTGCATTTGTAGTGAATGTTATCCTGCTATATTGTAGCCTAGTGCAGAACTCATTCGTATCGCAAAACACTCAATCTGGTAGCGGAAGCCGGATTTGAACCCAACACTCACCAGCGGTAAACTGGCAGCTCTCAATCTTAATTTCTTCAAAGTTCAATCTGGTTAATTACGCTAAATATTCCTTCACGCCTGTCAAGATCCGTTATTTTCGATTAGCTGATCAATACTTTTCTACTCATAAACGCCATTGAGCTTATTCCACCATAATAAATAGGACAATGAGCAGACAAACAACTTTGTCTTCACGGGCTTATTGCTAAGCCAATGCATCATCCATAAAACTGGTTCGCAGCAATTACGCCACTTGGTCACCGCCCCTAACCATCGCTAGACCCATAATGAACCTACTGTTCATCTCCCAACTTCTTGACAAAGAGAGCGATCTCTTTGCTATCAATTTATGTGGCTAGTATACAAGATTACCGTCTATCCGTCAAGCCTAATTATTGTAAATAGGCTATTTTTATTATTAATTTTTAAAGACTCTTTGCATAATTGATTTTAATGGCGTCCTTAAGAACTTTATTAATATGCTCAATGTTTAGACTTGAATAATTTACCATAACAGTATCTGCTTGTTTAAGAAAACTATTTAGAACTTGTGTAAAAGTTTGATTCTTGCAAAGATTATGAGTTTTAGCAAGAGCTGATGGAAGGTTTTCTTCTTTCTGATTGTCAAAATAAGTGTGAAATACAATCCTAAACGTATAGTTGAAAGAGGAATTAGAGTTATTCTCATGCTTATCATGATAGCGATAAAACATATCACTCAAATTACTAATTGTTGCTTCAACTTTATTCAATGCGACACGACGAAGCTCATTAAAGACAACATAGAGATGTTGAAGATAGTTTAATTTTCCTGTGGGATTATATTGATCAAGGTTAGCATAGTCACAAGCTTCCATATATTGAACATGAGCCACCACATCCATCAAATTATCAAGAACATTGTCAGAACGAAGAAAATGCTCACCTAACTCACGGTGCTGATTTTTAGTGCAATGATCAAAATACATATCAATGGCAATTTGTATAGCTTGTTCCATGCTGATATCCTCAATTAAATAAAACGATATTATGGCACATTTTTAAACAAAATAACAGGATTATATCATTCATGACACTGATACAATGCAAAAACAGTATCATCTGGTAAACTAAACAGCTTCGACCATACTGATTCAAGCCACAGCAATTCGTCCATCAATGAAAGCGGCCCAATAGAATGGGGTTTTTTATTGATTTCACCATTAATGATAAAGGCATATGAACTAATAGCATACAATTCACGAATTCTAACAAAAAGATGACGTTCTTGATTGTAATCATAACTACTAGCATACATAGGAAACGTGCCTTTGTTTTGTTCAGCCCAAAATTCAGTTTCAAAGGCATCGCCTAGATAATTATTGTGTTTGGCTGCAAGAGCGTAGAAAGCGTCATAATGCTTTGCTGCATATTCGCCCGCTTCTTTCATCATGCGTTCAAAATCAATACTACCTTTTAAAATCATATCTGAGGTGTTTAGACGGATCTCAGTACCTCGTCGTGGAATGCCTAGTTTCAGGCCAGAACATCCATCTTTAATGAAATAGAACCCAGACCAGCCACCACCCAAAACAAAACCATCACATTCTGCATTCAGATTTTTTCGCTCAAAAACTTTATCAACATGACCTAAGCTATCAACAGTAAAATACCCATTAATATGCTCATTATAAATATTGATTTCTTGAATAGATTGAAGTTCGTTAATGCAAAGATACTCACATTCTGCTCGAAGATATTCTGACATAGAACCATTAAAATCAGTAGGAATTTCACTTTTAAGTTTTTCAGTAATATCATGCATTAACATATAAGGATTAGGGAGTTCTGGTGAACTTGCACTGGAATATTTGAGCATTTGTTGCTCAGGATTTTCACCAACAACCGTAACAATAAAAGATCCCATAGAAAATCCTCACAAAAATAATTAAGGTATTTTAGCATAAAAAAACAGTATACACAATTTTAAAATTTCTGCATGAAATTCAGGATGTGTATAATATTTTTGATCTGTGGTAATTTTGTGATAAAGAGTCATAACCAGCACCTAAAAATTTACTTAATTATACCATAGCAGACACAAAAAAACCAACACGAATGTTGGTCTTATGTTTTGTAAATTTGGAGTGGAAAGCCAGACTTGATACTGGCATCTGCAGAGCGATTCCCCTGCTATCCTGATCAGGTTGTCATCCTCAGTACTGTCGATTCCTGACTACCATCCTTAGACGATTTCCACATGAAGCTATTTTAACAAATATTGAAAATATTGGCAACCATTATTCATCTGGGTCTTTCATATTTTCAATTCGACGCCATGTATCAATTCCCTTTTGACGAAGATTCAAAAGATCTTCAACTGAAGCTGGAACAAAAGGCTGTGCCATCCAATCTTCAAAGGAAACAGAAGCATCACCTACATAAACAGCCGAATAAGGCGTAGTCAGTTCAACCAATGCAGATTCCAGCAGACGGCGTGAATGTGTAATCACAACAAACAAACCAATGTTATCATAATGCTCATTGACCTTTTGAGCAATAAGTTGACCCATAGCCGCCAAGTATTCATCAGCAAGACCAAGATCGGGTTCATCCAGAATGAGAACGGAGTTTTGTTCAGAAACAGTGGTGTTAATGCCATTCACAGCCGCTTTAACACTGTTTTGACCAGTGCTACTGTCTTCTTCACTACCAAAGATCATCATTTGGCCCAACATACCCGAAGTACGATTTCGCATGGAGCATGAACGTTTGGCAAGGTTCGCATCTTTTGCCGAATACTCAACAATTTTGCCTACAACACTTTTACCACTGGCATTAGTGCCGACAACAAACATGATTTTCGATGCAGGATCGAGTTTGTAATTGACAGGAATAATAGCGTTATTGTCGTCATTGTCAAAGATTTGAGCATTTTCAAAGCGGTCTTTAACAAGCTCAATTACATTAGTCATTGATCATTATCGCTCTTGATGTAAGGTGATTATTATAGCATAGGAAGCTATTCAAAGCAAAGAAAAAAAAATAAATAAAATAAAAAAGAGCCAACATATCTGATGGCTCTTTGTGAAGTTGGTCGGAGTGGCAGGATTCGAACCTGCGACATCTTGCTCCCAAAGCAAGCGGTATAAGCCGGGCTAACCTACACTCCGTAAATGGATCAGGGCTGGCGAGTAAGCTTGGTTTACCTGAGTGACCAATTTGAACGGAAATACACTAATAGTATTTGCATCCCTCGCTACTGAGCTGGTTTTTACCATTTCTACATAAGTTTGATTTCGATCAAACTTCAATTAACCTTGTGCCATTGGCACCAATCCACGCCCCGACCACGCTGGATTCTTGATGAGCCTTTATCACTCATCCCCTTGTTCGTTTTTTCAATGGAGTAAGTATATCAAAATCACTCCACACTGTCAAACATTTTTACTACAAATCTGGTTGCGGGAGCAGGATTTGAACCTGCGTTCTCCAGCTTATGAGGCTGGTGAGTTACCGGGCTTCTCCACCCCGCGTCAAAAAGTCACTGTTAGAATCATACAGCGGCACCTTTGTTTCAGATTCATATAGGCCATGGAGACGGCCCTTCACAAAGGTTTAAAGCAAGTAGGAGGGTAAGCCTGTCCTCTTTCTTCCCACGGTTCTAGCCGCTTGCTCTAATAAAATATGGTGGATGAGGATGGATTCGAACCATCACCCCGACCCTAAACGGGCCAGTATACTGCCAATTAAGATACACATCCATAATTCGCGGCAAAACCTCTACCACTTGACCTTCGCCCCTACCTACGCTTGGCCCTGATGAACCTCGTGTTCATCTCCCACTTTTAAAGAGCCGGTTCACCCAACCGTTTTATTTAGGCATGAAACTAATTACCCAAATCTCTTTAAACCATTTTTACAACATAATATATCTTGCGTCTTGATGGAATAAGTATAGCAAATTTAGCCACATCTGTCAAAGACTTTTTTAAAGAAATTTTGACAACATTTTAAGAGCTGCTACACCACGAATAAACGATTGCTCAACACGTCCATCAGTATATTGCGTGATAATAGTAATTTCTGGCTGATTGTTTGAACGAATACATACAGTAAAGGAATCATCAAAACCAACCGATTCATTGACTTCCATGCCAATTTTTACATCAAAATTCTGAGAAACAATATAACTGTTGACCATCTTTGCAAACTTTTTATTGACATAATCGGGCGTTTTGATAGAAAATCCAGCATCAGGATAACCACTAATCGTTTCTGCATCTTCTACCACGACAAAATCGTTGCCAGAAGGCTTGATTTGCTTAAGAGACATATCAACTACCCCAGCAGAGTTTCGCAAATTAGCATAATAAGTCATGAAATAAAAACCAGTTTCTTGTGGAACAATCTGTGTCAAATTGATCATTATCTTCTCCAAACAGCCTTATGCTGCCATCATTTCATCCATTTCAATCATGGCTTGAATAGCCTGATCTTCTGTGATTTGCTCAGGTGTGTAGACTTCATTATTTCCCATAACACAATGACCAAAGGAAACAGAGTAGAAGTAACCATTCCAGTCTTGATAGATGGCAAGACCATTGGATTCTTCATAACCTGAATACGATTCAATATAAACAACATTGCGAACAAGTGAACGGTCATATTCACCAAATGTCTTTTTGAAATAATAGCCCATTTCTTCAACAAATGAAGCCATGCGTTCTTGTTCTTCAAAAGTAGAGTTATACATGATTTGATCTCTCATGATTACTGTTTAGTGCATGGATTATAGCATAAAAAATAACCAAAAGGAAGGTCTAAGTCCTAATAAAGCACTAGAAAAATGAACGTAATAAAAAAGAAAAAGCCATCAAATGGCTATTTCCTATATAGCGGATTATTGTAAACACACGACACTACAACTTATAGCACCACCATCTTGTGACAATGTGGTAATGGTCCACACGCCGCTAGAATTTTTATTTAACTTATTACATGCAATAATATAACTTAATAGAAGAAAAAAGAAAGTTATAAAAAAAGACACCGAAGTGTCTTTGATATTAAGATAATGAATTTAATTCATACAAACTTCAAATTCATACTCGCTGAATAGTTTCAATTGCTGACGATGAGATAAAGCATAAATTGAACGAAACAGATGATTAGTGACTTCATCATCAAATTGTTTTATATTATCGATGAAAGCCTTCACAACAGTTTGTAGTTCATAATCTGGATAAGTTCCGACAGTTTTTGAGATCCTTACTCGATCATCGAAAGCCAATCGAGTGATTGCAGCTTCAAGCAGATGCTGCAGGTTGCATTGCGAACCAACATCACCAGATTGAGCCTTTTCCATGATCTCAATAGCGAGATCATGAATAAGCATATTTTCAATTTTGTTCGTCATTACAATCACCTTTTTGGATTAGAAAAGATCTTTCCAAGCGACAGTGTAAACAACAGTGCCTGCCGAGAACCATTTCAACTGGATGCCCTGAGAAGTAATACGGCAATTACCAGTGTTCATGTAACGACCATCAGGAAGTTTTGGACATTTACCACGCTCAATTGCAATGCTTTTGGCTTTCGATTGGTATTTGTTACGAAGCTTCTTAAATCCAACATTTACATCAACAGTGGCAGCTTCCAAAACCTTTTTAGCAGCTCGCATTTTTTCATTGTAAACTTCTTCCGCACTGTCACGAACCGAAACCAAATCCATGATGGCTTTATGCTTTTCATCATAGGCTTCTCGAATTGCGGCTTCTTTTGCTTGTTCAGAGAAATCGAAACCTTCTCGCATTTTGAACAAAGCATTTCGTTTGGTGTATTTAGTAGTGGAATTAAACCAATTTACCAAATCAATTTCAATAGGGCAATCTTCTGTACCAAGCTCAACCATAAACCAACCACGGGCTGGATTGTAGTTTTGTTTAGCCCAGCTTTTACCATCAACATTGTGCTCGCCAAGAATACTGTAACCACGGCCACTCCAAAAGACGTTAACACGATCTGCACTTTTGCTCATCGAGAAAGAGTTTTCAACCAGACCTGAAAGGGTGCCATCAGAGTTAACACAGAGAACAGCATACATAGGAGAAAGCGATTTAACTTTTTCTTCAAACGTCTTGCCATCAAAGAGCTGTTCTTGGGTTTGTTCTTGGGTATTTTCCATAATCTTTCCTCGAGGTCATTATTGATTGATAGCATTATACACAATTGGGGTTTCACTGTCAAAATTTTCTGAAAATAAAGAGAGATTTCGAATGTTAAAAAACTTGATTTTAAAATAATATATAGTAATATTGGTAGGAATATTAGGAGCCAAAAATGAATAAAGATATTATCGCATACATAGACTTGCTGAAAGAGATCCACACCAGAATAGAGGAAGTAAATGATAAAGTATTTTCCATGGAATATCAATTATACAGTGAAATAAGAAGTGAAATTAGAAACGCTTCTGATGAAGACAATCTATTAACGCTCAATCATATCTTACGACTATCAACAAAAGAATTTTACAATAATTTTTTACAACGTGCTAAACTTGCTTGGCTCTATGACTACGTTAAAAAATATAAAGTAGAACAATGTAACAATGATTTATATTTACTTAACAAGTGGTATAACGAATTTGCAGTAAGAAGAAAGTTCAATCCAGAAAATAAAACAACGTATGCACAAACTGTTAAGGAAGATCAGTTATTAAAAGATATAGAAGACAGTTTGATTGCGTATCAACATTTGAAGGAGTTGGCTGATTATGTAAGAAAATGGGATTTTCAATATACAGCACCATCAGGATTTTTTGGAGTAAACAAAGTTGAGATGGTGGGAAAAAACCTAAAAGCTACCTATCCCAAATTGATTTCAGTCGCAGGTGAAATCGCCTATAGATTAGCAAAAAAACATGATATGTTGGATGTGATTAAAGTCACTCCAAAAGAATAAAAAACACGCCGAAGCGTGTTTTTTATGGTTACAATTAATAAGTTGTACTAGGATGTGTTCCTATATCAAATGGCTGCTTTATGGGAACGTCATTAGGTGTTTTTTTAACAGGAACATCATTTGGCATAGTGCTGGTTCCTTTGTGTTCAATACGACTTTTATCTTGTGTAGGTGATGTTGAACGATTAACATGATCTTGGGCTTTAATTGTAGATTCATAATCATGATTCATAGGCTTAGTGTCTATAGAGGTTCCAACATCATCATCTACAGTATCCGTGGATTGCATCGCTGCAAAAGCTAAATTCATAGGTAAACACATAATGCTGGCAATAACAATAAGTTTCGTTTTCATAGAGAACTCCTATTATTTATCTGCCTAAAATATAACATAAAAAATATAAAAGTCAATGTAAATAAGAATGGTTTTCATCTGAAACTGTTGCCTTAATTAATAAAAACCATGCCTAAGCATGGTCTTTTAATAACAAGTAATAGAATTATTCAACTCGTTCCATGGCGAAGAATACAGGCCCATTACCATTGTAGTTGGTCACTTTATACTTACCCGGTTTTACTGTAACAAGGAAACCATGACGCTCAGCCGCTTGTTTAAGGCTAATGCCATCCTCTTTAGCCTCATCTTCAAAAACAATACTATCAACAGCTTGAACAGTCCACACATCAGTGCAAATATCACCTTTTGCCCTAAAACCAGATACATCAAATGGGAATTTATAGTGTTTTTTTGTTTTCCAAGCAATGGGATCAGAAGCCAAAATAACACCAGTAGCTGCATTATAAGCAACAATAGGTGAAGAATTACCTACTTGAACTTTCAGCAATCCTTTACTCAAGCAAAGCTCTTGGTCATACATAGCACCAATATCAGAGTTGATATTGTTATAGTAACCTGATCGTTCTGTAACATAATCAATGGATTCCATTGGGTCAATTTTAATGATATTGCTCATGTCATTATCAAAAACTAAATAATTAGATTTAACATCCATATATTGAACAAATTCATTAATGCCATGAGGATATGGGCAGGTTTCACCCTCTTTTTCGTTTTTAAGCATAATATGATAATAACTATCCAAACCCGCCCAATAAGGACTATCGGGTGTAATTTTAGAGCCAGATGAAATAACACCATCTTTCATGAAATAAGATTTTCTATTACCACAAACATGGCAATAAGAAATAAGGCTATTCTGAATGATCACATCCAATACATAAAAATAGACAGGAGCTTTAAGAACGTCAGCTTTAATTTGCTCATAAGATTTATTTTCAATAAGTCCTTTACGAATATCTTTAATCAAATAACGCAGTGCCATCTGAGTGCGTTCTTTAATGCTTTCATAAAGTAATTGAGACTGACGATCTTCTTTGAGAGAAATCTCATGCAATGTGAATCCTGCATAAAGACTCGAATTATGACCACCTAAATCAAGCACAGTGGCATCAAAAGCTGTTTTGAGTTCACTGTCAAAAATAGCCCAAATCGTTTTATTTTCTAAAAACTTCCAATCCTCACCCGACGCTTCTGCCTCTTGGCATTTTTTATAAATAGCTGGAATAAGGGTGTCATAATTAACAATCATACAAGAAGTCCTATAGAGAAAAAATGTGCCTTATTATATCAAATACTTAACTAAATGTATAGCAAAAGCCGAGTTAAAATCGGCATTCTTTGAAATGTTGTTTCACTTGATTCAAATAGTTAACTTTTTCACGAAGTTCAATCAACTCATCTTGGAATGCTATCAAGATGACACATTCTTTGGAATCATGAAAAATGGGAAGATGCTGGTAGTCAGAACGCAATGAAAAAGCCAAATCAACATCACTGAATGTATACGTGCCATTCTTAAAATTCATGAGATCCTTACAACGATCCCAAAACATAGTTTTCAACAATTCAGCCTCTTCGCTATATTCTTGTAGCAAAGCCTTTTCAATTTCTTCCAAGACAGCTTCAAGCAACGTAATATACTGACCTTTATTTTTTATGTAATCGAAATAGAAAGACTTTTCATTGATGAGAGCCAAATGTTGCTTGATGTGTTCTAGTTTTTCAGACAAAGAAGGCGTTTGAAGAAAATCAGATGAAATTTGCCCCCAATGAAAATTCTCAGAATTTTTCAGAAAAATGTTAACCATCATATCAACAGGCGTCATAGTAGAATTCTCTTAAAGTAGAATATAAATGTTATAATTAATCGAAATAAAAAGCCCCTCACGGGGCAATTACATCTGCTGTCAATGCCAGATATTATATCGTTGTTCACCATCTTTTGGAAGCTGACTACTATCTGTCAGCCCCATGGAAACACTATCACCTTCTTTACGCTGGATAAAGGTACATTTACCTTCGGTGATAATCTCTCGACCATCATCTGTTTTCAAAGTAAGAAAACGATTGTCTGGATGGATATGTTGAATAACTACAGATTTTTCACTGACCACTATTCGATCTCGAACAAGACAAAGAGCCGAAAAATGCTTGGGTGCTGCTTCTGGTGTGGCAGCTTTTGCAGTGCTCATGCCAGTAAGACCAATCAAAGCACAAATGAACAGAACAGCAGGAAGAGTAGTTTTCATCGAATAGCCTCTATGTGTAAAGTGAATGAATTATACAAAAAAATAAGTGTCATGTAAAGCAAAGGATTTACTTATTATTTTGGATGCTCATCAAACACTGTATAAGGAGTTCCATTATAGCGTTTAAATTGTTGTTTATTAATGCGAGCTTGATACAACATCGCACGAAAACGAGTAGGAAAAATCGCCGTGCGACAAAACCCTTTTTCTGTGGTTCTCATCGTATGAGTTTCGTATTCACCAAGGAAATAAACCCTTACAGTGTTGAAAAAACGAGTAGCTGAAAAACTGAAAACACGCCCAGTAAATCCATAGCTCATGATAAAAACCTCATTGATTAATTAAAGAAATTATAGCAAAAAATGATGAAATAATCAACAAATCAATAAGCGTAAAATTTTCGCATTCGAATCGATTTGTTGATAATTTTACGAAGCTCTACCTTGTTAGAAATAACATCACCAGCAGAATCCACAATCTTAGCAATGCGGTGTTGAAGATCTTCAATATCATTTTGAAACTTAAAATAACGTGATTTTGAAAAACACTCCATTTTTTCCGAAAAATCTGGATTTTTAAGATTGACCACATCTACCATATACAGGCAAGTAACATAGTTATTTATATTCGAGTGAAAATTAGCATAAGCTGCAGAAAGCTCAATTCTAGCGAGAGCTGTCATAGATTCTACTGAACGCATTTTATCTATAACGATATTGCGTTTTTAATAAAAACTCTATTGAATGAACGATATGCACTGAAATGATTCAAAAAAGACATGACAATATCCCGTATGAGTTTTGAAGAGACATTTTACCAAATCCATGATTCAAAGTAAAGAAAAAGCCACTAAAGTGGCCTTATCATGGGAAAAAAGTGTTACTTTTTAAATTTTAAGACTTCTGGATTATTCGTCAAATCTTTTAATGCCGTATAATCATGAGTATGAATTGCTTGGGTCATAGGTTTAAAATAGTCAGATTGAACAAAATCAGCATTAGAAGCTATAGATGAATAGAATTCTTTGATATGATCAAACATGTAGTTATCAACTGATTGATAATTAACGGCAACTAAACCAGCAGTGATAACAATAATGTAACCTAATACAAGTTTCCTGTTGAAAGTAAAATACTGGAAAATATTAAAAATGAGCAAACAAGATAAAAGTAAGGAAGGCACAATACTCCACGCATAAGATCCCATGAAAGGATCATTTATAGAAGATACAAATTGATAGTTGTTTGAAATCGCTAAATACTTATTCATAGCATTGAAAGCTCCCGAAATAAGTATATTCATAAATATTACAAATAAAGCTGAACATAATCCAATCGCGTATAATCGTTCTGTTCTGTTTGTGTTCATTAACATGTAAATTCTCCATTTAAAAAAATAATACAATAAGTAAGATTTAAGTCAATAAATAAAGTATAATTATTATATTTAAGGAGTGTTTGTAAAAAAATAGGAATAAAAAAACCATGCCGAAGCATGGTATTAAAGTGGTGTCCCCGACAGGAATCGAACCTATGACGCGGCGTTTTCTGACGCCCGCTCTACCTACTGAGCTACAAGGAACATTTAATTTTTTACAATTTCCAATTGAACTTCTAATTCAGTTTGGTGAATAATTTTTTTCTTTTTGACAGTAATCGAATCTAATTTTTCAAGCACATATTGCTGCAGTTTAATAGGATTAATCTGCATTGAATCTAACTCAGCTTGACTAACTTTAACAATCACTTTCATCACGATGCCTATATAAAAAGAAATCTGGTGCCGTCTGTGGGATTCGAACTCACGACCTACTGATTACAAGTCAGTTGCTCTGCCAACTGAGCTAAGACGGCATAATGATTTTTTAAAATCTGTGTTTACTCACAGTCGTTTTATTCAGCTTAAACAGCTCTGTGTTGTGCTTCACAGGTGGATATACCAGAGGCATATCCGAAATGGTTGCGGGGGCAGGATTTGAACCTGCGATCTCCAGCTTATGAGACTGGTGAGTTACCGGGCTTCTCCACCCCGCGTCAAAACTTTACATCACTTTCAAAACTGGCTCCGACAGTAGGACTCGAACCTACGACCCAGTGATTAACAGTCACTTGCTCTACCGACTGAGCTATGTCGGAATAAATGGTCACTGTTAGAGTCATACAGCGATACCTTTGTTTCAGACTCATATAGGCCGTCGAGACAGCCCTTCACAAAGGTTTTAGAGCAAGTAGGAGGGTAAGCCTTTCCTCTTTCTTCCCACGGTTCTAGCCGCTTGCTCTGTTGTTTTCGATGTGGCTATTGTAGCAAAATCACCACTGGTCGTCAACACTTTTTATTCATTTATTCATTTCTTTTTTGCGTAATCTTTTTTATTTCTTTTTTTCGTCTTGATGGTGATGATTATAGAGATATTCACATCATAAGTCAATACTTTTTTTGAAAAAAAATAAAAGATTTTTCAAAGGGTTATCTTATAAATTTAATCTTTTTTATAACTAAAAAACCCGCCTTAAAAGACGGGTGTGATAGAAAAGTAGAAATTAAAAAAGGAAGCTTCGTGCTCCTTTCTTTAAACTGGTGGGACTTGTAGGACTTGAACCTACGACCTGCCGATTATGAGTCGGACGCTCTAACCAACTGAGCTAAAGTCCCATACGAGCTTTGCATCTACTGAAACGTTAGCCACTATGAGAGAGTTGAAAACTAGCCTCATCGTCTAACGAACGCTCCAGAACAACCGAAGTTGTCATCGCAAGGCACGTTCCACTGACAGCTCACGACTGCCAGCAGTAGTGCATACATCGCTCTTTTTAAATCTTACTGAGCTTCAACAGGTTTTTTATCACCTGCAACGGGCACCTTACCTTTTAGCGTAAGCTGAGCACCAAAACGGCTCTTACGTGGGGTTTCAACAACAGATTCATCAATAGGCTTAGTCATAGCAATCTCCTTAATTAAGGTTGGTTAAATTGAGTGTAGAGTATAGCACAACCTGAGCTTAAACACAAACAACATCTTCATTAAACTCAAACTTTTCCATACTACCCCACTCAGAGTTGGAAAATACTACGCTTCGACCATTTACAAACTCAATGACAATGGTTCTGCCATCTTGGTCAATAGATGTTGCTGTGTGAAAAGACGTTGCAATTTCTCTATCAATTGTAGCGATAGTTTCCGCTTCAGTAACGCTAGAGTAATGAACTTCACTATAATAAACTTTATGAACAATATCACCAAAAATGTTTTTAGCAATTTTAGTGACAGCTTCAACTTCTTTTACAAAATACGTTTCTTTCATTATATTATCCTCTATATTAGTTTGCACCCTAGCTCTTTTTATAAAGGATTTGTTACTTACATCTGAATCTGGTGCCCGAGGCCGGACTCGAACCGGCACTCCTTGCGGAAGGGGATTTTAAGTCCCCCGCGTCTACCATTTCACCACTCGGGCATATGTGCATCTACATCTAAAAGCTGGCGTCTACGGTAGGATTCGAACCTACGACCATCCGCTTAGAAGGCGGATGCTCTATCCAACTGAGCTACGCAGACATAATTGTTAGTAATGGCCTACTCTATTTATGTTCGCACCGAGTAGTATTCCTTACCTTTATGCTATATCGGGAGGCCGAAACCTTTATCCTGAAATCAACTACACAAAGGAAGTGCTGATTCATTGCTGCAAGATTGTGTTTCTCCGTTTCGTCTTGATAGGGAGAATTATAGAGAAAACATCCTACCAAGTCAACACATTTTTTTAGAAATTTTTCAAATAAATACCCTTATCTTTCATAATCTTGAACAAAAATGTATCTAACATAAAATGAGTTTTTTTTCAACGAAATTATGCAGATATTGTTGATATCTGCCAAGTATGAGCGTCATTTTGAATGTGATGAATGAAAATTAAGTAATAAAAAAGTCTCCTAGGAGACTTTTTTTACATCTATGCTTTATTATTTTACCACTTTTAAAGATGGCTTTCCTTTTGGTGGCGGAACAGGTTCTTTTGGCGATTCTTCAGCGGATTCAGCCGAAGGTTCAAAAGACATGCCTTGTCCATTTTCCTTGGCATAGATAGCCAAAATAGCACCCATAGGCACATAAACATCGTGTGGCTTACCAGCAAAACGAGCACTAAAACTGATAGATTCTTTATCAATAATAAGATCTTTAACTGCACTCATATTAATATTGAATACAATTTTACCATCTTGTGAGAACTCCTGTGGTGCAATCACACCAGCATGATTCGACTTTACAATAATATGTGGTGTGCAGTTATTGTCGGCAATCCATTCATAAAGACCATTGATTAGATAAGGCTTACTAGGTGTCATAATTGTTCCCTTTGATATTTTGTGTGAATATTCTAAGTTAAATGAGCCTTTTTGTCAATCATTAGAATTTTTAATCTATGAAATTAAAAATCACAATTTTGTATTTATTTTTAATCATGCTAATATATCCTCAAAACAACCGGAGACTTAAAATGAAAGTTATTGGTTATTCTATTTTTATATTAGGCGTAATGCTATTGTTATATCCATTAATGGTTATGTGGGTAGGCTAAAAATTATATAAAAGCTTGAACAGAGCGATTACTATTCATTTTTACCAACTTAGCAGTATGAATAGCTTCTTCGGTATTCGCTCGATTGACAAATGTTGCAAATTTGTAAGGGTTATAAGTTACATCAATATGATGACCAGAAACTTCTGGACATTCTGGGTTTTCCATATAACCAACTACACCTGCATGAACATTTTTAACCCGTTCCGCAAGAACAGCTTGGCGACCTTTCTCTGATACTTTAAATGTGCAGTCAGTCAAAGTAATATCAGTAACGTGTTTAATAACTCGGCCACGATTCTCGCCTTGCAGAGCTTTAACAGACCAAACTCCACGAGTAATATTCCAATAAATGAAAACTTTGAGCATGTGTTTAATCCTATATAATTGAATGAATTAAGCCAAATAGGCAGCCTCTGAATAGATTGATTATACCACACATTTACCTTACAAGGAAGCATTCTGTCGCAGTACTTTCAATTTATGGTCTTCATGCTATAATAATAAAAAAAATGAGATTCAATATGAATTTAAACTATGATGAAATTGTAGACAGAATACAAACTTTTCATGAAGTTATTAAAGTGACGGAAAGAAGAGATAAAGTCTATTCGTCAGATGAAAAGAATGAATTGAAAGATTCAATTATGACAATGGATCAAGAAAATTATGAGAAATATAAACAAGAGCATGATAAAACTAAGCAGATGGGCAGTATAGAATATCAAGCTTATATAAAATCGAAACTACCACCAGTAGAAGAAAAAGTGTTTTATGACGGGAAACGAAATAATTTAAGAGATTTTAATTTAGACAAGAACTCATTAGACGTATTGTCTACAAATCCACAAAATGTTAAACACAAATTAGATTTATATAAAGACAATACGCCATCTAGTCTTAATTATAAGATTTAAGCATTTGGATCAAATTCAAATTTAAACACATCTTCATGCAAAGATAATTTAGAAATAGACCCAATGAGGTCTTTTTTCAATGCTTCAATACTAATGTCTTGTTTGCAAAATTTAGCTGCAAAATTTTGGACCGAAGCCAAGAACAACGCATCAGTTACAAGGTCAGTCGTCTTTGTTTTGAAAGAAGTATTACCATAACCACCAATATCAACCATGATTTCATAACAGTGGTTAATAACACCTTCAAATTCTTCAACACAATGGTTGATAAAATAAGGCCCCATGTGAGAACCACCTGTGCTACCAAGGGCTTTCAAAATAGGAGTATTGTGAGCGAACATGCGTTTGTCTTCACTTTCTGATTGAAAACGGAACATCCTGTCATATACCGTAATCCATACTTGAAGACGTTGAGTTTCATCATTTTCAATAGTGTTGAAAGGTGTCTTAAACTTTTTGACATCTTTATTATAAAAAGAATGGTTAAAGGCTTCATAGGGAGTAGGGCAAAAAGCAAACTCAGCCACATCTCGGACTTCTGATCGATTAACAGAGATTGCACGGCCTTTGCAGAAGAACATGTCTTCATTATCAATATGGGCTTGAATACGATCTGCACCAAAATAATCAATAATCATGTTAACCCGATCTTGTGTAGTTCGCATGGAAGTCTCTCCGTATTTAGATGGTACTATTTTACCATAATCATGGTTAAATGTAAAACACTGGTTTAGATAATTGCCATTTCTAACAAATTCAAAGAATCATCCAGAGACATAGCACTGAAATCATGATCTTTTAAAGCATCAGTAATCAGCAAATTACCATCACTCGCCAACCATTCAAAAAACTGAGTTTTAAATAACTGTAAAAGATCATCGCAAGATTGATTAGTTAAATAAGAATATGTGTTATCATTTCGCTTGAGATGCAACTCTAATGTAACAGGAGAATACCGTAGAGAAAATATTTCTTGAAAATGACCATTAAATATACCAATCAAATGAAAATGATCACCTACTATTTTATAATGTTTATATTCTGATGCTCTTGGATAACCATCAACAGTATATCTATTTCCACAATGCTTATAGACAATTCGAGCAATAGCAGTTTCCCTTACTTCATCATAAGTATAAATCCACTTTTGATTATCACGATCACTATTATCATAATCGAAATCAGCAGTTAAATGTAAACGAGGCGATGCAAATTCTATTTCATGTAGTTTTTCATCAATATAGACATAATGATTAAGATTTTGAGAAAAAGGAACAGAAATACAGCGATTAGTCTCATTCAAAAATTGCTTTAATGAGTCACCATCCATTCTAAATAAGTAATGATGATGAGTTTGTTCAAAATATTTCATATCAAAAACAGAATTTTCTTTAAACTTCTTAATGTATTTCTCAAAGATAATATCATCAAAATAGCTTAATTTCAGATAAGTATGTTGATTATCAGGATAGTCATCAATAATTTTATAACGTAATCCATTAGGTGATTTTATCTGCATAGAATACAAATTATTAATATCGATTTCTTTCAAAACTGAAATGTCATCTACATCAAACATTAAATACTCCTTTATCTCACAAATTATTAATAGCAACTAATCCCATTCTAAGCGGCAATAACTCATGCATACTATCTTCGTTATTATTGACTGGAATGAGAGCGTGGTTACAAGATATATCTAGAAAAATAATATCACCTGCTTTTGGGGTAATTGAATGATGATTTCCGTCATCATCAACAGAATGAAGAATATGACCAGCAAGGTTTTCATAAATAAACATTAATTGACCACGAGATGCAATGGTTTCAGCATCGTTATGCATGTTAACATAAACGCTTTCACAAAAAGAGGTGCTGATAGAATAATGGAGGATTTCAGGGTACTTATTGGCGACATAATCATCAAAAAGAGGGCAGAAACTGTCAAAATTGAATTTTACAGATTCATCATTATCAAAAAATACAAGGTCTACTCCTGCTTGCTCTGAGAAGTCCTCATGGTCGTCTACTTCTTTAAAATCCCAACCTACTGTCTCACAGTAAGGAAATTCATCCAGAAGAGTTTGAAGGATATCTGCTTCAATTTCACCGATTTTTTGCAAACTGACAGAATGTGGAACACCTGCCAAATCATGCATAAAATAAAATATGTTCTCCATGTAACACCTCGTACCGTGAGGGTATTCTAGCATAAAAACAATGAAAAATCAATAACTAGACAAGTTTGACAGACACAAAAAAACCGCCATTGGCGGTCTTCTTGATGAGTTACTTCTTAACGACTGAGTTCACTCGCAAATGGAACAATTCAATTGCATCAAAATCAAACCATTTAGCAGAAGTGTCAGGCTCACATTCAATAATAGCTTTCATCTTGAAAATAAGTTCTTCTTTACCATCTGGATTATTAGTAATAAAAAACTTAAAATTAGAATTAACTTCATCATGGAAAAACTGGAAACCTTCTGTAACAGCCTTAGCATCTGTGATAGTATGAATTTTAGGATTCTCGCCCATGTCGTTAGTCGAATAGCCCCAAAAGACACCAAGAGCAGGAGTATGTAGAACATAATAGTCAACAACTTCCACATCAAATGTAGAAACATCAGTCTGTTTGTTAAAGGTGCCAATCAACATAGCTTCTTTGCAATCAATAAAAATTTCTAAATTACGAGTAATCAGAAGCCCAACAAAACGATTATCATGGACAGAATTGATAAGAACAAGTTTATTATGAATAAGATAAACATTACCTACTGAAATAGGAGCTTCTTGAAAGCGATAGGCTGGTTTAAACTGTTCTTCTTTGAAAAGAGACTGCATGTTCAAAGAAGCCACCAAACCAAATAGTTCAGTATTTCCTCGTGCAACTTCTGCAATCGAATCAATAACCATACGACGCTCTTTTGAGGACAGATCGGTCAGTTTTTTATTAGCAATAGCAACAGCAACAGCTTCTTTGTAATTGTCAGGAATAACGATGTTATAGCCCATAAAAAATCCTCAATAAGTGTTAATAAAGTATTCAACAGGTTGATAGTTGTGTTCTTTTAAATATTTCTCTAACTGCAGATGTCCAACATTATCTGGAAACACTGCTAATTGAGTGCTTTTATCATTTGACCACACAATAATCAATGCTTGTATACCTGCATCATTATGCTCCATACGCACTGGAATTTTAGGAGTCGGTGGTTGAAAAAATTTAGCCAAAAGATTTTTTAACATTAAGAACATCTCAAGAACAAAAGAGGCTCATAAAATGAACCTCTATTATAAAAAAACAGCAAGATCAATACAACTTAAATTTCAATAGCTTTGACTTTTTCTTTCGATTTTTTAACAAGCTGATCAAAAATCAGACCAATACCTTTGTCATAATTTGGGACTTGAAACAATTTTGCATCAAATTTCAAAGCCAACTTAGCAATGTTTTTGTTCACTTCAGTTTCTTTGAACTTGACCAATTCATTTTGGAGAAGACGCACTTCAGTACCACCATCCATGTGACCACTCGGAGTAATGTTAACGGCTTTGAAGTTAACGACAGCCCCTTTGTCAGTTTGGTTGAGAATGGTCAGTGTGTAACGGCGAGAAAACGTGGAAAAGCTATTATCTACACCTGATTTCAAAGTAAGATTGTAAGCGGTCATGGTAATTTCTCCATTAGTTAATTTTCAAGATTATACCAAAAAACAAATGAAATAGCAATAAATTTAAAGTTTCATCCTTAAAGCTTTCCCAAATAATCAATCGATTATCTTAAACTGCTTCATCACATTCATATCCATTGTGTTCATAAGCAGCTTCCGCTACAACACCAGAATCGAGCAGAATTTTGAGTTCATCAAGAGCTGTACCTGCCCATACGTTAGCTTTCAGTTTTTCTGGTGCATCTTTCACCATATGAACAACCACAAAACCTGCACTTTCAACCTGAGCGTGAACACTGGTAGTCGAGTTGCGACGAATTTCATAAATTTTTTCGGGTGTCACACGGCATGCGAACAAATGTGTATTTTGTTCAAATTTACCATGAACCATCGAATGAGAACAAACCAATTGAAGGTCATTGTCATTTGGAACATAGTTGATTTCTTCCATGCTTTCACGCTTAGCAGCTTCCAGCAAGGTTTCACCAGCATCAACTTTACCACCCACAAAACCAAAGGAACTATCCCAACGAACCATAACGCCCAAGAGTGCTACTTTTGCAAACCAAGCAGAATCACCCCACGAACGACATTCTGGGTTTGTTTGGTAAATGTGAGAAGGATCAGCGTAGTAAGCAATAAACACGGAGTTATTTTCAGCAGTCAGTCCATTTTCGACACGATTAATAACCATTGATTTACCCTCTAAGAAAAATGGTTCATTATGCCGCAAAATACGTGAAGATTCAACTATAAAAAAACGAATTCTTTCATCAAAAGTTTAAAGAAAACTCATCAGAGTAATAGTCACAAGAAATTATTTTAGAAAATCTCATAAAATAAACAATAAAAAGCCTCCAAAGAGGCTTAGTTAATACACAGAAATCAGGCTAGAATGCCTTTAAAAAACTCACTGACAACTGGCATGTATTTATCATACACTTTAAATTTTAAAATAGTCACTGCTGGCAAGGCAAAAATCAAGTAGCACAAAATTTGTGTTACCATTTCTTCTGATTTGGAAAACTCGCCTTTTTCTTCACTGGTTTCAATGTCATCGCTGTTCAAGTCCATACATCCTCCGACGCTTTAAGATGGGGTTATTATAGCAAGCCAAAACCATTGAGGCGAGGAAATTTCGACCAAGTGGTAACTATTTTTTAGACAATTTCGTTATGGTTAGCAGTAGTTTTTACAAAAACGATCAAAAATTATAGGTATAAATTGACACTATATTGAAAATATGCTATTTTTGAAAGCAAAATAGGGGTATCATATGCAAGAACAAGACACAGCAGAATATAGTAAATTTTATGCTAAAAAAATCATTGATTATATTCAAGATAGTTACAATGGCATCAGCAAAATGGAAGCTAGAGCTACTGTGTATCTTGGAAAATATGAAATCGACTCACAAGGTGATGTTGTCTATTTTCCTGATGGATGTGTAAAACGTCAATATCAAAAAAGAATAATCGGCCCAAAAAGTGGATCATACAGGTACCATGGAAGATTGAATTTATCTAATGATGCTCAATTGTATGAAACCATTATTGAATTTCATATCGTTAACGCCCTACAGAGTGCTTGCCCAGAAATTTTAGCTAACATACCAAAAACAATAGTTGAATATAATTTATTTATTGATACAGAAGATAATGAAATTATTATTCGTCATGGTATTCGAGTTGGAAAACAATTGATTTTTGTACTCGATCATAATTATGAACTGAAAGATGTATATTTTACAAATGATTTCTTCAAACCCTATAAAAACAGCTCACTAACAGAACTTAAAGAGGTTGTATTATTTTTTGTATTATATGCTTATAACGCTCAAATGCGTTCAATTATGCAAGATGTTAATATATATAATCTTTCTATTGAGCAAATGAAACAATACATTACATTAGTCGATATTATAAAGATTTAGGAATCAAAGCAAAAAAGAAATATATATGTTTGATGATGGAAAAAATTATTGAGTGGAATCTAACAAAAATTTGATACAGGTTATTATTACGCTTGAAGAAGTAAAGAAAATAGAAAGAAAAAAAGCCTCATAAGAGGCTTTTTTTGTGAAGAAGTAAAACAAGGCGACGATGAATTGTCGATGAAGAGCCTTGTCCGCTTTCGCTAAACGGTTGTAATCTAAACAATCTAATGACTGTTTGCTTACCATTCGTTCACCAGCAATCCCCGTTTTATGGTATCACCAGCCGCAGATCCGTTCATAAGGAGCATTGAATTCGTCAGATCCACTTTACAACTTTCCGACATTCAACTTAGTGCTCATTCTATAATTAAATTCATCATAATATAATTAGTAGTTAGTTCTGCATCGGTAGCTCACCTCCGGGCACTTTGATTAATTATCAAGTGGTTAAAATTTAGTTGATTCAATATTATTCAATTATACAAATAGTCTATAATTTGAATTAATACGGCATTGGCAGTTCACCTCGGGCACTTAACTACTTATTTATCTAGTGGTTGTCTGTGTTTGTGTATCTATCATATCAAAATAGCTTGAAGCTGTAAACCATTTTATGACGCTTTTTTTGCTTTTTTCTTTGCTTCCGCATTCAATTCAGCTTGAATCATGTTGGAATAATCACGAGAGCAACCCAGCTTTACAACTCGGCCAGTATCAAGGCGAGTAAAGATACAATCAATAGCAAGTTTTGCGATATCTTTACGAATACGGCCATTTTCAATTTTAATGCGAATATTTTGCATTTGAGCAATCTTTGAAACATCGCCACCAAAATCTACTGGGTTCAAAGTGATAAATTCCACTTCCTTAAAACCAGTTCCAGTTTTGACTTTGAAATAAAGCCTAATCAAATCGGTCACTTCTGGGCATTGACGAACTTCTGGATACAGGTGGAGCCATGCGGTTTTTTCAGCAATCGTTTCTTTGCGTGCAGGTTTTTCAAGTTTAGCCAAAGTCAAATTTTTAATATTGTCAGCAATATCTGGATGAATAACAAACTTGTTATTATATTCCAAATAGAGCACAGTGACAATTTCACCATTACGCTCATCATACACAATAACCAGTGGAATTTCATCCTTAATGGAGTAAATGACTGTATGAACACGGTGTTTATCAACACCTACAGGAATAGTAATATTATTCGACAACAGACTCATCACCTCAGAACGGCTCATTTTGCTGCGAGAATGCAATTGCTCCGATGCATGTTCACTGAAAAAGAAGTCTTTTTTCTTAATGTTTTGTACAACTGTCATAATAAAATCTCTTTTAGTCAAAAGGAAAGGTGTCTTTGATTTGTCACTATTCTACCAAATAATAAGGCGTTTGTAACCTATTTTATTCATAATTTTTCATTTTACATGGGCTGATACAGTTTAGAAGTGCCCAACAAAATAAGAGCACCCGTGTGCGTTCGGCCTACAATTTTAGCAACTTGTTCAATTTTGATATTATGGCGATTACGCAATTTATCAATTCTGAGTTTAATGTTTTCCATCTCTCGAATTTTACTGGGATCTCCACCAAATTCATTCACATGAATTTTTAAAAATTCCACTTCTTTTTCATAATGGCCATCATTAACAACAAACGAAAGTGTAAATGAATCTTTAGGTTGTTTTACCTTTCGAACTTGATGGAACAAATCAATCCAACTTGTTTGAAATTCGATAGATTCTTTATGACGATAGAATCGATTAAAGGTGAGTTCTTTAATCTCTTTTTCAATGTTAGGATCGATAACAAACTTATTATTGTAGTCAGTATACAAAATAGTAACAATTTCACCATTGCGTTCATCATGTACGATGACTAGTGGAATAGAATCTTTCACGGAAAAAATAAGAGTATGGATACGATGACCATCAGAACCGACAGGAATGCTGATGTTATCAGCCAACATACGAAGAACATCAGTCCTTTTCATTGAAGTGCGAGCATGCAGTTGCTGAGAAGCATGCTCACTAAAAAAATAGTCATTCTTTTTCTGATTTTTAACAACAGTCATAGAAATACCTAAAAAAAATAGCCACAAGAGTGACTATTTTAACACAAACTATTCAGGTTTTCTAATGTTTCTTGCAAGTTTTTCTTCGTCTAAGATGAACTCATCATCATGATAATAAATGGTAGTATCAGGTTCATGAATACCTTTCCTCATAAGTCGAGCCAAGTTTTCCAAATGCTGTGCCGAATATTCGAGGAATTCTTCTCGGCTCATATCTCCAATCAATTCTTCAAGATCAACTTCAATACACGAAGATTTTCTAGGCATATAGTTAAGCACCGAATAACCAGAAATAATTTTTTTACCTTTATCATCTAGCAGATAACTATCTGGGTCTTCTGGGTCTGTCTCATAACTGGGTGAAATTTGAAGCGGTAGATTGTACATCCAATAACGAAAGTTTTTGCGATTATCATTCATGTTATAATATCTCCAACAATCTATGATTATAGCAAAAATAATCAAATAAATCAATAAAAATGAATAAAAAAAGGTAGCTTACAGCTACCTTTGGTTACTGCATTATTTACGCTTCGTTATGTCGCTCTCGACGTTTCTTTCGAAAAGCTTGTTCTTGACGATTGTATTTAGCCTTTTCAGTATCTCGTTTTTTACCCCCACGGAAACGTTCAGCAGCATCACCAAAAGAACCTTGCATATCATTCACCTTTATAAGTTAGTTTTTCTGTATTACGGCCTAAGTATATCAATTAGCTTTTACAGTGACAAGCTTTTTTTTGTCATTTTTGAGAGTCTTTAGCTCCATCGGTCTTTTATTTTCAAAAAATGTGTAGCTTGCCATCAATCCTAAAATAAAAAGTAAAGGAACTAAAGAGAAGAACAATGATAGACCAGTAAAAAGGCTATACCCAATAATACCAGATTGATGCATACCAACTACCCACGGAATACCAAAGTTATGATACAAAGGCAAGTAAATTAAAAAATCAAAAACAATACTGGCTAAGAAAAGACGAAATACCATAATATATCCTCCATAGAGCATTTATTTTACAACAATTTAATGAAAAAAGAAAGCGATTATGTTATTATTGGAGAAACGGAGAATATTATGAAAGCATTGATTATTAAACAGCCTTGGATTGACCTTATATTGGCTGGAAAGAAGACGATTGAAATACGTGGTTCAAAAACTAATATTCGTGGCCCTATTGCTTTAATTGCAAGTGGTACGGGTCAAGTGATAGGCACTTGCCATGTCGAAGATAGTATTAATTTATTGGAGTATCCAAATATTGCTGATGTCGTTAAAAGAAGTTGTGTGGATGAAAAGACGATTATGGAGTTTTATAAAAAACCTAATGGTTGGGTTCTTTCAAATGCAAAACGGTTGGCTAATCCAGTAAAATATAAGCATCCTATGGGAGCTATTATCTGGGTAACACTTGAAGATACAGTAGTCAATGAGATAGTTAGTCAACTTGAATAACTATCTACTGGTAGTGAAGCTCTGTTAAATCTCAAACATATCTAGCACGGTAACATGGTCTTCATTAAGACCTTTCGAAATATCCATATGCCAATTATTAAAATGACTAATTAGAGCCTCAGATGGATGGTTGTAGAGATATTTTTTTTCTAGAATGGTAAAGATTTCAACATGAAAATCTTTTTCAGAGTCAATAGGAATATTACGTGTTTTAGAAAAAGGCTCGCCATGTCGATAACGCAACGAAATAAATTTTGCAATCTTTTTCTTCATGTCATACAACACCATCAATTTTTCATAATTGATACCTAACAAACTGAATTCATAGTAGTGGAAATCTTCATTTATGGATTTATGGTATTCAATTTTTTCAATAGCATAACGCTTTAATGTTCTATTAAAGACAGCAGAACCCGGAATAAAAGACCTAGACATAATGCGAAACCCAGATTTTGAATGCAAGCTGAGTAGAAGATCTCTTTGCAAAGAATGGTCACTCGTTCGAGTAGAAATATCCATCGACACAAAAACATAATCAGCATTAGTCCTGAAATTAGTTTGATGCAAGACTTGAACACGGACAACGGCATTAGGATTTTTATTTAAATAAGTCACAACATCATTTCGTTCTCTTTTCTCAAGCAACACATAAAATGATGTTTTAACAAGATAGACAAAATGCTCAAACCACTGCCATATCTGAGTCCCCAATCGATGTTTTAAATCAGATGCAACAAAGAAAAAATGTTCACAAATGACTTTATTCTTTTTCATGATAGATACATGAATGTGCCCTGTTCTGTAAGGGCTTTCATTTCTAAATCTGAAAACAACATCTGATCCTTCTGTTACACAGAAATAGAATTTTTCAAACATAATAATTTGATAGTCGCCCTGTTTAAATTTGATATCATCAGGAGCAAATGTGTGCGATTTAGGCACAATTTTATAGTCTTTCAAATAATCAAGCATAAACAGTCTCCACAAATTTTCTATATTATAGCAGAAATTTTATAAATAAGAAACAAAAAACCCCTCCGAAGAGGGGCTTTTAATTGCAAGCTACTTAGGCAACAACACGAGCAGCTTGCAGGTTGGCATGTTCAATACCGTGAAGCGATTTTTCCAGCCATTTCTGATTCTTTTTCAAAATCAGAGCGTTGATTTTATCAACATCTTGGGTAACACTACGCAGAAAGCTGCACAGAAGCTTCAAGGTAGCGAATACAGCCGTAATAGCTTCATCATCAGTTACGGCACCTTTGTAATGGCTAGCAGCAATTTTTTGTTGCTTCTGAATAGCATCTGCCATACGGCCATTGCTGATAACATACTTAATCAACAGATTCTGGCTCAACGAGTTGTCAGCAGAAGCATTATTGAAAGCTTCGTTAACAAGGGCTTCTGCATCCATCATAGAAGCTGGATTAATCACGTAAGCAATCGAAGTGTTAACCAACAAGTTATCTACAGCTTCTTCAATGGTTTCGTCATAGTCTTTCAGGTCGAAAGCTTCAACGAGTTCGCCTTGTTCTTCCATTGCTTTGGTAAGGCGGTGAAAAATGTTCTTCTGATCAAAGCCCATCGACTGTGCGATTTTAAAGGTTTGCAGATTGATCATTATGTTGCTCCAATTGAGTGGTTAATGAAGCCATATTATCAAATATGGCTGTCTAGGTCAAGGATAATTGAGAATTTCCTCAATATTAGTCCATTGTTTCCTTGCTAGTTTCTTCAACAAGTAGACGTTTCATAATTGAAACTTCAACAGGTGCTGTATAGCCATGAACAGCTTTACAGATACGCAGAACTCGCTTGATAATTTCACGAACTTCGCCTTGCTCTGTTTCTCCAGTAATAAAAGTAAATTTATTATCAAACCCATCATTAATGTAGATATCTACATTTTTCAGAGCTTTAAGGTCATCATGAAGTTCTACTGGAACTTTGGCTTTAAACTTTTGATAGAAAGAGCCACCACCATAGTTGAAATTAGCCATTTCAAATGCTGGATCGCGGCGTTCAACGCCTGCAAACGTAAACGAAAATTGAAAACCGTAAACTTCAACTTCTTTTTGCATGATGAATTCCTCTGTAAGATTAAGTCGTCATTATACAACATAAACAGAAAACAAACAACAAAAACCTAATCATTGCTCATTGTCTAGACAATATTTATTGAGAATTTTTCTGAATAATGAAGGCTGAACGGCAATCTTGTTGTTGTTCTGGAGTCATGCGTTTGTAACCACCTTTAAAACGATCAATAGATGGAACAGCAAAGAACGCATCACCAGAATACAAGGATAGAGGATTATCATTCCTATTGGCATAAGGCACGTAAGGCTGACCATCCCAACTTTCAAGATGATAAGCCGTAGTTTCGCTAGTCAAACCGGATTTGAAAACAAGGGTATTAACCAGCGAAAGATGACCTTGTTTAAAAATATTTTCATAATTTTGGTGAATGTCATCATATGTAAACTTAACAACTTCGGGCAAGCCCAATTTAACAAGGCATTTAAACAGTCTTGTAATATTTTCTTCAACTTGTTCACTAGAATGTTTCAATGACATAGGCCCAACAACACGGAAATACATGCTCATTAATGCAGCAACCAAAAAGAGGTCGTGTTTGGACATATCAATTTTTTTATTCAACATCTTCCAAAACAAATCAAAGTCAGCATGTTTAAGAACAGTGGTCACAACATCGTGATAGGAAGCTGAAAAACCATTTTTATGATCAACAATTTGATGTAGCCTTTTATACATAACTTCTTGTGAGATTGCTTTCGAATCAAATTCATAAGCATACAGCATAAAAACATGCAGCATATTTTCAACTGTTTTCCCTTTAAGTTTTAATGTATCAACAAAAAACATATTCCAATAATAATCATTACTGGACAACAGATTCATATTAAGAACGGCAATACTCAAGTTATTAATTTCATTAGCCGTTAAGATTTTTTCATTAAAAGTTTTGTTGATTAACCATTGCTCAGAAAGGGATTCTTTCAAAGTGTGATGGGAACCAACCCTATGAGGACTAGCCAAAAAATCCCAACCTTTATTGAGGAATACTTTCTTAGTCAACCAATTAGAATCCCACAAAACATTTAAAGCTTCAATCCAATTATGATTAATGAAATGACGAAGTGCTACTGCAGCCAAATTTTTATTTGGCTCGCCATTATCTAACCAATGTTTTACCAATTCAAGATCACTTTTGCCCAACATCGTTTGCAAGATGGGAGTGTTAAAAGATACCTTAGTTGAATATTGTGGATCGTATTGAGTAGACATGACAAAACTCCTGAAATTTGCTAGATTATACCATAAAAACTAAAAAATAAGAAGCTTTTTGTCATGACGAATCAATATTGAACTATCTGATAGAGTAAAACATCTTTGAGTGTTAAATTGTATGGCTCAACACCCAGTGGTTCAGCAAGGTGGTGTAACACAGATTTTAGAAGATATTGATAAGCCTCTTCTAAATCGTCAAATAAAATATCATCACCATAGCGATCACAACCACTACCCGGAATATAAATTCTGAAAGGTTTGTCAGCATCAGTAATAAACAACTCAAATCTTTCATTGGTAAAGCAAGAACCAAAAACAAACGAATAGACATTATTCAAATTAATAAAGGATGTGTAGTCATCATAAAACCTAACAGCAATAAGGTCGTCTTCTAAATTATTAAGAGCAGAATCCAAAAGTGACAATGAATAAATTTGCATAATTAAATGGAAAGATTTTTTATCTAAAATTAAATCTTTAATAGCTTGTTTAAATGTATTACTCACTATTCTAGTATATTTAGGATCATGCGATTTATTTTCATAATTAGACTGAAATGCTTTTTCTGTAATATAACGTATATTATTCTTGTTAAGGCGAGATTGAATTAATTGTTCAGTATCTTTTTTAGAATATTCTAAAAAATCCGTAAATGAATGAATATTCGGATTTAGAGTGTTTCTGATGGCCTTTAATACTGTCGTATAAGCAGCTTCAAAATCATCATTAAATTCAGAAGAGTAACCATCTCTTTTAAACTCACCAAAGTTTTTATAATGAATGCTCACAGAAATTCTATCTTTGCTATCAAACACTCTAACCTGACCAAATAAAAAGTCATTCCGTATCATAATTTTTTGATAAAAAGACGCAATATTAGAATACTGCATAATTTGTGATGGAGTCCAATGAATAAACCTAGCTAGAAAAGTAGCAAATTTTCTATCCATGGCAAACTCAAAAATCTTTAATTCAGGATCGCGTACATAATTGAGTAAAAATTTATTAAATTCGTCAACAATTTCGGACTGTGATAGCATGTTGGCCTCTGATAAAATATAAATAAACCTAATTATAACAAAAATTAAAAAAATAACAATAAAAAAGGGGCTTAAAAGCCCCAAAGTAACAATTTAACAAAAGAATATCATTCGGTTTGATCAACATAAAGAATATCGCCAAACTCATCAATAAGCAATGAAGTTAAACGAACTCGGTAATCATCTTGACCAAATTCCTTATTATCTTCTTCAACAGCCCTTTCCATCATCCGTTTTAAGTCAACTTCATAAATTTCTTCAGATTCATCATTACCCAAATCTTCAATGTCATCCATAAACATATCAATGAAAGGACAATATGGCGGATCTTGCCATAAACCATTTTTAATATCGGCCTGCCATTCTTTATACCAAATATTGCTGGAACCTCTGCGTTTACCATCAGGATCAGTTTCGCCATACCCCTTTGAATTTGCCCATTTATCAAAGGATTCACCACTGCCATAGTAATCCCAAAAATTGACATTATGAATCTCTTGTAACTTATGCAGCATTTGCCATAAGTTTAAAATAGTTTTACCTTCATGTTCAAACACATTAGGATTGACTTCATACTTATAGGTAAGTTCTTCTAGTTCTTTTCTCATTACATGTCCTCTTTATTTTGAAAAAGTAAAAAAGCCTGATAAACAGGCTTTGGTTTGTCGATAGTTAAGGATTATTACCATAACTTACGGCTGAAATAGAGTTCTTGGGTGAACCATCAATGAGTCGATCAGAGTAGGTCATATAAATCAGCATTTTTCGTTGTTTATCAATAAATCGAACAACATGCAATTCTTTAAAAACAAGCGAACGTCGCTCAGTAAAAGCTTCTTCACCACTTTTCAAAGAGTCATCAAACGAAATAGGCCCAGTTTGTAGACATGATACAGCCGCATCAGAAGCGTCAGTTGCTAGTCCAACACCCCCAGCCATACCACCAGTTTTCGCACTCGATAGGTAACAAGAAACACCTTTTACAGCCGGGTCGTCAAAGACAGAAAGCACAATCTTGTCATTCGGTCCAAACATTCTAAAATTTGTGCTAACAGAACCAATCACAGAGGAATCATCACCAATTGCAACAGCGGAAAGGCAAGCCATAACAAAACCAGCAAGAACAGCACTAATAAATTTATACATTTAACTCTCCTTAATAGAATTCAATTACTTTTATTCAACAACGCTTCAAGTGAATCCAAAAACAAATTGACACTGTTTTGTCTATCTCGAATACCACTACCATCACCTGAAAAAATGCCGTTATAACTGCATATTTCATAAATCTCATCCATCGCTTTATCCGATAAGGATGTTTTTGCAGGATCTTTGATATAAGTATCAAATTCCCTTTGTGATTCGTCTGAAAGATTCATTTTTTCTCCATACTTAACAAATAATTCTTGACTTTTTTGAAATTTTTTTTTGAGAGTGTCCATAATTCATGGAACGTGGACACTTAGCATTTGCTGTTTTCAAAAATGTCAAGAACTTTATACTATAAATCCTTTTTATTCTGAATAAGTTAAAGTGTGAACAAAGTGTTTAAAAGGAAAGACTTTATGATTAAAAGGATATTGACTATTATTTAACAAAACAACATGGTTTTCCATATCCATTTCGTCAGGATATTCAACACTAGTAAAATGGCCATCAGTAATAAATATAATTGCAGTTGGTGGTCGATGATAGATTGATTTAACTAAATGAAAACTTTGAATGAATGAACTACCACCACCACCATAAGACAAAGTAACATCGAGAATATCATCCACTTTATCAACATCTCGCTCAGTAATGGTTCGGATAGATTGATGATGAACATAACAGTCAAAAGCCCATACAGTAACTACAAAGCGACCACTTTCTGCCAATGATTTCACCAAATCTTTTATAGTATTTCGAATAATAGGATCAAACTTCTCGTAAGTAGAACCAGAAGTATCAATAGCTACAGCAATTTCAGTCATAAATCCATTGTATGGAAATTTTGGAAGAGTAACTGGTGTATATTTCATTATAAAATCCTCAATTATTGGTAAGTATCAAGAATAGCCAGTGCTTCATCACGTTTTTGAGTCAACATCACAATACGCTCAGACTTATGCCTTGCATAATAACGAATGAAATCATCTGGATTGGGATAAAGACCTTCTGTTTCTTTTGTTGAGTAAGTCATTGGAGCATTAGAGTCATACTTCAACCACAACTGCCAAGATGTTGTACTAAGATCAATCAAATGATCACGAATCGCTAGCCATGAAGCAAACGAAGGCTTGTTCATGAATGACAAAAACTTGGTTTTGATTTCTGGTCGAAAACCACCAAAAAGATTGTGCATTCCAGCAATAATGCCACGTTCATTGGAATTTAAAGCAGCTTCCATCATTTTAACAGCACCGTCAAAATAATTATAGGCTTCGGTAGCAGCATAAAAAGCCTCATCACGAGGCTTTAATGGCGTAGGAAATTGAAGAACTACGGCTGTCATATGACTTATTCCTTAGTGCTGAGTTCAGCGTTAATCTCTTTGCCAAAGTGAACATTGAGACGACGACGAACAATACGGTTCAGTTTGGATTTGTGGCGACCATGGAATTCGTTGCAGCAAGAGCACTTACGACCACCCGGACCCATTCGATCAATACGGCAAGCCAAGTTACGCATTTTTACTTCCTTCTCTTTGTAATGAGTGTTTATTGTACCAAAAATTTATCAACCTGTAAACCTATTTTGAAAGCAAATACGATTATTCCAACACCAAAGCATCACGAATATCAAACCTTGCAAAGCTCATTGGACACGACTGTTCAGCCAAGTTGATTTCAACAGTGCGGCCAGTAGAAAAGGTCAACACAATAAGATATCCAATATCAATTTCTCTAAAATTAGAAACAGTTGAAAAATCGTTCGAAATGCTCTCGTTATGCTTTCGAATCAAGTCTTCATCATCACTATCAAATTCTTTAAGATCGAAGATCTTAGAAATATAGGCTTCTGAAACAGTATCACCAAAAAAATGATTGAAAGTTTTTTTAAGACCTTCGTTTTTAATCAAAACAGAACCAATCGCCATGTTTTTCTCCTAATGATTAAATTTAAAATTAACCCGTATACCGATTAGCTGGGATATCTTTCAATTGCTCAGGATATTTACCAACATGATCAAGCCATTCACCAGAGACTTCAAGTTCAACAAATTCAAAAGGTTGATTATCAGTCATGGTTTCAGTTACTTCAAAACGTGGTAATGGGTTGTTTTGAATCACAATATGACCATTGAGATATAACGCCTCTCGACCACCAAATTCATTGGAAAAAATAACAATTTTGTTAATATCTGTCATTTACTCGTCCTCATCTTCATCATAACGCCACGATTTATCAGTTTCCACACGAACGGTTTTACCAGCATTAACCAAAGCCTTGCTGATAATATTAGCCAGTTCTGAGTAACTGGAAAATTCAGGAATTTTCATGCCATGACAACCATTGTAAAAGTCCCAATAGTTACCCATCATCAAGCATTCCCCATTTAATTCAACAGTTGCCATCTTGCAACTCGCCTGAATACCAATCAAAATAACGTTATCATCAACCACTGGAATTTTTTTAGTGGCAAGATAAGTTAAAACATCATTTTTCACTGCAGTCATGATAAGCCCTCTTCAAATCAATTAATTATAGAAATAAACAGCTCCTAAACAATAGGGAAATTATACTCCAAAAGCCAATTTTAGGCAATAAAAAAGGCTCATATGAGCCTTCCATTTATCGTATTTTGGTAAAATTGAGGATATATTTGAAGAAGACTATTTGAACAGCTTCTTGCTCCTTTAATCGAATACGAGAAACTGAAAAATAAGAAATTCGTTCAGTGCCATCTTTTTCTGTAAAATTCCACCATGTGTTAGCCTTTTGCAAGGCAAAATAACGGTTAAAAACAATCCATTTACGGATAGGTTTTTTACATTTTGAATGATCAAATTCTGGCATGACGTATCCTCACATTAAAAAAGATTACACAAAAGAACGATAGCGGTCATCGAAGACGCCACAAAAGAGCAAAAATCCATGTATAAAGATTCCAATAGCAGCCATGAAGGCAAATATCATTCCATTTAAGGAATAAAAAGGCTCTTTTTCATTCAAATCAAGTCTGGATAGTTCCAATGTCGTTGCCAATGGCTTCTTTCCGCCATCTAAAAATCGTTGATAGCGAAACCCATCCAGCTCACGATTTAACAACAAATTAGTCGGAGCATGATAGAACTGACCTCGAAAAGCTTCTCGGGTGTTATTCTTACCCACATTCAAGGTATAACTATACGCCTCAGTTAACACAACAGGATAGGTTTTGATTTCACGCAAATAACTCGTCGTGCTATACAAATAACTACCCAAAGCAAGAATTGAAACCATAATGAGAAAAATGAATACATGAAGTTTTTTGTTAACAAGCATTATTAATTCCTCATGAATAGGTATAAATGGAATGTAAATATTAACACAAAATACAAAAATTCACAAGATTATTTCGAACTAAAAAAGGAGCTTAAGCTCCATTTTAATCTTCTAATCTACCAGCAATTCCACGCAATCGACGGCTAAGGTGATCACAGAAACCTTTTGGCCAATACAGAATGCCAGCTTTACCATTGTTAGTAAGTACTTTTCCTTCAAACACGTAAATTACTTGATCTTGTGTTAACTTGTCTTGTGCCAAAGCCAAACGTACACTGTCAACGACATTGGATGTACCAGTAACAAAATCAACATCTACTCCTGCATCAATCCATGATTGAACCAAATTATCAGAATCACCATCACGAACTGGATTGCCTTGTGTAGCGTCAAAAGTTATACGAATTTTCATATGATTCTCCTTGAATGAAATTTAGAAAGTTCCTAATTCAAGTATAACAACGAAAAGATACTGGTCAATGAATTTTTACAGTATCTTATCGAAAAATTTAACTTACCAATCGAAACAGAAAGACGCACAATTTTGATTTAAGATATCTTCCATGGCTTCTTTGTATAATTCGATTTCTTCATCGCTATAATATTCAGAATCGCACTCTAACGATTCATCTCCAAAAATATCCTCAAAAAGTGTTTTGGTGTTAATTCGTTTACCTCGACCATAAACTTCGGGAGCATCAAACCAGTTATCTTTAATATGTTGCAGACCTTTGGAGTTAGCCTTAATGAAATATCTCTCATGATTACTTAAATTATCAGGAGCTTCAACAAATAAGAACCACCGTTGACCCAGTGGAATTGTTTTATCAGAAATATAATTTTCAAACTCTTTTTGAATTTTTTTTGCTTCTTTTTTTAAATTGGCTTCTTGTTGTTTTAAATCAGCTAAACGTTCTAAAATATCGGTCATATAGGCTCCTTTACCAATCCAATATTTTAACATTTTTTACTATAAAAGTAAACAATTTTAAGAATTAAATAATAACAATAGTGACTAATAATAGACAGTTTTTTAGATTATAATATACTTTAAATTTGAACATTATAATATATGTTGTAAGATGGTAATATATAATAAAAAACAACAATAAGAGAAAGACATGAAAATAATCAACAAGTTATTTGTTGCAATTTCAATTGCAATATGTGGACTACAATCAAATGCTGCCTACGAAGTAATTATCAATGTTCCAGAAGTTAACATGATTAAAATGATAAAAATTGTACCACATGATCCATTAGTAGGAGATTGGATTAATAAAGGAGAAGAGAAGAATTGTTCAGCATGGACGCCAAATGCTAATACGATTACTAAAAATCAAATTTTTGAACAAACATCGACCTGCTCACAGGAACAAACTAGAACGATTGAACAACAAGTAAAAAATCTTGATACTGGTGTTATTACAAAAACTGGCGAGTCATCAGAAGAATTACAAACGATTAGTGTGACAAAAAAACAATCAGCTACTGGAACAAAAGCCACAGTAAAACAATGTGTATATGGATCAACATGGGGTAATGGATTTTGGTTAGAAAAGCCAGATAACACTGTATACTTCATATGGTATGGACCATCATCATCGTCAGGAGAACATGTGAGTAGAACACTACCAAATTTAAACACCCTATATACAGAAGGTGGATATACATATAGTCGTGGTAATTATAATTCCACAAGTGGAGTAAGTGGTAAATACTACTATATTTGTCGTGAATAATAAGAAGACAAAAGACCACATCTTTGTGGTCTTTTTATTTAATAACATTATTAGGTAAATTTAATTTCTGAAATCAATACCTCTTTTTGAACACACTTAATAATACGAATCCCTGTAAAAGTAAGGTTTTCTTTTCCATAAATATAGCTTGAAACCACTCTGAACCTACACTGCATTCACCAACTTGACCTGTCATATAAGCACACATTTATCGCTCAAAATTACCAGAATATTGTTCAGTATCGACCACCAATTTAAACAGTTTGCTCATATTCGTTCTTCTTAGTTTCTTTAATTTTTTCAATAGTTGTTGTCAAAACGATTCTGCGACGCCGTTCTGGATTGCGTTCCATTTCCAAATAAAATGCATTTGCCATTGTGATCAAAGCCAGCATCGTATAAGCAGCGTCATTACCAGCATTATGAAGATTTTCAGCAGTCACGTTAAAGAGAGCCAAAAGATTAAGTAATGACACATTGGAATGTTTTAAATTTGATTTAAATTTGGATTGAAATATCTTTTGTGTATCCAAACATTTTAATTGTTCAAATTCAAAAATATCTAGACCATGATATTCCAAAACAAGATATTCACTCAACAGACAATGGCCGACAAGATAATCAGCTTTCGATAAATGATCTTTTAAAATTAACATCAATTCTGGCATTGTAACCACTTGGGATTCGCCAAACTCAAATTGTAATTGTAATTCATAATTCTTTTTATTTTGATAATTGCCATCTACAAGATAATGAGCATGAATGACTTCATCATTGAATGATGTCGTAATACCACATTCAAAAACAAGGTGATTTTTATTTTGGTCATATTCAAAATCCAAAGCCAGCAAATGAGCGTTCATGAGTGAGTCTGGAAGTCGTTTAGACAAGTGTTGGTTAACTTTCTTTTTATTGAGATCAATTTCTTTTTGTGCAAGATAAAACGCTTCACGTTTAATCTTGCCTTCCTCACTACGAAACTGTTCTTTCATCTGTCGGGTGACATCTTTAAAAGATTCGTAGTTAGTAATACCAAAACATTCTATATCAACACTTTTATAGACAGGTTCAAGACGAATGCCATACTTTTCAAAGACAGCTTGTTCAATTTCAGCATAGCCTATGGAATCAACATAAAATTTAGAATCATACCCAACATAAACAGTGCTCAGTATTTTTGAGTTGAAGATGTTTTCGATAGTAATGTATTCTGCAAAGTCAGCACGAACAATGTCTCGCTCCACATGTGGCAATCGTGCTTTTGAAACAGCTTCATTAAAAGCTCCACGAAATAGCAAAATAGAATAGAAAGACATACCGAAATCCCTTAAATTTTCGAATGCTTGATTATATCACATTAATTGAGGAAAATCATCAATTTATTTTATCAAATATTGATTTAGTCAAAAAAAGTATAATAATATATGAAAACAGGAGTTTAAAATGAAAGAAAAAATAAGGAATTTAGTGAATAAAACCTATATTGTTCACGCAATATTGATTATTTCAATGACACAAATGTTTTCATTTATGAAAATCTTTTGGATAGGAGGTTTTGTTAAAGATGGATCATTAGGCGAGTTTTTAACAATCCTAGGAACGATTGCAGTCAGTATAATTGCATTATTAGCGATTCTTTGTCTTACGCTGGAAAAAGATGGAAATGTTGTTAATACAAAAAAAGATCATTGTATAAGAAGTCTTTTTTATCTAGTAATAACAATAATATTAATGTGGATTTTGTATGGGATTGTAGGTAATGATCCTTTATCAACGATGTTTGCTATTAATACACACACTGATAATATTTATAATATTGTATTCAATAAAACATTATACATCATAGATATGGTTTTAATATTAGCTATTTATGCATTTAGGAAATTGTATAAATTATGGGATTTCCTACTTCAAGTATTAGTATTTAAAGTTACATTTATGATAGGCATTTATTTATCAATAGTTTCAATAGTTAATATAAGTAACGCAGGAATGGATAGAAACACCAATAGCTATATACCAGTAACTATGTTTTGTGAAAAAACCTACGTTGAAACAACCAATCTATTCTTCTTTAAGAATGTTGACTGCCCATTAAGCACAAGTAAAAATGCTGAAAAAGAAAACGCTATATCTGGTTCAACTATTGCTTATAATATAATAATGAATAAACCATTAGACCTTAAAGAAAAAGCAGAAATAACTTTAAAGTTCTATGAAGCCAACAAAAAATATGACACTAATACATGGTTAGAAAACCATTATCCAAACATATATTTAAGTTCAGTTGCTTATACAAGTAAACATTATTATAAATTGAATAAAGATTCTGATGTTATGTTAGCTAACTTAATTATAGAAGGAAAAATGGACATTGCATTAGAAAAAGCAAAATCAATAATGATTGAAAACAATAAATTCAAAAAAGAAGATCTTGATAGACCAACAAATAAAATTGCTTATAATATTGTAAAAAATGCTGAAATAACTAAATAAAAAAGAGCCGAAAGGCTCTTTTTACTTACTTAACAATAAGTTTTAAGTGATTTGCTTAGGTATGAAATTCCATTTCACCAACCAGAACTTCATTCTTTACCCCCTCAAACATGCGAATACCTACAACCTCAATGATTTCAGCTCGTGTAGGGACTGTTGACAAATCAATAGGTTCATAATCAATACCCATCATTTTCAGTATAAAAGCTTGGTTAGGGTCTTTAATTCGCTCATTATGAAGCTGAGCTTTCAACAGTGGACGGCTATTGCAAAACTCCCTAATGCGTTCCGCAAATTCAATCATCACATTATCTGGTGGAATTTTATTCACATAAATAGCGACTGAATTATATAAACCCACTTTCTCATTGTAATAAAAAGTTACTGGTCGCTTACAGGGTGCTTCTTGATGAGGTTCCGTGCGTTTGACAATATGTTTACCCCACCATTCAAGATGAGCAATCTGAGATGAAAAGAGTTCTGAATAATCTTTCCCTACTTCACATTCTCCATATTGACCTGTTACATAACCACAAAGTTCACGTTCGAAATTACCAGCATACGAATCAGTGTCAATAACAAGTCGAATAAGTTTAGCCATGATACTCTCCTAAAAATTTGAAACAATTATACCAAATTGAACAGAAAAAAACTATATAAATTTAAAAGTTATACATCAAAAGAACCTTGGCATCATCAAGAGTCATTGTTGAAACAGATTTATTTAAAATATCAGATAACTTTGATGAGTATTGATTAAATGTATATTCATAAAGTTCGTTAAAGTCGTTTGTTTGTATAACATTTTTTCTGCTTCTGTTAAGATCCAACTGATAAATTTCAAATAAAGTAATTCGGTTAGAGTCTTGTGATTGATCAATATAATATTGATTATTGTTTAAAGCAACATCAAATACAATATCTCCCATAGTTACAGTTATAATATTATCAATGTTATCCAATTTATCTTTAATATAGATTTGAACTTGAATATCATAAATCTCATTCATCAAAACATGATAAATATGATAGAAATTTGCAGCTTTTTCTATATTTGAGTAAATATGTTTTGGAAACATGGTTTTCATAGTATACAAAAATAATGGAATATCATCATTACAAAAAATCATGCCATCAGGCATCAAACGAACTCCAGAAGTTGGATATTTCGTTTTCAATAATTTCAATTCTGCTAACAAGGATTCCCTTGAACGATACATAAAATTATGATAAAGATCATTTGTCTCTAACCTTGATTGAATGATTTTTTCAATAGTCATTCCATTTAAATTTTCAATGTAAGCCTGATCTATAATACCAGAAGAACTAGGAATAACTTTAAACAGTTCTTTTTTAAATAAAGAAATAGCAGTTAAAAACGAACCTGACACATCATTTGAGTCAATTAGTGTATATGATTTGGGAACAAAATAGCCTAAATCACCAAAACTTAATTCATTTTCATCATTAATTTTAAGCACTAAGTTGGCTTTATCAAAACGAAATACAATAGAACAGTCTTTTGTAGAATTAACATCATCAGTCACAAAAGTTGACGAAAATTGTGCAACAATAAAATTATTCTCATTAAATTTCATTGGTTTGTTTAAGTTTTCTGGTTGAAAAAAAACATCAACCAATGCAACAAGTTCCCGAAGCTCAGTAATAACAGAATCATTCACTTTAAAAAAGTATTGAATAAACTTAAAAATATCTGATGATACATGAAAATGAGAAAGACGACGATCTGTCCGATTTAAAATTTTTTGATGATAATTAGAATTACCAACAGTTGCAATTTCATTTACGGGAATAACATTATTTTTTGACATATAATCAATAATGTTATCTTCAAAATTAGAAAAAAGTTGATTAAGATACATAATTAGTTTTCCTGTATAATTAAAAATTAGTTGTTTAGCCTTACAATGTTATTTTAAATTTTAATCATTTTAAGTAGCTCAATATCACGAGTTTCAAACTCATTCAATGATTTATCTACGAGTTTTATAATTTTTTGATTACAACTTTCAAAAATATAATCATAAAGCCCAGAGAGGTCATCTGCATGTAACGATACTGGGGTGTCTTCTTTTATCACTGTTCCTGAAACATGGAAAGTAGAATCTCTACTTAGCCCATTTGAACTAAATGGAACACTGATATTAATTTCAAATTCAAATCCAATATTAATAATAATAACCGCCGTATCAAATTCATCCAACTTATGACGGAAATCCAATTTAATAGTGCTAATATGTTTTTCATTCATCATTGATTTATAATTATAATAAAAATTGAATGCTCTTACAAAATCTTTATAAACATCTTCTCTTAAAATAAATTGAACTGCTTTCAAGAAAAGAGATGAATAGTCAACACCAATCATCAAGCAATTATCCTCGCCAACCCAAAGAGAAGAAAAACGATCTTTTGCACGCTCTGGTGCAAGAATGACTTCAAGCTGTTCTTGACTTACAAAAGAAAATGAATCAACTGTTTTTCGAGCATTAAACATATCAACACACGATAATTGATTAATTTTTTTGAAGAACACTTTATCAATTTTTTTCGCTTCTACACAAGCCAGTCGAGACAAATTAATGTTAAATTTATCAATAGCTTCAATAATAGAACTGTCAATATTCACACTAAATGGAATAATACCAGAAGTAACAAGGCCATTACCATCAGAAAAAGAAACGCCATCTATTGTAATACTAAGAACAGTGCCTGACTGCAAAAAAGAAATCAGAATTTCATCTCGTTTCCTAGTATAAAAATCGTCATCATTTTTGATAGTCTTTTTAACAAAGAGACTGTTTTTATCTACAAAGTCTACGGGAGATTCTTGATTTGGGTTAAAAAGGGTATCAAGAAGTTTAAATTCTTTATTTAACTTTTTAACTAGATCATCGGAAAAATAAAAGACTTCTTTTAGCAAATTTTTTAAGTTCTGCTTGATAATATAAGATCGTTCCCCTCTATGAATAGAATCATTACGATAAGTATTATTTCTAATTTCATAAAGTTTTTCAACATTACGAACATTATGATCGATGAAAAATTTTTCAATATTGTCGTCATAATCTTTAAATAGTTTCTCAAAAAACATATTGTTCACCTTATAATAAATGTAAAATCCCCTACATAAGCAGGGGATAGTGTATTAATTAATATTCTGGATTAGTCCATGCCGCTAAGACAGGATACTTCATCAAAATACCAGCCGTTTTTTCGTTCTTTTCATCTAAGAAATGAACCATTCGAACCTTGCCAGTAATTTCGCTCTCAAACAGTTCAATAAACAAATAACCTTCTTTTCGGAAAATACAACGATACAGACCCGGTGCAAGACCTTTTACGTTAACGTTTGCAAAGCAAGCGTAATTTGCACCAACAAAAGTACACTTAGAAACAGATTTAAACGTTTCTTTTGCTACGGATTCACTGTCCACACAACGAATCGTATGAAGATCTGTCTTAATTGAAGCAATTTTTATTTTTTTGTCATTAACCAGATAATCTTTACCCACTCGAAGTGCTTGAATCGTTTCATAAGGAGCATCTTCGTTAATTTTCGAGAAGTATTCAGCTTCTGCCTTGCTTTTCACAAAAATATCACCTCGTTTACGGCGAGGAAATTTAAAGATATTGGTCACTTTCATTTCATCACGGCTTTCAACCACACAGTCAGGTTGCATTTTAGCAATAAAGTGGTCGTTATATTGAACTGGATTGCCAACAATATGAGCTTTTGGAATAACATAAATATAAGCCACTGAACCGAAGTTTGGGTTGGCTTGTCCATTACGTTTAATGCGTTTATCTTGCACAATATTATACAAAATATGATTATACACATTATCCAGTTTTTCAAGATTTGTTTGGATAATTTGAACCGACAATTTCATGTCAGGACTTTTGAACGAATTAACAATTTCCCGCTCTGACACCTCACCATAAATACGATGAACCTGATCAATCCCATTTTTAAGGAGACGTTGCTGCAAAAAAGGCTTAATGTATTTACCATTTTTCATCGACAGAGTGACGATAAAAGAAGGGGCGGGGCGACGGTTTCCGTTCACATTAAACATTGAGTAATCCTCTGATTTAAATAATGAAAGTAGTATACCACGAAATACGAAGTTTGGGTATATTTTTTAACAAAAAAGCACCAGAAGGTGCTTGTTATTAGGCAAATTTATGAAGTGAATGAATCAAGTTTTTTACATTGCCTTTGTATTCTGCTGTCATTCGAGTTTTGACCAACTCTTTCATGCCCGCAACAGTCATATAATAGAGTTCCCCTACTTTATCAGAAACTCGCTTGAAGTTATCCATAACACCATCCCCTTTATAGCCACAGATACGCTGGATAATGGAGGTCTGGAACATTACTTTTTCTTCTTCGATAACAAAAGGAATTACTGTGCTTCCAAGAATGACAACTGATTTTTCACGATCAAGCACAACTTTATCATTTTTGTTTGGCATAATGCGACTAATGCCATTATAGAGAGAAATTAGGCGTTTCGCATAGGTTTCTGAGGCCATCTCATCAGCAATGATGGGGAACGATTCGAGGAAAATAAAATTGGTAACGCCTGCCTTCGTTTTAATTTTTACCGAATGTTCTTTAAGATTGTCTTTAACCTTCACTTTCTTATAACCACAATAACGAATAACATCCGTTGCCTTTACAACAACACGGTTATCAAACGTTGCAATAGAAAACTGTTTTTTATAGACTTCAACAAAGCTTTCAATATCTTCTGAAATCACCACTTCATTGCGTTCTTTAAATGCTGGAGTAAACGCCCGAAGTGTGGATGAAATAATTGCCAACAATTCATTGTGATGAGCGTCAACCCGAGACAGAGCAGTCACTTGTGAAGGCAAATTTTTCAGTTTATCTACGGGAACAAAGAGAGCCGTAGGGAACAGTTCAATGAAGTTGAAAAAATTAATACGAGTCGCGTATCGACGGGCAATATCGGCATTCATTGACCCCTGATCATCTTTTTTATATTTCAGTACACCCATGAAATCGTCAAAACAGAAAAACGATTTTTTAGTGTCAATTTGATAAACTACGCGGACATCATCCTTCCCGTTACCTGAGATGGTAGTAAACAGAAAGTTTTTGTATTTCGACCAAGTATGCATGAAAAAAATCTCTAAGTAATGTTAATGACACAAGTATACCAAAAACATTGAATTGAGTAAAGAAAAAAAAGAAAAAAGCCTTCATAAGAAGGCTTTGAATGGAGCTTTATTAAAGGATGGCAGAAACAGGAACTTTTTTAACACCTTTCTTTTTATACTTGACCACACAGTCAGCCATTTTAACCAGAGCTTTCAAGGTGTAAGCCGCATCGTTACCCGCATTATGAAGACTATCATAAGGAATAGCCAACTGAGATAACATCGCACCTAGCGAAAGGTGCGTATATTCTGATTCATAATGGAATTTTGAATAAAAGATACGCTGTGTATCAAGCCCAGCAATATGCGGCATTTCAGCCAATTTAAAACCATAATGCTTCAAAACAAGATACTCTGCTGAAACCCCATGACCCACAAGATAATCACTGCTTGCAATACGTTCAGCAAGGATGCCTAGTAGTGCGTCCATAGTAATAATTTGGCTTACCCCAAAATTGAATTTAAATTGAAGGTTGTAGTTTTTCTTATTTTCATAGTTACCTTCAATAATGTAATGTTCATAAACACTTTCACCATTAAAGTAGCTAGAAAGACCACACTCCGAAATTTGGAAGTTCTTGTTTTGATCGTATTCAAAGTCAACGGACAAAATACGAAGGTTTTCAATGTTTTTAGGCATCTGTTTTCTAAACTGATGGAAACCATCAATAATAGAAGGTTCTTTAAATTTAGCTTCTTCTTTTTTCGCTTTCGCTTCTGGCGAAGACATAGCTTCCCGAGCTTGATTGATCATTCCCTTAAAATCAACAAAATTAGACAAACGAATGACTTCAACCGATTCTGGATGAACCACTGGTTTAACTTCAATTCCAAAGGTGGCTTTCAGCATATCAACAAGGGTAAAGGCATCAGCTTCTGCTAGATAAAATTCAGAATTATAAGACATGTAAATTTCTTTCAAGAATTTACGTTCAACAATTTTTACAAGCTTCACAGATTCTGCAAAATTTTGTTTCAGTGCCTTTTTTTCTTTGTGAGGGATGTCAAGCTGCTGAATGAGGTCAGCAGCAAGATAACGAAATGAATTAGTAGAATACAGATTCATGAAATTTTTCTCTTTTAGCTTGATGTTAGTATATCAAAATAAAATTGAAATGACAACATCATTTTTTGCTAGTATCCGCTGAGGAACTGTAGACTGATAATGATAGCGTATAGCCATTAGCTAATTTAAATTCTTGTGCTTGACCATACTTCAAATGCCCCTGCCATTTTATATTGGTAGCCACCTCAGTAGCATTCGTAATTTTACAGGTATCACTAATAACTTTTTGATCATCCATCTTTTCATAAGTAGTACCAGAGTATGCAAGCACAACATCCACTGTCATAGCATCTTTTTTCAAAGGCAATAGAGTCATGAATTCGCTATTTTTAAAAAATTCACTGATATTAAATTGACCATTTTCAACAGATCTCGTAGTTTCAATTTGACAATCACCATCTTGATCACTCCCGCTCATATTTTGGACAGGAGTAAGCTGACCTGTAAGTGTATACACTGTAGTTTCGAATACGACATGACCTGCCGCATCCTTTTTAACCATAACAAAATTCATAGCATCATGAGTTGTAGGTAATGGATAATTGAATGTGTCAGCATGTGCAGCAAATGAAGCCATCAATGATAACCCAGAAATACATAACAAACGTTTCATAAAATTTAAAATCCTTGTTGATTAGTTGCAGGATAGCAATTAAAAAATCAAATGCAATGTTATTATAATATTCAACTTTGACAAAAACTATGCCACATAATATGATACATAGATTAAAGAGGTGTCTATGGCTTATATTTACCAATATAATCAACAATATTCAAATAATAATTTTACAGAAAAAGATATTTTAAATATTGTAAAAAACTATGAAATTGACGAATTAAAAAAATGGTTGAAAGAAGCTGCACCTGATAAAAATAGAGCAACCATTGCATTCAATGCTTGTTTAAGAAACGATTGGACCGTAGGTATGGATCTTATTATTGCTTCTGGGTGGTCGAAAGAGAAAAAACTCATAAACGATGGTTGGAATGAACTCCTTGGCATCAATTTACATGAAAAAAATAAGGAAGGTAGTGTGGCTGAACAATGGCTGATTGCAAAAACCTTCAACAATCGAACCTTATACACAAAAACCAATTTAAATAAATTATCTATAGAATTAGCACAATTTGCAAACAGTGCGGGTTCATCCCACTACTGGAAACTATTCAGGCCACACATCAGCAACCTTAAAAATTATGATGGTGCCTTATTTTTTAGAATGATTTATCTTGAATATGTCAGTAAACTACCCCATGCAAATCAATCATTAACATTCGAAAAACATAAAGCACTGTGTCTTTCAAATATTAATGAAATACTAAACCAACCTATTTGTATAGAAGGTACCAAAATATGGGATATTTTGTATCGAGATAAAAACGAAGAATTGTTCTTTAAAATAATAGAGTCTACTTTACTCATCTCATCGAAAGAACTGATGAGTTTAGCCATTTATGTGCCCATGTATTATAAACTTTATGAACAAAACATAAAAAAAGTTGATACAAACATTATTCAAGAAAAACTTAAACGTGTATACACAGCTTTGAAACAATTAAAGTTAGCCGAATTTGAAGATTATACTATAGCTGATTTAACACAACATGATACGTTAACCAGACAACACAACCAACAATATTTTGTTGTGGGAACATTTGATGTATGGAAACCAACTCAAGTTCATGAAGCATTACATTTACCTGCCACTAATATCACGCAAGGTAGTATTCGTATCTATGCAGCAGACTGCTTTTTTGCAGAACCTAACAAACAGAATGAATATGAACCTTTAACTGAGCAGCAAAAGTGCGAATACCGTCAACGAACTGTCTAAATCAGAACTTTAATAACACTAATCAACTTCAATGCAAATAGAGTTTTTTGGCTAAATATATAGTATTTTTAGAATTGACTTTTTTATAAAAAAAGGCTATGATAAAAGTTAAAATTATGACATTTATTAATTAATAAAACTCATTTTTAAACAAACATAGATGATAGACAGGGGCCATAATGACAAGTAGTATTGGAAGGAATAAAAATTATTTAGATGAACTACAAGAAAAGGTATCCAACCAAACGGAACCCCTGTTGTCGTCTAATTTTGAAAATGCTCAAAAATTCGTCAAAACACCAAGAACAAACGATGAATTTGTTCAAAAAAGATGGGAATCTATGGGATATGATAACCCACCAGTAGAGCTTTACAACGATCACGATAAAGCAATCATCGAAACTTATGGTAAAAATATTGAATATGGTATTGGTACTGTAAAGGTGCCACTGGGTGTTGCTGGCCCTCTTCGTATCAATGGCATTCACGCCAAAGGTGATTTCATGATTCCACTAGCGACCACAGAAGCGGCTCTTGTGGCTAGCTATCATCGTGGAGCTTGCTTAATCACAAAAGCAGGAGGTGCTACATCAGCATTACTAGGTGAAGCGGTTGGCCGTAGTCCCGGTTTTGCCTTTACAAGTATTATGGAAGCGGGTACCTTTGTTGCATGGGTTACACAACAATACGAACATTTTATCACACTTGCTAACGGAACTACTCGTTATGGTAAACTGATTGACATGAAAATTCACATGGAAGGCAATCATGTGTATATCAATCTGGAATATACCACAGGCGATGCTAGTGGACAGAACATGGTAACTATTGCAACCAATGCCATTTATGAATACATCCGAACGAACTCACCAGTTCCTATCAAATATGCATTCCTTGAAGCCAACTTCTCTGGTGATAAGAAAGCCAGTGCCATGAGTTTTTTAAGTGTTCGTGGTAAAAAGGTGACAACAGAAGTTAATCTCAGCAGAGAATTAGTGAAATCGATGCTACATACCACACCAGAGATGATGATGAATTACTGGTCAATGAGTGCTTTGGGTGGTGTTATGAGCGGTACCATCGGTGTCCAAGGGCACTATGCCAATGGTCTTGCAGCTTTTTACATTGCGACTGGACAAGATGCAGCATGTGTTGCTGAAAGTGCCGTAGGTGTAACGCGATTTGAAATTAATCCAGAGGGTGGCTTGTATGCCAGTGTGACTATGCCCAACATCATGGTAGGTTCCGTAGGTGGTGGCACAGGGTTGAGCAGCCAAAAAGAGTGTTTAAATATGCTTGGTCTATCGGGAGCTGGCAAAGCAAGAGCGTTGGCTGAAGTAATTGGTGCTGTCTGTCTAGCAGGTGAACTCAGTATTATTGGTGCCTTGTGTGCAAACCATTTTGCCAATGCCCATCAACAACTAGCAAGAGGCTAATACAATGACCAAAACATATTCATTTTTTGAAAAGTGGAATATTTATCAAGCTTCTCGTTTTCCATTGTTAAAACACAGTTTATTGATTCTAGCCTTCAGCAGTTCTGCAGTCAGTTTTTCATCCATGATCAGCGGTCGTGGAGCACCCGAATTGTTGTCATACATTGTAGCCTTCATTACCTGCTTTTTGTTTTTCTTACAATTGCGTATTGCAGATGAATTCAAAGACTATGAAGAAGACTGTCAATTCAGAAATTATAGACCAGTGCCACAAGGAATTATTACCTTAAAAGAACTGAAAAATCTGTTTATCATAGCCAGTGGCATTCAATTGGCGGTTGCGGCCTTTTTAGACATTAAATTGGCAGGCATTTTATTGGTTGTTTGGATCTATCTAGCTGGTATGAGTAAAGAATTTGGTATTAAAAGTTGGTTAAAAGCTCATCCGATTACTTACATGTGGTCACACATGCTAATTATGCCAATGGTTGACTTTTATGCCACAGCCACAGACTGGATTTTGTTTGAAACACCACCTTATGCTATTTATTGGTTTGTTGCTCTAAGTTTCTTTAATGGGATTAACTTGGAAATTGGTCGTAAAATCAGAAGCCCTAGACATGAAGAAACAGGAGTTGAAACATACAGTGTGCTATGGGGTGCAAAGCGAGCGTGTGCGGCATGGTTGAGCATGGTTTTACTAACAGGCTGCTGTGCAATCGGGGCAGCTTATTATTTACCTGATTCCTTCTTCTGCTTTGTAATTGGTTTTGTCACAGTTTATTTCGTATCCAGTGTGTATCATACTAAAAAGTTCCTCAAAGATACAATAAAAGGTGATGGAAAGCTGTTTGAAAACTTATCAGGCTTGTTTACATTGAGTATTTATTTGTTGTTAGGTTTGATTCCATTGGCCTATACATTGATTTAATTAACAGAGCAAAATAAAACGTTATATCTTATTAGAATATAGCGTTTTTTGTTTTTTTGTGCTATAATTGAAAGAATGATTAAATAACTATTTAAAAGGTCTTAAACACATGAAATTTATCCACCATCATTCAACGACAGATGAAATAATTACAAAAAAAGAAATTGGCGGTAAAGCCTACAGCCTTTATTTACTAGGGCGAGACAATAAATCGTTGAACATTCCAGTATGGTTTGCGGTAAAAGAAAATACAAAAGCACAAATTGAAACCAGTGCTGAAAATAAACAACTATTTCAACAGGAGTTGAAACAAGCCATTCAGAGCCTAGGTGCAGATAAACTGTGGGCGGTTCGTTCATCAGCAAGCAGTGAAGATGGCTTGCAAAACAGTTTCGCTGGCCAATTAGACACTTTCCTTTTTGTGCCTACTGAAAAAGTTGAAGAAACTATCGAAAAAGTATGGGCAAGTATTCATAGTGAACACTTTGTTCAATACATCAAAGAACGTAATTTAACAGTTACTGAATCTCCTGCGGTATTGGTTCAATTAATGGTGAATGCAGACAGTGCTGGTGTTGGCTTCGGTATCAACCCTGTGACTCAAGATAAAGAATCAGTAATTAGTTCTATCTTCGGATTGGGTAATCAACTGGTATCAGGTGACACTGATGCAGATACATGGATTGTGAGAAACGGAGTCATTGATAAACGAACCATTGCATATAAAGAAAAACAAGAAGTTTTAAATAGAGATTCCTATGGAACCAAGCTAATTGAAAACAAAAATCCAGATATGGCTTCTTTAACCGATGAATTGGTCTTAAAAATTCAAGATCTTATCACTACTGTGAGCAAATATTACAAACATCCACAAGATATTGAATGGGCTGTTAAAGGCAATACGGTCTTCTTGCTTCAATCTCGTCCAATCACAACGATTAACCAAGGAAAAGAGGTCTTATGGGACAATTCTAACATTGCTGAAAGTTATGGTGGGATTACAACGCCTTTAACCTTTAGTTTTGCAAAAAAATCTTATGAAAATGTGTATCGTGAGCTTTGTTTGATTTTGAACATCTCTCAAAGTAAAGTAGACGGTCATGATATCGAATTCCGTAATATGCTGGGGTTAGTGCGTGGACGTGTGTACTACAACATGAACAGTTGGTATAAAACCTTAGCACTTCTACCGGGTTTTTCTTTGAATAAAACGTTTATGGAACAGATGATGGGCGTCAAGGAAGCACTCAGTGAAGAATTGGTCAAAGAAATTCAGGAAAGTGTTACTCAAAATAAAGTAGTTGACAGCTACCACATGGCTAAAACATCTGCTGGTTTGGCTAAATCCCTATTCTTCTTAGATAAAACTGTAAAAGGATTCTATGAAAGATTAGACACTGCATTGGCTCCAAGGGATCTTTCCATCATGTCAATCAGCGAATTGATGACATATTACAATCAAATGGAACTGCAGTTGTTAAAAAAATGGGATGCCCCAATGGTCAACGACTTGTTTGCAATGGTGTTCTACGGATTGCTTCGTAAGTTAAGCACTAAATGGTGCAATGACCATGATGAAAGCCTACAAAATACCTTAATTTTGACACAGGGTGGTATTATCAGTGCCGAACCTGCCAAGCTGATGAAACAAATGGCCCGTAAGATTCATGCTCTCGGAATTGAAAAAACTGAATTCAAAACATGGTGTAATAAAGTAGATAATAGTGAAGTCAAAGAAGACATTAACCGTTATATTTTGCGTTTTGGTGATCGTTGCTTAGACGAACTAAAACTTGAAAGCATTACGCTATTCGATAACCCAGAATTACTCTATCAAACCTTGTTTGAAATGAGTAATAACGAAGCATTGATAAACGCAGAAGAAAAAGTAGAGAATGATGAAGAATCAAAGAAAATGGAACAAGAGGTGTTAGCAAAACTTCCATTTGTAAAGCGTCGTCTCTTTGCATGGATTATCAAAATGGCAAGAAAAACTGTGCGTGAGCGTGAAAACCTTCGTTTTGAAAGAACACGTTTATTTGGGCGTGTAAGGAAGATTTTCTTGGAAATTGGTAAACGCTTTGTAGGTGAAGGTCTATTAAATGATTACCGTGATATTTTCTACCTAGAAGTGGATGAAATTCAATCATTTGTGGAAGGCACTTCAACATTAACTAATTTGAAAGACCTCGCTGAATTGAGAAAAGCTGAGTTCGCTCGCTATGCCATTGAAACAGCTCCGAGTGATCGATTCACAACCTATGGAGTTGTATACAAGAATAACCAGTATACGAGTCGTAACAAAAGCGTTATACTAGAAGGCAATATGCAACAGGGATTAGGTTGCTGTCCGGGTATTGTAAGAGGCAAAGTAAAAGTTGTTCGAGATCCTAAAAACGTAACGCTTGAAAAGGGTACTATCTTGGTAGCAGAACGCACTGATCCGGGTTGGATCATGCTTTTCTCATCCGTAAGTGGTATTCTTGTTGAACGTGGCAGTCTTTTGTCACATGCAGCTATCGTATCACGCGAACTTAATCTACCGGCTGTTGTCAGCGTTCCGGGTTTAATGGACTGGTTAAAAGACGATGATATTGTTGAAATGAACGGAACCACAGGCACTATCACCAAAATTACAGCAGAAGGCAAAGAAGGAAACAAAGAATGAAGACAGAAATTGAACAAAAAGCATCATTTAATATCATGCGTTATGCCCAATGTTGGGAAGATGCTGATGTGCTGGTTGAAGCATTGGACATTCAACCACACGATGTCTGCCTAAGCATTGCATCTGCTGGTGAGAATTCTTTTTCTTTACTGGCAAAATCACCTAAAAAAGTTATTGCCTTAGACATGAACCCTATTCAACTTTATGCCGTCGAATTGAGAAAAGCAGTCTATTCACGTTTGACACATGAAGAAATGTTGAAATTTCATGGAGCAAAAGCCGCTAGCATGGATGAACGAGCGTCTTACTACTCCAAAGTCGAAGATGCACTCAGTGAAGAAGCAAAAGAGTATTGGATTTCAACCAATTTCTTTGAAGTTGGCTATGGGCATGTAGGCAAATTTGAAAAATATTTTGGTCTATTTAAAAATGTTGTTATGCCATTTATTCATAGCAGAAAAACCATCAAAAAATTGTTTGAGTTGAAAACAATTGAAGAACAACAAGAGTTCTATGACAAAAAATGGAATAACTGGCGATGGAGAATGCTGTTTAAAGTATTTTTCAGTCAAAAATTGATGGGGCTTATGGGCCGAGATCCAGCATTCTTTAAATACGTTGAAGGCAGTGTGGCGGATAAGATTTTGGGCCGCACAGAAGTGGCTTTTTATCATGTGTTGGCAAAAGAAAACCCATACCTTGATTGGATTCTCAACGGAAAGTTTAACTATGCATTGCCTCATGCACTAAGGGCTGAAAATTTTGAATTGATTAAAAAGAACTTGAATAAATTAGAAGTTCATTTGGGTAGTATTGAATCTTATCTTGATAAGACCAATGAGAAAGTAACCAAATACAACCTAAGTGACATTTTTGAATATATGTCTGAGGATATGTATGAACAGTTAATGAACCGATTGATTGAATCTTCTGAACAAGGCGGAAGGTTGGCATATTGGAATATGTTAGCTCCACGTTTTGCTGGACTTTCTCAATCATTAATGATAAAATTGGATACCCTTAATACAGATGAATTATTCTTAAAAGATAAAGCATTCTTTTACAGTAAATTTGTTTGTGAAAAGATCAAATAACTTAAAGAGCTGACTTACTTACATGAGTGTAAAATAATGATAAAAATGCTGCTTGAATCACAAATCTTTATGATGTTTTTTACACTTATATTTTTAAGCGGGCTTTATCTCCTGCTGCATTTCGTTAAAAACAAATACGATGTATCCGCTGAACTATCCAGAAAGATGGTTCATATTGGATTAGGACTCACCACATTAAGTTTCCCTTGGCTCTTTGTAGACACATGGCCAGTATGGGCTATGTGTGGTGTCAGTATTGTCACGCTACTTGGATTACGCCACAAAAAATTTAGGCACAACTTAGGACAAGCACTACACAGTATTCAGCGAACGTCCTACGGTGAGATTTACTTCCCAATCAGTGTGGCCATTCTATTTGAATTGGCACATCAAACGCCAGTATTCTATATTGTGCCTTTGCTTGTCTTAACACTAGCAGATGCCTTTGCAGCAATTGTAGGGGTTCGTTATGGCAAATCCCATTATGATGCAGCCGAAGGTATCAAGTCTATTGAAGGGAGTTTATTCTTCTTCATTACGGCTTTCCTGTGTGTTCAAATACCACTTTTGCTGTTAAGTGATTACGCTAATGGACAGATCATTTTAGTAGCGTTATTTATTGCGTTGCTGATTACCCTTTGTGAAGCGGCTTCTTGGCAGGGATTAGATAACTTATTTATCCCACTAGGGGCTTATATGGTATTATCTACCTATTTAAACTTTGAAGTGCAAACCTTGATGTTACTAACCAGTATTTTAGTCGTTATTGTAATTGCTGCGGGGTATATCAGAGAAAAGAGCACCATGAATCTCAGTGCGTTACTGTGTTGCATTGTGTTAGGATTCTTGTTCATTACTTTTGAACCACTGACATTTGTAATTCCTCTTTCAATGTTGCTTTTGTATACCTTCATTGCTCGACATGAACAATCACAGTTGAAAAACTCACATACTGTATTGACCATCTTCTATTTGAACTTGGGTGGGTTATTCTGGCTGTTTTTAAGCACCAGCAGCAACTATGATTTTAGAATTGAGTTTTCTATCTATTACTGTATTCAAATGGGTGTGATTTCATGGATACATCAATATGTGTTCTATGGTAAAAACAAATATATTTATTCAGTCATTAATACCACTGTTTTGTATACAGCCTTATACATGTTACATGCCGGAACATGGAATGTATTTGGAACTGAAAAATACTTTTACTATTTAGTATTTACGTTAATTTCATTTGCTGTTAGTATATTCATTTTTAGAAAGTGGGTAAAAACCTATAAAGAAATTCCAAGTAACCGAGAGCGACACTTAATGCAAGGTGGCACAGCATTCTTGGGTACCATTGTATTTTTAATGTTGAGGACTTTGTATGCTTAAATATTTAGAGAATAACACATGGGGTTATATCAAAGACAATGAAGTTGTGGTTCAAGCCAAGACGTGGTTCTACCCACAACTACCAGAAGGGCATAGCTTACATAAAGTGGGGATTATTGGTGAATTCAAATGCCAAGAAACTGTTTCTCTGGATGAATCAAAAGCGTTATTTGAAAAACTATTTGAAGAACTTCGATCACAAGGTGCAAGCAAAATCGTTGGCCCTATGGATGGGAACACATGGCAGAGTTATCGTTTGACTACTTACTATGGTGATCAACCTACATTTACAATGGAACCTTTTACACCCAAGCATTTTATTGCTCATTGGGAAAATGCAGGTTTTGTTCCAGAAGAAACCTATTCGAGTTATATTACATCAGTCAAGGACTGGGAAGATGCACGAGTAGCTAAATTACACAGTAGGTTTGCCCAGTTAAAAGTCAGATCACTAGAACAAAGTGATTTGAGTCCTATTTTTGATTTAAGTTTACAATCGTTTACTCGAAACCCTTATTACATTCCTATTGATAAAGAGGTGTATCTCAGCAAATATGGTAACATGATGTCTATGTTAAAACCTAATCTCAGTACTGTTGTGTATGATGGCAATGAATTAGTTGGCTATCTCTTTGCTATGATGGACATGAACCGAACGGCTGATGGGCATTCAACTAATCGTGTTATTTTGAAAACAGTAGCGGTTAAAGAAGAAAGACGGTATGCTGGTCTTGGAACCTATCTACTGGCAAAATTAATCGATACAGTAAAAAAAATGGGAGTGGAATATGCTATCCATGCGTTAATGTATGACAAAAATGCTGTTCAAAACATCATTAAAGACAACAGCCAACAACTGAGACAATACACTTTATATAAACGAGATTTCTTATGAATTTGATGAATTTATTTGATAAGAATGTAAAAGAGTTCCCAAATGCATCTGCATTAAGTATGAGTTCAAGGAATGAAACATGGACATATGCTGGATTAAATGAAAAGGTCAATAATGCTGCTCAATACTTCGCAAAAAATGGAATTGTGAAAGGTGATGGCGTCCTCATCTTAGTACCCATGTCATTTGAGCTTTATACCACATTACTTGCACTCTTTAAGCTGGGTGCAGTTGCTGTTTTCATTGATCCTCAAAGTTCAAAAGATCATATTAAAGCGTGCATCAAAAAATATCCACTGAAAGCATTTATTGGTGTTAAAAAAGCTCATTTACTGCGAGTGATTAATAAAGATATTCGACAGATTCCAATGCATATGACGGTGGGGTATTTGCCATTTACAAAAAACTTGAATAAAGCTCATGAATCAACAATAACATCATTCACAGAAAAAGTGGAGATCCAACCAGATGATCCAGCACTCATCACATTTACGAGTGGAAGTACTGGGAAGCCAAAAGCTGCAGTGAGGACACATGCTTTCTTATTGAAACAATATGAAGTTTTGTCTAAGAATATGTTATTTGCTCAAAGTGAAGTAGATATTAGCACATTGCCTGTTTTTGTATTAGCGAACCTAGCAGCCGGAATGCACAGTGTAATTCCCAATGTTAATCTACTGAAACCTGCTGAAGTGGATGGTAAAGTATTATTAGATGACATTGTGAAATATAAAGCAACACGATTTGGCGGTAGCCCTGTATTAGTCAACAAAATTACAGAACACTTACAACAAGAAGTAAAATGTTCATTAACCCATGTGTATATGGGTGGTGGCCCCGTGTATCCAAAAATCTTACATGACATCCAAAAGAGATTACCAAGAAGTACTGTATTTGGTTTATACGGCTCAACAGAAGCTGAACCCATTGCACACATGTCTTCATTTGAATATGGTCATCGTCAAGTAACCGAAACCAAGAACTGTAACGGACTTTATGTAGGCAAACCAGTTGCAGAAGTTGAAATCAAAATTATCAATAGTGACCTATTAACAGACGATTTAAAAAGTTTTGAATCTATCGAAGTTGAACATGGCGAAATCATTGTCAGTGGAGAGCACGTATTAAAAGGCTATTTAAATGGCGAAGGTGATGCAGAGAATAAAATCCACATGGGAGGAAAAATCTGGCATAGAACAGGCGATGCAGGCTATTTTGATGACCATGGAGAGCTATGGTTACTAGGTCGATACAGTCAAAAGATTGTGACTAAGGAAAGAACCTTATATCCATTTGCAATTGAAGCAGCATTATTTGAGAAAGGTTATCAGACAGCTTTGATTATGCATGAAGGAAAAGTATGTCTTGTTGCTGAATTAACATCACCAAATGTTAATTTAAAAGCATTAGGAATTGAAAAAGTCATGTTGGTCAATAAAATACCAAGAGATAAAAGGCACAATTCAAAAGTAGATTATGGAGCATTAAAAGAACTAATCAAAGATAGGAACAAATAAAAAGGTTGCATAAGCAACCTTTTCTTTTACATTGAAAAATTAGTAGTCACTTCCTTCCGTAATCCAATAATGGTTGCAGTCTTCACAACGGTATTGAACATCATCATAGCTACCACAAAAGCTTTCTTTGATGCGATAAACAAGGTTATGTGACTTACATTTTTTACAAACAAAATCATTTTTAGGGGTTTCCACTTTTAGCCAAACTTTTTCGTCACTCATCACTTATCTCCACAAGGTTATTTTGATTCGGATTCATCAATAAAATAATTTATCAAAGAAACTAAATCATCGGCGTCACTAAGATTGCGTTCTATTTTAACAAAATCTGCAGAATTTTTCAAGATGACTTTATCATCCCTTACCAAAAATACAGCGTCTTTGGGAATCTCAAAACTTTTCAAGGCTTCACCATCCAGACTGATTTGTGCTTTGTTTTTAGACGATTTTCGTTGAGATTCATTATCAGAATTGCTTTTATAAACAGTAAACAGTTGTGTGCCTTTCTCTTTACTAACAAGCATTCCATGTTGAACATGATAGAGAGGTAAAAGGACAGCGATCTTATAATTAGACACTCTTTCAATCATTACACTGACACCTGACTCAGTAATGTCATCAAATTCTTTTTGAGCATTATCCAGCCTTTCTGCAATATCATAGATGCCTTCATGCCAATTGGTATAATCAATGCGTAGTGGGGTGTTATAGGAGACGACATCAATATTTCTGGATAACAAGAACTTTACAGGTTCTTTTGTTTCATTTTCAACAGTTAATGAGACACCTTCTACTTTTGTGAAAAAAGGAATTTTATCCCGTAATTCAAAAACAGCTTCACCTGTTACTTTTGAAACCATTGAATGTTCGCCAATCAAAGCGGCTGGCATTATAAGTTTAATTTCTACACTGTCATCTAATTCTTCATCATCATAAATCATATAGCACCTCGTTATGTATTAAATATTATGCATCACCATTAACTCAAGAGAATTATTAAGCAATAAATCATTATTTTTGTACCTTAAACATAAATCATTAATAAAAGTTGTCATGATTTTATCATCATCAAAATCAATTTCTGGCAAATACTCAAATGCAGCCTTAAAAAGATCATGTTGCCAAAAATTAAATAAAAGTACTTTAGAGAGTAATCTATCAAATTCTCGATCTACTTGATGGATGCTTTCATCAAGATTTGAAATTACAGAGACTGGAGATAGTTTATGTACTGGATTTTTTTTCAAATACATGTTGCGATTACGAGTGCCATCAGCATATCGAACAGTTTTCATGAAAAGACTACGGTTAAAACCGAACTCACCAAAATTACCAGTATGCTCATACCTTAAAAGATTGAGGTTTTCGTCAAAATAGCAATAAACAGGTGGAACTGAGGTCTTTTGAAGATTAAGTCTAATTGTAAAACTGAACTCTTTCGCACCCACTGAATAAGTAGCAATAATCCAGAAAGCATTATTTTTAAGTTCAATTAAACAACTATTATTACTGAGTCTCACGTAAAAAGTGCAAATGGGATCAATTGTTTGATCAATGAAAATAAAGTTAAAAACACTTGCAAGTTTATCCTTAAGCCTTGCTTCAACTATTTTTTCATTTTCAATAGAATCAATATGAGAAATTAAATTGTTAAGATTGTCAAAAAATGTCATATATCCACCTCAAAATAAATACATCTAAATAACCAAAATATAAATACTGTTTTAAATAGATTCCATATCTTTTAATAGCCAATAAGGTTCAAAATCTTGCGACATGAAATCAAAAGATAGTTCAGGTTTCATATCCCATTTAGTAATTAAATCGAATGATTCAGCTAATGGAAAAATAAATTTATCTAAATGTGGAATAACATCATGCCTATTACTTGAATTATTTTCAATAGTTGCTTCTTTTAGAATTTTTCTATTATACAATAATTGCATTTCAATATTATTTGAATAATTTGGTATAATTTTTAATATGAGTTGAGCTTGTCTTTCACAGCTAAGTGAATTTGTAGGATTTTTAGGAGAATTACTCAAAATTGGACTTTGTAAAGATACATTAAAGTTAACGACACAAACTGATTGTAAACTTACTGAATTATAGCCATTTACATTTTCTAAAAATTCGGCATACTGATGAAAATTGTCATATAAATATTTTTTTCTAGGATCTCCTGCGAAGGACCAATTAGATTGAACATCCAAAAATAAAAGAGACAATACATTATGATTAAAATCCATTGGAATAATAATCTTAAAATGATCATTTTTAAAATAACTAGAAATGAATAAATAATGATTTACTGAATGGTTGTCATAATGTCTAGTCAAACAAACGACCTGAACAGTGTTGAAAGATGCAAACAAATTCCGTTTAAAAGATTCAATTTCAATTTGAATACGAGAAGAATCATGAGGTTTAGCAAGATGTATAAAACGAATAGCATCATCGATAATACGAATATCAGTATTAGACGAAATATTATCGTAAGTATATAAAGTTACTTCATCATAATCATAAAAGTTTTTGAGATGAAGCATAAATTTTTCGATTTTTTTCTGAGCAATATCTACCTGTTCAATTGAATAATCAGGTAAACTACTGGAATTTAAAATATAACTTTCATTCATCTTTTATCCTCAATATATTTATAATTATAATACAAACAAAAAAGCCCCGAAGGGCTTTTATTTCTTGCCAAATGCTTTTGACTGAATCCAACGCCAGAAGGTAACATCTTCAAGTTTGTACTCAATACATACAGGAACAATTACCGCACGAAGCTGATACATGTTGTAAGTTTTAGTCTTCAGCAGGTTAAGAATTTCATCAATACGAGCCTTTGGAACGTTAAGACGTTCTTTGGGTTCGACTATTCGACATTCATGTTTCATCGCTTGATAACGTGCCCAAAGGTCTTTATCAGCTTGTGCTTCTGAAGAGAGCTGTTCAACGGGAGCAACGACAGGTTCTGGTGCTACATAGAAATCGGAGTCTTCTTCATTTGCTACGATTTGAATGAAGTCAGGCGTTTCCAGAATATCATTAGGCCATTCCTTGTTGTAAGTGTAGTTAATATAATGTTCTTCTCCTGTGATATTATCCTTTAAAATCAACCATCTATACTCTCTACCGTCGTCCTCTATATAGTCGGTATGACGTTCGCCTTTTTCAATTACATGGTCTGGATGATACATAGGAATATCATTAAAAATTTCCTCAAAACGATCTGTGTCAAGGCGACCATTGATCAACTTATCGAGTTCTCGTTCGGTCATTTTAATCTTTTGAATCGTCATATTTTGGCACCATCCTCTTGATTTGATAAAGCATTTTATCAAAAAACAACCAAAAACGCAAGAAATATTAGATTTTTCTTCATCTCAATTAAGAGAATCCTTTGTTTTAAAGATTCAAAAGAATTATGATATTGATCACTAAAAAATTTTCACGATAGGTAAATATCAAATCTTCATCATCAGCCAGACTAATAGCACGTTTCAGCCAATAGTCTAAAGCTGTAATAATAACCTTATGTATATCAGCAGGAAGTGATTTAATGTCATTCGCATAACATTTTAGTAGTTCATGAACATCTTGCATAAATGATCCTACAAAATTTAAATTAAGTTCATGTTGCAAACCAGCATCTTAGCATCAAGATTATCTAAATTATCTGAATAATCTTTTTCAAACTTATTCAAAATATCAATAATCGAAGAATGAGCATTAATGCTTTTAATAATAGCTGCATAATCTGAAAATACTTCAGTGAAAACTGTTGAATTGTAATCACAAGCAATTAAGAATTTAGTGAAACAATCTCTAAATTCTTGTTTCATCCCAAAATAACGTGGAGATAAATAGTTTTTTGAAGTAAATGTTGCTCTTGTATCATTACCATCAAACAAATTAGATACTAGGGTATTTTCAATCCGATCAGGAAAAACTAAATGAGAAACTTTTAAATTAGCACATGATTTCATATTATACCGAAGATCAAAATTACGGTTAAATTCAGCATATTTATAATTCATGTTTGTATCAATATAGACAACAAAGGTATTGCTTTCCAAAGGGCTATTCAGTTTTTGAATAGCCGAATTATATAAATGAAAATTAACAAATAAATTATTCTCACCAATTGATAAAGAAAGATAACCATATTTAAATCTATAATTAAAAGAAGTGTTGTTGCCTAAATTGGCATCGACGTATTCAAAAGAGAGATCAGTAGTACTTTCTTTTAAATTTAAAGATCTGTTAAAAAAAAGAGTAAATGAATGGATAATAAAAGCTTGCAGTTCATCACTAATAATATAGGATTTATCTGGAATTTCTCTTAGCTTTTCATAAATATTATACATGGTAATACCTGCGTTAAATTCTAGTCATTTGTTCAACAAGAAATTCTTTCAGTAGTTGTTCATAAGTCAATGGCAACAAGCCTTCAACATCTACCTTAAAATCATCTTGATTTCGATAATGGTCTTGTAAATAAAACAGCACACTTTTTACCAAGTTAGCTTTAAACACATCAAGTTCACCAACAGCAATGATTGAAGACTGTTTAAAAATAGGTTCATCATCATAACCAGCAACAGGTTTAATGATAATTTCATTGCCAATAATTTGCACATCGCAACATTTTTTACCATCATCTAATGAAGTGTAAAAAGTCATAAAACTGTTAGTGTTAATAAAGGGGGTTATTTTCTTGATTTCAAAAAATTCGGAATCTTTAACGTAAGTCCCTTTAATCAAAGAAACTTTCAAACTACCAAAGTGGAATGAAAAACAACTAAGAAGTTGCACCATTTCTTTTCGAACTTCGTTAACAGAAGCATTAATCAGATCAAGATTGATTTTTGTATTAACAGAAGAAATAGAAGATACAAACCGTTCAGGCAGGAACACTTCAAATTGACCAACAACATTCGTATAGACACCTTTCGAAACATCAAACATAAGAGTCAATGTAAACTTTTCATTGAGATGAGAGCAATGAAGGGTAGCTTCACGGTATTTGTAGCCATAGTCAGGAAAAGGACTAATGCGATGACAATCAATATCATACTCAGATTTCAAAGTGTCTTTAAGTGTTTTCTTGAAAGCAGTGCTGAGCATGACATCTCCTTAAAAGTCGGATAAGGATCTATTATATCAAAAATACCAAAAAAATATCAAGGAATTTTATTTGTTTGTTTCGACTCCAAGGAATATAGTTATTTTCCAACATAGAAGGATTGCGTGCCAAGATCAAGCCAATCATCTTCTGGATGTGATTGACGCCGTGTAGGAGCTTCTACTTTATTGAGCCTAGCTGTTTGTGGCGTTCTGCCAACATAAACACATTGACCACCCAGATTAAGAAATCCATCATCAGTCAAAGTTTGGTTATTATCGTGCTTCGGATCATCTCCAAAACCACAGTCAAAATCAATTGTCATTTATTATTCTCCATATATGCTATCTAAAAGTAGGAAGAACAGTGAAGTTTTTCCAAAAATTGTTAACGGCTATTCTAATTTTATTTTGCAATTCAATTGAAACCGTCTTTTTCAAAAACAAATCATCCAACACATCAGAAGCTTTTTTTGATAGTTCATCAATAGGATAAGATTGAGCAGCAACTTCCTGTAAGCTCATAACATGCAGGTCGCCACGATTTTTCAGAAAAGTTGTAAAATTAGATTTCTTTCTGTCTTTCAAGATTTCATAAGTGGCAAGATCAACTAAACAAGAAAAAATTTGATTATCATCAAATGTGCTGACGGGTAATGGTTTGCGATATTGTTCTTTTAAGTTTGCATATTCAATCAAACAGGATTCTCGAACGATTTTTCGAAGACTGTCCAAGTCAGTTGGAATTATTGCATAATACATATGCAGCTCACTTAACACCAAAGAAAGCGTTACAGGATCATCATCCCAAGAAAAAAGAAAATTTCGTTTTTTCAACGAATTCTTAAAGTTTTCTTGTGCTGTGTTGATACCTATTTTCTGTGCAAAAAGTTTATTCTTTGATCGTCCATCAATTTTTAAATGAGTCTGCATACATCCCCCTAGTCATCTTCATATTTACATCGCCATCCGCCCCATCCGGGGTCCATGCCGGGCATAGTGATGCCACAGTTTAATTCTTTTTTACGTTCTCTCTCTAAGTATTTTCGAGTTTCTTCTGCCCGCCTAGAACACTCAACTGGATTATCTTTACACCATTGGCGTTTCGACTCATCAATTTTAATAAACAAAAAAATCATTCCAACAATTGTTGAAATGATTAATGTGATAATAAGAATTATTTTTAAAAATTTATTCAAAATTTATCCTATTAGCGAGAAGAATATAAGGCCGCTTCTAAATCAGTAAGCTCTTTCCAGTAAAGCTTAATATTCCCCAAAATAGCAGTCTGATTTTGAGAGCTTACAGACTTTTCTTCAAAAATTTCTTGTGCCCGTTGTTTAGCCAAACCCAACAAAATATCGGTAGAATATTGTTCAACAAACATGCGTTTCCAAATGTTGTCAATATTATCAACTTTTCGATGGACAGCATAGAAATCTGTTTGTTTGCTCATCAAGAAATTTTTAGTAGTCAGTGCAGTAACTGTGGCAATGATTTCACTGTCTTCGTATTTTCTAACAGGAAGCTCACCCTCATAAGAAGTCTTCAAATTTTCAAACTCAATATGAGCGGCATCATTGGCAATCACTTTCAATTCATCAATGTTTTTAGGAGTTTTTCCAAAATAAAGGAAAAGGTCACTACCAGCTCTATCCAGCATAAATGGCTTATTCCAAGAAACCATAAAGGCTTGATTTTTAATATCAAGCATCATGTCAAAGGAAGTTTTAGCTACTGCAATACCCACCGACTGAGCAATGCGTTTGTTTTTGTAACCTTGCTCACGCTTGATAACGAGATGAGATTTCATGTTTTTCTCCAATAGAAAAGAAGGTGTCTCAATTATTGGTTTAATTTTATCATAAAATAAGCTCAAAATCAATGGATTTTATCGGAACCGGATAGGGCTTCATCCATCGAATCAACCACTTTAACCAGTTTATGATTAATCCACGAACCAATCGGTCTAAATGTTTCTTTATCTACATCAACACCCGGCAATACAAGGTAGATTGGAATACCTACAGCCAAGGCCATACCAACTTCAACCAGTGTGCCTTTCAATGGAAAATCATCAGGCTCTGCATAGAGAACAACTCGTTCGGCATTCGTCACTTCAGCAGTAATGTTTTCCCAAATCGTATGCAAAGGTTTCGTATCATCTGCATTCAATGGCTGTTCAACAACATCAATCCATGATGAGACAATATGATATCCATCAACATCACGCAATTTTCTCCAAGCGGCTGAACGTTCTGGCAAACTAGCACGGCTAGCAATATAAGTACCTTTTTTCATTTTTTCTCCATATGCGTATAAGCAGTGACAAGAGTTTTATATACAAAATCATTTTTTAAAGAAAAGTTTCCTTTGCAGTATCGGTCAACATCCAGTTCATACCGTTTCTAAAAATATGATCAAAT
>Ga0308157_10000476_pt1 | contig 132282 bp, 115 predicted proteins | sample PhyBR1_FD_201035 | JGI IMG/M metagenome (GOLD analysis project Ga0308157, IMG submission 201035) | Phyllosphere microbial communities from UC Gill Tract Community Farm, Albany, California, United States - DLSLB.R1 | ecosystem: Host-associated > Plants > Phyllosphere > Unclassified | place... | reverse complement strand
CCACCGATACCGCGACTGCAACAGATAGCACGCCACCGGCCGTAGAGCTGAATGTGGTGATCAATGCTGATGGCAGTGCCACCCTCAGCGGTACCACCGAACCGGGCGCCACTTTAATTGTACAGGGCCCGGACGGAGCAGCAGTGCCGGTCACAGTGGCGCCAGATGGCAGCATCACTGGCAGTATTGCTGCGCCGGCTCTCGCCGGTAACTACACCGCCACCGCGACCGATATTAACGGCAACACTGCCACCGATACCGCGACTGCAACAGATAGCACGCCACCGGCCGTAGAGCTGAATGTGGTGATCAATGCTGATGGCAGTGCCACCCTCAGCGGTACCACCGAACCGGGCGCCACTTTAATTGTACAGGGTCCAAACGGGGTAGCAGTGCCGGTCACTGTGGCGCCAGATGGCAGCATCAGTGGCAGCATTGCTGCGCCAGCTCTCGCCGGTAGCTACACCGCCACCGCGACAGATATCAACGGCAACACTGCCACCGATACCGCGACTGCAACAGATAATATTGCACCAATCCCTGGAAGCCTGAGTCTGGCAGATTTCTCCGATACGGGCATCAGCCTCTCTGATGGAATCAGTAATGACAATACATTTAATTTGACATTAACGGGTCAGGAAACAGGTTCTACCGTGGTCTACCAGATTTCTACAGATGGCGGAAATACCTGGGTGGCAACAACAGCCGCACAGACTGGAGTCGCAGATAACACCTATCAATACAGAGCTGTCGTGACTGATGTTAATGGCAACAGCAGTATAACCAATGCGGTAGGCGTTACTATAGATACTATCACTACGGTTACTGCGCGCTTTGCTTTAGATTCAGATAATGGCAATCCAGATCCGACGACTGTCATTGTGAGTGGCACAGCAGAGGTAGGATCTATTGTTACTTTAACCACAAATACAGGTGTAGCAATTGTAGATAATCTAGGCAATCCTGTTAGTACGATAGTAGGTTCAACCGGCACCTATACATTTAATATTCCGACAGCCTCTGTAGTGGATAACCAGCTGCTTAGCGTGAATTCTACAGATATAGCCGGAAACGTTGCTACAGCCCCAGTAAGAATAGATTTGACACCACCAAATGCCATAGATGATGTCGTAAACCTGGACATTGTAAGTCAGATCACTACAGTCTATCCCGAAGTGACCGATACAGATGTTCAGGTATTGGGTTTATTAGAGTCTGATAATGGCACTGACAATGGTGTGACTGTAATTGTAGGACCTGATCAATTTGGTGTACTCAATATTGAAATAAGCCAAACTGCACTAGCCGCAGTTGCAGATGCCTTCCGGTTAGATGTTGTTGATGCAAATGGTAATGTTGTCTATTCTGCAGTAACACAAAACTCGCTAGTAGGGGATGTTCTTGGTTTAAATGTCTTAGGTGTAACAGGAGATAATACTTTAACTGCTACAGTCAGAGGCTTGCAACCAGGTACATATCGTGTTGTGGTTCGTAATGACGAGAGTACATTAACTGACTTGCTAGATTCAGATAATAGTGGTGGAGTATCTTTACAAGAGCTTGGAAATTCAGGCGTCATTTTAGGGCCTGAAAATCAGACGCTGGTACTCAATACAGTTTCTAATGCCTTAGGTCCAGTTTTAGGGCCAACAGTTACTACGCTGTTATCTCCTGTTTTAACTACATTGAATGGTTTGCCAGTTGATGAGATTATTAATCCATTAGTCACTATTTTGAATAATGTTGGTGCTACCGGATTACTCAATACAGTCTTGAGTTCACTAGCAGATGCTCTTTTAAGTAATACACTTACACTATTGCAAGCTACTGATATTACGACCCAGCTTACCGAAACCGATTTTGCTAATGAAGCCTTAACAGGTGGTAATTTGATTACAGGTGCGGGTAGCAGTAACGGCGGTACAGATGATGCCCAGGGAGGTGTAATTACTCAGGTACAAATTGCTGATGGACCTATCGTAGTCATTCCATCAAATGGAAGCAATGTTACAGTTGAAGGACTATATGGTGTACTTACCATTAATTCGTCAGGAGCCTATACTTATACAGCTTATGGAGATCCAGCGTCTATAGGCGGTTCTGAAGTATTTACTTATACATTATCTGATGGAAATACAGTAGATACGGCAAAACTTACTATTAACATTGCAGATACTTCTACAACAGCCCCTAGAGTTAGTTTAGTTAATGATACGGGTAGCAGTAATACTGACCTGATCACCCAAGATGGTCGCATCGCGGTGATCGCAGATCCGGATGTGACCACAGTAGTGGTAAGGTATACATCTGCTTCCGGTACTGGAGTGAACGTCAATGCTGTGTACGACACCACGACTGGCAGGTGGATTGCTACGCCTCCAGCTGGTTTTGCAGATGGTACTTATAATGTAACGGCTACCGTAACAGACACTACCAATCATACGAATACCTCTTCTTTAGGTAATATTACTGTAGATACTACACCGCCAGTAGTTACAATCGTAGGTGCAGGCGATAATGTAGGTAATGTTCAAGGCAATATTTATTCTAGTGCGATTACTGATGATAATACGCCAACAATCTTTGGCAGGGCAGCGCCGAACAGTACCATTACACTTATTCAGGATGGTGTAACAATAACTACGCCAATTACTGTAGATGCTAGTGGTAACTGGAGTTATACGCCTACCACAGCACTGTCTTCATCTGCGACCGGTGTAAATCATACTTGGCAGGCTAGAGTAACAGATACGGCAGGTAATATTACCACTGCTAACTTTAACTTGAATATTATTGGACAGGTTGCACCTGTTGCAGCTGTTAACAGTAATGCTCTACTGGGCGTGGTAGGCGCAGATGTAGCAGGTCTGATTGATTTAAATCAGCAACTATTTGCAGCGGCAGATGCAAATGGCGATTTAAGAAGAGTAGAAATTACATTAAATTCTGCAGTATCACTGGGTGGAGAGAATTTTAGCTTCTCAACAGGGTTAGCTAATCTATTTGGTTATAATGTTACTACGCAAAGCAGTCAATTAGCTTTACCATTAGTTCCTAGCCGTCCGGCGCGTATTACGATTGAAGCTGCACAAGGGCAGGTACTTGATAATCATGAAATTAATGAATTCTTGGCATCAGTCAAATTATCGGGTAGTTTGCTAGGAGGCATCTTAAATCTGAATTTACTGAATAATTTGAATGTGGTTGCTACAGATAGCCAAGGCTCATCTACCTCATATAGCCGAGGTGAGATTGCAAGTGTAGATCTGTTGGGCGGTCTACTTTCAGGAAGCGCTTCACCGATTGTTGAGGGTAATGCTAATGCCAATATCTTGGGTAATAGCAATAGTACTGTATCTCAGCGCCTCTATGGTTATGATGGAAATGATACGTTAAATGGCGGTTCAGGAAATGATATCCTGCGAGGTGGTAATGGTGATGATACTTTAAATGCAGGGGCAGGTAATGATTATATTAATGGTGGTGCAGGCAATGACACTATTACTGGTGGCTCAGGCGCTGATACTGTAGTGTTTGATTTACTGGTTGCCGCTAATGCAACAGGCGGTAATGGTACTGATACCTGGACAGACTTCCATGTAGGTAATATTCGTACCGATAACCAGGCTGACCGGATTGATGTGTCAGATCTGCTAGGAGGCGAGGTTAATGCTAATAATCTGGGACAATATATCCAGCTAAACTATAATTCAACGTCATCAACTGTAACCTTGTCCATCGACCGGGATGGAACCGGAACTACTTTTATTGCCACTCCATTATTACAGCTGACCAATCAGCCAAGTGCCATTACATTGGATGAACTGTTACAGAATGGCCAAATTATTTTCTAAATATATAAGGTAACAAAAAAGGACCTTCGGGTCCTTTTTTGTCTTTAGTTAAAATTTTTTTAAACTTAAGTGATAATCTATTTAGAATTTTAAGTTTTCTTATACTTTATAAAGCTATAGATTTTAAGGAGGATGTTATTTCTTCTGCACATGAATTATATGGACAGATTTTAGAAGTTATTAGTCTGATTCCTTGTGGTAAAGTTGCAACTTATGGGCAGGTTGCGCGTCTTGCCGGGTTGCCAAAACATGCACGATTAGTCGGCTGTATACTCAAAAATTTGCCTATAGAAACTGATATTCCATGGCATCGCGTAATTAATAGTCAAGGTAGAATTAGCCTAAGTAAATTAAATACACAAGGTCAAAATATACAGTCTGTTTTATTAATTGAAGAGGGCCTAACAGTCATAAATGGAAAGATAAACTTAAAAAAATTTCAGTGGCTACCCTGAATTTCTAAATCAACTTAAGATCATCAATTCTCTCTGTCTGGAAATTAGCAAGATAAAAATTAATATACAGTCTCTATCAGATGCGGATTAAAATTCATTTAAAAATGCTATTAAAGATGAAACGTTATCTGACTGTAGTCGCCCGCGTATTTTTAATAACTGCTTTTCGTCCATATCATAAAGCTTAAGGGAAAGCAGCTTCTGGATGTCTTCTTGAGAAAAACGGTATTTAATAATTCGTGCAGGTACACCACCGACAACTGCATAAGGTGGAACATCTTTAGTTACTACAGCACCTGTTGCTATTACTGCGCCTTCTCCCAATTTTACACCTTGCATAATCATGGCACGGCTACCAATCCAGCAACCGTCACTAATAATTGTATCTCCTGCTGGCACAAAACTACGGGTATCAAAGGGAAACACTGAAATCCATTCTGTACGGTGTAGCTGATTACCCCCCATCATAATGACACTTTCAGCACCAAAGCAGACAAAATTACCAATATAAAGCTGATCAATCGGTTTATCTGGGGTAGCAGGTTTATCATGAAGATAACGCACTACACAACGTTCAAACCCTTGATCCCAATAGGCTGAGTAATAACTATAATTGCCTTTAATATGAATATTCGGATTCTTTACTGTCTTCGAGATGAATTCGAACTCACACCAGTGTTTAACCGGAGAGTTGATCAGCTGATCCATAAGAAAAATTAAATACTGAAGAGCAGCAGATTATATCTGAAAAATTTTAAAATTTGAGATGAGCGAAAATAATATTGTCAATAAAAAGCCCCTGATGAAAGGGGCTTCATGTGTATCGTGTTTGACTAAATATATTCAACACTCACAATTTCATATTCTACTTCACCTTGAGGCGTAACAATTTTTGCTTCATCACCTTCGCTTTTGCCTAAAAGTCCGCGTGCAATAGGTGAGTTCACAGAAATTTTATTAATTTTAAAGTCAGCTTCATCATCACCAACGATTTTATAAGTTTTCTGTTCTTCAGTATCAAGATTTTCAATAGTTACTGTTACACCGAAAACTACACGGCCATTCTGCTCAAGATCTTTAATATCGATAACCTGAGCTGCACCCAGTTTACCTTCGATGTCCTGAATACGACCTTCACAGAAACCTTGCTGTTCACGTGCAGCGTGGTATTCTGCATTTTCTTTCAAGTCGCCATGTTCACGTGCTTCTGCAATCGCTGCTGTAATACGTGGACGTTCTACAGTTTTAAGCTGGTGTAATTCTTTCTCTAAGGCAGTTTTGCCTTCAGGGGTCATAGGATAACGTTGCATGTTGTCCCTCAAAAGTCAGTGGAAAGATGTAAAATATATAAATAAAAAAAAGCCCGCCACCAAGAAGGTAGCGGGACTTCTTGGAAGCGAATTAACCTTTAGTTAGGTCTTGCAAACGATATACATCCATTGGCAATTTAATTGCTAGAGCTTGGCATACAGCGTCCGCACCATTCAATGTAGTTGTATTATACACTTTACCTTGAAGTGCTGAACGACGGATCGAGAATGAGTCTTCTTGTGCCTTTTTGCCTTCAGTCGTATTAATGACAAGGTGGATTTCACCGTTTTTGATACGGTCCACAATGTTAGGACGACCTTCAGTCACTTTATTCACGCGTTCACATTCAAGACCAGCTTCGCTAATCACTTTAAATGTACCATCAGTCGCAAGAATCTTGAAGCCTAGGTCAATTAATTGTTTCGCAATACCGACAGCACGCGGTTTATCTGAGTCCCGTACAGAGATGAATGCATGTTTCACTTCGCCTTCAGTTGGAAGACCAGGTAAACGTTCATTTGCACCTAGCACTGCTTTATAGAATGCTTCACCAAAAGTTTTACCCACACCCATCACTTCACCTGTCGATTTCATCTCAGGGCCAAGGATCGGGTCAACACCAGGGAATTTGTTGAATGGGAACACGGCTTCTTTGACAGAGAAGTGCTCAGGGATAATCTCAGCCGTGAAGCCTTGTGACTCAAGAGATTGACCTGCCATACAACGTGCAGCGACTTTCGCTAAAGATTCGCCGATACACTTAGAAACGAACGGCACAGTACGTGATGCACGTGGGTTCACTTCCAAGATGTAAACGTCGTCGCCTTTCACCGCAAACTGTACGTTCATCAAACCGATTACGCCAAGCTCTTTTGCCATAGCAATCGTTTGACGGCGCATTTCGTCCTGAACTTCTTTAGATAAAGAGTACGGAGGAATAGAACATGCTGAGTCACCTGAGTGAATTCCCGCTTGTTCAATATGCTGCATGATCCCGCCGATCACAACGTCTTTACCGTCAGACACGCAGTCAACGTCAACTTCAATTGCGTCATCCAGGAAGCGGTCAAGCAGAACTGGCGCTTCGTTAGATGCCTGAACCGCATCACGTAAGTAGCGTTTAAGTTCTTCATCGTTATAAACGATTTCCATCGCACGGCCACCAAGGACGTAAGATGGACGTACCACAAGTGGATAGCCTACTTTAGACGCTTCAGCCATACCTTCTTCAGCAGATTTTACGATGCTGTTGTTTGGTTGACGAAGTTGCAGACGTTGAATCATTTGCTGGAAGCGTTCACGGTCTTCTGCGCGGTCAATCGCATCAGGAGATGTACCAATGATTGGCGCACCCGCTTCTTCTAAAGCACGAGCCAGTTTCAAAGGTGTTTGACCACCATACTGAACGATAATGCCTTTTGGCTTCTCGATACGTACGATTTCAAGCACATCTTCAAGTGTAATTGGTTCGAAGTACAAACGGTCAGATGTGTCGTAATCCGTAGAAACAGTTTCAGGGTTACAGTTCACCATGATGGTTTCATAGCCGTCTTCACGCATTGCAAGGGCAGCGTGTACACAGCAGTAATCGAATTCGATACCTTGACCGATACGGTTAGGGCCGCCACCAATCACCATGATCTTGTCACGAGTCGATGGATTTGCTTCACATTCTTCATCGTAAGTTGAATACATGTAAGCTGTATCAGATTCGAATTCTGCAGCACATGTATCGACACGTTTGTAAACTGGCGTTACGCCCAGGTTCCAACGGTGTTTACGGAATTGTTTTTGTGAAATACCCATCAAGTTCGCAATGCGAAGATCTGATAAACCTTTACGTTTGAACCCACGGATATTGTCCGCATTCAAGTCACCAAAACCTAAAGTTTTGATCTGGTTTTCAGTTTTGATGATGTCTTCGATTTGGATCAAGAACCAACGGTCGATGTTCGTCGCAGCAAAGACTTCATCAAGCGTGAAGCCGTGACGGAATGCATCGCCCACGTACCAGATACGCTCAGGACCTGGAACTTTAAGCTCTTGTAAAATTTTCTCACGCGCACCTTCAGTACCCGCTTCGATTTTCTCATCAAAGCCAGAAGCGCCCACTTCAAGACCACGAAGTGCTTTTTGCATAGACTCTTGGAAGTTACGACCAATGGCCATCACCTCACCTACAGATTTCATCTGAGTCGTCAAAGTTGCGTCAGCTTGTGGGAATTTCTCAAAGTTGAAACGAGGAATCTTGGTAACTACATAGTCAATTGCAGGTTCGAATGATGCAGGTGTTGTACCGCCAGTAATGTCATTTTTCAGTTCATCAAGAGTATAACCCACAGCCAGTTTCGCAGCGATTTTAGCAATCGGGAAACCAGTTGCTTTAGACGCAAGCGCAGATGAACGAGAAACACGCGGGTTCATCTCGATCACAACCATACGGCCATCTTTCGGGTTAATACCGAACTGAACGTTAGAACCGCCTGTTTCTACACCAATTTCACGAAGTACAGCTAGAGAAGCGTTACGTAGTAACTGGAATTCTTTATCTGTAAGGGTTTGAGCAGGCGCAACAGTGATCGAGTCACCTGTGTGCACGCCCATTGGGTCGAAGTTTTCAATGGTACATACAATGATACAGTTGTCGTTTTTGTCACGAACAACTTCCATTTCGTACTCTTTCCAACCAATGAGTGATTCATCGATCAATAACTGTTTGGTTGGAGAAAGATCGAAACCGCGTTCACAGATTTCAATGAATTCTTCTTTGTTGTATGCGATACCGCCGCCTGAACCACCCATGGTGAATGATGGACGGATAATCACAGGGAAACCGAAGCGCGCTTGAATTTCTAAAGCTTCTTCCATTGATTCGGCAATGTCTGCTTTTGGACACTCAAGACCAATCTTACGCATTGCTTGGTCGAAGAGTTTACGGTCTTCTGCTTTTTCGATCGCTTCTTTGGTCGCCCCAATTAATTCAACATTATATTTCTCTAATACACCATTTGCGTCAAGTGCAAGCGCACAGTTCAACGCAGTTTGACCACCCATGGTTGGAAGGACCGCATCCGGACGCTCTTTCTCAATGATCGCGGCAACAGTCTGCCAAGTGATTGGCTCGATGTAAGTAGCATCTGCCATTGCAGGGTCGGTCATAATGGTTGCCGGGTTAGAGTTCACCAAAATAACACGGTAGCCTTCTTCACGCAGCGCTTTACATGCTTGTGCACCTGAATAGTCAAACTCGCATGCCTGACCAATCACAATAGGGCCAGCACCAATAATTAAGATGCTTTTAATATCCGTACGTTTAGGCATTATTTCGCTCCTTAATTACTTCTTAGATGCTTCGATAAGTTCAATGAAATGATCAAACAGCGGTGCGCAATCATGCGGACCAGGACTCGCTTCAGGATGTCCTTGGAAACTGAAAGCCGGTTTATCAGTACGATGAATACCTTGGTTTGTACCATCAAACAGCGAACGGTGAGTTACACGTAACACTTCAGGTAAGGTACTTTCATCTACCGCAAAACCGTGGTTCTGCGAAGTGATCATCACTGTACCATCTTCAATATTCTGTACAGGATGGTTGGCGCCATGGTGACCATGACCCATCTTGAGGGTAGCTGCTCCACTTGCAAGAGCCAGAATTTGATGCCCTAAACAGATACCGAAGACCGGTAGTGTAGTTGTTTCGACAATAGTTTTTACAGCTTCAATTGCATAACCGCATGCAGCCGGGTCACCTGGTCCATTGGACAGGAAAACGCCATCAGGATTAAGTGCCAGTACTTTTTCAACAGGGGTCTGGGCAGGCACAACGGTCAATTTACAGCCGCGATCTGCAAGCATACGCAAGATGTTGGTTTTGACACCATAGTCATATGCTACTACATGATATTTTAATTCAGGCTGGGTAAAGCCTTGACCTAATGCCCATGAGCCTTCGGTCCATTCAAAACCTTCTGGATCACAGCACTCTTTTGCCAGATCTAGACCTTCAAGACCGCCAAAAGCCCGCGCTTTTTCTAATGCTTCTTCAGCAGTAATATTTTCACCTGCAAGAATACAGCCATTCTGCGCGCCCTTATCCCGCAAGATACGGGTCAGTTTGCGGGTATCAATATCTGCAATCGCAACAACATTATTCTGCTCAAGATATTCACCAAGAGACATATCTGCACGGAAGTTGCTATGCAATAAAGGCAGGTCGCGAATAATCAGGCCATTGGCCCAGACTTTCTGAATACGGCCGGACTCGGCATCTTCAGTATTACAGCCAGTATTGCCAATATGGGGATAAGTTAATGTCACAAGCTGTTGTGCATAACTTGGGTCAGTCAAAATTTCTTGATAGCCAGTCATGGCGGTGTTAAAAACGACTTCACCAGTCGTACAACCCGATGCACCGATAGACTTACCTTTAAAGATAGTTCCGTCTGCAAGGGCTAAAATGGCGGGGATGCTCAAACCAAAGCTCCTGAATTTTAGGCTGTAAAAAAGCGAGTAGACATAAAAAAAGGGTGGCTGTCTAAAAAAAACACGCCCTCCTTTTGGTCTGCTCGCTTGTAACTTAACAGCGTATTGTACGCATGAAGAGTCTAAAAGTCCACGCTAATTATAATGTTTATATCAGATAGGGAGCTTGTAACTTCAAATAAACACAAGCGCAAGCCTTCCATAAGAAAAGAATGAGAGAGCAAGCAAGATTTTTAATAATTGTCAGACAATAAATAGATCATTTTTTATTCAATAAATTAAGATGATTTTATAATTTTCATCACAGCAGGAAATATTATTATGACTAATTCTTCTCAGAAAGCTAAAAAAGCAGCTCAGCCATTGGCTAAAGAACAAAAGAATGAAGTAATTGAGACTACACCAGTTGTCAACACAGCATCAGAAGCGTTAACACAGCAGGAGCCTGCGCGTGAATCCAACCAGGCGTTATGGGCGCGTTTAGAGTCATTAAAAAGTCAACTAACCTTTTCGGGCCAAGAAATTTCTGAATTAAAAAATCTGGTTAAAAGTGAATTTACTCATCTGGTGGATGAGCTTGCCAAATTAAGCCAAGATTTGAAAGCAGACATCAGCCAGATTTCATTAAAACATAAAGAAAACCTGACCGAGACATTTAAACGCTCTAAAGCAAATGCTGTTGAAGTGTGGAATAAGGTTCAGCGTCATAATTAAGTTGTATAAATAATAAAAAAGTGAGTATAAACTCACTTTTTTAAATTATTACTGGAAGTTTCAAAACTGATGTAGCCAGTCACGCTTATTATGAAAATCTGGTTGCGGGCTACTATGCTGCATAGCGAAATAATGTACTTCTTGTGAAGTTTTAAGTACTGCCGACAAGCCAAGATATAAATCTGACCACTTCAATTCATGGTCTGCCATAAACCGTCCCAGATCCAGACTCACATTTAAACCATAATGTGTCCGCTTGAGCTGATTTAACTCAATATCATAAGCTGGTTTTGGAGGAATATCTTCCGGATAGCGATACTCTTCGAACTGGTAAGCTTGCCAAGCTTCAGAAGGGGAAAGGTTAATCTCTCGATAAAAATCTTGATCTTTTACACCAATGAAAATTTCATAACAGGAATTTTCCCATAGATAGTCACGGCGTGGATTTGATGCGACTTTATCTGGCCAAAGGATTAGCTGGTTTGGGTCACTAATCCAGAAACCGATATTTAAAGAAGCCTGATCTTGCTGTTCAACTGCACCTACCAAGGAAATAGCAGAAAACCTTTTAAAAGGATTAAGTTCGTAACTAGCCATAAGAGAAAATGATCAGCTTGAAAGATGCGCGTGACGAACCAGATTCGACAAATGCTGATTCTGTTTGGCTGCCTTTTTATAAAGCAGAACAATTTTACCAATTTTCTGTACTGCCTGAGCACCAGTAGCTTCTATTAACGCATCAATAACCTGTCCACGTGCTTCACGATCTTCGCCAGCAATCTTCACTTTAATTAGTTCATGATCGTTTAGTGCGCGGTTAGTTTCTTCAATCACGCCTTCGGTCAGGCCTTGCCCCCCGATCATTACTACCGGATTAAGAGCATGTCCAATTTGACGTAAACGCTTGCGTTCTTGAATAGAGAGAGCCGCCATGAAATATAACCTAAATTTAAAAACGCCCCAGTATAGCAAAAACCGGATTCAAACACTCTAAAACTCTTAAATTATCGATGAAGCTTATTAAAAATATCCGTTGGGGAAGGCGCTTTAGATACAGATGTATACTGCAAGCTGCACATTTTTCACGTACAATAAAAAAATAGAAGTTATTTCAATATTTAGTAGTTATGGCAACACGCATTACCAACCAGAAGTTATCTAAAAGTAGTCGTGCGTGGATGAGAGAGCATCTGGACGACCCTTTTGTAAAAAAGGCGCAAAAGGAAGGCTATCGTGCACGCGCTGCCTATAAACTTCTTGAGATCCAGGAAAAATATAAGCTCATCAAACCGGGTATGACTGTAGTTGATCTGGGAGCGGCTCCAGGGAGCTGGTCGCAGATAGCAGGTAAACTGGTAGGGGATAAAGGACTGGTAATTGCGTCCGATATTCTTCCGATGGATGCTTTGGCAGATGTCACCTTCTTGCAGGGTGACTTCCGTGAAGAAGAAGTATTCGAAAAATTGTTAAATATTTTAAATGGACGTCAGGTAGACGTTGTAATTTCGGATATGGCCCCCAATACATCTGGTAATAGGGCGGTTGATCAGCCCCGCCAGATATATTTGTGTGAACTTGCTTTAGATTTTGCACAAAAGGTACTCGGACCCAACGGACAGTTTGTGGTAAAAGTATTCCAAGGGGCTGGCTTTGATGAGTTTCGCAAGCAGGTGGTTGATAGTTTTGATGTGTTAAAAACTGTTAAGCCTGCCGCGTCACGAGCCCGTTCGAAAGAAGTGTTTTTAATTGGACAAGGCCGTAAAAAAGCGTTGCAATAAACTTTACTTGCCAACCCGTCAAAAATTGTGCATTTTGTACTTTTTTAGACATTGCATGCTGTTTTACAGTTTTTTGTTAGGGTCACCCCAGAAATTTTGGGCATGATCAAATTAGATTGATATGGGAATAAAGCTTTGAGCGATCTCTTCAAGAATGCCGTATTGTGGCTAATAATACTGGGTGTTCTGATCTTGATTTTCAGTAACATCAGTGACCGCAACAAGCCGACTGCGATGAATTATTCCGAATTCGTGGCAGCGGTTAATGCCGGTCAAATTAAGCAAGTCACAATTGATGGCGAGCGTATTAATGGCGAAAAAGTCAACGGTTCAGAGTTTGAAAGCATTCGTCCTGCGGTTCAAGACCCTGAGCTTATGCCGAGCCTTATCAAAAATAATGTTGTCGTTGAGGGTACAGCACCGCAACGTCAAGGTTTATTGATGCAATTACTCATTGCAAGCTTTCCTGTACTTCTAATCATCTTGTTATTCATGTTCTTTATGCGAAATATGGGTGGCGGTGCAGGTGGCAAGAACGGGCCAATGAGCTTTGGTAAATCCAAAGCAAAAATGTTATCTGAAGACCAGATTAAAGTAACCTTTGCCGATGTGGCGGGCTGTGATGAGGCCAAACAGGAAGTGGTTGAAATTGTCGATTTCTTGAAAGATCCGGCAAAATTTAAGCGTCTAGGCGCAACCATTCCTAAAGGTGTTTTAATGGTAGGCCCGCCGGGTACAGGTAAAACCTTGCTCGCCAAAGCTATTGCCGGTGAAGCAAAAGTACCGTTTTTTAGCATCTCCGGTTCTGACTTTGTTGAAATGTTTGTTGGTGTTGGTGCCTCGCGTGTACGTGACATGTTTGAGCAGGCTAAACGTCATGCACCTTGTATTATTTTCATTGACGAGATTGATGCAGTGGGTCGTCATCGTGGTTCAGGTACAGGTGGCGGACATGATGAACGTGAGCAGACTCTTAACCAAATGCTGGTTGAAATGGATGGTTTTGAAGGAAATGAAGGTATTATCGTAATTGCAGCTACTAACCGTGCTGATGTACTCGATAAAGCCTTGCTTCGTCCAGGTCGTTTTGACCGCCAAGTAATGGTGGGTCTACCAGACATTAAGGGTCGTGAACAGATTCTGAATGTTCATTTAAGAAAACTGCCTTCAACTACCGGTGTAGATGTTAAAGTGTTGGCGCGTGGTACACCTGGCTTTTCGGGTGCCCAACTGGCAAACCTGGTCAATGAGGCAGCTCTTTTTGCGGCACGTCGCAACAAGAACACAGTCGACATGCATGACTTCGAGGATGCAAAAGATAAACTGTATATGGGACCAGAGCGTAAATCGATGGTTCTTCGTGAAGAAGAGCGTCGTGCTACTGCTTACCATGAGGCAGGACATGCAATCGTTGCTGAGATGCTGCCCGGTACTGATCCGGTCCATAAGGTAACAATTATGCCGCGTGGTTGGGCTTTAGGCGTAACCTGGCAGTTACCAGAGTTTGATCAGACCAGCCATTACAAGGACAAAATGCTGAACGAGATATCTATTTTGTTCGGTGGCCGGATTGCAGAAGAGATCTTTATTCATCAGCAGTCAACGGGTGCATCTAACGACTTTGAACGTGCAACAAAAATGGCACGCGCGATGGTCACCAAATACGGTATGTCTGACAAACTGGGTGTAATGGTCTATGAAGATGATTCACAGCAGTCATTTATGGGCAGTATGAATAGTCGCACTATTTCTGAAGCTACCCAGCAACAAGTCGATCAGGAAGTGCGCCGTATTCTGGATGAGCAATATAAAGTTGCTTGGGATATTCTTGAAGGTAATCAGGATATTGCACATAAAATGGTTAAAGCTCTGATGGAATGGGAAACTATTGATCGTGAGCAGATCCGTGACATTATGGAAGGTCGTGATCCTCAGCCACCTAAAGTTTATGTTGCAGATAATCCGGTTGCAGATCTGGAGCCACCTAAAAATGGTCCGTCTACACCGCCTCCATTGCCAGCAATGAACTAAATACAGTTATTTAGAAAAGAGCCACTTCAAGTGGCTCTTTTTTATTATGTAAAAACAGAAGCATGAAAATAACTTAACACTCAGCCTGAATTTAACTTGTTAAAATGTATCAATCATAAGATCAGGAGAGACCAATGCGGCTAATGCCATTACCTAAACAGACTTTACAATGCAAAGATGTAAGTCTGGATTTAGCTCGCCCGCATATTATGGGGATTTTAAATGTTACTCCTGACTCCTTTAGTGATGGCGGAAAATATAACCATAAAGAGCAAGCTCTCCAGTATGCTTTACAGATGATAAAAGACGGGGCAACTATTATTGATATTGGAGGGGAATCTACCCGGCCAGGCGCTACTCCAGTATCGGTTAAAGAAGAGCTTCAACGTGTACTTCCTGTAGTAGAAGCTTTGGCACAACATGATGTAATTATATCTGTTGATACCAGTGAGCCTGAAGTAATCCGCCAGGCAGTGAAGAAGGGAGCCCATATCTGGAATGATGTGCGGGCATTGAGTCGCCCAGATGCACTTGCAGTGGCGGCAGAGCTGGATATACCTGTAGTCATCATGCATATGCGTGGTGAGCCTACTACAATGAACCAGTTGGCCAATTACGAAGATGTAGTTGAAGAAGTGCTTCGTGAGTTGACTGTACGAGTTGAGGCGGCTATCGCAGCAGGAGTGCGGGCAGATAATATCATTATTGATCCAGGCTTTGGCTTTGCCAAGAATGCTAGCCATAACCTGAAACTGTTGCAGGATTTCTGGCGGCTTAATGAATTAGGTTATCCGGTTCTATCTGCACTGTCTCGTAAGCGCTTCATTGGTGAGGCCTTGGAGGGCGCAGAGGTAAAAGATCGTATAATTGGCAGTGTCACAGCGCATCTTCTGAGTATACAGCAAGGGGCATCTATCGTAAGGGTACACGACGTGAAGGCGACCAGTGATGCGATTAAAATCTGGTGTGCTACACTGTCTGCCTGATGGTTTCTATATTTGAGTGAATCCGGGTTCTTTAGGCTCGGATTTTTATTTTTGAGAATAAGTAATGAATGATGAATTATTAACTCCTATGTTTGAGGATGAATACTACCCTGATAAGCTGGTATCACGTATTAAACAGTTGCTGCTACAATTCTCTGAAAAAATTACAGCAAGTTCTTTGAGTCAGATAGATATATATTCTTCTGCTCAGGAGATCATAGTTCAAATCAATAAAATGAAACCCAAGTTTGAGCAGATGGATTCATCTCTAGATGATGCAGCAGCTGATTATATTGCTGAGGCTATGATGATGGTGGTACAGGAGGCTGGTTATCTGGATATTGATATGGAAGAACTGGTTGCCAATAGGGAGTGGTAAGATAATTTTATTGCAAGGCCTTATAGTTTTTTAAGGACATTCTATAGTTGGCAGTATTGTCCTAAATGTTTTTCTGCAATTCTGTCATCGTTAAATATAATATTTGCTCCACTTAAGGGTATACATCCTTAACTTTTGCCGGAATTATCACTCTTGTTTTCTCATGGTTATTTATTTCCTTAATTATTAAATTTTAAAGCACAGTAGCTGTGACTGAGAGTACAGCACTGTGATATGCGATGATTATCTACTTGATGAGCTATTTTTTAAATAATTCCAGAACTTGTATTTAAAAATGTCTGAATACTCAAGCTACTAAACTGTTGAGGTACAAGAGCAGGAAATCGTAATTTGAATAAACTTGATCATTGTAAAATTTATATTTTTATATTCAAGAAATTACAGGCATAAAAAAACCAGCTTAATGCTGGATTCTTTATTACACCATTTTATTTTAGCTTTAAAATGGTGCCCGGGGCCGGACTCGAACCGGCACGCTTTGTGGGCGGGGGATTTTAAATCCCCTGTGTCTACCTATTTCACCACCCGGGCGTTACACAAGATTGGAGGCGGAGGTCGGAATCGAACCGGCGTACACGGAGTTGCAGTCCGCTGCATGACCACTCTGCCACCCCGCCATCTCTTGGTGATGCACATATTAGCAATCTTTGAAAAAAAAACAATAGGATGTATGGTGAATATGCACATAAAAACAGCAACTAAAATAAAAACGGTTAAATAATCATGTATTATGTGCAAAATTGATTCATATCCACTTGGGAGATGTGCTGTGGCATTGGTTTTAGACGGTCGTACACTGGCGAAACAGATAGAAGCTGACTTGTTACAACGTGTAGAGGCGTTAAAGATAAAAACAGGTCGTACGCCAATTCTGGCAACTATCCTGGTAGGAGATGATGGTGCTTCAGCTACTTATGTACGTATGAAAGGGAATGCCTGTCGTCGTGTTGGTATGGATTCTCTTAAAGTGGAACTACCAAAAGAAACAACTATCGAGCAGTTACTGGCAGAAATTGAAAAGCTAAATGAAAACCCTGATGTACATGGTATTCTGCTTCAGCATCCTGTTCCGGAACAGATTGATGAACGTGCCTGTTTTGATGCCATATCGCTAGAAAAGGATGTAGATGGCGTGACTTGCTTGGGTTTTGGTCGTATGGCAATGGGAGAGGCTGCCTATGGCTCTGCAACACCTGCTGGAATCATGACGATCTTAAAAGAAAATAATATTGAAATTGCAGGTAAACATGCCGTTGTTGTAGGCCGCTCTGCTATTTTGGGCAAGCCAATGGCAATGATGTTGCTTCAGGCTAATGCTACAGTGACGATTTGCCATTCGCGTACACAGAACCTCTCTGAATTTGTTAAACAGGCTGACATCCTTGTAGGGGCTGTTGGAAAAGCCGAGTTTATACAAAAGGAATGGATCAAGCCGGGTGCTGTGGTGGTTGATGCTGGTTTTCATCCGCGTGATGGCGGTGGTGTAGGGGATATTCAACTAGCAGGTATTGAAGAGCTGGCTTCTGCTTATACTCCTGTTCCAGGTGGCGTAGGGCCAATGACAATCACGACTTTAATTCGCCAGACAGTCGAAGCTGCTGAGAAAGCCTTGGCTTGATTTTAAAAGCATTATTAAAAGCTATGTAAATATTAAGTTTGCATGGCTTTTATTTTAATAAAGCTTTTAAAGTTATTTTCATCGCCTGTTTATCCTGATCTTTATTTGAATTAATCGGCTGGTCACTTTATTTCTGTTTTGAAAAAGGCAGAAAAACTATCTGCGGCCTGCGAAACTCGTTAAAAAGTATTAAAAAAATTATAGGGCGCAGAATTATTCTTTTATTATAAACTCTGGCTTTAAACAGTGGGGTATGACTAGAGTGCGTATCATATTAAGCTTTAATAACTTTGAATCGCTTTAATAAAGGTTAAATTTTTGATGAGTTGTACTTTTCAACTGGCTAAGGCTTCTGAGCATCTTCTTCAAGCTTTACATGAGGTTATACCACAGTGTGAACTACAGGTACAGCAATTACCTGAAACCCCTATTTTATTATGGTTAATACCGCCAGTTTTTCCTACTGACCGCCTCGATGATGAGGTTATTCGACGTATCTGGAATGATACGCCTTACTGGATTTTCTGCTGGGCTTCAGGACTTGCTATGGCACAGTGGTTGCTTGCCGAGCCACAGCATGTCAAAGATAAAGTGGTATTGGATTTTGGTGCTGGTTCTGGAGTAGTAGCTATTGCCGCTAAAATGGCAGGTGCCAAGCGCGTAATCTGCTGTGATATCGATCAGGTCAGTCTGGCGGCTTGTCGCGAGAATGCAAAGCTTAATGATGTCGAGCTTGAGTATTTGGATGACTTGTATAAGGCAGAGCAGGTTGATGTGCTATTAGCGGCTGATGTACTTTACGATCAGAGTAACCGCTTCTTTCTGGATGAATTTCTGAAATTCACTTCAACGGTCTGGGTGGCAGATAGTCGGGTAAAAAACTTTAGCCACTCTCGTTACTGCAAAACTGAAGAACGTAGTGCCACCACCTGGCCAGACCTCGATGAAGCTAAAGAATTTCGCAATGTCAGCTTTTATAAGACGTTATAAGTTTAAATAACGTCTGAGCTGATAAAACATAAAATATTACGAACAGGTATAGCGAATGACGCGTAGAGTTGCAGGCTTGGCTTCAAGCGCCTGTCGAGTTGCGTAATCTTCACTGTTATTTAAACTTGGGGTATCAGATAAACTGAATGAGGCCCGACTCTGGCCGAGTTGTATACCATAATTGTCCTGCTGGGTAGCAGCAGGATTTGGAATCTCATTGGCGCTTAATACTGAAATTTTATAAGTTTTACCAGTACCTAATACTTGCTGACAAGCCATCTGCAATTTATTTTCATCTATAGACTGGTTGGCACGTAATGCCAAAGTATAGGCAATGGTCGCTGATTGGGCAGACTTGTTCTCGATCTGATAGCCTGTAATACCATTGTACTGGCGAGGGCTAGTCTGGCATGCCGTTATAATAAAACATAATGGTAAAGTAACCAATAAAGTTATTTTCTTCATAATTAGAAAGCCTTTTATCCTTATAGGTTCAAGTATGGCATAGAACTAGCGGAAATAAGCAATCTTAAGGACTGATATGCTTCAGTAAGCTGAAGAAATTTTAAGTAAATGTTAAAGACATCAATTTAATGGGTAAATGATAATAGCAATTTTTCTCTGGTGATTGATCAATAGAGCTTGGATAAAATTAAAATAAAAAAAGGTCGCAATTGCGACCTTCTTTTATTTTATTGATTTAAACTGATTTTACAGCATCAAGCAGCTGATTCTGACGATCTTTCAGTGCTTGTGGTAAACGGTCACCTAACTTGCTGAATAGCTCAGTATGGCTTTCCAGTTCTTTAATCCACTGGTCTTTATCTTGAGAAGTTACAGTATCAAACTGTTCTTTGCTAAAGTCTAGACCAGTCCAGTTGAGCTGTTCATAAGTTGGAACATAGCCAATTGGAGTTTCAACTGCACTTGCACGACCTTCACAACGGTCAATGATCCACTCTAGAACACGCATGTTCTGGCCAAAACCAGGCCATACAAAGTTGCCTTCAGCGTCACGACGGAACCAATTTACATTGAAGATTTTCGGTAAATGGTTGCCATGTGCTTCAGCTTGCGCAGCAACTTTTTCGCCCATGCTTAGCCAGTGGCCAAAGTAGTCGGCCATGTTGTAACCAGCAAATGGAAGCATTGCAAACGGATCGCGGCGTACGATGCCTTGTTGACCTACAGCTGCAGCAGTGGTTTCTGAACCCATAGTTGCTGCTTTGTATACACCATCTACCCAGTCAAAAGCTTCTGAAACTAAAGGTACTGTATCGGCACGACGTCCACCAAAGATAAATGCAGAAATAGGTACGCCTGCCGGGTTTTCCCAGTCTGCATCAATAGAAGGGCACTGAGCTGCTGAAACAGTAAAGCGGGCATTCGGATGCGCAGCTTTTTCGCCTTCAGCATGAGGCTGTCCTTTCCAGGTCGTAAGATTTGCTGGAATTTCTTTAGACAGACCTTCCCACCATACTTCCCCATTTTCAGTCACAGCAACGTTAGTATAGATGACGTCTTTATGCAGCGTTGCCATGCAGTTCGGGTTAGTTTTAGTATTGGTTCCAGGTGCTACACCAAAGAAACCAGCTTCTGGATTAATTGCATACAGGCGACCATCTTCACCTGGTTTGATCCAGGCAATATCATCGCCTACGGTTTCAATTTTCCAGCCTTCATAACCCGCAGGTGGAATCAGCATGGCAAAGTTCGTTTTACCACAGGCTGACGGAAATGCTGCAGCGATATAGTGTTTTTCGCCCTTAGGGTTGGTTACACCCAGAATAAGCATATGTTCAGCTAGCCAGCCTTGGTCACGACCCATGACAGAGGCAATACGAAGTGCCAGACACTTTTTACCAAGTAATGCGTTACCGCCATAACCAGAACCGTAAGACCAGATTTCACGGGTTTCTGGGTAATGAACAATGTATTTCTCTTTATTGCATGGCCAAGAAACATCTTTTTGACCTTCTGCAAGCGGTGCACCTACTGTATGCACACATGGAATAAATTCGCCATCAGTACCTAACACATCATAAACGGCTTTACCCATACGAGCCATTTTAGTCATGCTCACTGCAACATAAGGAGAGTCGGTCAATTCAATACCGATATGTGCAATGTGGCTGCCCAGCGGACCCATAGAGAAAGGTACGACATACATGGTACGTCCAGCCATGGCGCCGTCAAACAAACCATTCAGTTTGGTACGCATCTCGGCTGGAGCTTCCCAGTTATTGGTCGCACCGGCATCTTCTTGCTTTTCAGAACAGATGTAAGTACGGTCTTCAACACGAGCAACGTCGGAAGGATCAGAATTTGCAAGATACGAACCAGGATGTTTTTCTTGGTTTAATGCTTTCATGGTGCCGTTAGCAATCATCAGGTCAATTAGACGTTGATATTCTTCGTCGCTACCGTCACACCATTCAATTTTTGCAGGTTTCGTTAATTTTGCAATTTCTTCAACCCATGCAATAAGCTTAGGATGACGAACGAATTCTGGTGCGTTCACTTGGGTCATGGTGAGGCCTATTAAAAATATGTACAAAGTACAAGTACAAATTCGTCTGTCTAAACAAGACAAACAAAATGAATAAAAAAAGTGGCAGTATTAAAGCATAAATTAATAAAAAAAATAAGACTAAAGGCTGAAAGTAATTACATAGATATCTTTATATAAATATCCTTAAAATCAATATATTAAATTAGATTAAGAAATTTATATCAAATTATTTTTAATAAAAATATATGGTATTTATTTAAAAAATTTTATTAAAAATAAAATGATTACGTTAAAAAAAATTGAATTTACTATTATTGGTAAAATAAATCATACTCATTTAAATTTTACATAATGCCTATTTTAATTGTCTATTAATTGGACGAAATTAGAGCAACTACTTTAATTTTTATTGTTTATGAATGAGCAATTGCGCCCTTTAACCATTATTTATAACAGAAATTCTGGTTTTCATGCAGCCCGTCGCGATGAGCTTTATGAAGAAATACTAACTCAACTCAGTACACATGGCTTCGAAATTCAGGTCTTGGAATTACATTCAAACTCAGATTTTGACCGGCTGATGCAGGATGTACTGGATCGTCATTTAAATGGGCCAGATGTAGGGGTTGTGGTCGCAGCTGGGGGGGATGGTACTCTAAATGCAGTAGGGGCAAAGTTATTGCATACTGACATACCGCTAGGCTTATTACCTTTAGGGACATTTAATTATGTCGCGCGGGCCCTGAATATTCCTTTAGATTTGCTTGAAGCTACAAAGATAATTATTTCTGGTCGGCCTCAGGCGATTCATGTGGCAAAACTTAATAATCAGATTTATTTGAACAATGCAAGTCTAGGATTATATCCACTCTTTATTAAGCGAAGGGAGGCATATAACCAGCGGTTTGGCCGCTTTACATTTAATGCATATGCTTCAGCTCTGGATGTCATGATTCGAGACCGTAAAGCTTTAAAACTGACTTTAGAAGTGGATGGTAAAAGATATCCCTTAAATACGCCGCTGGTCTTTTTTGGTAATAATCAACTTCAGCTACAGGAAATGCGTCTGCGTGTTGCTGACTGTGCGGCAGCGGGCCGGGTTGCCGGTGTGGCTGTAGCAAATACTGATAAAAGAACTTTGTTTAAACTGCTATTTCAACTGATACAAGGCAAGCTTGAACAGGCTTCACAGGTCTATAGCTTCTGCGCAGATCAGGTTCAGGTACATGCAGCTAAAAAAAATATTAAAGTGGCGATTGATGGAGAAATTGTCGAGTTGCAGACACCTTTAAAAATTACAGTTGAAAAAAATGCGCTTAACATAATGGTGCCCTATGCTGCTCCATCTCTCTGATCTGCATTTTGGTACCGAGCGGCCAGAATGTATAAAGGCCTTACGAGTATTCTGTAAAGAGCGACAACCCGAAGCTCTCGTGGTAAGTGGGGATCTGACCCAACGTGCCCGGTTTACCCAGTTTTATTATTGTAAGCAGTTTTTAGAGAGTCTCCAGATTCCTTATCTGGTTGTACCTGGCAATCATGATATACCACTTTATCATTTGTGGAATCGTGTCTTTAGCCCGTTTACCCGTTACCAGTATTTTTTCGGTAATTTGGAAAATGTACTAGAAACCGAACACTTTTATGTTATTGGAGTCAATAGTGTAAGACGGCGTTATCATACACGTGGTCATGTCTCACTAGAGCAAATTCATGAAACCCGTGAGAAACTAAAACAGGCCCCCTTACATAAACTTAAAATTATTACGTCACATCAGCCGTTTTATACTGAACCTGACGACCCCCATGGTTTAAAAGACTGTCCGGTACTCGGCCGTATGGCTCTAGAGGTTTGGGGACAATATAAATTGTTTGGTATTTTACATGGCCATTTACATAAAACCGCGATCTATGATCTGGCCCGACTGTATAATTTAAAAGTTGATCATCCTATTTATAATATTCATGCCGGTACTGCGACTTCCTGGCGCTTGCACAAGAACCTGCCGAACAGTTTTAACACTGTTTCAATATCTGGTGAAATTCTGCAATACTGGTTTAATGAAGAGAGTCAATCATTTGTTTTACGGACAGATGTGATTAAATAATTACCCAAGATTTGTTGAGCGGTTAAAAAAAATACAAAAATACAAATTTTTTTTATTTTCCCCCTTGAAGCGTTTTTTTCTATCCCCACAAAAGTGTCATCAAAACACTTTAGGTTATTACTTAGACTTATAAATAAAGTAATAACTGATTACTTAAAAAAGACTTAGTCTGATGGAGTTAATTATGAGCAATATTCGTCCATTACATGACCGTGTAGTAGTTCGTCGTGTAGAAGAAGAAACAAAAACTGCTGGTGGTATTTTATTGCCAGGTTCTGCGGCAGAAAAACCTTCTCAAGGTGAAATCATTGCAGTGGGTAATGGTCAAATTACTGATAATGGTGTACGTGCACTTGACGTAAAAGTTGGCGACAAGGTTCTGTTTGGAACTTATGCCGGTACAACTGTAAAAGTAAATGGGGAAGAGCTTCTTATTATGAAAGAGTCTGACATCCTTGCGGTGTTAGAAGGCTAATTTACGTTTAACTCATTTGTGATCAGATCAAGTATTTCTTAAAAAATTGGAGTTAAAAATGTCAGCTAAAGACGTAAAATTCGGTGATTCAGCCCGTACAAAAATGATTGCTGGTGTAAACACTCTGGCAGATGCTGTTAAAGTAACTTTAGGTCCTAAAGGCCGTAATGTAGTGATTGACCGTTCTTTTGGTGCACCGCATATTACTAAAGACGGTGTAACCGTTGCTAAAGAAATTTCTCTAAAAGATAAATTCGAAAATATGGGCGCACAGCTCGTACGTGAAGTATCTTCAAAAACCAATGATATCGCAGGTGACGGTACAACAACCGCAACTGTACTTGCGCAAGCAATCCTGAATGAAGGCATTAAATCAGTAACTGCGGGTATGAACCCAATGGATCTGAAACGTGGTATTGATCTTGCAGTGAAGACTGTAGTTGAAAATATCCGCGCTACAGCGAAGCCAGCAGATGATTTTAAAGCCATTGAACAAGTGGGCTCAATTTCAGCAAACTCTGATGAGACTGTAGGTAAGCTGATTGCTCAGGCAATGGAAAAAGTCGGTAAAGAAGGCGTAATTACCGTTGAAGAAGGTTCAGGCTTTGAAGACTCGCTTGATGTTGTAGAGGGTATGCAGTTTGACCGCGGTTATATCTCTCCATATTTTGCAAACAAGCAAGATACTCTGACGGCTGAGCTGGAAAATCCGTTCATTCTTCTGGTTGACAAAAAAATCAGTAATATCCGTGAACTGATTACTGTACTTGAAGCTGTTGCAAAAACAGGTAAGCCGTTACTGATCATCGCAGAAGACGTAGAAGGCGAAGCGCTGGCAACTCTGGTTGTAAATAACATGCGCGGTATTATCAAAGTGTGTGCAGTGAAAGCTCCTGGCTTTGGTGATCGCCGTAAAGCCATGCTGCAAGATATTGCTATCCTGACTGGCGCAACCGTAATTTCTGAAGAAGTGGGTATGTCTCTTGAGCAGGCTAACCTTGAAGATCTGGGTACTGCACATAAAGTTACTGTATCTAAAGAAAATACAGTGATTGTTGATGGTGCAGGTAATGCTGATGCAATTGCTGAGCGTGTACAGCAAATCCGTGCACAGATCGAAGAATCTACATCTGAATACGATAAAGAAAAACTTCAGGAACGTGTTGCTAAATTAGCTGGTGGTGTGGCAGTGATCAAAATTGGTGCTGCAACTGAAGTTGAAATGAAAGAGAAGAAAGACCGTGTAGATGATGCATTGCATGCAACGCGTGCTGCGGTTGAAGAAGGTGTAGTTGCTGGTGGTGGCGTAGCGCTGGTTCGTGCTGCAAAAGCACTTGATGGCCTAACTGGTAACAATGATGACCAGAATGTAGGTATCAATATTCTGCGTCGTGCTATTGAAGCACCACTTCGTCAAATTGTTTCTAATGCAGGTGATGAGCCTTCAGTAGTAATCAATGCAGTGAAGAGCGGCGAAGGTAACTATGGTTATAACGCAGCTTCAGGTGAATATGGCGACATGCTGGAGATGGGTATTCTTGACCCTGCAAAAGTAACGCGTTCTGCGCTTGAACATGCTGCTTCTGTTGCTGGCCTGATGCTGACCACTGAATGCATGATTACTGACATTCCAGAAGACAAACCAGCTGTGCCAGATATGGGCGGTATGGGTGGCATGGGCGGCATGATGTAATCTGTCCAAGCTTTATTTAAGCCATTGATATTTCATATATAGATATGGCTTGAATATATTTATCGCTTCACTACAAAAGTTTTCTTGATATAGTGGAGTGAATAAAAAAGGTCGCTTTGTGCGACCTTTTTTATTTCCTGAAATATTTACTCTATGAATCTTTAGTTAAAACAGAGAGGCTTACCTGAAAAATATTTAATTTAAGAGTTCAGTCCTATGGTTTATTCCTATTGCTAAAAAATTTTTAATATATAAAATTTTAGAAAAATAATTAAATTTGGAAAAAAATACCATAGAGATAATTTAAAAAATTATTGCGAAATTAAGCTCATTTTAGAGAAAGATTTTAAAAATAATTAAAACCCTTATAAATAGTAAGGGTATAAGCTAAATATAAAGAAATAGTCCAAGATACCTAGATTTAAGTTTTTTATAAAAGTGTAATGTGTTGCCAGTGTAACTATTTAATTGAATTATAAAATAATTAGCTGGATATAGATTTAAATTTTTCATTTTTTAAAATTAGTTTGTCTCAAAGCAAATATCCTGGTTATTTTAGAAAAAGCAGATTTTTTACTAGATTTTCTCTATGAGAATAGATTTTCAGGTTTGCGAAAGCGAGAAAGAGTGGTATGCATAATTTTAAATTAAAAGGTGCACCGGGCTCCAAATCAGGTGACCAGCTTTATCGAGAGTTCAAGCAATTTGAACAGGATATTCTAATTGAAGATAGACGAGCTGCTGAATTTCAAAAAAAGATGATTTTAATTATTTTAGGACTATGTATAGGGTTGTTCATTGCTACTTTAACAATGTTTCTATAGAACCTATAGGATAAAAATCGGTTGATAAAAAATATAATGTTCTTCCATATTATAAACTAAATCAGTATAGAACTTTTTGTAACGAGCTTATCGGTTATCAGAAGGGTATAAAAATTGGCGAGTGCCCAAAAACAGACTCGCTTAATGGGGTAAAATATATTAAAAACAGTTCATGCTCTTAATTAATATAGCAGGTAAGCAGTGAAAATATTTAAAACACTCATCAGTTTGGTTAGTTTTACAGTGCTTTCTTCAACTGGCATGGCTTCAACAGCTACACCAACTGAACAGGTGCCGGGTTATTATCATCAGCAGTGGGGTAAATATACAGTTACCGCTTTACTGGATGGCACCAATTATATGTCACCTAGTCTATTTAAAACGCTAAATAATTCTCAGGTAAAACATATTCAGCAGATTTTAAAAAAATACCATAATGATCAGCAACAGGGTGTACAAACATCGGTAAATGCTTTTCTAATTAATACTGGAACAGCGCTAGTTTTAGTAGATAGTGGTGCTGCTAGCTGTTTTGGTCCCCATCTCGGTTCAGTGAGCAGTAATCTGGTCAAGGCAGGCTATCGGCTTGAGGACGTGAATGTAGTGTTACTGACGCATTTACATCCTGACCATGTCTGCGGTTTAACTAAAGAGGGCCAAAAAGTTTTTCCAAACGCTAAAGTCTATGCTCATGAACGTGAAGTAAATTACTGGTTAGGTCAGACACCAGTAAATTTGTCTAAAGAACAACTGGAAAATTATCAGTCAACCCGCAACAAAATTCAGGACGCGATAGCACCTTATAAACAAGATAAACAATTTATAACTTTTAAAGAGGGGCAATCGATTGCTGGCCTTCAGGTGATGGATACACGTGGCCATACACCCGGCCACCACAGTTTTGTGCTGGAGCAGAATAAAGATAAAATGGTTTTTATTGGAGATACAGTGCATTCGCACAGTGTGCAGTTTGAAGCGCCGCGTACTGCTATTGAGTATGATATCCAGCCAGATGAGGCTGTAAAAACCCGACTTAAACTGTTCAGTAAAATTGCAGATGAAGGTAGCTGGGTGGCTGCACCACATTTACCTTTTCCGGGTATTGGACATATTTCTAAGGTTGCCAATGAACAGTATCTCTGGATACCTGTCTATTTTAATAATGTCTTGCAAAAATAATTTCTGATAAATGGCTTCATGTGAAGCCATTTTTAATTTTTATTACCTTGTAAATTGGCAAGGTCGTTATATCCAAAATTTCGCTAATTTTATTTTCATAATGATCTCTTAAATAACTATTCTAATTAGCAGCAGCTCAGAATAAGAAAGTGTTCTATAAGCCTCAATAACTTCAATTACATCTATAGTAATAGTGTTTAAACTACTTTTCTTCATATTCTCTCCTCATTTAATAGGTTATATAAATTTATGTAAATGCGTAAGAATAATGAATTTTCGTCATACCTGTTCAATGTTATAACTTTAATCTGCCAGACTGTGGTCCGCCATATTCTTTTTTCGTTCACTCTAGCCGAGCAGGTGGCCTGAACATTTATGTTGTCGAAATATTTCATTGAACGTCCCATCTTTGCAGGAGTACTGGCCATTATTGTAATGGCATTTGGTATTTTCTCTGTCATAAACCTGCCTGTAGAACGCTATCCGGATATTGCTCCACCGCAGATTACAGTAGCGGCTACATATAATGGCGCTTCTGCAGAAACCGTAGAAGAGAGTGTAACGCAGCTGCTTGAACAGCAAATTAAAGGCATTGATCATCTTTTATATTTTAGCTCCAGCAGTGATTCATCGGGACGTAGCCGGATCAGTATTAGTTTTGAGAATGGTACAGACCCAGATACGGCCCAAGTTCAGGTACAAAATAGTATTAATGGCGTACTCAGTCGTCTGCCGGAGGATGTACAGCGGCAAGGTGTTAATGTATGGAAATCGCTAGGCGATACGCATATGGTCATAGGCCTTTATGACCAGACTGGTAAAAGTAATAATATCGAATTATCTGATTATATGATGACCCATCTGGAACAGGAAATTTCCAGAATTGAAGGAGTTGGTGAAGTCGATGTTTTTGGCTCGCAATATGCAATGCGGATCTGGCTGAATCCAGATCGTTTAAAACAATATAATTTAATGCCAAGTGATATTCGTGCAGCTGTAGAAGCACAAAATACTCAGGTGGCAGCAGGGGGTATTGGAGACTTGCCTACAGCTAGTGAACAGTATCTGAATGCTAAAGTCAGTTCGGGTTCACGTTTAAAAACGGTTGAAGAGTTTGAAAATATTATAATTAAATCTTCCGCTAATGCCGGCTTTGTATATTTAAAAGATATTGCCCGAATTGAACTTGGGGCAGAGAACTACCAGTCATTTAATACCATTAATGGTTATCCATCAGCAGGTCTGGGCATTTCACTGGCTACAGGCGCAAATGCTTTGCAGACTTCCGCCTTGATTAAACAGACCATAGACCGTCTTACCGAGAAGCTACCAGCCGGTTATAAAATTGTTTATCCACGTGATAATACACCTTTTGTTCAAGAGTCAATTAAAGAGGTAGTTAAAACTCTGATTGAAGCAGTGATTCTTGTAATTTTGGTGATGTTCCTGTTTTTACAAAGCTGGCGTGCAACCTTAATTCCTACCATTACTGTACCTGTAGTAATTTTAGGAACCTTTGCCATACTGTACGTATTAGGTTTAAGTGTAAATACATTGACCCTATTTGCTCTGGTACTGGCGATTGGCCTGCTGGTAGATGATGCGATTGTTGTGGTTGAAAATGTCGAGCGATTGATCGAAGAGAGACAATTTAGCCCAAAACAGGCTGCACTAGAGTCAATGCAGGAAATTAGCGGTGCGCTAGTGGGTATTACGCTGGTTCTCACTGCTGTCTTTATTCCGATGGCATTTTTTAGTGGCTCAACTGGTGTAATTTACCGGCAGTTTTCAATTACCTTGGTGGCAGCAATGGCATTGTCATTGCTAGTCGCCTTGATTTTGACTCCTGCTTTATGTGCATTGATTTTAAAACCCAAGCAGCAACATGCTCGCTGGGCCAATGGGTTCAATAAAAAACTGGAGCGACTCAGACAGTATTATCTCAAAGTGATCCAGAGTTCCATGCAGCACAAAATGATTTATTCAGTCGTATTTATAGCCTTGATTGCTGTATTTGCGCTGTTTTATCGTGCACTACCTAGCAGTTTTATTCCAAGTGAAGATCAGGGCACGCTTAATATCCAGTTTAGCTTGCAAAATGGCGCTCCAATGGCTAAGAGCCAGCAAGTAGGAGAAGAGATTCAGCGTTATTTCCTGAGTGAAGAACAAGAGAATGTTGAACTGGTACTTATCCGCTATGGCCGTAACTTTTCTGGTACAGGTCAAAATCTTGGACAGGGTTTCATTGCGCTCAAGCACTGGGATGATCGTCCGGGGCAGGAAAATTCTGCGCAGGCAATTCGTGAACGTGCCACAAAGTATTTCAGTAATAATCCTGATGCCAGAATTATGGTCAATATGCCGGGAGCTGTTCGTGGTCTCGGACAGACAGATGGATTGGAATTCTGGATTCGCGATATTAACGGCCAAGGCCGGACTTATCTAGAACAGCAGTTTAAGTTATTACAGACCAAAACTAATCAATATGACAGTTTTCGAAATCTGGACAAAAAAGCTAATCCGGACAAGGCTGAGTTGAAGGTCAATATTAACCAGAAACAGGCAATGGCAGCAGGCTTAAGTCAGCCTGCGATTAACAGTACTCTGGCGGCTGCTTGGGGTGGCAGTTATATTAATGATTTTATTGACCGGGGACGGATCAAGCGGGTCATTATGCAAGGTGATGCAGCTTATCGGGCACAACCTGAAGATTTATATTTCTGGTCTGTCCGTAATGATCTTGGTCAAATGGTTCCATTTTCTACATTTGCCAGTTTTGAATGGACTGGCGGGCCAGAAGTAGTTAACCGTTTCATGGGCTATACTGCATTACAAATGGAAGCAGATGCAGGAGCTGGTTTTAGTACCGGTGAAGCGATGCAGGATGTCCAGGCCCTGATTGATCAATTTCCTGACATTGACTTAGCCTGGAGCGGTTTATCTTTTCAGGAACAGCAGTCCAGTAATCAGGCAATCTGGTTATATCTGGTGTCGATTGGCTTTATTTTTCTGTGCCTCGCTGCCCTTTATGAAAGCTGGAGCATACCGACAGCGGTTATGGCAGCAATACCACTTGGTATTGGTGGGAATATCCTGTTCAGTTATCTAGCTGGCTTTCCTAATGATATTTACTTTCAGATCGCATTGCTGACAACAATTGGTCTGTCATGCAAAAATGCCATTCTTATTGTTGAATTCGCTGCACTGGCCCAGCAACGTGGCAAAGATGCAGTAGCAGCAGCTCTGGAAGGCGCCAGCTTGCGCTTGAGGCCGGTCTTGATGACTTCTCTGGCTTTTGGTGCCGGTGTAGTGCCGCTAGTGTTTGCCTCTGGTGCAGGAGCTGCCAGCCGTCAGGAAATTGGTACCAGTGTTCTAGGTGGAGTCATGTTTGGAACGGTCTTGGTAGTGATATTCATTCCATTCATGTATGTTTTGGTCCGGAATCTGATGACAAGAAAACAGCATCTTGGCTAGTTGATTTATCTTGATTTGTCTTTCAAAAAACCTGACGAGATCAGGTTTTCTTACTTTAAAGACCGCCCTCAGTTTATGACTTTATTCGATAAATGTAGGCGTATTGCAAAATTATAGTGAAAACTCTCCAGAGCATGATAGAAGTAGTTTAATCCCCCTGATCAAAAATAAATTTTTATTTAATCAATAAATTATCATGAGACAGGCATGCCGCAGATTGCAGAGAAAATACAATATGTTCACCAACAGCTCCGTTCTGAAAAGTTCAATACGGCTATTGGCCTTTTAAATGAATTAAATATTGCTGATCAGGCTAGTGTATTAAAAGGATTGACCCCTACAGAACAGGTCAAGATCCTACAGAAACTGGATGAGCCAAGTGAGGTGTTTGCATATTTGCCGCTCAGCCAGCAAGCTGTTTTGGCTGAATTTATACCTGTTCCTGATCTCATCCCTATTCTTGATAATATGTATTCTGATGACTTTGTCGATATTTATAAAAAACTGTCACCAGAATTACAACAACAGCTTATAACACTGCTATCTGAGGAGTCTCAAAATACCTTAAGAAAACTGGCGCTTTATCCTGAAGGTACAGCTGGTGCGATGATGAGTTCCAGCTTTGTTACCTTACACCAAGACTTATGCATGGATGAAGCCATCCAGGCGCTGCGTATAATCGCCGCAACACGGGAAACCCTTTATCTGGTTTATATTGTAAATGAGCAGAATCAGCTGATAGGTGTCATCTCTCTACGCCAGATTATTCAGGCCAGGCCCGAAGCTACAATTGCAGAGGTAATGGAAAGGGATGTGATTTATGTCTATACCTATGATGATCAGGAAGTCGTTGCTAAAACTCTGGCTTACTATGATTTAATCGCTCTACCTGTAGTGGATGAGCAGGAAAGAATGCTGGGCATTATCACTTATGATGATGTGATGGATATTGTAGAGGCAGAAACTACCGAAGATATTTTAAAATCCGGTGCAGTCAGTCCGTTAGCTGAGCTCAGCCTGAAAACTGCTCCCATCATAACCTTATACCAAAAAAGGGTATTTTGGCTGGTTATTCTGGTCTTTGGCAGTTTACTGTCGGGAATTGGAATTGCACATTTTGAAGAGATTATTTCAACTCACATTGTATTGGTATTCTTTCTCCCTTTACTGGTGGGCAGTGGGGGAAATGCCGGATCGCAGTCTGCTACTCTCATGGTGCGTGCCTTGGCGACCGGAGATGTACAGTTTAAAGACTGGTTCAGCTTGCTCGGCCGTGAAACTGTGGTGGCACTTTGTTTAGGCGTAACGATGGCTTGTGCCGTATCCATGCTAGGTTATATTCGCGGTGATTTCATGGTCGCGATTGTACTGGCAATTAGCATGGTAGGGATTGTACTCATGGGTTGTCTGACGGGTATGAGCTTGCCTTTTATTTTAAATAAGTTGAAACTGGACCCTGCCAGTGCTTCAGCACCTTTAGTTACCTCAATCTGTGATGCTACAGGCGTGATTATCTACTTATTTGTAGCATCCAAATTATTGTTTTAGTACACAGATTAATACATCTCGTGTTTTAATCTATTTTATGCTGATGACTCTCTAATGACTGGAATTGGTAATGCCCGGGCTTGAAAAACAAAAAAAACTTACTCAGCAAGAAGTGATCCGTCTGGAGCGTGATCTGGCCAAGTTTGCCAATATCATGGACTCTTTAGTTCGTATTCCTTTTACCAAGCAGGGAATCGGTGCGGATGCAGCCTTGAGCACGGTACCAATTGCAGGAGATCTGGCAGGCTTTGCCCTGACTTGTTATGCAGTTTACAAAGGGCGCCAGATTGGCGTGCCTTCCCATAAATTGCGGCCAGTTATTAAAATGGCTGCCCTGGATGCAGTGGTCGGTTTTGTGCCTGTAATCGGTACGGTATTTGATATATTTATCCGGCCGAGCCGCAAGGCACTTGATATTGTGCATGAACATATCCGCACAGAATATCAGATGACTACAGATATTCATTTAAGGCATCCCTATCTGCATGAGAAGTTAGAACGTAAACAGCAACATTCTACTTTCTGGCGCCAGCCAGTGGTGGCCTGGTTATGGCTACATATACCTGACTTGGTCGGAGTTCTGTTCCTGATTCTATTTGCAGCCGGTTTGTGGTTTGCTATCAGGCTGGCACAGCAGTATTTTTAAAATATACACTGCATTAGCTTAAAAGGTTAAATGTAAAAAAGCCTCCACGCAGGAGGCTTTTTTGAATCTGGATGAATCAACAGAAAAACTTATGGACAGTTGAGACGCTGTAAAGCAGCTACCCGGTCTTCAATAGTCGGGTGTGTCATAAACAGAGCAGCCAGACTAAAACCGCCTTCTTTACCAGAAGAGATTGCAAAGGCTTTCATTTCTTTAGGCATCTGATCTGGCATGTCAGACTCTGCCTGTAGACGTAACAGGGCAGAAATCATAGCCTGTTTTCCGGCAAGCTGTGCACCCGCTTCATCCGCCCGATATTCACGGTAACGTGAGAACCACATGACAATTGCAGAGGCAAGAATACCAAATACAATGTCCAGTACAATCGTAATTGCAAAGTAAGCCAGCCCAGGCGCTTCACCATCTTCACGGCCAAATACGTTACGGTCAATGAAGTCGCCTACTACACGGGCAAAGAACATGACAAAAGCATTCACTACCCCTTGAATCAGGGCAAGTGTAACCATATCGCCATTAGCAACGTGGCCGATTTCATGCGCCAGTACTGCACGCAGTTCATCCTTATTCATACGTTCAAGCAAACCGGTAGAGACCGAGACCAGTGCATCATTTTTGTTCCAGCCTGTTGCGAATGCATTAGACTGATAAGACGGAAAAATGCCCACTTCTGGCATTTGAATGCCAGAACGCTGTGATAATTCAGCAACGGTCTGCAATAACCAGGCTTCTGCCTGATTTTGAGGAGCATTAGGGTCAATAATTTGTGTACCGGTCGCCTTTTTAGCCATCCATTTGGACATAAAGAGGGAGATGAGAGAACCCACCATACCAAATACAAAACAGATGACTAAAAGGTTGCCCAGATTAAGGCCACCCGCACCATGATAACTTCCGACTCCGAAGAGCGACAAAATAATGCCAGCTACTACCAGTACCGCGAGGTTGGTTAGCAAGAACAAACCAATCCGCATCATTGAGATAATCCTCTTTTGATAGAAAAAATAAATCGATTTTGAAATATAAATCGTAAAACTAATATGCGGTGATGCTCGTTAAAATTCAAGAAAAACTTGAAAAATATATATAGAAAAAATGAATCAAAAGATCAGTTAGAAATATGAATACGTGCTGAGGCTGTAGCGTTAGAGCTGACATAAGTGCCTGGTGCATCTGTATACGAGCCATCTGCCAGCGTAATAATTTGCCGGGGCGCATAGCTCCGGCCTGCAGCTTGAGTATTTGCAGCAGAATTCACTGTCTCCTGAACCAGCAACCCGTTTTCCGGATTATTACTGGCAGTAAGGTTTAGAGCTCCGCCCGAGTAAAGGTTGCTATAACGACTGGTGACCCGACGAACATAATCTTGGGTTTCACGGAATGGGGGAATACCACCGTATTTAGCAACATTACCTTCTCCTGCATTATAGGCTGCAAGAGCAAGATGCGTGTTGCCTTTAAAACGTTTCAGGAGCCAGCTTAAATATTTGGCTCCTCCTAGAATATTCTGATAAGGATCATATGCATTTGAGACATTAAAGCGCCGTGCTGTTGCAGGCATCAATTGCATCAAGCCCTGTGCACCTACAGGAGAGCGGGCATTTACATTAAAGCCTGATTCAGTGTGCATAACTGCTTTAATCAGACCCTCACTGACACCATGCTGCTGAGCCGCCTGTTTGATTATATGATCAAAAGCATCACGATTTTTACTATAGCTTGGCAACACCGCCGCTTCTGACTTTCCCCAGTTACTATAACTGTGAATATTACTCTCGGGATAATAAGTAACTTTAACTTTCTTTAATGAACTGTCATTCATTTTACGGTTAGTCAGGAGGGTGCTGCCACTTTGATCTTTATAGACATACATTTGACCTGCACTACTATAGCTTGAAGCCAGTACAAGTACGGCACATCCCCAGATACCCAAGCGTGAAATATCAAAGTAAGTTTTCATAGTAATCTGTAAGCAACTTGGAGCTCAAAATTCAGTCTGAGTTTAACAAAAAACTCTACAATGGAAACCAAAAACTTAAGTTTCTTTAACAAAAAAAATTGAAAAAAAAGCAAGACCATTTGTTTTGAAAATAACCAAATAAATAAAAAAAATTTTTTAAAAAGTATAGCTTGACATATATAAGTAATTGTAATTATTAATAAATATTAATTGATTAAAAAATGATCAATTTAAATAAAACCCTTAATAGGCCGATTACACCCCCTGTCAAGCCTAGAGAAATCCACAATTTTATCCACAGGTTTTGTGGAAAACTGTGGAAAAGTCCAAAATATAAGCATTTTGATACAATTTTGAACGCGAGCGTCTATTTTTTATACAAAGGCTTATTTTTTTCTGACCAGTGGTGTTCCACATTAATTGTAATTCGGTGATGCGAATTGGAGGGAGATCGGCTAAAATCGCGCGGTATTTCTTTTATGGGTAATTCTGTTCTATGTACTCGCCAGTTGAGTCCAACCAGGGATTTAATTTCAAGCCAGAACTGCCAACCAGTTCAGCCTATTATCGTCTGCTTAAAAAGCTGCGTCGCCAAGTTGGCCATGCTATTCGTGACTTCAAGATGATTGAAGATGGCGACAAGGTAATGGTGTGCGTATCGGGTGGTAAAGACAGTTATACCTTGCTGGACATTTTGCTACAGTTCAAGCGTATTGCACCAATTAACTTTGATGTAGTTGCTGTCAACCTAGACCAGAAGCAGCCTGGCTTTCCGGAGGATGTCTTGCCGCGTTATATGGAAGAAAACAATATTCCATATTACATTCTGGAAAAAGACACCTATACCATTACGAAACGCTTGACACCGGAAGGTAAAACATACTGTGCTGTGTGCTCACGTTTACGTCGTGGATCCCTATACGGTTTTGCCCAGGAAATCGGCGCAACCAAAGTTGCTCTTGGACATCACCGTGATGACATTCTGGCAACTTTCTTTTTGAACCTGTTTCATGGTGGCAGTCTAAAAGCTATGCCACCAAAACTGCTGTCATCAGACAAAAAGAATATTCTGATTCGACCACTAGCTTATGTGGAAGAGAAAGACATTATAAAATATGCGGAGCTGCGCCAGTTCCCAATTATTCCATGTAATCTCTGTGGGTCTCAGGAAAATCTGCAGCGCGCAATCATTAATGATATGTTGCGTGATTGGGATAAAGCCCATCCGAAACGTCTGCACAGTATTTTCGGCGCTTTGCAGAACGTATCACCATCTCAGCTGGCTGACCGTGAACTGTTCGATTTTGAGATACTTGATTCACAACGTGAGTATGACTTCAAAGAACCGGAAAAAACTAATCGTCTGGATGTAGTTAATTTGAGTTTTGCTGCTGAATAAAACCAAATATTAGGCATCTTGCCCAGTTAAGGTGCCTATTTAAATCAGTAATACATAAAAACATCAAAAACTGAATGATCAGTACAAAAAAATTGTTCTAATTGCCTCATTACATGCTATAACAAAATAAAAGCTCACAGCTTCATGAATATGCTGTCTGGAAAGGCAGCTCTATAAATTGAAAAATATACTTGAGGAAAAATTATGCCTGCGTTACTCACTGATGATTGGTTTGCAACTGTTGATAAATTAACTGCTGAAGCAGGTGATTTGAACCTGCCACCAGCCTTGGCTAATCTGGCAATTAATCTTGTAGTTGTAAATGCAGACAATAATACGACTGAACTTTCATTAGATGGTGGAAAAATCCAGAAAGGTCTGTCTTCAAATGCTAAAACTACTTTGAATATGGATGGCGAAACCCTGCGTAAAGTCTTCCTTGAATTCGATATGGCAGCTGCGATGCAAGCATTTATGACAGGCAAAATCAAGGTACAAGGCGATATGTCACAATTGATGGCATTACAGACTGTAAAGCCAAGCCAAGAGCAGAAAGACCTGTTTAAGAACATTCTTGCGCAAACTTCTTGAAAAAAAGAAGCTTAAGAGCAAAAAAAAGCTTACCGTGAAGGTAAGCTTTTTTTATAAATTAAATTGTTTGTACTACATACTATATTACATATAACGCTTTTATCTAAATTGTGACCAGCTCGGACTTCTTGATATGTTCGAGATAGGCTCGAATACGGGTAACATACTGCACAGCCTGACGATAACGACCATTACTGGTCTGATGGCGTTCCAGATAATCATAAAGATTTACCCAGTTATTTGGATTACGACCTTGGATTTCAATACGTTTTTGAATCTGGCCAACAGCACCAGGACCCATATTATAAGCTACCAAGGCGTACCAGTTACGGTCCGGATAAGGAACGTCAGAAAACTTGTCGAGCATTAAATCATAGTACTTGGCCCCGCCTTGAATACTCTGATGGGGATCTGTACGGTTCTGTACTCCCATGGCTTTAGCTGTACTACTAGTGAGCATCATCAGGCCACGTACGCCTGTGGGTGAAACTGAATTGGGCTTTAGATAAGATTCCTGATAGCCAATTGCAGCCAGCAGGTGCCAGTCCAGGTCATAACGTTCAGCACTTTGCTGAAAACTCGCTTTATAAATCGGCATACGTTTTGACAAATCACGCTGAATAGTTTTCCAAGCATCAGGCTGTACTACATTACGGTTGTAAAAAGAAGCCAACTGACGAATGGCCCCATTTTGTTTACCTTGGCAGATATAGCCACTTGCAGTAGCAGCTAGCGGCTCTTCGGCCTGCTTGAATACCCAGTTCAATGCCGGGTTTAAACCATTTTTAACCAGACTGGTTGTATCTCCACAGCTTGCAGAGAAAGACGTCAGCTGGTGCTTTTCAATAGTATTAAAGTCAGCCGTAGTCATTGCCATATTGGCTTTGCCTTGGGCAACCCATTTTAAAGCTGTTGCGTTGTCTGCAACTGTCTTTAGTTCGAACCTGACATTCAGGTTTTGAGCATAATTACGGACAAGATCATAGCCGAAGCCATACATAATCTTGCCATCTTTAAATAAGGTCGTCGGGCTTTCCACCGTGACCACAGTTAACGTATTGGTATTCACAACGGAATTATATTGTGAAGCTTTACTTGCATTAATATTATGCCAAGGTACAAGAGCTGTGCTTAATACAAGTAATCGAACAGGGAGAGTAGAAAATAAAGAGTTAAGGCTAAGCCTTGACCCAGAAGTTGAACTACTGTGCATGGTGTCTCCGCTAAAGTAACTTATGCCCTAAAAGGCAGACAAAAACGGGTCTGCAACTTTTATAAGTTGATAAATTCAATAAGAGGATGGGCAGTCATGAAGTCATTTAAAATGACAGGGATGAAATAAAACTGTGTAGTTTAACTACATAGATAAAAAGAACATAAATACTAAAAAGTGAAAGGATAATAAAGTGCAAATTTTATTATGTCAAATTTTGATCAAAAATAGATGAGCGATATTTAGTTAAATTATTGATATTAATGCATTTTAAATTAAGATTATGACAATATGTTGAAACTGTATGGTATAATAGATATTTATATTAATTGAATACGTATTTAAACTGAATATTCATAATGAAATCTAACTTAATTACTCGAGCCGGCCATGATCGGTTGGTGGCTGAATTACAAAAGCTCTGGCACGAAGAACGTCCGGAAATAACCAAGAAAGTTAACTGGGCTGCCAGTCTGGGCGATCGTAGTGAAAATGCCGATTTTTAATAATAACCCTAAAATTTATACTAATAATTATTTTTATTCGTAAATTCAATTAAATACGAATAGTATGCATACTAAAACTACATACTATAAGATTTGTATCCAATAGAATTGTAAACAAAGCTATTTAATTTATTGTTCCTTTATAAAAAATATGATAAATAAATCTTATTTAGATTAATTTTTAAACAAATGACTAATAAAAACTATAAAATTGTATTTAATACAGAATATAAAGACTTTAATCTGGATATGTTAAATGATTATTGGGATTTTAGTGATTTTGATAACTTAAAGTTTAATCATACTATTAAGGCTCTATTAGATAAATACAGCCTTAGAACACCAGATAAATTAGAACGTATTGTTAAGAATAGTGGATATATAATAATTTATGAAGTAATGGATTGTAGAAAGTGCATTAAAGAGATTAAGATTTTAAAAAGAAGAGATCTTGACTTTAAAAAATATAAAAGGATTATTCATGAACTAAAATGTTATCCATGCCAAAAGAATAAAGCTGACAATTCTATAAAATTACATTTAAATAATTTTATAGAATTAATTTCATTAAAAGAAAATATAGAAATTGCTTCTCCTAATTCAGAGCTAACCTATTTAGAAAAGATTTTTTTATATGTACTTATTACTAAAAGCACTATTATAAAAGAGAGTATATCAATCAATGAATGGAATATTTTCAATGAAATAGAAGCTAATGGCTTTAGTGATATTATGGAAAGACTAATTAAAAAAGGCTATATTTTTATAACGAACCAGTATGATGATATTATAAAAAAACAACATGAATTAGACATGCTTAAACTCGAATTTGATTGTTATATAGGAGATGAAATTAAAAAGGAAATAACAAAGTACTTATCATTAAACTTTAGATCTGAAATAAAAATAATAATTCCTGAAGGAATGAATAATTTGGAAGAATGGATTGAACAGCTTTATGGAAATATTATTAATTATAAATTAAAAGTAGATGATTGTGAGGATATTAAAAATTATTTAGATACAAAGCGTTTAGTAGAGGTTTATTTTTTACTTGATAATATATGTGGTAGGAAAAAGATACCGATTAAAAAAAATAATGCTTTAGAATTTAATTTAATGCGTATGATTAGTAAATTTAATTTAAATGAAATTTATTCATTATTAAGCTATCAGGCTAATAAAACAATGTCCAGATTGTATGAAGTAGAAAATATTTATAACGATGATAACAAATTTGTAAAAGAACCCCAATTTAATCTCAAAATTTCTAGTTACCTAGATTATCTAGAAGTAAAGAATGAAAAACCTAAATACCCACGTGCTCTGCCAGAGGACTGGAATTATTCAGATATAGAATTATTTGTTAGTGCTAATATCATTGGTAATTATGAAAGGTGGGATAAATTAACACCTGGTCAAGTATTTTCATTATGGACAAAATAATAATATTCAAATAATTTAAGATTTAATAAATCGACAAATTATATTTCTTAATTTATATGTGACTCAAAGCAGAAGGCTATGAGTCACAATATTTATAACTTCTTATATCCAGGTGCAAGAAAAACGCTCGATACATCATATAGCGCCACAGAATTTCTTAACCACAGGTGATATTCTTTTCCTTCCAAACTATGGTCAGGTGAACAATCGATATTCCACAATCTTAACCAATAGCCTGCAACAGCTGCTCTAACTTCAACTATTTTTACTTTATTTTCCATATTGTAATCATATAGTAATGTTTCTGGGCAATTTACATTATTGATGTTTGGGTGGGGAACAAGTTCTAATCGCACAAATCTATTCCATTGATTATCATGGACTCTCGATTCGTTTATATTTACTTTCATATTAGTTTCATGCACATTTTGAAATCGTGTTAAAACAAAATCAGCAAATCTACATTTTTCATAATCATATGCGCGAACATGCCATCGTAATCCATTATCAACTAATGAATGCGGTGCTATTTTTTTTCTAGAAAATCCATTATCAACAGAAAAATATTCAGTCTCAAGAATAGTTTTTCCCAGAATTGCTCTTGTTATTTTTAAAAGAATTTCTAAATTTGGTTCGGCTAATCTAGGAGGTGATTGAATCGAGTCAAATTCACTTAAGCCAATGATTTTAGAATTTTTACTATTTCTTATAAAACCAAGTGCTTCGGAGAAAGTAATATGAAAGTGAGGGGAGAACTGATCTTTATTAATTTCATAATGTTTTTCAACTTCGTTGAAATTTAGATTGTTAGGGCATAAATCTCTATATTCTCTAAAATCTCTTGTAGCGGCCGGTAATGAAATATCAAATTTTTGTGTCAAATCAGATCTAGAAGCCCATCCCCTGAATCTTAAAGTCATTTCAATGAATTTAAGCCTTTCTTCCAAGTTTTTATTAAATTTTTTGTCTTCCATCTTAGCGTGTCCCGTCATCAATGATTGATTATACACAATCATTAATATGGCATAAAATAATCAAAATAACCACTTGACATGATCAAAATGATCATGTCATGATAAGTATTGATCAAATAAAGATCTTTTTCAATACTTAGGAACGTTTAAGTAGATAAGAAGAGCTAATTTTGAATCTGAGGGATGAAAATAATTTCATTAAGTAAACGATTTAAAAAGGAGACATGTATGTTGTGAAGTATATAGATATTAAAAAAGCCTCAATGCAATAGCATCAAGGCTTCAGTGTTTAGTTAGAGCAATCTAATTACAGATTAAATCGCAAGGTCTAAACGGTTTTCTTTTGGCGAAGATAATTATAACCGTATTCATAGACCTTGCCAACAAATGATTAAGGATGGACTATATGTCACAACATTCTGACCTTGGCAATGGTCATAAAAATAAGCCAGTCAATATTATTATCAATGCGCGTCCTAATAAAGTTGAAGGAGAGCGTATTAGTTATGAGGAGATTTTAGAGTTAGCATTTCCGGGCCAAGTTGATCCTAACGTCATCTATACAGTCACATATGTGGGTCCTCAAACTCCAGATGGGACTCTGGTTCCAGGTCAATCAGTAGCTATACGTAATGGGATGAAATTCGATGTCAATAAAACAAACCGTTCTTAATCCATCTATAAAACGATTGATTGAAGAAGGTTTTGAGATCGAAATTATGCGCCAGCATTTGCTGGTGCATTCTATCCCTTACTTGAATCAATCTCGTGAAGTGAAATTAGCAAGTTTAGTTTGTCCATTTGTTGAGAATGGAGAAATTGATACACAGCCTTTAGATAGACCATACCATGTATTTTAAGGGCGAGTATCCTTATGATGCGGTTGGCAAAGAGATGACTGAGGTTGTTAATTGTGAGAATAAATCAATTCTCTTTGACAATTTTAATGCTGACTACTATCTATCTAATAAGCCTAATGGTGAGCCTTTCCGTAACTTTTACGACAAGGTCAAACATTACCACACGCTGTTTGTTAGCCAAGCTCGTGTAGTTGATCCTAATGCAGATGGACGTACAGGTGTTGTACATGCACAGAGAGATGAACAATCTGTGTTTTGCTATCCAGATACAGCATCATCTCGTGTTGGGATTACTGCAATAGCTCAGAAGCTTGAAGAATCTTGTATTGCCATAGTGGGGCTAGGGGGAACAGGAAGTTATATCTTAGATTTGCTTGCAAAAACTCCTGTTAAAGAAATTCATCTTTTTGATGGTGATGATTTTGAAACGCATAATGCTTTCAGATCTCCTGGGGCAGCATCATTAGAGCAACTCCAATCAATACCTAAAAAAGTTGAATATTTTTCTGAAATTTATTCCGCTATGCGAAGTAATATTTTTGAGCATGACTACTTTTTAAATGAACAAAATATCAATGAACTTGATAATTGTTCATTCGTTTTTGTGGCAGTCGATAATGGGAAGGCTCGTCGAGTTATCTCTGAATATCTATTAAAGCAAAGTATTCCTTTTATAGATGTTGGGATGGGTATCGAAATAGCTAGTAACGAAAGTGGTGATCCTAAGTTACGAGGTACTTGTAGAGTTACTCTTGCTACGGATATGGTGAATAAACATTTACCACTACGAGTCAATTTAGAGGATGAAGATGAAGATGCTCTTTATCGTAGTAATATTCAAGTCGCAGATCTTAATGCCTTAAATGCTGCACTAGCAGTAATGCGTTGGAAACAGTTCATGGGGTTTTATTTAGATCAAGAAAATGCCCATAACTTGAACATTACCTTACCTTTACAGTCATTGACTCGAAGTGATAGTCCTCAGGATTGGATAGATGGCTATTAAGAGAATTACTCCTATATTTGTCGAGTTTATTCCTGAAAATATTGAAGACGGTAAACTTTATATTAGTGAGGTTTATCAGACTGCTATCCATAAGTGTTGTTGTGGATGTAGAGAAGAGGTGGTAACACCTCTTTCACCTGCTGATTGGCAACTTAGGAAAGTAGGACAAAAAGTTTCTCTTCGTCCTTCAATAGGCAATTGGAATTATCGTTGCAAATCACATTATTTTATTACTGAAAATCGTATTGAGTGGGCAAAAAAGTTCAGCCAAGAACAAATTAGTGAAACTCAGAAAAGAGATAAAGTAGATAAACAACGATATATATCCAGTAAGAATAAGCAACAAAATGAGATGTCGAATTCTAATGATGGATTATTAATAAAAATTTGGAAAATGATAAAGTCTTTCTTTAAAAGTTAGATTTTCTAAAAACTTTAATATAAGACAGTTAAATATTAGCTGTCTTATATAGTAAATATTAATGTATCCCGATTTATTATCCGTCTTATCACTTTTAATTAGCTCTATATAAGGTAGAGATATTAACTATGAATAACTCAAAATTTCAATATTGGATTTTTATCTTTATTGCTTTTATCTATTTTCTAATACTGTACCATTTTTTTGGAGTAACCTTAGGAAAGGTTAAGGCATTACCTGCTAATGAATTAGGCGATTTTCTCGCAGGTACATTTTCACCATTAGCCTTTATTTTTTTAATTTTAGGTTACTTACAAAATAATAGAAATATAGAGCAAAACACAGGAGCTATTACTCAACAGGCTATAGCATTACAGCAACAAGCTGAGTCACTAAAAATGCAAGCACAAGAATTGCAAATTAGCAATCAGGCGTTACAGGCTCAAGCGATAGAACTTCGAAACAGCGTTCAACAACAAATGGAACAGGTAAGAATATCTAATGAACAACTTGAATATTATCGTTCAAAAGACTTGAGTGATTCTGAAAAGGAAATTCTCCAAGTTCGACCAAGGCTACAATTAAATCGGAACGGAAGTAGCACATCAGGTGACCGTTTTATTTTAAGTAATTTTGGTGAAGAAGCATTAGACATTAAGTGCAATAGACCTGTTTTTAATACCCCATATTTAGCTAAAGGTAAATCTTGTAATATTGAAGCAAATATATGTGCAGAATTTTTGGAATTTCAATATAAAGATAAATTAGGAAATCAGTACAAAACAAGATTTGAAAAAGGTAGAGATCACTTAGGAATGTATGATTTAAAATCATCTGAAATAATATAGTTTTTTACTTTTACGTAAGTATTGCTAGAACTCACTCAACGTTCATCAGATTAATGGTTATGGTACGTTGAGTGAGTTGAGCTCATTAAGATCCCATTCTAATTATAGTGTTATCACTAAAATATATTTTCTCTGGAGTGTCTTTAATTTGTATTTCTTCAAGCCACTCTTCAAAAGTTAAATCATATTGTCTAAGCATAGCAGAATATCTGATATCATTTCTTTTTTGGAATTTATCATTTAAAGTCTCAAATATAATCTCTCTTGAAGCCTCTTTGATTAAGATTAATTCTTCCCAAGACTCTTGTATTTCTTTATATAGATCTTCTGCAATTCTGTAAAATTTATCTTCCATTAAAAAGTAAACTTCAGATCTGTATCTTCTTCTCGGATTACTCGCCATTAAATATTCATTAACTGAATTAATGTCTTTACTATATTTTATGTCTATAAAACCAAAACTTTTAATTAAATCATTCCATTTAATGATATTATTTTTAAATAGATCTGATGGGCTAATACTATCGTTTATACTTTGCATATTATAAAAAAACGCATGTAACTCTCTATAATTGGCTACACCTTTAGCAATAGTTCTTCTATCATCGTCAGCAATAGTATTTAAAACAGCTGTTTTAAGATCATCAAATTGTGTAGCTAGTAGATCCATTTGTTGGTTATGGTTTTTAAGATTTCTTTTTTCATTCTTTTCATTAGTTAAAAGTCTTTTAAATTTAAGTGCTAGCTGAATTTTTAGTGCCGATTCAATATCGGCATAATTTTTATAAGAAATCAAAAAATTACCGACTAATCTTCGTTTTAATATACTGATAAATTCAAAAAGGTACTTTGTAGTTTCTTCTGTTAGCTCAGGGAACCTTAAGTTTTTAGATATATTTTTATTTTCAATATAAAAGTCATAAAAATTATTGATTCTTTCATTAATAAAAACATAAACAGGAATATCTTCTTCTATAGCTTTTAACACTTCATATTGAGTGATAGAAAAGCCTATTGATTTAGCTTTATAAGGCTTATTTTCTAACTTTGCTTTTTCTTCTAATTCTTTTTCATTTTTCTTTTCTTTTGCAATTGTATTAAATATTTCTGCTAGATCTTTATTATGAATTTTCTCTTGAAGTATGCTCAAATCGATAATTTTTTTTGTTTCATCGATAGCAACTCCACCAAAACGAGTTCCAATTACTAAAATAACCATGTCAGCATTAGATATTTCTCTAACACAACTAACATGAGTATGCTCATTGAAATCGTATAGTATTTCGTTATATTCACTTAAAATCGGTTCATGACCCAAATCACTAATAAATTGGCGAAGTTGATTGCGTTCTTCAGCCAAATCATAGCATGTAGATGAGACAAACATTTTTAATCCAGCCACACACAAGCCCCCAAATTTAAAAAATATATACTAACATTATTTAATAAAAATAAATACTTACTGTTTAGCTCAATACTTTGAAATGAATGGAAGTAGAAGCAGGTGTTTTATCTTGGTTAAGTTTTAGCTTTAGCAGCTTACTCTTTTTAATTCTATTATTCACCTAATTTTGCTACTTCTGCATTTAATTTAGTAGATGAGTCTATGTGAAAAAAAGTAAAAAATTTTTGTAATTGTCGGCAATTACTGTCCAAGTAAAATAAGAATGGATGTCCAAATAGTTACTAATTTTATAGTTAAATAAATATTTTACTGGTGTGGAATAAATCTTAATACTTTTTTCTATATTTTAAATATTCTTTAATAGCCCAGCAAAAACTACCAATAATAACAATTTCGAAAAAAGCAATTCTACGCATTCTTTCATATTGCCTGAGTAAAAATGGAGTTAGATCAATGATAGAATTCGATGACTGATTTGCGGCTGCGACGAGATGGTGCTGCATCCATGTGTCTAATAAAATGAATAAAATCAATCCAATAGTTGGCAAAATCAATATTGCTTTGCGTCTATGAGTTATTTCAATAAATGTATAGAACTCATTAATTATCCAATCTTTCATAAATTTTACGATTATAATTCAAATATTTATATGGTTAGATTTTTTAATTTTATTATTACTAACCGAATTTTGGAACAACTTTTTAAGTAAATCTTTAATTTTTAAAATTTTATACATCCAATTGATTAATACTAGGTTTATATTTTTAATTTGCCTCTTCATTAAATCAGACCACGTACTCTATATTAACAATATACCAATTTTTCCGTCCACTTGGTGTATTTACCTGGATTTCATCATCTACTGATTTACCTAAGCAAGCTTTCGCTATAGGAGATTGAAGTGAAATGTAGTCTTTTCGACCATAGATTTCTTCATCACCTACAATCCGAAATTTAATGATTTCACCTTCATCATTTTCTAATTCAACCCAAGCTCCGAAATAAGCTTTTCCTTCTTGTTCAGGGCTGTATTCAACTTTATGAGCAACTTCAAAAAGTTTAGTTAAGAATCTGATTCTACGGTCAATTTCACGCAGCTTTCTTTTATTATAGTGATAGTCAGCGTTTTCCGATCTATCACCGAGACTTGCAGCCCAAGAAACAATTTTAGTAATTTCTGGTCGTTCTTTTCGTACTAAATCATTTAACTCATCTTGTAAGCGTTGATAGCCTTCTGCAGTTAGCAATTTACGATTCAAGATAAATACTCCAGCGCCTTACGTAAGGCATCCAATGTTGAAATTTTAAAAATAGGCTTATTGGACTTATCAACAAGTTCACCAAACTGTGTTGGTTTCAGATCCCACTTTTTTTGAAAATCCGATGATAGCAAATACTGTAAAGCTCGAACTTCTTGTTCAGAAAGTTTGAACGATTGATCGGATATCATATTCTTATGGTCATAAATATCAATCCTTTGCTTTGGAGGAATAATTTCACGGATCATTTGCTGAGCTTCTTTTAACTCAGATGCCATAATACGAACAAGCAACTGATGCTTAGGATTTAGAATTTCATCTATCCATTCGTTATTACTTTTAGAAGGATTCTTCAACTTAGGTTTATGAGAACTTTGATCAGCAAAAGATTGAATTAAAGTTTTGTATCTTTCACCTGTTTTATTCCGGATACTTTGAGCTTTGGGTACTCCTCTTTGAAAACCCAACTTAGAAATTGTACTAATTGAGAAATCATTAATTCCCCGGTCTTTTTGTTCATTACAAACTTCATATATAGCATCAAGTGATTGCTGAACTTTTAAAGTGCTGTTCTTTTTTAACTCTTTTAATAAATCTTCAGGATCCATGATTTGCCTCAATGAAAGTTGGCGAATTATGTAGTATTAGCTCAATTTCAGATTTTAATATTTGTTCTGACTCAGCTAGTTCAACAAGCTTAATTTTACCATCCATGACTTTTTGTACTTTATCCCAAGACTTAAGACGGCTCATTAATAAATTGAAAATTTGGTTGCCTGCAATCAGTTGTTGTTCTTTGGATAGCATAAATAAACTAGGCATAATTTCGTTAAATAAAGCCATTTTATCGATTAGTTGTGTCCTTGGATAAATAGCCTGATCAGCATTACATGATTTATAAATGACAGCATTTTCACAAACTTCTTGTAATTGCTGATAATGGCCAACTTCTTCCATTTCTAATATTAATTCTGTATCGGAAGTGGTGATTAAGGAAAGTTTTTCATTACTTTCAAGTAAAGTATTATTAATTAGCTTATGGCATTTCGTAATATGACTATATGCTGCTTGTATGTCGCATAGAAGCATATCTAATTTTTTTGCTGCCGTTTCATACTCAGCTTCATAATTTCTCAGTTCAGTTTCTAATTGAAATCTTTTTAAAGTACCTTCAAATTTTTGTTGCTTAAAATTGGCTATATATTCTTCTCTTTCCAGATTCTCAATGTCTTGAGTAAGCTGATTAACTTTAAGTTGTAATTTGGAGCAAATATCAGATTGATCATTAGATTGGAGTAAAATTTCATTGGTAATTGCTAATAAGCCACCGATAAAAGCTGGACCAGTAATAAAGTGTCGGCAGCGTATACAGTTTTGAATACCTAAATAACCCTGAGGTGTAGGAGTATAGAACGAACTACTTTTGATTATTTCACCACCATCGTCACATCTTGATGCTGCAAACGGACAGATACCATAATCTCTAAATACATAATTTCCTGCAGGAACCTCATTCGACAATGCCTGTAATAATTCTGCATTGTTTCCAATTAAATGATTTTTAATATTTTCAATTTTGTTTTGTTCAATAGTTTTTTGAATAGACTCAACTTCTGATTTTAAAATTATTTTTTCGCTTTCTTCCAATTTCGTTCTAATTTCACTGTTTGAAACCTTGCAATAATAAATAGACATAATAACAGAGCTATGACCAACAATTTTCATCACTATTTCTATAGGCATTCCCATTTCCAGTACATAAGCTGTAATGAGGCTGACGCGCATGCTATGAGGAGTATATTTGGATTTATAACAACCTAATGTCGCTGGATTACCTTCTAATGTAGCTAGAGCTAAGTTTGAAGGTTGTATATGAAAAAGAGTAGCAGCTAAACGTGGGGTAAGAGCATTTCCAACTGTTGCAGGTTCGAAATCATTAAAACGTCTAAAGAGAAAACAATTTAATCCTTTTGCCTTTCTTTGAAGTTCATTCAAATTTGTTCTTTGACAATCTAACCAAGTACTTGGGTAGCTAATAGGATTATATTTCTGTTGCCACTTGCGGAGTTTCACTAACCAATAGGCTAAATCTTCAGGTATCCATGGGATTGTATAACCTTGTCCATTTTTATTTGTTTTATTAGTAGTAGTAAACATGCCTATCTGATTGTCAGGCATTTTCTTAATAAAGGATTGTTGTTTAGTTAAGCCTGCAAATATAGAGTCATTTTTCTTCCATATTATTTTGTTTTGAAGATCTAACTCTGCAATATATTCATCGGCTTCACCTGAATCATTATAGGCAATTTGCCGACCTCTTAAGGGTACTTTAGTTAGTGCATAGGTATGAATCCAGTCTGTAGGACACCATAAGTATGCTTGATCATCAATAATGCGGTATACACAGTCGGGATCATGCAAATCAAGTTGATCAAAATTAACTTTGATCCAGTCAGCATCAAATTTATGTAAGTGTTCTAAATCCTGAAAACATTTTGCTTTATTAGGTAAGATCCATTCTTGAGCCTTTTTAACAAAATGATATTGTAGGCAGGGTTTTGTCGTTTCTGAACGAATAAAGCTTGAGGATAAATTTTGTTGATTGAGTAAAAGGGAAAAGGGGTTACGTGCATTATCTACACGTACAATTTCACCAGTATCTTCATCTTCAATAGTTAGATCATTATCAATAATATAATCTAAGAACTCATTTACAGCTTTAATAATGCTTCGTTTTAAAACATCTGAATTAAAGTTTTCCAGTAAATCTCTGAAAGGCTTAACATCAAACTTTTCTTGAATCAAAAAAGAATGGGGAGATTTACTTTTATCAAAGGTTTCTATATAAAGCCGTACAAATCTGCATAGATGGGTTTCTTTGCTCCCTCCACCTCTTGCTCGAGTCATAAATTCTTTAATTTTTATTGCCCAAGCTTCATATTCTCTTGATATGAAATCTGGTTTAAAGGGCTCCACTTTACCTAAAAATTTATACCAATTTTCCCATTCGTTTTGATAAACCCCTTGAGGGTCAAGAGGAAGAGATGAATCATTCTGTTTTACAACATACTTTTTATATTCATTAGCATTTTTAAGATTCTTAGGTGTGATTAATTTTTTTAATTCAGTGTATGAAACAAAGTCGACAATATCGAAAAAATCTTTATAGCTGATCCAATCCTCATAGATTCTTTCAGGATGAGCAGGTAATCCAAATTCTTTATAGGTCTGTTTATAAATCATTGAATTGGTAATATTTAATTTTTTACATGTTTGCTTTAACGACTCTAGAGTCGGATAAGTAGAAAATTCTTTATTAAATTTTGTACTTTCAATCTGCCGTATGATTTGTGGTTTCATTATTTAATTGCTCGTAACTTGTCCTGGACTTCTTCTAAGGTGGGTTTTATATAGACAAGACAAGAGGTGGGACTTTTATGATGCATAGCTTTTTGTATTTCTACTTGATTTAAGCCAGCTTGTTTTGCCCGAAAACCGTAAGCATGTCGATGACCATGTTCTGTTGTTCCAAGGTTTTTTTTACACTGCAATCCAATACGTTCAACAGCATTTTTATGCAATCTTTGGAAATTTTTTACGGTTTCAGGTTCACCAAAAGTATTAGTGAAGGCAAAAGGATGAGGATTGTTTCTTTTAGGTTCTATTCGCTGAAATTTTAAATAATTTGCCCAAATTGATAAAAATTCTTTTGCCTTTTCAGGTGGGTTAAAAACAACTTCAAAGTATCCTTCTTTTGAGGTAAGTAAAGGAGTTTTCCAGCCAGCATAGAGTCTTTCAGAAAATAGATAATTATTTCTTGGTCTATAGTTTGTTTTTGCTAATAAATATTCCTTTCGGTTTCTGAATGCTGGATCAGGAGAACTACCTAATTCTGGATGATAGACTCTAACCAAAGCTTCGAAAGGGCGGGTAGGGTGCAATGTAATATCTGAGGTATAGATATGAAAAATTTCACTCTTTCTTAGACCACCATAATTCATCAACATCGTAATTGCCTGAGACCTATAATCTATATCTCCATTCTTATCAAAGCCTAGGTATAGGAGCCTTTCTATTTGATCTTCAGGAAAACGTACAGCATATTCAAAATCAAATAGGCTTTCTTTAAAAGAATCAACCAAACGTACTTGGTCTTGCGTTAGTTGATTAGATGTTAAGTGATTTAAAAATACATTTGCTTGCTTATGGTAGTAAGCACACCAATTCAAACGTTCTTCATAACAAGTAGCTTTACGGAACGGATTAACTCTAATCGATGAGTGTTCATCCTGTAGAGTAAGAAAGTCAGTGTAGTGAGTTATATGAAATAACAAATTATTGGTATCCCTAACTGAACGCGGTCTCCAATATAATTCAAGGGGATCTTTACCATTGGAATAGTCAATGGTGCCAGTGATTAACGCTTCTGTAAAAGCTTTGAGTAGCTTGGTTGCACTTTCAATATTAGGAACAGAGTTAATATATTTCAGTAGAAGCTGTAAGGCATAACATGATCTTTCTTTCCATGCAGCACTCTTTGAATTAAACCAAGCTAAGTAACGTAAGTGAGAAATGATGATGCCTTTCTCGGTAAAGATACAAGGCAGAGTCAAGCTACTATGTGATGTGCAATCTCTATAGTTGACATAAATTTTCTTAACATAAGCCATATAATATTTATTATGTAGTATGAGTTGTTTTAACAATCAAGCTATCAGTATTTGATCAATTGTCAAACTGTTTTATTGATAAATAGTATGTTTAAACATAGGGTTATAATATCAATATAATAAACAGCTCTTACGCAAGATTGATCGTCGGGTAAGATATTTAGGAAAACGGCTGGAAGAGCTGAGAATTGTTGACCATTCACCTGAACAGGACGGGCGCGTTTACTTTGGTGCCTGGGTAGATATTGAGAATGAATATGGTGAACAGAAAACTTTACGAATTGTCGGGGTAGATGAGATTTATGATCATCATCCTCAACATATTTCAATTGATTCACCTATGGCTAGGGCATTACTTTCAAAACAGGTGAATGATGAGATTGAAGTTATGACCCCTTTAGGGAAGAAGCAGTGGTATATCAATGCAATTCGTTATGAAAAACTATGAAATTTATAATATCTGGTTCTATTTTGAACACTTGTTCAATTAAATCTACAAAATGATTTGCCAATTTTACGAATAGTTTATATGATAGCGCTCGTTGGAAGCGTGGCAGAGTGGTTTAATGCACCGGTCTTGAAAACCGACGAGGGTTCACGCCCTCCGTGAGTTCGAATCTCACCGCTTCCGCCAGAATTCTAAATAAGCCGCTTATCTAGCGGCTTATTTTTTTTATCATTGTCTCTTTAATAATAGCCATTTATTAATAAGAGTAGTGTAGACAATGAAAAATATAAAAATTAATGTAGTAAAATAATTTTTATTTAATCCTTATTATTGAATGTTAGAATTTGTTAAAAAGATTAATCTTCTTATTATTTAATTCCCTGTTTTAAATAAAATTAATATGTAGTCAATAAATAATTTTCTCACACTACTATCGATTTTATCTGTATTTTTATTTTAGAGAATATAAGATAATCATTATCTCGGTGACTTTTATAGTATTTATAAAACAATGAAAAAAATCTACTTAACGATTTTTGGGTTTGTGATAAGTTTAGGGGTACAGGCTCAAAATGGCCCAATGGATACCGCTGACGTTTATCCATTGTGGGAGCAGTATTACCAGGTTGAAAGTCAGGATACTAATAAAGCAGACAGTTTACTTAACCAGATTGCCCTAAAGACACCAAATGATCCTAAAGTCTGGAAAACTTGGGCATACTTGGCCTTGCGTCAAAATGATAATAATAAAGCCTTAGAATATATTAATCGTTCGCTTGCCTTAGACTCATCTGATGATCAGCTTCTCATGCAAAAAGCTTATTTGTTAAATGTGGCGAATAGAAATGATGAAGCACTCGTTATATTCAAGCAATTACAAAGCTCTTCCAATCAGGAAATTGCATCCCAGTCTAAACAGGCGGTACAGAACCTGTCAGGAACAGGTAATACGTCAGCCAAGAAAACCTTTGCTGATGTTTATTTCTCGCCTTCTTATGAAGGACGTTATGACACTACAATTTTACCGTTAAAGATTCGTTATGGCCGTTATTTCGATAAAAACAATCAAGGCCAGATCTATGGATTTGCCAGTGTCAATCGTGATACCCGTTCCACAGGCGGCGCCCGTCCAGAAATTATTGACCAGAATGCCGCCATAGTAGGTTTGGGGGTAAATTACCGTCCGTGGAAATGGCCTGTTTACCTATATCTGGAAGCGGGTAGTAGCTATGATCTGATTGATCTGAACCGGAAAAAATTTAGGGAAAGCATTAATGGTGGTTTAACAGGCTATCAGGAGTGGTACTGGGGGATGGATCAGGCCAGCCATATGCCAGTTCAGCAAAGTAATCAGTATTTTGCTGAACTTTATGGTAATGCCGCTGCTTATTCACGTGAGGATTATAATCTGATCGGTGATTTGCGATTACGGACAGGCTGGAATTTTAACTATAATGATTGGGGTAATATACAGGCTTATGTGAAACTGCATACCATTAATGATAGTGAACAGGAATATTATAATAACATAGCAGAAATAGGGCCCGGCATCGCATGGCAACCCGTAGGGCTGCCATTAAAACTACGTATTGAACAAATGTACGGGAAATATGTTAATGGAACCCCGGCATCTGTAGATAGTAGCTTTGATAATACCCGTGTTGAATTAACGTTTTACCGGAGTTTCTAATAATGCCAATACATATTTCTTTTATTTTCGGAACTCGTCCTGAGCTGATTAAGCTGGCTCCAGTAATTTTACATGCACGACAAGATTCCCGTTTCGAAGTAAGTGTAGTATTTACCGGGCAGCATCTAGAATTGGTACGTGATGCTATAGATTTTTTCCAGATTGAAATTGACCATCATCTACAGGTCATGCAGCCGGGCAAAAGCTTGAATATTTTATTGAGCACGGCTCTAACCGAACTGGACCGTGTCTATACCCAAATGTCAAAATGTGATGCTATTGTGGTGCAGGGCGACACAACAACAGTACTGGCTGGTGCTTTAGTGGCATTTAATTTAAATATTGGACTGGCTCATGTAGAAGCTGGTTTGCGCTCTTTCGATTTGCTGCATCCTTTTCCAGAAGAAGGAAATCGTCAGTTAGTATCTCGTCTGGCACGCTGGCATTTTGCCCCGACTGCACTTTCGGCCAGTAACTTGTTACAGGAAAATGTGCCTGAAGAACATATTTTTGTCACAGGTAATACGGTAGTAGATGCCATATACAGTGCGCGTGAGATTATGCAGGCTTCTTCACAGCAATCTCAACAGCGTTTAAAAAGACTTGGCTTAAAACTGCAGGAAAAAAATAGACTGGTTCTAATTACTGCCCATCGACGTGAAAATTTTGGGCAGGGTATACAGAATATATGTCAGGCCATACATGAGCTATGTCAACGTTATCCAGAGTTGCATTTTGCTTGGCCAGTTCATCTTAATCCGCATGTGCATACAGTTGCTCATCAGGAGTTCGCTCAACATCCGCAGGTACATTTACTTAGTCCATTAGATTATCCTGACCTGCTTGCTATTTTGCAGGCCTCATATCTGATTATGACAGATTCTGGAGGGATTCAGGAGGAAAGTCCAACCTATCAAAAACCAGTTCTTATTTTACGGGATGTCACTGAACGTCCAGAAGTAGTGGAGGCTGGTTGTGGTGTTCTGGTTGGCACAGATGTGACTAAAATCGTTCAGGAACTTTCACGACTGATGGATGATCATTCATATTACCTTCAGCATGCTGAAGTTGAAAACCCATTTGGTGATGGCCGGGCATCGGGTCGCATTCTTGAGCAGATTATCAAAGATTTAAACTCTATTTCCTCTTAAAAATTGATTTTCATCCATATATAGAGCCATAAAACACTGGCTCTATTTAAATAGTGGGGGCCATCAAAAATGAAGATTCGCTGTCCGGAATAGGCTTTAAGCTGTTTACTGATTTCCCAAGGATAGGCAGCTCTGAATGTTCCATCTTTTTTTAGTCGAAATGCCTCTAAAATAATTACCACCCGGTCTTCACCAAATTGCTCTTTTAAAGTTCCATAAATTTGTGCAGCTTCTTCAGGACTGCGCGTTCCTACACCCACACCATCTTGGAAAAAAACTTTTGCATTGGGGGGGAGCCAGCTTTCTAACCAATATTCTAGAAATGGGGCTTCAGGTTCTGCACTATAAATACTTACCCAGACAGGTAACTTAAACTGAGCAATATATTGTCCTAGAGTATGGACACCATTCCATGTAGGGTCAGCTTCTACAGGAAAATAGTAGCTTGTGACTGGTACAGGTAATTTGGCTTGAATAATCTGCCTAGACTGCTGATAAAGCTGATCAATATTTTCACGGGCTACAGGTTCCTGAAATCTGCCGGCCAGCCCTAAAATTACATGTTTTGCCCAAGGCTGTTTACCAATATGTTGCCAATCGGGTTGCACATCCCATGGCTGCATCGGAATTTCATTAAAAAAAGACCGTCCGTCTACAATACTCCACTGGTTAACCAGCGTATCTACACCCAAAAGCTGCCAGTTACCAGAAGGCTGGCTCATCTGGTCGACTTGCCAAAAAATACCCTCAATTTTAGGTGCTGCTGTATTGGCATCTGCCTGCTCCATCAATAAAGCAGAAAGTACAAACACGGCCACAGGAAAACATATAAATATCAGTAAACCTATAAATGCATACTGCCTTATACTCATTCACCTGTTCCTTTGACTTTACGACGGCTTCTGCGCCATAGAATTAAAGCGATAATAATCAGTGTAATTATGGTGAGAACAATAACAAGAGTACGGGTAGAGACTTGCTCGACAACGGGCGCCTTAGCTTTATTCACCGAATTTTTACTCAAAACCGTAATCTGGCCTTGTGCTGAAACAAATAGTACTGCTGTATTGTTGGGAATACTTTGCTGAATTATGGGCCAAAAACGGGTAAAAGTCTGTGCTCCGGCTGCACTGTCCGTATTAATCCAGAATCTGCCATCTTTCACAGAAACAATAAATCCGCCTGCCGTAGCAGGTAAGTAAAGTAGCTGGCTGTATCGCTGTAATTCATTATTAAAACGGGCTGTATTAACTAATATATTGATTTTTTTAGACCTATTAGCATTCAGCTCAGTAATGTTTACAGGTACAGGCTGGTCGCTTAACAGCATTGTTTTCGCAACATTTGCTACAGTAATGGCCATACTGGTGGCAGCAGGATTGTTGATGGCGATCTCTGGAGTACTGGCGAAAAGGGTAGAGAGATTGATTACGCCCTGTTTCATCTGATGGGGGAGGTTAACAAGTGATTTATTTGCATCAATCCATAGTGCAGTGCCCGCATTTGGCAAACAGGCTTCATTGTTTAATTGAGAGTTTATTAAAGTCATATTGTAATTGTTGACATAAGGATAATCCGCACCAACAAAATCAAAACGACGCTCAACCGGGTTTGAATCCAGTTTAGCCAGACTTAAGCTGCCCGCTAAATATTCGTTTAACCAGACTTGTAAAGTTGAGCCTTGTAATAAGCCACTTTGTGCCCGAAAGGCTAATTTTCCCTTTAATACGTCTGTTGCTTCCCATACAGGCGGGAAAACTAGAGAAATATTTTTAGATGAACTGTCGAGAGCAAAATCAGAAATACCCAAGTCAGCCAGCGTCTCGAATTTGCGTATTACTGCCCATGCAGGCTCGGCAACCGGTTCGCTTAATGTAGCAGTAGCTGTATTAAGCTGCTGCAGATAATTCTGGTTTATTAAAGCATTAACTGCCATAAGCAGCTGGGATTCTGATGAGTATTCAATATTTAGCCGGGGAATCTCATTATTCCGGCTTAAACTGATTCTTGCACCTGCTAGAGGCTGTTCTACCTGTTGTATGCTAATTACAAAATCAGGTGCTTCTTGCGGGGTAGACTCAGCAACTTGCCACTGAACTGGGGTGTTAAACTTCCATGCTGTAGCCAGGCGGGCAATCATGGATGCTTCTAAACGGTTCTGGCTATTAAATTGCAGTAAAGCCTTAATTGGCGCTGTACGGCTCAGCTGTGTATTAAACAGGGCATCAGGCAGTTGATTGAGCTGTAATATGCCATGCTGAGCCTGATAGTTTAATGTCAGTTTAGTCAGGGCTGTATAAAGATTAGTGGACTCTACACAGTAATTATTGCTGATGGGCCCATTAACTGACGGCTTTTGTAAAAGCATGACATCAAGGCGATGAAAACCGGCAGTACTTGTAGGTAAAGTAAAGCTCAACTCACCTTTACCATTTAAATTCTGTCTATGAATCATCTGATTATCGTAACGGACTACCAGCGTGCTTTCGCCCTGACTGTCAAACTGGCTATTGAACTGTATGTTTTGCCAGGTTTCACCCTTGCCCACATAAAAGAAATAAGGAGACTGGTACTGGGCAGTACGTGATATCAGGTCATCTAGCTGCCAGGTATCAGCATAGACCTGAGAGCCATATAAGGAAAGAAGGACAGAAGATAACACCGTAAAACGGGATTTTTTAAAGTGACTGATCATTTTTTTTCCTTTTTTCGCTCTGTTTTATACCAGGTTATACCTTCACCTTTAATTTTACTTTTAAGCATATCCCAAGCAGCTTTAAACACGATTAAAAGAAACACCTGTGAGTAAGTAAAGTAAGCGATGAACGCGTAAAAATAAAAACGTTTTGGAACTTCTTTTTCCAGACTTAGAGTAAACCAGATTTGTGTAAGGTAAAGAATGAATGCAAGAATAAAGAGTAAAGTAAAAGGCCCAGGTATAGTTGTGCCATCAATACCGAGCAGTCCTACGACCAGTGTCATATGGCTTAAAAATAAAGCGGGCACAAACATGATATAACACATGATATTGTTGCCAATTTCCATGCCAATCGGGAAAGGATGACGTATTGCCGTACTTAGATACTTGCGTGTGACATAAAAATTTCCTTGTGTCCAGCGGGAGCGTTGTTTAATAAAAATATTTAGATCACCCGGGTCTTGCTGCCATCCAATTGCATAAGGTACCCATTTGATCCGCTTGTGGCCCAGAAAAATTCTATAACTCATTTCGGTATCATCAACCAGCGATTTTTCATCAAATCCCCCTAGAATATCCAGCGCATCACGCCAGATTACATAATTGGTTCCCATGAGGGTAGAAAGACGGAAGCGTAACCAGCGACCACCTTGAAAAATCCACTGGAAATAAATAAATTCTATGGCAATAAATGTACTTAGCGGGCTGTCTTTCCAGTTGCGGGTCCGAACTTTACCATTAACCGCAACCAGATTTGAGTCAGCCAGAAGGGTCTGAGCAATAAGTCTTACACAATCTGGTTCAGGGGTACTGTCTGCATCATAAACTGCAATCAGCTCACCATGGGCATGTTTTAGGCCATTATTCAGAGTGCGGGACTTACCTTTACCACCTTGGCCTTTAGGAACATTGATGACACGAATCACCGGGTACTCGGCTGCCATCCGGTCCGCAATTTCCTGTGTCCTGTCTTTGGAAGCGTCATTAATCAGCAGTACTTCATAGCTTTCTGGCGGATAGTCCTGTGCTGCTAAAGCCCGCAATGTATCTTCAATAACTACTTCTTCATTGTAAGCCGGTATCAGTACACTCAGCATTGGCCAACGTTCGGGTACAGGTAAATTCGCAAGTTCCTGATTGGCCCGAATCGAATAACGCCAAGCCGAAAAACTTAGCCAGGCCCAAAAAGCTTGGGGAATCCAGATACCAATAAAGCCAACAATAAAACAGATATCAATTGTATTCATGATTTCTTGAATATCCTCCATAGCATGGTACTTACAAGGATAATCATTAATACAATAATCATGAATACAGATAACCAGGATGTGGATGTACCCCAGAAACCCAGTAATTCAGGATAATGAAGAGACAAGATCAGATGTAGCGGTAGAATCATTAGACCGGCAGCTAGCAGTATATGCCCAGCAATACTGGTATGAATCCGGTCGGGCTGACTGTAAAAGGAGACATTCAGGAATTTCCAACCAATTCCTAACACCGGATAATTAATATCTTCATTTGAAAGATTGCCTTCCGGATTTAATAAAATCCCCGTCCCATCAAAACCATATGAATTGGGATAAGCGGTATAAAATAAATGCTGTCCGCTCTGAATCGGTAAAGCAGGTAGGGGAATCTGGCCTTCGTTGGCCTGAATAATATATAACCCTTTTGGAAGAGTTTTTAATAAAGGATTCCAGCCATCATGAACATAAGCACCCATAGGCCGCAGGCCGGCACTGGTCGCTAGAGTAGCCAGGCTGTTAAAACGTGATGGTTCCACGCTACTAAAGTCGAGTAAAGGTATGGCACCTCTGTTTATCTGTCTTTTTAACTGGAAATAAATGAGAGGATTCATAAAATTTTCTGGAATCAATAAACCCGGTTTAATGCCCTGATCCATGATCTGTTTAAAGTTTTTTGAATGAACCTGATCAACAGTAAATACAGGCCATAATTTTCTTTCAGTAGGGAAGTGTTCTGGTATCTGATAAATACTGGAAACATTTTTGGATTCTAAAGTATTCGCAGGCCGTAACGGACAATCATAATAGGTCTGATAGTAAGATGAGAGAGTAGAATCCGGTAAGGTACTGACCGAAAGCAATAGGCCGCAAACATAGATTAATGTGCTCATTGGAGAACCTCCGAGGAGGATTCTTCTACCGTATGCGTGTTTATTGTGATTTGCATCTTAAGCAGGTCAAGTACTCTGAGCTGTTCAGCCAGTTCTTTAACCTTGCTAAAATCTCCATCTGTAATAATGATAATCCGAATAATGGAAAGGCGGGTATCTGTGAAATAAAAGTGAGGTAAAGTACGCTGGGTTTCCAGTACATCAAAAATCTTTTGCTGTACTGCTTTAAACTCGTCAACTTGCAGCATGTCACGCAATAATTCGTGATTGGTAATATCTACCCTAATTTCAGCATAATTTTGAATCATGTTAAGTGAAAGCATACGCTGAAATTGTAGATGGTTATATTGGTAGCTACCAATTGGTAAAATGCTATAGGTCAAATTTTTTCTATAAGCATCCAGTAAATTATCTGTCTCCTGATTAGTCGACATAATTTCATAATAGATACTTAGAAATAACGGGGCGATAGGTAAAATAAAAAGTTGTAGAATTTTAGTACTGGTATCAAAGTTGGTATTTTGAATATCAAATAAAAGATAAATAAAGAACAGTAAAAATATCAGTACACTAAGGATAACAGCCTGAACCAGATTAAGAAAACGTCCTAGTAATAACAAGGCAATAAAAAGCGCCCAGCTACCTACTAACTCGGCACGCAACCATTCATAGCCAATTAAACCTATAAATATAACAATGATCATAGGTAAAAAGGTAATAGACTGATTTGTTCTTATAAGCCAGTTCTTCGCCATATAGTATTCATTTTTCTAAATATGTATTCATACATAGAAGTATAAATAAATAGGAATGAAATTTTAACTTTTGATAAGATAATTTAGATGTAATTAGTCACTATTTATGTAATCAATTGGTCTTAAAGAATATAAAGATCCTAATTATTTCTTTTTATTAAGCCATAATGATAAAAAATAATAATTGCTATGATTTATATATAAAAACAGTCATTAAACTTCTCGAAAAGCTAATTTTATTATTTAAAATATTGGATATAAATTAATTTATTTCAAAAATTATGTTTTATCAGGTTTTTTAAAGAGAAGTGATTAAACCTGTAATTTCTGATCATGAGTCTGTTCTATCTGCCTGGTAACAGGCTTGATTCTTAATTTGAGAATTCTAGAGCCTGACCTATAGGATAAAGTTGAGGGAGAAAGGTTTCTATATTAAACAGGTTTAAATTTAAATTTTGATCAAGTCATAAAGAAGCGCAAGAATCAGAGTCCAGAAAGCTATCCAGAACTCACTAAAAATATAGTTTAAAGTAGGCTATCCTTCATGTATTTATCGCGAGAATTTAGTGGAAAATGTGTATTTAATAAAAATTTCACTAAACCCTGTCAAGCAAATAAAGCATTTCTACATCATCTTCAGAATGCTCCGCAAAGATCTTTATTTTTATTCAAGATATATTTTACCAATTTATAAATAGAAATTATTTCTCTATCTCTACAGGCTTTAGTAATTAAACCCATTTTATCGTTGAGTATTTCTAATTCAGGGCTGCTTTAAATTAATCCAGTTGATGACTCTGAGTTTTAAATACGAGTCTAAGAATTGACCCTATTAAAATGTTTGAAAAAGTGCACATACACTTATCAACATTACAGCCTTTATCAAGCATCAACTCAAGAGTTGTTTGCATATAGTGCTCAGTAACAGTGCATCATGATCGAAACGCACTACAAGTGTTATAGAAAAGTATTACGAAATACCAAATCCGTATGATTAAGTTGGCATACCCTTTGCATTTACCTCTACAGCATAAAGTGATCTAGGGTTCCGGCAGCATATTTAAAAGCTGTGTTTGAGACCGAGAGTTCACGGCTAGGTTTGTTAAAACCAAAGCTACACGGAGGGATAAAAGCCCGGGAGGTAAACCGTACAAGTTAGATGCAGAGGCTATTATGAGCACAACTACTTATCATGAAGATTCCGCACTGTGGACTGAACTTTTACAGGGTGGCCATCACTGGTCTGCGCGCATTCAACGTGGCGCTGTTTTACAACTCAAATCATTAGGCGCAAATGCCAATGTTTCGCTGTTCTGTGTCAATGCAGAAGACCAGCTGGAAGCCTATAACATGCCAGACAGCTTAAAGGGTCAACACAGCGCATTTCTAAGTAAAGGTCATATTTTGGCGTCTGATCTTGGACGTGCGATGGTTTCAATTGTCAAAGATGATCACGGCTGGAATGATGCCTTTTGTGCGCCTAGTACCGCCCAGCAAATTGAACAACAATTTGGGACTCAAACTTTTCAAGATGCCCGTAACGATATGTACCGTAATGGCAAAGACAGTTTATTGCTCGAAATGACTAAATTCGGTTTATCGGTAACTGACCTGAGCAGTACTTTAAATCTATTTTCTAAAGTTCAACCTGATGACAACGGTAACTTGTCTTATGTGGCATCTGACAATACTGATCAGGTGATTGAACTACGTTTTGAAATGGACTGCTTGGTGTTCTTATCAGCTGCTCCACACGGTTTAGATAACAGCATGGAATATGCACCTGCTGATATTCAACTTTCTTTGTTTAAGGCACTGCCTTTAGGTGAGACCGATGTCTGCCGTGATTCATGCCCGCAAAATCAGCGTGCGTTCCAAAACAACAACCGCTACTACGCTTTAAGCGCTTAATTGGGGGAATACAACATGACAGCTTTAGTCCATTTAGAAAAATCTGTGTTAAGTGAAGTATGTCCTGCTGGTGAAGCGTGGATGTGCGAAGTTAAAAAAGGCCAGTATTTCCGTATTGTTGATCTCGAAGGCAATCAAGCGGTGGATACCTTATTTATTTCCGCACATAACCCTGAAGAGCGCTATAGCGCAACCGATACTTTGGCGATGAACCGTCAAATTTATCTAGAAAAAGGTACAACTTTATATACCAATTTTGGCAATAAAATCGCCACCATCCATGATGACAACTGTGGTCGCCACGACACTTTAGGTGGTGCCTGCTCATGTGAAAGTAATACGGTGCGTTATGCCCATGATACATATCCAATGCACAGTTGCCGTAACAATTTCATGATCGCATTGTCACAACATCCGATTGCGAAAAAGCATGGCTTAAACGTGCGTCATATCGGTCCAAACATTAACTTCTTTATGAATGTGCCGGTGACATCTGATGGTCACCTGAAATTTGATGATGGTATTTCTGCACCCGGTAAATATGTCGAAATCAAAGCAGAGATGGATTTGATTGTACTGATCTCGAATTGTCCACAACTGAATAACCCATGTAATGCCTATAACCCAACCAAAATTCAACTGATTGTCCGCGAAGGCGAGGAATAAGCCATGTTTAATAAAGTTCTCATCGCCAACCGTGGTGCTATTGCCTGCCGTGTGATTCGTACCTTAAAAAAACTCGGTATTCAATCGGTTGCAGTGTATTCAGAAGCAGACCGTGATTCATTGCATGTGACCTTAGCCGATGAAGCGGTGTATATCGGTGAAGCACCTGCCAACCAAAGCTATTTAAATGTCGATAAAATCCTAGAAGTTGCCAAGCAAACGGGCGCACAAGCGATTCATCCGGGCTATGGCTTTCTCTCTGAAAATGCCGAATTCTGTAATTTGTGTGAAGTCCAAGGCATTGTCTTTTTAGGGCCAAATGCCGACCAGATGAAAGCCTTTGGTCTTAAACATACGGCACGTGAACTCGCGATTCAAGCCAATGTACCGTTACTTCCGGGTAGTCAATTGTTGGCTGATGAAGAGGAAGCACTGCTGGAGGCTGAACGTATTGGTTATCCTGTGATGCTTAAGAGTACCGCAGGCGGTGGTGGTATCGGCATGCGCTTGGTGTGGAATGCTGAAGAGCTGAAAGATGCTTATGTAACGGTGTCGTATTTAGCGCAAGCCAACTTTAAAGATGCAGGTTTGTACCTGGAGAAATTCGTACAAAATGCCCGTCATATTGAAGTGCAAATTTTTGGTGATGGCAATGGTTTAGTTCTAGCACTCGGCGAACGTGATTGTTCGGTGCAACGTCGTAACCAGAAAGTGATTGAAGAAACACCTGCGCCACATCTGAATGATACGCAACGTGCTTATATCCAAAATGTTGCGATTCAATTGATGCAATCGGTAAATTACCGCTCGGCAGGTACGGTTGAATTTGTGATGGATACTGACACGCAAGAGTTCTATTTCTTGGAAGTGAATACCCGTCTACAAGTGGAACATGGTGTAACCGAGCAAGTCTTTAGTGCCGATCTAGTTGAATGGATGGTGACTTTAGGCAGTGGTGATTGGAAAGCACCAACCTCAAAACTTGAATCCAAAGGTCATTCGATTCAAGTGCGTCTCTATGCCGAAGACCCAATCAAAAACTTCCAACCAAGTGCAGGGCTGTTGACGCATGTCGAGTTTGATACCAATGCCCGTAATGAAACGTGGATAGAAACGGGTTCAAACGTTTCATCTTTCTATGACCCGATGATTGCCAAAATCATTGTGACTGCGGATGATCGTAGCTCAGCCATCCAAGCCATGACCGACACACTCGCTAAAACCCAAGTGGCAGGCATTGAAACCAACCTTGAATATCTACAAAACATCATCGACTGTGATGTGTTTAAAGCCGGTACGCAAACCACACGCTTTTTAAATACCTTTGAGTGGAAAACTCAAAAAATCGAAGTGCTCCAAGCCGGCATTCAAACCGCCGTGCAGGATGTTACAGGGCGTTTGGGCTATTGGGATGTCGGTGTGCCACCATCGGGTGCAATCGATCCGCTGTCTTTAAATGTCGCCAACCAACTTTTGGGTAATGCACCGAATACCGCAGGTCTAGAATGTACCTTGCAAGGACCAAGCTTAAAATTCCATTGTGACAGTCAAATCGTGCTTGCAGGTGGCGATATGCCATCGACTTTGGATGGCGTAACTGTACCAATGTGGCAAACCGTGAATGTGCGTAAAGGTCAGGTGCTGAAGTGTGGCAAGATCGCCACAGGTTGTCGTACCTACATTGGTATTAACGGCGGTCTCAATGTCCCTGAATATTTAGGCTCACAAGCAACCTTTACCCTAGGTCAGTTTGGTGGGCATGCAGGGCGTAATTTACTCATTGGCGATATGCTTCCAATCACGGCATTTACATCAAGTGATGGCAAAGCATTAAGCCAAGATCAAATCCCGACATTCTCAAATTCTTGGGAAATTGCGGTGATGTATGGTCCACATGGTGCGCCTGATTTCTTTACCAAAAATGACATTGATACCTTCTTTGCCAATGAGTTTGAAATTCACTTTAACTCAAGCCGTACCGGTATCCGTTTGATTGGACCAAAACCTGAATGGGCTCGTCAGGACGGTGGTGAAGCAGGTCTGCATCCATCCAATATTCATGATAATGCCTATGCCATTGGTGCGATTGATTTCACTGGTGATATGCCGATTATCTTGGGTCCAGATGGTCCAAGCCTTGGTGGCTTCGTGTGTCCTGCGGTGGTGATCAATTCTGAACTGTGGAAATTGGGTCAGCTCAAAGCAGGCGATAAAGTGAAATTTGTGCCTGTGAGCTATACCCAAGCCAAAGTACTCAATGAAAAATATCATGCACAATTGGTATCAACAGATACGCAAATAGTCACTTTTGATGAATCGTTCTATCCTGAAATCAGTACGCTGAAAACCGCCATTTTGGACACTTTGAAAGGTCAAAATGGTACGCCTGATGTGGTGTATCGTCCTGCGAGCAACAACTATATGCTGGTGGAATATGGCGATCTGGTTTTAGATTTAAACCTGCGTTTCCGTATTCATGCGCTGATGCAATGGGTCAAAGAGCAAAATATCCAAGGCATTATTGACCTGACACCGGGTATTCGTTCACTGCAAATCCATTTTGATTCGACCAAGCTCGATCAAATTGATTTATTGCATATGCTTCAAGTCGCAGAAGAACAATTGCCTGATGTGACGGAAATGCAAGTGCCATCACGTACTGTGTATTTACCACTGGCTTGGGAAGATTCACAAACACAGCTTGCAACTGAGCGTTATATGCAAACCGTACGTCCAGATGCACCGTGGTGTCCGGACAATATCGAATTTATCCGCCGTATTAATGGTTTAAAAGACAAACAAGCCGTGAAAGATGTGGTGTATAACGCGAGTTATTTGGTTATGGGCTTGGGTGATGTGTATTTGGGTGCGCCTGTGGCAACACCGCTTGATCCACGTCAGCGTTTAGTCACCACCAAATATAACCCTGCACGGACTTGGACACCTGAAAATGCCGTCGGTATTGGTGGTGCGTATATGTGTGTTTACGGCATGGAAGGTCCGGGTGGCTATCAGTTTGTGGGTCGTACTTCGCAAATGTGGTCACGCTACCGTAAAAACCCTGATTTTGAACAAGATATGCCGTGGTTATTGCGCTTCTTTGACCAAATTAAGTTTTATGAAGTGTCTGAGTCCGAGTTGATGCACATGCGTGAGGACTTTAAAGCAGGGCGTTTAAAACTGCGCATTGAAGAAGGCGTACTCAACCTTAAAGAATACAACGAATTCTTAACTGAAAACCAAGAATCTATTTCAGCATTTAAAGCGGTGCAACAAGCTAATTTTGATGCAGAGCGCCGTCGCTGGCATGAAGCAGGACTGGCGGAATATGTCTCTGAAAGCCTAGATGCTGTGGATGATGGTGAAGGTGTTGAAGTGCCTGAAGGTGGTTGTGCGGTGGAATCGCATATGCCCGGTTCAATCTGGAAAATTGAATGTCAGTCGGGTGATATTGTGGAAGAAGGTGCGACGCTTGCGGTGATTGAAGCGATGAAGATCGAGATTCCAATTATTGCGCCTGAGCGTATGCGTGTCGATGCGATTACGATTGAAAAAGGGCAAACGGTGAAAACGGGGCAGGTGTTGTTTACGTTGGCGCCTGTGGCTTGATGAGATAGGAATAAAAAGACCGCTTAAGCGGTCTTTTTATTTGGTAAAGGGTTTTCAGAAATAATGTGTTCGAAAATTTTTTCACATAGTTCTTTGGCAGATTCGGTTAATTCCCATTCAACATGATCCATGACCGTTAGAACTAAGCGACAAAATTTAAGTTTTTCTTTAATAGTGCCTGATTGGTCAGAAAAACATTTTTTAGGCTTGTCATCAGTGGTTCTAGGATTACCAACTCTAATTTGGTCATCAAGAATTTTACCAATACCATTTTTTGCATGAAAATAATCATGTTCTTCTATTAGAGTGACAATATCAAAACCTTCTTTGGTATCTGCTTGCATACCATCCATGGATAGATGATTAGAAAGAGCATTTCTTTTTGTCTCATCATCCTGAAAAGCATCATTTAAGCCTAAAAATTTAATACGGCAAGCATGATAAATAATGTTTGATGGCAGGGTATTTTCAGTTTCTTTATACTCTAAAAGGAAAAACTTTTCTCCTAGTTTTTCTTCTAAACTTATAGCTCTCATGCCTTTATTTTTAGTTTTAATATCACCATCAGCTATAAGAAACACACTACTAGAAGTTAAGAGAGCATTCATACCGCAATCATCTAAATGATCAGTAAATTCGTCACTAAAATCCCAATGCGTTAAGTTGCTACCAGCATATTCCACAAATGTGTAATGGTAATTCGGCATTAATCTTTGAATATCTGATGACCTAAATTTATATAAATCTAAATTATTAGGTTTTCCTTCAACCACTAAAGCTTCTTCTTGTTTTAATACATCTAAATATTTCTGCATATATTTAGTGATATACAGCCGATCTGTTATTCCTTCAACCCAAATCGTACAGTTAGCCAAATACACAGAAGAAGGACGTACGCCTAATGATGCAAGTAAGTCACGATCTCTGTCACAGCGATAAATTTTAAAATCGAATTTCTTAGGATCATCTTGTTTAGGTTGCTTCACAAACTTCTGAATCATGACTTGGTCAGATTCATCCGCCATATCAAGTAAGTGATTTGAATGTGTAGTAAAGAAATAATAATGAGGTGTCTCGTTTAAGTAGAAATTCATCAATTGACGAACCATACCAGCATGCATGTGAAGTTCAGGTTCTTCTATAAAAAATGCGTACGGTTCTGGGTAACCCTCGTTATCTTTGCTTTTTATGTAGGCTTCATATGTCAAAATAATTGCTTGTTGCAGGCCGTCACCTAATTGAGAGATAGGAAATTGTTTATCTTTTCCAATTTTAATATTCACAACATCTTGATCGTGTTTAGGTATGAGTGAAACAAGTTCATTATCAAAAAAATATTGGCTTAGTTTTTCTTCATAACTTTTGATTAAATCTCGTTGTTCAGGCTCACCTAACAAATGGATTTTAAGTTCATGGTATAGACATTCACCAGTGATAATATTTTTCGAATTAAATTGAGTTGTATCTGGAAAATAATCTTTTTGGGCACGTTCAATATAAGGTTGTTTATTTACCTCTTCTGTCACAGGGCGCATGCCGCGAAGAATAGGGATATATAATTTTGAATAAGATTGCAAATATTTATCTATAGTATCGGAAATTCTAACAGTAGCATCATTTTTGCTGAATCGAAATTTAGAAATTTCCTGTTTTAAATTATATAATGATTTAGGATCGAATTGTTTTGGTAGACTATCTAGTTGTTTTAATTTATTTAATAATTCAGCTTTATTAGAACCTCCGAAATGACTGTTGTTACCTATTAGAGTGCCATTGGGAGAATTAACTATAGGATAAATTTCAGCATAGAAGTCATTCTTATTATTTACATCATTATAGTCATTTATCTTATATTTTGATAAAAAAAGGTCTCTCAGAAACCTACTTTTTCCTGCATTATTTTTACCAATAAAAAAATTAAGTCTTTTGATTTCTATAATTTCTTTATTATCTGTGTTTGTATGATTGTCAGAACTATAGCTTTCTAAATTTTCTGCTCAATAGTATAATTTTTCAGTCATAAAAAGTCCCCAAATATGGGAGCTAATTTAGCAGTAATTCATTACTTTTCAAATGAGTTATGAAATAGTGATTAATTCAAATCTGGTTGGTCTTTATTTTAGAAGTATAACACCTAAATAGATAACGGCCTGAATCACTTAGCCACACTTTGATGCACACTCGAACCCCAATGATGCAAAATGGGCTATTTTTTTAGCCGAACTTAATAAAATTAAATCATCCTTATTCTAGCTTATATATGTATGTGATCGATTTTAAAAGTATTCTGCTTAAATCTATTCTATTTTATATTCTGGCATGCTTTATGCTTTTATTTATATACAACATAAATAGAGGAGAGCAATACACTTGATCACTCATAATCACAAACATCGGTTAACCATTCATGTATAAAAAGAATAGCAAGGACATGAGCAATCAAAATGGAATAAACCGGTGAAATACAAAACTTACTTTTGCTTTAGAACAAGCCCCATTTCAATCTTATGGGGCTTTTTTTCACCCTTTTATGTAACTTTATTTACCTCATCCAAATAAGTAAAAACTGGCACGCTTTCTGCATTTTCCTAAGTAATACGAAATTCTGGTTTTGTAATATCCACAGGAGATGCACATGAACAATCCGACATCAAATAAAAAAATGCATCCATGGCTTCACTTTCTGGTTGAGCTGCTCAGCGTACGCGCAGGCTTTCACATTAAACAATCTTCACAATATCAATCCAAGGATCAACATCGTGCCTAAACAAAAATTGGCACGTATCAGTATTACCGTGCCAGAAACCACACTGCATGCAATGGATCAAAAAATTGTCGAGCAGCACTATGAAAGCCGCTCGCAAGCCATTGTCGACATGATTAACCGTCACCTGATTGATGATCTGGTGATTCGCGATGAAGTCATGGTTGGCACACTCACTTTGCTCTATGACGTCAGTCTGAAACCGCTGCGCAGTCAGCTGGTCGATCTGCAGCAGCAGTATCTGGCGCAAGTGATCAATTCACTTCATATCCAGCTGGATGATGAAAAAATCTTGCAAGTCATGCTGATGCAGGGCGCGAGCAGTGATCTGAAAGAAATTAGCGAACAATTTATTGCACTGAAAGGCGTGATTAAAGGCCATCTCGAACTGATGGATGCCGTCATGCCGCCCATTCCACAAAATACCGAACACACTTAAGGAGAACAGCTGTGCACAATTTATGGACTGTACAGGACTGGCAACACGCCTACCAGAATAACAATATCCAGCTTAGTGACCTGATTGAGTATGTTGCCGGGTTGAATAATGAGGATCATGCCTGGATATCAATTGCGACAGCCGCACAAATACAGGCACAAATTGATGCATTGACTGGTGCAGATATTGAAAGCTTGCCACTTTATGGGGTGCCATTTGCGGTCAAGGACAATATTGATGTTTCGGGGTTCTATACCACAGCGGCTTGTAAAGAAGCAGCTTATCTGGCGACTTCCGATGCAACAGCAGTAGCCAAATTAAAAGCTGCTGGCGCGATTGTCGTGGGTAAAACCAATCTGGACCAGTTTGCGACGGGTCTGGTTGGGGTGCGCTCCCCATACGGCGCGGTGAAGAACAGCTTTAATCAAGAATATATCAGTGGCGGTTCGAGTTCGGGTTCCAGTGTAGTCGTTGCAAACGGAGTAGTGCCATTTTCACTGGGTACAGATACTGCAGGTTCAGGACGTGTACCGGCAGGGCACAATAACATTGTCGGACTCAAACCGACCAAAGGCTGGTTCTCGACTACCGGCCTGATTCCGGCTTGTCGCACCATCGATGTGATTTCGATTTTTGCATTAACGGTAGATGATGCCTGGCAGGTGGCGCAAGTCATGCAGGGCTATGATGCCAGTGATGATTATTCCAGAATGCATCCTCAGGATGTACCGAGCCAATTTTCAAAAGGGAAAATTGCCATTCCGGATACTCTGGAATTTTATGGCGATGCTGAAACTGAAAAAGCATTCCAGCTGGCGATCGTACGTGCACAAAGTTTGGGTTATACGGTTGAGCCGATTGATTTTACTCCATTTCAGCAACTGGCGACTGCACTTTACAATCGCTCTTGGGTAGCTGAACGTACCAGTGCCGTGAAAAAAATGGTGCAACGCGAGCAGACCCATCCGGTCATTGGCCAGATTATTGCGCAGGCAGACCGGTTCAGTGCGGTCGATGCCATGCAGGATGAATATGAACGCGCCCACCTGAGCCGTGTTATTCAAAATACGCTGGCAGCGTATGATGCCTTGATGGTGCCTACTGCACCCACTATTTATCGCATTACAGAAGTAGAAGCCGATCCTCTGGTAAAAAACAGCCACATGGGCGCTTATACCAATTTTGTCAATTTTGCCGATCTGTCGGCTTTGGCGCTACCAAATAGCATTCGTGCCGATGGTTTGCCAACGGGCGTGACCTTTATTGCGCCAGCCTGGATGGATGAGGCACTGGCCAAATTCGGGCAAAAATGGCAGCAGGCAAGCCAGTTAAAACTGGGAACTTCTGAACGCAACTATGAAAAAACAACTGAAATCTCATCGGGTCACAGCGTCAAACTGGCTGTCGTCGGTACACATCTGACCGGAATGCCGCTGAATTTTCAGCTGACCACACGTGGTGGCACCCTGATCAAACAGACCCGGACTGCTTCGCATTACAAACTCTATGCCTTAAAAAATACCACACCGCCAAAACCTGGCCTGCAATACAACGCGACAGGTTCCTCGATTGAAGTAGAGGTCTGGGACATTCCGCGTGCCCTATTCGGGGACATTGTTGCAGAAGTACCGGCACCATTGGGCATTGGCAATGCCCAGCTGATTGATGGTACTTGGGTCAAAAGTTTTATCTGTGAAGGTTATGCGCTTGAAGATGCCACAGATATCAGTCATTTCGGTGGCTGGCGCGAATTTATGAAATCTAGACAACTTTCAAATACCAAATTTAAATGTGAATGCATAGGGGAAGTCGCACAATGATGAAAAAACTCAGTCTGGCAGTCTCGATTTGTGGTGCTGTTTTATTTAGCGGCTGTGACAATACTGCAAAAATTCCTGCATCAAATACCAAAGCAAGTGAGAGTACGCAAAACCAGCCGATTCGGATTGGTTATAGCGACTGGCCGGGCTTTGTAGCCTGGCAGGTAGCGATTGAAAAAGGCTGGCTTAAAGAAGCAGGTATCAATGCCGATTTTAAATGGTTTGACTATTCTGCTTCACTCTCTGCATTCGCAGCGAATCAGCTGGACGCCGTACTAGTCACCAATGGTGATAATCTGGTCACTGGCTCTGGCGGTACCAAGGGTGTGATGATCATGGCGACTGATTATTCAGCTGGAAATGACGTAATTATTGCCAAGAACGGGATTAACTCGATACAGGATTTGCGAGGAAAAACTGTTGCGACTGAAAAAGGTCTGGTGGATCACTTGCTGCTATCCACTGCACTGGATGATGCCAAAGTTGGCCTGAATGAGGTTAAGCTGGTCAATACCATGACCAATGAGCTGCCACAGGTGTTTGCCACACCTGATATTGACGCGATTGCTGTATGGCAGCCGGTGGCCAATCAGGCTCTATCTGCGGTAGCTGGCTCAAAAATCATTTTTACTTCCAAAGATAAACCTGGCCTGATTTACGATACCCTGACTGTAAACCCGGCCCATCTGGAAGCCAATAAAGAGCAATGGAAAAAGGTAATTCAGGTCTGGGATAAAACCGTCAAATACATCAATGACCCGGCGACTCGTGAAGAAGCAGCACAGATCATGTCCAAACGGGTCGGTGTTGACCCGAAAACCTATATGCAGTTTATTGACGGTACACATTTGCTGGATCTGGCAGCCAACAAGAAAGTATTTACCAAAGGTAATGGTTTTGATTCAATTTATGGCTCAACCTATCATGTGAACAAGTTCAATGTGGCTAACGGCATTTATACAACGGAAATGAATGTGGATGGTGTGATTGTTCCAACTTTGGTACAAGAACTCAAATAGAGCTTGCCGCCTCATTCCGGAATGTAAACTAAAGCTATAAAAAATCCCCAGATTGGGGGATTTTTTATAGCCAGATGAATATTAAAAAATTAAAGCTGCGTACTTTTGGAAAAGACATTAATAAAAATAATGCCAATGATCATAAACGTCAGTCCGATCAGTGCAGGGAGATCTAGCTGCTGTTTAAATACCAGCAAGCCAACTGTTGAAATCAGGATAATACCAGCCCCTGACCAGATCGCATAAGCAATACCCATCGGAATAGTTTTCATGGTCAGTGACAGAAAAAACAGGGCAATTGCATAGCCGGCAATAGTGGCAAGTGAAGGCCAGAGCACGCTAAAACCATTGGAAGCTTTCAATGCAGAAGTTGCAATGACTTCTGCAATAATGGCAATCGAAAGATATAAAAAAGACATATTTCTCCCTATAGCACCCGTTCTGCATGATGCATCAGGTGATCCTGTTCTGATTTCAGCCAGCCTTCAGCTTGTGTAGTCGTGGAGGTCGCATATTGAAATTGGTAATCCGGCTGGTATATATCCAGCTCAAAAATCAGGTCAATGTCGCGACCATCTAAAATGACGCTCTGAACCAGACGGGTTTCATTGAGAACTTCAAAATTTTCCAGATTAAAGGTTTTGCCTGTTTCGCTTGTGCGGGTGCTATAAGTTTTAGCTTGAGCATCAGTCCCGATAGAAACCTCAAAACTCTCCAATAAAGCAAACACAGTCGGATCGACAGCTTTCAAATCCATTTGAGCGACTGCACTTTGCACTTCAGGCAAACGCGTTAGGGCATAGGCAATATGATCAGCACAAATAATCAGGCCACCATCCATTTCCAGTTTCTGGCCAGATTGCACTTCAATTGCAGATTGCAGCCGCAAGCCTAAAAACAGGCCACGTTGTACCTGCTGGCGCCAGTCTTCGACATAGACATGACTTGGAGAAAATTCCAGAATGCAGTTGCCAATCGCATGCAACTTGGCTGGTTCCGGCCACTGCACATGATTCTGGTAATTGGCGTAGTCTTTTACTTCCCAGGACAAAAGTTGGCTGGCGCTATCCCAAAGCGTATTGCCAATCCAGCCTTGGCGTTCCTGAACAGCAGTTCCCGTCTGGCTTTTTAGACGAAGATCAATGGTAAAACTGCGCGACTGAAACCAATACACAATGGTATTTTCATCAGTCAGGCCATTAAAAAAGCTGATGCTTTTACGCCGGAAGGCCCCATATAAAAAGTCCGGAATCATCTCTGGGTGAGAGGTCGTGGGTTTTAAAGTTTTAATTACTTCAAACAGATTCATGATACTGTCACCGCCTGTTCTTCAAGTCCAAAAGAGGAAAGGGGTACAGCATTTTTTAAGACCAATTCACCGCTAGCGACGCGCTGTTTTAAATATTGAAAGGTCTGGGCGGTCTGATTAAACAGGTGCTCCCCCCCGATCAGGGCAGTATATTTGCTGTTTTCAGTGTGAATAACCGGTTCAATCACGGTGTCATAATTGCAGGCACAAAACAGCGGAAATGAATAGCGCTCTTCCGACACTTTTTTCACCCGATGCTTGGTGGCCAGATATTTACCATTGGACAGGATTTCCATCATGTCGCCAATGTTCATCACCAGAGTATTTTCAATCAGTGGAATATCGATCCATTCACCGGCTTTATTCAAAACCTGTAAGCCGGGTGCGGTGGGTAACAGCAAGGTAAAGCATTCGTAATCGGTATGTGCGCCAATGCCTTCGGCATCTTGCACTTCCAGGTTATAAGGATAATGAATCAAGCGTAGCTGACTTGGTGCATCAGTGATTTTATCTGCGAAGAAGTCTTCTTTGACCCCCAATGCCAGTGCAAAGGCCGCAAAAATCTGCTGGCTGATTCCACGCAAGTGGCCATAATACTGGCTGACGACTGCCTGAAAGTTTGAATCTTCTGGCCACAAAGTTGGTCCTAGTAAAGGGCAATCGGTTTCCGGTCCCGGATAGTCATAATTAACATCATAGGCTTCTTTTAAATCATAACTGTTGCCCGCAAACTGTTCTTCGCCAATCGGTACATAACCGCTATGATTTTTGGATTTGCCAATATAGTGCTGCATCTTGGTGTCCAGATCCTGAGAAAAATAGGACTGGGCCATTTCAATCACGACTTTGGCGTATTCAAAATTAAACTGGTTACCTTGTAAATAAAGAAAGCCAACCTCTCTACAAGCCTGATCCAGAGCATTGGCAACCTCAATGCGATCAGCTAAGTCCGGACTTTGCAATTTTGAAATATCAACCAGTGGAAGTACATATTGCGCTTGCATGACAATCACCTCTAATGTTGGTCGTCCAACACAGCGATTAAAACCTTCGGGTCGTCCCAACGGTATTTTGGATAAGATTATTTTATACTGCTGACCTTGGTCATGCGCGGAATGACCGGCAGTTCTGCCAGAGCTGGGTCCAGTTCATCTTCTTCAGCATGCACCAGATGATCGACATGCTGTCTTAACTGTTTAAATTCTGGAGTCAGCATCAGTTCCGGGTGGCGTGGACGAGGGAGATCTACTTCAATAATTTCCTTGATTTCACCCGGATTGGCTTTGAGTGCCACAATCCGGTCAGCCAGTAAAATGGCTTCATCCATATCGTGGGTGACGAAAATAATGGTGATATCAATGTTTTGCCACAGGTCCATCAGATGACGCTGCATTTTTTGCCGCGTATGTGGATCAAGTGCCCCAAAAGGTTCATCCATGAGCAGGATTTTCGGTTCATTGACCAAAGCCCGGGCAATCGCGACACGCTGTTTCATCCCGCCAGACAGCTCATGCGGATACTGGTTTTCATATTTATCCAGACCAATAATATTGATCCATTCACGGGCCTGTGCTTCGGCTACTGCACTGCTTTGACCTTTCATGCGCGGGCCAAACATGACGTTTTCCTTGACGGTTTTCCAGGGAAACAGGGTATAGCCCTGAAACACCATGCCACGTTCCGGGCTTGGGCCGGTAATTGGTTTGCCATCGACCAGAATCTCACCACTGGTATAAGGATCCAGTCCCGCAACCACTCGGCTAAAGGTAGACTTGCCGCAACCGGAAGGCCCAATTACACAAATGAACTCACGTTTATGAATTTTCAGGTCCAAGACATTTAAAATGGTACGTTCGGTTTTGCCATGACTGAATTTTTGCGTAAGCTGTTTGGCTTCAAGGATCACCGGGCGGGCGTAAATTTTGTCAAAGTATTCGCGGGTATTGAATTCAGTGTTTTGCATTAGTTAGCTCCCGGTTTCCATTTAAATAGGCGTTGTCCCAGTTTCATTAAAATCACATCACACAGCAGACCAATCACACCAATAATCAGGATGGCAGCAAAAACATTGGGAAAGTTCTGATAGCGGGCTTGCTGGGTAATGAACCAGGTAATACCCGAGGTACTACCAATCAGTTCAGCCACGATTAAATAGGTCCATGCCCAGCCAAGCAGCACACGCAGATTACGGTAAATTTCAGGTAGTGCTGCCGGAATCACCACATGAAATAGACTTTTAATTTTATTGGTACCCAAAGTGAAACCGGCCTCAATCAGACTACGATCGACCAGACGTGTGGTATTGGCAATAATTAGAATTTGCTGGAACAGGGTGCCGATGACAATGATGGCTATTTTGGGTGCATCATTGATTCCTAAAATAGCGACGGCAAGCGCGCCAAAGGCCGGGGCAGGCAGGTAGCGGAAAAACTCGATAAAAGGTTCGGTCAACTGGGAAATTTTATTGGAAAAACCACATAAAATACCGAGTGGAATACCAATCAGTGAAGAAATAAAGAATGCCGTAAACACCAGCTTGATACTGTGCCAGAGGCTTTCATGAAACCAGGGAACATTGGCCTGAGCAGGTGCAGTCGTAAAGGCTGTGACCAGTGCAGTTGCAACTTCGTGCGGTACGGGCAAATAAATTGGATTGACGAGTATACCTTGTGGTGGAGCAAGACCTTGATCTATGGCAGACTGGGCAGCAGAAAAAAAGGTATTTTTATCAATACGACTATCAACCTGTAAATAGGCAACACTACCTGAATCTGTAATTTGGACTTGTGGATGCCAGATCCATGGTAAATAACTGACTGCACACCAAATTAAAACTGGAATTAGAAAAGACCCCAAGCCAAATAGCAGTTTGTTTCTTGGACTGAGTTCATGTGCAACGTAACTCATAGTGTTGCCCCTCAATATTACAAATTTTATAAAACGTAATACTGATTAAGCAAAATGAATGCCAAGCCTACAGCGCAGAAGAATAATTATAGAAGTTCAAGCTAAAACTGGTTTGTATTTTTTAATTTAACTATATGTTTTAAAATAATAAATATAATTATATTTAAGGCGGTGGAAAAGCAGATTACAAGGCTAATCAAAACCATCATATTAAACAAATAATGCATTTATTTAGTGCTTTATTCTTCTAGAAATAAAATAATTCTAAATTAATTAATTTTTTCATTAACTTATTAAAACTACCAACAGGAATACTTAGAGATAAAACAAGTTAAGGTATAAAATTATACTTAAAAAGTTATGGAAAATTACAGATAAAAAGCAAATAATTATTCAGTATAGAGGGGGAGTACTTTTCATAATATAGACCTGGAACTCAGCAGTAGTTTAGCTCAATGAATAACAATAATTTTGAATAATAAAGCTTACATTCACTAGATTTTGTTGTTCAGGCGCCATGGATCAGGTGTAGAGCACAGTATGAGAAGAAGATTATATAAAAATGATAAGTACTGAACAGAAAAATGGTCCTGAACCGATACACAGGACCGACATGGAGGTAAGTATATGAGTAATCTCAATATACAGACAGAAGGAAGTATAAATAAATCAAGTGTATATACCTGGTACGTCGTACTGCTGTGTATGCTGGCCTATATTTTTTCGTTTATTGACCGGCAAATTCTGGCACTGATGATCGAGCCAATCAAGGCTGACCTGAATCTGACAGACACCCAGTTTAGCCTGCTGCATGGTTTGGCTTTTTCCCTGTTTTATGCCTTTATGGGATTGCCACTTGCCTATATTGCTGACCGTTTTTCCCGGCCAAAACTGATTTCTATCGGAATTATTTTCTGGAGTCTGGCTACAGCATTCTGCGGACTCAGTAAAAACTTCGTGCAGCTTTTCTTGAGCCGTATGGGGGTCGGAATTGGTGAAGCTGCTCTGTCACCTGCTGCTTACTCAATGTTTAGCGATATGTTTAGCAAAGAAAAACTGGGACGTGCAGTAGCAGTTTATTCGATTGGTTCTTTTGTAGGAGGCGGCATTGCCTTTCTGGTCGGTGGCTATGTTATAGGATTGCTGAAGGATACAAGCCTGATTGATGTGCCATTTTTTGGTATGTTAAAAGCTTGGCAAACGGCTTTTATTATTGTTGGATTACCCGGCATTTTTATTGGCCTGCTGTTTATACTCACTGTGAAAGAGCCAAAGCGTAAAGGTCAGCGTCTTAATTCTCATGGTGAAGTAGAAAAAGTCAGTTTTAAATCCAGCTTTAGTTTTATTGGCAAGCACCGTAAAACTTTTACTTGCCATTATCTGGGTTTTACATTTTATGCGATGGCACTGTACTGTTTAACCAGCTGGACACCTGCTTTTTATATGCGGAAATATGGAATGACTCCGACAGAAGCCGGTTATATGCTAGGTAGTGTATTGCTGGTGGCTAATACTTTAGGTGTATTCTGTGCAGGCTGGTTAAATGACTGGTTTGTTAAAAAAGGCCGTAAAGATGCCCCTATGATTACAGGTGTCATTGGAATCACAGGGTTAATTCTGCCGATCATGTTTTTTACGCAAGTTGAACCGTTATGGCTCTCTGTTACCTTGCTGGTGCCTGCAATGTTCTTTGCGTCATTTCCAATGCCTATTTCCACTACGGCGATGCAAATGCTGGCACCAAACCAGTTACGTGCTCAGATCTCGGCAATTTTTCTGCTAATCAGTAATCTGCTTGCAGTAGGAATTGGAACAACACTGGTTGCATTAATTACTGACAAAATCTTTGAAAATCCATTGATGGTAGGCATGTCTTTATCAATTGTTGGCGCAATTTCTTGCCTAGTGGCTTTTCTGCTGCTGAAATTCGGCTGTAAAGCGTTTGCCCAAAGTATGCAAAAGGAACATACACCTTAAGAGAACATATCATATTTATGCCTATTGCTTGCAGTAGGCATTTTTTATTTAAAAACAAATAAAACTTAGATGGAGCTGGAATATGAGCCTGATTTCACAACTAGACCGTCTGCATTATCTTGATCATTTTTTATTGTTCAGCTCGACCGACTATCACACTATTAAACAGCAGATCAGCCATTATCTGTGTCCCCATCAGTTTGAGGTAGATTCCAGCCAGATTCTAAATACGCGTCTTAATGGTTTTAGCTTTGGCACATCAGCACTCTATGATCTGAAATACAGTGCGCCTGTGGCAATTACTATAGATGAATCTTCTGCCCATTATCTGTTTAGAGTTACGCTTGAGGGCGAGTGCAAGATCGAACATGATGCCCGACTGATTGTACAGTCACCCGGTATTATGACGGTTTCACATCCTCATAGTAAAAATCGGATTATTACCAGCCAGCACTGTCGTAATATTATTCTGAAGCTGTCCAGACAGGAGGTTGATACACAGCTCTACAAAATGCTTGGCCATATGGTAGCGGAACCACTACTGTTTGACTGTGGTATACCCTGTACGACAGAAGGTGTCGAGGCGATTATCGAAACTCTGAACTATCTTTGTCATGCCCATTACAACATCCAGCATTGGAATACTATTTCTGAAAGCTTTGGCCGATATCTGATTGAACTGATTTTACTGAAGGTTCCGAATAATTATACTGCGCAACTGCAGCAGCGGAGGAAAGTCATATTACCTGGCTATATGAACAAAGCCAGACAGTATATTGCCCGGCATATCCGAAATAATATTGTACTGGCAGAGCTGGGCAAGCAGTGCGGAGTATCGGTGCGGACCCTGCAAAAAGGCTTTAACCAGTATTTCCATCAAACCCCAATTGACTATATTCGAGACTTGCGCATTAAACTCATCCATCATGAGTTACAGCATAGCCAAGCGCATGAAACTGTAACTGATATTCTGCTGCGTAATGGTATTAACAGTTTAGGGCATTTTTCTACACTTTATAAAAAACGGTACGGTTGTCTGCCATCACAGACTTTGAGGCAGGCACATCCGCATTGCTCATCTTATTTCGTAAACTGAACAATCTGTTCGTAATCGGGTAAGACAGCCCGATTTCTCCTGTTTAGCATCAAGTAAAAGCAGATCAGGAAAATTACCAATGAAAATTACGGTACTGGGCGGTGGCCATGGCTGTTATGCAGCAGCAGTAGAAATGGCTGAAAAAAATCACGAGGTAATATGGTGGCGCCGTGATACACAGGCTCTAAAGTGGCTGGCAGAAGCGGGCAAGTTAAAAATCAAGGACTATCAGGGTAATCGTTCAGTCAGTGTCGGATTTCAGAATAGTCAGATCACTTTATGTGAGGATTTACAACAAGCGGTTCAACAGGCAGCGCTTATCATTATACCTTTACCAGCGACAACTCATGAGGATCTGGCCCGACAGGTAGCGCCCTACTTGCAGGAAGGGCAAGTGGTTTTTCTGCCGCCGGGGACTTTTGGAAGTTATATCTTCGCGCAAGCCATGAAAGAGGCAGAAAATTATGCCCAAGTCGCATTTGCAGAAACAGGTACGCTACCTTATCTGGTCCGTAAACACGCTGCTGACCAGATTGTGGTGAGTGGCTACGCTACCCGTTTACCTACCGGTATTTTTCCGAGCCAGTTATCTGAGTGGGCTTTTCAGATACTTCAGCAGGCTTATCCGAGTATTGAGCCACTTGAAAATAGCCTAAGTGGGGCACTGATGAATGCCGGACCAGTAATCCATCCACCCCTGATACTGATGAATGCCGGAGCACTAGAGTATTTTGAAACCTGGGATATTCACAATGAAGGGACTCAACAGTCTATTCGCAGGGTGACTACTCAGCTGGATACTGAACGTATTCAAGTCCGTGAAGCGCTTGGTTATAGTGCACCACATTTTCCTCTGGCAGATCATTATAATAAAGAAGGAGAAGGTGATGAGTGGATGTATGGCCGTGGGGCACATGGAAAATTGATCGACAGTGGAGACTGGCGTGAAGATATCGATCTGCATACCCACCGATATATGCTCGAAGATACCAAGTTGGGGTTGTCTTTTCTAGTTTCTGTTGGGCGCTGGGCTGGAGTACCAACACCGGTTGCCCAGGGTTTACTGAATCTTGCCTCGGCAGTCACAGGAGAGAATTTCTATCAAACTGGTCGTACCCTGGAAAATCTGCAACTAGCCCAAAAAAGCCGTCAGGAAATGACTGCCATTCTACAGCAGGGAGCCTGATATGCAGTTAATCAAACAAATTGCTGTGGTTGGAGCAGGGCGTATGGGAAAAGCAATTTCGATTGCTTTTGCCTATGCAGGATTAAATATTCAGTTGATAGATGCCAGAGAACGCGATCCAGAAGAATTCCATATATACAGGCAAAAGATTATTAGCGATATTTCTCAGGAGTTGCAGCTCTTGGTTAGTATCAACTTTATTCAGGCAGCATACGTTGAAACTATTTTAAAACGTATTGAAGTAACCAGCAGAAATAAATCACAGAATTTTTTAAGTCATTGTGAGCTGGTAATGGAAGCTGTTCCTGAGCTTAAAGAGATTAAACAGGAAATATTTAAATGGCTGGATCAATATCTGCCATCAGAATGTATTGTTGCGTCTACTACTTCGACTTTCTTGGTGAGCGAGATTGCCCAGATGCTTTCTGTTCCGGAACGGGTAATCAATGCACACTGGCTAAATCCGGCTTATCTGATGCCTCTGGTAGAGTTAAGCCGGACAGCAGAAACTTCAGATTTAGTGGTGGAGCGCCTTAAAGCATTCTTGAAAATTATTGGTAAGGTACCCGTCGTATGTCAGGCCAGTGCGGGCTATATTGTGCCGCGTATTCAGGCACTGGCCATGAATGAAGCTGCCCGTATGGTTGAAGAAGGTGTAGCTTCGGCAGAAGATATTGATATTGCGATTAGAACCGGATTTGGCCTGCGTTTTTCTGTACTGGGCCTGCTTGAGTTTATTGACTGGGGTGGAGGTGATATTTTGTTTTATGCTTCACAGTATCTGGAAAAAGAACTGGGTACACGTCATAGCGCTCCGGCTATTATTGCTGAAAACATGCAAAATAAAAGAAATGGGCTACGTGAAAAACAGGGCTTTTATAATTATCATACAGTAGATATTGATAGCTATAAATTACAGGTATTGAAGGCCTTTACCACTCGCATTGCTGTAGCAGGTCTACAGCCTGAACCGGATATTTTAAAGCATCCGGTATCAATCAATAAGACTGGCATCAATTAGAAGGCATCAGGTCAAACAATTTTTTTAACTGCTTGTTTAAGTCATGCAGCTCATCCTCTTCAAAAGCATGCAGAATTCCGGCCAGGGTTACCTGGCTGATCTGGTTAATCTGTTCAACCATCTGCTGGCCTTTTTCAGTAAGTTTCACCATAGACACCCGCTCATCAAGTTGTGAGGAAAAAACTTCCACAATATCGTCTTCAACCAGTCGATAAACAGCTTTGGTTGCGGTCGTCAATTTAATTGTTGAAAGATTGGCAATTTCAGTAATACTGGCTTCACCTACTGCATTTACACTTAAAATAATTTTACGTCGGGTATTGTCTATCCCTAATTTTTTTATAGATTTTTCAATAAGTTGAGTATATTTCCCATTAATTTGAGAAATCCAGAAAAATGGAAAATTTTTTAAGCTATTTGGATCTTTATTAGGTAAAAACTGTTCTAGCTGACTCAGCATGACAAAGCCATATCTTTGAAAAAATGTAAATTCATTATAAACAAAATTATGAAATATTTTCTTTCTTATCATTCATAAAATTTACTTGACAATTACATTAAATTTTCAGATATTAAGTTTATAAAATAAAAATACATGGAAAAGTGAATGAATATTATCGCACAGGAAGTCCATGAAGGTACAGGTGCACTGAAAGTCATGGTTAAGGACTCTATCGACATTCGGGGCCTAAGAACTATGGCAGGAAGTAAGGCACTCATGGAGGTAGAGCCTGCATTGGCAAATGCAGAAGTTGTAGACCTTATTTTGAAAGCTGATTGTGTCATAACTGCAAAAACCAATCTGCATGAACTGGCATTTGGTATTACAGGAATTAATCCTGCATTTGGTACGCCTGTTAATCCAAAGTATCCAGATCTGATTCCAGGGGGGTCATCCAGCGGTTCTGCTGCTGCGGTGGCTGCTGGCCTGGCCGATTTTAGTCTGGGCACAGATACGGGCGGTTCTATCCGCATGCCGGCAGCCTGCTGTGGCGTATTTGGTTTTAAGCCCAGTTTTGGGCGGGTGAGCCGTAAAGGTGTTTATCCTGTGCAAAGTTCACTGGACTGTGTCGGACCATTTGCCAGTTCAGTCGAAATGATTGTTACCGCAATGCAGATTATTGACCCTACTTTTAAGTCTTCAGAAAAAATCCAGCATCAACCTAAACTGGCGGTACTTAATGTAGAAGCGGATTCAGCAGTCTGGGATTGTATTAAAGACTATCTGACTCAGACAAATTTAAAACTAGAGCCAGTACAGGTAACTACGTTTAGTGAAGCGTTTCAAGCCGGGATGCAGATTATTAATTATGAAAACTGGCAAGCTTATGGAACGCTTACAGAAAGCGGAAAAATCAGTCCGGATGTTCAACAGCGACTACTTAACGCGGCCAAAACAACTTTAGAGCAGGTTTGGCAGGCAGAAGATGTAAAAGCCAGGTTTACTCAGGAAATTGATGAGCTACTTGAACAGTATGATGTCCTGATTCTACCTACCTTACCGCAGATACCCCCTAGAGTGGCAGAGGCTGAAAATACTGTAGCATTTTTAAATCTTACCGTACTGGTGCGTCCATTCAATTTATCAGGTCATCCTGCTTTGAATATTCCTTTGCAAACTATGACAGGTATGCCAGTGGGCTTGCAGTTGGTAGGCAGGAAAAATGCAGACGAGCAGCTATGTGCGGTCGCGGATTTTATTATTAAGGCAGCGCATTAAATAACAAGGAGTTAGCTAATGAATCAATTATCTGCCAAGGAATTGGATATAAAAGTCAGGCCAGTGGTCAATCTGGATGCCTTATGTCAGGAAATTCGTGAGCGCGCCTGCACTGGAGAATTTGATAATCAGGCGTATGTCAGCCAAGATATTATTGAGCGCTTGAAGCAGTTGGGCGTATATCGTGCCTTGGTACCACGACGTTTTGGTGGAGATGAATGCTCACCACGTCAATTTTGTGAACTGATTGAAAAGCTGTCTATGGCAGATGGTTCAGTCGGTTGGGTCGCAAGCTTCGGCATGAGTCCGGCTTATTTGGGCAGCCTGCCTGAAACTACTCTTCAGGAACTTTACAAGAATAGCCCTGATATAGTTTTTGCAGGGGGGATTTTTCCACCTCAGCCGGCAGAAATTACGGATGACGGGGTTTTGGTCAAGGGACGCTGGAAGTTTTCAAGCGGTTGCATGGGCGCTGATATTGTCGGTGTGGGTATTACACCACGAAAAGATAATGAAGCACATGGCCTGCCACGTATGGCAGTTATGCCCGCCAGTAAAGCTAAAATTGAAATGACTTGGGATACTGTGGGCCTGAAAGGAACGGGCAGTCATGACCTGGTTGTGGAAAATGTACTGGTACCCAAGGAATGGACCTTTGTTCGTGGTGAGCCTTCAAAATTACCCGAGCCATTTTTTAAGTACCCATCATTATCTTTAGCCACTCAGGTATTAACGGTGGTAGGGATTGGAGTGGCCGCTGCAGCCCTGGATGAGTTTAAAAAGCTTGCACCGGGTAAGGCATCAATTACGGGCGGGGCAGAGATCGCTCAGCGACCAGTCACCCAATATGAATTTTCCCAGTCAGAAGCCGAATTTCTGGCTGCCCGAACCTGGTTTTATCAGACTATGGATGTGGTATGGAAGGAAGTAAGTGAAGGGCGCAAACCAACCGCCCAGCAGGTTAGCGATATGCGGTTGTCATGCACACATGCTGCCCGTATAGCAGCCAAAGTCGCCCGAAAGATGCAAATGCTTGCTGGTATGACCGCGATCTATACCAATCATCCGTTTAGCCGTTTTGTAAATGATACCAACGTGGTCACCCAGCATGCCTTTATGGGAGACGCTACTTTACAAAATGCAGGTGCAATCAGTTTTGGGCTGAATCCGACACCCGGCTATTTATAAACTTAACGCATTATTTAAAAAAGGAATCTTGAAATGGAAGCGAAAAAGACTTTACGTGTGCTGTTCTGTATGGGGATTAACCAGAACTTTTTTGATGCAGAGCCAGCAGAAGCTAAGGCAGTCTGGGCTGCTTTTGGTGAAATGTGGCATGGTATTCATGACCTCCCGGGCGTAACCGTATATGGAAGTTTAGACGATGATCAAAGTATGGTAGGGCCAAGTGCTGGCTGGCCATGGACAACCTACTTGCTGGCAGATGTGCCAGATATAGAAACGGTTCATGCAGCCTGCAACCTGTTTAGAACCACAGTGGTAGGAAAAGGACCATTCAAGCTCTGGAAATACTGCAAGGTTGAAGCACGTGTAGGCCGTGAACTGGTGATCCAGCGTTAAGGATGAACATAAATGACTGATGGAGTAGTCTTGGCCTCTGTATTAATGCGGCTTGAACAGCTTGAGGCACAAAATGCGATTCGTAACTGCATAAACCGTTATATGGAAATCTGCGATGCTCTAGATGCAGATACTGACCTGAACGAGTTAATGGGCCTGTTTGACCGTCACAGTATCTGGGAAGGAATCGGAGAAAAATACTCCAGGTCCTTCGGTCAGTTTGAATCATGGCAAGCAATCTATGACATGTTCAAAAGCTATACCCAGAAAGAATCACATTTTGTCTTGAATGCGCACTTTGTCAGCTCAGAACAGATTGATATCAATGGCCATGAGGCGACAGGTCGCTGGCTAATGTTACAGACCTCGACCTTCCGTGATACCCATAGCCACTTAAATGCAGCCAAGCTCACTGTGAAATTTAGAAAACAGTCTGACGGTTTGTGGAAAATCAAGCATTTCCAGACTGAAAATATATTTAGCCGTCCTGTTTCGCATTGGAACAGTGAAGCTGAACTGCCAGTACCGGCTCAGGAATGAAGACAGGAAAAATTTAAAAGGACAGTTGCCATGAATAGTATTATTCCGATGCATAACATTGATACCGATTATAATGAACTGGTCCAGCATGACCGTGTCCATACTTCTTTATATAAAGATGAAAAAATCTTTGAAGATGAAATGGAAAAAATTTTTTATAGCACCTGGGTATGGGTAGCCCATGCCAGCGAAATTCCTGAGGCGGGCAGTTATAAAACGATTAATATTGGTAAGCAGCCAGTCGTGGCTGTACGGGACCGTAAAAAGAAAGTTCACGTTTTATTAAACCGTTGCCGTCATCGTGCCGCTACCGTGTGTGAACATAAAAAGGGCAAAACTAATAGTTTTGTCTGTCCTTATCATGGCTGGAGCTATGCCCTGGATGGCAGCCTGCGTGGTGTGCCCTCACCAGAGAGTTATGGCGAATGTCTGGATAAATCTGAATTCCCTCTGATCAGCCTGCGCGTTGAAGAATATAACGGTATGATTTTTGCCTCATTTAAGCGGGATATTCAATCTCTGGAAGAATTCTTGGGGCCAGCCAAGAAATGGATCGACCTGTTTATGAAACAGGGTGCCGGTTATCCGGTCAAGGTACTAGGCGAACATCGTTTCCGCTTTCCGGGTAACTGGAAAATACAGCTGGAAAATACAACTGATGCCTATCATTTCCCATTAGTGCACAAGTCATTCTTAAGCTCGGTTGATGATCAAACTGAAGAGTTATTTAATTTTGAAAATCAGCCAGGTTTCGTAGAAGATTTAGGCAATGGCCACAGCGTTATGGTTATGATACCTGAGCTGGTTGATCTTGAAGAAGACCTGATGGAACGTCCGATTCAGGAACGTTTTGAAGAATTGGCACAGGCCCTGCGCAATGAAGGCCATGAAGAACTACAAGTGCGACGTATTGTCCGTGCAGTAGGAGGCTCGGGTTTTAACCTGAACCTGTTCCCTAACATTGCCTGCTCTATGGCATTTTTCCGCGTTTTACAGCCAGTTTCAGTCAAGGAAACTGAGATTCATCATTCAGTTATTACCATGGATGGCGGCCCACAGATTGCCAACCAGTATCGCTTGCGGTTGCATGAACATTTTCAGGGACCATTTGGATTTGGTACACCTGATGATGCAGAAGCCTGGGAGCGTGTACAGCATGGAGCCAGTGCCGGAAATGATTTATGGATCATGTTAAACCGCGGCTTGCCAGGCGAAGTTAAAACTGAGGATGGTTTAAAAAGCGATGTCAGTGCTGAGACCGGTATGCGCGGTGCCTATCAGCAGTGGAAAAAGATGATGACGGCTTAAGGAGAGAGCAATGAAAATCAATTTAGACCTGTTAAATGAAGCCACTGCTTTTATCTGGACTGAGGCAGATATGCTGGATCATGCTGAATACCAGCAATGGCTTGCTCTCTGGAATGAAGAAGGTAGATATATTATCCCGATTGATCCGGCATTGACTGATTATGAAAATAACCTGAACTATGCCTATGACGATCATCATATGCGTACATTACGTGTTCAGCGTCTGATTAATGGTGAAGCCATTTCAACTTCACCTAAAGCCAATACGGTGCGCAGTATCTCACGGATACGGATTATTGACGAGCAGGATGACCAGATTGTCCTGCGCTGTGCCCAAAATCTGCGTGAGTTCCGTAAAGAAAACCTGCGTCACTATACGGCAGATGTAACCTATCATCTGATGCGCGATCAGGACAACAGCTTTCGTATCCATCGAAAGATTATCAGCTTGGTCAACTCAACTGATACCTTGGCTGGTATTAGCTATATCCTGTAGGAGCATACAGATGAAACAAGTGGTTTTAGTGACAGGTGCTGCTTCCGGCCTTGGCAATGTAATTGCGGAGCATTTTGCCGGGCAGGGCCATCAGGTTATTCTTTCTGCCAGCACACTGGAAAAAGCTGAAAATGCAAAAAAAAATAGCCGCTTTCTGGAAAATATCTTTCCCCTGAAACTGGATATCTCTGTAGAAACAGATTTTCATAAAGCAGTTGAGTGCATCAGACAGCAATTTAACCAGCTTGATGTCTTGATTAATAATGCCACTGTAACCAAAGCTACTCCTGTACTGGAGATTTCTGCTGCGGATTTTGACTGGATCACCCAGGTAAACCAGCGCGGGACTTTCCAAGCTTGTCAAATTATTGGCAAATACATGGCTGAACAGGGCTATGGCCGGATTATCAATATGGCTTCACTGGCGGGTCAAAATGGGGGGACGGCTACAGGCGCACATTATGCGGCAAGTAAGGGGGCAATCGTAACGCTGACTAAAATTTTCGCCAAGGAGTTCGCGGCCAAAGGCGTGACCGTAAATGCGATAGCGCCTGGACCGATGGAATCACCCATTGTGCATAGCGTAGTGCCGGATGAAAAGATAGAGCAGTTCATCCAGAATATTCCGGTCAAGGCACTCGGCAGTATGGAGTTTATTGCTGAAACCTGTGCCTTGCTGGCCAGCGCGAATGCCCATTTTGTCACAGGTGCTACCTGGGACATTAATGGTGGATTATTTATGCGATAGCCCTGCGGCTGATGAAGTAAAAGGAGTTTGGAATGACAGCACTTTATGATGTAGTCGTGAAACATCGGCATATCGAAGGCGGTGATATTGCAGTCATGGAATTTGAATCGGCAACCGCCCAGCCTTTACCTAAAGTGGAAGCAGGCGCACATATTGATGTACACCTGCCTAATGGGATGGTCCGTCAATATTCACTGTGTCAGGACCCAGCAAAGCAGGGTGTTTTTCGCTTGGGGATATTGAAAGATCCGGCATCACGTGGTGGCTCGGTCTCGGCATTTGACGATATTCAAAACGGCATGCAGATTCAGGTCAGTGAACCACGTAATTTATTTCCGTTGGTTCAGGCTAAACATACTGTGCTGATTGGTGGGGGAATTGGCATTACGCCTCTTATTACCATGGCTTATGAATTGCTGCATCAAGGCGTATCGTTTGAACTGCATTACTGTGGCAGCAGCCCCGAACGCTGTGCTTTCGTGAAGGAAATTCGAAATGGTGAACTGGCTGCATTTACCCGGTTTCATTTCAAATCTGAAGGTGCCAGTCACCGCGAATTTTTTCAGTCAGCTATAAAGGATCTTGATCGACAGAGCCATATTTATACCTGTGGTCCGTCCGGGTTTATGGACTGGTTGATTAATCTGGCACAAACCCAGAATTTCCCAGAGCAGCAGATCCATAAAGAATATTTTCAGGTTGATACTGACACCAGCGGCGAAGCGTTTGAAGTTATGGCTCAGCGTAGTGGTAAAATTGTTCTGGTCAATGCCGAAGAAACCATTTTACAAGCCTTGGCCAGAGAGGGTGTTGAAATAGAAATGTCCTGTGAGCAGGGGGTATGCGGTACCTGTATGTGTGATGTAATTGAAGGAGAGCCAGATCATCGGGATGTTTATTTTACCGATGAAGAAAAGGCAAGTAATGAACAGATTCTGGTGTGCTGCTCGCGTTCTAAGTCGGCTCGCCTGGTACTGGATATCTGATGACAAAGGAGACAGTCATGGTAGAAACAACGGATTTTCGTAATGGCATGGCATTGCTGACGGGCGCAGTCAATGTAATTACCACAGCAGGGGAAACAGGACGGTTCGGTTTTACCGCATCGGCTGTATGTAGCGTAACCGACACGCCTCCCACACTTTTGGTCTGCATGAATCGTTCATCAAGTTCTCATTGCCATTTTAAGGATAATGGAATTTTATCGGTCAATGTGCTGGGTGCACATCATCAGCAGATTTCTCAAGCTTTTGCTTCCAGAATATCTATGGACGAACGCTTTACCCATGGAGAATGGACTACACTGCTGACCGGGTCCCCAGTTCTTTCAGATGCGCTGGTCAGTTTCGACTGCCGGATCAGACAAATGAATGATGTTGGGACACATACAATTTTTTACTGTGAGGTTGAGGCCATTAAAATGAATGAGAATAAAGAGAGTTGTCATGGCTTGATATATTTCAATCGCTGTTATCATCATATTGGTCAGCAGGAATACAAGCTTTAATTTGTCTTAAACTTGAAAATTACATGGAATAATGAATTTAAATGAGGGTAAAAAATAGTATGGTTATGGGTAATTGTGAATGAAAAAAGTCACAACGAATTCCTAGAAAAACTGATAAAAAGTACAGTCCTTACCCTATGGTAATCCTGCTCAAGAGAGCACCTTAATTGGGCCAATCATCAACGGTAAACAGGTTAAAAATATCAAGCACCTGATGGATAATGGTATATCCCAAGGTGCAAAACTGGCTTTAAAAGGGGAGATTCAGGGTAATATTATATCTCTGCATATTTTTACTGAAGCTGATCGTGAGTCTGTACTTGCTAAGGAAGAAAGCTTTGGTCCGATACTTTCAGTACTCAAAGCTCAAGACGAAACTCATGCACTGTTTCTGGCAAATTATACAGAATATAGGTTATCGAGTGCTGTATGCACTCAAGATTATGAGCGAGGCTGGAAGTTTGCTTTAGGTATAGAAGCAGGTATGACTCATATCAATGATACTTCAGTAGATGATCAGACCATTGCACCATTTGGTGGAGAAAAAATTCAGGATTGGGACGCTTTAATGACCAGTAGGTAATTGAAGAGTTTACTCCGGTTCACTGGGTAACCTTACAAAAAACACCAAAACAGTATTCTGTATAGATAAGACAGATTTATAGAAGAGGAAGATATATTTTTTCCTCTTCTTATTTATAAAATCATTAACCGTCTGTACTGATATTAACTTGGGCTTCAGCAATTAATTTCTCAGCCATCTCACGAGTTTTCTTCAGCCCTGGCATCCGGTATTCTGTATGGCCATAATCCTGAATGGATTTCCAGCGACCTCCCCAGGTAAGCCCTACAGATTCCGCAACCTCTCCATAAATCTGATAACCCCGCATTGCCCAAGGATCACGTTCGGAAATAACTACTTTACCATTACGTTTGAACGCTACATCTGCGGCTAGACCAAACTGATGATAGCTTTGGTAGCCTTTAGCGCGTGTTGTGTTCGGATTTCCAGCAAGTAAATTCTGTCTTGATGGGCTACGGTAACCTTCCAGCAGAACCAGTTCATAATTGTGCTGCTCTTTCATGACCTTAAAAACCATCAGCAAGCGCTGCTTGTAACGCGGATTCATTTTCTCCCATTTACGATTAACCATTGTAGTATCCAATAATCCATGGTGATGATCAGCTGGATTTTCTATATTAGCAGCACTGACAGAGTTACCGTTCTGTGTCATATAGGCTTGTTCTAGTTGAGAGGCTTCTATAATAGCTTCCTGAATTAATGTTTCATCAACTTCAGGGGGAGAACTCAGCATTTCACCATTGAGCAAAGCATAAATCTGTGGATCAACTTCTTTTAAATAATCCGCTTCTATCCGTGTCGAACTGACAGGCCGGGTAAAGGCAAAAATTAAAATACTGGAAAAAAGTAAAAAACCTGCAAAAAGTATCCACCATTGTTGCAAGTACCAGTGTGACTGTAATTTATCTGGTGCAGCAGCATGGTGCATATGATGGGCGAACTGTTGAACGCTTAAAAGTTTTTTTCTGCCTTGCGGTAAAAGCATTTTGATAAACTGTGAACCTTGTGCCCGTAGTTCATAAGACATTAAAAAGCCCAGTCCGACTGCTAGGCAAATAAAAGAGAAGAAAATTAGAAAAATCATAATAGTTAGGATTCATCTAAAGAAAATGGTTTTTGAGTTACTTTAATTTGTAATGACGCTTTAGGTAGCTCAGGTTCATTTTCCTTAACAGGTATGATTTCCGATTCAGCTTCAATTTTTGCATTAGCAGGAGCAGTTTCTCTTTTTTTAGTTTCCAGATGAGGTGCGGTTTTAGGAATTGTATGAAGATTTTTCACCTCAGCAGCTTTATGTTCAAAAGGTGAAACTCGCGGTGGAGTAGCAGTTGGAGTAACCGGAGGGGGGGTAAATAGCTTGCTGAGTTCACTCTCTTTAGGCTGTATAAAATCATTATCATTAGCTGAGGCTGGTTCTTCTTCAGTAGCCTGAATCTGCTCTTGTGTAACTAACAAAGTTGGCGCGGATTCTGCATGGGCAGTATGCGCTGCTAAAGAAGAGTTACTCTGGGTAAAAGCCTTTTCAGAAGATTCCACTACTGCGGGTGCAGAAGAGTCTCTAAATAAAAAGAGCATGGCTATACCACTGAATAAAATACCTAAAATAAATCCGATCAGAATATATAGAGCAGGCGGTAAAGAATTTTTCTTGGATGGCTGCAAGATTCGTAAGGAGGTCGGTTTCTCTTGAATCATTTTAATCTACTAAGGTAAATGGATAGTAATATGAGCTTCTTCTGCAGGTGCTGAAATCACATTCTGATAGGGCAACAAAGCCTGCTGATTTTGTTTGGACAGCATAAAACGTAAACCGGCAAAGGTTAACAGTGCAAAAAGCAGCAGAAAAAACAGAATCCAGAAAAATGGGAGTTCGCGGTGAATAATATGCCTGATCTGGTCTGGAATAGCCGAGAAAGGTGAAAAAGCTGCCTTTTTTCCTTTGAGATAATCGATTTCGTCACCCACCCTGGCTACCAGATGATTGAGACTCTCAATGGATTCAATCCGGTATTTACCCTGAAACCCCAGTAATAGGCAATAATGAAAAACTTCCAGAGCCGCAAGGCGGTCTTTACCACGTCTGCGCAGTTCTTCCAGTATTTCAAAAAAACGGTAGCCAGCTAGCTGAGAACCAAATAAGCTCAGCTGTAAGGGGCTAATTAACCATGCATTTTGCAGGTTAAAATACGCAGGATCCTGCTGGGTTACAATAGTTTCATCAATCAGTGCGCAAAAAGCATATTTCGCATCTTGAATGTCATCAGCAGAAAAATGCAGTTTTTTGGCCTGCTGTTCAAAGCGGTTAAGCAGGTCAAGAATTTTCTGACGGAACTCAGCCGGATCCCCAGGTAAGTATTGATTTCGAATTAGAAATACAATGTAAAAACCGTCATGCATTAAATCAATCAGATTAATGGTCTGGACTTTATTCTGTGGCTGACTGGAACTTGGTATACCTGTGCCAATTTTACCATCATCAAAAAGTGAAGGTGCCCCCATAGGATGTTGTGTCATAGCCAGCCTCTCTAAGCGTTTACAACAGCAATCGGTTCAATACTGATGTCTTGAAAGCCAGCAGGAACATAAATACAGATTGCTTCAGACTCAATCATGCGCTGATATAATTCATGATGAGCTTCAATTTCAAAATAACTTACCCCTGAGCGTACTGGAATTGCAGTCGGGACCTGTACAAGATGATGCAGTGGAATAGCCGGTAAGGCTGCAACCACGCGCTGTTCTACATCAACAGTACTACCTACTTTAAATCGTAAAGGAACAATTTGAATCAACTCATGTGTCTGCATCATGCTGCTTGATACAGCAATATAGAGTCGTGTATCACGATTAATTTTGTCTGATTCCAGGCTACCCAGCCAATAAGATGGGCGAATTTCCTTGAGGGCAATACTAATGTAACGATTAGAAATAATGGTATCGAGTAAATCTCTTAAAATAACATCGAGCTGCTGGAAACTTTCCTGTAGCTGATGGTGTTTATATTGTGGTAAATGATCAACTTCATAAGCAGTAGAAAAAGTCAGCAATGAGCCTGTCAGCCGTAATAATTCAAAAAAGAGCCGCTCAGGATGAACCTGTGGGTTCTGCAATAAGTGGTTTAATCCTGCATGTGCAGTATTTAGTGCATTTACCAGCCAGAATGAAACAATATCACCCGAACGGAATTCAATGAGTTTCTGCTCGTTTTCACGATTATTGTTCTGAATGGTTTTAATCTTGGCTTTAATTATATTTAGAGTTCGTCTTAAATTAGAAGTTAAGGTTTCTGAGGCCTCAACCTGTAGAATTGGAGGAATAAATTTTCGGTCCAACTCAAATATACCGGAACTTTGTCGTTTTAATTTTCCAACAGGCAAATATAAAAAACCTTCTAATTCTTGATGCGGATGAACATGTGTCTCAAGCAGTTTAAATTCTGCACGACGCCGTAACAAAGTAATATCTGCTGGCATAGCGGTAGTAAACAAATCATGTGTTTCTACCAAGTAGTCATGATAACGGCTGGACTGTGACGCCTGTTCATCTGAAACATTCTTCTTGTTTGCCTGTAAGATAGGTAAAGCCAGATAAATTGTCATCTCTCCACGTAGACTTAATTCGTCGAGTAGTACAGGAGCAGGTAACAGATCCTGAGCTGGTGCTTGGTAAATCTCGCCGTCTTGCCAGATCATTTCAATATTTTCTAAAGCCAGCACATGCGTGCTAAGCTGAACTTCATCAAACTGCAATTTTTGTATGCCATACGCAAAAGGAATAGTGGCACGAATCGTATGGTTTAAACGTTGCTCATGATAAGAGTCCTGTAGCTGGAAATGCTGAGGGCGTAAAAATAGACCCTCGCCCCAAAGAACTTTTTCTGCTTTAAACATAATTAATTACCAATCTTATTCATATTCATTCTTTGGTTGTACACCCAGTATGTCCTGTACCATCTGTAACGGCTGGTCATCTTTAATCACTTGTGCCAGCCACTCATGTAATGGCATCTGGCTCCATTTAATTGTTTTTTGCAGCATATAGCTGACAGGACTGTGCGGTTCATTAGCTTGAAAATAATCAGCAATATCCTGTAAAACCCGCATAGCCTGCTCACGGTTTGCTATGTGAGATTGAATCTGAGGCTGAAAGGCCAGTGAGTTCTGCAACACAGCTGGCTCCTCAGATATAATCATATGAGGAGTCAAGGGGACAGATTCAGTGACTGTATCTGGTACAGAATGGGTCATGATGCTACCGAAAGCTTCTGCTTTATAGATTTTTCTTAATGTTGCATGAATATCAGCCAAACTTGAGTCAATTGCAGCAAAACTTGGAGCATCTAGCCCCATCAAATTATCTAATACCTGTTTGATTATGTTCCATTGCAGTAAAATCTCACTAAAATGCTGATAATTCTGGTATTGAAAGCTTTTGGAGGTATTAAAAAGTGCCTGTTCGAACTGTTCCAGTTCAGCAGCATGCTCTGTAGAGTAATCTTCATCTACCTGCTTGCGACGAATATTCTGATGATATAAAAAATTTTCATAGTCCAGCAGAGTGTAAAATGGTGCAGTATTGACCAGCGGAACTTTTTTAATTAAAGGTATTAACTGGTTAAGAAGACCCTGTAATAAACCGATACGCTGGTCCAGATCATTATCTTCAATTTCAGGATGTATGGACTGCCAATATTGCTCAAGCATGCGGTGGCTTAATTCCAGCCCTTTCGAAATACCTTCGAAACCAAAAAGATACGCCCAAGCTTCATTAATCCAAGTTAATAGACGAATATCCTTACTTTTGCTTTGTAAAAGATCACTACATTTATTGGATACAAAGTCCCAGTCTGCTTGCTTGCGTTCGGTAATCCAGTCACCCTGATCCAGCAAAAAGTCATCTTGAGTTTTTGCCTTCTTGATTTCGTGAAAATCATTAGAAAAGGAAAAATCCTCTCCACAAGATTTATCTTCACTAATGGGCTCAAGAAAATTTGAGATATTGATACTCATATAATACGTGACTCTTAATTTTTTAAGCTTCTATCTTGGTTTTCTTTACTGTACGTTTCTTTTTTACTTTCTCAATCGGATCAAATCGATAAATAATTTCATCATTTTCAACATCGATTGTAATTTTTTTAGGAAGTTGATGCTCCGCTAATGCTATTAATAAATGGGTAGCCAGAGCCGGCAATATACTAGAATTCAAAATGTTATCTACATTACGCGCTCCACTATCGACTTCGGTGCACCGGCTAAGCAGTAACTCAATCAGATCATTTGAATATTGCACCACAGTTGCATACTGTTTTTCGATGCGGGCAGTAACTTTATTCAGCTTGTGTTCAATGATCTGAACCAGTAAATCATCATGCAGTGGGAAATAGGGCACGATGCGCATACGTCCAATAAATGCAGGCTTAAACTGTTTATACAGGCTTGGTTTTAAATATTCGACCAGCTCTTCGGTACTTGGCCATTGCTGGACTTCCTGATTCAGACAGGCCTGCATAATGGCACTAGATCCTGTATTTGAAGTCAATAAAATAATAGTATTTTTAAAATCGATTACACGGCCTTCACCATCTTCCAGTGTGCCTTTGTCGAAGACCTGATAAAACAGTTCCTGCACATCACTATGCGCTTTTTCAATTTCATCAAGTAGGATCACACTATAAGGATTACGACGCACTGCTTCAGTTAGAACTCCACCCTGACCATATCCGACATATCCCGGAGGAGCACCTTTGAGAGAGGAGACGGTGTGGGCTTCTTGATATTCTGACATATTAATAGTAATTAGATGCTGTTCACCACCGTAGAGTTCGTGAGCAAGAGCTAAGGCAGTTTCAGTTTTTCCTACACCACTTGGACCGATAAGCAGAAATACACCCTGGGGTTTATTGGGATCTTCAAGTTTAGCTTTTGAAGTTTTAATTCCTTGTACCAGCTGCTCAAGTGCACAACTTTGCCCCATAACACGCTGCGCAAGTTTGTTTTCTAAGGTCAAAATCTGCTTGATTTCGTCATTGATCATATTGCCAACTGGTATACCTGTCCAGTCAGAAATAATTTCATTAATTATCTGGGCGTTAACACGTTCAAAGACCAGAGGCTGTTGTCCCTGCAATGCGTTTAAATCTGCACGTAATCTGGTAATCTCATTTTGAACAGCAGTCTGTTCATCAGTATCCTGTTGTTTAAGCCTTTGAATATTTTTGACCAGTTTCAGCTCTGCTTGCCACTGGTCTTCTGTCTCCTGAATTTCCTGTTGCAGTCTTACCAAACACTGTTCAAGCTCATCTAGGCGTTCATGGTGTATAGGGATCTGGCGATGTTCATTTTGCAGAATCTGTTGTTCCAGTGTCAAATTGTGCAGTTGAGCCTTTAGCTGATCTAGTTTCACTGGCTGAGCATTATGTGTAAGAGCCACCCGGGCCGCAGCAGTATCTAGCACACTAATAGCTTTATCAGGGAGCTGCCGACCACTAATATAACGATGAGATGCCTGTACCGCAGTAATAATTGCCTGATCATCAATTTGCAGGTTAAAGTGAGCCTGCATAACGGGAATCATGGCGCGCAGCATATCAATTGCTACTTCTTCACTGGGCTCTTCTACCTTAACGACCTGAAAACGGCGGCTTAGTGCTGCGTCCTTTTCAAAATACTGTTTATATTCGGCCCAGGTCGTAGCTGCAATTGTACGTAACTCTCCTCGGGCTAAAGCCGGTTTTAAGAGGTTCGCTGCATCATTTTGCCCAGCTTGGCCACCTGCACCGATAAGGGTATGTGCTTCATCAATAAATAAAATAATAGGATGGGGTGAGGCTTGTACTTCCTGAATAACCTGTTTTAACCGGTTTTCAAATTCTCCCTTAACACTTGCTCCTGCTTGCAATAACCCCATATCAAGAACATGAAGCTGTACATTACGTAGCGCCTCTGGAACCAGTCCTTGAGAAATTTTTAGTGCCAGACCTTCCACTACAGCAGTTTTTCCAACTCCCGGTTCACCAGTTAGAATGGGATTATTCTGGCGACGACGCAATAGGATATCCAGCATTAAACGGATTTCATGTTCACGCCCAATCACAGGATCAATTTTACCGGTCTCGGCTTTTACAGACAGATTAATAGTGTACTGATCGAGTGCTGGCGTTTTAATAGCAGGTGATATAGAGGGTATGTTCTCTTGTTGAGTATGGAGATGGTTCTGCTCTGTAGAGCAAGACTGCTCAACTTTATGTTCTGTACTTGATGTACATACTTCCAGAAATTTGTGTTTCATACTGTCGATTGGCAGTAAATCAAACAGACTTGAAGCTCGAGTTGCAATCTGATAAAGATCAGGCGCCGTTAATAGAGCTACCAGTAAGTGTCCACTACGAATAACTGGAATTTGGTCAGCTGAAGCGATTAACCATGCCTGTTCAAATAATCGGATAATTGACTTGGCAAAAATAGGAGTACGAGTATTTCCTTTCGGTAAAGAACAAATAGTTTCCTTTAAATCATTGATTAGATTATCATTAGAAATGTTATATTTTTCTAATAATAACTGTATATCATTAGGCACTTCCTGATTTAATAATTCTATAAATAAATGTTCAATTTCAATTTCATAGTTCTGTAACTTAATACAAAAATTTGCTGATTTTTCTAAGGCTGTACGGGCAGGAAAAGATAATTTTGTAATTAGAATTTTTAAATTACTCATCTATAACTCGCAAATTTTTTGAATATCAAAATCTAGAAAATAATATTAATTTGATATTCTTTTAATATTTTAAATGGATAAAATTATATATTTCAATAACTTGTATGCCATGGCTGAATTCTCTTATTATTCTACAATAAAAATGTGAAGTTTGTGTAAAAAAATATACATGTATATTACATAAAATAGCTTGTGGGCAGTTTTCTAGAGGAAATATGGAGATTGTTTAATAAACGTAACTCAACTTGACATTAATCGTAGTTTTTTTGTTAAATTCGGCAAATCTATTTTGTTAATGTATAAAGATTGATAGGTAAGTATTTTTTAAAAATAATTTTTAGCCTATCAATTAAAAACTTAAATAAAAAATGAGGCATGTTTTGAAGAAAGGTATTTTAATAGCGCTCCTATTTACAGGTATAAATTTATCAAGCGGAATTAATCTGGCTTATGCAGTAGATAATGTGAACTCCATCAAATTAAAAAGCAAATGTGTTAAGCAGAATCCACTGGCTGCAGGGCAAACAGATCCTGAGTTATTATCAATTTATCAACAAGTTTGTGATAAAAATAATGCTGCGCGTAAAAATGACCTGCTTGTTCAGGCTGCCTTGCGTATGTACGAGTTGAATCAGCCCGTAAATGCACTAGCGCTTGCACAACAACTCAAACAGCAAAATGTTCGAGGTGCAGGTTTAACAGATGTTACCTTTCTTGCAGGAATAGGAATTGCCAAACAGGCCTTACAGGATATGCGTACTAATGAAATGCGGTTCTTGAGTAATGACTTAACTTACCCACCTGCCAAAGAGTTAAGTGATACGATCCGTATGGCTATGCCTGTGCCTGAAACGATAAATACCAAAGCTATTACTGATGAGACGATAAAAACTCGCGAAGCGCGTTCAGTAGTAAAGTCAACCAAACGTACTACCACAGCAAAGCCTTCCCGTAATAACAACATTCGTACAGCGCCGGTGAAAGCCCGCCAAAGTACAGCAACTAAACAGCCAAATTCAGCAAGTATAAGTAAAACTGGCACGAATCCATTTGAATCACTTAAATAAATTATTCGGAATACAACATTATGGCGAAAAGAGAAAGCGTACAGAAAAAGCTTCAGCGGATTCGTCCACCACGTGTTCAGCTCACTTACGACGTTGAAATTGGTGATGGTAAAGAAGCCAAAGAATTACCTTTTGTAGTTGGAGTAGTAGGGGATTTTTCTGCTGCTTCTGAACTGGAAAAGACTAAATTAAAAGATAAGAAATTCATTAATGTTGATCTGGATAACATTGATGAAGTCATGGAGTCACTTGCTCCACGTGCTGCTTTTCAGGTAAATAACACCCTGACTGAGGAGGGCGGCCGCATGTCTGTAGACTTGACATTTAAGTCTATGGAGGATTTTCGGCCGGAGCAGGTGGCTCAGCAGGTAGAACCTTTGCGCAAACTTGTGGAAGCGCGTGAACGTTTGACAGATTTGCGTAACAAGATATCCAATAGTGAAAAGCTTGAAGACTTACTGGATGAAGTACTTAAAAGTACTGACCAGATACGTAAACTGAGCGCGGAGGCTGAACATGAATAATACTCAGGCAGCTACTGCATTTGCTCTGGAAAATGAACCGGTCAATCTGCTGGACTCTATTGTTGAACAAAGCCGCATTGCGCGAAATGAAGAAGAACATGACCGTGCTAAAAGCCTGATTGGCGAGCTGGCAAAAGAAGTAATGGCAGGAACCATTACAGTATCTGAAAATATGACGCTTTCAATTGACAAGCGTATTGCAGAAATTGATGCACTGATTTCCGGCCAGCTTAGCCAGATCATGCACAATGAACAATTTCAGAAGATCGAGTCGACCTGGCGCGGGTTATATTATTTTTGCCAAGAAACACCTTCTAATCCGATGATCAAAATCCGGATGCTGAATACTACCAAGAAGGAACTGGTAAAAGATTTTCAGGGCGCAACTGATTTTGACCAGAGCACATTGTTTAAAAAGATTTATGAAGAGGAATATGGCTCCTTCGGTGGTGCTCCATATGCAGCCCTGATCGGTGATTTTGAATTTGACCGTACTCCTTCAGACATGTATCTGCTTGAGCAGATCTCTCATATCGCTGCTGCAGCACATGCACCTTTTATTTCCGCAGCCAGTCCAAGTATTCTGGGTCTTGAGTCATTTACTGATATTGACCGTCCAAGAGATGTCTCCAAAATTTTTGAAACTGCTGAATATGTACAATGGCGTTCCTTCCGGGATAGTGAAGATGCGCGTTATGTTGCTCTAACTATGCCACGCGTATTGGGACGTTTGCCTTATCATCCTAAAGAGGGTACTGCAACAGAAGGTTTTAATTTCGCTGAGGAAGTATCTGGTCAGCATCATGACGAATATTTATGGATGAATGCAGCCTATGCATTCGGTACACGTCTGACAAATGCTTTTGATTTATATGGCTGGTGTGCAGCAATTCGCGGTGTAGAGGGCGGTGGCCTGGTAGAAGGTCTGCCTGTGCACACTTTTAAGACCCCAGATGGCGAAGTGTTACTCAAGTGCCCAACAGAAATAGCCATTACTGACCGACGTGAAAAAGAGTTAAGTGACCTTGGTTTTATCCCGCTGGTTCACTGCAAAAATACAGATTATGCAGCTTTCTTTGGTGCCCAGTCAGCTCAGAAACCAAAAAAATATGACAATGATACAGCTAATGCAAATTCTGCACTGTCTAGCCAGATCCAATACATCATGGCCGTATCACGTATTGCTCACTATCTAAAAGCAATGATGCGTGACAAGGTCGGCAGCTTTGCTTCAGCAGGTAATGTAGAGGCATTTCTAAATAAATGGCTATCGCAGTACGTATTACTTGATGATGGTGCATCACAAGAAGCCAAGGCACAGTATCCGCTTCGTGAAGCATCAGTAAAAGTTGTAGAAGATCCGGCGCAACCGGGACACTACAAGTCGGTGGTCTTTTTAAGACCGCATTTCCAGCTGGATGAGTTGTCTGTTTCTTTGCGACTCGTGACTGAATTACCCCAGTCTTCCAACTAAAAAGAACCTAACCACATAATAACTTTAAATTAAAAGAGGAAGTTTATTAAATGAAAGATATTTATATCGAATTTAGAGGTAAATATAAAGTAGATGGTGAGTCACGTGACAGTGAGCATAAGGGATGGCTTGAGGTTAACTCTTGGTCTCATAATATTCGTCAGCCTAAATCTGCAACTTCAAGTAGTGTAGGGGGGCATACGGCTGAACGTGTTGAGCATTCAGACATGATATTTGTAAAAGATCTGGATGCAACCAGCCCTAAATTATGGGAAGCATGTTCTGCGGGCTATACCTTCGATGAAGTACAGATTGACTTTTATCGGGCCAATGGCGATAAACGTATTAAATATCTGCAAATCAAGTTAAAGCATGTACTTGTTTCAAGCGTAACACCTACTGTAAATGAAGAGGGGGTGCCAACAGAAGCGTTTGGTCTGAAATATGCCGCTGTTGAGTGGACTTATAATCAACAGGATATTAATGGTACAGCAAAAGGCGCAGTTACTAAGAAATGGTCACTTTCTAATAATACAGCATCTTACGCTGCATAATAGTCAAGTGATTACCCTGAATAGAGGTTAACACTTGGTTAACCTCTATTTCTATTAAGCTTTTATTTATAAGTAAAAAATGAATCTAGACCATTTATACCCTTATGGATTCCGTTCGACCTTGTTTGATCGCCTGATTCCAGAGCAAGACCACTATTTACAGGGACTTTCAATCCAGCAGTTACGGGAATCTGTTGCTCATGATCTAGAAGATTTATTAAACAGCCGTGTGGCAAAATTTGATCAAGAGATGAAAGCTTATCCACTGGCCCGTAAATCTGTTTTACAGTTTGGGATTATTGACTTTGTGGGACTTTCTACAGCTAATCCACTGGATCGGGAGACAATTTGTCATTCTATCGAGCAGTCTATTGAAGCACATGAGCCACGTCTTAAGCAGGTCAAAGTAGAAATGTTACTTGATGGGCATAATATGGGGTCACTTTGCTTGAGCATTCAAGCTTATTTAAATATTTATCCTCTATATGAACCTGTACTTTTCGATGCTTTATTAAAACCAACAACACAACAATACGTTATCTCTGCAAGAACTTAATGTGGGCCTCCTGTGATAGAACAACTCTTACCGTATTATGAAAAGCAATTACAAGAATTCAGTCAGCAATCAAGAGAGTTTGCACAGAAGTATCCTAAAATTGCCCAGCGTTTATCATTAAATCAGGAACAGATTGATGATCCGCATATTGAACGGTTAATTCAGGCTTTTTCTTTAATTGCAGCTCGGATTGATAAAAAGCTTGAAGATAGTTATGACGTATTTACTCGGGCATTATTTGAAGTAATGTTTCCGCAGTATTTGCGGCATTTTCCAGCCTGTACGATAGTAAGTTTTGAAGACGAAAATAAAATCAGGCAGTTGACTGGCCGACATATTATTCCTAAACAGACAACCCTGAAGTCGCGCAGTTTTAGAGGGGTACAGTGTGAGTTTAATACCAGTCAACAGGTAATATTGCTTCCTGTTGCCTTAAGTCAACTTGAATTTAAAACATCACCAAGTGCACATATACATTTAAGCCAGAATGCAAGCTTGAGCTTAAAATTTGACATTTTTAATAATGCACAAGCTGTTCTGATACAGGAAAGATTACCTATCTACCTGGATGCAATCTCAAATTTCCCTTTACAGGTTTTAGACAGTATTTTTAGGCCTGAGACTGGATTTGCCTTGCGAATTGGTCAACAGATCTTAAAAATAGATAACCCCTTTAGTATCATAGGTTTTGCAGAAGAAGAATGCCTGTTACCAGTAGACCAGCATACCCATCATGCCTATCGTCTACTGATGGAATATTTTTGTTTTCCTGAAAAATTTAATTATTTAAATCTTGATCTTGGTATTTTAAGAGGCCATATTCAGCAGTATGAGAGTTTTGAGGTTCTGATTTATTTTAAGCTGAACCTGAATGACCAATCAATGATCCGTAATTATTCTGAACTGAATGTTGCAAATTTTAAGCTGTTTACTTCACCAGCCATCAACCTGTTTGAAAAGCAAGCTGAACCACAGAAAATCACTCATACCCAGCTATATTATCCATTAATTACAGACACACATCATCCTGAATCTTATCAAGTATATTCAATTCTTGAAATGAATATGGTGCGTGAGAAAACCAATCAGGAGCAGGTCTATACTAATGTTTTACCATTTTTTGCTATCAGCCACTATAAAAATGAACAGGTACAGTTTTTTTATGCACTGGATTATCAGCCAATACAAACCAATTTTGTCGAGATGCGCTACTCAATCATCTCTAAACATTTAAAACCCTTTGAGATTAAATCTGATTTTATCAGTATCCGTTTATTATGCTCGAACCGTGATTTAGCTCATGAGGCATTAAGCCAGTCTAATAATATTTTAAATCTGAATGATAGTAGTCTGGCACGCCGGGCATTAATACTTAAACGTCCAACGGTACCTTATAGTTTTGATCAGAATAAAACTGAACAGTGGCGTATTATTTCTCATCTTTCACTAAATACGCTAGCTTTAATGAAAGGCGACAGCCTAAGCCATGTTAAGGAATTGCTTGCATTATATAATCTGCCGTCTTCTAAAGAAAATCACTTAATTATTAATGCAATTGATCAATTAGAGTTTTCATTAACCCATAAACTGGTTGATGCGAAACCTTTTCCCATGTTTATTCGGGGTGTTAAAGCAGATTTAAGTATAAATAGCAGTGTCTTCAGGGGCCATAGTTTATATATATTCAGTTATTTACTTAGTCATATCTTTAATTTAAAGGTCCAGATCAATAGCTTCGTTGATGTGGTAATCACAGACAGTTTAAGTCAGCAGGAGTTATACCAATGCGTGCAGAACGTTGGTGGCAAAACTCTTCTGTAATTGACCAGTTATTTAATAAAGCAGGTACTTTTGAGTTTATTCAGACAACACGTCTGTTGAGACATGTTCCGTATTTACGCGGCAATTCTGCGTGGGCAGATACTTTTAAGTTTGAACCTGCTTTTAATCTAAGTTTCCCTGCATCAGAAGTGGAGCAATTGGAATTTAAAGAGCAGCACCTGCATTTGACTAATCTGGTAGTAGGACTTACTGGTGTTCAGGGTGCTTTACCTTATGCCTATACCTGTAAGATTAAACAGGGTACCCGGCAGCAACGTCTGGAAGTGAAAGAGTTTTTGGGCTTATTTAATCATAAACTGGCCGCACAGTACGTAGATTCGAGTATTAGCTATAATTTACCTGTACGTTATGAAGTTGAACAGGAAAACCGCTATCTGGATATCTTGCATGCATTAAATGGTTATATTCGTACCCAGCATCAGCAAACTGAGCTGGACGAGTATTTTGCGGAATTCGCGGGCCTGATGCAGGGACAGAATAATACTCCTCATGCGCTGAAAACCATGCTGAGCTGTATCTTTAAGCAGAACATACATATACGGGAATTTATCAGGGAAACCTTTAAATTAGCCGATGAACAAAAAATCTGTCTCAATAGTCATAAACCCAGCCTTTTAGGACTGAATACATTTTGTGGCGATACCGTTCAGCAGGTTGATGGAAAAATTGAAATACAGATAGGCCCTATGAAACGGGCACAGTATCTGGAATTTTTACCACAGCAGCCGCTTTATATAAAACTTAAACGTCTGGTGCAGTCTTGGTGTAGTCCAACATTATTTATTGATGTGCGATTAATCTTGGACCGGAGTGAAATTGAGGCCACGCATCTGGAGCATCAACAGTCTGCTGGTCTGGGACAAGGTAGTTTTCTGATGCCACCGGAGCAACCCCAGCATAACTATGAAACCTGCTATAGTCTGATAGGAGCGGTTTCATGTTGAAAAAAATCCTGGCGACTTTTATTGGTGTATTTTTAACGCTAAGTAGTTTGATCATTCTGTACTGGAGAGATGTTCAATATGAGCCAGAACGTCAGGATTTCCTGGCCTATTTCGGGCTTTTACCTCTTGCTATAACATGTTTTTTACTCTCTCCATGGTTGATTTATCGAGCTTATCTGGCCTATCAGAGTAAAAAAAAGCAGGCTGAATTGGCACAACAGAAAGCACAAGAAGCACCAAGTACTCAGGTAACGCAACAGATTGAATGGCTAAAGCTGAACATTTATGCTGCACATGTTTACAGTGCTTTAGGTGAAGATGGAGCCATTCTTGAGCAGTTAAAAGAATATACAAGCCCTGAACTGGACCTGAAATTACAAAATAGCAATGGGCTGCCAATTCTCTCTTACCGTATTGAAGAGCTGGATGAAAAACTTGGACCGGAGCAAGATGAAGATGGGCTTACCACATTTTCGGTACGCCAACAACGTATTATGGCTTTAGTAGAGCACCAGCTTGAAAAAAATGTTGAGGTACTTCTCCAGGTTGCTGAACATCTAAAATACTCCAGTCTGTTCTATGAAACTCAACAAATTCATGACTACCGTATGCATCCTGCCTGGATAGACCCAGGCGCAGAATATGATCCAGATGAAGTTGCTATACCAGAACTTAAACAGGTGGAAAGACTCGATCGTCTTAATCTGCATATTCTTTTATCTGAAGATTTACAGCGCGTCTGGAACGAAACGGCTCACCAAAACCGGTTACAGGAGTTTTTCAGTAATCTTGGCATTATTCCGCAAAAAATACATCTGGAATATCATTTTCTTGGCGTAGAAACGGTAGTACATGATTTTTTAATTTTATTGAAACAGCAGCAGGATCAGACCCAGGAAATTTCTCTGATCATTAGTGCTGATTCTGAAATTGATCAGGAGATAATTGATGAGCGCATCTGGATCTCTGACCATTATCTGCCAGCAGAATTTTCGAGCAGCTGTTGTATAGCATCTACAAAGGTCAATTTTGAACAGCTGTTACCTTTAAAAAGGTTAGTGCTGGCTATAAACCAGAATCAGGTCAGACATATTCTGGAAGAACTGAATATTGATGAACTACCACAGTATAAAAATGAAGAACCTTTTGTGGTGGTGCTTGATGATATTACACAGATCAAGACATTAAAGAGAATAGAGCAATATTTTGAGCAGAGTCCGATTGAGCCACACCACTATTTATACTGTAGAGCAAGTTTAGGCCATACACAAAATCTGGAAAAAATTTACGGAATGATGCTTGGTATGTTACTGCCGCCGGAACAGGTCGCTGTGGTATTTGGACAGGATATACAGGCAATTATCCAAGATATTCCTGAGGAGATAGGACCTCGGGAAGCAATAACTGATAGCTGATTAATTATTTTTAGAAATACGAGAACTCAATGTATATCATTTTAGGTTACTTGTGGCAGTACATTACCAATCCTAGGGCTATTATTGCCTTATCATTGTTTGTTGCTCTGGTATCATCTTACTCTGTTTTACCACGACACATTTTCTGGGCACTGGCAGCCAGCTACATGCTGGGACTTATTTGCTATGGTATTTACTGGCTGGTACAGCGCAGACGTCATACGGTGCAAGGGGAAGAACTTGCTAATGCAATTCAGCAGGATACAAAAGCCGAGTATGGCCAGCAAAAAAATAAAGAAGAACTTCAACTGATTAACCAGCAGATGAAAGATTCTATCCAGTTAATTCGCAAGTCAAAGCTGGGAGATAAAAAAGGTAATGCCGCACTTTATGAATTACCTTGGTATATGGTTATTGGTAATCCGGCAGCAGGCAAGAGTTCAGCAATTTACAATTCGGGGTTAAAGTTTCCATTTGAGGAGACGCACCAGAAAATGATTTCAGCAGGTTTAAGCGGCACACGGAACTGTGACTGGTTCTTCTCTACTGAAGGCGTTTTACTGGATACTGCTGGACGTTATTCTGTCTATGCAGAAGATCATTCTGAATGGCTGGGTTTTCTTAATATTCTCAAAAAGAATCGCTCTAAGGCACCAGTAAATGGGCTCATTGTTATTGTTAGTATTGCTGAATTGATTGGTCAGAGCCCAGAAAATTCACTTAAACTGGCAAAAAACTTGCGCGCCCGAATTCAGGATTTAACCGAGCGTTTGGAAGTAGTAGTGCCAGTATATGTGGTCTTTTCAAAAATGGATCTGATTGCAGGTTTCACTGAGTTTTTTGATTGTTATGAAACACAAGAATATAACCAGGCTTGGGGTGCAACTCTGCCGTATGAACAGAATTCATCACAAAATGCGGTTGAGCTTTTCGAACACCATTACAATTTACTTTATGATGGATTAAAGGGGGTCAGTACGACGCATCTGAGTCGTCGTCATTCACAGAATATTTCACCAAGTGTAATGACATTCCCGCTCGAGTTTAAAACTTTAAAACCGGCATTAAAAAGCTTTATCAGCACATTGTTTGAAGATAATCCTTATCAGTTTCAGCCCGTATTCCGGGGGTTTTATTTCACCAGTGCCTTGCAAGAAGGTATAATTGAAAGTCCGATGACAAAGCAGATTGCACAGGAATTTCATCTTTCTCAAATTGCCCAAGCTGAACCTAGTGATCATAACATTGCTCTACAGAATCATGGATATTTTCTGAAGGGACTATTTTCTAACATTATTTTAAAAGATAAAAATCTGGTAAAACAGCATATTAATCCAAGCAGAAAACGTCAGCGCTATCTCGCATTTATAGGAGCTCTGCTTGGTGTATCTATTATTCTCGGTTTATGGGTATGGTCATATCGTAACAACCAGCAGCTGATTGCAGATGTGCAGGCTGATTTAGATAAAGTGGTACATTTAGAAAAGGCTTCTGGCCAGCAGCTTTCTACGCAGCTTGAGGCTCTACTCATCTTGCAGGAGCGTTTACAGCAGCTCGATGAGTTTGATGAACATCGCCCTTTAAAGTTTCGCTTTGGCCTATATCAGGGAAACCAACTCCGTGAAACTTTAAAGGCTGAGTATTTAAAAGGTATTCGTCAGATTGTGTTGCAGCCCACCCAGCAAAATATTGCGCAATATTTGCAGCGGGTTAAAAATAATGAAGAAACACTTAAAGCTAATCATATCAATGTTGAAGTCAAACAGGTCGCTAAGACTGGGCAATATCTGGAACCTTTAGATACCAATCCACAAGATGCTTATAATGCTTTGAAAGCTTATCTGATGATGAGCAACCCGCAATATATGGATGCAGGGCATTTAAGTGATCAGGTTACGCGTTTCTGGCGGTCATGGGTGGATGCTAACCGTGGTCAAATGTCTCGGGGAGATATGATCCAGCAGGCTGAACAGGTACTCTCTTATGCTATGACATTAACTGGTGATCAGCAGTTTCCGGTACTTGATGCAGATACTCAGCTGGTAGATCAGACCCGTCAGGTCTTATTGTCTGTCATTCGCGGTATGCCTGCACGTGACCGTGTCTATAATGAAATCAAGATGCGTGCGGCTGTACGCTTTCCTGCCTTAACAGCGGGTCAGATTGTTGGCGAAAATAATAAAGGTGCTGTGCTCGGCAGTTATGCTCTTCCAGGCGTTTTTACCCAAAAGGCATGGGATGAATATGTTAGTAGTGCAATTGATGAAGCAGCCAATAAACCGACAGATAGTAAAGACTGGGTACTCAACAGCCGTCAGTCAGATGACCTGACGTTCTCTGGCAGTCCAGAGCAGATCCATAAGCAGCTAGTTGCTCTCTACAAGCAGGAATATATTGCAGAGTGGAAAAAATTCCTGAATGGTATTTATTATGCAAAAGCTCCCCAGTTCAGTCAGCAGTCTAAAAATATTGACATACTGGGTGAACCACAGAACTCACCAATCCGTATTCTATTTGAGCGTATTGCTATTGAAACAAATTGGGATAACCCGGTAGTACAGGCTGAACTGGCTGTGCCACAAAAAGGTTTTATTGCCTGGTTTAAACGTAAAGTATTAAACCGCAGTGATGCGCAAATGTCACAACAGGTATCAAATAAAGCTCAAGGACCAATCTCACAGGAATATCAGATGTTCTATCAACTGGTACGTAAACGTGATGATCAGCAGAATAAATCCTTGCTTGATGAATACATGCAGAATCTTGCCCAGGTGCGAAGTAAATTTAATGACCTGAAGAATGCTGGTGAAATTGGTCCGAGTGCTATGGCACTGGTTAAACAGACTATCAGTGATCAGAACTCAGTTTTTAATACTGCACAAAAGCATATTGATGAGAGAATGCTGGTAGGACTGAGCGATATTGATCAGCAGATAATACAGAAACTTTTAGTGAGTCCTTTGACCCAGTCTTTTGCTAGCTTAATTACACCTGCACAAGAAGAGATTAATAAGCTTTGGATAATTCAGGCATATCAGCCATTTCAAGCGAACTTAAGCCAAAAATATCCATTTAACTCCTCTGTCTCATTACAAGCTACCAGTAATGAAATTGGGCAAATTTTTGGGGATACCGGTAGTATTGCCCGTTTTGTAAAAGAAATATTAGACCCCTTGGTCATTCGCCGTGGTTATACTTTAACGTCCAAAACCTGGAAAGATTTAGGTATTAGCCTGAATCCACAATTTGTCATGAACTTCCAGCGTTATGTTGCTCCAATCAATGGTATGGCAACGGGTACACTTGACCAGCCAACTGCTACGCCTGCAGCGAACCAGTCGAATTTCCAGTTCTATCCGTTACAGAATCCACAGCTTCTGTCCTATACCATCGATATTGATGGTCAACGTATGCTCTATGAAAATGGAATTCAGCAGTGGGTAAACTTTGTCTGGCCGAACCGTAGTGCAATTCCTGGAGCGCGTATTACTGCTGTAGACCTGCAAGGGCAAACCCATACAATTTTTGATGAGCCAGGTGAATATGGCATTAACCGCCTGATCGATTCTGCTCAGCGTAAGGAGCAAAATGGCAGCTTTGAAATGGTATGGCGCAGTAAAACCGATCCATCGGTATTTGTAAAAGTGAATTTCCGCCTGATTAGTGGAAGCAGTTCAGGAGGGATCGGTTCAAGCCGTGGATACTCAGGTTTGCAGCTGGTCGATAAAGTCACAACTGACAAGGCAGTACGAGTTGTTTCTGCACAGCCTGCACCGGCAGTATCTGCAGTCGGACTAAAACCAGCTGGATCTGCCGTCGTACCGCAGACAGGAGGTACTTCCTGATGCAAGAGAATAAGGATATTCAAGGGGCGAAACAATGCAGTATTTAAAAAGTACGCCTTTATATTATGGAAAAACCCCTGCACGCGGCGACTTCCTGAAATCAAAGGGGCAGTATGCACTGATACAGGTTATTGATCAGTGGATTACAGAAGCTCTGGAACAGGCCATGCAGAATACTGGCTTTAAGCAGCACTATGCAGCTTTACCATCTCTAGATTTTTTTATCGCTAACCCTCACGAAAAAATGTTTTTGGTGGCTAATCTCATCACCAGTGAAGATAGCTCGGGCCGGTCTTTTCCTATGGTATTAAGCCACTTACTGGAAGTTGAACAACCCTATCAGAATCTACTGCTAGCACCTTATTGTTATAAACCGGTTTTAGTGGACCTATTCCAAAGAAACAGGGTACTAAGAACAATTCATAATAGCGATATCATGCTGAATAAATTGGCAAATCTCCCTGACCAGATTCAGTCATTTACTATAGCTGAAGCACAGGCATTTTATGAAAATCATACGATGCATACATTTGCTCAGTTAATGAAAATTAGTGTATATGAACTGGTACAAAGTATGATTGGTTTAGGTCTGTTATTACAGCCCATTTTGAAAAATGGAACCAGTCGATTAAATAAAATACTGATTCTTCCAATTAATAGCCATATATATTGTTATGAAGTGGCGACCCTATGGGTAAGTATGATCGGGCATTTTCTAAAAAAAGCCCAAACTGAAGTTCTCATTGGTATTTTGCATCAAGAAAAGCCAGTCCTATTATTTGGTTTTCAAGGTGCTGACATATTGGCCCTCAGTGATATTTTTGTTAACAATATGCAGAGTGAACACTGGGTATCACTAGTTCAGGCCCAATGGATTGATCCATATCTGGAGCAGAATGCTGGTTTAGCTACTCTAGAACAGGCTTTATGCCAGCGGCAATTAAGTTTAAATCAAGGCTTAAAACTCTTTCGCCAAACTTTTTTAGATGAATAAATATGCGATCTTATAAAAAATTAAAATATACTGTAGTCTGTGTTATTGGCTTGGGAGGAGGTTCGCTAGTCTGGGCAGAACCTGTAGTTATAGAAGGAGTCGTACCAAATGAAGCCAGTAAGCAGGCGATTCTGATGAGCATGCAGTCTGTATATGGTGCAAACCAAGTGATTGACAAAATTCAGGTGCGGCCTGTAGCAGCCCCAAATGGCTGGAGTGATTCTGTGGCTCGTGTAATTACGCCAGAACTTAAGAAAGTCAGACAGGGACAGCTGCGCGTACGAGGTACACAAATCGAGCTTAATGGTAAGGTTAGTCATCTAAATGATATTCAAACTACTACTGCAAATTTTCAAATGCTTATACAGCAACCATATCGCTTTAATGCCCAATTATCTGTAAATCAGGCCGAGCAGAAAATTATTGATGATGCTTTAAAAAACCGGATTGTTGAATTTGAATCAGGCAGTGCGGTGTTGACAGCGGCTGGACGTCAGATTCTGGAAGAAATGGCAGTAGCCTTACATAAGGTAGGCGGAAAAAAAGTTAAAATCATTGGTCATACAGACAGTTCGGGAGATGGCAATAAAAACTTTTTACTAAGCCAGGAACGTGCGATAGCTGTACGCAATTATCTTATTGCTAAAAATATTAAAGCAGAAAATCTGAGTACGGAAGGTATGGGTTCAAGCAAACCGGTTGCTGATAATACAACTGCAGAGGGCCGCAAGAAAAATCGTCGTATTGAGTTTGAGGTACTTTAGTACCTCTTAAAAAATAAAATAAAGGAAAACTAAAATGGCAATTCCTTATATTGTAATTGGTTGTCCGACCACAGGTGGTGGAAAAGTTATCAGCGGAAATAATACTTTTCTGGTGGAAGGTATTCCAGTAGCGTGTGTAGGAGATAAAGCAACTTGTCCAAAACATAAAACCGTTACTACAATTATATCAGGTGACTCGCACATGCAAGTCATGGGCAAAGCTGTAGCACGTGCAAATGATGCATTGGCATGCGGATGTAAACTATTGCCAAAACAGAATAGCGTAATAGGAGAAAATTAAAGTGCTACAAATTAAACCTAAAACTGCCTAAAGAGTAAAAGAATAAAAATAAATAACTGTGGCAAGATTCACATAATAAGCCCAGAAAATTACAATTAGATCAAACTGGACCGTGTCTTTATCGTTAATAATCATCCTAAGTCTAGGAAAGACTCAAAGTCGGCCCGTTATAAGCGGCGGGTGACAAAGTAATAGCGTTCTTACTAATAAAAAAGAGATAAGGAGCCTGCTATGTTACACCTACAATTAAATACTCAGTCTCTGTATGAAAAATTAAACACGGTAACCCAGCTTTTTGAAAATTTTAGTGGAGCTGCACAACCCACTTTATACTATAACCCTACAGGACAGGCCAAGAGATGGGCCGAGCAGATTGCTCTCCTGAATCAGCCCTATATACCTACACCTTGGCTATTTAATACTCATCTACAGCTCTTCTACTTTGATATGATCCGCAAAAAAACTACCCAACTAGAATATGATCATGAAGAACTTCTTACCATGCAAGATGGAGGTACAACCGCGCTTTACTGGTCGGGTTATGATTTACCGGATGATGTACCTACGGTTTTTGTACTGCACACTATAATGGGAACGCCACAAAGTATGCGAGAACTGGTACGTGATCTGCGTTTGATGACAGGATGGAGGGTAGTACTATGTTTACGGCGAGGACATGCTGACTTAAAATTGACTACTCCACGTTTAAGTATTGTCGGCTCTACCGATGACTTGCGTGAGCAAATATCTGTTGTGCGGGAACGTTTTAAAACGTCCTCACTTTATTGTGTTGGCGTGTCGGCAGGAACAGGTCTGCTGGTCCGGTATTTAGGAGAAATGGGCAAGAAATCTGCCTTTAAAGCTGCCTTCGCCTATTGTCCCGGTTATAACTTAAATGAAGTATTTAAAGTTGCACATAAAGCTTATAGTCAGTATATGACGCATCAGCTTATTAAAACATTTGTTTTAGCTCATCAGGATCAAATCTCCCAGCTTTCAACTTATCAGGCGCTAATATCCGCCAGAGATTTGCATGAATTTCAACTTGCGGTTTATGAGCTGGCAGGGTTTGAAAGCTATGAAGTTTATGAGAAAGCAGCAAACCCAATTTATGTTTTTGATCAGGTAACCAGCCCGCTGATGATGCTCAATTCAGGAGATGATCCCGTCTGCCGCTTGGAAAATGCTCAAGCCTATCTGGATAAAATTTGCGAAAAAGATAATATCATGCTGGTCACTACACCAAAAGGAAGTCACTGTGCCTATTATGAAGGCTGGAAAGCCAGCTCTTGGGCTCACCGCTTAATTGCAGATTTCTTTACACAGTTTGGTGATACACAAGACAGAGTATCTGGTCAGCAAACTGTACAGGCAGCTTGATGAAAGAAATAATATTAAAAACTCTCCTGCATATAAGGCCTTAGCTAAGCAGCTTATGCAGGAGAGTTTTTCTATCTAAAATTGAACTTTTAAGTTGATTCTAAATTTGTCTGGTGACTTGCTGTAGATATGCCAGGATCTGATCTTTGTGCTGCTGGAAAGTATCCATTCCAATATCCTCGGTTTCACCATTAAAGGTGATATAAGTGGTTTCACCATCACGGTGGAAGGAATAAGGCATGCCTTGGGTAATCAGATAGTAATCTTCGTTATCTTCACTAATTTCAGCTTTAGCTGTCATATCCAGGTGATCAGGTTGATGACCAATAAATTCTTTAAATTTTTCATATACATTTCTCATAGCTGACCTCTTCTATATCTAGGATGAGTCATTTCTACTGCTTGAATAACCATTTTGATAACTGGTTAATCAAGAGTCATTATGAAATATTAAGCATCAGGTGCAGTATTCTAATTACTATAGGTTTAGGTCTAATCTAGCATCAAAGCATTTTAAAGAAATTGCCAAGTTGTCTAAAAACGTGAAAGTTGATAGCAGTTTTGTAAGAGAATACATCTGGTATCTATAGCTATGTTCTTTAAACAAAAAACCACCCGAAGGTGGTTTTTTTAACTGATAGTAATTATTCAAGGAATTTGACAGTAACGCCAGAGCGTACTTTTTTACCTAAATCATTAGCGTCCCAGTTGGTCAAACGAATACAGCCGTGTGAAGCTGTTTTAGAAATGAGTGATGGATTCGGGGTGCCATGAATACCAAAGGACTTTTTGCTCAAGCCAATCCAGATATTACCTACAGGACCGTTCGGACCAGGCGGCAATGATAAAGGCTTTTTGTTATTACCTTGAACGAAGTTGCTTGGTGAATAGCTATACCATGGATTCGGTGCTACACCTGTAACTTTATAGGTACCTGCTGGAGAAGGAGTATCCGTACTACCAATAGTTGCCGGGAAAGAAGCAATCATCTGATTACGGCTATTAAACAGATACAGCTGTTTTGCACCTTTATGGGCAACAATTAAGTGAATATCTTCAGGCAAGTCATTACGTACATTTGCTACAATAATTTTCTCACCAGCTTTTTTAAAAGTCGCTTTTGGATTAAGTTTCTTTAAAAAATCTTCATCCATGTGAAACTTTTCGCCCAGCATTTCAGAAACACGTACATAATATAAACCTTTCATTTTCGCCTGTAGCGCGTAGTCTGAAGGTATTGAGCTGGCGTACGGACCTTTTAGGTCATCTTCTGTAATTGTATATTCAACAAAAGCTGGTTTACCGGCAGTTTTAGTAACTAATGCATCCCAGGTTTCTTTGGTTAAAACACCTGTAGGTTTTAGACCATTCATTTGCTGAAAAGAGGCAATTGCTTTTAATGTATTTTTACCACTCATACCATCGATTGCACCAGGTGAAGCATGTGCATTATTCAACATGACATGGGCACGGGCATAGACTGGAAATTGGCCCTTACCAATTGCATCATACCACTCGGCATTATTCAGTCCTTCTAAAGTCCACGAAGCAGTTTTAGCGGCTTGACTTACGTTAGCTGGAGTACTGGTGGTCTTGCTTGCAGCAGAAGGAGCGGTACCAACATCTGCCTTTTTATCTTCAGTACGGGCCAGATTTTGCAAGGTGGTTGAAGCGCGGTCCAGATCACGCTCTTCTTGAGCAGTAATGCGGGAATCAGTCGTTGCAGTTTCTGTTTTATTCGCTGGTGTATCTTCACCGACTTCTAGAGGGTCGATTGGATCTTCGACCGTATTTGTTGCGGCAACTTTAGGATTGAGCGGCTGTTCAGCAGTTGGAGCAGCCAGGGCTGTACCAGTAATAATACAGCTTAAACTCATAGCGAGTAATGAGCGAACAAACATGGAAATCAACCTTAAGAATTATTCATATGCTGGGTGTAAATTTAGTTAAGTATTGCAGAAAAATTACGGAGATGCAGTATTTGTTTTGTGTAATTCATACTTTTAAAACTGTTTTTAAGTGATTTTATGAAACTGTATAAACATGGCAAGAAGTTATTCAAAATGCGGCCTTTTTGCTATGATGGCAACAAGACCAAGACCATGTTAGGAAAGTAAATGACGACCCTGAAAAATGATCGTTTTCTCCGTGCCCTGTTACGTGAGCCTGTAGATTCTACGCCAGTATGGATGATGCGTCAGGCAGGTCGCTATTTACCTGAATATCGTGAGACCCGGGCCAAGGCTGGTGATTTCCTGTCTTTATGTAAAAATACCGAGTTTGCCTGTGAGGTAACTCTACAGCCTTTACGCCGTTATGAACTTGACGCAGCGATTTTATTTTCCGATATTTTAACTGTTCCTGATGCTTTGGGACTAGGGCTGTATTTTGAGGCAGGTGAAGGGCCAAAATTTAAAAAGACAGTACGTACAGAACAGGATGTGGCAAATCTGCCCGCATTTAATGCCAAATCGGATTTAGACTATGTCATGAACGCAGTCAGTGCTATCCGTTCTGCTCTAGGCGGCCAAGTGCCTTTAATCGGTTTTTCGGGAAGCCCATGGACGTTAGCAACTTATATGGTAGAGGGCGGCTCAAGTAAGGATTTTCGTTTTACCAAACAGATGATGTATGCGCAGCCAGAGGTATTACATGCTTTGTTGGATCGTCTGGCAGTAGCAGTCACTGAATATCTAAATGCCCAGATCGACGCCGGGGCACAGGCGGTTCAAATTTTTGATAGCTGGGGCGGGGCTTTAGCACATCGTGAATATCTTGAATTTTCGCTAAATTATATGCAGAAGATTATCACTGGCTTGCAACGTGAAAAAGATGGCCGACGTGTTCCGGTGATCTTGTTTACCAAAGGCGGCGGACAATGGCTTGAACAGATGGTTGCGACTGGCGCAGATGCATTTGGACTGGACTGGACCACGCCACTTCATGTAGCACGTCAGACTGTAAATGGCCGGGCTGCGCTACAGGGAAATCTTGATCCGGCGACTCTATATGGTTCAGCAACTACAATTGAGAAAGCCACCAAAGCTATGCTGGATGATGCCTATCTGAATGGTGAAAAAACTGGTTATATTGCAAATCTTGGACATGGAATTACCCAGTGGGTAGACCCAGCACATCCGAAAGTATTTATTGATACTGTACACGAGTACAGTGCTAAATATCTGGGATAATATGTACGGATGATTCTGCTTCTTAAAAACATACTTGAATTTCTTTATAAGGCAGCTTCGGCTGCCTTATTTGGAATTTTATTGCTATTGGCTTTTATGTTGACGGTAAATATGGGGAGTGAGGCTTTCTATGGTTTGTTTCGGTATGACTATCTGCTGTTATATGCCCTGATCATTCAATTTTGTCTGCTGTATTTAAAGCTTGAATCTTGGGCAGAAGCTAAAGTAATAGCCTTGTTTCATGTCATGGCAATGCTGATGGAAATTTTTCTTACCCATCCTGCGATTGCTTCTTGGCAGTATCCACAGCCAGCTGTTTTTAAAATATTGACTGTTCCACTGTTTGCCGGGTTTATGTATTCTGCCGTAGGCAGCTTCTTTGCAAGATCGTTACGATTATATCAAGTCGTCTTTACACATCTGCCAGGCTTTTTACCTATGCTGGTTTTGGCTCTCTTGTCTTATATTAATTTTATGAGCAAGTTTTTCATTCCAGATATTCGTTATCTTCTGTTTTTCTGGAGTATAGCCTTATTCTGGAAAACCCGGGTGTATTTCCAGTTGAGCTATAGCCGTTTTGAACTACCGATGTTGCCAGTTCTTCTGATTTTGGCTTTTATTATCTGGATTGCCGAAAATATTAGTACATTTTATAAAATCTGGTTATATCCGAGCCAAGTCGATGCATGGCATATGGTAGGGTGGGGCAAGCTGGGTTCCTGGTATTTACTGCTACTGTTGAGTTTGGTACTGGTATTAAAAATACTGGGCAACAGAGATCGTCAAGGCCGATGGCAATTAAAAAAAACAGCAGATAAATGAATTGTTATCTTTCTGTTTAACAGTGCATTTTTTTAATTGCGAAGCGCTTCACTTCCGGATAATCTCACTACTGTGTAATAAAATTTACACATGTATAGCGATAACAACACTGCATGAGAATAACTGGAGAATAAGTATGTTAAAAAAACTGATGTTGGCTGCTGTATTAGCGGCAGGTTCAAGTGTAGCAATGGCTGACAATGATGTGGGTTGTGGTGTAGGTAGTCAGGTTTGGCAAGGTCAGAGTGGGATTATTCCTAAACTGTTCGCTGGTACCACAAACGTGATTTTTACCAACCAATGGCTCGGGATTACTTTCGGTACATTAGGTTGTAGCCAAGGCGGTACAGTAACTGCTCAGGTCGTGACTTTTACTAATGAAAATGCCGAGACGCTAGCTCGTGATATGTCTGTAGGCCAAGGTGAAAGCCTGAATGTGCTGGCTGAACTAATGAATATTAAACAGGAAGATAAAGCACGTTTCTTTGCGGTATCTAAACAGAATTTCTCTGAAATTTATTCGGCTGATAACCAGAATACTTTACAGGTACTGGCTTCCCTTCAAACCGTAATGGCAAAAGATGAAGTTCTTAAAGCTTATGTCTAATTAGATATTCAAAAAACCCTGTCTTAAAGACAGGGTTTTTCTTATATAAAGAGAAAAAGATTACTGCATGAAACCTGTTTTTTTGATCCTTGCCCTGACGGTAGCTGGCCTGAGCCATGCAGCAGATACGACACCAGATGTATCCTACTATTTAAATCTTGCTCAACAGAAAAAGCTGGCCCAAGATATCACTTGGCAGCGCTTAATGTATGCCAATACTGCCGGCCACAGTGAGGTGAGCTATAAAGGATATTTTCTTGCGCCAGATGGACAGAAAAATCTGCAACAGGAAATGCAGCAGGATATTCAAGCCCTATTTCAGGTCGCTGAACCGAATCAATCTGTCCGATGCAAATTTCCCGCCCGTAGCCGCTGGTTAATGCAGCAACTACAAATTTCCGAACACCAGTTGCCTCAAGCCAGCTGTCCTGAATTTGAAAGCTGGATCGGGCAGGTTAAGCCTTATAAGGCTACCCTTATTTATGCTACAGACTTTATGGGCAACCCAAGCTCCATGTTTGGGCACACTCTATTGCGGTTGGACCCTAAAGACCAGAAACAGTTAAATCTGGTCTCTTATGCAGTCAACTATGCAGCTACAGTAAACGGTACAGATAACTGGTCTTTTGCCTGGAAAGGCTTAACTGGCCGGTATCCTGGCGAATATTCCCTCATGCCGTATTACCGTAAGGTAAAAGAGTATGGAGATTTTGAAAGCCGTGATCTATGGGAATATGAACTGGATTTAAATCCAGAAGAAACCCGGTTTATGGTTGAACATATCTGGGAAATGCAGAAAGTGACATTCCCCTATTATTTTGTTAGTGACAACTGTGCTTACCGTTTATTAGGCTTAATTGATCTGGTACGACCAGAAGCTAATTTACAGGAACAGTTCGGTTATGCTGCGATACCGGTAGAAACCTTAAAAGCAATGGATGAGCAGGGGCTCGTTAAAAACAAAATATATCGTCCGGCTTTAGAAACCCAATTACTGGCACAGGCACGGCAACATGGTAAAACTCTAGCTAAAACTGCTCATCAGGTTGCTTTTTCCGAAACTGAAGAAATGCCTGGTCTTGTAGGGGACTATCCAGCGAATGATCAGGCTAAAATCCTGGAAATGGCCTATGATGACCTCTATCTACAATTTTTAAGACGCAAGGTTGATGAAAGTTTTGCCCAGCCACGTTTTCGTCAGCTGTTGGGCCTAAGAAGCCAGATCAATCTGGATAAACAGCGTCAGGAACCTGAACGACCGAAAATTGATCCTACTCAGAGTCATAAAGCACGTAATATTTCAGTTAAAACCGGTGAGGTGCAGGGCCAGTCTTTTATAGAACTTGGTCACCGTCAGGCTTATCATGATCTTATTGATCCACAGGGCGGATTTCGCACCGGCACGCAGTTAAATTTCTGGGATGGTTCAATACAGTATCGGAATGACCAGTTAAAATTGGAGCATTTTGATTTTTTATCAGTAAATTCATATAACCCGATTACCCCTTTTAAAACTCCTTTATCATGGGGATTCAATTTTGGTTGGCAACAAGAAAGTGTGGAACACGATGGACAGTTTAGTGAAGACCGTCAACACGGTGTATTAAACTTTAATGTTCAGGGCGGGTATAGCTATGCTGATCAGGCCCGTGAACATTTATGTTATGTACAAGCTCAGACATATTTACAAGCTGGGAAGGCTCTAGATAAAGGATGGCGCATTGGCGCCGGACCAACGTTAGGATGTCAGAATATCTGGACAGAACGAGTGAACAGCTTGGTGCAGGTGGCCTTACCCTACTGGGAGGATGCTCACCAATGGCAGTTAAAACTTAACACCCAGTTGCAATATGCCTTTACTCCACAAAATGCTCTGCGTTTGGGTTGGGAATATCAACAGCAGGACCATAAAAACTGGACTAAAACCAGTTTAGGATATATCAGATATTTCTAAATCCAATTAAAAAGATAGGTTTTAGTAGACTACATCTAAAATACCCTGAAGCGCATCATACGATAATTTGTTATATTGGTGGGCCTGTTAAAGGATAATTTAGGCCCTCTGGAATCAATTGTATGAATGAACAATGTATTACCATGCTTGCCGAGCAATGGAAGGATATATGCGGGCAATATTCTGCAACTGATTTAAACTATACTGCCCAATTTATCCAGGATAACTCGTTTTTACTGGTCGATGAGTTTTATAAAAATATGATGCAGGAGAAAGAGGCATCCTATTTTTTATCTGATGAGATTGTACAAAGCCGCCTGAAAACTACATTAAATCAGTGGTTACTCGATTGTTTTAATATGCCGTTTAAACAGAATTATGAAGAAGTTGTACAACGTCAACTGGTGATTGGCAATGTGCATGCGCGTATTGGTATTCCATCTTGGCTAATCATGCGAGGAATACGTGAAATCGAAAAAAAAGTCTTTTCTCTGCAAGCTTCTAGAACCCAGCAGAATATTTATACTGTAACCAACTATATTGTACAGAGCATTGGTTTTGCCTCTGAAATTATGTGCCGTTCCTACGAAGCAAATATTGAAATTAATAATGATATTAAACATACCTACCGTTTATTTTCTGCGATGCAGGATGTATCGATTCAAAAGGATAAACAGCGCAGTTCCTTGTTAGACTGGGAAAATGAGCTGATGTTTAAAGTATTTTCAGACAGTGCTAGCTTTAATCATCTGCTATTGTCCAAATCAGAATTTGGTCTCTGGTTTATTCATAAAGCAGCCTATGCTTTTTCTGGCACAGACCAGGTACAGATTATTATTGATCGCATATATGAGGTAGATAAACTTAATCTGGCGGTACTTGAGAGTCAGGATAAAGCCAATGCGATTGCCCTGATACAGCGGATTCGTGAAAAAAATCGTGAAATACAGCATCTGGTTGATCAGTTATTTCAGGTTTCCGAGTATATCGGCTCGGGTAATGATTCTTTAACCCAGCTACTTAATCGTCGTTATTTAAATACGATTATTAACCGGGAAATTAATTTTTCCCGTAAAAATGGTTCACCCTTAACTTTACTGGCAATTGATGCTGACCATTTTAAAGGCATTAATGACAAGTTTGGTCATGCAGCAGGGGATCTGGCCTTACAGTTTCTGGCTGAAGTTTTACTCGAATGTACCAAAGGCAGTGATTATGCTTTTCGTATAGGGGGTGAGGAATTTTTACTGCTATTGGTCGATAGCGACCTGAGCCGGGCTCAAAGCGTTGCTGAAAATATCCGTATGCGGATTGAAGAAACCGTTATACGGTCTACTATGGGTGTCAGCTTTAATTTTACAGTCAGTGTAGGCGCCGTATTATATGATGGGCATCCTGATTACCAGCGCTTTTTAGATGCCGCAGATTCGGCTTTATATGCAGCTAAAAACAATGGTCGAAACAATGTATATATGGGCTAAATAACGGCATTACCTATACAGCAAGAGATAAAAAAGCCCTGCGTTTGCAAGGCTTTTTAATTTTAAGCTTAGTAACTTTCAGGCACAGCACTCAAGAATTCACGGCGAGCTTCTTTATCTGTTTTAAAGTCACCTATAAAAGAAACTGTGCGTGTAGTAGATTCCTGTTTACCTACGCCACGCATCATCATACACATATGTGCAGAGTCAATCATGACCGCAACACCTCGTGCTTGAGTCACTTCTGCCACTGCTTCAGCAATTTGTTGGGTCAAATTTTCCTGAATCTGTAAACGACGGGCAAACATTTCAGTAATGCGTGCGAATTTGGACAGGCCCAAAACGTTACCTTCTGGCAAATAAGCAATATGTACACGGCCATAAAATGGCAGAAGATGGTGCTCACAGAGTGAATAAAATTCGATATTTTTAACCAGTACCATTTCCCGGTTATCCGAAGGGAAAACCGCATTATTGGTCACTTCTTCCAGTGTCTTGCTATAACCTGAAGTGAGGTATGAGAACGCTTTGGCAGCACGCATCGGCGTATCTTTAAGACCGGGACGATTCAGGTCTTCACCAACGGCGGTTAGGATATTTGCGTAGGATTGCTGCATAGACATAAGGCGTGTTCACTTACACTGGTTGAACAAGGGCGACATTGTAACAGAAAACTATCAAAAGTCTGAGAGTTAATAAGCATGCCAATTACTGTTTAAATTTCGGATTTTTTTCAGCACGCTTAAGTAGTACCAACACTGCGCCTGTACCGCCCTGATTTTCAGGTGCACTGACAAAGGCTAGTACATCACGGTGCTGACGCAACCAGCCATTTACATAGGTTTTAAGCACCGCTTCTGGACCTTTACCATGCACTATTTTGATGACATTCTGATTTTCATCTTTTGCCATCTGAATAATTTGCAAAACTGCTTCACGTGCTTCTTCTACCGTGCAGCCATGGAGGTCGACCGCTTCAAACCAGCGTAAATTTCCCGCTTTTAAGTCTTCAAATACCTTATGTTGCAAGGTCGCGATACGATAGCTCAGTTTAGACTGGCTTCCAACCGGATTTAATACAGCTTGGGTATCTGAGAGTTCAGCCAGCTCAACTTCACGCGGCCCCTCAGCAGCTGCACGTTTAGCCAAGATCTGGGCATTGGGTTTAAACTTTCGTGTTTTTTCCACCTGAGCAATATTACTACCCTGCAGAGGTTGTACACCCTGCAAGGCTTTTTTAAACAGATCCAAGTCTTCACCAGAGTCTTTGTCATCCCGGGCTGATTGAACTTCAGTCTGCTTCGCTTCAGGTGAAGACTGAGGAATAGAAATCTGCTTTCTAAACTGTTTCAGCAGGTTTTGCTGGTCTTTAGAAAGTGTAGAGTCTTTTTTACTCATAAGATAAGGTTTTAACTCTCTGTGGCTGACCGAACAGGGCCGTGAAAGCCTGATCAGGATATGGCTGCTTCATAAAACTCTCCCCAACCAGAAATGCATGAATATCATGTTCCTGCATTAGCCTTACATCATCCGGACTGGCAATACCGCTTTCTGTGACTAACAGTCGAGAAGGGTCGAGTAGTTTCTTTAAACGTAATGATGTATTGAGGTCAACCTCAAAGGTTTTCAAGTTACGGTTATTTACGCCAAGCAAACAACGGTTTGAAAGCTGTAAAGCACGTTCCAGTTCATATTCATCATGTACTTCTACCAGTACATCCATTCCCTGTTCAAAAGCGGTTTGAGACATTTCTTCAAGTTGCTGGTCAGATAATGAAGCAACAATCAGTAAAATACAGTCAGCATGAAGAGCACGAGCTTCAATAACATTGTAGGGATCAATCAGAAAGTCTTTACGTAATGCGGGCAGGCCGCAGTGCGTGCGCGCAATCTGGATATTTTCATCAGCACCCTGGAAAAAGTCGACATCAGTTAGTACTGAAAGGCAGGCTGCACCTGCTTGTTCATACTGCCGGGCGATTTCTGCAGGATTAAAATTTTCACGAATGATTCCTTTAGACGGAGAAGCTTTCTTGATCTCTGCAATTACACCAGGATACTTGCATGACAGTGCCTGCACAAAACTACGCACAGGTGTCGCGGCCTGTGCCAGTTCTTCTATATCTTTTAAACTGCGCTGTTTTAAACGCGCAGCCAGTTCTTCAGTTTTACGGTCAACAATTTTACCAAGAATTGTGTTTGCAATATCTACCATGACTGTTTATTCCTGACCGTTATACTTCGTACTGTTTCAAGGTTTTAGTAAATTCTGATAATACGCTCATTTTTTCAAGTGCCTGTCCACCATAAATAATGTCATGCGCTAAAGCGACACCCTGTTTATAACTTTGACTCAACCCGGAAACATACAGTCCGGCACCTGCATTTAGAGCAATCATCTGGGCAGCTTTTTCACCTACCGGCGTTTTCTTTTTGCCTAATGCGTTTTTAATTAACGCCAGACTTTCATCAGAACTATTTACTACAAGACCAGTCAATGTCTGAGATTCTATCCCCACATCTTCAGGATTCAGTATCCATTCGGTAACTTCACCATTCTTTAGTTCAGCGACTGTAGTTGGTGCTGCAAGACTGATTTCATCCAGGCCATCTTTGGAATGTACCACCATGACATGCTCGGCACCTAATTGGTTCATTACTTCTGCAATTGGGCTGCAAAGTTCATCAGAAAATACCCCAATTACAAAACGTTTGACGCCGGCCGGATTCGTAAGCGGGCCAAGCAAGTTGAAAATACTGCGAATACCCAGTTCTTTACGTGGGCCTACTGCATATTTCATGGCTTTATGATGGTTAGGTGCAAACAGGAAACCTATTCCCATTTCACGGATACAGCGCTCAGTTTGCTGCATGTTCAGATCAAGATTGATCTCTGCTTTTTCAAGCAGGTCGGAAGAACCAGACTTACTTGATACACCGCGGTTGCCATGCTTGGCGATTGTAGCGCCCGCTGCTGCAATAACAAATGCAGATGCAGTAGATACATTAAACAGATTCTGACCATCTCCACCTGTACCCACAATATCAACCAGATAAGGGATATCACTTACATCAATCTTGATAGCAAACTCACGCATAACTCGTGCGGCAGCAGTAATTTCATCAATACTTTCACCTTTCATGCGCAAGCCCATCATCAGTGCACCAATTTGGGCCTCTGTTGTACTGCCTTGCATAATACTACGCATGACTTCTTCCATTTGCGGCTGAGTCAGATGAATGTTTTTTGTAATATGATTAAGAGCTTGTTGAATGTTCATATAAATCACTTAAGCGTAAATTTCTAAAAAGTTCTGGAAAATTTTATGGCCATGCTGACTCAAGATTGATTCAGGATGAAACTGCACACCTTCTACTGGTAATGTCTTATGTTTTACACCCATGATCTCTTCCATTGAGCCATCTGCTTCCTTCGTCCAGCAATTTACTTCCAGGCAGTCTGGTAAACTCGCTTGATCAATCACCAGAGAGTGATAACGAGTTGCCGAAAAGGGTGAAGGTAAATGACTGAAAATTCCAGTATCATTGTGATACATGTCAGATAGACGGCCATGCATGACAGTTTTTGCCCGGATAATCTTTCCACCAAATGCCTGCCCAATACTTTGATGCCCCAAACACACACCAAGTAAGGGAATTTTACCGGCAAAATGCTGGATGGCTGGAATAGAAATACCAGCTTCTGTTGGAGAACAGGGACCAGGACCGATCACAAGATACTTGGGTTGCCATCGCTCAATATCATCCAATGTGACACTATCATTGCGAACGACTTTAACTTCTTGATTTAACTCGCCAAAATACTGGACGATGTTATAAGTAAAGCTGTCGTAATTGTCGATCATTAGAAGCATGAGCTTTTAACCTTTTGAAATGTATACACCTATGTGTCTTTAATTCGGATGAACTCTAAGAAAATATTTGACTAAAAACAGGAAATCCAGATTTAGAAATAAATGCAAAAAGAAAAATTAGAGCGAACAATATCATAGCAAAAAATCATGAATTGCTGCTGAACTATTTCTATTATGGTGTTGAGGCTTATACTTAATATTAAAAAATCTGGCAAATTTTCTTAAATCAACAATTAAGAATGGCCTAAGACTTAAAAAAATCATGCGTAGGGAGAATAAAAAATAGTGAGTAACTGAGCTACAGCTATTATGAATTAAAAATAAACAATAACTATTGAAGCTAGCTATCATCAAAATTTTTGAGCTAAATTCCCGATAGAAATTAAAAAATAAATAATTTATTAAATTTAGAATATCTATTAGAGCTCCTTAAAAATAAAATTATACAAAAATAACTAAACACAGTCTTAACTTCTAAAAAAATGCACTATTTTGGTTCAATAGTTCTATTATTCTGAATAAAGTAATTTAAGAATGATTGATGATAGTGCAATTCAATCTGCACACAGTATAATACCCGCATAGCTAAGGTTTTTTTAATCTTCACACTATTAAGAAATTCAAAGCATTAGCTTAGTATTCTAAAGTTGGTATGGGAATTGCTTTATATTGAGCAACTACTAACATGCACTCGATAAGTGCAACAAAATTTCATCGGAGCAAAATGAGCATGGCGAACAAGGTCCTTCAACTCATAGAAGAAAGTGGCGCAAAATGGGTCGATTTTCGCTTTACTGATACCAAAGGCAAGGAACAGCATGTTACTTACCCGGCAGACAGTATTGATGAAGATACATTTGAAGATGGCAAAATGTTTGATGGTTCTTCAATCGCTGGCTGGAAAGGGATTGAAGCATCGGACATGATTTTACGTCCAGATGCAGAAACTGGCTTTATCGACCCGTTCTTTGCAGAGCCAACAGTTGTAGTAACTTGTGATGTGATTGAACCATCAACTGGACAAGGCTATGAACGTGATCCACGCTCCATTGCTCGTCGCGCAGAAGAATATTTAAAATCTACTGGTATCGGCGATACTGCATTCTTTGGCCCTGAACCAGAATTCTTCGTATTTGACGAAGTAAAATGGGACATCGATATGTCTGGTGCACGCCATACATTGATCGCTGAAGAAGCTGCCTGGTCTACAGGTAAGGATTATGAAGCAGGTAACTCTGGCCATCGTCCACGTGTAAAAGGTGGTTACTTCCCAGTTCCGCCAGTAGATTCTTCACAGGATATGCGTGCAGATATGTGTGCAAAAATTGAAGATATCATGGGACCAGGCCGTGTAGAAGTACATCACCATGAAGTTGCATCATGCCAGTTAGAAATTGGTGTGAGCTTCAATACCATGGTGCGCAAAGCAGATGAAGTTCAACAGTTCAAATACGCAGTTTGGAATGTTGCACATCAGTATGCAAAAACTGCTACTTTCATGCCTAAACCAATGGTAGGTGACAACGGTTCAGGTATGCATGTGCATATGTCGATCTCCAAAGATGGCAAAAACCTGTTCGCTGGTGATGAATATGCAGGCCTTTCAGAAATGGCATTGTATTTCATCGGTGGTGTAATCAAGCATGCTCGTGCACTGAATGCAATCACTAACCCTTCTACAAACTCGTACAAGCGTTTAGTGCCTCACTTTGAAGCACCAATTATGCTGGCTTACTCAGCACGTAACCGCTCTGCTTCTATCCGTATTCCTTACGTGTCTAGCCCTAAAGGCAAGCGTATTGAAGCACGTTTCCCAGATCCAATGATGAACCCGTACCTGGGTTTTGCAGCATTGTTGATGGCAGGCCTTGATGGTATTCAGAATAAAATCCATCCGGGTGAAGCGGCTGACAAGAACCTGTATGATCTTCCTCCTGAAGAAGAAGCAAAAATTCCTACAGTTGCTCATAGCCTCGATATGGCTCTTGAAGCACTGAAAGAAGATCACGAATTCCTGCTAAAAGGTGGCGTGTTTACTAAAGATATGTTAGATGCATATATCGAACTTAAAACTGAAGATGTACGTCGTCTTAATACGACTACTCACCCAGTTGAGTTTGATATGTACTACAGCCTGTAATTCTATTCTGAATTTCACTGTAAAAAGACCCGCCTTTGTGCGGGTTTTTTTTGTATGATGCTGTAATTGATAAACGATATGATGTTATGGCACCACGCAAAAAACATACTGGATTTTTTCCATGGATTGATCCTCAGGATCACAATAAAGGTTTTAAACTGAATTTTTCTGAAGTGACTTATATAGAAATAGGACGTACACCTGAAGGTTATAAACAGGCAGAATTTGTTGCACTGCGGCATCCTGAATTCGCTCTGGACTATGATTATCCACAAAGTTTTTATCTCACTACCGAGGGCTTGATCTTAAAGAAATTACCGAGCGGGACATATGTAGTCATTGCTAAAACAGATAATGGTTAATTGTGAAGTTGGGAAAGTTGTGAGTTCAAAATATAAAAACAAGCATGCTGAGCAGATTCCTGCAGCATTAAAAACGTGGTTATATGCATCAGGTTCCTTAACCCGACAATTGACCGATCTGGCTGGTGGACAGTTTAGGGTCGAGACGCTTAATGAATATTTTCAACGTCCTAACTTCGCTGACAGCCAGTGGATGAAAATGCCAGCTCAGCATACTTCCTGGGTACGTGATACTTATCTATATGGCTGTGAATCACAGCCTTGGGTCAAGGCAAAAAGTATCTTTCCGATACTGAGCCTGCAAGGACGGGCACGTTTATTTCAACACATTGGTCAAAAGCCAATTGGACATTTTTTATTTCAGCGTACCCAGCCCGCCTGTGAGCGGCGTGTGGTTTATCTGAAAGAGGGATGGACCCGTCAGAGCTGCTATACTTGGCATAGCTGCAAATTTATTGTGCAGGAGACATTCCTGCCAGCTTTTGAGTACTTTATTCAGCAATAACCTCGTTAAGGACAGTCATGGCAACTGTGCATCAGATTACTTGGCGTGAGCGCCTGGAAGCTTATTACTATTTATGCCGTTTTGATAAACCGATTGGCACCGAACTGGTTTTCTGGCCAACCATGTGGGCACTCTGGATGGCGTCAAAAGGTATACCGGACCTAAAAATTCTCTTTATTATGACTTTGGGCGTAATTTTTATGCGTGCTGCCGGTTGTGCTATTAATGACTTTGCTGACCGGAAGGTCGATGCACATGTAGAACGCACCAAATCCCGGCCTTTAGCGACTGGTATAATTAGTGCTAAAGAAGCGGTTTTAGTATTTCTGGTTCTGGTTGCTGCCAGCGCGTGTCTGTTATTTTTCCTCCCTGTTCAAACATTTTACTGGTCATTTGGCGCTTTATTACTTGCATTCATATATCCTTTCATGAAGCGCTATACTCATTTACCACAAGTCTTTTTAGGTGCAGCTTTTTCTTGGTCTATTCCAATGGCCTATACCGCAGTGGGCCAGACACCAGATTTAATCTGCTGGCTGCTTTATTTTGGAAATCTGTGCTGGACTGTTGCCTATGATACACAGTATGCCATTACTGACCGTGAATATGATTTAAAGATTGGTGTAAAATCTACAGCCATCCTTTTTGGTCGTTATGACATTCAAATTATCGTACTTTTACAGTTATGCAGCCTTATTCTAATTGGTACAGCACTGTATTTAGAAAATATTTTATTTCCATGGTCGATGACCGCTTTAGTTGTGGTTGCATTCGATTTTATATATCAAACAATTAAAACCAAGGACTGCAATCCCCAAATATGTTTTTGGGCATTCCGTCATAATCGTTGGGTTGGATTCATAATTTTTCTGGGAATATTTTTAAATTTTATATCATAAAAACAGTACTCAGGTTGAAAAGTGTTCTATGCAGGACACTTTTTTTGTGTCTTAATATTTGTGCATAAATTTATGCAGAATAAATAATTGATAAAAAGGATATTTTATGAGACGTTCAAGAATTGCTTTAACTATAACAAGTTTAGTTTCGGCTTTATTTCTTACAGCCTGTAATGATGAGAATGACGATTATAGAGGGGTAAATCCGGATCAGACATTTATTTCTGAAAAGCCTTATTCTAAAGATAGCTTGAGTGGCGCTTCATCTATAAAAATCATGTCCTATAATATGGTCAATGTACAAGGAAAAACAGCGGAAGCCACTGCGCTAGTAATGTTCCCTAAAGTTACTCAACCTAAGGATGGTTATCGAGTAGTGGTTTGGGAACACGGTACTGTAGGCGTAGGGGATAGCTGTGCACCAAGCAATAATACTATTAATCCACGCTTCAAAATTTTAGCTGATACATTATTGGCAGCTGGTTATGTCGTGATTGCTCCAGACTATGAAGGTTTAGGTACTCGAGGAATCCATCCATACCTTAATTTGGGAAGTGAAGCTAAATCTGCAATTGCAGCAGTGAAAGCTGCTAAAGATCAGTACGGCAGTCAGTTGAATAGTTCATGGATGTCGATTGGGCAATCTCAAGGTGGGCATGCCTCATTAGGAACAGCTGAGTTTGCTAATAACGACAGTAACTATAAAGGAGCGGTTGCAGCAGCACCAGCTTCCAGCCTTGGCTATATTATTTCTGTAGTTGCACCACAGGCAATTCAAGATATTCTTGGAAGAGAACAGGCGGGTACTGCGCCTGTTGGCACAGCTGTAGAAGTATATGCCGAGCTACTTGCATATGCTGCATATACCACAGTGGGTATTACTGCTTATGAACCTAAATTTAATTATCGTGAAATCTTCCAGCAACGTTCTCAAAGTATAGCCGAGTTTGCAGAAGGCACTACGGGCGAAAATGGAATGTGTTTAACTGATTTGCATAACAAATTTGCAGATGATATCCGTGATTTTCTTGCGACTAATGCTGGTAAAACAGTTATGGACTATCCTGGTCTCGCTGGTAATTTCCAAGAGAATCCAACGGTGAAGAAATTCTTGGCTGATAATCAGCCTGCTACCAAAAAAATTAATTCACCTGTCATGATTGTTCAGGGAACTGCTGATATGGCTGTACCATATCCTGTTACTAATACCTTACAAGAGGGACTTAAAAAAATGGGAACTGATGTGACATTTGTCCCTGTTAACGGAGCCGCTCATACTCAGGCGATTGTATGTAGAAATGCTGAAATTTATCAATTTGTACAATCTAAGATGCCAGCTAGAACCAATATAGTGCTTGATCCATCAGTAATAGATGCAAGTAAAAATGTTGAATGTACTGGAGTAGCCCAATAATTTTTTATATTTAAAATATTCAAATTAAAAGGGTCTTAAAGAAGGCCCTTTTTTTGTTATATTGGGTCAGTTTTAAATTATTTATCTTTGATATTTCTATGACTAAAGAAACGGTGCAATCGAAAGCTAAATTATGGGTATTGATGGGACTGGGTTTATTGATTCCAATTTTTCTGGTCAGTATGGCTTATATTGCAGTAAACAGTGATGCCAAGAATCAGGAAAAGTACCGACAGCAACAAGCTGAACAACTGGCAAAAATCAAGGCACGTGAAGAAGCAGAAAAATTAAAGAAAGAATGAAATTTCAGGCAGAGTTATTAAATATATTCTCAAAAGCTTAAAGTATATCTTTTTGAAGCTGTCGAATAGTTGGAATTTCTGTATATCGTATAATCCTGTAGCCCGCTTCTTTGAGCATCGCATCCCGTTGTCGGTCTTCTTCTTCTTTATAAAGATGTGCAGGGTCATCAAGTTCAATTATGGCAATCACTTCAAACTGAGTGTTTAGAATGACAAAATCTGTAACTTTGCGATTAAATTTCTGACGGATTTTATAGTCATCGCTCGTAATGAGTGCACTAAATGCCACTTGAGCCAGTATATGCTGCTGTGGGAGAGCCTCTTTAAGGCGAATAAACATGCGCTTCTCAAAGGCAGTAATGACCGGTTTAGCCAAAAACTGCTTTTTAGAAGTAAAGTACTGCTGAAGACTTAAATATAGGAGTCCAAGACTTGCCAAGATACCAATAATTAGAAATGAATTATGAATAAATTCTGACACAGTAAGATCTTTCTATAAGAAAAAAGCCCACTTAAATAAGCGGGCTTTTTAGAATCTTGGCTCTCCCACCTGGGCTCGAACCAGGGACCTGCGGATTAACAGTCCGTCGCTCTACCGACTGAG